>Ga0207671_10000011_pt1 | contig 530349 bp, 453 predicted proteins | sample KBSC24metaG_FD_184352 | JGI IMG/M metagenome (GOLD analysis project Ga0207671, IMG submission 184352) | Corn rhizosphere microbial communities from Kellogg Biological Station, Michigan, USA - KBS C2-4 metaG (SPAdes) (version 2) | ecosystem: Host-associated > Plants > Roots > Rhizosphere >...
AGAACATCAGCTACCGCTACGACGAGGCGGACAGCGTCACCGGCTGCGTAGGCTCCTATCCGGTCGGTCGCCTGACCAGCGTCGTGGAAACCGCCGTCACGACGGTCTATTGCTACGACGCTCGCGGCAACGTGGTGACGAAGCGCCAGACCCAGGGCACGAACGTCGACACGGTCAGCTACACCTACACCTTGGCCGATCGCCTGGCGAGCATCGGTGCGCCGGATGGCACGGCTACGCAGTACGGAAGGGATGGGGCGGGCCGCATCAATACCGTCACTGTGCTGACGCCCGGTGCCAGCGGGGCCGGTGCCGGCAACGTCGTCACCAACGTCAGCTACCTGCCATTCGGCCCGATCCTCAGCTACACGCTGGGCAATGGCCAGACCATCACGCGCACCTACGATGCCAACTACGCCGTGACGGACGTCGTCAGCCCGGCGCTGAACCTGCACTTCGCCCGCGACGCGATGGGCAACATCACGGCGCTGGGTAATGCGTCGGGAGCCAATCCGGCGATCGAAACCTATAGCTATGACCCGCTGTATCGCCTCACCGGCCTCAAGGATGCCCAAGGCCAAGCCATTGAGGCCTACACCTACAACAAGACAGGCGACCGTCTCAGCAAGGCGAGCAATGGCCTGGCGACCGGCACGTATGGCTATCAGGCGGGTACGCACTGGTTGACCAGTATCGGCAGCAGTGCACGGACCTATGACGCCAACGGCAACACCACGGGTAGCTCAACCGGTGGCGACACCTTTGGTTACGGCTATAACGATCGCAATCGCATGGCGGTGGTACAACGAAACGGACAGACCGTTGCCAACTACACCTACAACGCGATGGGGCAGCGCGTGGCCAAGGTGGCCACGGCCAATCAGCGCTTCGCCTACGACGAAGGAAGTCAGCTCATCGGCGAGTACGGTACGACTAGCCGCAGCTATGTCTGGCTAGACAGCTTGCCCGTGGCGATGGTGGATACGACCGGCACCACTAGCACTGTGAGTTACGTCCATGCGGACGATCTGGGCACGCCGCGCGCGGTGACGGATGGCACGGGATCGACTGTGTGGGAGTGGCGTTATCAGAGCAATCCCTTTGGTGAGCTGGTAGCTTCGGGAGCCTTGACCTTTAATCCACGCTTCCCGGGTCAGTACTATGACGGAGAATCCAATCTGTCTCATAACATCAATCGGGACTATGAGGCTGCAACGGATCGGTATGTGCAGAGCGACCCAGTTGGATTGGATGGTGGTTTAAGCACGTATGCGTATGTTGGTTCAAATCCTTTTCTCGCAACGGACCCACTGGGAACACAAGGCGTTCCGATACTGATACCGGTGCCAGTGCAGCGAACGCAATCTTGGCCTCTAATACCGGATTTACCGAAGCCAACCAATAATATAACTAACAAATATGATCCGTTGGTCACGGCGTGCGCATTAAATGGCCCGGCGTGTCTCCCAAATACAATTGAGGCGATGACTGCGCGTGGCAACGTTGCAGACACTCAAATAGTTGGTGACTACGGTCGGGAATATAGTGAATCTAAGGCTAGGGGTTGCCCTCCACCCGATCGCTGCAAATGGTTGGAGGAAAATGCTGGTCAATACCGTCCGGATCAGGTTAAAAAAACGCAGAAAGCGTGGGGGTGTAGAGGGTCGCGATCCGGAAAAGGTGGAAAATCAAAGTGAGGTAAATCATTATGATCAGCGAATTCGATGCTTCGAGTTCTACATTACATCTGTTGGTTTGGCAGGCACTGCGGACCTACACCATCGATGCGCTCCTAGCTCTGTTGGAAGACAAGGATCCCATCGTCAGGACGGCTGTGGCGCGCGAGCTGCAAACGAGAGGTGGCGTTAAGGTATTCGAAATTGCGCTCGCGCGCTGTGATGATCCCGGCGCAGATGCTAGGGAGATTGGGGCATTCATCTTGGGGCAGCTGGGCACACCCGACTTCCCATTTCGCTCCCAGTCCATACCTCGTTTGGTCGATTTGGCCATCTCGGATCTGTCTTCCGAAGTGCGCGCTGCGGCTGTTGCCGCGCTCGGCCACCTGCGCGCGGTCGAAGCAAAGGATGCTTTGTTTAAGGCGGCCCATGATATTAGTGCAGATGTGCGAGCCATGGCTGCGGTATCGATTGGTGGGTTAGGGGCGACAACAGACGTCTTGCAAGTATTGGACGAGCTTATTCATGACGAAGTTAATGAAGTTCGGGAGTGGGCTGAACTCGGTCTCGATATTGCGACGGGATCCGAACAACCTGCTGTATAGGAGGGGATCGTTCGATGAGGGCTCAGCTCCTCTCATTCGGATCCGGGGATAAAAGGGGCGAGGCGTTAAATGCTCTCTATTTGTGGCGGCGCTAGCTTGTGCGCCTTAACTGCTCTCGCTCCCTTACTGCAGACATGGCCAGAGCAATGGATCGCGGTATGGCTATGAAAGGAACGAGTGCAAGATCCTTCAGGATGCTGGCTGTTTGTCTACTCGCCGCAGTTGTCGCGTGGGTTCTGGCGTCGATATTTGGCTATGGCATGACCTTTAATCGGACGGAGCTTGATGGGCTCAAGAAGGGGATGTCCCGTGCGGACACCATGGCTGAGTTGAAAAGGATCGGGGTCGTCGAATTAGAGGCGATACCTGACAATGAGTCGAGCGCATTAAGCGATGAGAAGGCTCGTGGTGGATTTTGGGTCAGGCTAGACGTGAAAGATTACGCATCAAAGATATATCAGCACGATACTTGGCGTTATCAGATTCCACATTCGTACTCGAATGTGGACATCACGTTTGGGCGAGATGGACTGGTTTTGATTAAGTATCGCTGGCGCCCCTTCGAGGGGTGATATGTAAAGCGATAAAGGGTCGGAGGGGGTTAAGGCGAGACGCGCGACAGCGGCGGCATGGGGTTCGCCTAAGGCTTGCCAACCCGCGCGCTAACTGTGCTGAGCGACTATTGAGGCCGGGCTAGCTATTGGCGTCGATCCTGGCCAATTCATGCTCCAGCCCCGTATTGTATGCCGTGTAACATCAGGCAGCTGGTCGAGAGAAGATTGCTACATGAATCTCGCTGAGTTCACTAAGTATCTATTTGAGCGCCCGACTGATGGCCTTGAATGGTATTTCCGCGATGAGCATGAAGATCCGTCTGTCGCGAAGGAGCTGCTTGTCGAATTGGTGGCGGGCGTATTCATGCAGGCTGCCAGCATTGGCAGTCAATTTAGTGAGAGGCAGGTATGCATGGGGCTGCGCTACTTGGTGAATCCAAGTAGCGGTCCGATCGCATACCGATATTTGGACGCGTCGATCGATTTTGAGGTCCGCAAGTGGGCGATTGCTAGTATGCGATTTGTGTTTTCCGACTTGTTTGCGCAGAAGTTGGAAGGGAATGGCGCCTATCGAGAGCATGGTGGCCTGCCGCTGAGCTACGGAGAGACGTGCTACATGTGGTGGGATATGTTTCCCAGGCATGGCATCCCTAGGCGCGCAGATATGGAGGACGTCGACTCTGTTATTTGCCAGACGATCGGCTCCGTTCTGGAGGTTGACGTTCTGGCTTGTCAGGAGTCCGCCTTGCATGGCCTTGGACACTGGTTTTCATCTCGGCCCGACGAGGTCGAGACGGCCGTGAAGTCGTTTTTGCCTCGAGCGCCGTTTGCTCTTCAGCAATACGCCTTCGAGGCAATGCAAGGTCTGGTGCAGTGAGTTCGCTTCTCGGTCATCTACGGCTTTGATTCACTAACTTCGGAGCTGATGCAGCGGTTAGCGCGCCTTGGCGTTTCTCTGTTATTCGATATCTATCCGTTCGAAGAGACTAAAAGGGGCCGGAGGCGTTAGATGTCCCTCGTCCCCGTCATCATTCATCGAGATGGACTCCCGCTGCGTCACGAAGGCGCGTCTACGCATGCAGTGCCAACGCCAGCCGGCGTAAACAACCGGCGTAGGTTGGGGTAAGCCGCAGGCGCACCCCAACGTTGCGGTGCGTATCGATGTGCCGATGTTGGGGTTCGCTGCGCTCACCCCAACCTACGCCGGCTCTTTTGCTCGTCATTCCGGCGCAGGCCGGAATCCAGTAACGACACCGCTCGAAGGTCGCGAGTAGCCAAACTGACGCTATCGCGAAAATCCAGGGTTTGCGCTACTGGATTCCGGCCTGCGCCGGAATGACGAGCAATGGGCTTGGCGCTCCACAGACAATGCACGGACATCGTCACCCGCAGCAACGCAGCATCGATAAAAAAAGAGCCGCCTCTCGGCGGCCCATATGGGGAGATACCAGCTGTTCTTGGCGCGGGAACCTCCATCCAAAGGTTCCCGCGCACTTTGTGATGACTTAAGTGCTCACAGCGAGAAGTCGTAACGCGCGCCGAGGCGGACGTAGCGCGGGTCCTGGAACGAGCGCGGGCGGAAGCAGTTGATGGTGGTGTTGCCCGAGGGGTCTTCGCAGGTCTCGTTGAGCTGGGTGATGCGCTGCTTGCCGAGCAGGTTGAACACGTCGGCCGACAGGGTCAGCTTGTGGTCCAGGAAGGCCGGCTGCCAGGCAGCGCTGAGGTTGATGGTGTAGGTCCACGGCGTGCGGCCGTACGAACCGCGCGGAGCGGGCTTGCCGTTGCACCAGAAGTACGCCGCCTGGTAGCCCACCGGGTCGCCGCCCGCGGATTCCGGACGGGCGCCGATGCAGCTGATCGGCGTGCCGGAGGCGATGCGGGTGACAGTGGAGAGGCGCCATTCCGGCGTCGGCTGGTACACGCCCAGGATGCGCAGCTGGTGCGTCTGGTCGTTGGCCAGCGGGCCGTTGGTGTTCTCCATCAGTTCCGGCGCATCCCAGCTCTCGGTGGTCGACACGTCCGCCTGCACGATGTCGGAGTCGAGCTGGCCTTCGGAGTTGCCGTAGCTGCGCGAGAAGGTGTACTCGACCTTGGCGTACCACTTGTCGCTGAACTGGTGCTCGGCATACAGGTCGAGCATGTAGTAGCGGCGCTTGGCCTTCGGCTCGCCGATCTCCTTGGCGGTCAGCGGCACTTCGAAGTACTGGCCGGCGGCGGGCGACAGGATGAAGGTGTTGGCGTTGCCCGGGTTGTACAGCCAGCACTGCGTGCTGTTGGCGATACCGGCGGCGACCGCGGCGCTCATGCCGTGCGCGTCGCCCCAGGCCTGGATCGGACGGCTGTCGCAGTCGTCGTCGATCAGGTTGCGCAGCACGCGGAACATGGCCTTCGCGCCGACCGTCCAGTTGTTCGCCAGCTGCTTGTCGAAGCCGAGGATGTACTCGTCCTGGTAGTAGGTCTTCAGGTCCTTTACCGACACCGTCCTGGCATCCGGCGGGGTGCCGTTGGCGCCGTTGTTGTAGAAGGTCTGCGACCACGGCGCGCCCACGCTCAGGCCCTGCGGCACGCCGGTGACCGGGTCGATGCTGGTGAACGAGTAGTAGGTGGACGGGAAGGTGGAGGGACCTGCGCCGCGCACGGCCACGCTGGTGGGCAGGCCGAGGTGGTAGCGGCCGGCGTTGCCGTAGACCTTCAGCGAGCTGTCGCCGTACACGTCCCAGGCGAAGCCCAGGCGCGGGTCGAGCTGGTTGCGCTCCTTGGCATAGGCGGCGCCGACGCCGTTGTAGTTGGTGAACTGCTCGTTGCGCAGGCCCAGGTAGATGTTCCAGCGGTCGGTCAGCTGCCAGTGGTCTTCGATGAACTCCGAGCGCTGCGCGGTGCGCGCCGAGGTGCCGGTGCTCAGGCCGGTGGATTCGGCGTAGTAGCCGTTGGCGAACGAGGCCGGGTTGTACAGGGCCGGATCCAGGCCGAGGTTGGTCAGGCGCTGGGTGATCGCCTGGCCGCTGCCGAGGTCGAAGTAGCGCCAGCCGGTGCCGGTCACCGGCGCGCTGCCCCAGGTGGCGCGCAGGATGTAGTTGTCCATGCCGCCGCGGAAGTCATGGCTGCCCAGGCGGTACTCGATGTTGAAGCTCCAGCCGTTGGTGCGGTCCTGCGAGCCGGGGCGCAAGGTGGTGGTGGCGCCGAACTGGCAGCTGGGCGCCGGGTTGGTCGCGGCGATCGCGCGGTTGTCGGTGATCGCCGGGCAGGGCGTGCCGCCGGCGCCGGTGATGCTCTGGATATGGTCCGAACGGCTCTTGCCGTACATCGCGTTGACGGTCAGGTCGTCGGTGATGTAGCCGGTGTAGTGGCCGATGTAGATGTTGCCGCCCGGCGTGCCGTTGGTCTGGGTGCCGTTGTAGTTCTTGGTGTACTGGTGGCCCTTGTAGCCGGTGTTCGACAGGGTGGAATAGTTGTAACCGTAGATCTGCGAGTCGGTGGTCTCGTCGTCGCCGATCGCGGTGAATTCCACGATGTGGTTGTCGGTGATGTTCCAGTCGAACTTGGTCAGCCAGCGGGTGATCTTGTTGGTGTCGTTCTGCACGGTCGAGTTGTTCGACTGCGTGCCGTAGGCGACATCGGTCTGGCGCACCGCGTCCGCGGCGCCGAAGAAGAACAGCTTGTCCTTGATCAGCGCGCCGCCGATCGAGCCCGAGTACTGGATCTCGTCGCGGTCGCGCGGCGAGAAGGCATTGCCGACCTGATACAGCGTGCCGTTGCGGCGATACACGTTGCGCGGCTGCTGCGCCAGGTCGCTGGGCGACCAGAACGCCTGGATGTCGCCCTTCCACTGGTTGGTGCCGCGCTTGGTCACCACGTTGATCACGCCGCCGGTGGAACGGCCGTATTCGGCGCCGTAGCCGCCGATCAGCACCTGCTCCTGGTCGATCGCGTCATACGGCAGCTGGCGCGAGCTCACGCCGGTCAGCGGGTTGGTGGCCGAGAAACCGTTGATGTAGTACGCGTTCTCCGAGGCCGACGAACCGCCGAACGACAGCGCGTTGCCGTAGCCCCTGGCGGCCGGCGTGGTGCCTGGCGCGAGCAGGGCGATCGAGCTGATCGAGGTGCGCGCGATCGGCAGCTTGGCCAGCTGGTCGGCGGTGAGCACGGCGCGCGAGTCCACCGACGACACGTCGATCGCCGGCAGTACGTTGCCCACGACCTGCACCGCGCCCAGCGTCTGCGCATTGGCGGCGTTGGCGGAGAAGGACACCTCGGTACCGCTGCTGATGGTGGTCTGCACGTCATTGCGGCTGTCCACCACCTTGCCGTCCTTCACCAGCGACACGGTGTAGGTGCCGATCGGCAGCGACGCGGCGCGGTAGCGGCCCTGCGCGTCGGCGGTGAGGTCGCGCTTGAGGCCGGTCTGCAGGCTTTCGATGTGGATCGTTTCTCCCGGCGCGGCCTGGCCGAAGATCACGCCCGTCGCGTTGGACTGGGCAAGCGCGACGCCGCTGCTCGCAAGGCCCAGGCCAAGGGCCAGGGCGAGAGTGAGCGGGCGCAGCGGCAGCGGAAAACCACCGGAGCGATTGGCTTTGCTGGAAGTCATGGTCGAACCTCGGTTGATGATGTTTTGGTCTCGAAGACTGAGCGAGTCGTTTCATCGAACCGGAATGCCGCCCACGGCAAAGCCATGCCCGGAGCGGGATGCCCCTGTCATGCCTGCCTTGGTAAGCCTTACTCCCCCGATTCGTCCGGATGTCCCCACACCCGGAGGCCTTTCATGGCGTGCCCCGCCGTGACTAGTGGCCTAGACCGAAGCTACGAACCACGCATTTGTTATGCAATGGTTACGGGGCGTGAGAAAAAACGTATGGGCGCTGCGATGGCGCGCTTCATGCGTACGAAAAATCTCGCATTTCAGACGCAAGTAATTGCGGTATTTGGAGATATCGCAAGCTCGTAGCAAGGAAGCCGAAGACCTTTGCGGCCAGCGCTCACAGCTTCTCGCGGCGAGTCCGAGCACGTTTCGCACGAAACTGCGAATCAAATAAACAAATGCTGAATAACAGGCGCGTTTTGCCCTGTTTTTTTGCCCTTCGCGAACGAAGACGGGGCCCGAAGGCCCCGTTTTTTATAGGAAATTTTCCTAGGTGTTCAGTAGCGCGGCACGCTCGGATCGATCTCCTCCGCCCATGCATCCATGCCGCCCTGCACGTTGTAGACGTTGCTGAAGCCGTGCGCGGCGAAGCGCTCGGCCACGCCGCGGCTGGACACGCCGTGGTGGCAGATGAAGGCGATGGCGGTGTCCTTGGGCAGGGCGGCCAGCGTGTCGTAGCCCTCTTCCTCAAGCACGCGGGCCTGGGCCAGCGGTGCGGCCTGGGCGCGGCCATGGGCCGGGCGCACATCGACCAGCACCAGGTCGCCGGCGGCCAGGCGGGCCTTGAGCTCCTGCACGGTCAGGTTCTTGATCTCCTGCGCGCCGGGGAACTTCAGGCTCAGGCCCTCGCCCTGTACGGTGGAGACCCAGTCGATCACGATGCCCTTGGCGCGCTGGGCGCTGCCCGGGTCGAAATGCACGTCGATGCCGTTGCTGCTGGAGACGATGTCGTGGTCGCCGGCCGGGGCCAGCTGGAAGCCGGCGCTGTGGTCCGGACCGATCTCCAGGTGCAGGGCCAGGCCCTTGGCGTTGGCGGTGCCCTGGCGGATCGCCTCGGCGGCCTTGTCGGTGATGGTGATCTCCGGTGCGCTGCGGTCCGGCGGGGTGGCGCCGAACAGGCTGTGCAGCTCGCCGCTGGTGTACATCTGGCGAATGATGTCGGCGCCGCCGACCAGCTCGCCTTCCACGTACAGCTGCGGGATGGTCGGCCACTCGCCGTAGGCCTTGATGCCCTCGCGGATCTCCGGGTCTTCCAGCACGTTGACCGTGTGGTAGTCAGGCAGCAGCTCGTTGAGCGTGTTGGTCGCCGCGGCGGAGAAGCCGCACATCGGCTGCTGGCGGGTGCCCTTCATGAACAGCACCACGCGGTGGTTCTTGAGCAGGGTTTCGATGCGTTCGCGGGTGGCGCTGTCGAGGGACATCAGGGGGACTCCGGCAAAGAGGGTCAATGATACGCCCCTCCATATGCTGACGCGGTCGGGCACCTTCAACGTCCCCAGGAAGAAGTCCTTCTCCCTCCGGGAGAAGGTGGCGGCAGCCGGATGAGGGTACGGGCGGAGTGGGGCGTTGCGCTCCGCCCGTACCCTCACCCCAACCCCTCTCCCGAGGGGAGAGGGGCTTCAGGAACGAGCGGCGAGGACGCGGCCCGCATCCCTGCGGCGGCGCGTCCTGTCGCCCCGCGTCCTCGCCGCTCGTCCCTGGCGAAAGCTTTCCCGGGATCAGGCGGCCGGGCGCAGTTCCGCCAGGCTGCGCCGGTGCCGGGCCAGCGGCGCCAGCGCCAGGCCGGAGGCGGGCGAGGGCAGCACCAGCTCGCGGCTGGCGCGGCCGAGCGCGGCCGGCTGCTCGCTCCAGTGGATCAGTTCCATCGCGCCGGTGTGGTCCTCGACCAGGGCGGTGCAGTGCTCGACCCAGTCGCCGTCGTTGAGGTACAGCACGCCGTCCATGTCGCGCACATGGCCGAAGTGGATGTGCCCGCAGATATGGCCGTCGAAGCCGCGCTCGCGCGCATCGGTCGCCACGCGCTCCTCGTAGGCACGGATATAGGCCAGCGCCTTGCGGATGTGCGATTTCACGATGATCGACAGCGGCAGGTACGGCAGTTCCAGCCGGCGCCGCATGGCGTGCACGCGGCGGTTGGTCCAGCAGATGAAGCGGTGCATCACCTCGCCCAGGTGCAGCATCCAGGTGCGGCCGATCTGCTCGGGATCGAACTCGTCGCCGTGGCTGACCCGGTAGCGGCGGCCGTCGGCGCCTTCGTGCACGGCGTCCAGCTCGATGCGCACGCCGCCGAAGCTCTGTCCGGCCAGGCCGCGCAGCGGCGCGTCGTGGTTGCCGGGGATGTAGATCACCTCGATGCCACGCCGCGCCATGTCCAGCACCTCGGCCAGTACGGCGCCATGATCGGCGTGCCACCAGATGCGCTTGGCCAGCGACTCCATGTCGATGATGTCGCCGACGAGATAAAGCCGCTCGCAGCGGAGCTTGCGCAGGAAGTCGAGCAGGTACGAAGCCTTGCAGTCGGGCGTGCCAAGGTGCACGTCGGAGATGAAGGCGCTGCGGCAGTGAAAGGTCGCCATGGCGGTCTCTCCCGGTGTGGTATCCGGGAGCTCAGTCTGCGCGGGGCAGGTCACCGGCTCGTGGCGGCGCGGTTGCAGCTTTGTTGCGGCGCGGAAGGTGCGCTCAGGCCAGCAGGCGGCGGGCGACCGGCAACGCGGCCTCGGCCCACAGCGCGTATTGCGCGGCGGAGGGGTGCAGGCCGTCGCCGGCGAGCAGGGAGGGGAACTCGCGGGAAATTGGTGCGATGTCGACGAAGGCGGCGCCGGCGCGGCGGCTTTCCTCGCCGGCGATGGCGTTGAAGGCGTCCAGCTCGGCGGCGATCCGCGCGGTATCGCGGCCGCTGTCGCGGGCGAACGGGGTGACGCCCCAGTCGGGAATCGACAGCACCAGAGTGCGGCCGGGACGGTCGCCGGCCAGGGCGATCGCGCGTTCCAGCAGGCGGCGGAACTCGCCGCGGTAGTCGTCGGCGGAACGTCCGCGGTACTGGTTGTTGACGCCGATCAGCAGGCTGACCAGGTCGTAAGGTGGGGCGAATTCGGCGGCATCCATCGCCGCCGACAGCTCGTCGGTGGTCCAGCCGGTGGTGGCGAGGATGGCTGGATCGGCCAGCGCCACGCCCTGCATGCGCAGGGCAGCGGCCAGGCGCATCGGCCAGCGGCCTTCGGCGGGGACGCCCTCGCCGATGGTGTAGGAGTCGCCTAGCGCGAGATAAGCCAGCACGCGTGCGGTCAGGCGACCGCGCGCGCGTGCTGCCCTTCGGCCATGCGCGCGAGCACGCGCTCGATGCGCACGAACACCTCGCGCAGCTGCTCCGGCGGCGGCAGCAGGGTCAGGCGCAGGTGGCGGCTGTCCGGCACGTTGAAGCTGCTGCCGGGCACCACCAGCACCGATTCCTCTTCCAGCAGGCGCAGCGCGAAGGCGTTGTCGTCGAAGCGCGGCACGCGGTCGGCGCGCACGCGCGGGAACGCGTACAGCGCGCCGCCCGGCGTGGCCAGGTCGAGGAACTCGCTGTTGGCCACGCCTTCCAGGATCATCCGGCGCGCCTCGTGCAGGCGCCCGCCGGGCGAGGTCAGCGCGCCGATGGTCGGCTTGCTTTCCAGCGCCGGACGCACCGCCCATTGCGCGGTGACATTGGCGCACAGGCGCAGCGCGGCGAGCAGCTGCAGCGCGTCGCGGTAGTCGTGGGTGCGCACCGGATCGCCCGAAAGGCTCATCCAGCCCACGCGATAGCCGCAGGCGCGGTGCACCTTGCTCAGGCCGCCGAAGCTCACGCAGGGCACGTCGCCGGCCACCGTCGCCAGCGGCACGAATTGCGCGCCGTCGTAGAGGATCTCGTCGTAGATCTCGTCGGTGAGCAGCAGCAGGTGATGGCGCTCGGCGATGCGCACGATGCGCTCCAGCAGCTCGCGCGGATACACGGCGCCGGTCGGGTTGTTCGGATTGATCAGCACGATCGCGCGGGTGCGCGCGGTGACCAGCGCCTCGATCTCGTCCGGATCGGGCAGGTGGCCGTTCTCGGCCAGGCAGCGGTAATAGCGCGGCTGGCCGTCGTTGAGGATGGTGGCGGCGCTCCACAGCGGATAGTCCGGGCTGGGCAGCAGCACTTCGTCGCCCGGCTGCAGCAGGGCGCGCAGGCTCAGGTCGATCAGTTCGCTGACGCCGTTGCCGACGAAGATGCGCTCCACTTCCACGCCGCGCGCGCCACGGGCGCGCTGCTGCGCGGCGATGGTCTCGCGCGCTTCTTCCAGGCCCTGTTCGTGGCCATAGGCCTCGCTGTCGCGCAGATGGGCGGCGATGGCATCGCGCAGGTGGGGCGGGGTTTCGAAGCCGTAGCGGCCCGGGTTGCCGATATTCAGCTTGATGATCGGCAGGCCGGCGGCCTCCAGTTCACGCGAGCGACGGGTGAGTGCGCCGCGGATTTCGTAACGCACTTCGGCCAGGTGCGCGCTGGGTCGGATCATCGGGGCCAACGTCTTGGGTCCTTCGTCTGCTGGGCGCCGTGCGGCGCTCTGGGGTACGTCCGCATGCTAGCAGCGCCCGGCAGGGCGTGCGAGGCGTGCGCCAGCGCGATTCCGGGCAGCCTTCAGGCAGGGCATAATCGCCCCTCATGACCGAGGCCGAGACCATCGAACGCCTGCGCAGCGTCGGCTGGCGCGGCGATGCCCTGCCGGCAGGCCAGCTGCGGCTGGCCCGGGTGGTCGCCCAGCATCGCGCGGGCTACGAGCTGCACGACGGCGTCGCGCTGTTCGGGGCCCAGCCGGCCGGACATTTCCTAAAACGTGGCCTGGATCCCGCCGAACGGCCCGCGGTGGGCGATTTCGTGGAGCTGGAGCCGGGCAACCCGCCGCATATCGCCAAGGTGCTGCCGCGCCGCTCGGTGCTGTCCCGTGCCGCCGCCGGCGAGCGCTACGAGCGGCAGATCATCGCCACCAATATCGACTACGTGCTGGTGCTGACCGGCCTGGATGGCGACTTCAATCCCGCGCGCATCGAGCGCTATCTGTCGCTGACCGAGGACTCCGGCGCGCAGCCGGTGGTGCTGCTGAGCAAGCTGGATATCCGCGACGACGCGGACGCCTTGCTCGCAACCCTGCGTTCGCGCCTGCCCGCCGGCACGCCGATCCACGCCATCAACGGCAAGGACCCGGCCAGCGTGGCCGAGCTTTCGCGCTATCTGCAGCCCGGCGACAGCGCGGTGCTGGTGGGTTCCTCCGGCGCGGGCAAGTCCACGCTTACGAATACCCTGCTCGGCACCCAGCGCATGGCCACCGGCGAAGTGCGCGCGCACGACAGCCGCGGCCGCCACACCACCACGCACCGCGCCCTGCTGCAGCTGCCCAGCGGCGGCTGCCTGATCGACACGCCCGGCATGCGCGAGCTCAAGCTCACCGGCGAGGAAAACCTCGACCTGTTCGCCGACATCGACGAACTGGCCCAGCGCTGCCGTTTCGCCGACTGCGGCCACGGCAGCGAGCCCGGCTGCGCGGTGCAGGCGGCGCTGGACAATGGCGAACTCTCGGCCGAGCGCTGGCGCAATTACCTGAAGCTGCGCGACGAGCGCGAAGAACAGGCGGCCACGCTGGAGGCGCGCCTGCGCCGGCAGCGTGGCGGACGTCCGCCGACCAAGCCGCATGGGCATCGCGGCGGGCGGGAGCGGGAGTAGCTTGTTCTTAGGATTGCTTTACTAATAAGGCCATCGCGGCCAGGGGTGCGGGAATGCAGCGGCTGTCGTCGTCCAAGACGTTCTTCTACAAGCGGATCTTTCCCGTGATGTGGTTCGGTTTCATCGCGGTGTTCGCGCTTATCTGGATTTTTGACAACGGCGCCGCCCGTGCCGCCGCGGATCCCGGTCAGTGGATGGGCCTGTTCGTGCCCTTCGTGATGTGCATTGTCGGTGGCCTGCTGCTCAAGCGCCTGATCTTCAATCTGTCCGACGAGGTCTGGCTGGAGGGCGACACCCTGGTGGTGAAGAACCGCGGGGAGAGCACGCGCCTGGCGCTGGGTGAGGTCATCAACGTCAACAGCACCACCATGACCAACCCGCCGCGCATCACCCTGACGCTGCGCACGGAATCCTCGCGGCTGGGGTCTGAAGTGAATTTCATCCCCGCCGGCATGCGCGGTCCGTTCAGCGCCTTCAAGGCCAGCCCGATCGCCACGGACCTGATCCGGCGCATCGATGCCCTGCGCCGGAGGCCGGCATGAGCGTCGCCGGCGTCGAGCTGTCGCCAGCCTTGCAACGCTACGCCACGCTGGACCAGCGCCTGCTCGCCGCGGTCAAAGGCATCCGCATCCTGCCCACCGTGGCCTGGCCGGCGACCCTGGAAAACCGCCTGATCGCGGCCTTCAGCAAGGGCGACTACAGCCTGCCCCAGGTCGACTACCCGCGCCCGGACCTGTCCGAGGCGCGCGCCGAGCTGGCCAGGATCGAGCGCGAGGCCGGCCACGACGACCCGATGGGCGAATATCTGTGCCGCACCGCCGAGTCCTGGCGCATCGCCGCCGAAATGCTCGAGGCGGTGGGTACGGCGGGTTTCACCGCGCCGTCGATCGTGCTGTATGGCCGTCCGGGCGATCCGATCCCGGGCAGCGACCGCAGCAATCTCGATGCGGCGCGCTACTTCGTCGAGCTGTCGGACGAGCTGGGCTCGGACCTGCTCGGTGACGACGACAGCCAGAGCATGCAGGCCGACGTGCTGCGCGCCGATCTGGCCGCGACGCTGGACCGGTTCTTCGGCGACGGCGTGATCCACGTCGAGGTCGACGACGAACTGACCGCGAAGGCCGCGGCCGGCGCCACCCGCATCCGCCTGCGCGGCGGCACCCATTTCAGCGAATACGACCGCCACCAGCTGCTGGCCCACGAGGCCTACGTGCATTCGCTGACCGCGCTCAATGGCCGTGCCCAGCCGGTGCTGGCCTCGCTGGCGCGCACCTCGCCGCGGGTCACGGCGACGCAGGAAGGCCTGGCGGTGTTCGCCGAGCTGATGTCCGGCGCGATCGACATCGCCCGGCTCAAGCGCATCAGCCTGCGCATCCTGGCCATCGACATGGCGCTCAACGGGGCCGACTTCGTCGAGGTCTACAAGTATTTCTCCAGCTGCGGACAGAACCCGTTCGACAGCTTCCACTCGGCCCAGCGCGTGTTCCGCGGCGTGCCGCTGGGCGGCGGCGCGGCCTTCGCCAAGGACAACGTGTACCTGAGCGGCCTGCTCACCGTGCACACCTTCTTCCGCTGGGCACTCAAGCAGCGGCGCATGGACATGCTGCGGCACCTGTTCGCCGGCAAGCTGGCGCTGCACGACGTGCTGAGCCTGCAGCCGCATTTCGAATCCGGCGCGATCGTGCCGCCGCGCTGGCTGCCGCCGTGGATGCAGCATGTGCACGGGCTGGCGGGCAAGCTGGCGTTCTCGCTGTTCGTCAACCGCATCCATATGGGACGAGTGCAGGCCGAGAGCCTGTCGCTCAGCCTCTAATACATTCGGGCTAAGCGTCGATCCGCGAGCTGCATGGCGTGGCTTAATGCCGCACATCCGCGCTCGCCATACGCGTACGTTCTTGCGCATTGCGCAAGGGAATCGCACCGGCGCGGTGCTACCATCCCGCGATGTTGCCGCAAGCGGCACGCCCATTCCCTCACGCATCCTCAGCGAATCGCGCACTCATGGCACTCCCCGAAGAACTTCGACTCGCCGCCCTCGAATATCACCGCCTGCCGCGCCCCGGCAAAATCAAGGTTTCGGCCACCAAGGCCATGGTCACCCAGCGCGATCTCTCGCTGGCCTATTCGCCCGGCGTGGCCTACGCCTGCGAAGCCATCGTCGAGGACGCCAATGCCGCCAGCGAGATGACCGCGCGCGGCAACCTGGTGGCGGTGATCACCAACGGCACCGCGGTGCTGGGCCTGGGCGACATCGGTCCGCTGGCCGGCAAGCCGGTGATGGAAGGCAAGGGCGTGCTGTTCCAGAAGTTCGCCGGCATCGACGTGTTCGACATCGAGATCGACGAGCGCGACCCGGACAAGCTGGTCGACATCATCGCCAGCCTGGAACCGACCTTCGGCGGCATCAACCTCGAGGACATCAAGGCGCCGGAGTGCTTCATCGTCGAGCGCAAGCTGCGCGAGCGCATGAAGATCCCGGTATTCCACGACGACCAGCACGGCACCGCGATCATCGTCGGCGCCGCCGTGCTCAACGCGCTGGAAGTGGTGGGCAAGAAGATCGAGGACGTGAAGCTGGCCACCGCCGGCGCCGGCGCGGCCGGCATCGCCTGCCTGGACATGCTGGTGGCGCTGGGCCTCAAGCCTGAGCACATCCTCGCCTACGACCGCGAGGGCGTGCTGTACACCGGCCGCGACCACATGGACCCGGACAAGCAGCGCTACGCGCGCGACACCAAGGCGCGCACGCTGGCCGAGATCGTCGACGGCGCGGACATCTTCCTGGGCCTGTCCGCCGGCGGCGTGCTGAAGCCTGAGATGGTCGCCACCATGGGCCGGCAGCCGATCATCCTGGCGCTGGCCAATCCCAACCCCGAGATCCTGCCGGAGGACGCCCAGCGCGTGCGTCCGGACTGCATCATCGCGACGGGCCGCTCGGACTATCCGAACCAGGTCAACAACGCGCTGTGCTTCCCGTACATCTTCCGCGGCGCGCTGGACGTCGGCGCCACCGGCATCAACGAGGCGATGAAGACCGCCTGCGTGCGCGCCATCGCCCAGCTGGCCCGCATGGAAGCCGGCGACCTGGCCAGCGCCTACGGCGGCGACGTGCCCACCTTCGGCCCGGATTACCTGATCCCGCGCCCGTTCGACCCGCGCCTGCTGGTGATGCTGGCGCCCGCGGTGGCGCAGGCGGCGATGGATTCGGGCGTGGCCACGCGTCCGATCACCGACATGGACGCCTACAAGGAAAAGCTCGGCCAGTTCATCTACCGCACCGGCCTGCTGATGAAGCCGGTGTACGAGCGCGCGCGCGCCGACCGCAAGCGCGTGGTCTACGCCGAGGGCGAGGAAGAGACCGTGCTGCGCGCAGTGCAGACGGTGATCGACGAGCGCCTGGCTTTCCCGATCCTGATCGGCCGCCCCAGCGTGATCGAGACGCGCATCCAGCGCCTGGGCCTGCGCATGAAGGAAGGCGTCGATTTCGAGCTGACCAATATCGACGACGATCCGCGCTTCAACGACTACTGGCAGCAGTACCACGCGCTGACCGAGCGCCGCGGCGTATCGCCGGCGGCGGCCAAGAACCTGCTGCGCTCGCGGCCCACGCTGATCGCCTCGCTGATGGTCGAGCGCGGCGAGGCGGACGCGATGATCTGCGGCCTGGTCGGACGCTTCCACAAGAAGCTCGGCTACATGCGCAGCGTGTTCGGGCTGGATTCGGGCGTGCAGTGCACCTCGGCCATGACCGGCGTGATCAACGACCAGGGCGCCTGGTTCTTCCTCGACACCCACGTGCAGGTCGACCCCAGCGCCGAGCAGATCGCCGAGGCGACCCTGCAGGCCAGCTATCGCCTGAAGCTGTTCGGCATCGAGCCGAAGGTGGCGCTGCTGTCGCATTCCAACTACGGCAGCCACGACAACCCCAGCGCCGCCAAGATGCGCAAGGTGTACGAGCTGCTGAAGTCGCGCCTGCCCAAGCTCGAGATGGACGGCGAAATGCAGGCCGATACCGCCTGGGACGAGGGCCTGCGCACGCGCATGTTCCCCAACACCACGCTGACCGGCCGCGCCAACCTGTTCGTGATGCCGAACCTGGACGCCGCCAACATCACCTACAACATGGTGCGCGTGATGACCGACGGCGTCGCCATCGGCCCGATCCTGATGGGCATCGACAAGCCGGCGCACATCCTGACCCCGGCCTCGACGCCGCGCCGCGTGGTCAATATGACCGCCATCGCCGCGGTGGATGCGCAGATCCGCGGGCAGCAGAAGAGCCGCTGACGCTTTGAGCCCCTCTCCCATCGGGAGAGGGGTCGGGGTGAGGGTACGGGCGGAGCGCAAGTAGTGATGCGCACCGCTCCGCCCGTACCCTCATCCGGCTGCCGCCACCTTCTCCCGGAGGGAGAAGGATTCAACCTTGAAGGGTTATCCAAGAACCGGCGCTCACCCGCCGGTTCTTTTTTTGCCTTTTCTAAATCGCCCCACCCCCTCCATGCGGCGCCGTATCGACCCCAGTCGAATTGGCGGCCAGACCCCGCCGGAGCTAAACTCGGAGGGTTCCCCGCATCCCCGATGCGCCACCTGCAGCCACGCCGGTTCCCGGCGTCGCGGAGAGAAGACTCCCCATGGATCAGCTCGACGACATCCTCCACCAGGACCTCGACCCCACCGAAACCCAGGAATGGGTCGATTCGCTCAATGCGGTCATCAACCATGACGGCACCGAGCGCGCGCATTACCTGCTGGAAAAGATGGTCGACTCGACCCGTCGCGCCGGCGGCTACCTGCCGTTCAATCCGACCACCGAATACGTCAACACCATCGCGCCGGCCAACGAGGCGAAGATGAGCGGCGACGCGGCGATCGAGTGGCGCATCCGCACCCTGGTCCGCTGGAACGCGATGGCCATGGTGGTGCGTGCAAACCGCAAGCCGGGCGAGCTGGGCGGCCATATCGCCAGCTTCGCGTCCTCGGCCACGCTGTACGACGTGGGCTTCAATCATTTCTGGCGCGCGCCGAGCGCCGATCATCCGGGCGACCTGGTGTTCCACCAGGGCCATTCCAGCCCGGGCATCTATGCGCGCTCCTTCCTGGAAGGCCGCATCGGCGAGGACCAGCTGGACCTGTTCCGCATGGAAGTGGCGGGCAAGGGCCATGGCCTGTCTTCTTATCCGCACCCCTGGCTGATGCCGGACTACTGGCAGGTGCCGACGGTGTCGATGGGCCTGGGCCCGATCCAGGCGATCTACCAGGCGCAGTTCTGGAAGTACCTGGAGCACCGCGGCCTGGTGCCGAAGTCCGACCGCAAGATCTGGTGCTTCATGGGCGACGGCGAGACGGACGAGCCGGAGTCGCTCGGCGCCATCTCGCTGGCCGGCCGCGAAGGCCTGGACAACCTGGTGTTCGTGATCAACTGCAACCTGCAGCGCCTGGACGGTCCGGTGCGCGGCAACGGCAAGATCATCCAGGAGCTGGAAGGCGTGTTCCGCGGCGCCGGCTGGAACGCCATCAAGGTGATCTGGGGCAGCTACTGGGATCCGCTCCTGGCGCGCGACAAGGACGGCGTGCTGCAGAAGCTGATGATGGAAACCATCGACGGCGAGTACCAGGCCTGCAAGGCCTTCGGCGGCGCGTACACGCGCGAGCATTTCTTCGGCAAGTATCCGCAGACGCGCGAGATGGTCGCCAACCTCAGCGACGACGACATCTGGCGCCTCAACCGCGGCGGCCATGATCCGCACAAGGTCTACGCGGCCTATCACCAGGCGGTGAACACCAAGGGCATGCCCACGGTGATCCTGGCCAAGACGGTGAAGGGCTACGGCATGGGCGCGGCCGGCGAGTCGCAGAACCCGACGCACCAGCAGAAGAAGTTGGACGACGAGGCCGTGCGCCATTTCCGCGACCGCTTCAACATCCCGGTGCCGGACGACAAGCTCAAGGACGTGCCGTACTACCACCCCGGCAAGGATTCGCCGGAAGTGCAGTACATGCTCGAGCGCCGCCGCGCACTGGGCGGCTCGCTGCCGCAGCGCCGCCGCACCTCGGACGTCAAGCTGAAGGCGCCGGAGCTGGCCGCGTTCGAGCAGATCACCAAGGGCACCGGCGAGCGCGAGATCTCCACCACCATGGCCCTGGTGCGCGGCATGAACCTGCTGCTGCGCGACAAGCAGATCGGCGAGCGCATCGTGCCGATCGTGGCCGACGAGGCGCGCACCTTCGGCATGGAAGGCATGTTCCGCCAGATCGGCATCTACGCGCCGTTCGGCCAGAAGTACCGCCCGCAGGACGCCGACCAGCTGCTGTACTACCGCGAAGACCAGAAGGGCCAGGTGCTGCAGGAAGGCATCTCGGAGGCCGGCGGCATGGCCGCCTGGATGGCCGCGGCCACCAGCTACAGCATCAGCAACCAGCCGATGTTGCCGTTCTTCATCTACTACTCGATGTTTGGTTTCCAGCGCATCGGCGACCTCGCCTGGGCTGCCGGCGACATGCGCGCGCGCGGCTTCCTGATCGGCGGCACCTCCGGCCGCACCACGCTCAACGGCGAGGGCCTGCAGCACGAGGACGGCCATTCGCACCTGCTGTCCGGCGCGATCCCGAACGTGAAGTCGTACGACCCGACCTTCTCCTACGAAGTGGCCGTGATCATGCAGGACGGTACGCGCCGCATGCTGCAGGAGCAGGAGGACGTGTACTACTACATCACCGTGATGAACGAGAACTACAGCCATCCCGACCTGCCGGCCGGCGTGGAAGAGCACATCATCAAGGGCATGTACCTGTTCAAGGATGCCGGCAAGCCGAAGAAGGGCGAGCCGCGCGTGCAGTTGCTGGGCTCCGGCACCATCCTGCGCGAAGTCATCGCCGCCGCCGAGCTGCTGGAGAAGGATTTCGGCGTCACCGCCGACATCTGGTCGGTGCCGAGCTTCAGCGAAGTGCGCCGCGACGGTTTCGACGCCGAGCGCTGGAACCGCCTGCATCCGGAAGCCGAGCAGCGCGTGCCGCACGTCACCGCCATGCTGCAGGGCCGCCAGGGCCCGGCCATCGCCGCCACCGACTACGTGCGCGAGTTCGCCGACCAGGTCCGCGCCTTCATTCCGGACGGCATGCGCTACACGGTGCTGGGCACCGACGGCTTCGGCCGCTCGGATACGCGCGAGCACCTGCGCGGTTTCTTCGAGGTCGACCGCTACTGGATCGCGCAGGCCGCGCTGTCGGCGCTGGCGAAGGAAGGCAAGGTCAATCCGAAGGACGTGGCGCGCGCCATGAAGGAATACAAGCTGGATCCGGAGAAGCCGAATCCGCTGTACGTCTGAGGCGCCCCGGTGCAGAACGCAAAAAACCCGCCGGAAGGCGGGTTTTTTGTCTGGACGTCCAATTGAAAGTGCGCTCAGTCGTCTTCGTCGCGGAATGCCCGCCGCAGCAGCAGGAAGGCGCCGATGGTGCCGGCCACGATGGCGGCGGTAGCCACCGGATGGCGGCTGACGTGGCGGCGCAGGCGGCGGTACTGGTAGTTCGCCTCGTCGGCGATGTCCTCGGCGGCGTGCGACAGGCGGCGGGCGTAGTCGCCCTTGTTGCGGCCGAAGCGGCGGTGCAGTTCGCGGCCGCGCTCCATCAGGCCGTCCGCACGGTCGCCGGCGACGTCCGCATAGTGGCGAGCGCGGTCGCGCATCTGGTCGCCGATGCCGTTGATGGTGCTTTCGAGATCGCGGTGACGGCCCATGGCAGCTTCTCCTTCTGTGCAGGGTAACGACCATGCCAGCGCCATCGTGAGCGGTGCGTAAACAGGGCCGGCGTGAGGGTATTTCTGGCCTCAATCGACCATGGCATAGGGGCCGCCGCGCTCCAGTGCGCGCCGATACGCCGGCCGCGCATGGATGCGCTCGAGGAAGTCCCACAGGCGCGGATGGCTGCTTGCCGTCAGGCCTGCGCGCGACGTGGCGGCCTCCAGCGGAAAGCTCATCTGGATGTCCGCTGCGCCGAACTGCGCGCCGCCGAACCAGGGCGCATGCGCCAGTTCGCCTTCCAGGTAATCCAGGTGCGTCTTCAGCTGCGGATCGACGAACACCCGTTGCACCTTGCCCGCGATGCCGCGCAGCAGCGGCTTGACGAAGAACGGCGCCGGGCTCTTCGGCAGGCGCGAGAACACCAGCTTCAGCAGCAGCGGCGGCATCGCCGAGCCTTCGGCGTAATGCAGCCAGTAGGTGCTGCGCAGGCGCTCGGGCGTGCCGGGCGGCGGCAGCAGGCGGCCCTGGCCGTAGCGGTCGGCCAGGTATTCGATGATCGCGCCGGACTCGGCCAGGGTCAGCTCGCCGTCGCTGATCACCGGCGACTTGCCCAGCGGGTGGATCCGGCGCAGTTCCGGCGGCGCCAGCAGGGTCCTGGGATCGCGCTGGTAGTGCTTGATCTCGTACGGCAGCTCCAGCTCTTCCAGCATCCACAGGATGCGCTGCGAGCGGGAGTTATTGAGGTGGTGGACGGTGATCATGGCTTCCCCTTCGATGGCGATGGATTACAGCGTATCCGCCGCCGGTTCGCTCAGCTCGTTCGGCTCGGCATGCAGCTTCTGGCGCTGCCGCAGCGTGGGGAACATCCACATCCACAGTCCCACCACCACCAGGGTGCCGATGCCGCCGATCAAGGTGGCGTTGACCGCGCCCAGCCACGCCGCCAGCAGGCCGGATTCGAACTCGCCCAGCTGGTTGGAGGTATTGATGAAGATCGCGTTGACCGCGCTGACCCGCCCGCGCATGTCGTCCGGCGTATCCAGCTGCACCAGCGCGCCGCGGATCACCATGCTGACCATGTCGAACGCACCCAGCGCGAACAGCGCCACCAGCGACACCCACAACCAGGTGGACACGGCGAACACCAGCGTCGCCACGCCGAAGCCGGCCACGGAGGCGAACATCAGCGTGCCCACGCGCCGCTCCAGGTTGTGCCGCGCCAGCCACAGCGACATCAGCAGCGCGCCCACCGCGGGCGCGGCGCGCAGCAGGCCCAGGCCCCAGGGGCCGGTGTGCAGCACGTCCTTGGCGAAGATCGGCAGCAGCGCGGTGGCGCCGCCGAGCAGCACCGCGAACAGGTCCAGCGAGATCACGCCCAGCACGTCCGGCCGCGCGCGGATGAAGTGCACGCCGGCGAACAGCGTCTTCAGCGTGGCCGGCTCGCGCTTCGGCTGCGCCTGCTCGTAGCGCAGGCGGCTCATCAGCAGCACCGCGGCGAGATAGAGCAGGGCGCACACCACGTACACCACGCCAGGACCGGCCACATAGAGCAGGCCGCCCAGCGCCGGACCCATGATCATCGCCGCCTGGCCGGCCGAAGCGTTCACCGCCATCGCGCGGCCCAGCAGCGGCGGCGGCACCAGCGCCGGCAGCATCGACTGCATGGCGGGAAACTCGAAGGCCTTGGCCACGCCGATCACGAACACCAGGGCGAGGATGCTGGCCTCGTGCGCCGCATGCAGCAGGCTGAGCGCGGCCAGCACCGCGATCGCGACAAGGTCGACGATCTGCCCCAGCAGCACGATGCGGCGCCGCTCGAACTGGTCGGCCACGTGGCCCGCGGGCAGCGCCAGCAGGACGGAGGGAATGAACTGCACCAGGCCAATCAGGCCGAGGTCGAGCGCGCGACCGGTGATCTCGTAGATCTGCCAGCCCACCGCCACCGAGAGCATCTGGAAACCGAAGCCGGAAGCGATGCGCGCGAACCAGAACTGCACGAACGCGGGGTGATGCCGCAGCGACGCGGCGGGCGAGGTCGAGTTCGACATGGGAATCCTTGCCGGGGAGCGCGCATTGTAGTCGCGTCCCCCGGCAAGCTTGACGTCATCGTGCCGCGGATTTGATCCGGGGTTGCCCCGCGCGCCGCTACGGTGGCCGCAAGTTCAAGCGCGGAGAGCTGATCCCATGGCCCGGACCGCCGCACACGTCTACACCGACGAGACCACCATCCTGGCGCTGGAAGCGCTGGTGCGCGAATTGCCGACCAATGGCCACGTGCGCCTGGAGCTGACCAGCGGCGACAGCTGCGAGGGCGTGATCGTGGAACGCCCGAACGTGCAGCTCTATTTCGACCCCAGCGACCGGCGCGAGGGCATCAACGGCGAAGTGTGCCTGGAGCGCCCCGAGGTGCCGGACTGGCATCGCTGGATCTGGCTGGACGAGATCGCGCGGGTGGAGCATCTGGATTCGACCATGGGCAGCGAATGCTGACGACGCCTCGCCGTCGACGTAGGTTGGGGTGAGCCGCAGGCGACTGCGAAGGCAGGATGCCGTAGCGAACATCCGCGTAGCGGATGGCCCGAAGGGCGGGCTGCCGATGCAGCCCGTAACCCCAACATGGGCCTGATCGTGCGAGGTTTGTTGGGGTTCGCTGTGCTCACCCCAACCTACGCGGTGCGGGTGAAACCGTCGGCGCTCCATGCTTCGCTGCCCACGCCGTGGTGCACGAAGAACAAGCCTTCCGGGTCGTAGCGCCGCTTCGCTGCCGCCAGCCGCGGATAGTTGGAGCCCCAGAAACGCTGCTGCCAGTCGCGCAGGAAATAATCGCTCTCCGAGACGTAGGAGCCGGCATCCGGCGCCACCTTCAGCAGTTCTTTCATGGCCAGGTCGATTTTCGACGCCTGCTGGCGTGCCTTGGCCAGTTCCGGGCTGCGCCCCGGCAGGCCGGTGAACGCCGGCTCGCCGCCGTCGGCGCAGATGGCCAGCGCGAACGCTTCGAGCATCCCCGGATTCGTCGCCGTATCGCGCGCCCGTTCGATCGCATCGGCCGGTGCGCCGGCCAGGCCCTTGTTGAAATGCAATGCATAGTCGAAGTGCTGCGAAGCCGCGAACAGAGCATCGGCGAGCACATCCTGCCGCCCCGGCTGCAGCAGCGAAGCAGGCATCCAGGCCGACTGGTAGGCATGGATAAACCAACCCACCTGGTCATGGTCGCCGCGCCAGATCATGTGATGCGCCGGGGCGCCGGGGCGGTCGTCCGGCACGATGTATTGCGGTGCGTGCTCGCGGAAGAACGCGGCGTCCCAGAAGTGGCGTGCGGGCAGGGCGATGGTCTGGACCGGTTCGACGATGCTGTATTCGGGGCGTGCCTTGACCCAGTCGAGGAACGGCTGCCAGGTCTGCTGCGCCTGTTCCTGGGTCAGGCCCTGGAACACCATCGATATTTTCAGCGTGTCGCCGTCGCGGAAGCCGACCTGCTCGCCCCAGTGCGGGTTGAACAGCGCCTCGCGATAGAACGCCACGAAGCGGCGGATCAGCGTGCGGAACGCTTCACGCGAAGAGGCCTTGATGCGCCCCAGCGTCGCGCCGAAGAACTCCGGCAGCTCGAAGGTGCGCAGGGTCAGCCGCGTCACCACGCCAAGGCTGCCGCCACCGCCGCCCTTGATGCCCCAGAACAGTTCCGGATCGTTGTAGGCGTTGACCACGCGCACTTTGCCGTCGGCAGTAACGATCTCCGCCTCCAGCAGATTGCCCGCCGCGCTGCCGAAGCCCTTGGAGAAGCTGCCGAAGCCGCCGCTCTGGATCAGCCCGGCCACGCCCACGGTGGCGCAGCCGCCGCCCTGCACGTAGCGCCGGCCCTGGGTGGTGACGGCGTCATAGGCGTCGATCCACAGCGCGCCGGCCTGCACGCTCACCGCCGGCAGCGGCTGGGCATGGCCCGCAGCGCCTTGCGGCACGAAGGCGTCGTGCAGGCTGACCTGGTTCATATGGCGGGTCCACACCAGCAGCGAGTCCGGCGCTTCCGAGGTGCCCTGGTAGCTGTGGCCGCCGCCCTTCACCACCAGGCGCAGGCGGTGCTGGCGGGCGAAGTTCACGGCGGCGGCGACGTCGGCCGCGCTTTCGGCGGCCACGGCGTAGGCGCTGGGTTGCGAGATCCAGGCATCGGCCCAGCCGCTGGTCTGGGTCAGCGCGGGGTCGTCGCCGAGGGCGAACGGGTTGTCGAGCTGCTTCAGCGCCTGGGTGCAGGCGGCCGAGGGGCATTCGGCAAACGGCGAGCGCGGCTGCAGCAGGCGCCCGCCCACCTGCCGCCGCAGCTCGTCCCATTGCGCCGGCGCGGGCCAGCCGGGCTGGCCGGGGCGGACGCGCTGGAAGGCCAGCGGTCCGGCCAGCGCCTTGACCGCTCCGCTGGGTGCGGCGCCGATGCGCAGGGCCAGCGGCAGCAGCGGCAGGGCGAGGGAGGCTTTGAGCAGGTCGCGGCGATTCATGGCTTGAGGCTCGTCGAAGGCGCGGCGGCGCCGGATGCCACGCATGCTGGGCCGTTTGCGAGCCGTGCCCCAGCGCCAGGTGATTGATCGCGGGGTGCGAGGGACGGATGGCGGACCCTGGTGACGAACCGCGCCGCCCGTAGAATGCCCGTCATGCAGACCCGGCCCAGCTTCGACGCCAACTTCGACTACCGGGATTTCCAGCGCTGGCGCCGGCCGCTCGAGCGGGCGTTCTGGGTGCTGGTCACCCTGCTCAATACGGTGTTCAACAGCGTGGTGGCGCGGATGGACAACCCGCACCTGCCGGCCTGGGAGCCATGGACCTGGGAATGGAGCAGCGGGCTGCTGGTCCTGGCCCTGATCCCCGCCGTGCTGGCGGTCGAACGCCGCTGGCCGATCCGCCTGGACAGCTGGCGCGCCAGCCTGCCCTGGCACCTGCTGGCGAGCGTGCCGTTCAGCCTGCTCCACGTGGGCGGCATGGTGGCGCTGCGCGGGCTGGTCTATGCGGCGATGGGCAGCCATTACGACTTCGGCACCTGGTGGCCGAACTTCGGCTACGAATACCTCAAGGACATCCGCACCTATTTCCTGATCATCGCCCTGGTCAGCCTGTCGCGGCTGTGGCTGATGCGCTGGCAGGGCGAGGCGCGCCTGCTGGCCGAGCCCGACGAAGGTCCGCCGGTGGAGCCGGTGGAGCGGCCCGAGCGCTTTCTGGTGCGCAAGCTGGGCAAGGAATTCCTGGTCAACGCGAGCGAGATCGAATGGCTGCAGGCCTCCGGCAACTACGTCAACCTGCACGTGCGCGGTCGCGACTATCCGCTGCGCAGCACCATGGCCGGCATCGAGGAGCGCCTGGACGCGCGCCGCTTCGTGCGCGTGCACCGCAGCTATGCGATCAACCTGGACTACCTGGCCGAGATCGAGCCGCTGGACGCCGGCGAGGCGCGCCTGCGCATGCGCGACGGCGCCGTGGTGCCGTGCAGCCGGCGTTACCGCACGTCGCTGCGCGAGCGCTTCGGCGAGGCGCCGGCCGGCGCCTGAGCGGTTGCGCTGCTGCGCGCGCCGTTTCACTCTTGGCTTCTTTCCAGCCCACGGGTACCGCCGATGAACCTGCCGCGCCTCCGCCCCGCCGTCCTGGCCGCTTCGTTCGCTTTCGCCGGCGTGCTGGCCGGCTGCTCGCAGTCCGGCGACCAGGCCGCCGCGCCGGCCCAGGCGCCGCAGGCCGACGAGTCCGCGCAGAAGCTGGAGACCTACCGCCAGCTGCTGCGCATCCACAACGACGAGATGGCCACGTCGATGGGCAAGGAAATCGTCAGCCGCTATCCCAATAGCGCAGCCGCCAAGGAGGTGCAGCAGACCCTGCCGGAAGTGGAAAAGCGCTGGAAGGAAAACAGCGAGAAGAACCGCCTGCAGGGCCTGTGGCTGTACCAGGTTTCGCCCATGCAAGGCGGCACGCAGTCCACCGCCACCATCTACAGCAGCCAGCCCTCCGGCAACGATCGCGTGCGGCTGGTGCTGCGCCGGCATACCGAGTGGGGCCAGAACGCTTTCCTGTATGCCGGCGGCGAACACGGCTTCGTGTGCAAGGCCAACTGCACGCTCAAGACCGTGGTCGACGGCAAGGACACTGGCATCAAGGCGTTCGCGCCGAGCACCGGCGAACCGGCGCTGATGATCCGCGACGACAAGGCCTTTATCGCCATGCTGGAGAAGGCGAAGAAGATCTCGATCGACGTGACCCTGCAGGACGGCGAGAAGAAGCTGACCCTGGTGTACGAAGTCGGCGGCTTCGATCCGGACAAGTGGCAGCCGGTGGGCAAGGGCAACGCCAAGAAGAAGTAACGCGTGCACCGTAGACGGTGCCGCGCGTTCGAATGCGGGTCTCCTCACGATGGAGGACATGCCATGTTCGCCACACGCTTTTTCCTTGCCGCCATCGCTACGCTGGGCGTGGCGGCGTGTTCCAGTGTTCCCTACGCGCAACGCATCAGCGCGCGCCAGGCTGCATATGCCGCGGCGGCGCGCGAGCCGGTGCGCAGCTTCCGCTTCTTCGAGCTGTATTCGTGGGAGCCGCTGGGCGATAGCCAGCTGGCCATCTATACGCGGCCGAACGAGGCGTACCTGGTCACCGTGATGGGGCCGTGTCCCGATCTGGAATTCACCAACGCCATCGGCCTCACCTCCAACTTGAACGAGGTGCAGGTGCGCTTCGACAAGGTGCTGACCGGGCGGCGCGATTTCCCCTGCACGATCGGCGAGATCCGCCCGGTGGACGTGGGCAAGCTGAAGTCGGTGGAGCACGAGCAGCGCAAGATTCAGTCGGCGCAGCGCGATGCCGCGGGCGATAGTAAGCCCGCGCCATGAACGAGCCGCAGATCTTCTGTCCGCGCTGCGCCTGGCGCCCGCAGGGCGAGGATCGCTGGCAATGCTCGCCGCGCATGGGCGGCTGCGGCACGGTGTGGAATACGTTCTGGACTGCCGGCGTCTGTCCCGGCTGCAGCTACCGCTGGCAGATCACCTTCTGCCTGTCGTGCCGGCAGTTCTCGCCGCACGAGGATTGGTATCACTGGCCTGAGGGCAGTGTGGAGGAGCGCGAGAGGGAGTTGGAATTGGGCCGCAACTGAGCCCGCGTTTTTTCCACAGCGCTTCAAAGTGGAATCCTTCTCCCTCCGGCGACCCGAAGGTAGTCCCCGTGGGAGAGCACGCGGGGAGCGCACATGGATGTGCGCGGCTCTGAGGAGCGAGGAAGGTGGCGGCAGCCGGATGAGGGTACGGCCGGAGCGGTGCACATCACCCTTGCGCTCCGCCCGTACCCTCACCCCAACCCCTCTCTCCCACGGGGACTACCTTCGGGTCGCCGACGGGAGAGGGGCTTCATATCAATTGAGAAACAGCTTCTCCGCCATCTTCGCCAGCGGCTTCTCCACCCAGCCCTGCACCCGCGGCGGCAGGTCCAGCGGCTTGAGCAGCATCTTCACCGTCATCTCGGCGGGGATGTTGCGGCGGAGCAGGGCCTGGGCGCGGCCGGTGATGCGCTTGAACTCGGCGTGGTTGTCGATGTGCTGCGGATAGCACTGGTTGAACACGTGGCGCAGCGCGATGTCGCTGTCCTCGCTCTTGATCTCGTTGACCCGGCGCAGCAGCGTGCGGAACACCTTGTAGCGGCCGAAGCCTTCGCGTTCGCGGTACAGCCGGTAGTGCTGGTAGAAGTGCTTGTAGTGCCGCACTTCGTCGCTCTTGATGTGGTTGGTCAGCTGCTTGAGCACCGGTTCGTCGGTGATGTCGTTGAGCGCGCGGTACAGGCTGGCGGTGCCGGTTTCCACCACGCAGCGCGCGGCCAGTTCCAGGCCGCGGCTGGGCTCGAGTTCGTCGGCGGTGCACACCGCGCCGTATTCGTCCCAGAACGCCTGGAAGCCGCGCTCCCAGTCGAACTCCGGCCACACCTTGCGCACGTAGGCGGCCAGCGCGTGGCCGTGCTGCAGCTCTTCCTGTTCCCAGTGCTGGCTGAGCCAGGTCTGCAAGGCTTCGTCGCCGGCGAAGTGGTCGACCAGGTTATGGGTGTACAGATCCGAGCCGCTTTCGACGAAGGAGGCGCTGCACAGCAGAAAGAACAGGTCTTCGTTGTGGCGGACGCGCTCGAATTCGATGCGGTCCAGGTCCAGGCTGTCCAGAGTCCAGGGCAGGGAGGTGTTGTAGCTCACGCGGTATTTCCTGTGCGGGCCCAGGCCGTTCGCAGCGGGGCGCGCGCCGGCCTGGCATGACTGTTATATGACAAAGCATACGACGAGACCGTGGTCCGGGATTAATGACCACCGACCTGTTTTTGGCGAGGACCGGGGCAAGAAGTTGCGCGGCCGCCCCGGCGGGGGCCTCAGCGCACCACCGTCACCGGCACATGCGCCCGCGCGAGAATGTCGTCGGAGACCGAGCCCAGCAGCCAGCGGCCGAGCGCGCCGCGCTCGGTATGGCCGATCACGATGTGGTCGATGCCATGCCGGCGCACCTGTTCCAGCAGCACCTCCCCGGGGCAGCCGGACATCACTTCCACGTCGATCAGGTCGGCTGCCTCGGGCAGCAGCGCGCGCACGTCGGCCAGCAGTTCGTCGGCGCGCTGCGCGCCGGAATCGGCCATCACCAGGGCACAGGTGTCGGCCGCTCCTTCGATCAGCTTCACCGCGTTGACCACTCGCACGCGGCCGCCGCAGGCGCGGGCCAGGTTGACAGCGAAACGCAGCGCGCGTTGCGACGAAGGCGAGCCGTCATAGCCGACCAGGAAGTGTTTCATGGCCGCCTCCTCGGGCGGACGGATGCCGGTCTCAGTATGCGACCTGGCGGCAGCGGCGTTCGACGTGCGTGTGCTTGGACTGCTGGTTTTCCTGGATCTTCTTGCCCGCATAGCCGCCGCCCACCGCGCCGGCCACCGTCGCGAGCGTCTTGCCCTTGCCGCCGCCGACCTGGTTGCCCAGGACGCCGCCGGCGACCGCGCCGATCGCCATGCCGGCGATCTGGTGCTGGTCCTTGGGCTGGTCCTGCACGGTGACGTTCTCGCACACGGTGCGTGTGCGCGGCTTGGAACTGGAGTTTTGCGCCTGCAGCGGGGCGCCGGCGCAGAGCAGGCAGGAAAGACCGAAGGCGAAGGCGATCCGCGTGTTCATGGCGAGTCCTTTTCGGTTCCGTGTGGAGCAAGAGTTTGCGCGCGACTCCGTTAGCGGTAGATCAAGAACACACGATTTCCACGCCCCGCTCACGGCCCTTGTCGAACGCTGAACGACGCCGCCCGGCTTCGCGGTCCGTTCAGCGACCGCGCCTACCATGATTGCCGGGTATTGACCCAACCGTGAGACAAAGGAGAGCGACATGATCAAGCGTTCGATGGGAATGATGGCTCTGGTGCTGGCGATGGCGGGCGGCATGGCCGCGACAGGAAGCGCACGGGCCGCCGACGCGAACGTGGACTGCAATCTGCGGTTCAACCTCTCCGGCTGGTCGATCATCTACAAGCACGCCGAGGGCAGCGGCACCATCACCTGCGACAACGGCCAGAAGGCCTCGGTCAAGATCGAGGTGATCGGCGGCGGCCTGACGGCGGGCAAGTACCGCATCGACAACGGCAAGGGCGAGATCAGCCATGTGCGCTCGGTCGACGATGTGTTCGGCGACTACGTGCAGGCCGGCGCCGAGGCCGGTGTGGTCAAGAGCGGCCAGGCGCAGCTGCTGACCAAGGGCGACACTTCGCTGGCCCTGGCCGGTACGGGCGAGGGCGTCAACCTCGGCGTATCGGTGGGCAAGTTCAGCATCAAGCGCCCGTAAGCTGCACTGCTGGCGATGACGAAGAAGGGTGCCTGCGGGCACCCTTCTTTTTGGGCGCGGGCGTACACTCCGTCAGTTCCCCTTCCCCCACGGAGTACTCGCCATGCGTCGTAACTTCCTGTTGTTCGCCTTGACTCTCCTGGTCGGCCTGGCCGCCCCGGCCTTCGCCGACGACGCGCCGGCTTCCGCGCTGCCGCAGGTGGGGCAGTCGGCTCCCGATTTCCGCCTGCAGGACCAGAACGGCAAGTGGCATACGCCCGCCGATTTCCGCGGCCACTGGCTGGTGCTGTACTTCTATCCGAAGGACTTCACCCCGGGCTGCACCACCCAGGTCTGCACCTTCCGCGACGACGTCGCCAAGCTGCGCAAGGCCGGCGCCATGGTGGTGGGCGTGAGCCTGGACGACGTGAAGTCGCACGCCGATTTCGCCGCCAAGTACCACGTGCCGTTCCCGCTGCTGGCCGACAGCGACAAGCAGGTCGCCACTGCCTATGGCGTGCTCACCTCCAAGATGGGCATGCACTACGCCAAGCGCACCACCTTCCTGATCGATCCGGAAGGCAAGGTGGCCAAGGTCTACCAGGACGTCGACCCGGAAAAGAACTCGGCCCAGGTGCAGTCGGACCTGACCACGCTGAAGTCTTCGGACAAGGCTTCGTCCTGATGCTGTTGAAGGTCCGCAAGGACGCGGCGGGCTCGCGCGGATTTTCCGCGTGGCCCGTCGCGGTATGGCTGTTGCTGCTGCTCGCCGCCTATGGCGGCGTGCAGTACCTGCGTTTCGGCTTCTACGACTACCTGGCCGGCGCGCTGGGCGTGATCGTGGTCTGCGCCGGTTGCGTGCTGCGGCAGGAATGGGCGCGGCTGGCGATGCGCGCGACGGCCGTGCTGCTGGCGTGCTGGGCGGTCTATTCCGGTGTGCTGATGTGGCAGGACCGCGATAAGTTCGAGCTCGCCCGGCAGGCGGCGCTTGCCAATCCGCAGCTGGGCGACGTGGCCTTGATGATGGTCGAGCGCGCGCAGCGCACCTTCCAGGTGGTGATCGCGATCAAGGCCATCGGCGTGCCCCTGCTGCTGTGGCTGGCCTGGACCATGGGCCGCCCCGCGGTTGCCGCGCAGTTCCATACGCGGCGGCGCTGAGCCGGCAAGTTCAGCCCGGGTTGTCCGGCGGCGGGCTATCGCTGCATGCCTTCTGTCCGAGGATGCCGCATGCGCCGCCTGATTCCGTCCGCCTTCCTGGCCCTGGCCAGCCTGGGCCTGCACGCGCAGGACCTGGCCACCACCTGCCAGGCCAGCAGCAGCTACGACGTGACGCTGAAGCCGGCCGAGCTGTCGTTCGACCGGCCGCAGCCGGCGCCTTTCCACGTCGAACTGCACGACGGCAGCCTGCGCGCCGACGGTGCCGCCGTCTCGCTGCGGCCGGAAGACCAGGACCGCCTCGCCCTGTTCGAGCGCGAGTTGCGCGCGCTGGAGCCACGTGTGAAGACGGTGGCGCGCAACGGCGTGGACCTGCTGGCGCGGGCGGTGCGCGAGGAGGCCGCCAACCTGGGATTGGAATCCGGCTCCATGGCCGAGCTCAATCAGCGCCTGGATGCGCGCATCGCGGACCTGAAGCAGCGCATCGACGCCAGCCACAGCACCCACGACTGGCAGGGCGACCTGGCCGACCAGTACGCCAGCCAGGTCGCCGGAGACCTCGTCCCGGTGCTGGCCGGCGACCTGGGCCAGCAGGCCATGCAGGCCGCCCTGAGCGGCGATATGCAGGCTGCCGCCAGCCTGCGCGACCGCGCCGCCGACCTGGCCACCCAGCTGCGCCCCCGGCTGGAGCAGCGCATGCAGGCGCTGCGGCCGCAGATCCAGGCCCTGTGCCCGTCGATCCGCCGCCTGGCCGAATTGCAGCAGGGTGTAAAGGGCCCCAACGGACAAGCTTTGAACCTTCTGCAGATCGCGCAATGACGTCGGCAAACCGCAGCTGAGCGCGGCCGCCCGGCGCCCCGGGAATTTATGCGCCGCTAAGTCGGCGGGTCCGAGCATAGCGACCATTGCCAACCACCCGTTGCACCGAACCGCCCGGAGGCGGTCGCCGTGTCGCATCTCGACCAGACCCTGTTCAACGCCCTGATCCGCCGCGGCATCGACGACCGCGATCTGCATCGCCGGGCCCTGGAGCGGGTGCGCGATCCGGCGCTGCAGATCCTGCTGTTCGAGAACCTGCAGACGCTGGACTCGCTGATCGCCGACCTGCAGTCGCAGGTCCGCGCCGACGGCGGCGATCCGGCGCAGCGCGGCACTTCTACGGGTGCGCTGCGCGTCATGCTTGCGGATTTTTCCACTCGCTTCGCCGCGCACCGCGACACGGCCTGGGTGCAATGCCTGGCGCGGCACGAGTGCGGACTGCTGCACAGCTTCGAGCGCCAGCTGCAGCGCAAGGGTCGCGCCGAGGCCGGGCTCAGCCGCCAGCTGGACCGCCTCTACGGCATGCACCGCGACATGCACTGCCTGGCCGGCACCACCCACGGTTGAGAACCCCATGACCGACGCGCAGGACGTGCTGGCCTTCTGGTTCGACCCCGATCACGAAGCACGCTGGTTCGAGCGCGATGACGCGTTCGACGCCGTCGTCCGCGCACGCTTCGGCACCCTGCACCAACGCGCTGCGGGCGGCGAGCTGGACACCTGGATGGCGCTGCCGGAAGGCTGGATGGCCTTGCTGCTGGTGCTGGACCAGTTCAGCCGCAATCTCTATCGCGGCGATCCGCGCGCCTTCGCCTGCGACGCCAGGGCGCAGCGGATCGCCCTGGAAGGCATCGCGCAGGGCTTCGACGAGCGGCTGCCGCCGGCGTGGCGGGTCTTCGCCTACCTCCCGCTGGAACACGCCGAGGACCTTCGCCTGCAGGATCGCAGCGTGGCGCTGGTCGAGGGCCTGTGCGCGGCATTTCCGGGCGAAGCCGTCTACATCAACTATCTTGGTTATGCGCAACGCCACCGCGAGGTGATCGAGCGCTTCGGCCGTTTTCCCCACCGCAACGCCGTGCTCGGCCGCGCTTCCACCCTGGAAGAGCAGCACTATCTCGCCCAGCCCGGCGCCGGTTTCTAAGCCGCGACGCCTGCGATATCAGGCCAGCACACTCGAAGAGCGCAGGCGCTGATCCATTCGCCTCCGGCATCGCCGGATTTTCCGTGCAGACCGTCGCGGCATCACCCTACGCGCTGCAGTGGTGCAGGCTGCTCTCGTTCCATTTCTCGCGAACCTAAGCTTGATTCCACGGCGCCGGTAGCGCGGTGGAGGATGTCATGCGGTCAGGGATATGCCTGGTGTTGTGCCTTTGCCTGTCGCTGTCGTCGCGGGCGGATACCTTGCGCGTCGGCAACCAGGTGCTTGTCACGGGCGACAGCGCGGCGCGGGTCATCGAGCTGCTGGGCCAGCCCGCGCATAAGGCGATGGGTTCCGTCGGCGCCGGCGCCCGGCAACAGAAGAAGGGCGCCAAAGGTCGGGGGCGACGCTCGAAACAGGCATCCGAAAAGGTCGCCGCAAAAAATGCCGAAGGACAGCGCTGGCAATACCGGCGCGGCCGCCGCACGGTGACCATCGTGCTGGTGCAGGGAAGGGTGGCGCGTATCGAATGACGCAGATGGCGCCGACACCGCGGTGGCCTGCATGCGGATGCCATGCCATAAATAGCGAGTCTCCAGGGAAGCCTGCCATGTCCGAAACGCCGAAGCCCTCTTCGCCCGCCGCCTCGTCCGGCCTGCTGCGCGAACGCGCCGCCGGCAGCCACGGCAAGGTGACCAATATCGAGCTGTTCTTCGACCTGGTCTTCGTCTATGCGGTGACCCAGCTGTCCCACACCCTGCTGCACGATCTCAGCCTGATCGGCGCGGCGCACGTATTGCTGCTGTTCCTGGCGGTGTGGTGGGTGTGGATCTTTACCGGCTGGGTCACCAACTGGCTGGATCCGGACCGCATCGCGGTGCGCGCGCTGATGCTGGCGCTGACTTTCGCCGGCCTGCTGCTGTCGGCCTCCGTGCCGGAAGCGTTCGCCGAGCGCGGCCTGCTGTTCGCCGGTGCCTATGTGACCATGCAGGTGGGGCGTTCGCTGTTCATGGTGTGGGCGCTGCATCGCGCCGGCCTGGCGTCGCAGCGCATCAACTTCGTGCGCATCATGCTGTGGTTGAGCGTGGCGGGCGCGTGTTGGCTGGTCGGCGCTTGGCAAGACGGCACGCCGCGCTTCCTGTGCTGGATCGCCGCACTGGGCATCGAATACCTGGGGCCTGCCGCCTACTTCTACGTGCCCGGCCTGGGCCGTTCGAGCACGGCCGACTGGGACATTGAAGGCGGGCACTTCGCCGAGCGCTGCAGCCTGTTCGTGATCATCGCGCTGGGCGAATCGCTGGTGGTGACCGGCTCGAGCTTCGCCGCATCGAGCGCCATCGCGGACACCGCGCCCGCTTTCGTCGCGGCTTTCCTCGGCTGCGTGGCGATGTGGTGGATCTATTTCGACCTCGGCGCGGAGCGCGGCAGCCGGGCGATCCGGCACGCGGCGGATCCCGGCCGAACGGCGCGCCTGGCCTATACCTACCTGCACCTGCCGATCGTCGCCGGCATCGTGGTCAGCGCGGTGGGCGACGAATTGAGCCTTACCCATCCGCACGCAAGCTGCGATGTGCCAGCGGCGATCGTGCTGCTGGGCGGTCCGGCGCTCTATCTGCTGGGCAATGCGCTGTTCAAGATGACCGTCAATCGCAGCCATTTCCCGCTGTCGCACCTGGTCGGGCTGGGGCTGCTGGCCGCGCTGGTGGCGCCGGCCTTGCGGCTGTCGGTGTTCTGGACGGCTGCGCTGACCACCGCGGTGCTGTTGACGGTCGCCGTGTGGGAGACGCTGTCGCTGCGCGGAGTGCGGGCGCACCTGGCGGAACACGCCGGGCATTGAAGCCACGTAGGTTGGGGTGAGCGCAGCGAACCCCAACGGATGTCGCCGGTTACCGCATCGTCAGGCGAGATGACTGCACGGCCGGGCTCTCTCGTCGAGTGAGAGGTTTGTTGGGGTTCGCTGCGCTCACCCCAACCTACGCCGGCTTGTTTGCAGCGCTGCTCAGTTCTTCCAGCAAACGTTCGGACGTCCAGACGACAGGCCTCGCCTCCGCCTCGCGCACCAGTTCGATGATGCGCTGATTGACCGGCGCCCGCTGCCCCGCACGCCCAGCCAGCTCGACCACGGCCCCATGCAGCGCACCCACCTCGGTGCGCCGTCCCGCCTGCAGATCCTCCCAGGTCGACGAGCGCGCCAATGGATCGATCGCCAGCATGCGTGAGGCTACCCGTGCGAACAGCGCATCCGGCAGCTTCAACAACAGGGGCAGCCAGCGCGGCGGCAACGGGGTGAGTTTCGCCACCGGCAGGCCGAGCCTGGCGAAGATCGCCAGCGCCTCGCCCTGCGCCAGCGCCAGGCAGCGCCGCCAACTCCGCCGGGCCAGTTCGTCCCGCAACGGCAAGCCGGACAGCGCATTGATCGCATTGTTGAGATTGAACAGCAGCTTCGCGCGCTGCACGGCGGCCATGTCGCGTCGCGGTTCGATCGGCAGGCCGGCGGCGGCGAACAGGGGCAGATAGCGTTGCAGCGCCGGATGGTCCTCCACCATCAGTTCGCCGCTGGAGCCCTGGTGGAACGCGCCGGGTTCCCGCTGCAGCACGTTGAACGGCACCATCCCCGCCAGCACCGTGCGGCCGGGCAGGGCGGCGCACAGCAGTTCGGCATTGTGCAGGCCGTTCTGAAAGCTGATCACCAGCGCGTCCGCCGGCAGGACATCGGCCAGCTCGCGCGCCGCCTGCGGGGTATCGCCGGACTTCACCGTCACCAGCACCAGCGGCGCGATCGCATCCGCCGCGCCGGTGCGCAGATCCAGCGCCGGGCCGTCGATCACCCGCTGGAAGCCATGCAGGTCGGTCAGCGTCATCCCCCGCTCGCGCAAGGTACGCAGCATCCGTTCGCGCACGATGAAGCGCACCGCCGTCAAGCCATGCAGCCGCCCGCCGAGATAACCGCCGACGCTGCCGGTGCCATAAACGACCAGCTCCGGCACCGCGCTCACGCCACCGCCGCCGCGCGTCCCGCGATCCGGCCCGAGAACAGGCACCCGCCCAGGAAGCTGCCCTCCAGCGCCCGATAGCCATGCACGCCGCCGCCGCCGAAGCCCGCTGCTTCGCCCGCCGCATACAAGCCCGGCAACGGCTGCCCGTCCGGCGCCAGCACGCGCGCCTGCAGATCGGTCTCCAGGCCGCCCAGCGTCTTGCGCGTCAGCACGTGCAGGCGCACGGCAATCAGGGGCCCGTTGGCGGGATCCAGCAAGCGGTGCGGCTTGGCCACGCGCACCAGCTTGTCGCCGCGATAGCGCCGCGCGTTGTGGATGGCCATCACCTGGGCATCCTTCGCGTACGGGTTGTCGAACTGCAGGTCGCGCGCCTCGATCTCGCGGCGCATGGCCATCGCATCGAGCAGTTCGCTGCCGGCCAGCGCGTTCATGCCGGCCACCAGTTCCTCCAGCGTGTCGCGCACGATGAAGTCGCGGCCGTGCTGCTTGAACGCTTCCACCGGCGCGGGCGCGCCCTTGCCGACCGCGCGTTTGGCGACCTGCCGCCAGCTCTTGTTGGTGAGGTCGGGATTCTGCTCGGAGCCGGACAGCGCGAACTCGCGCCGGATGATCTGCTGGTCCAGCACGAACCAGCTGTAGTCGTAGCCGGTCTGGCGCAGCCAGGCCAGCGTGCCCATGGTGTCGTAGCCGGGCCACAGCGGGCCGGGCAGGCGCCGGCCGGTGGCATCGAACCACAGCGAGGAAGGGCCGGGCAGGATGCGGATCGCATGGCCCGGCCAGATCGGATTCCAGTTCTCGATGCCTTCGACGTAGTGCCACATGCGATCGCGGTTGATCAGCTGCGCGCCGGCCGCCTCGCTGATCGCCAGCATGCGGCCGTCCACATGCGCCGGCACGCCGCACAGCATGTGCGCCGGCGCGGGACCGAGCCGGCTCGGCCAATGCCGGCGCACCAGCTCGTGATTGGCGCCGATGCCGCCGGAGGCGACGATCACCGCCTGCGCGCGCTGCTCGAATTCGCCGATAACCTCGCGCGTGCTCGGCCGTCCGCGTTCGATCGTATCCGCCGCCAGCACCGCGCCACGCGCACCGACCACGGCGCCGCCTTCTACCACCAGCTCGTCCACGCGATGGCGGAACGCGAATTCGATCAGGCCCTTCGCTTCAGCTGCGCGCGCGCGCCGCACGAACGGCTCCAGCACGCCCGGCCCGGTGCCCCAGGTGACATGGAAACGCGGCACCGAATTGCCATGGCCCCAGGCGCCATGCCCGCCGCGCTCGGCCCAACCCACCACCGGGAACCAGCGCATGCCCATGGCGTGCAGCCAGGCGCGCTTCTCGCCGGCGGCGAAGTCCACATAGGCCTCGGCCCAGCGTCGCGGCCAGTGATCCTCCGGCCGGTCGAAGCCGGCCGTGCCCATCCAGTCGGCCAGCGCCAGCGCGTGCGAATCGCGCACGCCCATGCGGCGCTGCTCGGGCGAGTCGACGAAGAACAGGCCGCCGAACGACCAGTGCGCCTGGCCGCCCAGGCTCTGCGCCGGCTCCTGTTCCAGCACCAGCACGCGCCGGCCGGCATCGGCCAGCTCGGTCGCCGCCGCCAGTCCGGCCAGGCCGGCTCCGATCACGATCACGTCCCAGCCGTCCCGCATATGCATGCTCCCCATGGCCGAAGGTCCGGCCACGTTAGCCGCTACCTGCGGGCCTGCCTATGCGCGACGCCGCATGTGACCGATGGCAGGGCATGACGGCTGGCCCATGCCGCTGCGCCGGCTGCGGACGCATCGTCTGCTGCATGGGCCGGCGGAGGGCCGGCCCGCGCCACGAGGGGATCGACCATGCGCATGATGTCCGCCGCCACCTTGCTCGCGCTCGGCCTGGCCATGGCCCTGCCGGCGCAGGCCCGCACTATCCATATCGACGACGACAGCTGCGGCTACCACACGCCGTACGACGTGCGCGTCGACGCCTCCGGCATCCGCTTCCAGCGCGAGGACGGCAAGCCCGTCAATGTGTTCATGCACGACGGCCAGCTGCGCGTGGACGATCGCGCGGTCGCCGTCTCCGCCGCCGACGCCGCGCGCCTGCGCCAGTACGAAGACAACGTGCGCACCCTGCTGCCCGAAGTGGCTGGCATCGCGCGCGAAGGCATCGACGTCGGCTTCGCCGCGATGCGCACGGTGCTGATGACCTTCGCCGAAGGCGACGGCGAGCGGCGCAAGCTCACCGATCGCCTGGACCGCCGCCACCAACAGGCATTGGCCGACATCGACAGTTCGCTCGGCCGCGGCATCTGGAAGCACGGGGCGGTAAGCGAAGCGCTGACCGACAGCGTCGGCGAGACCGTCGGCGACCTGGTGAGCAAGGTCACCGCCAGCGCGGTGACGGCGGCGCTCAGCGGCGACCAGAGCAAGGTCGCGGCGCTGGAGGCGCGCGCCGATTCGCTGGACAAGAGCATCGACAAGGAGATCGACGCGCGCGCCGATCGCCTGAGCGAACGCGCCAAGGCGCTGTGCCCGCGGCTGCAGGCGCTGGACCAGCTGCAGCAGCAGTTCCAGTTCCGCCTTGCCGACGGTTCGCGCCTGCAGCTGGTCACCTACGACAAGGACAACGACAAGACGCCGGCCAAGAAGCAGCCGGACGTCGCCTCGCGCTGAGCCGAGGTATCCCGAAGCGCTCCGGTCTTCCCCCCACGGACGCTTTCTCGCAGCCGCGCTCTTCCCCAGGGCGCGGTTTTTTTATGCGCGGATTCGCGGGCATGCCGGGTTCCGGCGTTTCGCGCACGCCTGCTAGGCTTGAAGTCTGTCTTCCCCGGATGGACGCCCCGCCATGCACGATTTCCTGGTGCGCCTGCACTTCTCCGAGAGCGCGATCCAGCATTTGATCGATATCGCCGTCGCGTTGCTGATCCTGCTGCTCGGGCTGTGGATCGCCGCGCGCGTCGCCAATTTCGCCCTGCGCGCGATGCAGCGCGCGAAGTTCGATCCCACCCTGAGCGGCTTCCTGCGCAACCTGATCAACGGCGTGCTGATCGTGCTGCTGGTGGTGATGGCGCTGCAGCAGGCCGGCGTGCCGTCCGCACCGCTGATCGCCGCGCTCAGCACCGCCGGCCTGGCCATCGGCCTGGCCCTGCAGGGCTCGCTGAGCAACCTGGCCTGGGGCGTGCTGCTGATCGTGTTCCGGCCGTTCCGCGTGGGCGACTACATCACCGCCGGCGGCATCGATGGCACGGTGGATTCGATCAATCTCATGCACACCCTGCTGGTGCTGCCGGACAACCGCGAGGCGATCGTGCCCAACGGCAAGATCGGCGCCGACGCCATCGTCAACTTCAACCGTCGCGGCACGCGCCGCTTCGAGCTGAAGGTGGGCATCGGCTATGGCGACGACATCGGCAAGGCGATGGCGGCGGTGCGCGAGCTGTTCGAGGCCGACGAGCGCATCCTGCAAGACCCCGCGCCCGGCATCTGGACCGAATCCCTGGGCGACAGCGCCGTCAACCTGGTGATCCGCGCCTTCACCCGCACCGGCGACCTCTGGGGCGCCCAGACCGACCTGCTGCGCCGGATCAAGGAGCGCTTCGACGCCGAGGGCATCAGCATCCCGTTCCCGCAGCGCGAGCTGCGGGTAGTGCAGGGCAAGCTGCCGGACTGAGATGAAGCCCCTCTCCCTTCGGGAGAGGGGTTGGGGTGAGGGTACGGCCGGAGCGCAAGGGTGAAGTGCACCGCTCCGCCCGCACCCTCATCCGGCTGCCGCCACCTTCTCCCGGTGGGAGAAGGGTTCTGATAGGGGAACTGAGGCGGCTCCAGTCGCCTGCATACGTATGCGCATGGTCCCCTGCGACCAAGATCGATCCAGACGGACCGGCGTGCCTTCGCTATGATTGGGCTCTTGCGCGCCGCCATCCCCCAGGCGTTGCGCCATCGCCATCCGCAGGAGAAATCATGGCCGACCTGAAAGAAGCCCGCGTGCCGGATATCGGGCACGACAATGTCCCGGTGATCGAAGTGCTGGTGAAGCCTGGCGACAAGGTCGCCAAGGAGCAGGGCCTGGTCACCCTGGAATCGGACAAGGCCACCATGGAAGTGCCCGCGCCGTTCGCCGGCACGGTCAAGGAAGTCAAGCTGAAGGTGGGCGACGAAGTGTCCGAGGGCGCCGTGATCGCCATCATCGAGTCCGACGAGGCCAGTGCCCCGGCCCCGGCGCCCCAGGCAGCCGCGCCGGCGCCGGCGCCGGCCGCGCCCGCACCCGCCCCGGCCAAGGCCGCCGAGCCCACCCGCGCCGCGGCCCCCGCGCCGGCTGCCGGCGGCGGCGTCCGCGAGGCGCGCGTGCCGGATATCGGCGGCCACGACGGCGTGCCGGTGATCGAGGTGCTGGTCAAGGTCGGCGACACCGTCGCCAAGGACCAGAGCCTGATCACCCTGGAATCGGACAAGGCCACCATGGAAGTGCCCGCCCCGTTCGGCGGCGTGGTGAAGGAACTGAAGGTCAAGGTCGGCGACGAGCTGTCCGAAGGCGCCGTGATCGCCCTGATCGAGAGCGCCGACGGCGCTCCGGCCGCTGCGCCGGCTCCGGCTCCGGCCAAGGCCGAAGTACCCCAGGTGGAAGAGAAGCCCGCCCCGATCGGCGGCCGCGGCATCCTTCCCGGCAACGCTCCGGAGGGCGACGTCGCTCCGGCTGCGCGTCCGCCGTTCGACTCGCGCATCGTCATGCCGGGCGACGCCCCCTACGCCAGCCCCGCCATCCGCGCCTTTGCGCGCGAGCTGGGCGTGGATATCCGCCAGGCCAAGGGCAGCGGCCGCGGCGGCCGCATCGTGCGCGAGGACATCACCTCCTACGTCAAGCACGCGCTGGCTTCCGGCGCGCGTCCCAGCGGCGCGGCGCAGCCGGCCGGCGGCGGCCTCAACCTGCTGCCGTGGCCGAAAGTGGACTTCGCCAAGTTCGGCCCGATCGAGGAAAAGCCGCTCACCCGCATTCAGAAGATCTCCGGCGCCAACCTGGCGCGCAACTGGGCGATGATCCCGCACGTCACCCAGCACGAAGATGCCGACATCACCGAGCTGGAAGCCTTCCGCAAGAAGCTCGGCGAAGAGAACAAGGACCTGAAGATCACCCCGCTGGTGTTCCAGATCAAGGCGGTGGTCGCGGCGCTGAAGAAGTTCCCGCAGTTCAACGCCTCGCTGGACGAGACCGGCGAGAAGCTGATCCTCAAGAAGTACTTCCACGTCGGCATCGCGGTGGACACGCCGGACGGCCTGGTGGTGCCGGTGATCCGCGACTGCGACAAGAAGGGCCTGCTGGACCTGGCGGTCGAGCTGGGCGAGATCTCCAAGAAGGCGCGCGACAAGAAGCTCGGCCCGAACGACATGTCCGGCGGCTGCTTCTCGATCTCCTCGCTGGGCGGCATCGGCGGCACCGCGTTCACGCCGATCGTCAATGCGCCGGAGGTGGCGATCCTGGGCGTGTCCAAGGCGCAGACCAAGCCGGTGTGGAACGGCAAGGAATTCGCCCCGCGCCTGATCCTGCCGCTGTCGCTGAGCTACGACCACCGCGTGATCGACGGCGCGCTGGCCGCGCGCTTCGCGGCCTTCCTCGCCAACCAGCTCGGCGACATCCGCCGCCTGCTGCTCTGACGCGAGGGGCGACGCCATGGCTAATACGATCGAAGTGAAAGTTCCCGACATCGGCGGCCACGACAGCGTGCCGGTGATCGAAGTGCTGGTGAAGGCCGGCGACAGCGTGACCAAGGACCAGAGCCTGATCACGCTGGAGTCCGACAAGGCGACGATGGAGATCCCGTCGAGTGCCGCCGGCACCATCAAAGAGGTGAAGGTGAAGGTGGGCGACGAGCTGTCGGAAGGCGCCGTCATCGTGATCCTGGAAGTCTCCGGCGACGCCGCCGCGCCCGCGGCCGAAGCGCCGAAGGCCGCCGCTGCTCCGGCACCGGCGCCTGCATCTGCGCCGGCCCCCGCCAAGGCGGCCGCACCCGCCCCGCAGGCGGCCGGCGCCTCCGGCCGCACGGCCGACATCGAATGCAAGCTGGTGGTGCTCGGCTCCGGTCCCGGCGGCTACACCGCCGCGTTCCGCGCCGCGGACCTGGGCGTGGACACCGTGCTGGTGGAGCGCTACGCCACCCTGGGCGGCGTCTGCCTCAACGTGGGCTGCATCCCGTCCAAGGCGCTGCTGCATGCCGCGGCCGTGATCGACGAGGCCGAGGCCATGGCCGCGCACGGCGTCAGCTTCGGCAAGCCCAAGCTGGACCTGGACAAGCTGCGCTCGTTCAAGAACAAGGTGGTCGGCCAGCTCACCGGCGGCCTGGCCGGCATGTCCAGGCAGCGCAAGGTGCGCACCGTGCAGGGCGTCGGCAGCTTCGTGTCGCCGCACGAGCTGGAAGTGGAGACGGCCGAAGGCAAGAAGCTGGTCCGCTTCGAGCACGCCATCATCGCCGCGGGCTCGCAGTCGGTGAAGCTGCCGGCGTTCCCGTGGGACGACGAGCGCGTGATGGATTCCACCGGCGCGCTGGAACTGAAGGACGTGCCCGGCAAGCTGCTGGTGGTCGGCGGCGGCATCATCGGCCTGGAGATGGCCACCGTGTACGCCGCGCTCGGCAGCGAAGTGACCGTGGTCGAATTCATGGACCAGCTGATCCCCGGTGCCGACGCCGACCTGATCAAGCCGCTGGCCAAGCGCCTGGGCGGCAAGCTCAAGGGCGTGCACCTGAAAACCAAGGTGACCGAGGCCAAGGCCACCAAGAAGGGCATCGAGGTCGCCTACGAAGGCGACAGCATCCCCGAGACCAAGCTGTTCGACCGCGTGCTGGTGGCGGTGGGACGCTCGCCCAACGGCGGCAAGATCGGCGCGGACAAGGCCGGCGTCGCGGTGACCGAGCGCGGCTTCATCAACGTCGACACGCAGATGCGCACCAACGTGCCGCACATCTTCGCCATCGGCGACCTGGTCGGCCAGCCGATGCTGGCGCACAAGGCCACCCACGAGGCGCGCGTCGCCGCCGAGGTGGTCGCCGGCATGAAGAGCCATTTCGATGCGCGCGTGATCCCGTCGGTGGCCTTCACCGATCCGGAAGTGGCATGGGTCGGCGTGACCGAGCGCGAGGCGAAGGAAAAGGGCCTGAAGATCGGCGTGGGCAAGTTCCCGTGGGCGGCCAGCGGCCGCGCCATCGGCATCGACCGCACCGAGGGCTTCACCAAGCTGATCTTCGACGAGGAAACCCACCGCGTGGTCGGCGGCGCCATCGTCGGCCCGCATGCGGGCGACCTGATCGCCGAGATCACCCACGCCATCGAGATGGGCAGCGAGGCGGCCGACATCGGCCTCACCATCCATCCGCATCCCACCCTGAGCGAATCGGTGGGCATGGCGGCGGAGGTGTACGAGGGCACGATTACCGACTTGTACATGCCGAAGCGGAAGTAAGCCGGTACCAAGGCAGGCAAGAAGGAGCCCGGGCATGCCCGGGCTCTTTCGTTCTCGGCTCGTCATTCCGGCGAAGGCCGGAATCCAGTCCAGTACGTCGTGCGAAGCACGCAAGACCTTTTGCGACAATCACGCATCATCGCTACTGGATCCCGGCCTGCGCCGGGATGACGGGCAAATCAGTTCGATTCCGTGAACTGGATGTACGGCGTCGAGCCGCTCCCCGTCGAGCAGCTGCCCAGGTTGAGGTTGTTGCTCTCGCCGGTGCTGCCGGAGTTGGCCACGCAGGACGGCGCGCTGGTCGAGCCGTTGGTCACCGCCAGCTTGGCGGTGATCGACGAGCCGCTGTTGAACTTCGCCATCGAGCCGCCGGCATTGCCGACCACGTTCCACTCCGCGACCTTCCACACCGTGGCGAGGTACAGCACGCTGTCCTTGCCGCTGGAGCTGTAGGCCTGGGTGCCGTTGGTGAACACCACGGTGTCGTTGCCGCCCGAGCTCACCGTGCCGGTCAGCTTCACATTGGCCAGCTGGGTGGCCGGCACGTCCGGCGCGGTGGCGGCCGCGCTGTTCTTGTAGCAGTCGCCGGCGCCGTCGCTGCCGAAGCCGCTCGGGCAGCTGCTGCCGCCGTAGCCGATCAGCCAATACTGCATGAACACCGCCGCCTCGCCGTCCACTTCATAGTCCGGCGCGTACACGTACTGCTGCCACACGGTGCAGCCGGAGTGGCTTTTACAGGCCGAGGTGGTGTCGTCGAAGCTGGAATTGATCTGCAGCGAATACTCGTTGGCGCCGAGGATGCCGCCGCCGCCGTAGGCGGCCACGCCCACGCCGGACTCGGAGGTCACGCCGGTGACGGTCGGGAAGCTGCCGACGGCCTTGGTGATCAGCGTCGACGAATGCAGCGTGTAGTCGTTGCCGTTGCCGGCGTTCTGCGCGGCGCCGAAGTTACGCCAGCGCGGGGTGGGCATGACGCGCGGGATCGCCGCCTTGCACGCGGTGCGCTCCCACACGACGCTGGGATAGGTGGCGTGGAAGCAGCCTTCCGCCGGCGTGGCGATATGCGAGATGTCCTCGCGCCACTGCGCGCGGGCCTGTGCCTCCAGCGCACCGACATACTCGGTGCCGGCCTGGCTGGACACGTTCGTGGGCTGCGCGGCATAGGCCGCGGAAACACAGGCGGCGCCGACCACGCCGGCGGCCAGAATAAACGTCAACTTCGCAAGCATTGAATTCTCCCTGGTACGCGAATTGGGCTGAGCGGTTCCGGCGCTGGAGGATTCCAGCCGCCGGTTTTTGGGCAACAACTCACCTGCGCGCCGACCGCCGTCGCGGTGGCGATGATCTGTGCAACTGCATGGCTCCGCTTCATCCTCACGGCGGAGAGTCGAGCGATGACGCATCCCCTGAGGGAGCGTTTGACCCTCCGGGTACAAACGTTCCGGCGGCCTTGGTAATGCATCTTCGGTGCGCTTTGCAAATCGAAAGAGACTGCGTCAAACACCTGCGATGCAAAACGCTCGATGCGCGCGCGCGAATGCTTTGCGCGAGTCTTGAAATCAGCTGTCGAATGAAAGAAGCACCGCGTCGTTAACGATGGTCAACGATTCGTGCATTCGAAAAAACGCGCGAAGCACATGCGTGTGCAAGGTGTGAAGAAGCCGCGCCGTCATTCCGGCACAGGCCGGAATCCAGTGACGTCACCGATCGATTTTCGCGAGAGCTCAAAAGCCCATGACTCGCTCGCTCACCCCTTCGGGAGTGCCCTGCGAGCATTCTTCGCGCTGCGCGCTCATCCGGCCTGCGCCGGAACGATGGCTCGAATGGATGCTGTGGCTTTACCCGGCGTGTTGCTTCGCCGGCATGTTCTGTTCGATCCGCCGCCGCAGGCTGATCAGCATGTTGACCACCTCGTGCGTGGTGCCGGCCATCTGGTTGACGACGTGCAGCAGGTCGCGCGGTGAGTAGTCGTCGTTGTCGAAGTCCAGCTGCATATCGACCATGTGCGGCCCGTTCATGACCATCGGCAGGTCGCCGGCCAGGGTGGTGATGCTGGTGGCCTGCGAGGCATAGACGGCCGAATAGCCGCGCAGGCGCTCGCTGTCGATCCAGCCGGCGGACTGGTTGGCCACGGCCAGGTCCCAGGCTTCGCGTCGCAGCACCGGCCAGCGGAAGTCCAGGTAGAGGCCTTCGGGTGCGTTTGCCTGCGCATGCTGGCGGATCGTTTCGTCGGAGGCGTGCGCCTTCAGGTCGGCGTTCAGCACGTCGCGCAGATGCATCAGCGCCTGCATGCGCTGCTGGTCGTGTTCGAGCACCCTGCCGATCTCGGCCAGGTTCTGCTGGATCTCCGCGTCGATGCGCACGCTGGCCTCCCGGGCCGCGTTCTGGTGATGCGTACGTTCGATCCACGCTTCCAGCCCCAGCGCGGTGAGGATGCTGAGCACGATCATCAGGTAATGCTTGAGGAAATCCCTGAGCGAATACAGGCGCGTCTTCGGCAATTCGAGGTGCATGGCGGCATCCGGGCGGCGATATGAAGCAAGCGGCCGAGGGTATCCGATGCTGCCGCGGGCAGGCAGTGCGGATTGGCACCGCCGGCCAGGCTCCGCCCGGCTATGCTGGAATAGTCCTGCTTGCAAAGCCGTCGGCGCGCCGGCATCTGCTTCGCATCTCTACTTCGACCACAAGGTGTCCCATGACTCTCAACGTCTGCCTGGCAGGAGCCACCGGCTGGGCCGGTTCCGAACTCGCGCGCGGCCTCGCCGTTGCCGATGGCCTGAAACTGGTCAGCGCCGTATCGCGCAAGCATGCGGGCGCCACGCTGGCGCAGGCGCTGGGTGATGAACGCCTGGACGCACCGGTATTCGCCACAGCGGCCGAAGCGCTGTCCAAGCCGGTCGACGTATTCATGGAATACACCAGGCCCGACAGCGCCAAGGCCAATATCCTCGCCGCGCTGGAACACGGCGCGCACGTGGTGGTGGGCACCTCGGGTCTGAGCGACGAGGATTACGCGCGCATCGACGAAGCCGCCCGCGCCAAGGGCCGCGCCGTGCTGGCCTGCGGCAACTTCGCGCTCACCATGGTGCTGCTGCAGAAGTTCGCCGAGCAGGCGGCGAAGTACATCCCCAGCTGGGAAATCATCGACTACGCCTACGAAGGCAAGCCCGACGCGCCCAGCGGCACGGTGCGCGAGCTGGCCGGGCGCCTGGGCAAGGTGCGCCAGCCGGAACTGGGCCTGCCGCTGGAAAAGACCAACGGCGTGCGCGAGACGCGCGGCGGCACGCTGGGCGGAGCGCAGGTGCACGCGGTGCGCCTGCCGGGCTTCGTGCTCGGCGCCGAAGTGATCTTCGGCATGCCGGACCAGACCCTCACCCTGCGCCACAACGCGGGCAGCAGCGCGAAGCCTTATGTCGACGGCGCGCTGCTGGCGATCCGCAAGGTGTCCGGCCTCGCACCGGGCGTCCACCGCGGCCTGGACAAGGTACTGGAGCTCTGACGCTTCAGCCGTGCGCGGCGCCGGCTTCGTCCTGCGCCAGCGCATGGACCAGGTGGCCTTCCAGCTGCTGCAGGTGCGACTGGATTTCCTGCGAGGTATTGATCATCTGCCGCAGTACGGTGATGAATTCGAGCGGATCGACCGGCGCGTCCAGGTCGATCCGCGCACGCAGCGCCGCCATGCCCGGCGCGTTGAGCAGGATGATGCTGTCGTGGGTGAGCCAGTTGGACGCATCGCGCAGGTCGGCATAGGCGGTGGAATAGCGGCGCAGGTCGCCATCGTCCATCCAGCTCGCCGACTGGTTGGCCACGGCGACGTCCCAGGCCTGCGAGGCGAAGGTCGGCCAGTTGATGCTCAGCTTGAAGGAGGCCCGGCGCGCGCGGATATGCTCGTTCACCACGGCGGCCGTGGCGCCCGCGCGGATGTCCTGGCTCACCGCCTCGTCGAGTTCGCGCAGCGGCGCGATCAAGGTCTGGTTCGCCTTGATCGACGTACGCACGTCGCTGAGATTGGTCTCGATCTCCAGGCGGATCTGCCGGCTTGCCGTCGCGGCCGCATGCGCATGGTGCGAGCGTTCGATCCATGCCTCCAGGCCCAGCGCGGTGAGGATGCTGAGCACGATCATCAGATAGTGCCTGGTGAAATCCTTCAGCGAGTGCAAGCGCATTTTCGGCAGTTCGAGATGCATCGGTTCCGGCTCGGCGGGGCTGGCGGACGCGCAGCGTAGCCGATCCCGGCTGGCGGCAGCAGTGCGCTAGCCGCGTTCGAACAGGTCGCCCTGTGCGACGAAGCTGTCTTGTTCGACGAAGCCCGACAACCCCACCCCGACCAGGCGGTAGCGGCTGTCCGCCGGACGCTCCACGCGGGCGCGCAGCGCGCAGGCCAGGTCGGCCAGTTCTCCCGCGGAGGCGGGCCGCGTGGAGGGCGTAAGGCTGCGCGTGAGCGTGTGGAAGTCGGCGGTCTTGAGCTTCAGCACCACGGTGCGGGCAATGCGGCCATGCGTGCCGGCGGCCTCGCGCTCGTGCGCGGCCCAGGTCTTCTCGGCCAGGCGGCGGATATGCGGCTCCAGCTCGTCCAGGGTCAGGTCGTGCTCGAAGGTGTCTTCGGCCGAGACCTGCAGGGTGGGGCGGTCCGGCTCGACCGCATGCTCGTCGATACCCAGCGACAGTTCGTGCAGGCGCCGGCCCCAGCGGCCGAACCGCTGCTCCAGCTCAGCCGGGGCGAAGGCGCGCAGCTCGCCCACGGTGGCGATGCCCATCTCCGTCAGCTTCGCCTCCATCACCTTGCCCACGCCGGGCAGGCGGCCCACCGGCAGCGGCGCGAGGAATTCCATCACCTGGTGCGGGCGGATCACGAACAGGCCGTCCGGCTTGTTCCAGTCGGAGGCGATCTTGGCCAGGAACTTGTTCGGCGCCACGCCGGCGGAAGCGGTCAGCTGCGTCTCCGCGCGGATCGCGGCGCGGATCGCCTCCGCCGTGGCGGTGGCCGAGGGCAGCGCCGTCGACGTGGTGACGTCAAGATAGGCCTCGTCCAGCGACAGCGGTTCGATCAGGTCGGTATGCCGCGCGAAAATCTCGCGCACCTGCCGCGACACCGCCTTGTAGCGGCCGAAATCCGGCGGCACGAAGATCGCCTGCGGGCACAGCCGCTCCGCGCGCACCGCCGGCATCGCCGAGCGCACGCCGAACTTGCGCGCCTCATAGCTGGCCGCGCACACCACCGAGCGCGCGCCGCGCCAGGCCACCACCACCGGCTTGCCGCGCAGCGCGGGATCGTCGCGCTGTTCCACCGACGCGTAGAACGCGTCCATGTCGATGTGGATGATCTTGCGCGAGGTCGGGGACACGAACGGACGGGAGCGGATCGCGGGCGTGGATGGCGGCGAGAGTTAAGCACGGAACCGGAAGTTCTGCCCGATCCGCGGCCAGACTTGCCCATTCCTGCCGATCGGTCGGACCGGCGCTTGAAGGCGCGGGCCGGCGCCGCACATCACACGCGGTTACCGCCCCTCCTGCCAGGATGGGCGGCGTCTACTTGAGGAAAGCATGTCATGAAGATCCTGATGGTCCTGACGTCGCACGACCAGCTTGGCGACACAGGGCGCAAGACCGGTTTCTGGCTGGAGGAATTCGCCGCGCCCTACTACGCGTTCAAGGATGCCGGCGCGCAGATCGTGCTGGCCTCGCCCAAGGGCGGGCAGCCGCCGCTCGATCCCAAGAGCGACGATCCGGATGCGCAGACCGACGCCACTCGCCGCTTCCGCGCCGATGCCAGGGCCACCGACGCGCTCGCCCATACGCTGCCGCTCGCCGACGCAGCCAGGGCCCAGTACGACGCCGTGTTCTATCCCGGCGGCCATGGCCCGCTGTGGGACCTGGCCGAGGACAAGACCTCGGCCGAACTGATCGAGCGCACCTACGCCGCCGGCAAGCCGGTCGGCGCGGTGTGCCACGGACCGGCGGTGTTCCGCCACACGCGCCTCAAGGGCGAGCCGCTGGTGCGCGGCAAGCGCGTCACCGGCTTCACCAATGGCGAAGAGGCCGCGGTGGGCCTTACCGACGTGGTGCCGTTCCTGGTCGAGGACATGCTCAAGGCACACGGTGCCGAGTATTCGAAGAAGGCGGATTTCCACCCCTATGCCGTCACGGACGGCAACCTGGTCACCGGACAGAACCCGGCTTCATCGGTGGATGCGGCGAAGGCAGTACTCGCGCTGTTGCGCTCCGAGGACTGAGCCCGCCGCGCGGAGACGGAAAGAGCGGGCGGCGTCCGCTCCAAACTCCATGCTCCCGCGCATAGGGCATAGGGCATAGGTCATCGGTCATGAGGGGGTCTGGCGGGTTATCGTCGCCCCTTATGACCGATACCTCCCCCTCCTACCTCCGCCGCCTCGGCACCTGGGACGCCGCTGCCATCGTGATCGGTGGCGTGATCGGCGGCGGCATCTTCCGCAGTGCCTCCACGGTGGCCGAGCGCACCTCGTCCGGCTGGGAACTGCTGCTGCTGTGGGCGATCGGCGGTGCGCTGACCCTGGCCGGGGTGCTGTGCTACGCGGAACTGGGCGCGCGGCGGCCGCAGGCCGGCGGTATCTACATCTATCTGCGCGAGGCCTTCGGCCAGCTGCCGGCCTTCCTGTTCGGCTGGACCATGGCGCTGATCAACTACCCGGGCAGCGTGGCGGCGGTCGCGACCACCTTCGCGGATTACTTCTGCGCGGCGGTGGGCCTGCCGGTGCTATGGGTGAAGCCGGTGGCGGCGGCGGCGATCACCTTCATCGTCGGCGTCAATTTCTTCGGCATCCGCGCCGGTTCGCGCATGCTCAACCTGTTCACCGTGCTCAAGCTGGCGGCCATCGCGATGCTGGTGGCCACCGCGCTGGTGCTGGCGCGCGGCCACCTGGGCATGGCGCTGGCGCCGGATCCGGCGCACCAGGCGCGGCCATGGGATTTCCTCGGTGCATTGCTGCCAGTGCTGTTCACCTATGGTGGCTTCCATTACCTCAACGACCTGGCCGGCGAAGTGCGCGAACCGCAGCGCACCTTGCCGCGCGCGCTGGGCCTGGGCCTGGCGGCGGTGGTGCTGTGCTACCTGCTGGTCAACTTCGCCTACGTGGCCGGGCTCGGTCACGCCGGCCTGGCGGCGAGCCGCGCGCCGGCGGCGGACCTGATGCAGCGGCTGTTCGGCGACGCGGGCGCGCGGGTGATGGCGATCGGCATCGCCTGTTCCACCTTCGGCTATTGCAGCATCGCCATCGCCGGCGGCGCGCGCGTGCTGCAGACCATGGGCGCGGACGGCATGTTCTTCCGCGCGGTGGGGCGCATCGACGCGCAGTCGCGCGCGCCGCAGGTGGCGCTGGCGGTGCTCGGCGGCTGGGCGATCGTGCTGGTGCTGTCCGGCAGCTTCGGCCAGCTGCTCAACTACACCACGGTGGGCGAGTGGCTGTTCCATGCGTTCGGCATCGCCACGCTGTTCTGGTATCGCCGCCGTTTCGCGGCGGAGCCGGCGCCGTACCGCGTGCCGTTCTATCCGGTGCTGCCGTTCCTGTTCGTGCTCACCGTGCTGGGCGTGATCGCGGCAACGACCATCGATTCGCCCGGCGACGCCGGCATGAGCCTGCTGCTGGTGGTGCTCGGCGTGCCGGTGTACCTGGTGTGGCGCGCGTGGCAGCGGCGCGGAACGGCGTAGCATCGTAGGTTGGGGTGAGCGCAGCGAACCCCAACGTGCGCACCGGATACCGCGAGGTTGGGGTTCGCTGCGCTCACCCCAACCTGCGTCGCCTTGGGCGGAGGAGTCGTGCGTGAAGCGATGGCGCAAAATCACCTTCTTGATGCTCGTCGCATGCGGCGAGCCCGCCATGGCCGGGCAACTGGCCGATCTCGGCCAGCCATCCGCCAAGGTCGCGCTGGCCCAGGTGCAGCGCAGTGCGCATGAAGTGCGCGATGGCGCGGCGGTGCTGCTGCCTTTCGTGTTCCAGCCCGCCGCGGCGCCGCAGCTGACTATTGCACCGGCACAAGGCGCATGGGACTGGACCGGCCAGGGCGAGCTGCGCCTGCGCGTACAGAACGGCATGGACTGGGCGGTGACGCTGCGCATCGATATCGACGGCGCCGGCAAGGACCAGGCGCTGCACGCGACGGTGGGCATTCCGGCCGGGCCCGCGCAGACCGTGGTAGTGCCGCTGCATGCCGCCTCGCCGCGCGCGCAGGGCATGCAGGTGGGGCCGCCGATGCCGTACGACAGCAACGGCCAGCGGCTGCTGGTCGCCACCACGGTGGAAGGCCAGCTGGATGCGCATCAGGTCGCCGCGGTGCGCTTGAGCATGCCCGCGCCGCAGGCGGCGCAGACCCTGCTGTTCGGCAAGCTCGAGACCGTCGCCGGCGATGCGGCGTTGCGCAGCGCCTACACCGCCATCGTCGACGGCTATGGCCAGTACACGCGCGGCCAGTGGCCGGAGAAGATCGGCAGCGACGCCGCCCTGCGCGCCGCGCAGGCGAAAGCCCAGGCTGCACTGGGCGAACACCCTTCGAACCTGCAGCGCGACCGCTACGGCGGCCGCCAGGACGTGCCGGCGTTCAAGGCCACCGGCTGGTTCCGCACCGAGCGCCGCGACGGCCGCTGGCAGCTGGTGACGCCGGAAGGCCATGCGTTCTTTTCGCTGGGCGTCAACGCGGTAGTGACGGAACAGCGCAGCTACGTGCAGGGACGCGAGTGGATGTTCAGCGGCCTGCCGTCCGACAGTGGCGCCTGGCAAGCCTTCTACGGCAGCAGCGACAACCGCGCGCCCGATGCGGCGGCCACCGCCGGCATCGGCTACAACCATGGGCGCTGGTTCGATTTCTATGCGGCCAATCTGTATCGCCTGGACGGCGCGAACTGGAAGCAGGCCTGGCTGGCGCGCAGCACCGCGCGCCTGGGCGCCTGGGGTTTCAACACGCTGGGCAACTGGAGCGACGAGGCGCTGGCGAAGCAGCGCACGAACCGCCTGGCCTACACCCGCTCGATCGAAGTGGAAGGCGTGTTCGGCAATGTCTCCAGCGGCTACGACTACTGGGGGCGCATGCCCGATCCGTTCGATCCGCGCTTCGCGCAGGCCGCCGAAGCCGCCGCGGTGAAGGCGACCCGGGATACGCAGGACGATCCCTGGCTGCTCGGCTATTTCAGCGACAACGAACTGGCCTGGGCCGGCGCGGGACCGCAGGGGCGCTGGGGGCTTGCGCTGGGCACGCTGCGCGGCGAAGCGCGCAGCGACGCCAAGCAGGCCTTCATCGCCGCGCTCAAGCGCAAGTACGGCGAGCCGGCGAAGCTGGCTGCCGCGTGGGGCATCGAGCTGCCGTCATGGGATGCGCTCAACGCCACCGGCTACAACGCACCGCTGCCGGGCGAGGCGCATCCGGCGATCGCCGCCGACTACAGCGCATGGCTGCGGCAGTATGCCGAGCAGTATTTCCGCGTAGTCACCGAGGCGCTGCATCGGCACGACGCCCAACACCTGTTCCTGGGCGGCCGCTTCGCGGTGAACACGCCGGAAGCCGTCGCCGCCTGCGCGCGCTACTGCGACGTGATGAGCTTCAACGCCTACACCGACGTGCCGCAGCACGGCGCGGACATGGGGGTGATCGCCAGACTCGGCAAGCCGGTGATGTTCACCGAATTCCACTTCGGCTCGGACGACCGCGGCCCGTTCGGCCGCGGCGTGGTGCCGGTATGGAACGAGGCGCAGCGCGGCGAGGCGTACGCGCGCTACGTGCAGGCGGCGGCGAAGGACCCCAACGTGGTCGGCGCGCACTGGTTCGAATACACCGACCAGCCGGTCAGCGGCCGCGCGCTCGACGGCGAGAATGCGCACGTCGGCCTGGTCGGCATCACCGACCTGCCGTTCCAGAGTTTTGTCGAGGCGGTGCGCAAGGCGAACGAGCAGGCGGCTTCGCGCTGATCTTCGTCCGGCGCGATCAACCCACCAGGCTGGTGATCGCGCCGAACGCCACCAGCATGATCACCGCCACCGCCAGGCAGGCGCTGGTCGGCTTGATCCGCCGCGCATCGATGCGCGGCACCAGCCGCCACAGCAGTCCAGCGCCGATCAGCATGTTCAGCACGATCGCGGCGCGCCAGCCGAAGGTATGCAGCTGCGCCAGCGGGTCGGCCTGCGCGCCGTGCTTCATCAGCACCGAGCCGCCGACGATCACGTCCAGCAGCATCCACAGCAGGCAGGCCAGGTAGGTGCGGTTGAACACCGGCGGGCAGCGCTCGATCCAGCGCAGCACCGCCCAGGCGATGATCGCCACGAACAGCGCGCCGATGCTGCTGTAGAGCACCCACCACAGCAGGCTGCTGAGCAGGATCAGGAAGGTGTTCATGCCTGCTCCCGGCCCAGGCCCAGGCGGCGCAGCAGCTTGTCCATCAGCCAGGCCGGGCCGACCAGCAGGTAGGAGAGATCGGTAAGGAAGCTGGGGCGGCGCCCTTCGATGGCGTGGCCGACGAACTGGCCGACCCAGGCCACGGCGAACACCGCCACCGCGCTCCAGCGCAGCATGCCCGCGCCGTATTGCGCGAACACCCACGCGGTGAGCAGGTCCAGCAGTACGAAGGCGAGCAGCATCGCGCCGGCCAGGCGCCGCGAATGCTTCCAGTACCAGGCGAAGGCCAGCACCTGCGCGCCGACCGACCAGAAACCCGGGCGGCCGAGCAGGGCCGGCACCGGGATCGTCCACAGCAGGGCGATGGCGCTCCACAGGATCAGCGGCACGCACACTTCGTGCAGCCGCTGGTTGAGCGGATGGCGATGGTCGCCGGCGTAGCTGTCCAGCCACGGGCCCATGCCGCTGCGCGGTTCGGTGCGCATGGCGGCGTCAGTCCAGCCGGATGTCGGCGAGGCGGCGCAGCGCCTCGGCGTACTTGGCAGCGGTGCGCTTGATCACCTCGGCGGGCACGCGCGGACCGGGGGCCTTTTTGTTCCAGTCCAGCGTTTCCAGGTAATCGCGCACGAACTGCTTATCGTAGCTGGGCGGGCTGATGCCGACCTGGTATTCGTCCGCCGGCCAGTAGCGCGAGGAATCTGGCGTGAGCATCTCGTCCATCACGTAGAGCTTGCCGTGCTCGTCGGTGCCGAATTCCAGCTTGGTGTCGGCCAGGATGATGCCGCGCTCGGCGGCATAGGCGGCGGCCCACTTGTAGATGGTCAGGGTGGCATCGCGCACCTGCCCGGCGAGCTCCGCGCCGACCGCGGCGACCACCGCGTCGAAGCTGACGTTCTCGTCGTGGTCGCCGACGGCGGCCTTGGTCGACGGGGTGAAGATCGGTTCCGGCAACTGCTGCGCCTGCTTGAGGCCCGCCGGCAGCCGGATGCCGCACACCGCGCCGGTGGCCTGGTAGTCCTTCCAGCCCGAGCCGATCAGATAACCGCGCGCGATCGCCTCCACCGGCACCGGCTTCAGGCGGCGCGTGACCACGGCGCGCTTGTCGTACAGCGCCAGGTCGGTGCCGGCCGGCAGCACTTCGCCCAGCGGCGTGTGCAGCAGGTGATTGGGCACCAGGTGTCCGGTCTTGCCGAACCAGAAGTTGGAGATCTGCGTGAGCATCTCGCCCTTGCCGGGGATCGGGTCGGGCAGCACCACGTCGAAGGCCGACAGGCGGTCGCTGGCCACGATCAGCAGGCGGTTGCCCGGCAGCGCATAGACGTCGCGCACCTTGCCGCGGTGGAGCAGCTCCAGGCCGGGCAGATCGGATTGCAGCAAGGTGGTGGGCACGGCGGGCTCCTCGGAAGGTCGGGCGGGGCAAGCCCGTCATTGTAGCGGCGGCGGAGGGCGGATCGGCCTCGCGGGGGCTGCTAGTATGGGAGTCTTTAGCCCCTTCCCACCTTCCATTCCACGTGTCGCCGATGCGCTTCGCCCTGACCGCGGTACTCGTCCTCGCCGCCAGCTTCCCCGCCCATGCCGCAACGCCGCCCAAGCCGGCGCGGCTCGGCCTGTGCGCGGCCTGCCATGGCGAAACCGGCATCGCGCAGATTCCCGGCGCGCCGCACCTGGCCGGGCAGAAGGCCGACTATCTGCGCGAGGCCCTGCGCCAGTACCGCGACGGCCGCCGCAAGGCGCCGATCATGCAGGCGGCGATCGGCCCGGTGAGCGAGGCGGACCTGGACGAACTGGCTCGCTGGTACAGCCAGCAGGCACCGGCGAAGGCGCAGCCATGAACATCTCCTGGACCCTGCTGCTGGCGTTCCTCGGCCTGGTCTTCGGCCACAGCCTGACCACCATGATCGCCGGCGGCGTGGTCGGCTTCATCATCGACAGCATGCGCCAGACCCAGCGCCGCCGCGCGCCGACGGCGGGCGGCTACATCGGGCCGCTGTTCGCGCTGCTGGGCGCGGTGGCCAAGTCGGACGGGCGCGTCTCCGAAGCGGAGATCGCCGTCGCCGAGCGCCTGATGTCGCGCATGGGCCTGAGCGCCGAGCAGCGCCAGCAGGCGGTCACCGCGTTCAATGCCGGCAAGGCGCCGGAATTCGACGTGACGCCGGCCATCGACGAACTGCGCCAGTGGGTCGGCGTGCGCCGCGACCATGCCTTTCCGGTGCTGGACGTGGTGATCGACACCGTGCTGGCCGAGGGCAACCCCGCGCCGGAAAAGATGGCGATCCTGCGCCAGCTGGCCTTCGCCCTGCGCGTCAGCGACATGGAGCTGATGGCGCTGATGGCCATGAAGGGCTACGCCTGGAACGCCGGCGCCAACTATCGCGGCCAGGGTTATGGCAACGGCAATGGCTACGTGCCGCCGCAGCGCAATACCAGCGGTCCCGATCCCTACACCGTGCTGGGCATCGGTCGCGACGTCGACGACCGCGCCGTCAAGCGCGCCTACCGCAAGCTGATCTCCGAGCACCATCCGGACCGCCTGGGCGACCTGCCCGAGGACATGCGCAAGCGGGCCGAAGCGCGTGCCAGCGAGATCAATGCGGCGTATGAGCGGATCAAGGCCGAGCGCGGCTTCAAGTAAGCGCGGGCGGCGGTGCTAGGCTCTTTCCCGATTTTCCCTTCGAAGTTCGCCCGACCATGAAGCAGCCCAACGTCATCGCCCCCTCGATCCTCTCCGCCGACTTCGCCCGCCTGGGCGAGGACACCGCCAAGGCCCTGGCCGCCGGCGCGGACTGGGTGCATTTCGACGTGATGGACAACCATTACGTGCCCAACCTGACCATGGGCCCGATGGTGCTCAAGGCGCTGCGCGACTACGGCATCACCGCGCCGATCGACGTGCACCTGATGGTCAGGCCGGTGGACCGCATCGTGCCGGACTTCGCCAAGGCGGGCGCGAGCGTGATCAGCTTCCATCCGGAAGCCAGCGAGCACGTGGACCGCACCATCGGCCTGATCAAGGATTCCGGCTGCCAGGCCGGCCTGGTGTTCAACCCGGCCACGCCGCTGAACTGGCTGGACCATGTGCTGGACAAGCTCGACCTGGTGCTGATCATGTCGGTCAATCCCGGCTTCGGCGGCCAGAAGTTCATCCCGCACGCGCTGGAGAAGCTGCGCGAGGTGCGCCGCCGCATCGACGAGAGCGGCCGCGCGATCCGCCTGGAAGTAGACGGCGGCGTCACCGCGGACAACATCGGCCAGATCGGCGCCGCCGGCGCGGACACCTTCGTGGCGGGCTCGGCCGTCTTCAACGCGCCGGACTACCGGGCGGTAATCGAGGCCATGCACAGGCAGCTCGGGGCCTGAGGCAATAAAAATCCCGGCGCAGGGGAAGCGCCGGGATAAAGACGTCGGAACGACGTTCAGAGGAGACCACGCTGGCCGCGCCCGCCGCTCCTTGCGTGTTCCACGGCAATGGATTCGGGCGCCGCCGCAAGTTCTGACCGGCCATTCCCGCGTTGGTTCCTTGCAAAGCGAAAATATTTCCGCGCAAGAAAAAAGCCCCGCTGGGGAGCGGGGCGGAACTCACCGTCACAGAGGGGGACGGGAAGGGGCACATCGGGTGGCTGTCGGGACCTGGCTCCTTGCCCCGGCGGCCCGGCGCGCTTCCTTGCACGCCGGCCGCCATGCCTTCCACGGCAGCTCACTTCAGAACGGTCGTCAGTGGATGCTCATCACCAGGCCCAGCAGCAGGGCGCCGAGGGCCAGCACCACGCGCAGGGGTTCGAAGCCGCGCAGTTCGGCGTTGGGATCGGTGGGTTCGGGCTTGTCCATGGCGCGTATCCGGGGGTGGCGAAGTGGTGCCTATGAGGCGCCGCCGGCGGGCGCGCGGCCCGGCGGGGTACGGGCGATCGGGCGACGGCGTCTGGCAAATCCCGGGCAGCAGGGGTCCCCGCCTTGCGCCGCGCGAGTGGGCATAGCACCCTGCGCGCCATCCGCACCGAGAGGGAACGCTCCATGGGCCGCAGCATCGCCATTGTCGAAGACGAACCGTTGATCCGCGCCAACTACGTCGAGGCGCTCAACCGCTTCGGCTACGACACGCGCGGCTATGGTTCGCGCCGGGAGGCCTCGACCGCCTTCGCCATGCGCCTGCCGGAGCTGGTGATCATCGACATCGGCCTGGGCGACGAGCCGGAAGGCGGCTTCGACCTGTGCCGCGAGCTGCGCGCGAAATCGCCCACGCTGCCGATCATCTTCCTCACTGCGCGCGATTCGGATTTCGACGTGATCTCCGGCCTGCGTCTGGGCGCCGACGATTACCTCAGCAAGGACACCAGCCTGCACCAGCTGGCCGCGCGCATCGCCGCGCTGTTCCGCCGCATCGAGTCGATGAAGGCGCCGGCTTCCAGCGAGACGGTGATCGAGCATGGCCCGCTCAAGCTCGAATCCGAGCGCATGCGCATCACCTGGAACAACGAAGAGATCCCGCTCACCGTCACCGAGTTCTGGATGGTGCACACCCTGGTGCGCTTCCCCGGCCACGTGAAGAACCGCGACCAGCTGATGCGCGAGGCCGAGCTGGTGGTGGACGACGCCACCATCACCTCGCACATCAAGCGCATCCGCAAGAAGTTCATCGCGGTGGCGCCGGAATTCGACGCGATCGAGACCGTGCACGGCGTCGGGTATCGTTGGCGTCCTTGAGGGAATCGGGAATAGAGAATCGGGAATAGGGAAAAGCGGCATCCCGCAAGCTTGTCGCGCCTCGCTTTTCCTATTCACTATTCTCCATTCTCTATTCCCAGCTCTCAGATGACCCTCCGCCGCAAGCTCCTTCTCGTCGCCCTGTGCACCCTGGCCCTGCCCGTGGCCGGGTGGCTGTACGTGCGCCAGATGGAAACGCTGTTGCGCGAAGGCCAGGCGCAGGCGCTGGTGGCGTCGGCGCGCGCGGTGGCGCGCAGCCTGGTGGCGACGCATGCGCCGCTGCCGCCCGGCGGTGCGGGCTGGTATGTGCAGCAGGCGGTCAATCCGATCACCGTCGACGGCTACGGTGACGACTGGGCGCCGCTCACGCCCTGGAGCCAGGCGCTGGACAAGCGCGGCAAGCTGCTGCTCGCCGAGGACGCGGACTGGCTGTATGTCTACGTCGACGTGCGCAGCACCCACCGCACTCGCGCCGATGCGGCCGACGCCAATGCGCTGGCGGCCGATCACCTGATCCTGGGCCTGCGCAAGGACGGCCAGCTGCGCCGTTATCTGATCGCCAGCTCCGCGCCGGGGCCGGCCACGGCGCGGCCGCTCGATCCGGCCGTGCAGCATTTTCCCGAATGGATCGCCACGCAGTGGCAGGAAGACGGCAGCGGCTATCGCGTGGAGCTGCGGCTGCCGCGCTCGCTCGGCCTGGATGGCCTGGGTGTGGGCATCTATGACGCCTCAGCGCCGGACGGCGATCCGCAGGCGGCGGACGTGCGGCCGCTGCTGGGCTATTCCAGGGAGCTGTCCCGCGAACTGGCCCAGCTCGCGCCGGAGAACGTGCGCGCCCGCGTGCTGGCGCCGCAGGGTTGGCTGCTGGCGCGCAGCGGGCGCATGGGCAACACCGCGGTGCCGGCCGGCGAGCAGCCGGGCTGGTTCGCCGCGCTGGTCTACCGCTCGCTGCTGGCCAACCAGTTGGAGGATGCCGAGCCCTGGACCGACGACGCGCCGCGCCTGGACGTGCATGAAGTGAACGCCGCCGCCTCCGGCACGCCGGCCACGCTGTGGCGACAGGGCGAAGGGCGCGGCAGCGTGGTGCTGGCCGCGGCGGTGCCGGTGGAGCAGGGCGGCAAGGTGCAGGGCGTGCTGCTGCTGGAGCAGGCCAGCCGCGCGGTGCCGCTGCTGGCCAATCGCGCCCTGCTGGGCCTGCTGGCGACCAGCTTCGGCGTGCTGCTGGTGGCCGGTGCGATCCTGCTGGCCTTCGCCACGCGCCTGAGCCTGCGTCTGTCGCGCCTGCGCGATGCCGCCGAGCGGGCGCAGGCCAACGATGGACGTCTGGACGGCCAGATGCTGGCGCGCTTCCCGATGACCGACGCGCAGGACGAGATCGGCGACCTGGCACGCAGCTTCGAGCGTTTGTTCGAAGTGGTGGGCGGCTATACCGACTATCTGCGCACGCTCGCCTCCAAGCTGTCGCACGAGCTCAATACGCCGCTGGCGATCGTGAAGTCCTCGCTGGACAACCTCGAACACGCCCTGGTCGACCGCGACGCCCTGCCGCCCGAGGCCGCGCCCTACCTGGCCCGCGCCCGCGACGGCGTGGCGCGCCTGGGCACCCTGGTGCGCGCGATGAGCGAAGCCAGCCGGATGGAACGCGCGATCGCCGCGGCGGAGCCGGAGGACGTGGACCTGGTCGAAGTGGTGCGCGGCTGCGCCGAGGCCTACCGCCCGCTGGCCGGCACGCGCCGCCTGGAAGGCCTGCTGCCGGACACGCCGCTGCGCCTGCACTGCGCGCCGGAGCTGATCGCGCAGGCGCTGGACAAGCTGTTCGACAACGCGTTGTCGTTCACCCCGGAAGGCGGCTGGATGCGGCTGAGCCTGCGCGCGGACGGCGATGCCGCCGAGATCGAGCTGGCCAACCAGGGCGAGCCATTGCCGGCGGCGATGCAGGGGCGTTTGTTCGATTCGCTGGTGAGCCTGCGCGACAAGGCGAAGCCGGGCGATGTGCCGCACCTGGGCCTGGGGCTGTATGTGGTGCGGCTGGTGGCCGAGCGCCATCACGGCGTGGCGTCGGCGCGCAATCTCGAGGACGGCAGCGGCGTGGCTTTTACGCTCCGCCTGCAAGGCATGCCACGCCAACGGCTGTAGGTTGGGGTGAGCCGCAGGCGAACCCCAACATGGCGAAACGCATGAACGTGCCGATGTTGGGGTTCGCCTGCGGCTCACCCCAACCTACGCCAGTTGAATCCGCCGGATCAGGGCTTGGCCAGCGCCACCTGGCGCACGATCCAGCCGCCGCCCTGGTGCAGCAATTCCGCCTGCTTCTTGTCGGGCGTACCGCAATCGGCGCCCTGCGCCTTGCACGGCACCAGCGTGATGCTCAGGTGCTGCTCGTCGGCCAGCTGGAAATCCGCCAGCTTCTCCTCCGCCGCGCCCGCGGCATCCTCCAGCGCGGTGCCGATGAACACCCCGCTGCGGAATACATACAACTGCAGGCTTGCCGGGTGGCATGCGCGGTCGAAGCTCGCCGCTGCCTCCGCCACATAGGTATCGCCCTTGCGCTGCGCCCGCCCGGTGAGCAGGCGCTGGCCGCCGGTGAGCAGGAAGCGGTCCTCGTCGCCGCGCGGCGAGGGCGCGGCGGCGGCGCATTGGCCGGCGTTGGCGCTGGTGACGATCTGCGCGCCGTCGTCATCGTCATCCTCGAATTCCAGCGGCTGCAGCGGGCGCGGCACGTAGGCCTGCGCGGCGGCCGGCGCTGCCGGTTCGATGGGCTGGTGCATCCACACCGTCACGCCCGCCGCGCCGACCAGCAGCGCGGCGATGGCCCAGCCGCGGCCGGGCGCGCCGGGGCGGCGCACGATCCACAGCAGGACGGCCAGCGCCGCCAGCACGGCGAACGGGGCCAGCACGTGCCAGTACAGGCTCAGCGCGGCGAAGACGGTCGCGGCGATGGCCCAGCCCAGCGTGCCGCGAGGACGCTCCGGCGTGGTGCTCGCGGGGATCGGAGGCGGCACGGCAGCGCTCGCATCGGTGGGCAGCGGCGGCGGCAACGGTTCGCCGGACGCCGCCGGCGACCAGGCGAACCACTGCTGGCCGCCGTCATGGCACCACTGGTCGCCCGGCTCGGCGTAGCGGTCCAGCGCGGCTTCCGGCAGCGGGCCGCGGGTCTGTCCCGCGCGCAGCAGCCAGACCAGCGCGGCCTGGTCCGGCTCCGGCCGCGCTTCCACGCCCATGCCTTCCAGCTGCGCGGCCTGCGCCTGCGCGGCGGCCAGCTCCAGCCCGCGCCGGATCAGCAGCGGCGCGCGCTCGAACACCCGCTGGCGGAAATCCGCGTCCTGCATGCCGAAGGCCTCGGCCATGCGCGCGTGCGCGCTGGCCGGATCGTGGCCCGGCAGCAGGCGACCGGTGAGCACGAGGCAGTACTGATCCATATCGCATTCCACCGGGAGGCGCACCCAGGATGGCGCGCCGATCCGCCCAAGGGTAGGCGTGGCGCGGGAAGGCCACAAGCACAAGCGCCGCGGCCCCTTCGGTTCGCTGCACGCCTATGTCTACAATGGCCGCCTTGAGTGTCTCCCGCATGGCTTCCCGGATTCCCCGAACGTGATTTCACGAGAGCAGTTCGACGCGCTGGCCGCCCAGGGCCACACGCGCATCCCGCTGGTGCGCGAGGTGTTTTCCGACCTCGATACGCCGCTGTCGGTGTACCTGAAGCTGGCCGACGGCCCGTACACCTTCCTGTTCGAATCGGTCGAGGGCGGGGCTACCTGGGGACGCTATTCGATCATCGGCCTGCCGGCCCGCCGCGTGTACCGCCTGCGCGGCCACGAGCTGGAAGTCGAAGACAGCGGCGAAGTCACTGAGCGCCGCCACCTGGACGACCCGCTGGGCGAGATCGAGAAACTGCGCCGGCAGTACGACGTGCCGCGCCTGCCGCAGCTGCCGGCCTTCAGCGGCGGCCTGGTCGGCTACTTCGGTTTCGAGACCATCGGCTACATCGAGCCGCGCCTGGCGCGCTGGGACCGCGCCGACGAGCTGGGCACGCCCGACGTGCTGCTGATGCTGGCCGAGGAAGTCGCTGTGTTCGACAACCTCAAGGGCCGCCTGTACCTGATCGTGCATGCCGACCCGGCCAGGCCGCACGCCTACGCCGAAGCCCAGCGCCGCCTCGACGCGCTGGTGCACCGCCTGCGCCAGGGCGGCGCCTCGTATCCGCAGCTGACCCAGTCGGTGGCGCTGGACGAGGGCGATTTCAAATCCTCCTTCACCAAGGAGGAATTCGAGGCGATGGTCGAGCGCGCGAAGGAATACATCCGCGCCGGCGACATCTTCCAGGTGGTGCCTTCGCAGCGCCTGAGCGTGGGCTTCAACGCCCGCCCGGTGGATGTGTACCGCGCGCTGCGCGCGCTCAATCCGTCGCCGTACATGTATTTCGTGGACCTGGGCGACACCCAGATCGTCGGTTCCTCGCCGGAGATCCTGGCCCGCCTGAAGGACGGCAAGGTGGTGGTGCGCCCGCTGGCCGGCACGCGCAGGCGCGGCGCCACGGAAGCAGAAGACCTGGCGCTGGAAGAGGAGCTGCTGGCCGATCCGAAGGAGCGCGCCGAGCACGTGATGCTGATCGACCTGGGCCGCAACGACATCGGCCGCATCAGCGAGACGGGCAGTGTGGAAGTGAGCGAATCCTTCGTGGTCGAGCGCTACTCGCACGTGATGCACATCGTGTCGCAGGTGCAGGGCAAGGTGCGCCCGGAGGTCGGCTACATGGATGTGCTCAAGGCGACTTTCCCCGCCGGCACGCTCAGCGGCGCGCCGAAGATCCGCGCGCTGGAGATCATCCAGGAGCTGGAGCCGTACAAGCGCAACATCTACGCCGGCGCGATCGGCTGGATCGGCTGGTGGGGCGATGCGGATACCGCCATCGCCATCCGCACCGCGGTGATCCAGGACGGCCGCCTGCACGTGCAGGCCGGTGCCGGCATCGTCTACGACTCCGATCCCACCGCCGAGTGGGAGGAGACCATGAACAAGGGCCGCGCGCTGTTCCGCGCGGTGGCGCAGGCGGCCAAGGGACTCTGAGCCGGATGCACAGGAAACGCCATTTGAGCGCCTCGATCACGCGTGCCGGCATCGTCGCGCTGCCGCTGCTGTATTCGCTGACCGCCACCGCGCGCGAGCCGGCCGACCCGCACTGGGTCGACGACCCGTACAGCCGCATGAAGGCGATGGCGATGCTGCAGTCGCTCAACGCCGACCTGCTCAGCCACCCGAGCGCCACGCTGACGCTGGAGCGCTGGTGCGGCACGCATCACCTGGCGCGCGACGCCAAGGTGGTCGCGCGGGTGGTCAAGGGCGCGGATAAACCTCTGCCGGAAGGTGCGCGCGAGCAGTTGGCGATCGGTATGGACGAACCGGTGCGCTACCGCCAGGTGCAGCTGGTCTGCGGCGGGCTGGTGCTGTCGGAGGCCGACAACTGGTACGTGCCTTCGCGCCTCAGCGAGGCGATGAACCAGGAGCTGGACCACAGCGACACGCCGTTCGGCAAGGTGGTGCAGGCGCTGCACTTCCGCCGGCAGACGCTGGCTGCCGAACTGCTGTGGTCGCCGCTGCCGGCGGGCTGGGACGCGGGGACGCCGCTGCCCCCGGCGACGCGCCATCCACTCGATATCCCCGCCCACGTGCTGCAGCACCGCGCCCTGCTGGTGAGCGGCGACAACCACCCCTTCAGCCTGGTGGTGGAGAGCTATACGGCGAACGTGCTGGCGATGCCCTCGGCGCTGCTCTCGCCCACGCCCTGACGGCAAGCTTGACGTAAGGGCTGCGTCACAAAATCTGCCAGAATGTGATGGCGTTCGCAGGGAAGGGCGGACGCCATGGCGCTGCGTGCCGTCCAGGCACGTACCCACCCAGGGACCGGGATCGATCGAACCGGGGCTCGATGCAGCCACAACTCTTCCGGCAGTAACCCGCGGCGCGGGCGCCATGGTGGCGTCCGGGGGAGCGCGCGGGCAGCAAAGCAACAGGGGAAAACATGAATCGCATCTATCAGACCGCATGCGTCGCCGCATGCGCGCTCCTGCTGTCGTCGTGCGCGACCATCGTGGGCGGCAAGTACCAGCAGGTCAGCGTGGAGACCAAGGCGGCCGACCAGGGCAGCCTCGCCGCGCAGTGCACCTTGAGCAACGACCGCGGCACGGTCAGCGTCACCACGCCGGGCACCGCCAAGGTGCGCCGCTCCGATGGCGCGCTGGACGTGACCTGCCAGAAGGATGGTACGCAGATCGCCCAGCAGACCTATCACGCCAGTACGCGCGGGATGGTGTGGGGCAACCTGCTGTTCGGCGGCCTGATCGGCATCGTGGTGGACTTCACCAACGGCGCGGCGCACCACTATCCGGACCACCTCAGCGTGACCGCCTACAACAAGCGCTACGACGCCTCCGCCATGCACGGCGGCGCGCCGGCGACCATGGGCAGCGGCAGCGCCGCCGCCTCGGTGCCGCCGGCCGACAGCGACCTGGCCAGCCTGGACCACCGTATCGCCCCGGCCACCTTCAACGCGGCGCAGAACCTGGCCGCGTCCAGGCAGTGCGACCGTGCGTTGCACGTGGTGATGGCCGACGGCGCGCGCTCGATGCTGGAAGCGAACTGCCCGGGCGGCGAGCCGCTGCATATCGAGTGCGATAGCGCCAGCTGCGCGGCGGTGCATAAGGAATAAGGCACGGCGCTTCAACTCCCTCTCCCCTCCGGGGAGAGGGCTGCAGTGAGGGGCCGGGCGGAGCGGCGTAGGTTGGGGTGAGCGCAGCGAACCCCAACGTGGCGGGCGGATGGCGAGGTTCGTTGGGGTTCGCCTCCGGCTCACCCCAACCTACGCCTATGCGATGGCTTAACGGTGTGCTTCCTGCACCTGATCCAACCGCACCCACCGCTTCCCATCCACCCGCGCGCAGATCCCGCCATCCGCGCACGGCGCCAGATTGCCCGCGGCGATCGCCGCATTGATGCGCGCCGTCCACGCCGCGTTCGCCAGTTCGGTGTGCGCGCGCATCACCGTATAGGCCGCCGCGCCGATCACCAGCAGGCCGCCGACCGCGCAGGCGATAAAGGCCTTCCACGCCGTCGCCGTGTGCACGCGCCCGGCCTGGCTCACGCGCTGCTGCAGATCCGCCGCGGCATTGCGCACATCGAGCATGGCGCTTTCCAGGTGCTTCTCCGCCTGCGCCAGCGGCTCGCGCAACCCGTGGCTGAGCGTGGCGCCGGCGGCGTGGCGGAATTCCTCCACCGCGCTGGCGGAGACCTCGTGCGCGACCTGGCTGACGCTCTGCGCAGCCATGCGGATGGTCTCCGCCGCCTGCACGTTCTGCTGCACCACCTTGTCGCCACGGGTCTCGAAGCTGTCGACCAGCATCGCCAGCTTCACCGCCATGGCCTTGATATCGTCCTCGCTCATCTGCGTTCGCTCGCGTTCAATGCCTCAGCGTAGGCCCTTGCTGTTGCTGGGTCGGTGGCTGCTGCGCCTGCGGCGCCACCTCGGGCGTCGCCTGCTGCGGTTGCTGTTGTTGCTGCTGGCGGTTGAGCTGCTGGCCTTGCGCGAGCAGGGCCTGGCCCTCGTTCGATTGCGCGTAGGCCTGCGCGACCTGCTTCGATGCGGCGTCGTCCTTGCTGGCCGCGGCGCGGGTGAGCGCATCGAACTGGTCGCTGGTCGACGGCTTCGGCGCGATCGGCTGCCCGGGCGCCTCCGGCTTCGGGCCGATGGCGACGTTCTGGCGCGTGTACCTGGCGCTGAGTTCTTCGTCGCGCGGCTCGGCGCTCTGGCGGTCGCCGATGCCGTTCCACTGGCTCTTCGGCACCAGCACGGTGTTGTAGCCGGCCGGCGTGTTGCGATCCACCGGGCGAAAGCGGTACAGCGCCATGCCTTCCTCCGAACGGTGCACCACGTTCAGGCGCGGATCGTCCGGTTCGACGCTCTTTTGCAGGTACGGCTTGTCGCTCAAGGCATTGAGGTAGTCGACCATCAGGTTGTTGCTGCGCGCCGCCAGGCCGTCGCGGTGATAGCTGCCGCCGATGTCCGAGTGCGCGCCGGCCACCGTGACGCCGAGGAAGCGGTCGCCGCCGGAGGTGCCGGGAGGAATGATGTGGTCGACCTTGAACAGGCGGCGGCGCTCGTCCTCGGCGATGATCTGGAAACCGGAAATCACCGACGGCGGCGGGCGGCGGTCATGGTTCTGCGGCACGCCGGTGCCGACCGGATCGAACAGGCCTTCGACCTGGGCCACCTTGCCGGGACCTTCCAGCGCGGGCTTGGAATAGGTCGCGCTCTTGATCATGCCGTCCGATTCGTATTTGTACTTCGCGCCGCTCGGATCCTGGATGCCTCGTTCGTCGACCAGCCGGGTGAAGCCGGCGGCCTGCTCGGCGCCGCGGCTGAAGCCGATGCTGACCACGCTGATCTTCGCGTCCGGGTCCTCGCGCCGCCAATCCTTGGCCTGCTCGATGAACTGCTTGTACATCTCCTCGGTGCGTCGCTCGTAGGTGTAGCCGCGCATGCCGTCGACCAGCTTGGGCAGAGCGCTGTCCTGGGTGCCCGGGCCGGCGACGTAGCCGGACACGATGCGCCGGTCGCCGTGCACGTTGAGTTCCTGGATCTGCTGGTTGATCTTGGCCACGTTGGTGGCGTGCTCGGGATCGCCGAGCATGTCGTTGCCGGTGCCGTCGAACGCGGCGATGAAGACGCGCTGGTGCGGGTCGTTCGACTGAAGCAGAACCGGCGCCTTGAAATCGGCCAGCTGCTGGCTGGCGGTTTCATAGGTCCTGAGCTTCGCGGCATCGGCGGGATACGTGCTTACGCCGTCCTCGAGGATGCCGTCGTCGCCAAGCTTGTGCTTATCCTTGCCCATGACTGCGACTCCCTTTAGTAGGTCTTGCTCCACACCAGGAAGATGTCCTTCCTGAAGTCGCTGTCCTTGTTGCCCGGGATCTGCTCGTTCCGGGTGGGGATGAACATCGCCGTGTAGACGTTGATGGTGCGGTCGTCCACTTCCAGGTAGATGTCCGGCGCCCCGGCGACGGGGCCCTCATAGAAATCGGCCATCTCGGCCTTGGGCACTTTGTGCCAGATCAGCTCGTCCTTGAAGATGCGGGCGATATCGACCTGCGCCTCATGGGCCGAACCGTCCTTCGACTTCCAGCGCACCTCGGCCGGTGCGGGGAAGTTGCGGATGCCCAGTTCGGTCGAGCCCCAGGCCTTGCGGTTGTCGCCGGCCGGCTTGGGCGGCGAGACCTCGTCCGCGCCCTTCTGCACCTGGTAGCGGCCGTTGTAGGCGACGCTGCAGCCGATGGTGTCGTAGCACTGCGCTTCGAAATTGTGCCGCTTGAAATGAAGAGGGACCTGCTGGGTCTGGGCCGGCGGCGCGATGCCCTGCTGTTCGTCGAGTGACATGGCGGAAACACATCCTGTTGAAATGGAAACCATGAAGCCCAGTGCCAGCAATGCCTGAAGCCGTAAGGCTGAAGTGCGCATTGAGCAATCCTTTGTCCGTGTCGGCCATGGTCGGTCCCCATGGCCCGGGGCATCTTACCGCGCGGCGGGGGGCTGGCCAGATTCGATGGGCCGGTTAGCGAAGTACCGCACAGACTCGAATGAATGACGTAGGTTGGGGTGAGCCGCCGGCGAACCCCAACGTCGCCGTGACGGGACAGGCCTGTTGGGGTTCGCCGGCGGCTCACCCCAACCTACGGGTTACGGCTCGAGATACGGCCGGGCGATGTCCAGCGCGGTGCGGTACGGCTCGGGATCGTTGCGGTTGCTCAGCAGGATCACCGTGAGCCGCTGCTTCGGCCAGCGCACGATCACGTTGCGGAAGCCGATGCTCTCGCCGGAATGCCAGCGCACCTCGCCGTGGATGCGCCAGCCGTAGCCGTAGGCGTCGACATCCTCTTCACCGGTGACATGGTTCTGCGCGGCGAACGCCAGGCGGCGCGAGGCGTCCTTGAGCAGGCGGCCGTCGTACAGCGCCGCATCCCAGCGCGCGAGGTCGTCGATCGACGAATAGATGCCGCCGTCGCCGCGGGTGGCACTGGTCAGGTCCTGGTCGGTGCGCACCCAGCGGCCGTCCTGCTCGCTGTAGCCATAGGCGCGATGCTCCGGCTGCGGGCCGTCCGGTTCGCGCAGCAGGGTATGGTCCATGTGCAGGGGCTTGAAGATGCGACGCCGCAGGAAATCCGGCAGGCGCTGGCCCGAGGCACGTTCGACGATCAGGCCCAGCAGCACGTAGCCGCTGTTGCTGTAGCGATAGCCGGTGCCCGGTGCGAAGTAGCTGCGCGTTTCGGCGGAGAGCATGCGCAGCACGTCGCCGTCGTTCAGTTGCCTGGTCGTGCCCGGCGGCATCAGGTCTTCGTAGTCGATCAGGCCTGACGCATGCGAAAGCAGGTGATGGATGGTGATGCCCTGGTCGCTCGCCGGCAGCGAAGGCAGCCAGCGGCGCACGGAGTCGTCCAGCTTCAGCTTGCCGTCCTCGGCCAGCAGCAGGATGGCGGCGGCGGTGAACTGCTTGCTGATCGATGCCAACCGGTAGTTGGTGGCCGGCGTGGCGGCCACGCCGTGTTCCAGGTCGGCGTAGCCGTAGGCCTTGCGCAGCACCGGCTTGCCGTCCCTCAGCACCAGCAGCGCGGCGCCGGGCACCTTGCCGGTGTAGGGCTGCATCAGGGTGGCAGCGTCGTCCGCGCGGGAAGCGGAGGAAACCAGGGCCAGCAGGGCGGCGGCGAGGAACGCGAAGTGGCGCATGGCTGGCCTCAGCGGATCGGCAGGTCGTAGTAGGTATCGGGCGTGGGCTCGGGATCGAGCGTGTAGTGCCACCACTCGAACTTGTAGTTGCGGAAGCCGCCGCGGCGCATCGCCTCGCGCAGCAGGTCGCGGTTGGCGCGCTGTGCCGGTGTCACGTCCGGGTTGTCGGTGTTGGCCAGCGGATCGAAGTAGTCGAACGGCGTGCCCATGTCGAGCGGCGCGCAGTGCGCGTCGCCGGCATCGCATTGCATCAGCGTGAGATCCATCGTCGCGCCGCGGCTGTGGCCCGAGCGCGGCGCGATGTAGTCGCCGAGCAGCACGCGCTTGTCGAGATGCGGATAGTGCGCGGCCTTGGTGCGCTGGTCGGCCAGGTCGCCGCCCCAGCGTACGAAATGGGCGACGGCGCGGGCAGGGCGATAGCAATCCCACAGCAGCAGGCGCCGGTGGCCGGCGCGAAGATCGCGCTCCACCCTCGCCAGCGCTTCGGCGGCGGGCCGCAGCAGATAGCATCTGGCGGCCTCGTAGCCGTCGACCGGCGTGCCGACGAAGTTGTCGCTGCCGGCGTACTTGAGATCCTCGGCGATGTCAGGCGCCAAGGTGCGGATATCCACCAGGCCGGCCTGCGCCAGCGTGCCGGTGGCGATCGGCGGCTTTCGTGCAGGCGCGGTGCAGCCCAGCAGCGCGATGGCGGCGAGCGGCGCCAGCCGCCTAATCGCAGTCGCGCACGCGCTTGAATGCGAGATCTTCGAAGTCGTAGCTGAAATCGGCATCGGGATCGACCTTGCTCATATGCAGGTTGCCGGCCTTGCTCGCGGGCGCATGCAGCCAGGCCTCGGCGTCGCCGTGCTCCCACTGCACCAGGTACTGGTTGCCCACGCGCAGCACCGGGCCGCGCAGGCGCGGCGACTTGGCGGCCTCGAAGGCGACACCGTCGCCGCGCGGGCACAGGCTCACCTCGCCGAACCATGGGTCGCGCCAGATGCCCAGCACTCCGGCGAGTTCCTTGCGCGTAGCCGGGCGCCGCGCCGAGGTGTCCGGCACGCGCGAGGCGTGGCGATGGCTTTCCTTCGCGGCCAGTTCGTTCGCATAAGCCGCCACGCCGCGTGCCTTGTCCGGCGCGGTGAACTGCTTGAGCAGCACTTCGATCAGCACGGTGCGCGCGTCTTCCGCGTCGCTGTTGATCAGCACGACGAAGCCGTTGCGCCGATCCGGCAGCAGGTACAGCGCCGAATACATGCCCGACAGCGTGCCGGTGTGCGACACGGTGAGGGCGCCATCGACGTCGGCGATGCGCCAGCCGTAGCCGTAGGCGTACAGGCGCGTGCCGTCCCAGGCGTGCCGTTGCGCGGAGATCGGCATCGGCGTGTAGGGCGTCCACAGCTTGTCGCGCTGGGCCTGCGGCAGCCAGGCCAGCTGTTCCGCCGTCGGTGCCAGCCACTGGCGCGCCCAGGCCAGCATGTCGTCCAGGCTGCACTGCACGCCGCCGGCGGCTTCCATGGTGCTGGGATGCACTTGCGGATCGGCGGGCGCCAGCGCGACGAAGCCATCGTCGCGGCGGGCATGCGGTACCGCTACCGGCGCCAGCGCATCGCGGCGCCAGCTGCCGACCTGGCAGCGCGACAGTCCCAGCGGCTGGAATACTTCGCGCCGCAGCAGCGTCTCGTAGGGTGCGCCGCCGGCCGCGGCGGCCACTTCGCCGGCCACCACGTAGAGCAGATTGTCGTAGGCATAACCGGCGCGGAAGTCGTAGCGTGGCTTGAGATAGGCCAGCGCGGCGACGATGTCCTTGCTGGTGAACGCATTCGGTTCCGGCCACAGCATCAGGTCGCCCGCACCTTCGCCCAGGCCGCTGCGATGGGTGAGCAGGTCGCCCACCTGCATGTGCTCGGTCACCCACGGGTCGAACATGCGGAACGTGGGAATCCAGCGTTTCACCGGATCGTCCCAGCGCAGCTTGCCTTGCTGCACCAGCCGCGCGAGCAGGGTGGCGGTCATGGCCTTGCTGTTGGAGGCGATCTTGAACAGCGTGTCGTTGGTCACCGGCTGGCCGGAGCCCAGTGCGAGTTCGCCCGCGGTGCGGCGGTAGACGACCTGGCCGTTCTCGATCACGCCGACGGCGATGCCGGGCAGGTGATAGCGCGCGACCACGGCATCGACCAGCGGGTCGAAGCGTTCCTTCGGCGTCTGCGCACTTGCCGCTCCCGCGGCGAAGGCGAGCGCGGCGAGCAGCGTCTTAGCGAGCCGGCGCATCGGCCGCCTGCTCCACTGCCCGCCACACGCGCAGCAGATTGCCGCCCCACAGCTTGGCGATGTCCGCATCGCTGAAGCCGGCCTCGCGCAAGGCCTCGGTCACGTTGCGGGTCTGGCTGGCATCGCGCCAGCCGTCGATGCCGCCGCCACCGTCGAAATCCGAGGCGAGGCCGACATGGTCGATGCCGGCGACGTCGACCATGTGGCGGATCTGCGCCACGTAATCGTCCAGGGTCGGCAGCGGGAAGGCGGCATCGATACGGCGCATGCCGTCGACATAGGCCGGCAGGAAATCGTGCTTCTCGCTGTCGTACTGTTTGTCGCCGACCCGCTTGGCTACCTGCGCCTGCAGGGCCTTTTCGGCCAGCTCGCGGCCCGGATCGAGCTTGAGGAAGCCCTTGTACGCCACCGCCTGCACCACGCCGCCCTTGGCGGCGATCGCGCGCAATAGATCATCCGGCAGGTTGCGCGGGTGGTTCACCAGGGCGTGCGCGCCGGAATGCGAGGCGATGACCGGCGCCTTGGACAACTTCAGCACGTCGCGCACGCAGGCGTCGGAGCTGTGCGAGATATCGACCATGATGCCGAGGCGGTTGGCGCGCTCCACCACCTGGCGCCCGAACGCGCTGAGGCCGGCATCGCTGAGCGGCGGATCGCCAAGCTCCGCGGTGGGCATCGAGCTGGTGCACAGGTCGTTGTGGCCGACGTGAGTGAGGCCGATGTAGCGAGCGCCCTGGGCGAAGGCCCAGTCCAGGTTCTTCAGGTCGTGGCCGAGCGAATAACCGTTCTCGATGCCGATCATCGCCGAGAGCACGCCGTCCTTGCGGTTGGCCAGCACCTGTTCCGGCGTGGTGGCGAGGCGTATGCGCTGCGGATAGCGCTGCACCAGCAGGTGGATGTCGGCGTACTTGCGCCTGGCCTGCGCCACCGCCTTGGCATAGCCCTTGGCGTCGAGCGGCCCCTGCTCGACATAGATCACGAAGAACGCGGCGTTGAGCCCGCCGCGCTCCATCTTGCCCAGGTCGACCAGCAGTGGCGTGTCCTTGCCGGCGTCGAAACGCGGCTGGTGCATGTAGGCCAGCGGGATATCGACGTGGGTGTCGATGGTGACGGGCGGATCCTGGCCCGCCATGGCGGGGCCGGTGCACAGCAGCAGCGGCGCCAGTGCGCCGAGGTAGGGCCATAGCTTCATGCGGTTTCCCAATGCCGGGCCGGCTGCTCGCCGGCGACCATGTCTTCGAGACTCTGTCGCCGCCGCACTATGGCATGCCGGCCGCGGTCGAGCAGCACTTCGGCGGCCAGCGGGCGCGAGTTGTAGGTGGACGCCATCGCGGCGCCATAGGCGCCGGTGGTGCGGATCAGCACCAGCTCGCCGGCATGCAGTTCGGGCAGCTCGCGCTCCACCGCGAAGGTGTCGCCGGTTTCGCAGACCGGGCCGACCACGTCGTAGCGATGCGGCGGGCGCGCGTCGTCGAGCAGCGGGACAATGTCGTGCCAGGCGTCGTAGAGGCTGGGGCGCAATAGATCGTTCATCGCCGCATCCAGCACCAGGAAGCGGCGGCGCTCGCCGTGCTTCACGCGCACCACCCGGGTGAGCAGCACGCCGGCTTCGGCGACCAGGTAGCGGCCGGGTTCGAGCAGCAGGCGACCCCTGAATCCGGCCAGCGCTTCGCGGATGGCGGCCGCGTAGTCGCCGGGTGGGATCGGCACCTGCCCATCGCGGTAGCGCACACCGAGGCCGCCGCCGACGTCGATGCTGGCGATGGCGTGGCCGGCGGCTTCCAGTTCGCGCCAGAACGCCGCCACGCGCGCGAAGGCCAGGCGGAACGGCTCGACACTGAGGATCTGCGAGCCGATATGCACGTGCAGGCCGTCCAGCCGCACGTTGGCTTGGCGCGCGCTGTCGGCGAACCAGCGGCGCGCTTCATCGATGCTCACGCCGAACTTGTTCTCTGCCTTGCCGGTGGAAATCTTGGCGTGGGTCTGCGCGTCCACATCGGGATTGATGCGCACCGCGGCATGCGCGACGACGTGGAGCTCGGCCGCCATCCGCTGCAGCAGCTCCAGCTCGTCGGCCGATTCGACATTGAAGCGCAGGATGCCGGCGGCCAGCGCCTCGGCGATCTCCGCCGCCGTCTTGCCCACGCCGGAGAACACGATGCGCTGCGCCGGGATGCCCGCGTGCAGCGCGCGCCACAGCTCGCCGGAGGAGACGATGTCGGCGCCCACGCCGGCCTCGGCCATCAGCTGCAGGATGGCGAGGTTGCTGTTGGCCTTGACCGCGTAGCACAGCAGCGCATCGAAACCGTGCAGCGCCTGTTGCAGGCCGGCGATGCGGGTGCGGATGGCATTGGCGGAATAGGCGTGGAAGGGGGTGGGGATGCGTTCGGCGAGGCGGCGGAGGTCGACGCCGTCGAACAGGGCGTCGGGATTCGGCGAGTCGTCCGCAGGAAGCTTGGAGTGCTGCATGAGTGCCTCAACGTGAGCCCCTCTCCCGCCGGGAGAGGGGTGGGGGTGAGGGTACGGGCGAAGCGCAAGAGTGATGTGCACCGCTCCGCCCGCACCCTCATCCGGCTGCCGCCACCTTCTCCCGGAGGGAGAAGGACTCCACTTTGGGATAGTGTCGCCAATAAAAAAAGGCGGCCCGAAATCACGCGGGCCGCCTTGGGGAGTACACCTGTCAGAAGTCCAGCGAAACCGTCAGCTGGGCGAAACGCGGCGCCTGGAAGCGCAGCGGCTGGCGGAACGTGGAATTGGTGCCGTCGCTGATCGAGGTCTGCAGATCCTGGTCGACCGCCACCGTGCGCTGCTGGTTGAGCAGGTTGTAGACGGCGAACTTCACGCGCAGCTGGCCGCTGTCGCCCAGCGAACGCAGGTAGGTGACGCTGGCGCCGAGGTTGTAGGTCCACGGCATGGTGCCGTACTTGCCGCGCAGGGAGCGCTCGTAGACGCGGTCCTCGGAGCGGTCGGACGAGCAGTTGGCCACGCAGATGTAATAGCTGTGGTAGTTGGTCGCATCGTACGGATTGCCCACGCCGAAGCCGGTGATCGGGCCGCCGGACAGCACGGTCAGGTCGCCGCCGAACTGCCAGTGCGGAGTCAGCGCATAGGTGCCGCGCAGCTTCAGCTGGTGGCGGTGGTCGTTCGGCAGATAACCGTCGCCGCCGTAGTTGACCCACGGATTGTCGAAGTTCTCGGTGCGGCCGGTGTCGTCGAAGTTGGTGTCGGAATTGACCGGGCCTTCGGCATTGCCGCGATTCCACGCCAGCGTGTACGAGGCATTGAACGCCCACTTATTGTCCCAGGCGCGGTCCAGCTGGAACTCCACCGAGGTATAGGTGCGCTTGGGCTTCACCCAGCCGCGCTGGCCGAGGTAGTTGCCGTCGGCGTCGTACATCGCCCAGCCTTCCTTGGCCGTGTCCACGGTGACCCAGCCGTCGGCAGTGCCGTCGCAGTTGGTATCGCCCCACACGGTGACCTTCTTGCCCGGGTTGCCCATCACCCAGCCGATATAGCCGTCGCCGCCGCACTTGCCGGTGGCGCTGATCTCCATGTCGTCGATGGCGTTGTGCAGGCGCCGGTAAGTAGCGCTGACGCCCCAGGACCAGCTCTTGTCCAGCATCTGCTGGAAGCCGAGGATGGCCTCGTCCTGGAATACCTGGTCCATGTCGTGGTCGACCTGCGAGCGCAGGTCGCCGACCTTGCCGTCGCCCTGCGAGGTATCCACGCCGCCCAACTGCGGACCGAGCACCGGGATCGCGTACTGGTTGCCGTTGCGGTCCTGGATCTGCCAACCGCCGAAGGCGTAGTAGGTGCGCTCGTCGAGCAGGCCGCCGGCCTGCTTGATGTTGATCACGTTGGCCACCGGCAGGAAGTAGCGGCCCAGGTTGCCGAACAGCTTGGTGGTGCCGTCGCCCTTGATGTCCCAGGAGAAGCCCAGGCGCGGCGCCAGCATGTTCTTCATCTTGATGTAGCTGCTGCCGTCGGCGGCCTTGTTGTCGAAGCCGTCGTTGCGCAGGCCCGCGTTCAACAGGAAGGTCGGCGTGATCTGCCAGCTGTCCTCCAGGTAGTACGCCGAGTTGGTGGTCTGGAAGGTGCCGGCGATCTCGTAGCGGCGCGCGCGCACATAGGCCGTGTAGCCGGCCGGCAGCACGCCGCCGGTGTTGTTGATGGTCGAGCCCGGGGTGGCGTAATAGATGTTGTAGTAGAACGCGCCGGGGCCGGTGTAGTGGCGCTGGTAGATCGAGGTGTCCTTCTCGTGGTCGTAGCCGAAGCGCACCAGATGGTCGCCCAGCTTCCATTCGAAGTCGGCGCGCGCCTCCTTGCGGGTGTCGTCGCGCTTCTCCACCGTGGAGTTGGTGGTGCAGCCCAGCGGCACGTTGCCGGGCACCGGCACGGCGTTGGTGACCTTGGTTTCGGCCACCACGCGGTTGCATTCGATATCGCTGAGCGAGCGGGTGAACGCGTTGCGCTTGTTGCTGCCGTACAGCAACTTCATCGACAGGTCGTCGGTAAGGTAGTTGGTGTAGGTCAGCGCCCAGTTCCTGCCGCCGGAGTCGGTATAGATCTCGTTGGTCTTGGCGCCGAGCGTGCGGGTGTCGAAGGTGTAGTCGTAGACGTCGCCGGTGTTCTTGTTCTTGTCGGAGAAGGCCATCAGCGACAACAGGTTGCTGTCGTTGATGTGCCAGTCGATGGTGGCGCCCCAGAAGCCGTTGTGGGCGCCGTTGCTGGTGAAGGTGGTGCCGTCGTCGCTGGTGTTGCGCGGCGAGCTGCCGCGCGCCTCGTACATGGCGAAGAAGAACAGCTTGTCCTTCACGATCGGGCCGGACGCGTAGACATTGGTCTTCATCAGCGAGTCGCGGTCCTCGCTGGAGGCGAGGTAGCGGTTGCCGTCGGCGTCGTAGCGGTTCTTCGGCTTGTCGTGCCAGGCGCCGGGCTCCATGGTCAGCTCGGTGCCCCACTTGAACTGGTTGCTGCCCGAGCGCGCCACCGCATTGATCACGCCGCCGGTGGTGCGGCCGAACTCCACCGAGTAGCCGCCGGTCTTGACCTGAAACTCCTGGTAGAACGCGAATGGCGCTTCCGAATAGCCGTTGCGGTTGTAGAAGTCGGTGACGTTGAGGCCGTTGACGTAGATCGCGTTCTCCGCGATCGACGAGCCGCCGAAGCTGATGCCGCCGAAGCTGGAGTTGCCCTGGTTGACGCCCGGGGCGAGCAGGGCGACCGAGGCGATGTTCTGGTCGACCGGCAGGCGGCGCAGATCTTCGCGGCTGATGTTGACCGCCGACTCGGTGGAGCTGACATCCACCGCGGTGATCACGCTGGTGGCGGTGACGCTGACGCCTTCCAGCTCCCGCACGCCCAGGTTCACCGTGGTGGCGTTGCCCAGGGTCACGGTCACGTCGGCGGGCTGGGTGGTGAGATTGCCGTCCTTGCGGCTTTCCAGCACGTACTTGCCCACCGGCAGGAACGGAATGCGGTAATTGCCTTTCTCGTCCGCCGTGGTGGTGCGCGACAGGCCGGTGGCCGGATCGCGCACGGTCACCACCGCGCCGGGTTGCGTGCGGCCCACGATGGTGCCGTCGTTATTGGCGGCGTGCGCCTGCCAGGCCGGCAGCGCGAAGGCCATGCCCAGGCTCAGGCACAGCGCGGTCTTGCGCAGATAGCGACTGCTCATCTCCCCCATCTCCCCGTCTCCCCAACGTGATGTCGATGCGTTTGCGAAAAGAACTCGAGCTAACCGCCGGCACGCCCCCGCGCGTCCGGCAGCAGCTGCCACTGGAAGTGGTAGTCCCATTGGTTGAAGTACAGATTCCCGCCCTTCCACTCGACCTCGCCGCGTTGCGAATCGACGTTGTCGGAGCGGAACTGCTGCTTGGGCGGCGCCAAGGGCTGGCCGAAATCGCGATTGAAGGCGATGCGCCAGGCGTCCAGGCCGCCCAGGTAGAACCATTGCAGCGGTGCATCCGCGGCGGTGGCCGGATGCAGCTGGCCGGTGGTCACGTCCATCGGCACCCAGCCATAAGGCGCCAGGTAGACCTGGCCCCAGTCGTGGATGTTGTCGTAGCCGTTCTCGGCGAACACCATGCCGGACTGCCAGCGCGCCGGAATGCCGTTGAGCCGCAGCAGCGTGATCAGCAGCAGCGTCTGCTGCCCGCAGTCGCCGTGGCCGGCGTGCAGGGTGTAGTCGCTGATGTTGCTGATGGTGGAGTACTCGCGCGCGCCGGCCCAGGGGATGCGGTCGACCGCGGCGAACAGCTTCTGCACGATGCGGTAAGGGTTCTTCTCCTCGCCCACCGCATCCTTGGAGAACTTGCGCAGGTCGTCAGTGAACACGACATGCGGCGCGCGCTCGGCCACGTAGGGCGCAAGCTCCGGCGTGATGCGCGCGGCGGTGACCTTGTCCGGATCGATCTGGCGGTATTGCGCGGAGAGCGTGACCTCGTAGGTCACCGAGAACACCGTCTTCTCGCCGGCCTTGGCCGGCTGTTCCAGGTACACCGTGCGCATCGGCGCGGTGGCCGGGGCGATGTCGTGTTTCGCCGGCACGCTGGCGACGTACTCGATGTCGTCCTGCTGGCCGGGCAGCTCCTGCGGATACGGAATCCACGCCCGCACCGTCTCGCCCGCGGGCACCGCGTTGGCATCGACGGTGAGCGTCTGCGTCATGCGCACGCGATGCGGCAGCACGCTGGTCTTGTGCCCGGCCAGCGCGGCGGCACGCACCTGGCGGTGGTAATCGTTGAGCGTCTCCATCGGGCCGTCGGTGATCGGCGCCTTGTCGGCGCGCCGGTCGCGCGCTTGGGCGCTCAGCCGGAACAAGTTGCCGGGCGAACGCTTGAAGTACAGCGTGCGGCCGTCGATGACCTGGTGCTCGAACAGGCCGGCGGCGTCCCAGCGCGCGAATTCGGCGTCGCCCAGATCGGGAATCTGCTTGCGCAAGCGCGCCTTCACCGCGTCGGCGTCGAGGGTGAAGTCGAGCAGGATGCGGCGCATGCGCTCGCGCTGGAACAGCCAGTCCTGGCGCGTCTGCGCGGACAGGCCGGGCTGGGCGAGGGCCTGCCCGATCGCGGCGTCGGCCTGCTTGAAATGACCGGCGTCGATCTGCGCGATCGTGTCGGGCAGACTGGCCTGCGCTGGGGATTCCACGGCGAAAACGGAAGAACTCGCGCAGCACAGCGCCAGCGCGAAAGCCGTGCGGCGCAGGGCGCGCGCGGCGGGTGACCTCGATGGCGAGCCGGCCGTTTTCAACACACGAACTCCCCCGCAAGAAGTTGTTGAAAACGCTGTGTAGCATGCTTGCAATCCCTGGTCAATAATTTATGCTTCAATAGGAATTGACAGGAATTAGCTATTCCAAGCCTGTCGCAGCGTCACCGGCCGGCCATCCGGCGGCCACTCAACGAGGGGGTTCGATGATCCAGACGGTCTGGCCTTACCTGGCGCTGATGCTGTTGGCGGCGGGGGCATTTCCCGCGCTGGAAAGGCAGTTCGGCTGGCGGATCTTCAATGTGCTGCCGCCCATCGTGCTCACCTATCTGCTGGTCACGGCGCTGGCCGTGTCTGGCCTGTGGAAGAACACCGCGGAGATCCAGGCGGCGCAGGGCATGCTGGTGGAGCGCATGGTGCCGGCGCTGGTGTTCATGCTGATGATCAACTGCGACCTGCGCGCGATCTTCGCGCTGGGGCCGCGCGTGCTGGCGGTATTCGCCTGCACCTCGGTGAGCCTGTTCACCGCCTTCGTGCTCACCTACCTGATGTTCCGCCACTGGCTGCCGGGCGATGCCTGGCATCCGCTGGCCGCGCTCAGCGGCAGCTGGATGGGCGGCACGGCGAACATGATCGCGGTGAAGCAGGCGATCGGCATGTCCGATACGCACCTGGCCATGAGCCTGCTGACCGATGCGCTGTGCTACTCGATGTGGGTAGTGGTGTTGTTCTCGGTGGCGCGCCTGGCGCCGGCCTTCAACCGCTGGACCCGCGCCACCTCCAGCGCGGAACTGGTGGTGGCCCAGACGCGCCAGGACAGCCCGCCGACCACGGACAGCGTGCTGCTGTGGCTGGGCCTGGCGTTGCTGGTGGCGGCAGGCTCCGCCTGGCTGGGCGCTCGCCTGCCGGCATCCGGCATGGTCAGTCCGACCACCTGGACCATCCTGCTGGCCACCGGCCTGGGCCTGGTCGCCGCGCATACGCCGCTGGCGCGGCTGCCCGGTGCGGGCAAGATCTCCGGCACGTTGCTGGTCGCGGTGGTGGCGGTGCTGGCCTCGCAGAGCAACTTCGAAGGCATGGGCCGCGCGCCGCTGTACCTGCTGTGCGGTGTCTGCATCATCGGCATCCAGGCGGTGCTGCTGGCGCTGTTCGCCAAGCTGTTCCGCTTCGATCTGTACCTGTGCGGGATTTCCTCGCTGGCGCATATCGGCGGCGTCGCCGCCACGCCGGTGCTGGCCGCCACCTATGCGCGGCCGCTGGTGCCGGTGGGCGTCCTGCTGGCGCTGCTCGGCTATATCCTCGGTACCGGTTTCGGGCTGCTGGTGGCCTCGGTGTTGTCCATGCTGTCGGCGTGAGCGCCGGCTTCTGTCGATGAGGAAGAAAACCATGCGCCATCCGCTTGCCGCCGCCTGCCTGGTCCTGCTGCTGCCCATGGGCGCGGCCTTGCATGCGCGCGACGTGCCGACGCTGCCGGTGCCGCCCTCGGGCGTGATCGGCGTAGGGCCGGAGCAGCTCGATCCGGCGTTCTGGGTGCGCCAGGCGCCGTCGCCCGACACCGTGGTGCTGGATGCCGCCACGATGGCCGAACGCAACGCGAAACTGCTGCAGGTCGATCCGACCATGCACGACCTGCATGCGCTGCCGGCCACGCTGGATCGCGCGCAGGTGCTGAAGTGGATCCAGGACCTGTCCAGGCGCCCGTCGCGCGAGCTGTACGACGAAGCCGGCCAGCCCGTGCCCGCCGCCACGCTCGACGCGCTGCTGCCGGCGCTGGCGCTGGACCAGGTGCCGGCGACGCAGAAGACGCGCTACGGCCTGATCGTGCATCGCGCCGCGCTGCGCACCTTTCCCACCGCGCTGCGCGTGTTCAGTCACAAAGGCGATATCGACATCGACCGTTTCCAGGAGACGGCCGAGTTCCCCGGCACGCCGGTGGCGATCGTCCACGCCAGCCAGGACGGCCATTGGCTGTTCGTGGTGAGCCCGCGCTATGCGGCCTGGGTGGAGCGCGACGCGGTGGCCGAGGGCAGCCGCGAGCAGGTGCTCGGGTATGCGGACAAGACACCGTACCGCGTGATCACCGGCGGCACCGAACACACGGTCTATACCCGCGAGCAACCGGCGCTGGCGCAGCTGCAGCTGGACATGGGCACGCGGGTGCCGCTGGCCCAGGGCCTGGCGCCGGACCAGCCGGTCAACGGACAGCACGCCTACAGCGCCTGGACGCTGGAACTGCCGGTCCGCCAGCCCGACGGCTCGCTCGCCTTCAGCCCCGCGCTGCTGCAGAAGAACACCGACAGCGCGGCCGACTACTTGCCGCTGACCCGCGCCAACCTGATTCGCCAGGCCTTCAAGTTCCTCGGCGAACGCTACGGCTGGGGCCATGCCTACGACGCGCGCGACTGCAGCGGCTTCGTCTCCGACGTCTACCGCAGCATGGGCGTGCAGATGCCGCGCAATACCCGCGCGCAGGCGGTCAGCCCAGGACTGGAGCACACCCTGCTCACCGACAAGGACGGCCGCGCCGCGCGCGAGAAGGCCATCGACGCCTTGCAGGTCGGCGACCTGATCTACATCCCCGGCCACGTGATGATGATGCTCGGCCGCATCGACGGCGAGCCCTACGTGATCCACGACACCGGCGGGCTGAGCTATCGCAGCGAGGGCGGCATGCGGCGGGTCAAGCTCAACGAAGTGTCGGTGACGCCGCTGCGCCCGCTGATGTTCAACGACAAGCAGAGCTATATCGACCGCATGACCAGCATCGTGCGCATCCGCTGAAAGCCCGACGACCAGACTCCAAGACAGACGGACCTCATGAAAATCACCGATATCCAGTTCGGCATGCTGCGGGTGCCGCTGAAGACGCCCTTCAAGACGGCCTTGCGCACGGTCGAGCGCGTGGACGACATCGTGGTGATGGTGCACACCGATACCGGCCACGTCGGCTTCGGCGAGGCGCCGGCCACCGCGGTGATCACCGGCGATACGCACGGCTCCATCGTCGACGCGATCCGCCATTACATCGCGCCGCGCTTGATCGGCCACGAGGTGGCCGACCTCAACCGGATCACCCACCTGATCCAGGCCTCGATGGAAAAGAACACCAGCGCCAAGGCGGCGGTGGAGATCGCGGTGTACGACCTGTGGGGCCAGCTGTACAAGGCGCCGCTGTACCAGCTGCTGGGCGGTGGCGATCCGGTGATCACCACCGATATCACCATCAGCGTGGACTACATCGACAAGATGGTGGCCGACTCGATCAGCGCGGTGGAGCGCGGCTTCGAGTCGCTGAAGATCAAGGTCGGCAAGGACATCGGCGTCGACATCGAGCGCGTCAAGGCGATCTACGCCGCGGTGGAAGACCGCGCGCTGCTGCGCCTGGACGCCAACCAGGGCTGGACCGCCAAGCAGGCGGTGTACGCGCTGCAGACGCTGGAAGATGCCGGCGTGAAGCTGGAACTGGTCGAGCAGCCGGTGAAGGCGCGCGACCTGGAAGGCATGCGCTATGTCACCGAGCGCGTGCACACGCCGGTGATGGCCGACGAGAGCGTGTTCGGCCCGATGGAAGTGATCGAGCTGATACGCCTGCGCGCGGCCGACATCATCAACATCAAGCTGATGAAGACCGGCGGCATCTCCAACGCCATCCGCATCGCCGACATCGCCGGCCTGTACGGCATCGACTGCATGATCGGCTGCATGCTGGAGAGCAGCATCAGCGTGGCCGCCGCGGTGCACGTGGCGGTGGCCAAGGCCGACGTGATCACCAAGGTGGACCTGGATGGCCCCTCGCTGTGCCAGTACGACCCGGTGGATGGCGGGGTCAATTTCAACGAATCGGAGATCTCGATCACCGACGCGCCGGGGCTGGGTATCCGCCAGATCCGCGGCCTCGAGCCGATCGATGGCTAGGAGCCCGAGCATGGCCGCATCGCTGCCCGCACCGCCGTTGTCACCGCTGGTGAAGATCCGTTCCGAGCGCGACCAGATGTCGGCGGTGGAACGGCGCATCGCCGACTTCATCCTGGAGAACGCGCAGCTGCTGCGCGACTACTCCTCGCAGCAGCTGGCCAATGCGCTGGGGATCAGCCAGTCCAGCGTGGTGAAGTTCACCCAGAAGCTGGGCTTCAAGGGCTATCCGGACCTGAAGTACTCGGTCGGCGAGGCGATCGCCCGCGCCGACAACGGCGAAGCCGCGGTGGCCGCGCACGTGGTGGCCGGCGGCGAGGGCGAATCGCTGGCGACCAGCCTGTGGCGGCGCAAATCGGAAGCGGAAGAAGCCACGCGCCTGATCAATCCGCCGCAAACCCTGCGCGGTGCAAAGGATGCGCTGGGCACGGCAGGCAAGGTATTCGTGATCGGCGTGGGCGAGGACGACGTCTATTCGCGCGGCTTCGCGCTGAAGCTGTCGCTGCTGGGCATTGCCACCGTGCAGAGCTTCGACGTGGCGCGGATGATGGCGAGCATTTCCTCCGGCGGTGCCGGCGATGTGCTGCTGATCTTCTCCGAGCATGGCCATCATCCGGCGCTGTGCAAGCTGGGCCGGCTGTTCCGCGAGCAGCGCGGCCGCCTGCTGACGGTGACCCGGCACACCTCCAATCCGCTGCGCGCGCTGGCCGACCTGGCCTTGCTGGTGTCGGCGCACGACGAGCAGCCGCACGTGCAGTCGATCGTCTATCAATCCGCCCTGCAGCATCTGCTGGACGGGCTGTTTATCGAGCTGTGCGAGGGCGACGAGCGCCGGCATGCGCAGCTGCTCGCCAACCTGGAACGGCTGCAGCTGTTGCAGGAACCCTGACCACCTGACGACTACGGGCCCGCATGATCCACGCTTTCCGTTGTGCTCTCCTGCGTTCGATCGTCGGCCTGGCGCTGGTCGTCCTGGCCGGCTGCGCCTCCTCGCCCGGCCGGCCTGGCGATGCCGTCGCGTGGAAGGATGCGCGCCAGCTGGTGCTGGTGGTGACCGATGACTGGAACACCGACCACGGCAGGCTGCGCGCCTACGAGCGTCACGGCGACGCGTGGCAGCCGGAGGCGGACGCGGCGCCGGTGACGGTGGGACGCGCGGGCGCCGCCTGGGGCGTGGGCCTGCATGCGCCACGCAGCGACGGCCCGGTGAAGCATGAAGGCGACGGACGCAGCGCGGCAGGCGTGTTCCGCATCGGCGAGGCGTTCGGTTATGCCGGGCAGGTGGATACGGCGCTGTCGTATCGCGCCTTGACGGTGTCGGATTACTGCGTCGACGTGGATGGCTCGCCGCTGTACAACCGCATCGTCGACGCGAACAAGGAAGATCCCAGGGCGGTAGCCGGTTCGACCGAGGCGATGCGGCTGGACCTGCACGGCCATGGCGACCAGCGCTACAAGCTCGGCTTCGTGATCGAGCACAACCCGGACGGCCGGCGCGGCGCGGGTTCGTGCATCTTCGCCCACCTGTGGCGCTCGCCCACCGACAACACCGCCGGCTGCACTGCGATGGACGAGGCGGCGATGCGCCGCCTGCTCGGCTGGCTCAGGCCGGAACAGCGTCCGGTATTCGTGCTGCTGCCGCGCGAGGCTTATACGAAGCTGCAGCGCGACTGGGCCTTGCCCACGCCGGACGTGGCGCCATGAGTCCCACCGCGCGGGTACTGGCCGGCCTCGCCGCCGGCGCGGCGCTGGGCCTGGCGCTGGATGCGCTCAACCCCGCTGTCGCCGTGCGCGTCGCCGACGTGGCGCAGCCGCTGGGCCGGCTGTGGCTCAACGCGCTGCAGATGACCGTGGTGCCGCTGGTGCTGGCGTTGATCGTGGTGGGCGTGAACACCGCCACCGATGCGGCGGCGTCAGGCCGGGTGGCGCGGCGGGCGATCGTGGTGTTCATCGCGATCCTGGTCGGCGGTGCGCTGCTGGCGGCGTTCGCGGCGCCGTCGATCTTCGCCTTGTTCCCGCGCAGCCCCGCGCTGGCCGAGGTGCTGGGCAAGACCGTGGCGGGGCCCGCGGTCAGCGTGGCGCCGATGGGCTGGGCGGACTGGTTCAACGGCATCGTGCCGAGCAACGCGATCATGGCCGCGGCGCAGAGCGCGATGCTGCCGACCGTGGTGTTCGCGCTGTTCTTCGGCTTCGCGCTGACCCGCATCGAGGCGGCGCGGCGCGCGCTGGTGGTCAACTTCTTCCAGGCCATCGCCGACACCATGATCGTGGTGGTGCGCTGGGTGCTGTGGGCCGCGCCGGCTGGCGTGTTCGCGCTGATCCTCGCGGTCTGCGCGCGCGCCGGGCTGCACATGCTCGGCGCGCTGGGCATCTACGTGCTGGTCGAATGCCTGCTGTACCTGGCGGTGACCCTGCTGATGCTGCCGGTGGCGGTGCTGTGGGGCGGCGAGAAGGTGCGGCGCTTCATCGCCGCGCTGGCACCGCCGCAGGTGGTGGCGCTGAGCACGCAATCCTCGCTGGCCTCGATGCCGGCCATGCTGGAAAGCGCCGGCGCGCGGCTGGGCTACCCGGCGCACGTCAATGCGCTGGTGCTGCCGATGGCGGTGAGCCTGTTCCGCCTGACCAGTCCGGTGCAGTACGTCACTTCGGCCTGTTTCATCGCCTGGGCGTTCGGCATGGATCTCGGTGTGGCGCAACTGGTGCTGGGCGCGCTGCTGGCGGTGGTGATCAGCCTGGGTTCGGTCGGCCTGCCGGGGCAGGTGAGCTTCATGGCGACCAACCTGCCGGTGGCGCAGGCGATGGGCGTGCCGGTCGGGCCGCTGGGCCTGATGCTGGCGGTCGACACGCTGCCGGATGCGCTGGCGACGCTGGGCAACGTCACCGCCGATCTCACCGCCACCAGCGTGGTGGCGAAGCAATCGGCGGCGGATGCGGCGGAGAACGCATGAGCCGGGTGGTGGACGTCGATGCGGTGGTGATCGGCGCCGGCATGGCCGGCGCGTCGGCGGCATACTTCCTCGCGCCGCACGCGCGGGTGGCGGTGCTGGAGCGCGAGGCGCATCCCGGTGTGCATGCCACGGGGCGCTCGGCGGCGCTGTTCTCCGAGACCTATGGCTCGCCGCAGGTGCGCGCGCTGACGCGGGCGACGCGGCCCTTCCTGCAGCGGCCGCCGGCAGGCTTCGCGGCGCATCCGATCCTGGCGCCGCGCGGCACCGTGATCATCGGCGATGCCGGCAAGGTCGACGCGGTGGAGGCGATGCACGCCGCCATGGCGCCGCACACGCCCGGGCTGAACCTGCTGTCGCCAGACGAACTGCTCGCCATGGTGCCGGTGCTGCGGCCCGAAGCCGCGCGCATCGGCCTGCACGAACCCGGCGCCGCCGACATCGACGTCAACGAACTGCACCAGGGTTTCCTGCGCGGCCTGCGCGCACGCGGCGGACAGCTGCGCACCGGCGTCGACATCACCGCGATCGAGCGCGGTCCCGGCCATTGGTATGTGGAAGCAGGCGACACGGTCTACCGCGCACCGCGCGTGCTCAATGCCGCCGGCGCCTGGGTCGACCAGGTCGCCGCGCTCGCCGGCGTGCTGCCGCTGGGCATCGAGCCGCGGCGCCGCTCGGCCTTCCTATTCGAGGCACCTGAAGGCCTGGCGACGGCGCGCTGGCCATTCGTGATCGATGCCGACGAAAGCTTCTACTTCAAGCCCGACGCCGGCCTGCTGCTGGGCTCCTCCGCCAATGCCGACCCGGTGCTGCCGCACGATGTGCAGCCGGAAGAACTCGACGTGGCGATGGGCATCTACCGCATCGAGGAAGCCACCACGCTGAGCATCCGCCGCCCGGTGCGTACGTGGGCCGGATTGCGTTCCTTTGTCGCCGACGGCGATCTGGTCGGCGGTTTCGCGCCGGACGCTCCCGGCTTCTTCTGGGTCGCCGCACAGGGCGGCTACGGCATCCAGACCAGCGCGGCGATGGGCGAAGCCTGCGCCAACGTGGCGCTTGGGCGAGATCTGCCCGGGCATCTGCAGGACGCGGGCTTGAACGCGGCGATGCTGGCGCCGCGCGGCTGAGCGGTTCCACAGGCTGGAAGGCCACGCTCATCCTATTCCTCGGGGTCGGCATTCAGCGCCACGCGCAGCGCGACAGCTGCCGCGATGCCGAGGGCGATGCCCAGGAGAAATTCCTCCGCCAGCCGGTTCGCGGCACAGCCGGCGATGCCCGCGAGCACGATCAGTGCGAGGAAGAGCGCTGCGTACCTGGAATGCCATGGGCGCTTTCCCGCGAACCGCTTGAGCCATTGCGCTTTCATCGTCCACACCTCGACTTGCCGCGAGAGGGCCATGGCGACATGTTGGCCACAGGCCTCGGGCAGATGTCGCAGGGCCTGACCGAAAACGGCATCCAGAGCACCTCATCGGGGACAAGCGGGTGCCGTGCGCCGGATAGACGTCCAAGCCGGCCTTGCCCGGAGCCTGTCCAGCCGCGGCCGGCGCGCTATCCTGTGCGCTCCCCCAGAGCCCGTCCAGGCGGGTGCGACGTCCGGGCCTTCGCCCGTAACATGGCCAAATTCATAGGGTTGCAGCGCTGATGTTGCTGATGATCGACAACTACGACAGCTTCACTTTCAACCTCGTCCAGTACCTGGGCGAGCTGGGACAGGAGGTGAAGGTGGTGCGCAACGACGCGCTCGACGTGGCCGGCATCCGCGCGCTACGGCCCTCGCACATCATGATCTCGCCGGGGCCGGGCACACCGGACGACGCGGGCGTCTCGCTGGACGTGCTGCGGCAGCTGTCGGGGGAAGTCCCGGTGTTCGGCGTCTGCCTGGGCCACCAGGCGATCGGCCAGGCCTTCGGCGGCAAGGTGATCCGCGCCAAGCAGATCATGCACGGCAAGACCTCGCCGGTGCGCCACCGCGGCCGCGGCGTGTTCGCCGGGCTGCCGGATCCGTTCGAGGCCACGCGCTACCACTCGCTGGTGGTGGAGCAGGGCTCGCTGCCGGACTGCCTCGAAGTCACCGCATGGACCGAACACGCGGACGGCTCGATCGACGAGATCATGGGCCTGCGCCACAAGACCCTGCCGATCGAGGGCGTGCAGTTCCATCCGGAATCCATCCTCACCCAGCACGGCCACGACCTGCTGCGCAATTTCCTGGGCCTGCCGCTGAAGCTCGCCGCATGAACGGCGCCGGGCGCAGCATCACCATCACGCCGCAGGAAGCCTTGCAGAGGACGATCGAGCACCGCGAGATCTTCCACGACGAGATGATCGAGCTGATGCGCCAGATCATGCGCGGCGAGGTGAGCCCGCTGATGACCGCGGCGATCATCACTGGCCTGCGCGTGAAGAAGGAAACCATCGGCGAGATCACCGGCGCGGCGCGCGTGATGCGCGAGCTGGCCGAGAAGGTGGAGGCCGCGCCGCATGCGCATTTCGTCGACATCGTCGGCACCGGCGGCGACGGCGCTTCCAGTTTCAATATCTCCACCGCCTCGATGTTCGTCGCCGCGGCGGCCGGCGCGCGCGTGGCCAAGCACGGCGGGCGCAGCGTGTCGTCCAAGTCGGGCAGCGCGGACGTGCTGGAGGCGCTGGGCGCATCGATCGACCTGGCCCCGGCCAGGGTGGCGCAGTGCATGGACGAGACCGATATCGGCTTCATGTTCGCGCCCAACCATCATCCGGCCATGAAAGTCGTGGCGCCGGTGCGCAAGGAAATGGGCGTGCGCACCCTGTTCAACATCCTGGGCCCGCTGACCAATCCGGCCGGCGCGCCGAACATCCTGATGGGCGTGTTCCACCCCGACCTGGTCGGCATCCAGGTGCGCGTGCTGCAGCAGCTGGGCGCCAGGCATGCGCTGGTGGTGTGGGGCCGCGACGGCATGGACGAGATCTCGCTGGGCGCGTCCACCCTGGTCGGCGAGCTGCGCGACGGCGAAGTGCGCGAATACGAAGTGGAGCCGGAGGATTTCGGCCTGGCCATGGCCTCCAGCCGCAACCTGCGCGTGGAGAACGCGGCCGAGTCGCGCGCCATGCTGCTGGAGGCGCTGGAAGGCCGCCGCGGCGTGCCGCACGACATCGTCTGCCTCAACGCCGGCGCGGCGCTGTATGCGGCCGACGTGGCGCCGTCGATCGCCGCAGGTATCGAATTGGCGCGTGCGACCATTGCCAGCGGCGCGGCTCGTGCAAAAATGGACGCTTTCGTGGCGACCACCCGCCGGCTCGCGACGGCGTAGGCCGAACGCCTTAGGCGATCGGTCCGCGCGCGACGCGGCGCCGGCTTGTGTACCCTTGGGCCGCGCACCGCGCGTTCCCCGACCCACGCTGACGCATCCCAGGCCGACCCATGACCGACATCCTGCAACGCATCCTGACGCGCAAGACGGAGGAGATCGCCGAACGCAGCGCACGGCTGCCGCTGGCCGAGCTCAAGGCGCGCCTAGCCGATGCCGCCCAGACGCGTCCGTTCGCCGACGCCGTCGAGGCCAAGATCGAAGCCGACCTGCCGGCGGTGATCGCCGAGGTGAAGAAGGCCAGCCCCAGCAAGGGCGTGATCCGCGCCGACTTCGACCCCGCCTCGATCGCGCGCAGCTACGAGCGCGCCGGCGCGGCCTGCCTGTCGGTGCTGACCGACAAGGATTTCTTCCAGGGCAGCGAGGAATTCCTGCGCCAGGCGCGCGAGGCCTGCGCGCTGCCGGTGCTGCGCAAGGACTTCGTGATCCATCCGTACCAGGTCTACGAAGCCCGCGCGATCGGCGCCGACTGCATCCTGCTGATCGTCGCCGCGCTGGAGGATTCGGAGCTGGAAGACCTGTCCATGCAGGCCGCCGAGCTGGACATGGACGTGCTGTGCGAAGTGCACGACGCCGAGGAACTGGAGCGCGCCCAGGCGCTGCCGGTGCGGCTGATCGGCGTGAACAACCGCAACCTGCGCACCTTCGAGACCACGCTGGACACCTCGATCGAGCTGCGCGAGCTGATGGACTACCACCGGATCCTGGTCGCCGAATCGGGCATCCACACGCCGGACGACGTCGAGCGCCTGCGCGATGCCGGCATCAATGCGTTCCTGGTCGGCGAGGCGTTCATGCGCGCGCCGGACCCGGGCGCCGAACTCAAGCGGCTGTTCGCCAAGCAGTAAGGCTTATGACGTCGACAGGGGAAACCGGGCACTTGCTGGCGACGGCAGGCGAACAGGACGTGGCGCCGCGCGTGGTGCTGTTCGATTTCGATGGCGTGCTGTTCCAGGGCGACAGCTTCCGCATGTTCATCACCGAGCGCTACGCGCGCATGCCGCTGCGCAAGCTGCTGGCGTTCGCCAACCTGCCGTGGATGCTGGTGGTGTGGCCGATCTCCTGGCGCGCGGTGGTGCGCAGCCTGGTGCATATCGGCCTGCTCGGCGTCGGCGAGCGCCGCTACGCCGCCGAGGCGCAGGCTTTTGCCGCGGCGCTGGTGCGCCGTCCGAGGCAGTTTTATCGCGACGGCCTGCAGGTCCTGCGCCGGCACCAGGCGGCGGGCGACCGCGTGATCGTGGTGACCGGCTGCGAGCGCACGGTGGCGCGGGGTATCCTCGACCAGCTGGGGCTGGAAGGGCTGGAATTGCTGGCGTCCGAGTTCAAGCCGGGGCCGTTCGGCATGCGCGTGAAGTTTCACAACGTCGGACGGCGCAAGCTGGAGCGGCTGGCCGCGCATGGCGTGAAGGAATGGCAGCTGGCCTACAGCGATTCACTGGCCGACATCCCCATGCTCAAGGGCGCTGGCGAGGCGGTGCTGGTCAACGGCACGCCCAAGGTGTGCAAGCGGCTGGAGAAGGTGCTGGGGCGTTCGGTGACGCGCGTGGAGTGGTTTTGAATTTCAGCGCAGCCATTGCTGCAGCAGCTGGCCGGCGCTGATCAGCACGATCAGCGCGCCGACCGCGGCCATCACCGCTTTCTCCGGCAGGTGGCGCACCAGCCACGCGGCCACCGGCGCGGCGATCACGCCGCCGGCGAGCAGGCCGAGCACGATGCTCCAGTGCTGGATGCCGATATGGAAAGCGAGCGTCGCCGAGATACAGACGGTGACCACGAACTCCGCCGCATTGACCGAACCGATGGTGCCGCGCACCGCGCCGCCGCGGGCGATCAGCGTGCTGGTCGCCAGGGGACCCCAGCCGCCGCCGCCGATCGAATCGAGCAGGCCGGCGATAAAGCCGAGCACGCCGTTGTGGTGTACCTGGTGGCGGGTCAGCCGCCGGCCCAGCGCGCGCAGCAGCACCATCACGCCCAGGATCAGCAGGTAGGCGTTGACGTAGGGCCGGATCGCCTCGCCCGGAACATTCGCCAGCACCGTCGCGCCCAGCACGCCGCCGATCGCCCCGGGGATGGCCAGCTGCCGGAACAGCCGCCAGCGCACATTGCCGAACCAGGCATGGGAGGCGGCCGAGGCGCCGGTGGTCACCACTTCGGCCGTGTGCACCGTGGCGCTGGCCACCGCCGGCGGCAGGCCCATGGCCAGCAGGATGGAACTCGAAACCAGCCCATACGCCATGCCGAGCGCGCCGTCGATCAGCTGAGCCAGCAGCCCGACCAGGGCAAAGCTGAAGAATTCGCTCCAGACCATCCGTCGAACCTGTCGTTGTCAGACCTGGACGCTAGGGCAAAAAACGTCCAGGAGGGGTGAGAAGCGGGGTGGCGAATGGTCGCGGGCGGCAGGTCGCCGGGGGCTCTTGTGAGGCGGCAGGCAGATGATTATGTTAGTACTTACATATCACTTTTGAGGCGGCTTTGCCCATGTACCTCTCCACTCTGGCCGAGCTGGCGCTCGGCAGCCGCCTGAAGGCGCTCAGCGATCAGTTCTACGCCGCGGCCGACGAGGTCTACCGCGCCTGCGGCGCCTCCATCGAATCGCGCTGGTTCCCGGTGCTGCGCTATCTGTGGGGGAACGGGCCCGGCACGGTGGGCGAGGTGGCCGCGGCGATCGGCCAGACCCATTCGGCGGTCAGCCAGCTGGTGGACAAGCTGGATGCCGCCGGCATGGTCCGCCGCGAGCGCGACCCGCAGGACGGCCGGCGCAGCGTTCTGGTGCTCACCGACCAGGCGCGCAAGGCGCTGGGCGCGCTGGGGCCGATCTGGCAGGCGATCCGCCGCGGCGTCAGTGCCTCCCTGGGCGAGGACGGCGGCCGGCTGCTGGCCGCGCTGGCGGCCTGCGAGGAGGCGCTTAAGGAGCGCCCGATCGTACCGGCGATCCTGGCCGAACACGCCGCGCTGCTGGCGCAGCCGCTGGAGATCGTGCCGTACGAACCGGCCCTGGCCGGAGATTTCTACCGACTCAACGTGCAATGGCTGGAACGCTATTTCCGGGTGGAGGACATCGACCGGCAGATGCTGGGCGACCCCGAGCGCTACGTGCTGGCCCCGGGCGGCGCCTTGCTGTTCGCGCGGATGGGCGGGCAGGCCATCGGCACCTGCGCGCTGCTGCAGGAGGCGCCGGGGGTGTACGAGCTGTCCAAGATGTGCGTGGACGACAGCTACCAGGGGCTCGGCGTGGGGCGGAAGCTGCTGGATGCGGCGATCGCCGAATTCCACCGCCGGGGCGGCCGCGAGCTGTTCCTGGAATCCAACAGCAAGCTGCGCACCGCGCTGCGCATGTACGAGCAGGTCGGCTTCGAGCTGCAGCCGGGCGTCCGTCCCGGCTCGCATTACCAGCGTTCGGACGTCTACATGGTCTACCGCGCCCCGGCTGAGCGGCTGGCGGGCTGAGCAGCCCCCTGAACGAACGAACCCGGCCGGAGCCGGGTTCGTCGGATGAAGCGATGGTGGGGCTCAGCGCGTGCCGCGCACCACGATGGTCTTGCCGGCCACGTCGATCATGCCTTGCTCCTCCAGCTGCTTGAGCACGCGGCCCACCATCTCGCGCGAGCAGCCCACGATGCGGCTGACTTCCTGGCGGGAGATGCGGATCTGGGTGCCGTCCGGGTGACTCATGGCGTCCGGCTCCTGGCACAGGTCCAGCAGGGTGCGGGAGATGCGGTTGGTGACGTCCATGAAGGCCATGCGGCTGACCTGGCGCGAGGTGCGCAGCAGGCGATGGGTCAGCTGGGAGCCGATGGCGAACAGGATCTTGGGGCATTCCTCGCGCAGCGGGCCTTCCATCAGGTGGAACAGGCGCTCGTAGCTGATCTCGGCCATTTCGCAGGGGGTGCGGGTGCGCACCATCGACTCGCGCTGGGCCTGCTCCACGAACAGCCCCATCTCGCCGATGAACTGGCCGCGGCTGAGGTAGGCGAGGATCAATTCGCGGCCCTGCTCGTCCTCGGTGCAGACCGCGAGCGAGCCGTCGACGATGTAATACAGGGTGTTGGCCGGGTCGCCGGGGCGGATGATGGCCGTCTTGCCTGGGTAGCGCCGGCGGTGGCAGAGGGCCAGGAAGCGCTCCATGGACGCCGGGTCGGGAGCGAAGCTGGCGGGAGCCTGGGAGCGTTCAAAAGCTTGTTGGAGTTGGTATTTGAGTTGCGCCACGATCTGTCCCAGCTTGGAGGGCGGCAGCCGTCGGACCCCTGGGGGAGGCGGCTGGACTTCGGTTCGTTCTTCTGATGACCCCGCGGCATTATGGCAAACCAGCGCAGCATGCCAAGGTTCAGTTCCTCCCTATTTTGTCGCATACTTCACGGTCTTTCGGTCACGGCGTTGTCGCCGGCCGGTCACAAGGGTCGCGGAGGCTTACGTCTTCGCGTCGTTTTTCTTTCCAGCGGGGACCCTTGTAGCTAACCCGCCTCTGCTGCTGGCCGTCCCCCGGCCATGGAGAGTCGTTGTGGTGAAACCCCTCCCGCGCCTGCGCCTGCAGGGCTTCAATAATCTGACCAAGGCCCTGAGCTTCAACATCTACGACATCTGCTACGCAGTGTCGGAAGAACAGCGCCAGCGCTACATCGAGTACATCGATGAGCAGTACGACGCCGACCGCCTGACCCAGATCCTCACGGACGTGGCGGAAATCATCGGCGCCAACATCCTCAACATCGCCCGCCAGGACTACGACCCGCAGGGCGCGTCGGTCACCATCCTGATCTCCGAGGAGCCGGTGGTGGAGAAGCTCGGCCGCGACACCATCTCCGGTGCCGTGGTGGCGCACATGGACAAGAGCCACATCACCGTCCACACCTATCCGGAAACGCATCCGCACAACGGCATCGCGACCTTCCGCGCGGATATCGACGTGGCCACCTGCGGCGTGATCTCCCCGCTGAAGGCGCTGAACTACCTGATCGACAGCTTCGAGTCGGACATCGTGATCGCCGACTACCGCGTGCGCGGCTTCACCCGCGACGTGAAGGGCAAGAAGCACTTCATCGACCACAAGATCAACTCGGTGCAGGACTATCTGGCCAAGCACATCCGCCAGAAGTACGAGATGTTCGACGTCAACGTGTACCAGGAAAACATGTTCCACACGAAGATGCACATCAAGGACTTCGACCTGGACACCTACCTGTTCGAGGCGCACGCGGACGATCTCTCGTTCAAGGAGCGCCAGCGCATCGAGTCCCTGCTGCGGCGGGAGATCGAAGAGCTGTTCCACGGGCGCAACTTGATGTGACGTACAAAAAACCCGCCGGAAGGCGGGTTTTTTTTTGGGGGGCTGGGTGGCGGCGTCAGATCCGGTACGCCACCTTCTTCATCACCATCGAGCTCAACTGCATCAATCCCGGAATGGGGAATGGCAACTCGATGCCGCCACGCTCCTTCGCATTCTCCGCGTGGCGCACCTCGTCCTCCTGCATCTGCACCAGCACGGCGCGCGAGCGCTGGTCCTGCGCGGGCAGCGTTTCCAGGTGTTCCTCCAGGTGAGCTTCCACCTGGCGCTCCGTCTCCACCACGAAGCCCAGGCTGACCGGGTCGCCTGCCAGCGCGGCCAGCGCGCCGATCGCATAGCTGCCGGCGTACCACAGCGGATTGAGCAGGCTCGGGCGGCTGTCCAGCTCCTTCAGGCGTTCGGCGCACCAGGCGAGGTGGTCGGTTTCCTCGGCCGCGGCGTGCAGCAGGTGCTCGCGGTTCGCCTCGCTGCGCGCCAGCGCGGCCTGGCCGTCGTAGAGCGCCTGCGCGCAGACCTCGCCGGTGTGGTTGATGCGCATCAGGCCGGCGGCGTGACGGCGCTCGGCGTCGTCCAGTTCGGCCTCCTCGATGCGGGCGGCGGGCGAGGGGCGCGCGGCTTCGGGGCTGCCGGCGACCGTTTCGAGGGCGCGCTCCAGGCCGACCAGCAGGCGGTCGAGCGGCGACAGGGTGCGGACGTTCATGGCGGCCTCCATCAGGTTTCCAGTTGCTGCGCGAGCAGGACCAGCGGGTGCTGGTGCGGCCAGTCGCGCTCATTCTGCATGCCTGCGGCGAGATGCAGGCGACAACCGATATTGGACGACAACAAGCGTTGTGGCGCCAAGGCGGCGACCTGCCGCAGGGTGTCCTCGCGCAGGCGGGCGGCGCGCTCGGGGAATTCCAGCACGTGCGTGCCGGCCGCGCCGCAGCAGTGCGGCGGTTTCGGCAGCGGCGCGACATCGAGCCCGGGCACGCGCCGCAGCAGGCGCAGCAGCGCGTCGTCGCTGCGGGCGACGTTGCTCTGCGTGCAAGGCAGGTGCACCGCCACGCGCGTGGGCAGCGGACGGAACGACAGCCGCTGTGCGCGTGCCGCCAGCAAGGCCATGGGATCGGCTACGCGGACGCCGGGCAGGACATGGCGCAGCGTGCCGACGCAGCCGGGCGTAACGGTCACCAGGTGATCCGCTTGCGCACCTTGCCAGGCCGCGCTCACCTGTGCGGCCGCCTGTTCCGCCCTGGCGGTATCGCCGCCGTGCAGATCCATGGCGCCGCAGCAGAACGCCGGGAGCTCCACCACGCGATAACCGGCGGCACGCAGCAGCGTGCGCGCGGCGCGCTGCGCATCGGCGTCCTCGACGCTGGCGATGCAGCCGGGGAACAGCGCGACGATTTCGCCGTCCGAAGCTTCGTCAGCGGCTGGCTGCGTGACGTAGGGTTCGGGCAGCGGCGTCCGCGGCCACAAGGCCAGGGCGCTGCGCAGCATCGATCTGGCCGGCAGGCTTTTGGCGAGCGCTGATTTCCAGCTGGCGAAGCCCAGCCATCCCAGCCCGCGGCGCAGCCGGCGCCAGCGGCGGGGATCGCGGACCAGTCCGATTTCATGCTCGGGACGCTGCGGCGCCGGCCCCAGCAGCGCCCGCGTTTCCACCAGCAGCTCGCCATAGCGGACGTTGGCAGGGCAGACCTTCTCGCAACCCATGCAGCCCAGGCAGTGGTCCAGGTGCTCGCGCAGCTCGGCGGTCGGCGAAGCCTGTCCCCGCGCCAGCGCCGCGGCGATGGCGATGCGTCCGCGCGGCGACTCCGCCTCGTTGCGATCCAGCGCATAGGTAGGGCATACGGGCAGGCACAGGCCGCATTGCACGCACTGATCGGCCAGTGCGGCGATGCGTATGGGGGGCTTTTCTTCGGGCCGGTTCATCATGCTATTATTGCCAGCTCGCAGCCCGCCGACGGTGGGCTTGCGCGATCGATGCAAGCTCCGCTATCATCTCGCGCCTTTGCACCGCCGATTATGCCAACCGCCCATGTGGCGGCAGACTAGGTATTCCGAAATGAAAACGTTCAGCGCCAAGCCGGAAAGCGTCAAGCGCGATTGGTTCTTGATCGACGCGACCGACAAGACGCTCGGTCGTCTTTCGACCGAGATCGCCCGTCGCCTGCGCGGCAAGCACAAGCCGGAGTTCACCCCGCACGTCGATACCGGCGACTACATCGTCGTGATCAACGCCGAGAAGGTGCACGTCACCGGCGCCAAGCTGGACGACAAGATGTACCACCGCTTCACCGGCTACGTCGGCAACCTGAAGACCACCAGTCTGAAGGACATGCTGGCCAGCCACCCCGAGCGCGTCATCGAGATCGCCGTGAAGGGCATGCTGCCGAAGAACCCGCTGGGCCGCGCCATGTACCGCAAGCTCAAGGTCTACGGCGGCGCCGAGCATCCGCACACCGCACAGCAGCCGCAGGCGCTGGAAATCTAAGGAATCATCATGGCGATCCAGCAGAATTACGGCACCGGCCGCCGCAAGACCTCCGCCGCCCGCGTGTTCCTGCGCAAGGGCAAGGGCGACATCGTCGTCAACGGCAAGCCGCTTGATCAGTTCTTCGGTCGCGAGACCTCGCGCATGATCGTGCGCCAGCCGCTCGAGCTGATCGAAGCCACCGACAAGTTCGACGTCCTCGTGACCGTCGCCGGCGGCGGCATCACCGGCCAGGCCGGCGCCATCCGCCTCGGTATCGCCCGCGCGCTGATCGAGTACGACGAAAGCCTGAAGAGCCAGCTGCGCAAGGCCGGCTTCGTGACCCGCGACGCCCGTGAAGTCGAGCGTAAGAAGGTCGGTCTGCACAAGGCCCGTCGCGCTACCCAGTTCTCGAAGCGCTAATTCCCCTCGGGGTTTTCGCTTCAACGATACGGCGCATGCAGGTCAGAGCGCGCCGCATCGGCAGAATGTTGGGAGATCGTCTAACGGTAGGACAACGGACTCTGACTCCGTTTATCTAGGTTCGAATCCTAGTCTCCCAGCCAACATCAAGGCCCCGCTTCGGCGGGGCTTTGTTTTTTCTGAGGCTGCAAAAGAAGTTAGGGCATTCGGAGCTCGTCCCGAAGCCGGCGGGAAGCCGGTCGAACGACGAAGACGCTCCCACTATGCTCCCACTTCGCTCCCACCTGACCCTCAAGCGCGGCATCTTCTATTACCGCCGCAAGCTGCCATTGCCTCACCGTGGCGAGGTCGCTGTCTCCCTACGTACCAGCCACTATCGCGAGGCACAACATCTCGCTAGAGTCGCCGACCTCGCGTTTCGCAGTTTCTTTCGGTCGGTACTTTTCATGGCAGACGTACAAGCCATTCTTCGCCAGCACCTTGCCGATGCGCTGGAGGAGGATCGAGCACGCCATCTCGCGACTCCTCACGGGCGCCCTGTGTATGTCCAGCGTGGCCAGCTGGGCGAGCATGATTGTCCAGTCGACGGAGATCTCGAACTCATCGGCAGCTTCCTGTCCGATGCTCGCGAGGCTCTCGCTACTCGCAATGTGAAGCGTGTGGCGCACTTGGTTGAGATATATATGTCGCTCCACGACCTCGGAGAGTCGCAGCGCCAAGAGTTGGCGATGGGCTTGCTGAAAGCGGACGTGCAAGCGCAGGAGATATCAGAGCGCCGGCTGGTGGATGGAGTCGTCGACGAGATTCCGTTGTCGTCCGCGTTGACATCAATCAGTGGCGAGCGAGCGATGGTCTCCCTGGCCAGTGGTCCGCTCCTCTCTGAAGTCCTGCCTCGTTTCTTGGACCTTATGTCCACTGAGGGCGGCTGGCGTGGCCAAACCCTGATGCAGAACAAGAAGACCTATCAGATCTTCATAGAGGTCTGTGGAGATCTTCCTGTTGGTGCGTACAAGCGTCCAGAGCTGGCGAAGACACTTGATCTACTTCGTGCGCTTCCTGCTGACTACGGCAAGGCCAAGTGCTGGTGAGGGCTCGCGCTGCGCGAAATCGCATTGCAGTCCAGGGGCTCTGGCTCACGGCTCGCGGTGAAGACTTTGAAGCGCCACTTCGCTGCACTCGGGAGCTTGTTTAAGCATCTGATCGAGCGTGGAGAGTATGAAGGCGCAAACCCTGCCCACGGGTTTAGTTTTCCGGAGAAGATGCGACCGAAGATGAAGAGGCAGCAATGGGACGGCGAGCGCTTGACCAAGCTGTTCAATTCACCTGTCTGGACCGGCTGCAAGTCCAAGAGCTCTCGGAGCAAGCTGGGCGTGTTGGTCGTGAAGGATGAGAAGTATTGGCTGCCACTGTTGGGCCTGTACCACGGTAACCGGCTAGAAGAGTTCGCCCAACTGGTCCGGTCCGACCTGCGTCGAGAGGACGACATCTGGTACTTCGACATCAATGACGAAGGCGGCAAGCAGGTAAAGAACGAGCAGTCGAAGCGGCGCGTGCCGATTCACCCACAACTGCTGACCCTCGGTCTAATCGAGTACATCGAAGAGGTAGCTCCCTCGGCGTCCGATCCCCTGTTTCCCCAGTTGAAGCCTGGCGGCGCAGACGGGAAGCGTGGACATGCCTTTACGAAGTGGTGGACTCGTTACCGAAAGGAGATTGGGCTATACGAGCCAGGACTCGACTACCACTCGTTCCGACACGGCGTAACAACCAAGTTGTTCGCGGCCGATGTGCCAGAGGTATTCGTGGATGAGCTGACAGGACACGAAGGCAAGGGCACAAGTCGCGCGGTCTATACGAAGGAGATGCCCCTTAGGAGGCTCTACGACGCGATCTGCAAAGTGGAATGGCCTGAGGTGTCGATCCAACAATAGTTTGCGGATGGTGGCTATGGGTGAAGAAGAAGCATAGCCACCATAGATCACGCCAACCCAGCATCTACGCGGATTGCCGCCAAGGCGGGCAAGGCCCGCTGTAGCAGTTCCTGTAGCACCAGCCGTAGCCTTTGGAAGCGCCGCTAGTTAAGAAGGGTCGCCACCATGCCCTGCGCGCTCAACAGCGCCGGGATACCTCGTGGTCCCACGAGATGCAGCGCCCCCACTGAGATCACCGTAGTGCCTTCCGACTCCGCGGCGTCGACGATGGCCGGCAGCCACGCTTCGTTTCTACGAGAGATGATTGCGTCCATGGTCGCGGGGTACCTCTTGGACCTGTCTTCAAGGAATCGCTCGAAGTAGTCGATGTCTCCGATCGACCACGCGGTAACTAGCCCCTGCATGTCTGACAGGCCGACATCAGGCTTCGTCATCAGCTCCTCCAGCGCCGCCACTTGCTCCGGCATAGGCGCAGCCGCCATGGCTCCAAGCACGTCGGGACCATCCTCCAGCACGCTCCTGGGTGCTCCTGCTCGCCCTGCTCGGTCCCACAGGTACCTGTCCACTCCGAACTGAGCTTTAAGGCCCGCCCGGTCTGCGGCCACCATCGACAAGACCATCGCCACGTGACCTGGCATTGTCGAGAAGGCCTCTCTGGGTTTTAGGTCAAACCTCCTCCAAGCCAGTCCCGCAGCGTTGGAGGCTCCCTCGCCAACCAGATGGCTCAGCCTGACTCCACTGGGGAGGGCGAACACAGAAAGGTCTAGCGATTGATCTAGGTCGTGCTCGAAGACGAATTTGGATGCCGTCTCGACGACCTCCTGGGTTTTGGGAGGAAGCGAGAATCCGTCTTCACCAACATGCACGGTGGCGAGTAGGTAAGTGCTAGTACCTTCGACGCGCCAGAGTAAGTCCCTGTTAGCCATATCGGTCCGCTGCTAAAAGTTTGGCCACAAATTTTCGGCGGGGTATCAAAGCTCACTTCCTTCGAGGAATCCCCCCCCCGGCCCCTGCGTCACACCGGTTTGGTTGCCTTCGCCAAACTAAGAAGCGTGTTCGCGAGAGCAACAGCCTCCGCACTCGGCGAAACCGTTAACTCGTGCCGCTCATAGATGCGACCTGGTGGCGTAGCTATCGTTGCTAGCGTGTTCTCGCAGAGCTGCTTTAGAGGGCCGTTGCTCTCGGCAGCGTTACCCAAGTCCTTCATCTGCTTGTGGAAGCCCTCGAAGGACGAAGCGATGGCCGACTTGTAGCCATAGTCCTCCTCGAGCCGTCGAGCGAGTGCCGACTCACGACTAGCGTGCAGTGCTAGCCAGAGCAGCGCGCCAGCGACTGGTATACGCGACAACCACAGCCGGAGGAGTTCGTCGTAGGTCAGTGCGCTACCCGTCTGAATCACATGGACCAGTCCCGTAACGCCCAAGAGGATGAGGAGGACGAGCGACCCAATGAATATGAACTGCCACCTCACGCGGGGCGTCCTGAATGAGGCGGCGCGGGTATTGAACTCGTGCGCCAAGCCGGCACTTGTTGCGCCTGGGAGCAGTTGCTCCACCGTCTTTAGCTTCTGCTCGGCCTCAGCCTGGATGAGCTTTAGCTTCGCCTCGTAGGCGGCGATCACCTCTTCGACCGTCTTCGACTTGTCGGCTAAGGCCTTGGTTTGAGCTGCTGATTGCTTGGACTGATCGAGAGCTTCGTTGACGGCGGTCGCGCTAGTATCGGTAGCAGCCTTCGACGCCTGCACTTCTACGAGCAACGCGGCAGCGGCGTCGGCAGCCGCTTGAGTCCGAGTCTGGAGGCCCTCCGCTGTGGTCGCAGACTGAGTGGCTTGAGTCGCAGTCTTATCAAGTTCGCCTCGAACTTTCGCCGCGTGAGCTTGTGCTTCGCCTATGTTGGCTGAGTGCGTGGCTACCACCGCCGCGTCCGCAGCGATTTTTGCGCCAGCCGCGGCGGCTGCCGTAGCAACTGTGCTTGTCTCGGCTAGCTTAGCTTGCACTTCCGTCAGAGCAGCTGCTGTAAGACGCCGGTTCTCAGCGGCCTCTGTCGCCGCAGTCTTCGCCTCACCCAGCAGCCTCGTCAGTTCGGCGAGCGTTTCAGCCGCGCGCTTCGCCAAGTCGTCAGCTGGACTGGACATGTCTCCCTGGACTGCAACTGCCGCCTGCTGCGGTTCTGTGCTCTCAGTGCTCATAACTCCCCCGTAATGAAACTCCTTGCGGCCAAAGATACATCGGCAGCTTTGGGGCGGTACCGAGTCGTCAAAGCCCGCAGATTGGGGGCATCAGTTAGCGCCAACCGCGATTGACCAATCTCCGACGGAAGGTACAGAATGGTGTAACGAACGTTTCGCCATTTTGTACTAAAGGGATTGCTATGAAACTCGTGAGCTATCTGCGGGTCTCGACTCGGAAGCAAGGCAGCAGTGGTTTGGGATTAGAGGCGCAGCAGACGGCGATAGCGGCGTACGTGACTCAGAGGCATGGCCAAGTGATGGAGACATTCGTTGAGATCGAGAGTGGCAAGTTAAATGCTCGATCGGAGCTGACCAAGGCGCTGCATTTGGCTAAGGTCACCGGTGCGACTCTGTTGATCGCCAAGCTAGACCGGCTTTCGCGTAACGCGGCTTTCCTGCTTGCTCTACGTGACAGCGGAGTGAAGTTCGTCGCAGCCGATATGCCCGATGCGAATGACCTTACGGTGGGCATCATGGCGCTGGTAGCCGAGCAGGAGAGCGAAGCCATATCGAAACGGACTAAGGAAGCATTGGCTGCTGCCAAAGCCAGGGGGGTGCGACTAGGTAATCCGAATGGCGCTCGGGCGCTACAGCTCGCTGGGCAAGGCAACGCCGCGAGCGTGCAAGCGATTCGACGGGGCGCGGACCGTCACGCTTTGAGTCTCCAACCAGTGCTGGAGGCGTTAACGAACCTAGGTATAACCAGTCTCGGTGCCGTTGCCGACGCCCTGAATGAGCGAGGCATACTCACCCCGCGAGGAGGACGCTGGTACAAATCATCAGTGGCTAACCTATTGAAGCGAATAGGGGGTTAGGCGGATTTCGGTAGAGCCGCCATCTTAGCCACTGAGACTGCTACCTGGCAGGGTAGGGTGGGGCAGGATTCAGGTGAAAGATCAGTACCCAACTCCAAGTATCATGCCGAGATAACCGGGGACTTTATGGCCAGCGCAGATCAACTCAAAGCACTGCTCAAGTCTCACGCCGAAGGTGATGATGAGCGTTTTTTCGCTGTTGCAATGCAGCTTGCTGCTCGTGAGGCCCGTCTAGGGCATGGGGCCTTGGCCGAAGAATTGCGTTCCTTAGTCGATACGGCAAAACGGCGTAGGGGTTCCGATCAGGCGATACCGATTGGCCGCCCTCGAGGAGAACTTGCAAATTTATTGACCGCGTCTTGGCCCAAGGCCCGGCTGAGCGAAATGGTTCTCGCGCAAAAGGCGAAGGACCAGATCGAACGTATCGTGAGAGAGCAACGACACGCGGCCCGAATATTGGAGCATGGATTAGCGCCACGTCGAAAACTTTTGTTGGTGGGGCCGCCGGGCACCGGTAAGACGATGACTGCCGCGGTGTTGGCTGGCGAGCTTGGAATTCCTTTATTTTCCGTCCGGCTCGATGGGCTCATCACGAAGTTTATGGGCGAGACTGCCGCTAAGCTCAGGCAGATATTTGAAGCCACAGGACATACGCGCGGGGTTTACTTCTTCGACGAGTTCGATGCCATCGGCTCGCAGAGGGGGAGCTCCAATGACGTTGGCGAGATTAGGCGTGTTTTGAATAGCTTCCTACAGATGATTGAGCAGGATCGCTCTCATAGCTTAATTGTTGCGGCGACCAATCACCCCGAAATTCTCGATCATGCGCTCTTTAGGCGCTTTGACGATGTCTTGCAATATGAGCTTCCTGTAAAGGAGCAGATCGCGTCGTTACTTCGATCGAAGCTGGCCAGGTTGGCTGAGAAACGAATTCAATGGAATCGTCTGGCGGAAATGGCCCAGGGGCTAAGTTTTGCTGAGATCACCCGGGCAGCAGATGAGGCAGTAAAAGACGCTCTCATACACGAGCGAGAGCGAATTGTGGAAAGCGATGTTCGCCATATGCTCAGAGAGCGTATGGAGGTTGCCGGTCATATAGGAAGCAAGAAATAAGGCAGTCGACAGGGGGTCGAATGGTAGAGAGCAATGGAAAGTATCCTCATGTATTTCTACAAGGAGAGGCGGAGGCCAAGCGTTACAAGTCTCCTAAGCAGATCGTCGAGCGCCCCGCGGTACCCGACCGGAATAGAAGGCAGCATGGCGCGCTGCTCCGCGGACAATTAAGGGAGATCAGTGAGTCCGCGACTGAACTGAGAGACGATAGGCGCCTAGCCGACGTCGAGAATGGGTATGGCATACAAGTTGAATTCGTCGGCTTCCCGGGAATTGAACTTGCTTTTGATAGCTTGGCACGTGAGCGCTCGGGCATCGAGTTGCTCAATGTCCGTAGGCAAGACGATCAGACACTTGCCGCCGTTTTTGTCCCAGACGGCAAGCTCGGCCATTTCGAGAATCTCATCAGAGATTACGTTGAAGAGCGCCAAGGGAAGGGCGGTAGGCGCTTAGATCATGCGAATCTCATAAACACGATTCAGGGCATTCGAGAGGCTAGCCTTAAGGCTCTCTGGACGGACGCAGCTGAACTGTTTCCCGCTAGCGACGAAGAGTCTGTTTGGCTAGAGGTGTGGCTTCCCGTTCGAAAGAGCAGGGAACAGGTCATATCTGAGTTCCAAGCTATTGCTGATGCGAAACGCATGCAAGTGGCTGAAGGCGCGATCTACTTTCCAGAACGGACTGTGCTTCTGGTGAAGGCGTCTGCGAAGCAGCTTACGCAGTCTATGATGACGCTGAACACGATTGCCGAAGTCAAGTTGGCCAGAGAGACGGCTGAATTCTTTGATGCACTCAAGCCTGATGAGCAGCCGGCATGGACCGAGGATTTTCTGAAGCGCCTTACGTTGTCCACTCAAGACGATTCGACACCTTACATCTGCATATTGGATACAGGGGTCAATCGGGGGCATCCTCTGCTAAGCGGTCTAATCGAGACTGAGGATTTGCATACAATTGAGCCGGCCTGGGGTGTTGATGATAAGGAAGGTCATGGAACTGCAATGGCCGGGCTCGCCCTGTTTGGAGATCTAACGGCGGACTTGGCTGGGCAAGAACCCGTCTCTATCGGTCACCGTATAGAGTCGGTGAAGCTCCTTCCGCATGATGGCCTCAATGCGGGCGATCCAAAGCATCACGGATACCTCACAGCACAAGCCGTTGCTCGCCCAGAGATCACTGCACCAAATAGGCCGCGAGTATTTAGCATGGCGATCACGGTTAAGGACCATCGTGATCGAGGGCGACCTTCGGCGTGGTCGGCATCAATCGATAGAATCGCCTCCGATGCAGACAGTCAAGGAGAGCATCCACGATTGGTAGTGGTTTCGGCTGGCAATATTCGAGATCCCAACGCCTGGATGCAGTATCCGGCCAGCAATACGACAGATGGAATACACGATCCGGGCCAAGCTTGGAACGCAATAACCGTCGGTGCGTACACCGATCTCATCGATATTACGGAAGCCGACGCAAAGCACTACGGTGCAATTGCTCCTGAAGGCGGGTTGAGTCCATTCAGTACTACCTCCGCTGCATGGATGGGGGCGCTTCCTTTGAAGCCGGACGTTGTGTTCGAGGGCGGCAATGCAGGTAAGGATTCGCTTGGTGCTGCGTGGATGCCAAGTCTGAGTTTGCTGACTACTCATAATCTGCCGGAAGATCGCCACTACACTACGGCAAATGCCACTAGCGCAGCCTCAGCTCTTGCCTCGCGGATGGCTGCGGTAATAATGAATGAATACCCGAAAATGTGGCCCGAGACTGTTCGGGCACTAATGATTCATTCGGCCGAATGGACCGATGCGATGCGTTCGAGTTTCTTGCCGAACGCAAACCCAACAAAGAAAGACGTTGAGTACCTGATAAGGCATTGTGGGTTCGGCGTGCCCAACATAGAACGCGCGTTGTGGAGCGCTGCTAACTCCCTAACACTAGTTACGCAGGAGACAATGCACCCCTTCCTCAAAAGCGACGGTGCAGTGAGCATGCGTGATATGCATCTGCATCGTCTGCCTTGGCCGCTCCATGAATTAGAAGCACTTGGTGAGCAGCAGATCCAAATGAAGGTGACCCTCTCGTACTTTATCGAGCCAAACCCATCGTCCCGCGGTGTGCGATCGCGGTATCGCTATGAGTCCCATGGTCTTCGGTTTGACGTCAAGCGGCCGCTTGAGTCTGAAGCTGATTTCTTGGCACGGATCAATGCAGCGGCTCGTGACGAGGAGGAGGGGTTCATGGCAAACGGTACAGATCCTGGATGGCTGTTGGGTAAGCAAAAGCGACATCGCGGTTCGATCCATTCCGACACCTGGACAGGGGCGGCAGTTGAGTTGGCCAGTAGGGGCGCTATTGGCATTTACCCAGCCATGGGCTGGTGGCGGACGCGAAATCAACTTCAGCGATTTGACAGCGCCTGCCGATACTCGCTGCTTGTTTCGATTCACGCGCCTGATGTGAACGTCGATCTCTATTCGGCCGTCTCAGCCCGGTTGGCGGTTCCTGCTGAAATTGATTTGACCGGTTTCTAGATCTTAGGGGAAATAGGCAGTCGTGTTGTGGGATTAGAACCTGGTCCACAACACGCAGCTTGTTCGGCGGTTTCCGCGGTAGACGTCGGCAATACAAAACTCAGATCCATAGGTCATTTAGAGCGACATAGACGTCCTGGCTTGATCGATGGCATCAAGCGCCAGATCTTCATCGTAATCGAACGCCGTATCGAGCACGTCAGTGTGTCGTGGGGCGCCAATGCCATGCAGACTACTGACCTCAGCGATGAACTTGGATTCGCTTTGCATCAGCTGTAAAGAGCCACCTTCTACAGCAAAGCGATGGAGCTCCGAGTTCGGGCCTGCACCTACCTCGTCGCTTGGCCGAATACCGTTGAGTGCAAGTACAATCAAGGACTGCTCTTCGGCTTCAGTCGAAGGTTGCCGACTTAGGGTTACTTGCCTGGTTACCGTGCGCAGCGGCTGCGCAGCAGCCTGCGCGGCATTCGGTCCCAAAGCCAAAAGGCGATCTACGTTCTTTGTGGCGATTGCTCTAGCCACTTCAGAGTGAAACCTAAGCTGCGGTAGCTCCTCCGTTGACTCCGACATACTCACGAGCACATCCGGCTTCGCCAGATAGGAGAGGCGACCTAGGCGATATCGTGCCATTGGGACATATCTTTTTGCACTGAATGCATCTGCAGATCGTAGCTTTTCTAATAGTTGCTCTAATTCGACCACGTACTTCTCTCGAAGAAAGCGCGCCTGCTCGAGAACTGTACGAGGGGTGATTGATCTTGTCCTTTGTCGATACCAGTGCCAGCTCATTTTCTGGATGGCCTTGGTCAAGAACGAGGCTTCGTCGACAGCTTCACGGTAGTCTCTCATCGGAAGTCGAATGCCCTCGTTCTCGAGCATTTTTCCGAGATCTTTTGCGCGCTCAGGATGCCAGCGGAGAAGGTACTTAACGTCGCCAATGAGTGACTTCCAAGAATGCTCGCTTGGCGCCTCTTGGAAGTCGCTCTTGGATTCAAGCCATTGTGATCCGGGCACATCGAGGCTTTTGGGTGAATCTGCGGGGTGAAGCTCAAGCTGGAGCGCTCCTACCGCGTCTTCGATCCTTTTGAGCGCCTCAGCGACATCTCCTGCCCTTCCGACCAATGTGAAATCGTCCACGTATCTGAAGACACGGACATGATCTCCCAATGGGAGGTCATCAATGCCTTTAAGAATCAAGTTTCCGATGAGATGGCTGAAGATTGGTCCTGTTAGTAGGTTGCCACCTGACACGTTGCCGTGCCGCTCAAGTAGCGCATGACCAAGCTCCGTGAAGGACGGATCGATGGTTGACGAACTGCAAGCGGCTTCCCAGGCATCGTGTGCCAGAGAGATGCGAATGGACGGATAGAACTTCCTAAGGTCACGAAAGCAAACGATCGAATCCGGATTGTCCTCACAGGCCTTCGCGATCGAGTTGTGGCGGCTCTTCAGGCCATCCATGTAATTGCGGAAGACCCCCTGTCGATCGTTTCCTTCCGGAAGGAGGTAGCTATAGACGTTATTGCTTGGCTGGAATAGTCCGCCCGCTTGGGCACAAGCCTCAATAAGAGCTGCCTCGGCTAGAGCCTCGTTCGGCCTGGGAATATAGATGTCGCGATGATTGGCGGCGCCGCGGTCGTCAAGCTCCTTGAAGTGCTTGACTAGAAGATAGCCGCCTCCCGTGCCGGTTCGTTCCAATTGCGCTGCAACATCCCGTGCCCATATGTCTTGCCTTGCGGCCGTGTTGTCTAGGTAATATCGAAGCCCAAGATAGGCAATGACGTCTCGGCGGCGGTATTGATTGATGGTCCTAACGGACAGGACTCCTGGCCGACTCATGATCGACTCCTCTGGAGGTCGATCGGCATCACGGCTAGGCGTACCGCTGCTGTGGTCTGGCTAAATAGCGGCCGCTCAAACGATGCCTCCGATGTGAATACGGATTGATCATCGAGCGATCCAGCATCCTTCGATACATATTTCTTCCAGATCTTTGAGAAAGGTTTGAAAAACGATCTAAAGAGGCCGTTTTCATTGAGCACCTTTTTCATTCTCGGTTCGATCCATACCGCAAAACTATTTTCCCCTGATGCATAACGGAATAGCTCCTGGAGCTGAGGCATGGCTTCCGCTCTGTTTCCATGGGACTCAAGAAAGCCGCTGAAATTGGCGACGACTAGTAGCTTGCCTGAGCTCCCCTGGCTGTTCTGAACTGCACAGGTAATAAGGTCGGTCGTGCTGATTGGGCACGTGACATCCCACGGTATGATCGTGTGCTCGACTGAGATGGCCTGTGCGAGAAGTGCTGGTTTAATCGCGTCTATGAGATGGCGTGCGTAAGCTGCAGCGGGCTGGGAGATTTCGCCGCCTACGATCGCAACCTTCAGAGGAAGTCGGGGAAGTACGTTTGCCTCCCGCAGTTCAGCTAGTGCGCACAGGAATGCCAACGTCGCTGCGCCGGCTCCGCAAGGCGCGTCGGTAATGCAGGCGGAGTTTCCGGCTGTTGCTCGAAGAAACGAATTCGATGTTGAGCTTACTTCCGATTTAGGGTCGAGTACGGCGAGCAATGCTCTGGCAACCGAACCATCGAAGGACTGGGCAAGGTGTTCGTCGGTTGCCTCTTGAGTTAGTCCGCCGACTGGCGAAGAGCTGGCGTTGCGGGCCGCAGCAAGGTCGCGAAGACCCTTAGATTCGATGAGGCTGATGTAGGCGTCCGCCAACCGCCGCGGCATGAATAGAGTTTCCTTCTCACTATCCCATAAAGATTTTGGAATAGCCTTTGGGCTAAGAATCCGTTCTGTTGCCATAGTCGTTCTCAATGGAAATGCGGAGACTGTCGGTTGTTCAGATACTGGGCTTGGGACTGTCGTCCGGAACCTGATAGCGGAACATGGTTGGGCTTAGATTCTCAGCGAGAGGTGTCCAATCGTGTAGCTTTCGGACCTCGCCCCCATCGAGGGTTATCCCTCCATCGGACCTGGTCAGTGAGATTGAGTGCACGATAAATAGGTCGGTGGAAATCCCCTGGTCCCGCCCGCGTTGTACTTCGTCCACTTCGCCAGCAGTGAGCTCGACCGACAGGCCAGGTGTCTGCGTGCCTTTCACTTCCACGCGGCGCGTCTCTTCTCTTTTCGTGCAGAGCAGATCGAACGGGCGAAAAAGCGATGTATCAACAACCTCATAGCCGTCAGCTCGGTAGTGCTCTATAGCGATTTGCATGGCGTGCAGCTCAATGGCTTTGCGGCTCTCGTGGTCGAGCAGCCGGCCTTGCCCCTTTGATCGACTTCGAGACGGCTTGTGACTGAGCGCCAGCGTCCGTCGAGCCGCCTCTTCTTTGCTAGGAGGTACGCCGGGGCGCCACTGATAGATCTGATCAAGGTCTGCTGACGCGCCCTCTATGAAATCGATCGACTCGAAGAGGCATGTCACCGGGTTGCTTCCCTCCATGGCTGGGGTGGACAGCATTCCACAGTAGACAAAGGGGCGTGTCTTCCCCCGTTGCTTGGCCGCAATGCGGGCAAACAAGAACGCGGGAATCTCGCCCGTGCCAAGGCGTCGTAGCACTGGGGCGTTCTGAGTTTGCTTGTTCTGGCTCTGCCACCAGAACACGTCCCCATCGAAACTGTCCTGGTAGGTGTAGTCCGTCTTTTCCAGCGTGACGAGCAGGAGTACTGCGTTGTCGAACTGCACGATCCCGCTGCTCCAGTGCGGATCTCGGGAGTCGGTCGGAAGCCTGACCCGTCCAGCTTCGGCCATCTCCAGACGGCTGTAAGTACCCCCCCCAGCCGAAACCCGCCGAGGTCTATCAGCTCTCCCTTCATCCCGCCCCCGTCTGTCTCTCGCTTCTGCTGGCACCGGAGTTTTGTCGCAAGTTATTGCGATACGGGGCGAGCTCACCCTATTCTGACTGTTTCCCTACGCGCCATCGAGTGATGTGCCGATTGACGGTTGGCTGTCCGCGCACGCCTTCGTCTTGGGCGGTGAGGGGTGTCGAGTTTGAGGTTCTGGCTGGATGAGTGGTAGTAACGACGCAGGGCAGGCTAAGGAGTCGAGGTTCGACCCTTCAAGGGTGCCTGCAAGTCCCAATGCAAAGAATCTGATAGCCGAGGTGCGAAGCCAGCTTCTCAGGTACGAGGAGGTTTTCCATCCCCGCGCCAAGAAGCGCAGGGCGAGGGACCAGGAGCGCTTCGATCGCATAGTGACCGCTCTTGTGTGCGAGCTTGCGCATGCTGCTTTGGCTGATGCCAGCGCCTGGCGCTATATATCGATGTCAAAGCGCATGTCGCCCGAGGAAGCCACTGGGGCGGCCTTCATGACGGCCGAACGAATTCGCATCATCGAATGGATGGTTAGCCCGGAAATGGATTGGCTTGAGTTGCGAAAGGGGCAGCGGCAGCCGTTCCAGAGCACCCAGACTGCGATTCGCGCATCAAAGCGCCTTCAGGCGTACATGGATCAGCACGACATTCAATTCGCCGACCTTGGCCGGGACTTAGATCTCCTGGGTGACCCGGTTGTACTGCGAGGTCCCAAGGTAAAGGGTAAGGCCAAGACTTTGGCCGTACCTCCGGGAGAGCCTGCTGAGACCTTCCGGGCAGAGATGCATCGCATCAACTCTTGGCTTGCGACCGCAGAGATAACTTGTGAATACGATGGCGAAGGCAATCCAAGAGACGAGGGTGACCGTCACCTGCGGAGGATATTCAATGGTGGCAGGTTAGATCTGGGAGGGCGTCTCTATGGTGGATTCTGGCTGCAGATGTCTGCAGCGGACCGGTTAGGGGACATAACCATCAATGGTGAACGTGTCGCTGCACTGGATTTTGGACAGTGTGGTGTCCGCATCGCGTACGGCTTGGCGGGTGCCATCCCTCCTAGCGGGGATCTTTATCTAATCCCTGTTCTGGGCTCCCCGACGCCGTTCCATCGGAGGCTGACTGAGTCACACTGTGCGCTGACCGTGAAGTTGCACCGGGAGCAAGCAATGGACATCAAATCGATCCAGCAGTCGCTACAGGCTTTCGCGGACGAGCGTAACTGGGAGCAGTTCCATAACCCCAAGAACCTTGCAATGGCGCTGTCGGGCGAGGTTGGTGAGCTTCTGGAGATATTTCAGTGGCTTACCCCGGATGAGGCCGCCGCGGTATCCGCACAGCCAAAGCTGAAGCAAAAGGTTTCCGAGGAACTAGCCGATATAGCCCTGTACTTGCTTCGGCTGGCCGACAAGGTGCAGGTCGATTTGGAACAAGCGATCGCCGAGAAAATGCGGGTGAACTCCGAAAAGTACCCCGCTGAGAGAGTCTACGGATCTGCGAAGAAGTACAACGAGTACTAAGGAAGGATGGGTACGGATGTCTGTATGGATCATCCCGGCTGTCGATGACGACGCCAGGGCGAATTACCCAAAAACGCTGATTGCTCCTGTCGAACAGCAGCGCCTAGACAGGCTGCCAGAGGCGTTGGAAGTTCCCGCTGGCGAGGTCTACGCCTGGGGCTTCCCGGATAAGAAGCGGAATCGCGCCTGGTTGCGCCAGATGGCGCCTGGTGACATCTGCTTCTTCTACACGGAGGGCCGATCGGGTCGGCAGTATGGCTGGGCGGCCCGTGTTCTTAAGCCGCTTCCCCTGGAGCAAGCTAAAAGCGTTTCTTCGGCTTTTTGGGATAGCGAGGGATTTCTTCCCTACTTGCTTGAGCGCCCCGTGGAAATCAGTGCCCCCACAGAGGTCTTGGGGAAAAGCTTAGATCCTTCAGGCGGTTATCTCTGGTCCCATCCGCAAGGGTCTATGCCCATCGCAAACAAAGAGCGTATCGCGCACGCTCTGGAGCGCTTTGGGACGGTGGAGGCTTGGGCAATTCAATTCATCCGTCAGCATGCGGTCTCTGTGTTGCCTGCCTCGGGCGACATTGAGCACGTCCTGGAAGAGGTGGTTGAGGCATCGACTGGTCGCATTGGCCTTGCCGAGGTGTTCAAGCCCAAGACGGGGCGAATCGCCGAGGAAAGTGCCCGCTGGGGGGGAAGAGCAGTTCGGCGATCAAAGCGATCGAAGTTGGTTGGCGATATCGGTGAGCGAGCAGTTCTCGCCCACTTGAAGGCAACACTACCAGCTGCCCTCCGTGACTCCGTCCGATGGGTTGCCCAGGCCGGCGAGACTCCTGGTTGGGATATCGAATACGTTGATAGTGATGGCGATTTGATAATGGTTGAGGTCAAGTCGACGACCTGCGATGCCTTCGTCTCGTTCGAGCTCACTGAAAACGAATTACGGGCTGCACAACGGCACGGCGACCGGTATCACCTTTTCTTGGTCGCAAACTGCGGTAACCGGAAGGCGCAGAGGCTTCAAGTGATCCAGAACCCTGCCAAGGCCTTTGAGAGCTTGATCCGCCCGATTACATACCGAGTAGGTGGCTGACCGGGTTGTCATGCTCCCACTTCGCTCCCACAATGCTCCCACCTCGAAGCCCACGGGCTCCGTAAGGCCTTGATTCTTGGTGATTGGGTTCGAACCCTTCGAATCCTAGTCTCCCAGCCAACATGAAGAACCCGCCCTTGTGGCGGGTTTTTTTTGTCTGTCGAGCACAGGTGGCGAACCACGTTCGACAAATTCGTCTGGAACGAATTTGGACAGCGCGAAGGGGCGAGCAATCCTAGTCTCCCAGCCAAGTCCGGAAAGCCCCTGGTAACCCCAGGGGCTTTTCTTTTGCGCGTCCGTTGGTGTGACTGGCCTCGCTTGACAGTCCGCAGGCCCAGGATCAGCCTGCCTCGGTCCAGGCAGGGGGTGGATCGTGGGCAGGACCAAGTCCGACCGGGCCGAAGGGGCCGACAAAGGCAAGGGCACCAAGCGCAAGGTCATCGAGCCCAAGACGCCCCATATGGATTTCAAGGGGCCGAAGACCCGGGCCAAGGGGAAGGTGTCCCAAAAGGAATTCCTGGCTGCGATCGATATTGGCAACAGGCAGCCGACCATCAACATGCGCGGCGGTGTCGGCATTCCCGGCAAGCGCACCAAGCTCGCCGTGCAGAAATTCACTACGCTCGACTTTTCCAAGCTGAAAGGCGAGTTGTCGCCGATTCTCGAGATGTCCAAGTCCGTCCGCGAGATGCGCGACCGGGGCGAAGGCATCGAACCGATCCGCAAGAAAGTGAAGACGGTGAACCGGCAGGTGGTGTTCCAGAAGGGCGCCGAGGACGTCCACTCGCTGCATGTCGGCAATGACATCGCCGCTGTCTCGAATGGTCGCAACAGCAAGGTCTATGACTATCCGGACCTGGCGCCCAAGCTCGACAAGCGCCTGGCGCGCCCCAAGATCCGCGGCAAGACCTATTGGAAATCCGACCTGCCGCTGGGCGAGCGCCGCGCGCATGTCGCCGAGGGTTTCCAGCATCTGGTCGGCGGCAACAACGAAGAGGCGCAGAAGGCGTTCGGCAAGGCTGGCCTCACGCCCAAGGGCCAGAAGTGGATCAACAAGATGGGCACGCTGATGCTTGCCGAGCGCGGCCGCGAGCTGCATGGCGGAGGTGGCGACCAGGTCCATACCGCGCTGGGCCACGTTGCCGGCGATGGCAAGACAACCCGCAGCTTCAACGACGTCTTCGTCAAGCATGCCGAGACGCTGGCGCCGTTCGCGCTGCGCGGCGGCGCGAAGACGCTCAAGTAGTCGAGGCGCGACCGCATCCGCAGGAGCGGATGTGGCCGCGCAGCCGCTTACATCTCGCGGTCGCCAATCAGCACCACGTCCGCCGCGCGCTGCGCGAACAGGCCCACCGTGACAATGCCGGGAATCTGGTTCAGATCCTTTTCCAGCGCGACCGGATCGGCGATCTGCCACCCGTGCACGTCGATCACCCAGTTGCCGTTGTCGGTGACCACGCCGTCGCGCCACACCGGGTTGCCGCCACGCTTGACGATCTCGCGGCCGACCAGGCTGCGTGCCATCGGGATCACCTCGATCGGCAGCGGGAACTTGCCGAGCAGCTCGACGCGCTTGCTGGAATCGATGATGCAGACGAACCTGGCGCTGGCCGCGGCGATGATCTTCTCGCGCGTCAGCGCGGCGCCGCCGCCCTTGATCAGGCGCTTGTACGGGTCGCATTCGTCGGCGCCGTCGACATAGATCGACAGCGGGCCGGTGGCGTTGAGATCGAGCACCGGAATGCCGACGCGCTTGAGCTGCGCGGTCGACTGTTCGGAACTGGACACCGCGCCCTGGATGCGGTCCTTCAGGTCCGCCAGCGCGTCGATGAAGAACGCCACGGTGGAGCCGGTGCCGACGCCGACGATGCCGCCGTCCTCGACGTAGCGGATGGCGGCTTCGCCCGCCAGGCGTTTTTCGTTGCTCATGGTGCAGTCCGCAGAGTGGGGGTTATTCGAGCGTGAGGATGTGGCGCCATTCGGTGGCGGCCACCGGCATCACCGACAGGCGGTTGCCCTTGCGCACCAGCGGCATGTCCACCAGGGCGGGATTGGCCTGCAGTTCCTTCAGCGAGATGGTGCGCTTGAGCTTCTTCACGAACTTCACTTCGACCAGCATCCAGCGCGGGTTGTCGCGCGAGCTGCCGGCGTCGAAGTAATGGCTCTTGGGGTCGAACTGGGTCGGGTCCGGATAGGCCTCGGTGACCACCTCGGCCACGCCCACGATGCCGGGCTCGGCGCAGTTGGAGTGGTAGAAAAACACCTTGTCGCCCTTGCGCATGCCGTCGCGCATGTAATTGCGCGCCTGGTAGTTGCGCACGCCGTCCCAGGCTTCCTTGCCCTTGCGCTTGAGGTCGTCGATGGAAAAGGTGTCCGGCTCGGACTTCATCAGCCAGTGGTTCATGCGTGGGCGTCTCCGTCGCCCGCCTCGGCGGGATGGCAGTCGATCAGTTCCTGCTCGGTGGCGATGTAGTCCAGCGGCACGTCCCAGGCGGCCGGCTCGATCGCCGGCAGTTCCTGGAAGGCATAGCCGATGCCGACCAGCAGCGGCTCGGTCGGGCGCGCCTGTTCCTGCAGGAAGGCGAAGGCGCGGTCGTAATAGCCGCCGCCGTAGCCCAGGCGGTTGCCGCGGCGGTCGAAGGCGAGCAGGGGCAGCAGGACCAGGTCGAGCTGGAAGGGTTCGAGCAGTTCGCCGGGGTTCGCCGGCTCGGGGATGCCGTACTGGTTCGGCTGCACGTCCTGGCCGGCGCTCCAGGGCGCGAAGCGCAGGCGCAGGCCCGGGCCGATCACCGGCAGCAGGAACTGCTGGCCGCGCGTGGCCAGCGGCGGGATGGCCAGGTTCAGCGGCAGCTCGCCGTTGGTCGCCCAATAGCCGGCGACGCGCAGGTCGGTGTGGTACTCCGGCAGCTGTTCCAGGCTGCGGCGCAGCCCCTGGGCGGCGGCCATGCGCTGGGGCGGGGAGAGCTCGCGCCGGCGCTCGGCCAGCCGTTGGCGTAGCTCGCGGCGCTGGGCGGTGGCGTCCACGTCTGGGGTCTCCTCAAGAGAACGCCCGCAGCGCAAGCGCTGCGGGCGGTTTCCGCGGGCCCGGCCGATGTCGGAACAAGCTCGGCCGTAGCGGTAAAAGGTGGCGTCCACCGCGGTGCCGCTGCCCACCAAACGACCTTGATCCACGATGGATCAGGTGGGAGGGCTACATGGCCTCAAGGCTTTCCGCACGCAGCGGACATGCACAACAGCCGATGAAAAGCCGACCCGGGGCCGTATTTAGGAACAAGGCAAATGTAAGAGTGTGCTGGCGCACACCGCAGTAAACGCCGAGGACTATTTTAGTTGCGCATCGAGCGCCGCTTCAAGCTTGCGGCGCATGGCCGCAAGCGTGTCGCCCACGCTCTGGTCCGCTCCGCTGTGCTGCTTGCGCAGGGCCAGGAACTCATGGGTGATGCTGATCGCCGCCAGCACGGCCAGGCGGTCGAAGCCGGGCGTCTTGGCGTTGGCGCGCAGTTCGCGCATCTTGCGGTCCAGGTAGGCGGCCGATTCGAGCAAGCCCTCCCGTTCCTCCGGTGCGCAGGCGATCAGGAATTCGCGATCGATCAGCCGCAGCGCGACCGGTTCACTGGAGGTGGTCATCTGGGTGCTCAGCCGTTGTTCTCAAGTGCCTTGAGGCGCTGGATCATTGCCTCGACGCGACTGCGCGCCTGTTCGTTGCGGGCCATCAGGCCGGCGCGCTCGCTGGCCAGCTGTTCCTGGCTGTGGCGCAGGCTGCGGTTTTCCTCGCCGAGCCGGCGCACCGCGTCCAGCAGGCGATCCACCTGCTCGCCGAGCGCGGCAAGTTCCTGCTTGACGGGATCATTGAACGGGGCGGGCGTGCTCATGCGCCGAACTATAGCAGGAGGTCCGGGCGTGTCAGCAGGCGCTTTCGGCGGTTTGCGGAGCGGTGCATTAAACTGGCGTCTTGACCCCGAAGGAGTATGTCCATGGCGCCTGCCGAGCTGATCGGTCACGAGGAACTGGACGGCGTCGCGGCGCGCCTGAAACTGGCCGTCGACGCCAGCGAACTGCACGGTTCGCTGTGCGGCTATCTCAGCGGCGGTGGCCGGGTCGGCAGGGATGCCCTGCTGTCGGTGCTGCAGCTGGACGGCGAGGAAGTCAGCCCTGCGGCCAACGACCGGGCGCTGCTCGAACGCCTGGTGCAGCAGAGCGAACAGGAGCTGGCCGATCCGGAACTCGGCTTCGAGCCGCTGCTTCCCGCCGACGACCGCCCGCTGGAAGAACGCGCCGAATCGCTGGGCGACTGGTGCCGCGGCTTCCTCGGCGGTTTCGGCCTGGCCGGCCCGGACAAACTCGGCAAGCTTTCCGACGAGGCGCAGGAAATCCTGCGCGACCTGGCCACCATCGCCGCCTCGGAATTCGAATTCAGCGACAGCCGCGACGACGAGGACGCGCTGATCGAGCTGCACGAATTCGTGCGCGTCGCCGCCATGCTGCTGCACGCCGAATGCGTGGGCGGCCGCAACAAGCCCAACAGCGACACCGTGCATTGAGCATCGCGCAGGACGAATACGCCCGCCGTCGCCGGCAGCTGATGAAGATGGCCGGCGAGGACGCGGTGCTGCTGGTCGCCGCCGCGCCCGAACGCATCCGTAATGCCGATGCCGCCTGGCCTTATCGCCAGGATTCGGACCTGCACTACCTGGCCGGTTTCCCGGAGCCGGACGCGGTGCTGGCCCTGCTGCCCGGCCGCCAGCATGGCGAAGTGGTGCTGTTCTGCCGCGAGCGCGACGACGAGCGCGAGCGCTGGCACGGCGAGTCGATCGGCACCGAGCGCGCGGTGTCCGAGCACGGCATGGACGATGCGTTCCCGATCGACGACATCGACGACATCCTGCCCGGCATGATCGAAGGGCGCGCCCGCGTCTATTGCCATTTCGGCCGCGAGCCGGAATTCGACGCCCGCCTGCTCGGCTGGATGCGCCGCCTGCGCCAGCTGCGCGGCGGCGGCGTGGTGCCGAAGGAATTCGTCGCGCTGGGTCACTTGCTGCACGACCTGCGCTTGTACAAATCCCGGGCGGAACTGCGCCTGATGCGCAGCTCCGCCGCGATCGCCGCCGAGGCGCACCTGTCCGCCATGCGCATGGCGCTGCCGGGCCGGCACGAATACGAGGTGGAAGCCGAGCTGGTGCGCAGCATGCGCAGCCGCGGCGCGGTGCCGGCGTTCCCGCCGATCGTGGCCGCCGGCACCAACGCCTGCGTGATGCATTACACCGCCAACCGCGCACCGCTGCGCGACGGCGACCTGCTGCTGATCGACGCCGGCGCGGAGCTGGAGTGCTACGCCTCGGACATCAGCCGCAGCTTCCCGCTCAACGGCCGCTACAGCCGCGAGCAGCGCGCGCTCTACGAAGTGGTGCTCGCCGCGCAGCAGGCGGCGATCGAGCAGGTGCGGCCCGGCCGTCCGTTCAGCGCCGCGCACGAAGTGGCCGTCTATCTGATCGCCGAAGGCCTGTGCTCGCTGGGCCTGTTGCAGGGCGACGCGGAGACGGCGATCGCCGAGGGTGCCTACAAGCGCTTCTTCCCGGCCAAGACCGGCCATTGGCTGGGCCTGGATGTGCACGACGTCGGCGATTACCGCATCGACGGCGAGCCGCGCATCCTGGAGCCGGGCATGGTGGTGACGGTGGAGCCGGGCATCTACGTGCCGCCCGGCGAGCGCTCGGTGCACGAGCGCTGGCGCGGCATCGGCATCCGCATCGAGGACGACGTGGCGGTGACCCGCGACGGCAACGAGGTGCTGACCGCCGCGGTGCCGAAAGAAGCCGAGGCGATCGAGGCGCTGCTGGCCGAGCGTTAGCCGTCATCCCGGCGCAGGCCGGGATCCAGTGGCGTTGCCGCCCGGTTCTGCCGAAACGTTCAAGAGCAGGCCTTTCGGGGCCGTCACTCTATGCAGCTTGTCGCTACTGGATCCCGGCCTGCGCCGGGATGACGAGCTAGTGTTCGGACGCATCAGCATCCTTGCGCCGATGCGCCTCGTCCGTCGCCTGCACCTCGTACCACATCGCATTGAGGATGCCGAAGGCGCAGGCCAGGCCCAGGCCGAGGATCCAGCTGAAATACCACATGGCTCAGGTCTCCGGTCAGTAACTGCGGTGCGTGCCGCGCACGTGGTCGAGGGTCACCCGACCGCGCATCACCTTGAACACCCACGAGGTGTACAGCACGATCAGGGGCAGGAATACCGCGGTGGCGCCCAGCATCAACAACAAGGTGCTGCGGCTGGACGAGGCGTCCCACACGGTCAGGCTGGAACGCGGATCGAGGCTGGACGGCAGCAGGAACGGGAACAGCGCGAAGCCGGCCGAGAGGATGGTGCCGATCACCATCAGGCTGCTGCCGAGAAAGCCGCTCACCCGCTGCGTCGCCACCTGCCACTGCAGCACCAGCGCGCCGGCGAAGGCGGCGACCGGCGCGGCCCAGAACCACGGATGGCTCATATAGCTGGCGAACCAGCTGCTGCCCGTCGCCACCTGCTTGAACAGCGGATTGGACGGGCCGCCCGGCACCGCCTCGCTGGCGATGGCGTAGCCGGGAATGCCATAGGCCAGCCAGATGCCCGCGCCCACGTAGAGCACCGCCCAGGCCAGGCAGGTCCAGCGCGCGATGCGCGCGGCGCGGGCGGCGATGCTGCGGTCGGCCTTGAATGCCACCCAGGCGGCGCCGTGGGTGAGCAGCATGCTGAGCGAGACCAGGCCTGCCAGCAGCGCGAACGGATGCAGCAGTTCGAAGAAGCTGCCGTGCCAGCTCATGCGCAGATCGTCGTCGAAGCGGAACGGCAGGCCGAGGAACAGGTTGCCGAAGGCCACGCCGGTGAGCAGCGGCACCGTCACGCCGGAAGCCACCAGCACCCAGTCCCACAGATCCTGCCAGCGCGTGTGCTCGATCTTGCTGCGGAAATTGAAGCCCACCGGCCGCAGGATGAAGGCCAGCAGCACCAGCGCGATGGCCAGGTACATGCCGGAGAACGACACCGCGTACAGCATCGGCCAGGCCGCGAACGAGGCGCCGCCACCCAGCACGAACCACACCTGGTTGCCTTCCCAGGTCGGTTCGACGGTTTCCAGCAGCACGTGGCGCTCGTCGGAGTCGCGGCCGAGCAGGCGCAGCAGCGCCGCGGTGCCGAAGTCGTAGCCGTCGGTGACGGCGAAGGCGATCAGCAGGATGCCGAGCAGCGCCCACCAGATCACCCGCAGTGTATCGAGATCGAACATGGCAGGCTCCTTCAGTCTTCCAGGGCGGGACGCAGCGACGGGTCGCGTTCGACGACGGGCCAGATGCCCAGCCCGTCCGGCCCCTTGCGCGCGAACTTCAGCATCAGCACCGCGTCGACCACCGCCAGCGCCGTGTAGAACAGCACGAAGCCGCCGAGCGAGGTCCATACCTGGCCGGTGGTCACGCTGGAGACGCCCAGCGAGGTCGGCAGGATGCCCTCGATCGCCCACGGCTGGCGGCCGTATTCGGCCACGATCCAGCCCAGCTCCGCGGCCACCCACGGCAACGGCAGGCTCCACAGCGCCAGCTTCAGGTACCAGCGGTTGCCATCGAGCCTGCGCCGGCTGGAGAGCCAGAACGAATAGCCGAACAGCGCGATGAAGTAGAAGCCGCAGGCGACCATGATGCGGAACGACCAGAACAGCACCGGCACGTTCGGAATGGTGCTGTCGGCGGCCTTCTGGATGTCTTCCGGGGTGGCCTTGCGCGGGTCCTCGACGAAGTGCTTCAGCAGCAGCGCGTAGCCGAGGTCCTTGTCGTGCGCGGCGAGAATCTCCTTGGCCTGCGCGTTGTGCTTGTCCTCGCGCAGCACCAGCATCGCATCGTAGGCGCGGATGCCGTTGTCGATCTTGCCCTTGGTGTCCTCGACCAGGTTATTGATGCCGGGGATCGGCTTGTCGATCGAGCGCGTGCCGATCAGGCCCATCACCCACGGCACCTGCAGGGCATAGTGCGTGGTGCGGTTCTTGACGTCCGGAATGCCGAACACGGTGAACGAAGCCGGTGCCGGTTCGGTCTCCCACATGGCCTCGATCGCGGCCATCTTCATCTTCTGGTTTTCCGACACCGCATAGCCGGACTCGTCGCCCAGCACCACCACCGACAGCGCCGCGGCAAGGCCGAAGCTGGCCGCGACCGTCATCGAACGCTTGGCGAAATCCACGTTGCGTCCGCGCAGCAGGTACCAGGCGCTGATCGACAGCACGAACATCGAGCCGAGCACATAGCCCGCGCTCACCGTGTGCACGAACTTGGCCTGCGCCACCGGGTTGAAGAAGACCTCGGCGAACGAGGTCACCTCCATGCGCATAGTCTCGGGGTTGAAAGCCGAGCCCACCGGATTCTGCATCCACGCATTGGCCACCAGGATCCACAGCGCGGAGAGGCTGGTGGCCAGCGCCAGGAACCAGGTCACCAGCAGGTGCTTGACCGGCGAGATGCGTGTCCAGCCCATGAAGAACACGCCGATCAGGGTGCCTTCGAGGAAGAACGCCATCAGGCCTTCGATCGCCAGCGGCGTGCCGAACACGTCGCCGACGTAGTGGGCGTAGTAGGCCCAGTTCATGCCGAACTGGAATTCCATGGTGATGCCGGTGGCCACGCCCATGGCGAAGTTGATGCCGAACAGCACGCCCCAGAACTGGGTCATGCGTTTCCACACCTCGCGGCGGGTCATGACGTAGACGCTCTCCATGATGGCGAGGATCCATATCAGGCCCAGCGTCAGCGGCACGAACAGGAAGTGATAGAGCGCGGTCAGCGCGAACTGCAGGCGCGACAGGGTGACGACATCGGGGTCGATGATCATGGGTGGCCTTGGTTCGCGGCGGAAGACGAGGCGGCCGGCGCGAGCAGGTGCTCGATCGCCGCCGGACGGGTATCGGGACGCGGATGCGGCGCGATCGCCACCCACCAGATCAGGGTGAGCAGCACGATCTTGGCGATCACGATGAGGATCAGCTCGCGGGCCAGCCGGCGCAGCGGGCGGCCGCCGGCCTGGGTGCTGGCCGGACTGTCAGGTTGGATCGACCGCGTGCGCATCCGATGAGCCCCTGCATCAGCTGCAGCGGAGAATACGCCGCGCTCACGTCGATGTCGCGCGAAGCAATGACGCAGCGGCAGGCGGCCGCAGGGACTTGATCCCGGTCAGTTCGCCGGTGCGGGAGGCTCAGCCGCGCTCGTCGTCTTCGCTGTCGTCCGCGCCGTGGTCCCTGGCCTCGTCCAGCGGAATGCGCGTGCCGTCCTGCATGATCAGCACGCCGCCGTCGATGCTCTCGACATCCGCGCTCTCGGTGATGAAGCGCGCCACCACCGTGCCGCTGCCGCGCTCGCCGGTCACATGGAAGGCGAAGGTGTCGTCGTCGGGCTCGGCGCTGGTCGCGGCCCAGTCGAACTCGGTGCGGCGGATGGCGCCGATGTGTTCGGCGATGACCGGATCGGCCGCCATCGCCGTGGTGGCCTGCTGCTCGAACGCCTGCCAGCCCCACCACGCCAGCCCGCCGACGGCGGCCACGATGCCCACCACCAGGCCGACCAGCAGCATCGCCCACAGGGGCATGCCGCGGCGTCGTGCCGGCGCGGGCCGCGGCGGGGGCAGGGGTGCGGGGCCGAGCGGGGGAATCGGGTCCATGGATGGGCTCATGCCTGCACGAAGGCGTCGCGCGTGAGGTTCTCGGGTTCGCCGCCGGTGCACGCCACATCGTCTTCGATGCGGATGCCGCCATAGGGCTTGAACAGCTCGATGCGTTCCCAGTCGATGTCCTTCGCCACCGGGCGCTCGCGCAGCTCGGCCAGCAGCATGTCGATGAAGTACAGGCCCGGCTCGATGGTGACCACCATGCCGGGCTCCAGCGTGCGTGTCATGCGCAGGTAGGGGTGTCCGGCCGGGCGCGGGATGCTGCCGCCGCGCTCGCCCTGCTGGAAGCCGGCGACGTCGTGCACCTGCAGGCCGATCGGGTGGCCCAGGCCGTGCGGGAAGAACGCCGCAGTGACGCCGGTTTCTACGGCGGTCTCCGGCTCCATGCGGATGAAGCCGTGCTCGCGCAGCACGCCGGCCAGCACGTGGTGGGCGTGGATATGCAGCTCCGGATAGCTTTGTCCCGCGCGCACCTTGGCGGCGAAGCTCAGCTGGGCCGCTTCGACGCTGTCGATCAGCGACTGGAATTGGTCCTCGCCGCGACCGGCATAGGTGCGCGTGATGTCGCTGGCGTAGCCGCAGGCATTGGCGCCGGCATCGATCAGGAACGAGCGGTGGTAGTCCGGCGCGACGCGATCGAAGTGCGTGTAGTGCAGCACCGCGCCGTGCTGGTTGAGCGCGACGATACTGGCATAGGGCAGCTCGGCGTCGATCGCGCCGGCGGCCGCCAGATACGCCTGGTGGATGCCCAGCTCGCTGGCGCCGGCGCGGAAAGCCTGTTCCGCCGCGCGATGCGCACGCGCGCCGATGCGGCTGGCTTCGCGCATCAGTGCCAATTCGTACGGTGTCTTGTACGAGCGATGCCAGTGCAGGATGTCGAGCACATCCTGCGGATGGCCCGTTTCGATACCGGCAAGCGCGGGCTGCGCCGGCGCGATCACCGCGCGACGCGTCTGCGCGCCGGGCAGCTGCGCCATCGCTTCTTCCACCGTGCGCACCACAGCGATGTCGAAATGCTCGACCCAATAACCGCTGGGCGCTTCCGGCACCACGTGCCAGTAGTCGCGCGGCTGCAGGAACACCAGCCGCGGGCGCTGCCCCGGCGTATGCACGATCCAGCTGCCGGGCGCGTCGGTCAGTGGCAGCCAGTGGCGGAAATGCGGACTGGCGACGAAGGGGTAGTCCTGGTCGTCGAGGAACTTGCGCGGCGGCAGGCCGGCGGCGATCAGCAGATGGTCGTGGCCGGTCAACGCCAGCGCCTTGTCGGCACGCTCGCGCACGGTGGCCAGATGCTGGGGATAGAGCGAAGCGAGGCGGTCGATCATGGGGAGTCCTGGCTTGGGACCGTTGCGGACGATGGCCGCGCGGGCCGATAAGCGTCACATGATCGCGCGCGGGCGTGGCCGCCGCCAGCCTGGATGCGGCCGGGCGCTAGGGCCGGTCGCGATACATCGCGGACTTCGACGCCCCGCCGATGCCGGGATTGAAGCAGTTGCAGGGATCCAGCCCGGCATAGAAGCCGGCCAGCGCGGGCTTGGCCCGGTACTGGTGCCCGACGTTGTGCTCGGCCGGATATTCGGCGCCGCGCCGGTCGAGCAGGGCGAGCAGCTCGTGCTTGAGTGCCGCGCAGTCATGGCCCTTGGCGACGAGGTAGTCCTGGTGGAAGACATGGCACAGGAAGTGCCCGTAGTAGAGCTTCAAGCGCAGCCTGCGCTCGATCGGTTCCGGCAGGCGTTCGAACCAGTCGCGGTCGTTGCGGCGCAGGGCGATGTCGAGCGCGACGATGTCCTCGACCTCATGCGGATGGACCGCGCGATAGCGCACCGCCGCGCTGGCCGCGGCGAAGCGGTGCAGGAAGGCCTTGCGGCCTTCCGCTTCGGTGCATTCGAAGTACGCGCCGTCGGCGGACGAAAAATGTTCGGACAGAAACCGGCGCGCTTCGTCGGCACCTGCGGCCGATACCTTGAGCAGCAGGTGGTGCTCGTAGCGGTCGCGATAGCTGGCGATGCGCTCCGGCAGATGATCCGGCAGGCGCTCGCTGAGCCACTGCAACACGCGGTCGGCCAGGTGCGCGGGCACGAAGCCGAGGCGCTCGAACAGCGCGTCGCAGCGCGTCTTCAGCTGGAACAGCAGCGGCATACGGGCGGTGCCGAGCCAGTCGATCGCCAGGAACAGATCCTTGCCGTACCTGCGCGCGATATCGAAGGCATCGCGATGCAGGTACTCGGCGGCGATCGGCAGCTGCGCGAAATCCGCCAACACGTGGCGCCGCAGCGCGGTCAGCGCGGCGGTGTCGTTGGCGCCGATGTAGAACACCCTGGCGTCCCGCTCCGCCGCGAACGTATCCAGGCGCACCGCAAACACCATCAGCTTGCCCGCGCAGCCGGAAGCTTCGAACAATCGCCGCGGATCGGCGTTGAAGCGCGCGGGCGTGGCGGCATCGATATCGCGGACATGGCTGGCGTAGTCGCCATCCGACGCCGCCGCGCCGGCATGGATGTCGTGCTCGCCGAAGCGGCCGGACTCGATGCGCGACAGGATTTCCTCCGGCGCGCTGCCGAGTTCGATGCCCAGGTGATTGACCAGGCGGAGCTCGCCTGCCGCATCGACGGCCGCGTAGATCGCCAGCTCCGTATACGCCGGTCCGCGCTGCACCAGCGAACCGCCCGAGTTGTTGCAGACGCCGCCCAGCACCGAGGCGCCGATGCAGGACGAGCCGATCACCGAATGCGGCTCGCGCCCGAGCGGTTTCAAAGCGCGCTCGAGCTGATCCAGCGTTGCACCGCCGAGGCAGACCGCCTGGCGCCCGCCGTCGATCAGGTGGATGCGCCGGATGCGCGTCGTGCTGACGATGACGACCGGGCGATCGTAGTCGTCGCCATCGGGCGTGGAGCCGCCGGTCAGCCCGGTATTGGCCGCCTGGGTGATGACCACGGCGCGCGCGGCGACGCAGGCGGCGAGCGCGCGCCACTGCTCGACCAGGTTGCCGGGACGGATCACGGCCAGCACGCGGCCGCTGCCGAAGCGATAGCCCTGGCGGTAGCGGCGTGTCTCGATGTCGCCGACCAGCACGTGGCGTGCACCGGCGATCTCGCGCAATGCTGCAAGCAAGGTTGCGCCGGCCTGGTCGGGCGGGGCCGGCATCAGGCGCGCATCCGCGCTGGCGCTTTCGCGGCGCTGTCGAGCAAGGCGAGCGCCGCGCCGAGCAGCAGTGCCACCGCGACTACCCACAGCCCGGCGTTCGTGCTGTGGGTGAGGTCCTTCATCCAGCCGATGATCGACGGGCTGACGAAGCCGGCCAGGTTGCCGATCGAATTGATCATCGCGATGCCGGCCGCCGCCGCGGTGCCGGCCAGCACGCTGCTCGGCCAGGTCCAGAACACCGGCATGGTCGACAGCACGCCGGCCGTGCCGAGCGACAGCGCGATCAGGCCCAGGACCAGCTCGTTGCCGCACAGCGTGCTCGCGTACAGGCCGGCGGCGCCGGTGATGCTCGCCGCGGCGAGATGCCAGCGGCGTTCGTTGTGCCGGTCGGAGCTGCGCGCGAGCAGGATCATCGACGCCACCGCCACGGCATAGGGGATCGCGGTCAGCAGGCCGACATCGAGCGCATCGTCGACGCCGGCCGCGGCGATCAGCGTGGGCAGGTAGAAGCTCACGCCGTACAGGCCCATCATGCAGCAGAAGTAGATGGCCGCCAGCCGCCACACGCGAACGTCCGCCATGACGCTGCGCAGCGATGCCTCGCTGCCGGCCTGCGGGTCGCCGGCCAGGCGGTCTTCGAGCAGCTGTTTTTCCCGCGCATCGAGCCAGCTCGCGGAGCGGATCCCGTTGGGCAGCACGAACGGCGTGGCGATGCCCAGCGCCAGCGAGGGCAGCGCTTCGAGCAGGAACAGCCACTGCCAGTTCGCCAGGCCGTGCACGCCGCCGAACGCATGCATGATCCAGCCGGACAGCGGGCCGCCGAGCACGCCGGCGATCGGAATGCCGGTCATGAAAAGCGCGTTCATGCGGCCGCGGCGCGCCGAGGGATACCAGTAGGTCAGATACAGCACGATGCCCGGAAAGAATCCCGCCTCGGCGACGCCGAGCAGGAAGCGCAGGACATAGAACGCTGTCGGCGTGGTCACCAGCATGGTGGCCGCCGAGACCAGCGCCCAGCTCACCATGATGCGGCTGATCCACAGGCGCGCGCCCAGGCGGTGCAGCAGCATGTTGCTGGGCACCTCGAACAGGAAGTAGCCGATGAAGAACACGCCGGCGCCGAGCCCGTACACCGCTTCGCTGAAGTGCAGGTCGCTCAGCATCTGCAGCTTGGCGAAGCCGATGTTGACGCGGTCGAGATAGGCCGCGACGTAGCAGATGAACAGGAACGGCAGCAGGCGCAGCGTCACCTTGGCGTAGGTGGCGGTCTCCAGCTCCGTGACAGGGTGCGGGGCGGTGGGCATGGCTCGGTTCCTGATTCGTGCGCGATGGGGCGTCGCGACCGAGTTTGGTGGTTCACAGGAAATCCGCACCACTATGGCGCAGCAGGAAGGCGCAGTTTGGGATTATTCGCACTGAGTAGGATTATTCCTTGCCACCCGGCAAGGCCAGCCAGGCTTCGAGCAGCGCCGCGTCGGCCGGACTGATCGAGACGATGCGAAAGCCCGACCACACCTGCCCGGGCGTCGCCGCCGCGTCGTGCCATTGCTCCTGCACGCCCAGTTCGATGCTCAGCGGCGAGGTGTTCGCGCCGGGGAAGCTGAGTCCCGGCAGGCCCAGGCTCACCTGGTACACCGCCTCGGGGCGTGGCGCCCCGGGCCCGATCAGCAACATGCCGGTGGCGGAGAGATTGCCCAGGTGGCCGAGGAAGCGGTCGTTGATGACGTCGGTCACCGCCACCGTGTAGTTGGCGCGCTTGCGCAGGGCGCGGCGCTGTTCGATCGCGCTGGCGGATGTGTTCACTGGCGGCCTCCGGCATGCGCGGCGCCGGGCCGCAGGTTCTCCATCAGCGCGCGCAGCCCGCGGTCGAACAGGTTCTCGCGCGGGGCGATCGCTTCGCGCGCGCGGCCCTGCACGATGTCGCGCGCCAGCTGTTCCAGCGCCTGTTCGTCGCCGCGCGTGCCGCGCCGGGTGACGAACAGGCAGCGTCCGGACACGGTCGAGTACCAGGCCAGCTTCTGCGTCCTGGCGACCTGGCCGGCCTCGTCGAGGAAATCGAACCAGGTGCCGAACGGCAGCGTCAGCAGCCGCGCACGCACACGCCGTTCTTCTTCGCTGGGCGGTTCGGCCGCCTTGGCCGGTTCCGGCAGCGGTGCCGCTTCGGTGGCCTGGTGCTCGCCCAGGCGCTGGTGCTGTTTCAGCTTCATCGCCACGCCGGTGGCGGAGAGACCGTCGTCGCTTGCCGCGGCGTCGTCCGGATTGCCGAGCAGGCGCCGGGCGACCTGGGCCGCTTCCTCGGCCTGCATGCCGATCTGCTGCAGGCCGGTCTGGATATCGTCGAGCAAAGCATTGCGGTCGTCGACCGGCGCCAGGCCGAGCAACTGGTCGGTGATGCGCAGGCGCGCGGCGAAGGTGTCGCTCTCCTCGCCGTTGCGCAGCAGGGTCAGCGCGAGCACGTCCGACCAGGCGCGTTCGAGCAGGGTGCGCACCAGGCCGCGCGGCGGCGCGGCGCGGAAGCGCTCGGCCATCAGCTCCGCGGCGTGGCGGCGCGCGTGTTCCAGCCGCTCGCGGCCCTGCATGGCTTCGACCTGGCGCCGCTCGGTGGCCTGCGCCTTGCGCGAGAGCAGGGACAAGTGATGTTCGATATCGGTGAGCAGGCTGGTGTACAGCGCGGCGCTGGGCGGCTCCCGCTGCGCGCGCTCGGCCAGCTGGGTGAGCTTGGTGGCGAGCGAGCGGTCGGCGTCGCTCTCGTTGCCGTCGAGCCAGTCGTGCGCGGCATCGGCCATGGCCGCCAGCAGACGGCGCGCGGGATGCTCGCGCTGGTCGAACACGTCGCGGTCGGCCAGCGCCATGCGCAGCAGCGGCACCTCCCATTCGCCAAGCAGGCGATAGGCATGGCTGTCGTGCTGCATCGCGCTGGTCATCTGGTCGAACAGCAGCGCCACCAGCTGCACGGTGTCGTCCTGGCGCGCGCTCAGCGAGAGCTTCGGCGCCGAGGTCTCGGTGCCGGCATTGAGCAGGGCCAGCAACTGGTCGCGCAGCTGCGTGGCCTGGCCTTCGGCAGCGACGCGCTGCGCCGCATGCGCGAGCGGCGCCTGCAGCGCGGCGAGCAGGTGTTGCAGCTGGTCGTCGCTCAATGCCTGGCCCGCGGGCGCCGGCGGCGGCGCGACCGCGCGCTGCAGCGCCAGCAGTTCGCGCAGCATGTCCAGCACGTTGTCGCCCAGTTCCAGCGGGGGCGGCGCCGCCGCGCCGGCGGGCACGCTGCCCGGCACGGCCGGGGTGGGGATGCGCAGGCCGCGGCCCTCGCCGGGCCGCGCCACGCGATAGGCGTGCAGGTGCGGCAGGATACCTTCGCCGGACAGGTGCTGGTTGACCGTTTCGTACAGCGAAGCCAGGTGCCGCACCACCATGTGGTCGAACGCGTCCAGCAGCAGCAGGCGATGGCGGATCGGCAGTTCCCAGTCGCGCAGGGCATCCAGGAAGCAGCGCGACAGCGACTGCGCGCCCAGCGGCAAGTCCTCGCCTTCCAGCGGCGGCAGGCTGGTCAGCGCGCCGTATCGGTAACTGAGCTCGAACAGCATCGGCGCATGCCGCGCTTCGCTGCGCACGCCGGCCTGCTCCAGCGCGGCGCGCTCGTCGTCCTCGCCATCGTCCAGCAGGGACAGCGTGAGCGGAGCATCGCTCTGGGTCCTGGAGCCGAGCTGCTCGAAGCGCCCGGCCAGTTCGGCGAAGAAGCGCCGCTCGAGCATCTCGCGATGGTTCTGCAGCCGCACGCGCACGCTCATGTGCACCTGCTGGTCCATGTAATTGCGGGCCTGCTCGGCCTGTCCGAACAGCTTGTGCTCGGCATCCAGCAGGCAGGCGCGCAGCGGCGCCTCCAGCCAGCTTTCGCACAGCGCGTGGGTTTCCTCGACCAGGCGGCGCACGCGCGGGCTCCAGCCCCCGTGGCCGTCGGGACGCTCGCCCTGGCCGGGCGCAAGCGGTAGGCGTCGACCCTGTTCGACATCCATGGAAGTTCCGCCCGTTTCCCCTGTAGACGGAGCGCAGTCTAGGCCCGCCGCGGCGGGCCTGCCATCGGCCGAACGTGCAGGCCGGATGACAGGCCCGGCTCAGTCCCCGCTGCCGGGCGGGGCCAGCCAGGCGTCGAGCCGCTCGGCATCGGCGGGGCTGATCGAGACGATGCGAAAGCCCGCCCAGACCTGGCCCGGCGCGGCGGCCGCGTCCTGCCATTGCTCCTGGATACCCAGTTCGAGCGGCGGCGCCGTGCCGGTGCCGGGCAGGCGCAGGCTGACCTGGTAGACGGCGTCGCTGCGCGGTACCGCGTGGCTGATCAGCTGCAGGCCGGTGGCGGAGAGGTCGCCGAGCCGGCCGATCGGGCGGTCGTGGATGAGATCGCACACGGCCACGGCCTGGTCGATCTTCCCGCGCTCCGCCCGGTGTCGCTCACCGGCCGGTCCGGCGTCCGCCGCGTCGGCAGGGACGTGTGGCCGCGGGTCCTCGCCGGGACGGGCAACGCGGTAGGCGCGCAGGTACGGCAGCACGCCTGCATCGATGAGGTGCTGGTTGATCGTTTCGTACAGCGGCAGCAGCTCGCGCACCACGGCATGGTCGAATGCGTCCAGCAGCAGCACGCGATGGGCGGCCGGCAGTTCCCATTCGCGCAAGGCGTCGAGGAAAGCGAGGGACTGCGCCTGCGCGCTGAGCGGGAGCTTGTCGCCGGCCAGCGGCGGCTGGGCGGCGAGGGCGGCGAAGCGGTAGCCGAGCTCGAACAGCGTCGATGCATGCCGCGCCTCGCTGCGTGCAGCGACCTGTTCCAGCATGGCGTGCTCGTCGGTTTCGTCATTGTCCAGCAGCGACAACGTGGCGGACAGCGCCAGCGGCATGGGCGCCGCGGTGTTGTCGACCGTAGCGCCGATCTGCTCGAAGCGTTTGATCACTTCGCTGCGGAAACGTTGTTCGATCGCATCCCGATAGCTTTGCAGCCGTTGGCGCGAACTGATGTAAGCCTGCTGTTCGGCATGACCGGGCGCCAGCCAGGACTGCTCGAACAGCTTCTGCTCCGCGTCCAGCAGGCAGGCCAGCAGCGGCGCTTCCAGCCAGCTGGCGTACAGCGCGTGGGTCTGCTCGATCAGGGCGCGCGCACGCGCGCCCCAGACCATGTTGGCGTGCGCGCGCTGGCCTGGCGCCGGCGCCGCATGTCGCTCCGGGGTAATGCTCATGAAGATTCTGCCGGTTGCTCTTGACGATGCAGATCACACTAGGCCCGTGCGGCGGGCGTGTGAGCGGCGGACGCCGGGAACCGGACGGATCAGTCCAAGAAGGAAGCGATCACATCGTTGAGGAAGCGCTGGCCCAGCGCAGTGGTGCGCAATCGAGTGGGATCGTCTTGCAGCCAGCCGCGTTGGTGACAGCGGTCGAGCGCGATCGCGATGCGTTCCAGCGGCAGGCCGGTGCGCGCCTCGAACGCGTCCATCGGCACGCCGTCGATCAGGCGCAGCGCGTTGAGCATGTATTCGAATGGCAATTCGTCGCTGCTCACCGCCTGGTCGCCGCCGATGCGGCCGGGCCCGCCGGCCGCTTCCATCCAGGCGCGCGGATGACGCGTCTTCCAGCGCCGGCGGACTTGCCCGGCGCCCGCATCGCTGAGCTTGCCGTGCGCGCCGGCGCCGATGCCGAGGTAATCGCCGAACTGCCAATAATTGAGGTTGTGCACGCAGCGCCGGCCGGGGCGTGCGTAGGCGGAGATTTCGTACTGGCCGTAGCCGGCCGTGGCCAGCGCCTGTTCGCAGGCTTCCTGCATCGCCCAGGCATGGTCGTCGTCCGGCAGCGGCGGCGGGTTGGCGGCGAAGGCGGTGTTCGGTTCCAGCGTGAGCTGGTAATGCGAGATGTGCGTGGGCGCCAGGGCGACGGCGCGCGCCACGTCGGCGAGCGCGCCGTCCAGCGTCTGCTCGGGCAGGGCGTACATCAGGTCGAGATTGATGTTTGCGTAGCCGGCATCCTGCGCGGACTTCACCGCGGCCGCGGCCTCGGCGGCGGAATGGATGCGACCCAGGCGGCGCAGCTTGTCGTCGTCGAAGCTCTGGATGCCGAACGACAGGCGGTTCACCCCGGCGGCGAGATAGCCGTCGAAGCGGCCGTGCTCCACCGTGCCGGGATTGGTCTCCAGCGTGATCTCCGCCTCGCCGGCCAGCGGCAGCCGCTCGCGCACGCCGTCGAGGAAGCGCGCGATCAGTTCCGGCGCGAACAGGCTGGGCGTGCCGCCGCCGAAGAAGATGCTGCGGACCGGACGGCCTTCCAGCGCGGCGGCGAAATCGCTGCGATCCGCATCGAGATCGGCCAGCAGCAGTTCCACGTAGCGCTCGTACGGCGGCGGCTCGCCGCGCAGGCCGTGCGAGTTGAAGTCGCAGTACGGGCACTTTTTCACGCACCACGGCATGTGCACGTACAGCGACAGCGGCGGTGCGGACAGCGGCATGCTCAGATCCGGTCGCGCTGCCAGCCGGCCAGGCGGGCATGCAGCACGGCGAGCGCCTGGCCGCGGTGGCTGAGGCGGTTCTTGGTGGCCGGATCGAGCTCCGCCGCGCTTTGCGCCAGGCCGTCCGGCAGGAACAGCGGGTCGTAGCCGAAGCCGCCCGGGCCGCGCGGCGCGTCGAGCACGCGGCCGTGCCAGCGGCCTTCGGCGATCAGCGGTGCGGGATCGTCCGCATGGCGCACCAGCGCCAGCACGCAGATGAAGAAGGCGCCGCGTCGTGCCTCCGGCACGCTTTCCATTTCGCGCAGCAGCTTGGCGTTGTTCGCCGCCGAGTCGCCATGCCCGCCGCTGTAGCGCGCCGAGTACAGGCCCGGCGCGCCGCGCAGGTGGTCCACGCAGATGCCGGAGTCGTCGGCCAGCGCGGGCAGGCCGGTGACGGCCGCGGCATGGCGCGCTTTCAGCAGGGCGTTTTCGATGAAGGTAAGGCCGGTCTCGTCCGCGTCGGCCACGCCCAGGCTGGCCTGCGCGACCACTGCCAGGCCGACATCGGCGAACAGCTGGTTGAACTCGGCGAGCTTGCCGGGGTTGCTGCTGGCGAGAACGATGCGATCCATGCTCAGCCCTGCGCCAGCGCGGCGCGCTGCGCGGCAACCAGCTCGCCGATGCCCTGCTCGGCGAGCCTCAGCAGGCTGTCCATTTCGTCGCGGCGGAAGGCGTGGCCCTCGGCGGTGCCCTGCACCTCGATGAAGCCGCCGCCGTCGTTCATCACCACGTTCATGTCGGTATCGCAGCTGGAGTCTTCGGCGTAATCCAGGTCCAGCACCGGCATGCCCTGGTAGATGCCGACCGAGACCGCGGCGATCGCGCCGAATACCGGGTTGCGGCGCAGGTTCTCGCGCTTCATCAGCACGTTGACCGCATCGACCAGGGCCACGTAGGCGCCGGTGATGGCGGCGGTGCGGGTGCCGCCGTCGGCCTGGATCACGTCGCAGTCCAGGGTGATCACGCGCTCGCCCAGGGCCTGGCGGTCCACGCAGGCGCGCAGGCTGCGGCCGATCAGGCGCTGGATTTCCTGGGTGCGCCCGCCCTGGCCGCCGCGGGCGGCTTCGCGCTGGGTGCGGCTGGAGGTGGCGCGAGGCAGCATGCCGTACTCGGCGGTGACCCAGCCCTCGCCCTTGCCGCGCAGCCACGGCGGCACGCGGTCCTCGACGCTGGCGGTGCACAGCACACGGGTGTCGCCGAAGCTGACCAGCACGGAGCCTTCCGCGTGGCGGGTGTAGTGGCGTTCGATGGTGACGGGGCGCAGCTGGTCGCTGGCGCGGCCGCTCGGGCGGCTGACGGCATTCATGGGGTGCGGTGGCCTGATTGGGCAAGGCAGGGCGGGAGAGTTTACCATTGCGCCCTTTCCGGCCGCCCGCGGCTGCTGATAAGGCCTCTTCCATGATCCGCAGCATGACCGCCTACGCCTTCGCCGAGACCACCGGTCCGGTCGGTGCCCTCAGCTGCGAGCTGCGCACGGTCAACCACCGTTACCTGGAATTGAGCCCGCGCCTGCCGGACGACCTGCGCGCTTTCGAGAGCGCCCTGCGCGAGCGCATCGCGGCGCGCCTGTCGCGCGGCAAGGTGGACCTGACCGTGCGCCTGCGCGGCGAGGCCCGTGGCGACGCGCTGCAGGTCAACCATGCCGTGCTGGGCAAGCTGTCGGAACTGTCGATGGACCTGGAGGCGCGTTTCCCGCGCCTGCAGATCGAGTTCACCGAGCTGCTGCGCTTCCCGGGCGTGCTGCAGCAGGCTGAGGTGGACCAGGACCAGCTGCAGGACGCGCTGTTCGGCGTATTGGACGACGCGCTGGCCGCGCTGACCGCCACCCGCGAACGCGAGGGCGCCAAGCTGGGCGCGATCCTGGGCGAGCGGCTGGACGGCATCGAGCGCATCGTCGGCGAGGTGCGTACCTGGATGCCGCAGATCCGCGAAGGCCTGCGCGCGCGCCTGGAGCAGCGCCTGGCCGACCTCAAGCAGCCGGCCGACCCCGGCCGCCTGGAACAGGAACTGGTGCTGCAGCTCACCCGCGTCGACGTCGACGAGGAGCTCGACCGCCTCGCCACCCACATCGCCGAAGCCCGCCGCGTGCTGGGCCTGAAGGAGCCGGTCGGCCGCCGCCTCGACTTCCTCATGCAGGAGTTCAATCGCGAAGCCAACACCCTGGGCTCCAAGTCGATCGATGCGCGCAGCACCAACGCGGCGGTGGAGCTGAAAGTGCTGATCGAGCAGATGCGCGAGCAGGTGCAGAACATCGAATGAGCACGAGCGACTCCGCCCGTTCCAGGCAAGAGACCACGCTGGAAGGCACCCTCTTCGTGGTCGCCGCGCCGTCCGGCGCCGGCAAGTCCACCCTGGTCAATGCCTTGCTGGAGCGCGAGCCGGCGATCTCGCTGTCGATCTCGCACACCACCCGGCCGCCGCGACCGGGCGAGCAGTACGGGCGGCACTACTACTTCGTGGAGCGTGCGGAGTTCGAGCGCGAGATCGCCGACGGCATCTTCCTGGAACATGCCGAAGTGCACGGCAATCTCTATGGCACCTCGCGCACCACCGTGTCCGGCCTGCTGTGCCAGGGCCGCGACGTGCTGCTGGAAATCGACTGGCAGGGCGCGCGGCAGATCCGCAGATCCAAGCCGGACTGCGTCAGCGTCTTCATCCTGCCGCCGTCGCGGGTGGAGCTGGAGCGGCGCCTGCGCGGGCGCGCGTCGGACAGCGCCGAGGTGATCGAGCGCCGGCTGCACAATTCGCGCGAGGAGATCGCGCATGCCCACGAGTTCGACTACATCATCGTCAACGACAGCTTCGACGAAGCCCTTGGTGACCTGCAGTCGATCGTGCACGCGGTGCGCCAGCGCAGCCAGCTGCAGTGGCGCCGGCACGAGGCGCTGATCGCCGAGCTGTTGGCCTGAACGCCAGGCATCGGACCGTCCGGGGCACTTTTTTCGCATAGCCTTCATGGCCGTCTTCGGCTAATTTGGGCCACTTTCCCCTGGCAGCTTCGCCCATGACCGACTCCGTCCGCGCCAAGCCCGACGACAGCGCCATCGTGCGCGTCCGTGGCCTGACCACGGTGCTCAACGGCAAGACCATCTTCGACGCGCTGGACCTGGATATCCCGCGCGGCAAGGTCACCGCCATCATGGGTCCCAGCGGCACCGGCAAGACCACCCTGCTCAAGCACATCACCGGCCAGATGCGCGGCCAGTCGGGCGAGGTGTGGGTCGATGGCAGGAACGTGCCGGCGCTGCGGCGCGAGCAGTTGTTCGAACTGCGCGAGCGCATCGGCTACCTGTTCCAGAACTCGGCCCTGCTCACCGACTTCGACGTGTTCGAGAACGTGGCGTTTCCGCTGCGCCAGCACACCGCGCTGCCGGAAGTGCTGATCCGCAATATCGTCCTGACCAAACTGCAGGCGGTGGGCCTGCGCGGCGCCGCGCGGCTGCTGCCGAGCGAGCTGTCCGGCGGCATGGCGCGGCGCGTGGCGCTGGCGCGCGCGATCGTGTTCGACCCGATGCTGATCCTCTACGACGAACCCTTCGTCGGCCTCGATCCGATCGCGCTCAACCAGGTGCTGAAGCTGATCCGCACGCTCAACGAGACGCTCGGCATCACCAGCGTGCTGGTGGCGCACGAGCTGGCCGCGGTGCAGCAGGTGGCCGATCACGTGTACCTGATCGCCAACGGCAAGGTGGTGGCGCAAGGCGATCCCAAGACCATCGCCAGCGACGGCTCGCCGTGGACGCGGCAGTTCTTCGGCGGCGAGGCCGATGGCCCGGTGCCATTCCAGTATCCGGCCGGCGACTACGCCGCCTCGCTCGGCTTCAAGGGGGGCGCATGAACGCGCCACGCGACAACATCGTCACCCGCTCGCTGGCCCAGATCGGCGATTGCGGGCTGTTCCTGCTGCAGATCCTGGCCGCCGTGCCGCGCAGCATGCGCCATGCGCGCGAGACCGTGCGGCAGCTGTGGTTCGTCGGCGCGATGAGCCTGATCATCATCATGGTCTGCGGCCTGTTCGTGGGCATGGTGCTGGGGCTGCAGCTGTACGACGTGCTGTCGATCTTCGGCGGCACCTCGGCCACCGGCACGGTGGTGGCGATCGCCATCTACCGCGAACTGGGGCCGGTGGTGACGGCGCTGCTGTTCGCCGGCCGCGCGGGCACCTCGGTGACCGCCGAGATCGGCCTGATGCGCGCCACCGACCAGATCGCCGCGATGGAAATGATGGCGGTCGATCCGATCGCCTACGTCGCGGTGCCGCGCTTCCTCGCCGGCATCATCGCCATGCCGCTGCTGTGCTGCGTGTTCTGCGCGCTGGGCATCTTCGGCGGCCACCTGGTCGGCGTGAGCTGGCTGGGCATCGACAATGGCACCTTCTGGTCGAACATGACCGCGACCGTCGACCTGGTGAAGGACGTGCTCAACGGCGTGCTGTGGAAGAGCATGGCGTTCGGCGGCGTGGTCTCGCTGATCGCCGTGTTCCAGGGCTACACCACGCCGCCGACCAGCGAGGGCGTGGCCTATGCCACGACGCGCACGGTGGTGGCCTCGTCGATCGCCATCCTGGCGCTGGACTTCGTGCTCACCGCCTTCCTGATGTGACTCCCATGACTACGCCACTGACTATTGCCATCACCCATTCGCCAACGAGGATCGTGCCGTGAGCCAGAGACCGTCCTATGCCGTCGGCACCGGCCTGTTCATCGTGCTCGGCTTCGCCGCGCTCGGTTACCTCGCCACGCAGACCACCTCGGTGGCCAATACCAGCCGCGGGCCGAGCTATACCGTGGAGGCGCACTTCGCCAACATCGGCCAGCTCAAGGAGCGCGCGCCGGTGAAGGTGGCGGGCGTGCGCATCGGCCAGGTGCAGTCGATCGTGCTCGATCCGGGCAAGGAGACCGCCGACGTCAAGCTGGCCATCGACCAGCGCTACGACAAGATTCCCGCCGACTCGGTGGCGACGATCTTCACCAGCGGCCTGCTCGGCGACCAGTACGTGGGCATCCAGTACGGCAGCTCGTCCAAGGCCCTGGCCAACGGCGGCACGCTCGCGTTGACGCGTCCCGCCCAGCAGCTGGAGGAAATGCTCGGCAAGTTCTTCGGCGCCGGCGGCGCGGCGGACAACCTGGGCGGCAGCTACACCGTCAAGGCGCGCTTCACCAATGTGGGCGCGCTGTCCGCGGGCGCACCGGTGAAGATGGCCGGCGTGGCGATCGGCAGCGTCAAGTCGGTGCAGGCCGATCCGGTCAAGCTGGACGCCCTGGTGGAGCTGTCGATCGACAAGAAATACGGCCAGATTCCGGACGACTCGGCCGCCGCGGTATTCACCAGCGGTTTGATCGGCACGCAGTACGTTGCGATCCAGCCCGGCGGCTCGCCGGATGCGCTGAAGGACGGTGACGAACTGGTGCTGACCCAGTCGGCCCTGCAGCTCGAAGACCTGATCGGCAAGTTCCTGGTCAACGGCTCGGGCGACAAGAAACCGGACGGCGCCCCCGCTTCCTCTTCCTCCTCCCCGGCCGGCAAGCGTTGAGCCGGCCGTCCCCCCAGCTCTGAATCAGGCTATTCCCAGGAGTTTCCCCATGATGCTGCGCAGTCTGGCTCTCGCCACCGCCATCGCCTTCACCGGCCTCGTCGCCGCCCCGATCCATGCCCAGGCCGCCGCGCAGGCGCCGGCTTCCTCGCAGACGCCCCAGCAGGTCGCGCAGAGCATCGTCGACCAGCTCGGCAAGGCTATCGACGGCCACCAGGCGGAGCTGAAGAAGGATAAGGAAAAGCTCATCTCGGTGATCGACGATGTGTTCCTGCCGCACTTCGACATCGACTACGCCTCGATCCTGGTGCTCGGCCAGCACGCCCGCGAAGCCACGCCGGAGAAGCGCGCCGAGTTCGCCCGCGCGTTCTACAACTCGATCACCCACCGTTACGCCGAAGGCCTGCTCAGCTACACCCAGGGCCGCGTGAAGGTGCTGCCGTTCAGCGGCGACCTCAACGACAAGCGCACCGTGGTGCGCACCCAGGTGGTGCTGGACGACGGCAAGACGGTCTCGGTGGACTACGCGTTCCGCAAGTCGCGCGACGGCGACTGGAAGGCCTATGACGTGATCATCGAAGGCATTTCCTACATCACCAATTACCGCAACCAGGTCGATGCCGAGATCCGCAAGGGCGGCCTCGACAATCTGATCAGCGACCTGAAGAACAAGGGCGCGGATGCGCTCAAGCAGATGGACAAGGACGGCAAGCAGGGATGAGCGCCGCCGCCTTCCAGGTGACGCGCGCCGCGCCGGATGCCTTGCAGGTGTCCGGCGCGCTGACCTTCGCCACCGCGGCGCAGGCGCTGGCCGCTATCGACGCGGCGGCGGCGGACGGCTGCCGCCAGGTCGACCTGGCCGGGGTCAGCCAGAGCGACAGCGCCGGCCTGGCTTGCGTGCTGGCGGTGCTGGCCAAGGCGGCGGAGCGCGGCCATGCGCTGGCGCTGCGCAACGTGCCCGAGGGCATGCGGGTGCTGGCCCAGGTGTGCGAGGTCGACCGGCTGCTCGCCTGAGGCGTGTCGCTGGCTGCTGCGGCAAAGAGAAAGGGGCCTTGCGGCCCCTTTTTTTTGTACTTCAGTTCTGGCTCGGCTTCTGCGCCGCCGGCTGTTTCTGGGATTGCTTCTGTTCCCACTGGTGCTGCTCGTTGAGCAGTTCGTCCGGATCGAAGTTCTTTTCCTTAAGGCCCTGCATCTGCTCGATCACTTCCGCTGGCGGATTGCCGTCGTAGATCCGGTAGATGCGCTGCTGGCGATAGGCGTCGCGCAGGAACACGTAGGGGTCGTAGGCGGACTTCAGGAAGCTCTCGGCGTCGATCGCGCGCGAGCGGATCGTCACCAGGTAGAGCACCTGCGGGATGTAGTACTGGCCGTAGTGGAACTCGTGGTTGCGCGAGAAATAGCTCAGCGGATCGAAAAAGTAGCTGTCCACCGGCAGGCGCCAGACGTCGCGCACGGTGGTCGGGCCGACGAACGGCAGCATCAGGAAGTCGCCTTCGGGCACGCCCCAGCGGGCCAGGGTGACGCCGAAGTCGTTGTCTTCCAGCGGCAGGCCGAGCTGGCTGGCCGGGTCGAAGAAGCCGCCCACGCCCAGGGTAAGGTTGACCAGGAAGCGCCCCGTGCTGCGCGCGGCCTGCATCGGCCGGGCCTGCAGCAGGTCGTTCGCCACCGTGATCGGCATCTTGATATTGGTAAAGAAGTCGCTGACCGCGCGGCGCACCGGCGGATTGGTGACCTTGCGGTAGCCGACCGCCACCGGGCGGATGACGGCCTGGTCGAGCGAATCGTTGAACGCGTAGACCTTGCGGTTGAACTGCTCGTGCGGGTCGTCCGTACGCGGCTTGGCGATGCTGCAGCCGGCCAGCAGGGCGATCGCGAGCAGGGGTAGCAGGCGCAGCGCAAGGAGTCGGAGGGGGGAAGACATCGGTGTCGGGGGTCCTGTCCGCTGCGGAAGGTTAAGGGGAACGATTAAGTGTACTGCCTGGTTTTTATATTGTGTACAGCGGGGCGAGTCTTGCCGGTCGGCGCTGCAGGCCGGCTGAACCGGGCATGATACGTCCATGCTGCATTGCCAGCAAAGCGCCCCCTGGCTACACTGGCGACCTATAAGTCGCTTTATTCCCTAAGGATTTCACATGGCACGCATTACCGTGGAAGACTGCCTCGAGGTAGTCGACAACCGTTTCGAGCTGGTGCTGATGGCGACCAAGCGCGCCCGCCAGCTCGCCAAGGGTGCCGAGCCGGCAGTCAATCCCGATCACGACAAGCCGACCGTGGTCGCGCTGCGCGAGATCGCCGACCGCCGCATCGACCAGGCCACCATCGACGAGATCGACCGCGCCGAGCGCGAGCGCGCCGAGCGCGAAGCGCTGGAATGGGCCGCGGCCGAAGTCGACGACGACCTTTCCAAGGGCGGCGACGACTGATGGACGGAGCCGGCTGTAAACCTCGCCCCGCGCGCGCCGGCTTCGCCGGTGCCGGGCGCGGGTGCGCGAACGCCGGTTCTTGCTCGCTTCATCCCATCCGGCGCATGCACTGGCGCCGCGAGGTGGCTGCCTGAGCGGCGGCCAACGCCCCATGAGCACGACCACGCATCCCGAACCCGTGGATACGTCGTCGCTGCCCCCGTACGTGCTGGCGCTCAAGGAGCGCGTCGCCTATCTACCGCCCGAGCAGGTCGCGCGCGTGCTGCGCGCCTACGAGGTCGGCGCGCAGGCGCATGAAGGCCAGGCGCGCAAAAGCGGCGAGCCGTACATCACGCATCCGGTCGCGGTCGCCGGCATCCTCGCCGAGCTCGGCCTGGATGCCGAGACCATCATCGCGGCGATCCTGCACGACACGCTGGAAGACACCGCGCTCAGCCGCACGGAGCTTGCCGGCGAATTCGGCGAGACCGTGGCCGACTTGGTCGACGGCGTCACCAAGCTGGACAAGATGCGCTTCAGCAGCCGGCAGGAAGCCGACGCCGAAAGCTTCCGCAAGATGCTGCTGGCGATGGCGCGCGACCTGCGCGTGATCCTGATCAAGCTCGCCGACCGCCTGCACAACATGCGCACGCTCGGTGCCAAGGATGCCGACTCGCGTCGCCGCATCGCTCGCGAGACGCTGGAGATCTACGCGCCGATCGCGCAGCGCCTGGGCATGAACAAGTTCAAGGCCGAGCTGCAGGACCTGGGTTTCCGCGCCCTGCATCCGGACCGCTACCGCGTGATCAGCGAGCGCATCCGCGCCGCGCTGGGCAATCGCCGCGAGGCGATGGGCAAGATCGAGGCCGCGCTGTCGGCACGTCTTACTGGCGAGCACCTGGCTTCGCGCGTGCTCGGCCGCATCAAGTCGCCGTGGAGCATCTATTCGAAGATGCGCAGCGAGCATAAGAGCTTCGCCCAGCTGATGGACGTCTACGGTTTCCGCGTGGTGGTCGACAGCGCAATGAGCTGCTACGTCGCGCTGGGAGCGGTGCATTCGCTGTACAAGCCGGTGGATCGCCGCTTCAAGGATTTCATCGCGATCCCCAAGGCCAACGGCTACCAGTCGCTGCACACCGTGCTGCTGGGGCCGTTTGGTGCGCCGATCGAAGTACAGATCCGCACGGCCGAGATGGATTCGGTGGCCGAGCGCGGCGTGGCCGCGCACTGGGCCTACAAGACCGACAGCGGTCCCGCCAACAGCGCGCAGGCGCGGGCGCGCGAATGGCTGTCGTCGCTGGCCGACAGCCAGGCGAATACGGCCTCGTCGTCCGAGTTCATCGAGAACGTCAAGATCGACCTGTTCCCGGACGAGGTCTATCTGTTCACCCCGCGCGGCGACATCCTCTCGCTGCCGCGCAACGCCACGGCACTGGATTTCGCCTACGCGGTGCATACCGACGTCGGCGACCACGCGGTGGCCGCGCGCGTGGATAAGAAGCTGCTGCCGCTGCGCACGCGCCTGGAATCCGGCCAGCTGGTGGAGATCATCACCGCGCCGTCGGCGGTGCCCAATCCGGCCTGGCTGGAGTCCGTGGTCACCGGCAAGGCGCGCACGGCGATCCGCCAGTACCTGAAACACCTGCAGCACGAAGACGCGGTCGACTTCGGCCATCGCATGCTCGATCGCGCACTGGACGCGCAGGGTTCCAGCCTGGATGCGATTCCGGTTGCCGTGCTGGACCGTTTCCTGGAAGCCGCCAAGCTCAAGCGCCTGGAAGAACTGCTGGCCGACATCGCACTGGGCAACCGCATGCCTGACGTGGTCGCCGGCCAGTTGCTCGCCGCGCGCGGCAAGCAGAAAGGCACCGCGGCGCCCACGCAGCATGCGGTGGAGAAGATCCGCATCACCGGCGCCGAGCGCGGTGTGCTGAGCTTCGGCAACTGCTGCCACCCGCTGCCGGGCGACGAGATCATCGGTTATCTCTCCACCGGCAAGGGCATCGTGGTGCACCGGATCGAATGCCCGAACGTGGTGGAGCTGCGCAAGTCGCCGGAGCGCTGCGTCGCCATCGAATGGGACCGCGACGTGCAGGGCGACTACCGTGCCGAGCTGCGCATCGAGGTCATCAACCGTCCGGGCGTGCTGGCCACGGTGGCAGCGGCGATCGCGGCGGCGAACTCGAATATCGAGAACGTGGAATACGTCGAGCGCGACAGCGCCGCGGCCACGCTGCTGTTCGCGCTGGAAGTGAAGAACCGCAAGCACCTGGCCGACGTGATCCGCCGCGTGCGCCGCACCGGCGTGGTGAGCGGCGCCTACCGCTATCCGCTTTAAGTCGCGTCCGCGCTTTCCTACACTTCGGGCTTTCCCCGTCCGAGGTTCCCGCGATGACCCGCAGCATCATCTCCACCGACAAGGCGCCGGCCGCGATCGGCCCGTACTCGCAGGCCGTGCGCGCCGGCAACACCGTGTACTTCTCCGGGCAGATCCCGCTGGATCCGGCCACCGGGAACCTGGTGCAGGGCGATATCGCGCTGCAGACCCGTCGCGTGTTCGACAACCTCAAGGCGGTGGCCGAGGCGGCGGGCAGTTCGCTGTCGGCGATCGTGCGCGTCGGTATCTACGTCACCGACCTGGCCAACTTCGCCACCGTCAATGCGGTGATGGCCGAATATTTCCAGGCGCCGTATCCGGCGCGCTCCACCATCCAGGTCTCGGCCCTGCCCAAGGGCGCCGAGGTGGAAGTGGACGCCGTGCTGGTGATCGACTGACCTTGCGGCGAGGCGTGCGCCGACACGTGGTGTCGCACGCCTCCGCTACGCCTTTGCCGGCGCCTCCGTTAGGCTTTCGGTGATGTCCGCTGCGCCCACGCCACCCGCCGTCCATGCTTCCAGGGATCCCGGCCTCGCGCCGGTGTCGTCCCTGCCTGGTGTCGGCCCGGCGCTGGCCGCCACCCTGGCCAAGCTGGGCCTGGAGCGCCTGCAGGACCTGTGGTTCCACCTGCCGTTGCGCTACGAAGACCGCACCCAGATCAGCACCATCGCGGAGCTGCACGTGGGCGACCGCGTCCAGGTCGAGGGCAAGGTGGAAGCGGTCGAGCGCGGCTTCCGCTACCGGCCGCAGCTGAAGGTGGCGATCAGCGACGATTCGCGCGAAACGCTGGTGCTGCGCTTCTTCCACTTCCATCGCGCCCAGGCCGAGCAGCTCAAGCCCGGCGTGCGCCTGCTGGTCTACGGCGAAGTGCGCCACGGCGCGCAGGGCCTGGAGATGGTGCATCCGCAGTACCAGCGGCTGGAAGGCGTGGCCGAGCCGGCGATGGAGGAGCGGCTGACCCCGGTCTATCCCACCACCGAAGGCCTGGGCGTGAAGCGGCTGGCCGGCGTGATCGCCAAGGCGCTGGCGCTGCTGCCGCCCGACCGGGAGCTGGAGCTGATTCCGCCTGACCTGGGCGCGCAACACGGCCTGACTTCGCTGCGTGACGCACTGCTCTATGTGCACCGCCCGCCGCCCGACGCACACCTTGGCCAGCTGACGCAGGGCCGGCATCCCGCGCAGCAACGCCTGGCCTTCGAGGAACTGCTGACCCAGCACCTCAGCCTCAAGCGCATGCGCGCCGCGGTGAAGCGGCGCCACTCGCCCGCGCTCGGCGGCGACGGCACGCTGCGCGCACGCCTGCTGGCAGGGCTGCCGTTCCGGCTTACCGGCGCGCAGCAGCGCGTCAGCGACGCCGTGGCCGTGGACATGGCCAGGACGCATCCGATGCTGCGGTTGGTGCAGGGCGACGTCGGCAGCGGCAAGACCGTGGTCGCCGCGCTGGCGGCGCTCGCGGCGGTCGAATCGGGCCATCAGGTCGCGCTGATGGCGCCCACCGAACTGCTGGCCGAGCAGCACCTGCGCAACTTCCGCCACTGGCTGCAGCCGCTGGGCGTGGAAGTCGAATGGCTGGCCGGCAAGGTCACCGGCAAGGCGCGCACGCGGGCGCTCGAACGCGTCGCCGCCGGCGCGCCGGTGGTGATCGGCACGCATGCGCTGATGCAGGAGGGCGTCGAGTTCGCGCGGCTGGGCCTGGTGATCGTCGACGAGCAGCATCGCTTCGGCGTGCAGCAGCGCCTGGCGTTGCGCGACAAGGGGCTGGAAGGCGACCAGGTGCCGCACCAGCTGGTGCTCACCGCGACGCCGATCCCGCGCACGCTGGCGATGAGCGCGTATGCCGACCTGGACGTCTCCTCCATCGACGAGCTGCCGCCGGGCCGCACGCCGGTGCAGACCATCGCCATCTCCAATGCGCGCCGCGCGGAAGTGATCGAGCGCATTCATGCGGCCTGTCACGAAGGCCGCCAGGTCTACTGGGTGTGCACGCTGATCGAGGAAACCGAACAGCTGCGCGCGCAGGCGGCGGAGGTGGCGCATGCGGAACTGTCGGCGGCGCTCGGCGACCGCAAGGTAGGCCTGATCCACGGCCGCATGAAACCCAGGGAAAAACAGGCGGTGATGGACGCCTTCAAGCACGGCGAACTGGCCGTGCTGGTCGCCACCACCGTGATCGAGGTGGGTGTGGACGTACCCAACGCCAGCCTGATGGTGATCGAGAACAGCGAGCGGCTCGGCCTGGCCCAGCTGCACCAGCTGCGCGGCCGCGTGGGCCGCGGCGCGGTCGCCTCCAACTGCGTGCTGCTGTACCAGCCGCCGCTGGGCATGCTGGCCAGGGAGCGCCTGCAGGTGATGCGCGATACCAACGATGGTTTCCGCATCGCCGAGAAAGACCTCGAGCTGCGCGGCCCGGGCGAAGTGCTCGGTACGCGCCAGACCGGCCAGCTCAGCTTCCGCATCGCCGACCTCTCCCGCGACGCGCACCTGCTGCCGGCGGTGCAGGAGGTCGGCGCGCAGATGCTGCGCCATCACGCCGGCCAGGCGGAGCGGCTGATCGAGCGCTGGATCGGTGGCGCGGCGCGTTATGCGCACGCGTGAGGGCAGGGCGCGATGACTTTTGCGTTCCGCGCTCGCCGCCGTAAGCTAGCCGGCTCATCCGAGGAAACCCCCATGACCAAGCCCCAGCTGCTGATCGACACCGACCCCGGCGTGGACGACGCCCTCGCCATCCTGATGGCGCATGCCCACGCCGACATCGCCGGCCTGAGCATCGCCGCGGGCAACGTGGGCCTGGGGCATACCGTGCGCAATGCGCGCACGCTGGTCGATCTGGTGGGTGGCGGCGTGCCGGTGTTCGCGGGCTGCCCGACGCCACTGGTGCGCGGGCCGGAGGAGGACGCCGCCTTCGTGCACGGCGCGGATGGCCTGGGCGACGTCGGCTTCGCCGAGCCCGTCGCGACGGCCGAGGCGGAGCAGGCCGCGCTGGCGCTGCTGCGCCTCACCCGCGAGCGTCCGGGCGAGCTGACCCTGGTGGCGCTGGCTCCGCTGACCAACGTGGCGCTGGCCCTGCGCCTGGATCCGACCCTGCCGCAGCGCGTGAAGCGCCTGGTGGTGATGGGCGGGGCGGTGACCGGCCTCGGCAACACCGGCAAGGTGCCGGCCGAGTTCAACATCGGCTTCGATCCCGAGGCCGCGCACGTGGTGTTCGAGGCCTTCCCGCAGTTCGAGCTGGTCGACTGGGAAGCCACCCTGCGCCATGCCTTCGACGAGCCGGAATTCGACGGCTGGCTCGATGCCGGCGACAAGCGCGCCGAGTTCTTCGGCCAGGTGTTCCGCACCGCCCGCGCCTTCAATGCCAGCAGCAAGCGCCGGGGCATCATCGCGGCGGATGCGCTGGCCATGGCGGTGGCGATCGACCCGTCCATCGTCACCCGCAGCGAGGAGCGCCACGTGGCCATCGAGCTGGACGGCCGGCTCACCCGCGGCGCCACCGTGGTGGACTGGGCCGGCCGCCTGGGCCGTCCGGCCAATGCGCGGATCGTGCTGGAGGTGGACCAGGAACGCTTCGCGGCCATGGTGAGACGCGCGCTGGGCGCAGCCTGAGCGGCCCGGGCCGGGCAAGTCACTGACGTGCTTGCCCTTGGCGCGGGGAGGTCGCTATAATGCCGCTCTTTCGCCCATCGCTTTGAGTCCGTCATGAAGCCCGATATCCATCCGAATTACCGCCCGGTGGTGTTCCAGGACCTGTCGTCCGACTTCGCGTTCCTGACGCGTTCGACGATCGCGACCAAGGAAACCGTCAAGTGGCAGGACGGCAACGAGTACCCGCTGATCAAGGTGGATATCTCCAGCCATTCGCACCCGTTCTACACCGGCAAGCAGAAGACCATCGAAACCGGTGGCCGCGTGGACAAGTTCCGCCGCCGCTACGCGCAGAAGTAATCGCGCGACGCGTCAGCCAGTCTTATGACTGGCGGAGCTGCAAGGTCAGGTACATGGCATGGGGCGAGCGCAGGCTCGCCCCATGCTTTTTCGCGTCCGCCATCCGACCATTCGCCAAGGGATGTTCGCCGGGTGATGTGTGATAATGGGCGGCGTTGCATCGCGCCTTCCCCAGCGCGATGCGCTTATTTCCCCCGCCTGGCGCACCACCCCCGGTGACCGGCGGCGACATTCGCGAAGGAGGTTTCCGTGTCCGATACCAAGACCGTCAAGCTGGTGGATGAGTCGAACAACCGCAGCAGCGAGCTGCCCCTGCTGAGTGGCACGCTCGGTCCGGCCTGCGTCGACATCGGCAATCTGTACAAGGACACCGGCCACTTCACCTACGACCCGGGCTACGGCAGCACCGCCAGCACCAAGAGCGCGATCACCTACATCGACGGCGACCAGGGCGTGCTGCTGTACCGCGGCTACCCGATCGAGCAGCTGGCCGAGAAGTCGAGCTTCCTCGAGACCGCTTACCTGCTGCTCAACGGCGAGCTGCCCAGCAAGAGCGAGTTCGTCAAGTTCGAAGACGACATCACGCATCACACGATGATGCACGAGTCGCTCAAGGACTTCTTCAAGGGCTTCCACCACGACGCGCATCCGATGGCCATGCTGGCCGCCTCGGTGGCTTCGCTGTCGGCCTTCTACCACGACGACATCGACGTCGATGACGCGGAAGACCGCAAGCTGGCCGCGATCCGCCTGATCGCCAAGATGCCGACCATCGCCGCCGCCTGCTTCCGCTATTCGATCGGCTGGCCGTTCCGCTATCCGCGCAACAACCTCGAATACGTCGACCGCTTCCTGCACATGATGTTCGAGGTGCCGAGCGAGCCGCTGACGCTGAGCCCGGTCGCCGCCAAGGCGCTGGACCTGCTGTTCATCCTGCACGCCGACCACGAGCAGAACGCCTCCACCTCGACGGTGCGCCTGGTCGGCTCGACCGGCGCCAACCCGTACGCCTCCATCGCCGCGGGCATCACCGCGCTGTGGGGCCCGGCGCACGGCGGCGCCAACGAGGCGGTGCTGAAGATGCTCGAGGAGATCGGCACGGCCGACAAGGTCGAGACCGCGGTCAAGCGCGCCAAGGACAAGAACGACAACTTCCGCCTGATGGGCTTCGGCCATCGCGTGTACAAGAATTTCGACCCGCGCGCGAAGATCATCCGCGAGATGACCCACAAGGTGCTCGGCGAGCTCGGCGTCAACGACCCGCTGCTGGAAGTGGCGCTGAAGCTGGAAGAGGCGGCGCTGAAGGATGACTACTTCGTCGAGCGCAAGCTGTACCCGAACGTCGACTTCTACTCGGGCATCATCTACAAGGCGCTCAACATCCCGACCGAAATGTTCACCGTGATGTTCGCCATCGCCCGTACCGCCGGCTGGATCGCCCACTGGATCGAGCAGCACGAAACCCCCGGTGCGCGCATCGGCCGTCCGCGCCAGATCTACACCGGCGCCAACGTGCGCGACTACGTGTCGGCCGACAAGCGCTGAGCGCAGCGTCGCCGCACACGAAAACGCCCGGCCATGCCGGGCGTTTTCTTTTGGGCGGAAGCTGAAGAGTCAGCGCAAGGCCGCCGTGAGCTTGCGTTCGAAGTCGTCTTCGTCCGCGCCCTCGGCGATCAGGGCTTCCACGGTGGCGAGCGGGGCGCGGCGCATGGGCTTCTCGTCGATGCGGTCCAGCGGCGGCTGGCGCAGCGAGTTGACCGGCAGCACGGTGAGGTCGAACGGCAGTTCGTCGGCGGCGAACAGCAGCACCGGGTATTCGGCCTGTTCGTCGCGGCTGATGCGCAGGCGGCGTGTCTGCGTTTCGACCGGCACGCCATGTTCGCGCAGGTGCAGGATGACTGCCTCCGGATCGTCGCTGAACACATGCAGGCAGACCGCCGAATGGCTGTCCGCGGTGCCGTCCAGCACGGCGCCGACCAGGCGCGGTTCGTAGTCGCCGAGGAAGCGCATGGCTTCCGCCGCCGCCTCGCGGCGTTTCTGCAGCAGCTGCGGCTGGCTGTGCGCCTGGAAGATGCGCTGGTGTTCGCGCAGCGCTTCCTCGATCTCGTTGTTGCGCGGCAGCGCCTGGGTGTCGAAGATGCCCAGCCGCTCGGCGGCCTTGAGCTTGGCGTGATGAAAATCGCGGATGCCGTGTTCGCTCATGAGGCGCGCGGCCTCCTGGGCGATGCGCAGGCGGTTGCGCTGGACGCGGTCCTGCGCATGGATACGGTGATGTTCGCCTCGAGCCATGATCCTGGTCCCTCCCGGTCGTTGGTTGGAGGTGCGGCCGTGCCTGACGGCCTCGCGGCGTAGCGGGTGGGCCGGCCACCCGCCGGTCGCGTCAGAAGATGTCGTACGCGTGCTGCTGGTCGGGATCCTCCTGCTGCTGGCTGGCCTGCTGGCGCAGGCGGTCCACGTCTTCCACCTTGAACATTTCCGGCATGGCGTTGGGATTGCCCGGCTCGGACGGCAGGCCGCTGGAGCGGTCGATCTGCACCGTGCTGATGCCCGGCGGCATCGACAGGGTGGCGGAGGGGCGGTCCTTCAGCGCTGCGCCCATGTAGTCCATCCAGATCGGCAACGCCGCCTTGGCGCCGAATTCGCCGCGGCCCAGCGAGCCGAAGTCGTCGAAGCCTACCCATACGGCCGTGGAGAGATCGCCATTGAAGCCGACGAACCAGGCGTCGCGGTGCTCGTTGGTCGAGCCCGTCTTGCCGGCGAGGTCGTCGCGACCCAGCGCCATGGCGGCGGCGCCCGTGCCGCGGCGGATCACGTCCTTCATCAGCGAGGTGACCAGGAAATCGTTGCGCACGTCGATCACCTGCGGCGCCAGCACCGGCGGATGCCCGCCGTCGTGCGCGTCGGCCGGCAGCACCGCGCCGCCCACGCTGGCTGCGCCGGCTGGCGTGCCGGCGACCGAATTGGCCGGCGCCACCGTGGCATTGGCCGGCGGCGGGCCTGGCGGACGGGTATCGAGCAGGCGCTCCTGGCAGGTGCGGCAGGCGCGTGCCGGGTTGGCGACGTAGACCGGCTTGCCGTCGCGGTCGTCGATCTCGCTGATGAAGTAGGGCGTGACCAGGTAGCCGCCGTTGGCGAACACCGCATAGCCGCGCGCCATGCCCATCGGCGACACCGAGGCGGTGCCCAGCGCCATCGACAGGTTGGGCGGCAGGGCGTCGGGCGAGAAGCCGAAGCGGGTGACGTAGTCGCGCGCATAGCGCACGCCGATGGCGTCGAGCAGGCGCACCGACACCAGGTTCTTGGACTTCACCAGCGCCTCGCGCAAGCGGATCGGGCCGTCGAACTTGTCGTCGTCGTTGGAGGGCGTCCACAGTCCGTCCGGCCGCGACGGGTCGGGCAGGGCCAGCGGCGCGTCGTTGACGATGGAGGCCGGCGTGAAGCCGCGCTCGAACGCCGCTGAATAGATGTACGGCTTGAAGCTGGAGCCCGGCTGGCGCGCCGCCATGACCGCGCGGTTGAACTTGCTGCGCAGGAAGTTGAAGCCACCGACCAGGGCCTGCAGCGAGCCGTCCTCCGGATTGACCGAGGCCAGTGCGCCCTGCACCTTCGGGATCTGCGCCAGTTCCCATTCGCCCTTGGCGTTGCGCGACAGGCGGATGATGTCGCCGCGCTTGAGCACGGCGGCTACGTTCTTCGGCGGGGCGCCGACACGGGTCTCGTTGACGTAGGGCTTGGCCCAGGCCACCGCGTCCTGGCCGAGCTTCACCTGCTCGCGACTGGACAGGTAGACCGTCGCCTCGCTGCCGTCCACGCCGGTGACCACGCCCGGGCGCAGGCCGGCGATGTCGGTATAGCTGGACAGGATGCGGTCGAAGTCCTCGTTGCCGGCACTGTCGGCGAGCTCCTGGTGGTCTTCCGGGCCGCGCCAGCCGTGGCGGTGGTCGTAGTCGATCAGGCCGGCGCGCAGCGCGTCCACCGCGGACTGCTGGCGGGCGCTCTGCACCGTGGTCTTGATCACATAGCCCTCGGTGAGGGCGTCATTGCCCAGCCGGTCCAGCGCCTGCAGGCGGACCATCTCGGCCAGGTAGGGGGCGTCCACCTCGATCGGCGGCTCGTGCGGGAAGGCGTCGTTCGGTTCGGCGATCGCCTGCTGGTACTCGGCCTGGGTGATGTAGCGGTTGTTCAGCATCTGCCCCAGCACCCAGTTGCGGCGGTTGAGGCCGCGCTTGGGGTTGTTGATCGGGTTGACCACCGAGGGCAGCTGGAAGGTCGAGGCGATCATCGCGCACTCGGCCACGGTCAGCTGGTCCAGGCTCTTGCCGTAGTAGTACGCGGCGGCGGCGGCCACGCCATAGGAGCGGTGGCCGAGGAACATCTTGTTCAGATAGAGCTCGAGGATCTGGTCCTTGCTGAGCTCATTCTCCATGCGCAGGGCGATGAAGATTTCCGTGAGCTTGCGCGAATACAACTTCTCGGGGCTCAGGAAGAAGTTTCGCGCAACCTGTTGGGTAATGGTCGAGCCGCCGGGGCCCTTGTCGCCGCCGGAGACGACCACGTGCCAGCCGGCGCGGGCAATGCCGTGCCAGTCCACGCCGGGGTGGCGGTAGAAATCGCCGTCCTCTGCCGACAGTACGGCGTGCTTGAGGCGATCGGGTACCGCGGCGATGGCGACCGGGATGCGCCGGGTCTCGCCGAAGGTGGCGATCAGCTTGCCGTCGGCGCTGACCACGCGCAGCGGCACCTGCATGTGATAGTCCTTCAGGACCGCGACAGAGGGGATGCGCGGCGAGACCAGCCAATACGCCACACCCACCGCGGCGACCGCCAGCAGCAATCCGGTGAAGGCAAGGATCAGCACCCAGCGCAGCAGACGCTTGAGAATTTGCATGGTGTGGATATTGCGAGACCTGAGTCAAAACACGGCACAGTATAGATGTAGCACCATTTGCTTAACGGTAGAGGACGGCACATTCCCACCGGCAGGTCACCGTTACGTCACAAAAACGGCCGGGACGTGATTAGCGCCAAATGTGGATGCCGTCACGCCAAAACAGTCGAGAAAGTTCGTGTAGGCCGTTGCCAATACGTTAATTTTTGGATTTAATGCCGACGCGCACTCGCCACACTTAGACGGTGCAGGCGCCCAGGGGCAAGGGGGAAAATCGTGGGGCTCTTTACACCCAAGAAGCCGCCGCTGATTGGCGTCGATATCAGTTCGACGGCAGTCAAGCTGCTGCAGCTCAGCCAGGCCGGTGGCCGTTATCGCGTGGAGCACTACGCGGTCGAGCCACTGCCCCCCAATGCCGTGGTCGAAAAGAACATCGTCGAAGTCGAGGCGGTGGGCGAAGCGATCCGGCGCGCGGTAGCCCGCTCGGGCACCAAGCTCAAACATGCGGCTGCGGCCGTCGCCGGTTCGGCGGTCATCACGCGCATCATTCCGATGTCCAGCGATCTGTCCGAGGAAGACCTCGAAGGACAGATCCAGGTCGAAGCGAACCAGTACATCCCGTACCCGATCGAGGAAGTGAGCCTTGATTTCGAGGTGCTGGGCCCGGTGCGCGACAACCCGGAAATGAACAACGTGCTGCTCGCCGCGTCGCGCACCGAGAACGTCGACATGCGCGTCGCCGCGCTGGATCTCGGCGGCATCGGCGCCAAGGTGGTCGACGTCGAGGCGTTCGCGATGGAGAACGCGTTCTCGATGGTCGCCGACCAGCTCAACGTCGGTCGCGACGCGCTGGTCGCCGTAGTCGACATCGGCGCCACCATGACCACGCTGTCGGTGCTGCGCAACCAGCGCACCATCTACTCGCGCGAACAGGTCTTCGGCGGCAAGCAGCTCACCGACGAAATCATGCGCCGCTACGGTCTTTCCTACGAGGAAGCCGGCCGCGCCAAGCGCAAGGGCGGCCTGCCGGAGTCCTACGAGACCGAGGCGCTGGAGCCGTTCAAGGAATCGCTGATCCAGCAGATCAGCCGCCTGCTGCAGTTCTTCTTCGCGGGCAGCGAATTCAGCAAGGTCGACCAGGTGGTGCTCGCCGGTGGCTGCGCTTCCATCGAGGGCCTCTGCCCGATGCTCGAGGAGCAGCTCGGCGTGTCCTGCGTGGTGGCCAACCCGCTGGCGCGCATGTCGCTGTCGCCGCGCGTGCAGGCGCAGCAGCTGGCCCAGGACGCGCCCGCGCTGATGATTGCGGTCGGCCTCGCCATGAGGAGCTTCGACTGATGGCACGCATCAACCTACTTCCCTGGCGCGCCGAACGCCGCAAGCATCGCGAGCGTGAGTTCTTCATGCAGCTCGGCGCGGCGGTCGTCGCGGCGATCCTGGTCGTGCTGGTGTGGATGACCTGGATGGACCAGCGCATCGGCAACCAGAACGAGCGCAACGACTATCTGCAGGGCGAGATCAAGCAGCTCGACGAGCGCATCGCCAAGATCAAGGATCTGGAGAAGGTGCGCGAGCGCCTGCTGGCCCGCAAGCAGATCATCGAGCAGCTGCAGGCCAACCGCTCGCAGATGGTCCACCTGTTCGACGAACTGGTGAAGACCATTCCCGCCAGCGCGCGCCTCAGTGGGCTCAAGCAGAGCGGCGAATCGATGTCGCTGGACGGCGTCGCACAGTCCAACGCCAGCGTCGCCGAATACATGCGCAACCTCGAAGCCTCGCCGTGGATGGGCCACACCGATCTGCGCAAGACCGAGAACACTCACGGCGATTCGCGCATGCCTTACGTGTTCGGCCTGGACGTCGCGCTCAGCAAGCCCAAGGGTGACGATGCCGCGGACGGTGAACATGTGTCGGTGCAGCCGGCCGGCGGCGCCAGCGCCTCGGCTCCGGCTGCTGCGGCGCCCATCGCCCCTGCGGCTGCGGCACCTGCCACGTCCGGCACGGCTGCGCGCCAGGCGCTCGGCGCGGCGGCGCAGTCGTTGACCTCGCCGGCCAAGCCCGCGCAGGCGGCAGCTCCGCAGCAGGCGCCCAAGCCGACCAGCGCGGCGAGCAACGGGGGAGCCAAGCCATGAAACTCTTGAATGACCTGCGCAACCTCGATCGCAACAACATCGGCGGCTGGCCGAAGTCGGCCAAGATCTTCTTCACCGTGCTGCTGTTCGGCCTGGTCGGGTTCTTCGGCTGGTACCTGATCATCAGCGACCAGCAGGACAACCTGAACACGCTGGCCGGCAAGGAAGAACAGCTCAAGCAGGAGTTCTCCCAGAAGCAGGCCAAGGCGGTGAATCTCGAAGCGCTGCAGCAGCAGCTCGACGAGATGCAGGACATGCTGCGCCAGCTGCTGCGCCAGCTGCCCAGCCGTACCGAGATGCCGGAACTGCTGGTCGATATCTCGCAGACCGCGCTGTCGGCGGGCCTGGAGACCGAGCTGTTCCAGCCGGGCGCCGAGATCCCGAAGGATTTCTACGCCGAGAAGCCGATCCAGTTGCGCATGGTGGGCAACTACCACCAGTTCGGCACCTTCATCAGCGGCGTGGCCTCGCTGCCGCGCGTGGTGATCCTGACCCTGCACGACGTCTCGCTCACGCCCAAGGACAAGAGCGGCATGCTGGTCCTGCAGGGCACGGTCAAGACCTATCGCTATCTGGAAGACGACGAGAGCGCCGAAGCCAAGGCGGCCAACGCCAGGCCGGCAGGCGCCAAGACCGGGGGGCAGAAATGAGCAACACCACCGCCCTCCGCGCCGCACGCGTCGCGCTGGCCATCGCCGCCGTCCTGATGCTGGCCGGCTGCACCCGCGGCATGTCGGACCTGCGCGACTGGGTCTCGCAGGAAAAGCAGAAGAAAGGCGCACCGATCCCGCCGCTGCCCGTGATCAAGACCTTCGAAACCTTCCTCTACAACGACCAGGACCGCCGCGACCCGTTCAGCCCCAGCACTGCTGAGCTGGATAACAGCGCCGCGAACGGTCCGCGCCCCGACCAGGACCGCGCCAAGGAGCCGCTGGAGGCGTTCGCGCTCGACAGCCTCAAGATGGTCGGCACGGTCGGTACCGGCAACGGCATGGAAGTGCTGATCAAGGATCCCACCGGGGTGATCCACCGGGTCCACCGCGGCGAATACATGGGCCAGAACTACGGACACGTCTCCGCCATCGCCGAAGACCATCTTGAACTGGTCGAACTGGTATCCAACGGCAACGGTGGCTGGATGGAACGCTCAGCCAGCATCGCGCTTGGCGAGAAATAAGAATCACAGGGGCTGATGCAATGACGAACCTCAACCAACCAGTCCAGGGCCGTGTCATGCGCCATGCGAGTCGCCGCTTGTTCACCGCACTGCTGATCGCCGGTGCCGCGTGGTCCGGCCTCGCAGCCGCCGCGACGAACACCTTGCGCGAGATCAGCTACGACACCCTGCCTGGCGGCAAGGTGGAGCTGCATCTGAACTTCGCCCAGGGCCCGGTGCCCGAGCCGAAGGTCTTCACCACCGGCAACCCGCCGCGCATCGCCATCGACTTCCCCGATACCGAGAACTCCGCCGCACGGCACCTCGACATCGGCAAGGGCTCGACCATGGGCGTTTCGGCGATCTCCGCCGGCGGCCGCACCCGCGTGGTGGTCGAACTGATGCGCGACTCGAGCTACCGCTCGCGCGTCGACGGCAACAGCCTGGTGTTCACGGTCAGCAATGGCACCGAGGCACAGACCACCACCACGGCGTCGATCATCGATCCGTCCAAGGCGCTGCCGTCCTCGGCCGCCGGCCCGGCGGTGTCCAATATCGACTTCCGGCGCGGTCCCAACGGCGAAGGCCGCGTGCTGATCAACTTCAGCGGCTCCGGCGCCAATGCGGACATGAAGCGCGAAGGCGACAAGGTCGTGGTCAACCTCGACCACGTGAACCTGCCCGCGAACCTCGCCCAGCGCCTGGATGTGCTCGACTTCGCCACGCCGGTGCAGTCGGTCACCACCAAGGCCGGCACGCGCGGCGGCGCCCGCATGGAGATCGCGGTCAAGGGCAACGTGGAGACTTCGGCCTACCAGACGGGCGACCAGTATGTGGTCGAGGTCGCGCCGAAGAAGGTCGTCCCGGGCACCGGTCCGGATGGCAAGCCGTTGAAGGGTCAGGAACAGGCCTACAACGGCAACCGCGTCACCTTCAATTTCCAGGACATCCCGGTGCGTTCGGTGCTGCAGCTGATCGCCGACATGTCCGGCCAGAACCTGGTGGCTGCCGATACTGTCGGCGGCGCGATCACCCTGCGTCTCGTCAATGTGCCGTGGGACCAGGCGCTGGATGTGGTGCTGCGCGCGAAGGGTCTCGACAAGCGCCGCAACGGCAATGTGATCTGGATCGCTCCGCAGGAGGAGCTGGCCAAGTATGAGCAGGGTGTCGCCGAGGCCCGCATGAAGGCCGAGGATACCGCTGAGCTGGTCACCGACTATGTGCCGATCAGCTATGGCAAGGCGCAGGACATCGCCAAGTTGCTGACCCAGGGCAGCATGACCGGCGGTGGCAGCGGCGGCGGCGGTGGCGGTGGCAGTGCCCACGGCTTCCTGTCTTCGCGCGGCAGCGTCTCCTTCGACGAGCGCACCAACACCCTGCTGATCAACGACAACCCGCAGAAGATTCGCGAACTGCGCGACCTAATCGCCGTGCTCGACCGCCCGGTGCAGCAGGTCCTGATCGAATCGCGCATCGTGGTGGCTACCGATACTTTCACGCGCGAGCTGGGCGTAAAGTGGGGCGTGCAGGCGACCCATACCACCAGCGGCGGCAACGTCATTTCCACCAGTCCGACCGGCACCAATGCAGGCGGGCTGGCGGTTAATCAGGGCAATATCAACAACGCGGGCGGCACCGGCACCACCACTTACCAGACTGGTGCGGGCGGCTTCAACGTGAATCTGCCGGCGACGAACGCTCTCGCCAGCACACTCGGCCTGGCCATCCTGGGCAAGAACTACCTGGTCGATCTGGAACTCTCGGCCGCCCAGACCGAAGGCCGCGGCGAAGTGATCTCCAGTCCGCGCGTCATCACCGCGAATCAGCAGGAAGCGGTGATCCGCCAGGGTCAGGAAATCGGTTATGTCACCTACCAGAACAGCGGTAGCGCCGGCACCGCGCCCACTGCTTCCGTGCAGTTCAAGGACGCCGTGCTGGAACTGAAGGTCACCCCGACCATCACCGCCGACAACCGCGTCTACCTCGCGATCAACGTGAAGAAGGATGCGCTGGCGCAGTTCGTCACCACGCCGAACGGTCAGGTGCCGCAGATCGATACCCGCGAGATCAACACTTCCGTGCTGGTGGACAACGGGCAGACCGTGGTGCTCGGCGGCATCTATGAGATCACCAAGCAGAACACCGTCACCAAGGTGCCGGGCCTCGGTGATATCCCCGGCATCGGTGTGCTGTTCCGCACCACCAAGCGCCAGAACGACAAGGCTGAACTGCTGATCTTCGTGACCCCGCGCATCCTGAGCGACAGCTTGCGCTGAGCGGATCGTCAGCGAGAAACACGCAAGAAGGGCGGCCTTGGGTCGCCCTTCTTCGTTTCCGTGCATGCTCAAGCTATGCCATCAGTCGCGGCCCCACCGCCGCGCCCGCTCGCTAAACTTCCAGGACATGCCGCTGTCTGTAAGCGGATGAACCCAGATGGGAACCCGATGGACATGCCCGAGAGTCAACCGTCGTCGCGGCTGCAGCAGTCCTTTACGCGCCTGCGCGAAGCACTGCAGCAGAGCATCGTCGGCCAGCCGCACCTGATCGATTGCCTGCTCGTCGCACTGCTGGCGGATGGCCACCTGCTGGTCGAGGGCGCGCCGGGCCTGGCCAAGACCACCGCGGTGAAGGCGCTGGCGGGACGTATCGAGGCGGATTTCCACCGCGTGCAGTTCACCCCGGACCTGCTGCCGGCGGATCTCACCGGCACCGACATCTTCCGGCCGCAGTCGGGCAGCTTCGAATTCGAGCGCGGTCCGCTGTTCCACAACATCGTGCTGGCGGACGAGATCAATCGCGCGCCGGCCAAGGTCCAGTCCGCCCTGCTCGAGGCCATGGCCGAGCGGCAGATCACCGTCGGCCGCAGCACCTGGCGGCTGCCCGAGCTGTTCATGGTGATGGCGACGCAGAATCCGATCGAGCAGGAAGGCACCTTCGCGTTGCCCGAGGCGCAGCTCGACCGCTTCGTCATGCATGTGACCATCGGCTATCCGGATGCCGCTTCCGAGCTGGCGATCCTGCGCCTGGCGCGCGAGCAGGCGCGGCGCAGCCTCCACCCGCAGCCCGAACCGCCACCGACACTGAGCCAGTCCGACGTATTCGCCGCCCGCGAAGCCGTGCTTGCGGTGCACATGGCGCCCGCGCTGGAGTCGTACATCGCGCAGCTGGTGCTGGCCAGCCGCGACGCCGGCGCCTACGGGCCGCAGTTGAAGCGCTGGATCGCCTGGGGCGGCAGCCCGCGCGCGACCATCGCGCTGGACCGCTGCGCGCGCGCCCACGCCTGGCTGGCGGGGCGCGACTACGCCTTGCCGGAAGACGTGCACGCGCTCGCCCATGACGTGCTGCGCCATCGCATCCTGCTCAGCTATGAAGCCGAGGCGGAAGGCATCCGCAGCGACCAGGTGGTGACGCGCCTGCTGGAGCTCGTGCCGTTGCCGTGAGCGCCGTGTTGCCACCCGCCGCGGACGGTGACGGACGCGTCAGCGTCTCCCTGGCCGAACTGCTCGCCCAGCGCGCCCGCGCGGCGCGCAAGCCCTTGCCTCTGCGCCGCAGCCGCGCGGCGCCGGCCGGCCCGCAGGCCAGTCGCGTGCATGGGCGCGGCATGGACTACGCGGAATCGCGCGCCTACCAGCCCGGCGATGACGTGCGCCGGCTCGACTGGCGCCTCACCGCGCGCAGCGGAAAACTCCACACCAAGCTGTTCCAGGAAGAACGCGAAGGCCGCCTGCTGGTCTTGCTCGACACGCACGCCAGCATGCGCTTCGGCACCCGTGCCCGCTTCAAGTCCGTGCAGGCGGCGCGCGCCGCGGCGCTGGCAGGATGGCTGGCCGTGCGTGCAGGCGAACGCGTCGGCGCGCTGGCGTTCGGCGAGCGCCGGCACCTGCTGCGTCCGCAGGGCAGCACGCGCGGTGCGCTGGCGCTCTGTGGTGCGATCGCGGCCTGGGATGCCGATCGTGCACCGGCGTCCGGCGCCGAGCCGCTGTCGGAAGCGCTGCAGCGCGCCGGCCGACTGATGCACGGCGCCAGCCGCGTGCTGCTGATCAGCGATGGGCTCAGCGCCGACGATGCCGCGCGTGGCCGTCTTATCGACCTGGCGCGTCACACCGACGTCTCCGTGCTGATCGTCGGCGACGCATTGGAACTGGCCTCGGCCCCACCCGGTCGCTATCCGCTCGAACACGATGGCCTGCGCCGCGAAGTGGTGCTGATGGGTGAGCGGCAGCGCCGCGACTTCCAGCTGGCCCTCGGCGCCGGCCAGGCTCGCCTCGCCGCGCTGGCGCGTTCGCTCAACATTCCCCAGCGCGTCATCGACACCACCGCTGATCCGCTCGACGCCGTCGCTGCGCTGCTTGCCGGCGCGAAGGCGGGCGCGTGATGCCTGCTACCACTCCGCCGCAGGCCGGGCCGATCCTGCGCGACATCCACCTCCCGCCCGATCCGCCGTGGTGGCCGCCTGCGCCCGGCTGGTGGGCGCTGGCGGCCATCGTGCTGGTGGCGCTGGCCCTGGTCTGGTGGTGGCGGCGCAAGCGTCGCCTGCAGCGCGAACACGTGGCCGCCGCACTGGCCGACATCGACGCGCTCGAACGCACCTATGCCGGCCAACCCCAGCGGCTGGCGATGGAACTGCATCAGCTGCTGCGCCGCGCTGCGCGCCGCTACGACCCGGCCGCCACGCATCATCGCGGCGAAGCCTGGCGCCGCTGCCTGGCTGTCATGCCGGTGGACGAGGCGACGCTCGCCCGGCTGACCAGCCTGGACGACGCCATGTTCCGTCCCGCTGCCAGCCCGGCGAATCTCGCCGAAGCTGCCGATGCCACGCGCCACTGGCTGGCGCTGGCGCTGCGGCCAGGGCGCGCCACGCGCCGCCGTGCCGCCGTGCCGGAGGCCGGGCATGCCTGAATTCGCCTGGCCATGGATCGCCTTGCTGCTGCCGCTGCCCTGGCTGCTGCGGCGCTGGCTGCGTCCGGCCGCGCCGGGTCAGGCCTTGCATTTGCCGCATCCGCAGCTGCGCCTGGCCGCGGTGGCGGTGAACGCGCCCAAGGGCAGCCGGGTCTGGTGGCTGCTGCTGGCCTGGGCCTGCCTGCTCGTCGCCGCGGCGCGGCCGCAATGGATAGGCCCGCCGCAGGCGCAGCAGCGCAGCGGGCGGGCGATGATGCTGGCGGTCGACCTGTCCGGCAGCATGCGCCTGGAGGACATGCAGCTGGCCGGCCAGGCGGTCAGCCGCTTCGGTGCGGTGGAAGCGATTGCCAGCGACTTCATCTCACGCCGCAGCGGCGACGAAATGGGCCTGATCCTGTTCGGCACCCGCGCCTTCCTGGTCACGCCGCTCACCTATGACCTCGGCGCCGTCAGCGCGCAGCTGCAAGGCTCCACCGTGGGGCTGGCCGGCACCGAGACGGCGATCGGCGATGCGGTGGCGGTCGCGGTCAAGCGCTTGTCGGCGCTGCCGGAACAGGCGCGCGTGCTGGTGCTGCTCACCGACGGTGTCAACAACGCCGGCAGCATCGCGCCGCTCGATGCCGCCCGCGCCGCCAAGGCCGCAGGCGTGCGCGTCTACACCATCGGCATCGGCGCCACTGAAATGCGCGTGCCGGATTTCTTCGGCACGCGCACGGTGAATCCGTCGGCCGATCTCGACGAAAGCATGCTGCGCACGATGGCCACGCAGACCGGCGGCCGCTATTTCCGCGCCACCGATACCAGCGAACTGGCCGCCGCCTACCACGCGATCGACACGCTGGAACCGATGCCGCAGCACGGCCCGGAACTGCGGCCGCGGCACGAACTGTTCCGCTGGCCGCTGCTCGCCGCGGTGGCCTGCTTCCTGTTCGCCCTGGCGCCGCTGGCGCGCCGGCAGCGCCGCGGGGTGAACGCGTGATGGCCTGGTGGCACGACTTCCATTTCCTGCGACCGTGGTGGCTGCTGGGCCTGCTGCTGGCGCCGCTGGCCTATGCGCTGGCCGCGCGCGGCGGGCAGGAGCGGCGCGAGCTGGCGCGGCTGGTCGATCCCGAACTGCTGCCGCATGTGCTGCACGGGCAGGGCGGCGACCGTCGCTGGCCGCCTGCGCTGCTGGCGTTGGGCGCGGCGCTGTGCGCGCTCGCGCTGGCCGGTCCCACCTGGGATCGCGTGGCTTCGCCGCTGTACGCCAGCCGCGCCGCCCAGGTCGTCGCGGTCTCGCTGTCGCGGCACATGCTGGCCAAGGACATGGCGCCCAGCCGCATCGATCGCGCGCGCTACAAGGCGCACGATCTGCTCGCGGCCAATCGCGGCGGCCTCAACGGACTGATCGCATATGCCGGCGAGGCCTTCACGGTCGCACCGCTTACCTCCGATGCGAATGCGCTGGACGACCTGCTCGACGCACTCTCGCCCGACACCATGCCGACCGACGGCAACGACGCGGCTGCGGCGATCGAACGCGCCACCGCGCTGATCCGCGACGCCAAGGCGGGCGGCGGCCAGCTGGTGTTGATCGCCGACAGCGCCGATGCCGCGGCGCAGGCGGCGGCGCGCAAGGCGCGCGGCGAAGGCGTGCGCGTATCCGTACTGGGCATCGGCACGCCGCAGGGCAGCCCGGTGCCGGACGGCGACGGCGGGCTGCTGCGCGACGCGCATGGCGAAGTCGTGGTGGCGCGGCGCGACGACGACGCGCTGCGTGCGCTGGCCGATGCCGGCGGCGGCCGCTACGTGCCGATGCGCGACGACGGCCAGGACATCGCCGCGCTCAAGCCCGGCGAAGGCGCGGCCCAAAGCTTCGTGCAGGCCGATGGCCAGCATGGCGACGAATGGCAGGATCGCGGCCCCTGGCTGCTGCTGCCCCTGCTGGCGGTATTCGCCCTGGCGTTCCGCCGCGGCTGGCTGCTGCTGTTGCCGCTGGTCGTGCTGCCGGCGCTGCCGTCGACGGCACACGCCGGTAGCTGGAGCGACCTGTGGCGCCGTCCCGACCAGCAGGCCGCCGCGGCCTTGCGCCAGGGCGATGCGAAGCGTGCGCAGGAGCTCGCGCGCGATCCGTCGCTGCGCGGTGCGGCGGCGTACCGCGCGGGGGATTTTCCGGAAGCCGCCACCGCGTGGCAGGGCGCGCAAGGCGCCGATGCGGCCTACAACCTCGGCAACGCGCTGGCCAGGCAGGAGCGCTACAAGGAAGCCATCGAGGCCTACGATCGCGCGCTGCGGGAAAACCCCGCGCACGAGGATGCCAAGGCCAACCGCCAGGCCGTCGAGGACTGGCTGCGCAAGCACCCGCCGCCGCAGGACCAGCACAAGAACCAGGACAAGCAGGACAAGCACGGCGACGGCAAGGGCGGCAGCGACAAGGACCAGCCCGGCAAGGGCGACGACCGTCCGGACGACAAGAAAGACGGCGAGCCCAAGCCCGGCCAGGATCAATCCAAGGAAGGCGGCGGCACCGACTCCAAGCGCGACTCGTCCGGCCAGGGCAAGCAGGACGGCCAGAGTGCGGAGAAGCAAGGGCAGGGCGAAGCCAAGCCGCCGTCCGCGCAGGAGCAAGCCGAACAGAAAGCGCGCGCCGAGCAGGCCAGGAAGGCGCTGAGCGCGCAGATGGACCAGGCCCTGCGCGATGGCAAGCAGGGCAAGGACGACGGTGCGCATGAACTGGGCGCGATCCCCGCGGACGATCCCCAAGCCAAGCTGCCCGCCGACGTGCGCCGCGCGCTGCAGCGCGTGCCCGACGACCCCGGCGCGCTGCTGCGCCGCAAGTTCGAACTGGAATACCGGCAGCGCCACGGCAGCGCCGGAGAGGATGACTGATGCTTTCGTCGCGCCTGCGCTGCTGCCTGTGCCTGTTGCTGTGTTGCCTGCCCTGGCTGGCCTCGGCCGCCGAGGTGCGCGCCGAGCTCGATCGCAACACCGTGTCGCTGGGCGAAACGGTCACGCTGAACCTGAAAGTCGAAGGCGGCTCCGTCGGCACGCCGGATCTGTCCGCGCTCGCCGCGGACTTCGACGTGCTGGGCACGTCCAGCAATTCCAGCCTGAGCATCGTCAACGGCAGGCGCACGTCCGAATTCACCTACGGCATCGCCTTGCGCCCGAAACATGTGGGGCTGCTGACGATTCCCGCGCTCGCCCTCGCCGGCGGCAGCACCGCGCCGGTGCAGCTGCAGGTGACGCCGCCCGACCAGCAGGCCGCGGCCACCGCCGGCAAGGAGCTGTTCGTCGAGGCGATGGCCGAGCCGCGCACGGCGTATGTGGGCCAGCAGATGTCCTTCGTGGTGCGGCTGTACTTCGCCGCCAGCCTCAGCAGCGGTTCGATGGACGAGCCGCAGGCCGAGGGCGCGGAACTGCACAAGCTCGGCGACGACTCCAATTACCAGGCCGAGCGCGCCGGCCGCCGCTACAACGTGATCGAGCGCCGCTACGCGCTGATTCCGCAGCGCGCGGGGCATGTCGAGGTCGGTCCCGTCGCGTTCCAGGGCGAACTGATCGACATGGCCGATCCGAACAGCTTCTTCGGCAGCACGCGCGCGGTGTCGGCCGCGTCGGCGCCGGTGTCGTTCGAGGTGCGCGCCGTGCCCGCCGCCGCCGGCAAGACCAGCTGGCTGCCCGCGCGCACGCTGTCGCTGAGCCTGGACGGCCAGCCCGAGCAGGGCCAGCTGCGCGCCGGCCAGCCGCTCAACCTCACCATGACCGAGCAGGCCACCGGCCTGCCGTACGAATCGCTGCCGGCGCCGAGCCTGCCGGCGATCGATGGCGCCACGGTGTATCCGGACAAGCCGGTCAACAGCACGCGCGTCGACGGCGGGTGGCTGGTCGGGCGCCGCCAGCAATCGTTCGCGCTGGTGCCGAATCGGCCGGGCGAGCTGGTGATTCCCGCCACCACGCTGACCTGGTGGAACACGCAGACCGACCAGGCCGAAGTCGCGCGCATTCCGGAGCGCCGCTACACCGTGCTGCCGGCCGCCAGTGCGCCTGCGGCAGCGGCTTCGGCGGCGAGCGTCGATGCTGCGCAGACGGCGCCAACGCCGGCCGCGACCGCTGCCGGCGGCGCGCCGTGGCGCTGGCTCGCTCTGGGCAGCCTCGGCTTGTGGCTGGTCACCGTGCTGGCGTGGTGGTGGCTCCGCCGCGCGAGGCCGGCGGAGCGCCAGGCCGCCGCGGCCTCGGCTCCAGCCAGCCAGCGCGAACGCCGCGCCGCCTTCCTGGCCGCTGCGCGCGGCAGCGATGCGGCGGCGCAGGCGCATGCCTTGCTGGCGTGGGCGCAGCTCGAGCGTCCCGGCCTGGTCAATCTAGGTGCCTTGGCCGAAGCGCTGGCATCGGCACCGCAGCGCGAGGCGATCGATGCCTTGCAGCAGCAGCGCTACGCGGTCGATGGCGGCGCATCGTCCGGCGATCGCCTCGCCGCGGCGTTCCGCGACGGCTTCCAGTGGCGTACCGCGCCGACGGCCCCGGCCGACGGATCGGGCCTGCCGCCGCTGTATCCCTTCAAGCTGGACTGAGCGCTCGCTTCAAGGCGACCGGCAGCGCCCCTCTGCCCGCATTCATGACCCCGTCCGCATCGCGGCGCGATTTCGGCGATGATGATTTCGATGGCCATGGCGATAAAGGCTGTGTCGCCATCGGCGAGGTTGTCGTGGTTTCGCAGGTTTTTGCGCCGTATGCTTGCCGTCGGGGCGCCCCGGAGGGGCGGAGGGTTCTGGGGACACATGAAGACAGAAGACATCTCGTTCGGCTATCTGCTCAACGACGTCACCTTGCTATTCCGCAAGCACTTCGACCGTCGCGCGGTGAAGTTCGGCCTGACCCGTGCGCAGTGGCGCGCGACCAAGGTGCTCTATCACCGTGAAGGACTGCGCCAGACCGAACTGGCCGAATTCCTCGAAATGGAACCGATCGCCGTGGGCCGCGTGATCGATCGCCTGCAGGCCGCGGGCTTCGTCGAGCGCCGCGCCGATCCGCGCGATCGCCGCGCCTGGCGCCTGTACGTGACCGAGCAGGCGCGCGGGGTGATCGCCGACATGGAGCAGATCGGCCGCGGCCTGCGCAAGGACGCCACCAAGGGCATCGAGCTGCATGAAATGCAGCAGGCGATGGACGTGCTCAACCGCATCAAGGACAACCTGCAGGCGTTGGATCAGCCCGACGATACGGAAGATTCTGCGGCCACTTAAGCTTACGCCACGCTTACGGGGGCGCCTGCCAGTGCCATTGGTCCCTGTGGTGACTAGGAATTCTCCCGGCATAGTACGGGTCTTTTTGGCGTGCACGATGCCGCCGTCCCGACGTGCCGGCGATCGATCGCGGGCGGGCGCGGCGATTCCTCGGAGGGAGTGCGCGCCGGCCGAACCAGCCTGAGAGTCCCCATGCCCTGGAAGAAACTGCTCCTGATCGTGTTGGCGCTGGCGCTGCTGGGCGTCGCCATGATCGTGTTCCGCGGCCGCCAGGAGGCCGCCCCCGCGCTCGGCAAGGGCGGCGGCGCGCAAAGCGGCGAAGTGCCGGTGCAGGTGGCCACGGCCACGCGCGGCGACGTCGACCTGAGCCTGAAGCTGGTAGGCCGCGCCGAAGCCTTTTCCACGGTGACCCTGCGCTCGCGCGTGTCCGGCCAGCTGCAGACGCTGGCGTTCAAGCCCGGCGCGCAGGTGAAGCAGGGCGAGCTGCTGATCCAGATCGATCCCAGCCTGCTCAAGGCGCAGCTCGACCAGGCGCGCGGCGCCGTGGCGCGCGACCAGGCGCAGCTGGTCAAGGCCCAGGCCGACCAGCAGCGCTACAGCGACATGCTGGCCAAGGGGTTCGTGTCCAAGGCCGACTACGACACCTACCAGGCCAATCTGGGGATCGCCAAGGCCACGCTGCAAAGTGACCGGGCCGCGCAGGAAACCGCGCAGACCCAGCTCGACTACGCGCGCATCGTGGCGCCGTTCGACGGCGTGATCGGCTCGCCGCTGGTATGGCCCGGCGCGCAGGTCACCGCCGACAGCACCGACCTCGTCGTGCTCAACCAGATCGAGCCGATCCGCATCGCCTTCAGCATTCCCGAGGAAAGCCTCGCCGCCTTGCGCGCCGCGCAGGCGCGCGGCGAGGTGGCGGTGCAGGCGGCGATCCCCGGCGACAAGGGCCAGGCGCTCGCCGGCAAGCTCGAATTCATCGACAACGCGGTCGACGCCACCACCGGCACCATCGTGATCAAGGGCCGCTTCGACAACGCCGATCACCGCCTCACCGCCGGCCAGTTCGTGCAGGTGACGCTGCCGACCACGCGCATCGCCAACGCGGTGAGCGTGCCGGTGGAAGCCTTGCAGAGCTCGGCCAAGGGCAGCTTCGTGTTCGTGCTCGGCCGCGACGGCAAGGTGCAGCAGCGCTACATCACGCCGGGCCCGACCGCCGGCGCGCGGCTGGTGATCGACAAGGGGCTGGAGCCGGGCGAGCAGGTGGTGACCGAAGGCCAGATGCTGCTGGTCGACGGTGCGCACGCTCGCGTGAAGACGGGCGACTGACGCGATGAACCTGCCCGAGCTGTGCATCCGCCGCCCGGTGATGACCACGTTGCTGATGGCGGCGCTGCTGGTGTTCGGCATCGCCGCGTATCCGCGGCTGCCGGTGAACGAGCTGCCCAACGTCGACTTCCCCACCATCAGCATCAGCGCCAGCCTGCCGGGCGCCTCGCCGGAAACCATGGCCTCGGCGGTGGCCACGCCGCTGGAAGCGCAGCTGTCGACCATCGCCGGCATCAGCTCGATGAGTTCGACCAGCGCGCTGGGCTCCACCAGCATCACGCTCACCTTCGAGCTGGACCGCAATATCGACGGCGCTGCGCAGGACGTGCAGTCCGCCATCTCCGCGGCACTTCGCCAGTTGCCGAAGGAGATGACCACGCCGCCCACCTTCCGCAAGGTGAACCCGGCCGATGCGCCGATCCTGTTCCTGACCATGACCTCGTCCACGCTGCCGATGTCGCAGGTGGACGAGTACGCCGAGACCGAACTGGCGCAGCGCCTGTCGATGGTCGACGGCGTGGCGCAGGTGAACGTGTACGGCTCGCAGAAATACGCGGTGCGCGTGAGCGTCGATCCGGCGCGGCTGGTCGGTACTGGCGTCGGCATCGACCAGGTGCAGGCGGCGATCGCCGCGGCCAACGTCAATCAGGCCACCGGCTCGCTGTACGGCACGCGCCAGCAGTTGCCGATCCGCAGCGAAGGCCAGCTGATGCGCGCCGAAGCCTATAACGACGTGGTGGTCGCCTACCGCAACGGCGCGCCGGTGCGCATCCGCGACCTGGGCCGCGCCTTCGACAGCGTGCAGAACGACCTGGCCGCCAGCTGGTACAACGGCGAGCGCGCCATCGTGCTGGCGATCCAGCGCCAGCCCGGCGCCAACACGGTGGAGACGGTGGACCGCATCAAGGCGCTGCTGCCGGGCTTTACCGCCGGCCTGCCGCCGTCGGTCAAGCTCAATACGCTGTACGACCGCTCGGTGTCGATCCGCGCCTCGGTGGACGACGTGCAGTTCACCCTGCTGCTGGCCGGCGTGCTGGTGGTGCTGGTGATCTACCTGTTCCTGGGCAATCTCTCCGCCACGCTGATTCCGGCCATTGCGCTGCCGATCTCGGTGATCGGCACCTTCGGCGTGATGTACGGGCTGGGCTACAGCCTGGACAACCTCTCGCTGCTGGCGCTCACGCTCGCGGTCGGCTTCGTGGTCGACGACGCCATCGTGATGCTGGAAAACATCGTGCGCCACATGGAGGCCGGCCTGCCGCCGTACGAGGCGGCGCTGAAGGGCGCCGGCGAGATCGGCTTCACCATCTTCTCGATGACACTGTCGCTGATCGCCGTGTTCATCCCGGTGATGTTCATGGGCGGCATCGTGGGACGCCTGTTCCACGAGTTCGCGGTGACCATCAGCGTGTCGATCCTGATCTCCGGCGTGGTGGCGATCACGCTGACGCCGATGCTGTGCAGCCGCTTCATCCGCGCGCACGACCATGAGCACAAGAACTGGCTGATCGCGCGCTTCGACCGCGCCTTCAACGCGGTGCAGAACGGCTACGCCGGCAGCCTGCGCTGGTGCATGGACCGTCCGCTGCTGGTGCTGGCCGGTTTCGTGCTGAGCCTGGCGGCGACGGCGCTGCTGTTCTACGTGACGCCGAAGGACTTCATCCCCGCCGGCGACACCGGCCAGCTGCGCGTCACCACCGAAGGCCCGCAGGACGTCTCCTTCGACAGCATGGTGGCGCGCCAGCAGAAGCTGGCCGAGATCGTCGCCGACGATCCGAACATCGCCGGCTACATGTCCAGCGTCGGCGCGGGCGGACCGCGCAGCACGGTCAACAACGGCTCGCTGCTGTTGCTGCTCAAGCCGGCCGGCGACCGCAAGCTCGGCCCGGACGGCATCATCCAGGAGCTGCGCAAGAAGTTTGCGCAGGTGCCGGGCATCCGCACTTATCTGCAGAACCCGCCGTCGATCCAGGTCGGCGGCCGCCAGTCCAAGGCGCAGTACCAGTACACGCTGCAGTCGATCGACCTGCCGCTGCTGTACGACTGGAGCGGGCGCATCACCCAGGCGTTCCAGCAGCTGGACGGCTTCCAGGACGTCACCAACGACCTGGACCTCAACAGCCCGTCGATCATGGTCGACGTCAACCGCGACAAGCTGGCCACGCTGGGCTTGACCATGGCGCAGGTGCAGTCCGCGCTGGGCTCGGCCTTCGGCCAGAACCAGATTTCCACCATCTACGGCGCGGCCACGCAGTACTGGGTGATCCTGCAGGTATCGCGCACGCTGCAGAACGATCCGGACGTGCTGTCGCGCCTGTACGTCACCTCCGTCAGCGGCACGCTGGTGCCGCTCGATACGGTGGCGACATTCCGGCGCCAGCCGCAGGTGCTGACGGTGAACCACCAGGGCCAGTTGCCGGCGGTGACGGTGTCGTTCAATCTCGCGCCCGGGGTGAGCCTTAGCCAGGCCGTGCAGCGCATCGACGCGGCGATGGACAAGATCGGCCTGCCGGCCACCATCAGCGGCAGCGTACAGGGCACCGCGCAGGCCTTCCAGGATTCGATGCAGGGCATGGGCCTGCTGTTGCTGCTGGCGGTGTTCGTGATCTACCTGGTGCTGGGCATCCTGTACGAGAGCTTCATCCATCCGCTGACCATTCTTTCCGGCCTGCCTGCCGCGGCGGTCGGCGCGCTGCTCACGCTGGTGATCTTCAACGCGTCGCTGGACCTGTTCGCCTTCGTCGGCATCGTGATGCTGATCGGCATCGTCAAGAAGAACGCGATCATGATGATCGACTTCGCGCTGGAGCGTCAGCGCGACGAGGGCATGGCGCCGGCGGTGGCGATCTACGAAGCCTGCAAGGTGCGTTTCCGCCCGATCATGATGACCACCATGGCAGCCTTCGCCGGCACCTTGCCGATCGCGCTGGGCATCGGCGCGGGCGCGGAAACGCGCCGGCCGCTGGGCCTGGCGGTGGTGGGCGGCCTGGCGGTGTCGCAGGTGCTGACCTTGTATCTGACGCCGGTGATCTATCTGTACCTGGACCGGGTGCAGACGCGGTTCTCAAAGAAGCAGCAAAGTCCGGCGTAGGTTGGGGTGAGCCGCAGGCGAACCCCAACGGACATCGCCTCGTGCCGCCACGTTGGGGTTCGCTGCGCTCACCCCAACCTGCGCCAGCTCGTCATTCCGGCGCAGGCCGGAATCCAGTGACGACAACGTCTGATTCTCGCGACAGCGCCGGTTCGCTTCTCCGCGAAAATCCAACGGCGCGGTTACTGGATTCCGGCCTGCGCCGGAATGACGAAAAAAAAGCGGCCCGAAGGCCGCTTTTTTCATGCCGATGAAACGAGCGCTCAGTCGCGCGCGCCATCGTTCTTGAACGCATCCGGCGCCGAACCGAAGTCCCCGTCCGCCTGCGCCGCCATGTACGAGAACGCCGCATACACCGCCACGTTCTGCGCCAGTTCGCGCGGGTCGATCTTGTCCAGCGTGTCGTTGGCGGTGTGGTGGTAGTCGAAGTAGTCGGTACCGTCCTGGGTCAGGGTCAGCGCGGCCATGCCCTTGGCGTGCATCTGCGACAGGTCGGAACCGCCGCCGCCCGGATGCTGCGGGTCGTAGGCCACGCCCACCGGCTCGATCACCTTGGCGATCTGCTCGATGGCGCCGCGCGCCGACGGCTTCACGCTGGCGGTCATGCGCCAGATCTTGCGCGCGCCGAAGTCGGACTCGGTGCCGAGCTGGTGCTTGCTCACTTCCGAGGCGTGCTTGTCGGCATACGCGCGGCCGCCGAACAGGCCCATTTCCTCGTTGGCGAAGGCGATCACGCGGATGGTGCGGTCCGGACGCTGCGGCAGGCTCAGGATCATCTTGCCCGCGGCCATGGCGATCGCCACGCCGGCGCCGTCGTCGATCGCGCCGGTGCCCGGATCCCAGGAATCGAGATGTCCGCCGATCGGCACGATCTGGTCCGGATACTTCTTGCCGGTGATCTCGCCGATCACGTTGGCGCCGGTATAGGTGCCGGTGATGCCGCAGTCGAGATCGAGCTTGATGCTGACCGGCTTGCCGTAGCCGAGCACGCGGTCGAGCTGGTCGGCGTCCGGCAGCGACAGCGCGGCGGCGGGGATGGCTTCCTTCGGATCGCGGAAGCCGGTGACGCCGGTGTGCGGCGTGCGGCTGTGCTCGTCGGTGCCGGCCGAGCGCAGCAGGAAGGCGGCGGCGCCCATCTTCGAGGCGAGCACCGGACCGCCGGTGCGCACGGCCGAGCCGATGCCGTAGTCATGGCCGTCCCTGTGGCGCGCCATCTTGGCGTTGACGAAGACGATCTTGCCCTTGACGCTGGCCGGATCGGCTTTCTTCAGCGCGTCGAGGCTGTCGAACTTGACCACCTCGGCGGTGAGGCCGCCCTTGGGCGTGCCGGCGGAATAGCCCAGCGCGATCACCGCCAGCGGCTGCGGGAACGGGCCGACGATGGCGGCGTGTTCGCTGCGGCGTTCCCACAGCGGGTAGGTGACGGTCTCGGTATAGACCTTGTCGTAGCCCAGCTCCTTGAACTTGGCCACGGCCCAGTCGCGGCCGCGCTGGTCGTTCGGGCCGCCGGCGATGCGCGGGCCGACTTCGGTGGTGAGCGATTCGACGATCTTGTAGCCGGTGTCGTCGCCCATCGCCTTGTCGCGCAGCTGCTCGGCCGTCTTGACGGCCGACTGCGGAATGGTGGTGGCCTTGTCGGCGGCACTGGAAGCGCCGGCGGCGAGCGCGAGGCTGGCGGCGAGCAGGGTAAGAGGCAGGCGGCGCATCGGGGACTCCTCGGGGTAAACCCCGATTATCGCGCCGGTCCGCACGGCCGCTTAGGCCAGAAGTCACGGTTGGGGCGGGAATAGAGAATCGGGAATAGGGAATAGGAAGAGCAGCGCTCCTCATGTCCCGATTCGCCCTGTTTACCCGAGCAAAAGCGCCCATGATCGCGGCGCCTCGCTCTTCCTATTCCCTATTCCCGACTCTCTATTCCCCCTGAAGCGGCAGCTAGCGCTGCTGCTTCAGCAGGTCCCGAATCTCGGTCAGCAGCGTCTCGGTCGGCGGCGGCGGTGCCGGCGCGGCTTCCTCGCGGCGGGTGAAGCGGTTGATCGCCTTGACCACCAGGAAGATCGCGAAGGCGATGATCAGGAACTGGATCACCACGTTGATGAAGGCGCCGTACTGGATCGCGACCTCGGCGATCTTGTGCTTCGGATCGCTGTCGTCGCCGGGCTTGAGCACCCACTTCATGGCGGAGAAATCGACACCACCGGTGAGCACGCCGATCGGCGGCATGATGATCTGGTCGACCAGCGAGGTGACGATCTTGCCGAACGCGGCGCCGATCACGACACCGACCGCCAGGTCGACGACGTTGCCGCGCATGGCGAATTCCTTGAACTCTTTCAGCATGCCCATTGCTGCTCTCCCTCGTGAGTGGATGTTGTTGCCCCCTGGGATGGGCGGCGAGCGCAGCGCAGTCCGCGCGCTGCCAGCTTGCCGCCGCCGGCGTGGTGAAGCCGTTTATACGATGCGGCCGTCCAGCGTCGCGATGTCTTCCAGCGCCGCGTGGAAGCTGTCGCCACGCTGCAGCGCGGCGACGCCGGCCGGCGTGCCGGTGAAGATCAGGTCGCCCGCCTTCAGCTCGAACAAGGTGGACAGGATGGCGATGATGTTCGCCACGTCGTGGACCATCTCGCCCAGCGTGGCCTGCTGCCTGACCGTGCCGTTGAGCGCGAGGCTGAGGCCGGTGCCTGCCGACAGCTGCGCCTCGGCGGCCGGGCGCAGGGGCGAGACCGGCGCCGAATGATCGAAGCCCTTGGCCACGTCCCACGGATGGCTCTTGGCCTTGGCTACCGCCTGCAGGTCGCGGCGGGTCAGGTCCAGGCCGACGCCGTAGCCCCAGACCAGCGAGCCGGCATTTTCCGCCGGGATGTCGCGGCCACCGGCGCCCAGTGCCACCACCATCTCCACTTCGTGGTGCAGATCCGCGGTGGCCTGCGGATAGGGCACGTCGGCGCCGTCGGTGACGATGGCGTCGGCCGGCTTGCAGAAGAACAGGGGCGTGTCCTTTTCCACCGTCGCGCCCATCTCGCGGGCGTGCTCGGCGTAGTTGCGCCCGATGCAGAACACGCGGCGCACGGGGAAACGCTGGTCGCTGCCGTACACCGGCAGGCTGGGCTGGAGCGGGGCGGGGATGACGTAGGACATGCGCGGAAGGGTAGCAGCTAGGCGGGGTGGGCCGGCAGGGATACGTGCCGTGTCAGCTATCGCAGGAACGCGCGGAGCGCTATACCCCTGTCGATTTCGGGCCGTCTGGTTCGACGTAAGAGGGACGACGGCTGGGGCGATGTCCCCGGATGACAGCTGTCATTGCCATCGGCTGATGAGGCGTTCTGCAAAGGCTTGCGGCCTTGCCTCATCGTGCCGGTCCATCGGTAACCGGTGGGAACCGGTTTTTGGGGAGCAGGTGTGAAGAACGCGGAACTGCTGAAGGAATTGCGCATCGAGCGCCATGAGCGCGAGGACCATGGCCATGGTCCAGGGCGCTGGCCATGGATCGTGGGCGGCGTGGTGGTCGTTCTGCTGGCGGCGGGCGCCGCCGGCTGGATGCTGTGGGGCCACCCGACGCTGGAAGTGAAGACCGCCACCGCCGTCGCGCCCAGCGCGGCGTCCGGTCCCGGCGCGGTGCTGCAGGCCACCGGCTACATCACCGCGCGCCGCCAGGCCACGGTGTCGGCGCAGATCACCGGCACGCTGACCGAGGTGCTGATCGAGGAGGGCGACCGGGTGCAGAAGGACCAGGTGCTCGCACGCCTGGACGACAACGCCTATCGCGCCGCGCTCGACGCGGCCCAGGCCAATGCGCGCGCCGCCGAGGCGCAGGTGCTGCAGCAGCAGGCGCAGCTGGACCAGGCGCAGCGCGACGCGGTGCGCGCGCACACGCTGGCCACCAGCGGCCTGGTGCCCAAGCAGCAGGACGAGCAGGCGCGCACCCTGGTCAACACCACCGCGGCCCAGCTCAACTCGCAGCGCAAGCTGGCCGCCGCGGCGCAGGCGCAGGCCACGCAGGCGAAGGTGAATTTCGACTACACCGTGGTGCGCGCGCCGTTCACCGGCGTGATCACGGCCAAGGCCGCCCAGGTCGGCGAGATCATCTCGCCGCTGTCCGCCGGCGGCGGCTTCACCCGCACCGGCGTGGGCACGATTGTCGACATGGATTCGCTGGAGATCGACGTCGACGTCAACGAGGCCTATATCGGCCGCGTGCAGGCGGCGATGCCGGCCGAGGCGGTGCTCGATGCCTACCCGGACTGGAAGATCCCGGCCCACGTCATCGCCGTCGTGCCCGCCGCCGACCGCGGCAAGGCCACGGTGAAGGTGCGCGTCGCGCTGGACCAGAAGGATCCGCGCATCGTGCCGGACATGGGCGTGCGCGTCTCCTTCCTGGAGAAGGCCGCACCGAAGCAGGCCGCCGAAGTGTCGAAGGGCGTGCTGGTGCCCGCCGCCGCGATCGCGCAGCGCGACGGCCACGACGCGGTGTTCGTGGTGAGCGGCGATACCGCCCATCAGCGCGCGGTGCAGCCGGCGCCGCAGGCCTATGGCGAGATGCGCCTGCTGCCGGCGGCCGTGCAGGCGGGCGACACGGTGGTGGTCTCGCCGCCGGAAGAGCTGAAAGACGGCATGCGCGTGAAAAGCGCGACGAATCCTTGAGTGCGGCCCTGCCGCGCGACGACAACCTCGAAGGTCAACGCAGTTTCAGGAGAACAGGCATGAGCATGGGCACGCTGATCGAAGTCCGCGATCTTTCCAAGGTGTACGAGCGCGGCAAGCAGAAAGTGGAAGTGCTGCATCACATCAACCTCAACATCGCCGAGGGTGATTTCCTCGCGCTGATGGGGCCCTCCGGCTCGGGCAAGACCACCCTGCTGAACCTGATCGGCGGCCTGGATTCGCCGACCGGCGGAAGCATCGGCGTGGGCGGCCAGCGCATCGACCAGCTCGGCGCGGGCGCGCTGGCCAAGTGGCGCGCGGCGAACGTCGGCTTCGTGTTCCAGTTCTACAACCTGATGCCGATGCTGACCGCGCAGCGCAACGTGGAGCTGCCGCTGCTGCTGACCAAGCTGTCCGCCGCGCAGCGGCGCAAGAACGCCGCCATCGCGCTGCAGCTGGTGGGCCTGGACGAGCGCTCCTCGCACAAGCCCAGCGAGCTGTCCGGCGGCCAGCAGCAGCGCGTGGCGATCGCGCGCGCAATCGTCTCCGACCCGACCCTGCTGGTCTGCGACGAGCCCACCGGCGACCTGGACCGCCAGTCGGCCGAGGACGTGCTGGGCCTGCTGCGCACGCTCAATCGCGAGCACGGCAAGACCATCGTGATGGTCACCCACGATCCCAAGGCGGCCGAATACGCCAACCACACGCTGCACCTCGACAAGGGCACCCTGGTCGAGCAGGCGTTGGCCTGAGGGATGCCGCGATGAAATATCTCCATCTCATCTGGGCCGCGCTGTTCCGGCGCAAGACCCGCACCATCCTGACCCTGGTGTCGATCGTCACCGCGTTCCTGCTGTTCGGCATGCTGGATGCGGTGCGCAATTCGTTCGACCAGGCCGGCCAGAGCGCGAACGGTGCGCAGCGCCTGCAGACCGGCTCGCGCCTGTCCTTCATCCAGACCCTGCCGTCCGGCCTCAGCAGCCAGATCGCGCAGGTGCCCGGGGTGAAGTCGGTGGCGTATGCCAACTGGTTCGGCGGTGCCTACCAGGATCCGCACAACCAGGTCTTCAGCTTTGCGGTAAGCGACAACTATCTGGACCAGTATCCGGAAGTCGAAGCCAGCCCGGCGGCGCGCAAGGCCTTCGAGAACACGCGCACCGGCATCCTGGTGGGCGAGAAGCTGGCGCAGCGCTTCGGCTGGAAGGTCGGCGACAAGATCCCGCTGCAGTCGACCATTTTCCCGCTGCACGACGGCAGCAAGAACTGGAGCTTCGACATCGTCGGCACGCTCAAGGCCAAGGAAGCCAGCGCGGCCTGGTACGACCAGATCGTGCTGATGCACTGGAAGTACTTCGACGAAGGCACCGCCTACAACAGCGGCATGGTGGGCTGGTACGTCACGCGGGTGAACGACGTGAACCAGGCCGACCGCGTGGCCAAGGCGATCGATGCGATCTCCGCCAACTCCGACCACGAGACCCGCACGCAGACCGAGCAGGCCGCCACCGCGGCGTGGATGAAGCAGCTGGCCGACATCGGCCTGATCGTCGGCTCGATCATGGGCGCGGTGTTCTTCACCCTGCTGCTGCTGTCGGGCAACACCATGATGCAGGCGGTGCGCGAGCGCACGTCCGAGCTGGCGGTGCTCAAGACCATCGGCTTCACCAGTTCCTCGGTGCTGCTGATGGTGCTGGCCGAGTCGGTATTGCTGGTATTGCTCGGCGGCGTGATTGGACTGGGCCTGGCCTCGCTGCTGATTCCGGCAGTGGCCAAGGGCAGCGGCGGCATGCTCAACCTGCCGGGCGTCACGGCCGGCAGCTGGATGCTCGGCCTGGGCATCATGGTGCTGATCGGACTGCTGGTGGGTGCGCTGCCGGCGATCCGTGCGATGCGCCTGAACATTGTCGATGCACTGGCTGGACGCTGAGGAACCGACGCCATGTCCAAATCCAAGAATTTCCTGTTCGGCTTCGGCCTGTTCCTCCTCGTCGTCGCGTGCCTGGCGGTATGGATCAACCTGCCGCCATGGATGGTCGCGGCGGTGGCGGTGCTGTTCGCGCTGTGGATGGCCTTCACGCGGCGCGGCCGCCAGGCCGCGTCGGTGACCGGCGTGGGCATCAGCACGCTGAAGGCGCGGCTCGGCTCCTCCGCGGTGGTGGTGATCGGCATCGCCGGCGTGGTCGGCGTGCTGGTCGCGCTGCTGGCGATGGGCGAGGGCTACGCGGAAACGCTGCGCAAGACCGGCAGCGCCGATACCGCCATCGTGATGCGCGGCGCATCCGCCAGCGAGGTGATGTCCGTGCTCGATCGCGACAGCGTGGTGGTGATTCCGCAGACCGCGGGTATCGCGCGCAACGCCAAGGGCGAGCCGATCGCTTCCCCCGAGATCGTGGTGGCCGCCAACCTGCCGGTGAAGGGCGGCAAGAGCGCCGACGACGAAGGCAGCGTGCAGCTGCGCGGCGTCGGCGAGCATGCCTGGGAGCTGCGCCCCAATCTCAAGATCATCGCCGGCCGCAAGTTCAATCCCGGCATGCGCGAGCTGGTCGTGGGCAAGGGTGCGCAGCGGCAGTTCGCCGGCCTCGAACCGGGGCGCGAGATCAGGCTGGGCAGCCAGCAGTGGACCGTGGTCGGCGTGTTCGCCAGTGAAGACGCCCTGGAATCGGAAGTCTGGGGCGATGCCCCGGTCGTGGCCGATACCTACCGCCGCGGCAGCAGCCGTGCCTCGGTGACGGTGAAGCTGGCCGATCCGAACGGTTTCAAGGCGTTCCAGTCCACGCTGTCCGCCGACCCGCGCCTGAAGGTCGACGCCAATACCACGCTGGACTACTTCAGCAAGCAGTCCGAAGGCACCAGCAAGGTGATCCGCATCATCGGCATCACGGTGGGCCTGATCATGGCGATCGGCGCGCTCTTCGGCGCGCTCAACACCATGTTTGCCGCGGTGGCCTCGCGTGCGAGAGAGATCGCCACGCTGCGCGCGATCGGTTTCCGCGGCCTGCCGGTGGTGGTGGCGATCATGCTGGAGACCATGCTGCTGGCCCTGCTCGGCGGTGTGATCGGCGGTGCGCTGGCCTGGCTGATCTTCAACGGCTATACCGCGTCCACGCTGGCGCAGGGCTCGGTGGGGCAGCTGACCTTCGCGTTCCACGTGTCGCCGGCGCTGCTGTGGACCGGCGTGAAGTGGGCGCTGGCGATCGGCTTCGTCGGCGGCCTGTTCCCCGCGGTGCGCGCGGCGCGGCTGCCGGTGACGACGGCCTTGCGCGAGCTCTGACAAGCACCACGTTCGTTCGAGCAAACCCCCGGGCTCGCGCCCGGGGGTTTTTCTTTGCCGCGCTCAGGCCGGCACCGCATCCAGGCATTCGCCGAACAGCTGCATCGCCTCGCGCAGCTCGGCGACCGACAGGCTGCAGTAGCCGAGCAGCAGGCCGGGGCGTTCCGGCGGCACGAAATAGTGCGGCGCCATCGCATACAGGCCGAGTCCGCGATCGTGCGCGTGCCAGATCAGCGCCTCGGCGCGCTCGTGGTCGTAGCCGTTCAACCAGGCCACGACGTGCATGCCGGCCGGCGAATGCACGATCTGCACGCGGTCGCCGGCATGGCGGCGCAGGCCGGCGAGCAGCGCCTCGCGGCGGGCCTGCAGCTCCTTGCGGGCATGCCGCAGGTGGCGCTCGAAGCCGCCGTTTTCCATGAAATGCGCCAGCGCGGCCTGCTCGATGCCGGGCGAGGAGACATCGCTGAGATACTTGGCGGTGGTGAGGTCGGCGCGCAACGATTCCGGCATCACCAGGTAGCCCATGCGCAGCGTGCCGAACAAGGTCTTGGAAAAAGTGCCGGCATAGATCACCCGGTCGCCTTCGTCGAGCGAGCGCAGCGCGGCCAGCGGATGGGCGTCGTAGCGGAACTCGCCGTCGTAGTCGTCCTCGATGATCCAGCACTGCTTGCTCGCGGCATAACGCAGCAGCTCCAGCCGCCGCGGCAGCGACAGTACGGCGCCGGTGGGGAACTGGTGCGAGGGCGTCACGCAGATCAGCTTGGGCGCCTGCTCCGGCAATTCGGCGCAGACCAGGCCATCGTCGTCGCAGCGCACGGGATGGAGCTGCGCGCCATGCGCGGTCAGCACGTGATACGCGCCGAAGTAGCGCGGGTCTTCCATCACAACCGTATCGCCCTCGTCGAGCAGGACGCGTGCGCACAGCGCATAGGCCTGCTGCGTGCCGGTGACGATCAGGATGTTGTCCGGATGGGTGAGCAGGCCGCGCCGTCGGGCCAGGTATTCGCAGATCTGCTGGCGCAGCGCCGGCAGGCCCCAGGAGCCGGTGATGCCGAGCGATGAATAGGCGGCCGCGCGAGCCAGCTCGCGGCCCCAGGCGGCATTCAGGGCCGGGTTGGTCAGCGGATCGCCGTAGCGCAGTTCGTAGCGCAGGCCGTAGTGCAAGCGTGCGATGCGGCGATCGCGGAACTGCCTGGCCCGCTCGGCGTAGCGCGAGGCGGCGGTGTCGGTGGCGTCGGCCGTGCGCGGCAATGACGGCGTGAGCTGCAGGCCGCTGACGTAGCTGCCCGAACCGACCCGGCCGTTGATGAAGCCCTCGGCGCGCAGCTGCTCATAGGCCGCCAGCACGGTGGTGCGCGACAGGCCGAGATTGAGCGCGAATTCGCGCGTGGGCGGCAGGCGCGAGCCGGCGACCATGCGTCCGTCGAGGATGGATGATTTCAGCGCACGCACCAGCTGCGCGTAATGAGGGCCGTGACCATCGAGCTCGAGGAACATGCCAGCGCACTCTCGGGGGCGGTCGAAAAGGATTCGCCCATAAGAGTTGCGCACAACCCGGGTGTGCAGCAATCCCGGCCGGCGGCGCGGCTCAGCCAAACGTGAAGGAGTACACGCGCAGGCCCGCCTGCGGGATGCGCAGGCGCAGCAGGTGTTCGCGGTCGTCGCTGCTGTCGAACAACGTATAGAGGCGGCTGCCCTGCACGGTGACCGTAGCTTGCGGCTGGCCGTCGACGGTCACCTCGAGCGGCATCGCATGCTCCGCGCTGGCGACCAGGTACAGCTTGGCGGCCTTGAAGCGCAACTGCAGTTCGAGCTCCCCGCCGACGGAGCGTGCGTACTGCCGCGTGATCTCCCACTGTCCGGCCAGCGCGAACTGGTGCAGCGGCAGCTGCGCGGGAAGGCTGAAGCGGCGCGTGCCGTCGCTGGCGCTTTCGGCGTTGCCGAAGCCTTGCCGGCCCGTGCTGCCCAGGTGCAGTTCGGGCGTGTCGCCCATGCCGGGCTTGAACACCCCCGCGGCATTGCCCGGTGCCTGCATGTCCAGGCCGAGCAGCAGCCGGATCGCGTTCTCCATCTTGTCGTAGCCGCCCTCACCGTAGTGATGGCCGATCAGCCGGCCATCGCGGTCGATCAGGTATTCGGCCGGCCAGTACTGGTTGTCCCAGGCGTTCCACGTGGCTAGCCTGCTGTCCATTGCCACCGGATAGGTGACACCGCTGCGCCCGATCGCCTCCTGCACATTGGCCGGGTCATGCTCGAAGTCGAACTCCGGCGAGTGCACGCCGATCACCACCAGGCCCTGGTCCTTGTACGTCTCGTACAGATGCTGGACATGCGGCATGGCGCGGATGCAGTTGATGCAGGAATACGCCCAGAAATCGATCAGCACGACCTTGCCGCGCAGGCCGGACATGCTCAGCGGCGGCGAATTGAACCAATGGTCGATGCCGGCGAACTCGGGCACCTGCGTGGGCGTGGACGCGGCGATGCTGCCGGACAGGAAGCCGAGCAGCAGGCCGGCGGACAACAGCAACTTCTTCATCGCCGTAGCTCCGGAAGGAAGGCATGCCGACGCCCCGCGCGGGGCATCGGCACCGGTGGCACGAGGCTCAGTAGTCGTACGTGATGCCCAGCTGCACGTAGCGCGGCGACTGCGTGGACAAGGGCAGGTTGTAGGTCGGGCGCACGGCCAGCGAACTGCCGTAGCGTCCGTTGGTCTGCGTGATCTGCTGCTTGTTGAGCACGTTGTAGATCTGCACGTTGAAGGCCAGCCGCTGGCCCGCCCACGCGGGGCGGTATTGCGCGCCGAGGCTGAGCAGATAGGTCCATGGCTGGCGCTTGTAACCCGGCACCACCGGCACGCCGCCGCAGAAGTGGTAGAACGAGCCGTAGCCCAGGCCCGGGTTGGTCTGGTCCGCGCCATACAGGCCCAGGCAGGTCTTGGGCGCGCCGGACAGGATCGCGATGTTGCCCGACACCAGCCATTCCGGTGCGAACTGGTAGTAGCCGTAGGCCTTGAGCTGGTGCTTGCGATCGTTCGACAGGGCGCCGTTGGCGTAGTCCATGACCTGGGTGTAGTCCCAGTCCACCGTCGCCGACACGTCGGTCTGGCCGATGTCCGAACGCACCTGGCCTTCGGTGTTGCCGTAGTTGCGCGAGAACAGATAATCGATCTTGCCGTACCACTTGCCGTCGAACGGATGCTCCAGGTACATCTCCAGCGCGTAGTACTTGCGCTTCAGATCGGTGTTGAAGCCCATGTCCTTTTTCCAGTCCAGCGGCACCTCGTAATAGCCGCCCGACAGCTTCGGCACCTGGATGACCGGGTTGCTGCCGGGATTGATCAGGTAGCTGCCCTGGATGCCGTTGACCTTGTCGTAGTCGTTCATGCCCAGCTCCGCCATCTTGGCGGCGATGCGGCCGGTGTCGCCCCAGTCGTCGATGGCGCGGCCCAGCTTGCGCCAGGTGGCCTTCGCACCGTAGACCCAGGATTCGCCGAGCCGCTTGTCGAAGCCCAGGATCAGCTCGTCCTGGTATTCGGACTTGATATTGGTGGCGGCGGCGGTCTTCGGATCGCGCGGCTGGCCGTATTCGAGATTGGCCGAGATCGGCTGCTCCAGGCCGCGGTAAGTGTCGATCGGCGTCAGCCCGGTGGGGTAGCCGGTGGTCGGATCGATGCCGGTGTAGGTGTAGTACACGTTGGTGAAGGTCGACGAGCCGGCCGAGCGCAGCGCCACCGAGGCCGGCACCGCCAGGTAGTAGCGGCCGGCGTTGCCATACACCTTCAGGCTGGAATCGCCGTTGACGTCCCAGGTGAAGCCCAGCCGCGGCGCGAGCTGCGAATGGGTGAGCCTCAGGTAAGGCGTGCCGGCGCCGTTGTAGTTGGTGAACTGGTCGTTGCGCAGGCCGATCTTGACCAGCCAGCGATCGTTGATCTGCCACGCGTCCTCGATGTACTGCGCCTGCTGCTTGACGCGCACCGACGCGCTGTTGGCGAAGACCTGCCTGGAGACGTAGTAGCCGGTCGAGCCGCGGGGATAGGCGCCCGGCGCCTGCACCCAGGGGTAGCTTTGCCAGGCCGGTCCGTTCGCATCGGGGCCGCCGGTGATCCAGGAGGTCGGATCGCCGGACCCATACGCCCATCCGTAGCCGGGCCCGGACGTGAACTGGCCGTCGTGGATGTCGCGCACGTTCTGGTTGTCGATGCCGGCGGTGAGGGTGTGGTCGCCGAGCTTGTAGCTCAGGTCCAGGCGCAGGTTGGTGTTCTTGGTGATGTGCTGCGGATCGAACAGCTGCACCACGGTCTGCGCATTGCCGTAGGACTGCCCGCCGGTCAGCGCGGGGTTCTGCGAGGACTGGCCGATGATCGGGCTCAGCGTCGGGTCGTAGCCCGGCAGCTCGTTGTAGTGCGTGCCCTTCATCTTGCCGTACAACACAGACAGCGTGAGGGAGTCGGTGATGTAACTGGTGAACTTGGCCAGGTACAGGTCGGAGCCATCCTTGATGTTCAGATCGTGATGATCGAACGGCCCCTGCTTGCCGGTGGCGTAGTCGTATTGATACAGGTTGCCGCGGTAGGACGTCTTGTTCGATGCGCCGGTGACTTCGAGCAGGTTGTTGTCGGTGATGTTCCAGTCCAGCTTGGCGTACCACTTCGGATCGGTCAGCCGGGTATGGTTGTTGTAGCTCGGCGGCAGGTTGAAGCTCACGCCTGTCACCGAACCGACCGCACCGGAAGGCGTGCCGGACGAGGCACCCGTGCCCTGGATGCGCTCGGCTTCCACCGAGGCGAACACGTACAGCTTGTCCTTGATCAGCGGACCGCCGATATAGGCATCGGCCGTGGTGGTGGTGGACTTGTTGTCGCCGCGTCGCCAATAAAGCTGGCCGGCCTTGGGGCTGCCTTCGCCGTAGTAGATGTCGCGCGGATCGCCCTGCAAGGCCTTGGGCTTCCACAACAGCTGTCCGCCGAAATGCCATTCGTTGGTGCCGCGCTTGCCGACCTGGCTGATCACGCCGCCGTCGGAACGGCCGAATGCCGCGCCATAGCCGCCGCTGAGGATTTCTTCCTGGTCGATCGAGCCGTAAGGCAGGGTCAGGCCGCCGAAGCCGCTGATCGGATCGGTGGTGTTGAAACCGTTGATGTAATACGCGTTCTCGGTGACCGAGGAACCGCCGAACGAAACGAATTTGCGCGGCGACGAAGCACCCATGCCCATGCCCATGAAGGTATCGCTGCCTTCCACCGCACCCGGCGCGAGCAGGGCGATCGCCTCGGCGCTGCGCGCCAGCGGCAGCCTGGCCAGCTGTTGCGAGGTGACCACGGTGCGCGAGTCGACCTGGGTCACGTCGATCGCCGGCAGGCTGTTGGCGGTGACCGTCACCGCCGACAGGTTCTGCGCATTCGCCCCCGCGAACGAGACCTCCGTGCCCGCACCCACGTGCAGTTCGACGTTGTTGCGCGTATCGATGGTCTGCCCATCGCGCTGCAAGGTGACGGTGTAGGTGCCCAGCGGCAGCGCGCCGATCGCGTAGCGGCCCGATGCATCGACCGCCACCTGCCGGGTGACGCCCGACTCGTTCTGCACTTTCACCGTGCCGCCCGCGGCGGCCGGCGCCTGGCCGAAGATGCTGCCGGTGGTGGCCTGCGCATGCACGGGCGGCGCGGCGATGCCGTACAAGGCGAGCGCGACGGCGAAGCCGAGGCTGGACGTGCAGGCGTGATATCCGGCCGCGCGATATCGGCGGGTCTGGCGCTGGTTGTTCATGGCTACTCCCCTCTCAATAGCTTGGTGGACGCGGCATGCAACGGAGACCGGGCTGGCCTCGCCGCCGCGAAGGACGCTCAAGGCGGTGCGATCGGCACCGGTGGCAGCCAGCGCAGGTTGCAGACACTCCGTCGGCAACTGGCGCTGGCGGTTTCGGCGCACAGGGCTTCACCACCTCCCGGGCGGAAGCCTGTGCACGCAAACATGGAAGCGATCCGGACGATCACGCGGTCGCTGCCTGCTGATGGCTGCGCAGAAGAGCGGCCAGCAACTTGTGGAATGCGATCAGCCGTCCGGCATCGGTCGGCCCCGGCTGGGCAAGCAGGCCATAGAGTTCGGCGACCGCTTCGGCGCGCTGCGCAGTACTCAGCGAGCCGCCGGCCAGCGCGATGTACGACTGCAGCACCTGCAGGGCGGCGGCGAGCCGCGCGGCGTCGACGCCTTGGTGATGCCTGCGCGCATCGTCGGCGGGCGGCGCAAGCCCGGCCTGGCCATCGCTCATGCAGCCCTCGCCGGTGACCAGCCACATCGGCGATACGCGCAGCGCGCGGGCCAGCGCCAGGCAGCGCCCGCGCGAGATGTCGCCGCGGCCATCGCACCAGGTGCGCACCGTGCGCGCGGTGACGCCGCAGCAGCGTGCAAGCGCGCTGGCGCCGCCGGCACGTTCGATCAGCAATTGGATGCGAGCGGGAAAATCCGCTGCGTAAGTTGATGAGGTGGGCGCAAGCCTGGTGTCAGCCGTGGTGGAGCTGGCGGATTCGCGCTGCGCAGGGTCGGCAGCCAGCGCAAAAGCATGGATGGATGCCGCGGGAGACGGAGTTTCTCGCGCAGCGACCGCTGCAACGCCATCGGACATGGATACCAAAGCGGACACTGGGTTCACTCCGGATCAACGGGGTTGGGGGAAAAAGGACTCGCGGGGAGTGGGGATCTCCCGGCGAGTCATATGGCGGCGTTAACCGTTGAGGGTGGGGGCCATCAACTTTTCGTTATGCGCGGCCGGGGGCAAAGATAGGCGTGCGCATCTCGGGCGGTACATAGCCAATTCACGCGGATTGCTAGAAGCCAATTCATCCGGACATGGCGTGTCCTATTGGCTTTTCTTCAGGGAAGCCGGTTTCTCCATGGCGCCGGCCACGGCTTCACTAAACGACAGGCGCGCATGCCGGCGCTTCTATTTTCTTGCTCAGGCTTCCGGTGCGACCGGCACCGCCATGCTCGCCGCACCGCGGCGGCCGAGACGGCTGGACAGCAGCGCGACGATGGTCAGCGCCGCGACGTTGCAAGCCAGACCGGTGGCGAACGCGTGCGCATAGCTCGACGCATCGCGCGCCGCGCCCAGCGTGCTGTAGAACACGCCGCCGATCACCGCGACGCCGAGCGCCGCGCTGATCTGCAACGCGGTGATCACCATGCCCGAGGCCAGCCCCGCATGGCGCGCGTCCACGCTGCCGAGCACCGCGCGCATCAGCGCAGGGAAGGCGATGCCGAAGCCGACGCCGGAAACGATCAGGCCGGCCTGCAGCACGGCAGGCGGCCAGCGCGCGTCGATGTGGCCGACGATCAGGGCGAAGCCGATCGCCTGCGCCGCCAGCGACAGCGGCAGCGTCGCGCGCCCCAGCGTGCGCATCACCGGCGCGGCGGTGACCGAGGCGAGCAGATAGCCGAGCGTGAACGGCAGGGTCGCCAGGCCGGTGTGCAAGGCATCGCGCCCGAGGCCGCCCTGCAGATACGCCGCGTAGGTAAACATGAAAGCGGAAGTCAGATAGAAGCCCAGCGTCACCACGATGCCGAGCATGAACTCGCCGTGGCGCAACAGGCTCACATCGACCAGCGGCGCACCGCCGCGGCGCGCGAGCGCCGCTTCGAAGCGCAGGAACAGCGCGAACAGCAGCAGCGCACCGGCAAGCATGATCCAGGTCCACGGCGGCCAGCCCTGTTCGCGTCCTTCCACCAGCGGATAGACCAGCGCGGCGAGTGCGAGCGAGAGCAGCACCACGCCGCCGAGATCCAGGCGCTGCGCATGCGGCTCGCGCGATTCGCGCAGCAGCATCGCGCCGCCGAAGAAGGCGGCGATGCCGACCGGCAGGTTGACCAGGAAGATCCACTGCCAGCTCAGGCCCCACCAGCCGGCGGCGATCAGCACGCCGCCGAGTACCTGGCCGAGCGTCGCGGCGAGGCCGAAGGTCGCCGCGTACAAGGCCAGCGCGCGCGGTTGTTCCGCGGTAGGGAACATCACGCGGATCGAGGCGAGCACTTGGGGCGCCAGGGCGGCCGCGGCCAGTCCCTGCAGCAGGCGGCCGACCAGCAGGGCGTCCGCCGACCACGCCAGTCCGCACAGCAGCGAGGCCAGCACGAAGCCGGCGATCCCCAGCAGGAACAGGCGGCGCCGCCCGAACAGGTCGCCCAGGCGACCGCCGGTGATCAGGCACACGGCATAGATCGCCGCGTAGGCGGAGATCACGAATTGCGTCTGCGCGGACGTGGCATGCAGCGCGCCGCGGATCGAGGGCAGCGCCACGTTGACGATGAAGAAGTCCAGCGGCGGCAGGAAGGCGCCGGTCAGCAGCACGGGTAACGCCAGCCAACGCCGCGGATCGCCCGCGTCGTTCGGAGTCATGTCGGCCTCCTCGGGGAATGCGCCGTATGGGGGATGGAGGGAATGCTAGTGCGGGTCTAAGATAAGAAAAACTGATCGACGGATATTTCAATCATGACGATCGAAAATGGCTCATCGATCCGGCCGCTGGACCTGGACGCCGTGCAGGCCTTCGTGCTGGTGGCCGACCTCAGCAGCTTCACCCGCGCGGCCGAGGCGCTGGACACCACGCAGTCGGCGGTCAGCCTCAAGCTGAAGCGGCTGGAGGAGCGCCTGGGCCGGCGCCTGCTGGAACGCACTCCGCGGTGCGTGCGGCTGTCGCAGGAGGGCGCGGCATTTCTCGACGCGGCGCGCGAGCTACTGGAAGCGCACGAGCGGGCGCTGCATGGGCGCGCCGAAACACGGCTGAGCTTGCGCGTGGGTATCAGCGATCAATCGGCGGGGACCGAATTGCCCCACCTGCTGGCGAAGGTGGGTGCTTACGATCGTTCGCTGCGGATCGAGGTGCGGATCGGCTCGTCGACCACGCTGATGGCTGCGTTCGATAACGGCGAACTGGACGCGGCCATCGTCTGCGACGCCGACGGCCGCTCCGATGGCGAGTTGCTGTTTACCGAGCCGTACGCCTGGTATGCATTGCCGGACTGGAAGCAATCCGCCGGCGAGCCGCTGCGTCTTGCCGCGCTCGCGGCGCCCTGCGCGGTGCGCGCGATGGCGCTGAAGACGCTGGACGATGCGGGCGTCGCATGGACCGAAGTATTCGTCGGCGGCGGCCTGCCGGCGGTGGTCGCGGCCGCGTGTGCGGGCCTGGCGGTGGCGCCGCTGCCGCGGCGCGTGTGTCCGTCTTCGATCGTCGATGTGGGCGAGCGACTGGGCCTGCCGCGCATGCCGCTGACGCGGATCGTGCTGCACCAGCGTTCGACCGATCCGCGCACGCGCGAGGCGGTGCGCATCCTCGCCGCGGCGCTCAAGGCCAGCGTCACTGCAACATCATGACGCGTAGGTTGGAGTGAGCCGCAGGCGAACTCCAACATGGCGCCCGGGGTACGCCATGACGCCCGTTGGGGTTCGCTGTGCTCACCCCAACCTACGCCATGCGTCATGGCATCACCGGCGGCACGTACGTAAGCGTCAAGCCGAGCAGCCACAGCAGGCCCAGCACCAGCGGCGCGTGCACCAGCAGCTGGATGAAGGTGAAGCCCACCACGTCGCGCGCCTTCAGTCCCAGCACGCCGAGCAGGGGCAGCATCCAGAACGGATTGATCAGGTTCGGCAGCGCCTCGGCCGCGTTGTAGACCTGCACCGCCCAGCCCAGGTGCACATGCAGGTCGTTTGCCGCCTGCATCACGTATGGCGCTTCCACCAGCCACTTGCCGCCGCCGGAAGGCACGAAGAAGCCGAGCACTGCGGAATATGCGCCCATCACCAGGGTGAAGGTGTCGGTGGAAGCGACGTGCACGAACAGGCCCGACAAGCGATGCGCCAGCGTGTCGCCGCCGAAGCCCGGCGCATGCGTCAGCAAGGCCGCGATGCCGCCGTACAGCGGGAACTGGATCAGCACGCCGGCCGTGCTCGGCACCGCGCGCGCCACGGCGTTGAGAAAACTGCGCGGGCGCCAGTGCAGCAGCAGGCCCAGGGTGAGGAACAGGAAGTTGTAGGTGTTGAGGTTGGCGATGGCGCTTACCGCCGGCTTGGTGGCGAACTCATAGCCGAGCCAGCCCAGGCCGAGCAGGCCGATCAGCAGCGACAGCAGCGGGCTGTATTCCAGCCATTCGCCGGGACGCGTGCGCGGCGGCAGCGGCGGCGTGGCGGTGGTTTCGGCGACGCCGAAATCCTCCGCGGTGCGCGCGCTCGCGCCGGACGGCGCGGTGAACCAGCAGATCAGCAGCGACACCGCGATCAGCACGGCGGTCAGCAGGATCGACTGCCACAGGAAGATGGTCTGGCTGAAAGGCAGCACGCCGGTGATGTTGAGCAGCGCCGGCGGCATGCTCTTCGGATTGGCCTGCAACTGCGCGGCAGACGAGGAAAGACCCATCGCCCACACCGCGCCCAGGCCCAGATAGGCCGCCGCGCCGGCGGCGCGATAGTCCATGCGCAGCTCGATGCGCCGCGCCAGCGCGCGCACCAGCAGCCCGCCGAACACCAGCGAGAAACCCCAGGACAGCAGCGAGGCAAGCATGCTGACCAGGCCGACGTAGCACACCGCGCCGCGGCCCGTGCGCGGCACGCGGGCTAGCACGTCGATGAAGCGCGCGACCACCGGCGCGGTGGCGACGACGTAGCCGCCGATCACCACGAAGGCCATCTGCATGGTGAAGGGAATCAGGCTCCAGAAGCCGTCGCCGAAGGCATTGACAGTGACGGCGGGCGTGGCGCCGAAGGCCAGGGCGGCGGCGGCGACCAGGATCACGCCGAGCGCGGCGAACACCCACGCATCGGGAAACCAGCGCTCGGCCCAGGCGGAGCTGCGCAGGGCCGCGCGGGCCAGTGCACCTTCGTTCGCATTTTGCATCGACGTTTCTCCCCGCGATGACGTAAGCCCCTCTCCCTCCGGCGACCCGAAGGTAGTCCCCGTGGGAGAGAAGGGTTGGGGTGAGGGTACGGCCGGAGCGCAAGGGTGAAGTGCACCGCTCCGCCCGCACCCTCATCCGGCTGCCGCCACCTTCTCCCGGTGGGAGAAGGGTTCAACCGTGAAGATTGAGGCCAGATCCAAACGTGGGGATGGTGGATGAGTGCGGGAGCAGCGGCAATACGATCTTCGTCGTCAACCCTTCGCGCGCTGCTTGAACAGCGTGATGATCGCCACGCCGAGCAGGATCACCGCCATGCCGGCGATGTCGTAGGGGCCGACATGCTCGCCGGCCAGCAGCACGCCGAACAGCACCGCCACCGGCGGGTTCACATAGGCGTAGCTGGTGGCCACCGCCGGGCGGGCGTGCTTGAGCACGTAGAGATAGGCGCTGAAGGCGATCAGCGAACCGAACAGCACCAGGTAGCCGACGGCGAGCGTGGCGTGCAGGGTCGGATGCGCCGGCAGCCGCTCGCCGGTGCCGAAGCCGACCAGCAGCAGGGCCACGCTGGCGCAGAGCATCTGCGCGGCGGTATTCATCGGGCCGGCGGGCATGTCCTGGCGCTTGCTCCAGATCGAGCCGAAGGCCCAGCTGGCCGCGGCCACGATCAGCGCGATGGCACCGATGCGCGAGGCCGACAGGCTGCTGCCCAGGTTGAGCACCACCACGCCGGCGAAGCCGATCACCAGGCCCAGCGCCTCGCGTCCGGACGGCCATTGCCCGTACATGCCCGAGAACAGCGCGGCGAACAGCGGCATGCTGGCCACCGCCACCGCGGCGATGCCCGAGCTCACGCTCTGCTCGGCGAAGCAGACCAGGCCGTTGCCGAAGCCCAGCAGCAGCACGCCGGTGACGGCCGCGTTGCGCCACTGGCGTGCGCTGGGCATGGCCACGCCGCGCAGGCGCAGGAAGCCGAACAGCAGCACGCCGGCGAACAGGAAGCGGATGCCGGCGAGCAGGAACGGCGGATAGCTTCCCAGCGCGTAGCGGATGCCGAGGTAGGTGGAACCCCAGATGATGTACAGCGCGAACAGCGCGAGCGGAATCATCACGCGCGTGTCGGTGAACGGGCCTTGCGCCGCGCGGGCGGCGTTGGAGACGGACTGATCGGTCATGGCGGGGATGGCGCGAGAGGGTGGGCGCGACGGCTAGTCTGGCGATCCAGCAAGATAATGCGCTGTCAGGACGGCGAGTAGCGAGCGGTTTGCAAGGCTACCTTGAGGCGCGATCAAGCCGGGCGCGGATCGGCCCGTTTTAAGCTCAGGCCGAAGCCCGCCGCCGCTCGCGCGCCAGCAGCTCGCGCTTGCGCTCCACGCCCCAGCGCCAGCCGCCGATCGAGCCGTCCTCGCGCACCACGCGGTGGCAGGGCACGATCAGCGCCACGCGGTTGTTGCCGCAGGCCTGGCCCACCGCGCGCGCGGCCTTCGGGATGCCCAGTTCCGCGGCGATTTCGCCATAGCTGCGCGTGCTGCCGGCGGGAATGCGGGTGAGGGCGTCCCACACCCGCCACTGGAAGGCGGTGGCGGCGACGTCCAGCGGCGGCAGTGCCGGTGCGGCGGCGTCGGTCCAGCCCAGTTCCGCGGCGATGCGTGCGATCACCGCGTCCAGCCATTCCTCGCGGCCGGCGTCGACGCGTTCGAGTTCTGCCTGGGGGAATTCCCCGCGCAGCCGCTGCTCCAGGTCGCCATCGTCGTCGCCCAGCGTCACCGAGCAGATGCCGCGCGCGGTGGTCGCCACCAGCAGGCGGCCCAGCGGCGTGTCGGTGGTGGTGTAGCGGATGCTGGCGCCCAGTCCGCCGGCGCGGTAGCTGGCGGGGGTCATGCCGAGCAGGCGGTTGCTGTGCTCGTAGACGCGGCTGCCGGAGCCGAAGCCGGCGTCGTAGACCGCGTCGGTGACCGCCGCGCCGTCGCGCAACGAAGCCTTGAACTGGCCGAAGCGCCGGGCGCGGTGGTACTCGGCCGGGCTCATGCCGTAGCGGCGGCGGAAGGCGCGCTGCAGATAGGTGGGGCTGAGTCCGGCAGCCTCGGCCAGGACCTCGAGGCTGGGCGCCTGCTCGGCGCGCTCGATCAGCGCGCGGGCGCGTTCGAGCGCGGCTTCGGTGCCTTGGCGATGATTCATCGGAACGGTGCGGATGTCCATGCCATCAGGCTAGCCATCAGGTGCGGGCGGGACTATCCGCTTCTTGCGCGACCATGCTCGGCAGGCGCTGGCTCGGCAGGCGGGGCTCAGTGGGCCGCGTGATGGTGGGTCTGGTGCAGCACCACGAACTCGCCTTCCAGGACCTCCGGCTGGCGCGCGTCCACGCCGGCGCGCGCGGCACCGGCCGAGGCATTACTCTTGCGCGTCCAGTGGCGCAGGGCCAGCCATACGCCGCCGCCGACCAGCAGCACGCCGGCCACGACCAGACCGAACACCAGCAGCACGCCCACCAGCGCCACGCCGACCAGCAGCGACAGGGCACGGACCAGCGGGTGGCGGGAACGACGCGGAGACGGCAGCGTGAAGCGCATGTGTTAAAAATCCGTTTGGTAAAATCAATGACTTACGCGCGTAACGATGGGGCTTTCACGCCCGAGAGACAAGTGCCGATGGATACAACCGCCCCCGCCCCGCCGCTCTGCCGCCTGGACGACATCCCCGACGGCGAGGCGATCGCCGTGGACGCCGCGCTGCCGGAAGGGGAGGAAAGCCTGATCGTGATCCGCCGCGGCGGCGTCGCGCACGCCTATCTCAATATCTGCCCGCATGCGGGACGGCGGCTCGACTGGGCGCCGGGCAAGTTCCTGGTCAAGGACGGCGTGCTGGTCTGCGCCGCGCATGGCGCCAGCTTCAACACCGGCGACGGGCTGTGCATCGGCGGGCCTTGCCGCGGCGAGCACCTGCACGCGGTGGCGGTGGCGGTGGTGGACGGCGAAGTTCGCCTGGACTGACTCAGCGGAACATCAGGTTGATCGCCACCAGGGTGATCAGCAGCACCATCGCGGTCAGCGGCAGGCCCACGCGCAGGAAATCCTTGCCGCGGTAGCCGCCGGGGCCGGCCACCATCATCAGGGCGGGATGGCCGGAACTGAGCAGGAAGGTGTTGGACGAGGACACCGCCACGATCAGCGCATACGCCGACGGATTGCCGCCGGTGGCCACCGCCACGCTGATCGCGATGGGCACCATCATCACGGTCGCGCCGACATTGGACATCACCTGCGAGAACAGCAGGGTGAGGATCGCCAGCGACAGCTGCAGCACATAGGGCGAGGCATTGCCCAGGTGCTGCAGCACTTCCTGCGCCAGCCACGCGGCGGTGCCGGTGGCATCCATCGACCAGCCCAGCGGAATCAAGCAGGCGGTGACGAAGATGGTCTTCCAGTTGATCGCCTTGTAGGCCTCGTCCATGTTCAGCACGCCGGTGAGCAGCATGCCGATGGCGCCGGTCATCATTGCCACCGACAGGTCCAGGTGGGTGAACAGGGCCAGGCACTTGGCCAGCACGAAGAAGCCCACCGCCTGCCAGATCTTGCCGGGGCGCTGTTCTTCCTTCGGGATGTCGGTGACCACCACCAGGTCCTTGTCCTCGCTGGCCAGCGCCAAGTCGCGCCAGCTGCTGTGCAGCACCAGGGTGTCGCCGGCGCGCAGGCTGACCGCGCGCACGTCGTCACGGAACACCTGGTCGCCGCGGTTCACCGCCAGCACCGAGATGCCATGGCGCTTGCGCAGGCGCAGCTCGCCCACGGTCTGCTTGATGAAGCGCGAGCTGGGCGGGATCACCGCCTCGGAAATACCGGCGCGGCTGGGATTGAACAGCTCGCCCAGCTGGCGCATGCGCGGCGACAGCTTGCACAGCTGGTTGTTGGCGAACTGTCCGAGCTGCTCGCGCGGACCGAGCACGCCCAGCACCGAACCCACCCAGATCACGTGATCCACCGGCGGCGCCATGCGCGCCTCGGTGCCGCTCTTGATCGCCAGGATCAGCGGCGCGCCGTACAGCTGCTCGACCTCGCCGATGCTCATGCCGACCAGCGGGCTCTCCGCGGTGACGGTGAGCTCGGCGGTCTCGCCGCCGATGCCGTAGGTGTCGGCGAAGTAGCTCTCGGTGCGGCCCGGCGTCACCTTCAGGCGCTCGTCCTCGCGCTCGGGCAGCAGCCTGGACGTGAACAGATAGAAGAACAGCACGCCGAACAGCGCCAGCGCGAGGCCGATCGGGGTCACGCTGAACAGGCCGAACTTCGGGATGGTATGCGCGCCCGGCGGCAGGTTGGCGTTCGCGCTCGCGATCAGGTCGTTGAGCACGATCAGCGGCGAGTTGGCGATCAGCGTGGTGTTGGTGGCGGTAAGGATGCAGAACGCCATCGGCAGCAGCAGGCGCGACAGCGGCACGCCGGTGCGCGCGGCCAGGCGGCTGGTCACCGGGATCATCAGCGCTGCCAGCGCCTGGCTGGGAATCACCGCGCTGAACAGGCTGGTGACCAGGTTGATCACCACGCCCAGGCGCGATTCCACGCCGCGCGCCATGCGCATCACGAAGTTGGCGGTCAGGCCGAGCACGCCGGCGCGGTCCAGGCCGGCGCCCATGATCATGATCGCGATGATGGCGATCACCGCGTTGCCGGCGAAGCCGTTGAACACGCGGTCGGAGGGGATCAGGCCGGTCAGGCCGATCACCACCACCACCAGCAGCGCCACCATGTCGGCGCGGATCCACTCCAGCACCAGCATCAGCATGGTGAAGCCCACCAGCCCGAGCACCAGGATCATTTCGGGGGTGAGCGAGAGTCCCACTAGCTGGCTTCCTGTCGGACCAGAGGGCGAGGGTGGATGGCGTTGGGCAGTGCCTGCATCACGCTGCGAAGACTCGTCCCTGTTTTTAGCAGGCCGGCTCTGGTCGGCTTGCTTTGGTCGGCGAGTATAGGCGTTGCGGCTGCTGCACTGGTGAATCGGAGCCGTCCCTGGGGGTGGGCCGTGCGCTAGACACGGCGATACAGCAGATCCCACACGCCATGGCCCAGCTTCAGGCCGCGCCGCTCGAAGTGGGTCTCGATGCGCCACGCCGGCTTCTCGGCGTACTGGCCGGGGCCGATGTCGTTGCGCCAGTCGGGGGCGGCTTCCATCACCTCGAGCATGTATTCGGCATAGGGCTGCCAGTCGGTGGCCAGGTGCAGCAGGCCGCCCGGAGCCATGCGCGAGGCGAGCAGGGCGACGAACGGCGCCTGCACGATGCGGCGCTTGTTGTGGCGCTTCTTGTGCCAGGGATCGGGGAACCAGATGCGCGCCTCGGCCAGCGTGCCGGGGGCGATCTCGTGTTCCAGCACTTCCACCGCGTCGTGCTTGTACAGCCGCACATTGGCCGCGTCGCGCGCGGCCAGCGCATTCATCAGGCGTCCCACGCCCGGGCCGTGCACCTCGATGCCGAGGTAGTCGCGCGCCTGATCGTGCTCGCTGGCCCAGGCCAGCGCCTCGCCGTTGCCGAAGCCGATCTCCATCACCAGCGGCGCGCTGCGGCCGAAGCGCGCGGCGTAGTCCTGCACGCTGCCGCTGTAGTCGATGCCGAAGCGCGCCCAGTGCTCGTCGAAGGCGCGCTGCTGCGCCGGCGTCATGCGGCCCTCGCGCAGCACGAAGCTGCGGATGCGGCGCGGGTACGGGGCGGTGTCGTCGTCGGTGCGGTCGCTCATGCGGGGCCTGGCTCTCGATGAAAGGGCGCCCGGTCGATGACCGGGCGCCCCAGGGGTATGGCAGCGGCGGAGCGTTCGCCCCGCCGGGACTTCAGCCGATCGTGCCGTCGATCGGGCTCGACGCCGAGGCGTAGCGCTTGCGCGGGATGCGGCCGGCGCGGAAGGCGGCGCGGCCGGCTTCGATCGCCAGCTTCATCGCGTGCGCCATCAGCACCGGATCGCGGGCGCCAGCGATGGCGGTGTTCATCAGCACGCCGTCACAGCCCAGTTCCATCGCGATGGCCGCGTCCGAGGCGGTGCCGACGCCGGCGTCGACGATGATCGGCACCTTGGCCTGCTCGATGATCTCCAGCAGGTTGTAGCGGTTCTGGATCCCCAGACCCGAGCCGATCGGCGCGGCCAGCGGCATCACCGCCACGCAGCCGATCTGTTCCAGGCGCCGGGCCAGGATCGGGTCGTCGCTGGTGTAGACCATCACGTCGAAACCGTCGGCGACCAGGGTCTCGGCGGCCTTGAGGGTTTCCACCACGTCGGGGAACAGGGTGCGCTCGTCGCCGAGCACTTCCAGCTTCACCAGCTTGTGGCCGTCCAGCAGCTCGCGCGCCAGCTTGCAGGTGCGCACCGCGTCGACCGCGTTGTAGCAGCCGGCGGTATTGGGCAGCAGGGTGAATTCGTCCGGCGGCAGCGCGTCGAGCAGGCTGGGTTGGCTGGCGTCCTGGCCGATGTTCACGCGGCGGATCGCCACGGTCACGATCTCCGCGCCGGCGGCCTGGCTGGCGCGGCGGGTCTCGTCGAAGTCCTTGTACTTGCCGGTGCCGGTGAGCAGGCGCGAGCCGTAGCTCTTGCCGGCGATGATCAAGGGATCGGCGACGTCGTGGGTCTTGGTGTTCATGGGGTCTCGAGGGCGCGGGGAGAGGGGCGGGGCATCAGCCGCCGCCGATGGCGTGCACGATCTCCACCTGGTCGCCCTCGGCGAGGACCCAGCGGATGTGCATGCTGCGGGGGACGATTTCGCGGTTCACTTCCACCGCCACGCGGCGGTCGCCGTAGCCGGCTTCCTGCAGCAGTTGGGCGACGGTGATGGCGTTGGCGCAGTCGCGTGGGCTGCCATTGAGCATGATCTGCATCGCGGCATTGTAGCCGCTGCGACGGCGATGCCCAAAAAGAGAGCCCGGCGTGTGCCGGGCTCGTGGGCGGTCAGTTCTGGTGCTCGTCCTTGCCGCGCGGCGGCCGGTGCTCGCCGCCGCGGTTCTGGTTCTGGACCGGCTGCGGGCGGGCCTGTTCGCGCTGCTGCGGCGGCTGCGCCTGCGGTGGCGGGCTGGGTCGCTCGTAGGCCGGGCGGGCCTCGCGCAGGCTGGGCTGCGGCATCGGTTCGGCCCGCTGCGGCGGCGCGCGCTCGATCCGCTGCTGCTGCACGGGTTCGCTGCGCTCCTGGCGGAACGCGGGCTGCTGCTGCGGCTGGGGCTGCGGCGCCTGGCGGAACTCGCGCTGGGCGGGGTTCTCCTGAGCTGGCTGGCGCTGGACCTGGCGCTCGTCCTGGCGGTTCAGCGGCTGGTCGAAGCGCGACGGGCGCGAATCGGCGGGCGCGGCGCCGGGCTCGTCGCGGCGGTTGAAGCGCGGCGCGTCGGGCAGATTGCGCGGCTGCGGCGTGGCTTGCGGCTGGGCCTGCGCCTGGCGGGCGCGGTCCTGCTCGGGGCTGGTCACATAGCTGACGCCGGGGCGCGGGTTGTTGTTGAGCCGGTTGTCAGGCCGGCTGTTATTGGGCCGGCTGTTATCAGGCGAGTCGTCGCTGCGGATCGGCTGCCCGCCGTCGCGGCGGTTCTGCCACGCGGCGCGGTCGCCGGCGTCGGGATGGGCGAAGCGGGCCGACGGCAGTTCGTTCGGGCGCAGGTCGGGGCGCGCGTTCGGCGGATTCGCGCCGTTGTCCGGGCGGCCGGTATCCGGACGGTTGTTGGCCTCGAAGCGGCGCGGCGCGTTGTCGGCGGGCGCCGCGTTGTTGTCCGCACGACTGCCGACCGGCGGCAGGCGCGCCGGCACGGTGGCGGCGGTATCGCGTCCCGGCATCGGACGACCCGGGCCGGCGCTGCCGAGCACGCGTACGTTCGACGGCTGCGCCGCCGGCATGCCCGGACGCTGGCCTAGGCGGTTCGGCCGCACATCGTCGGCCACCGGACGCCCCGCCGCATTGACCGGCGGCGCGCGGCGCGCGACCACTTCGCGCTGGAAGCCGGCCGCCGGCAGCGGACGCGCATTGGCCGGGCGCGGCGGCGCGAAGCTGGCGCGGCTCGGCTGGATCGCCACGCCACGGGTCAGCACCGGCGCCGCGGCGAACTGGCGCGGGTCGCCCTGCACCAGGTTGCGCCGCACGTTCTGCGCGCTGGCGAAGCTGCGGCCCGGCACCGCGCTGAAGGCGTGCGGCGCGCCGCGGTTGGCGTAGGCGACGTTCGGCGCCGGGCGCCCGTTGCGGAAATAGTTGTACTGGTTGTTGATGTTGTTGATCACCGTGGTGCGGTTGACGTTGCGCACATAGATATTGGTGACGTTGACGTTGGTGTAGTAATGCCGGCTGGCGCGATACCAGGGGTTGTAGACCTCGCGCGGGCCCAGCGGGAACCAGCCCACCGGCGCACCGCCGCCAATGCCGATCGACACGCTCCAGTTGCCGCCGCCGACGAAGGCGACCAGCGCCGGCGCATATACCGGGCGTACCGCGACCGGGCCGGGGACCCAGCCCCAGCGGCGGCCGACATAGGCCCAGCGGCCGTAATGGAACGGCGCGAAGCCCCACGGCGCGTCGTCGACCCAGGTCCAGCCCCAAGGCGCGACCCAGGCCCAGTGGCCGTCGCGGTACGGCGCCCAGTCCACTGCCACGTTCGACGGGTACCACACCGCGCCGTAGTCGGGGTCGGTCTGCCAGTCGCCGTGATCGTCCAGGTCCTGGTAGCCGACCACCTCGTCGGAGACGTAGCGCCGGCTCGGCGAGTTCGCATAGCGCTGGTCGCGCTGGTAGCACCAGTCGTCGAAGGCGTCGCCGCGGTCGCCGATGTCTTCCAGCGAAACCTGGTTCAACGCGGAATTGGCGATGACGTAACGCGTGCCCGCGTTGACCCGGCGCTGCGCGTTGTTCTCGCCGTACAAGGTCGCCTGGCCGCGGAACACGGTGACGTCGGTGGTGCGGCCGTCGCGGTCGATGTCGACGCGGAAGGTGCCCGGCTGGTCGATCACCAGTGCCGCGGTGGGCGTGTCGATCTCGTAGCTCTCGCCTTCGCCGACATTGCGCACGGTCAGATTGAGCGTGCCCTGGGTCAGTTCGACCTGGGTCACCTGGTCGTTCAGATCGAGCAGGCCGAAGTCGGTGTTCTGCGCCATGCGCAGAGTGCCGCCGCCGAGTTCCAGTTCGGCGCGGCCGTCCGCGCCGGTGGACAGGCGGTCGCCACTGGTAAGCGGGCGGTTGAGGCTGGCGTCGCTCCAGTCGTGCGTGCCCGACGGGAGCAGTCCCAGATCGCCGGATTGATAGGAAAGCCTCGCCACGCGCGAAGGCGGATCGCCGGCGTCGCTGTCGGGCTGTTGCGACTGGGCCTGGACCAGGCCCGCCGCGCACCACAACAGCGCCGCGGCGAGCAACGGCCAGGCGCGTGTCGTGAATCGGTAGGGAAGACGCATGACGTTCTCCAGAGCGTTGCGCATCGATGACATCCGTAAAAACGCATGAGTGGACCGGACGCCGACGGCCGGATTATGTGCATGCCTCCACCGGCGCCGTGCGCAAGGAAAACGTTCATTTGGCCGGGCGATTCAGCCGGCCGCCATGTGCGGTTCACGGCGCGTTACGACGAGGCGGCCGCAGGCCGTCGCCGGGTTGTTCCCAAGCGCGCGGCTCCCGGTTACCATCCGCGGCGATGCGGGTGTAGCTCAATGGTAGAGCTGTAGCTTCCCAAGCTACTGACGAGGGTTCGATTCCCTTCACCCGCTCCATTGCCGCCCTCGCCCCACCGAGCCCCTCTCCCGAATCAGCGCGCTGAAGATGGCGGATGTGATCACACTCGGCTGGCGGGAGCGCCTGGCACTGCCGGACCTCGGCATTCACTCGCTCAAGGCCAAGCTCGACACCGGTGCGCGCAGCAGCGCGCTGCACGTCGAGGAGCTGGAAGTCTTCGAACGCGACGGCACCACCTGGCTGCGCTTCGTCGTGCGCACCGGCCGTGGCCATCGCGTGGGCCGGGTGTGCGAGGCGCCGGCGCACGATCGCCGCGTGGTCACCGATACCGGCGGCCGGCGTACCGAGCGCTGGTTCATCCGCACCGGCCTGCTGCTGGCCGGGCGCAGTTTCAGCGTCGACGTCAACCTGACCGATCGGCGGCATATGCTGTTCCCCATGTTGCTGGGACGCACGGCGCTGCAGGGGCGCTTCGCGGTGGACCCGGCCCTCTCCTACACCCAGCCGCGCCATCCCCTCGCGGCCACGGATGTCCCATGAAGATCGCCATTCTTTCCCGCAACGCCCGCCTGTATTCCACCCAGCGCCTGGTCGAGGTGGCGCGCGAGCGCGGCCACGTCGTGCGCGTGCTCGACCCGCTGCGCTGTTACGTGCGCATCGCGCCGGGCGACGTGGCGATCCGCTACAAGGGCAAGCCGCTGAAGGACATCGATGCGGTGATCCCGCGCATCGGCACCACCAGCACCTTCTACGGCACGGCGGTGCTGCGCCAGCTGGAGATGATGGGCGTGTACACGCCCAATCCCTCCGACGCCGTGCTGCGTGCGCGCGACAAGCTGCGTGCCTTGCAGATCCTCGCCTCGCAGGGGCTGGACATGCCGGTGACGGTGTTCGGCGACAACCCGGACGACACCGCCGACGTGCTGGCCATGCTGGGCGACCCGCCGCATGTCATCAAGCTCAACGAAGGCAGCCAGGGCACCGGCGTGGTGCTGGCGGAAAAGCGCAGCGCCTCGCAGAGCGTGATCGAGGCCTTCCGCGGCCTGTACGCCAACTTCCTGGTGCAGGAATTCATTGGCGAGGCGAACGGCAGCGACCTGCGCTGCTTCGTGGTCGGCGGCAAGGTGGTGGCGGCGATGCAGCGCGACGCCAGCCCCGGCGACTTCCGCGCCAACCTGCACCGCGGCGGCAGCGCGCAGTCGGCCACGCTCAGCACGGAAGAGCGGCAGATCTCGATCCGCGCGGCCAAGGCGCTGGGCCTGGGGATCGCCGGCGTGGACCTGCTGCGCTCCAGGCGTGGTCCGTTGATTCTCGAAGTGAATGCGTCGCCGGGCCTGGAAGGCATCGAGGCGGCCACCGGCGTCGACGTTTCCGGCCACATCATCAAGCATCTCGAACAACATGCGCGGAAGTGACGGCGCGAAGTGACGCTTTGTCGGTGCCACGCTGAACGGTTAACGATGGCGTGAGTACGGGTTAACCACACCGTAACTCCGCCGCCCCTATAAAGGTCCCACTGCAATTTGCTCGGCACTTCAACCGCTATGGTCTAGTGACAGCAGATTTCGGTATCGGGGCAGTAGCTTGGGCCCGGATGGAGCGGCTTCCCGCCGCGCCTCCGGGCCTTTTCTTTTGGGCGGTCCGCGCGGTCGCCGAAGGGATTCAGCCTGCTGCCGGCCTCGCGCCCACCTTCCCCGGCGCAAATTGTTAAGCTTGCCGCCATGGCCGGCTCCAGCCGGCGGCGACACGGAGTGGCGTATGCGCGTACTGGTCATCGAAGACAACAGCGATATCGCAACGAATATCGGCGATTACCTGGAAGATCGCGGCCATGTGGTCGACTTCGCCGGCGACGGCGTGACCGGGCTGCATCTGGCGGTAGTGAACGAATTCGACGTGATCGTGCTGGACCTGACCCTGCCCGGCATGGACGGCCTGGACGTGGCGCGCAAGCTGCGCCACGAGGCGCACAAGCAGACCCCGGTGCTGATGCTGACCGCGCGCGATGCGCTGGAGCAGAAGCTCACCGGCTTCGAGTCCGGCGCCGACGACTACATGACCAAGCCGTTCGCCCTGCAGGAACTGGCCGCGCGCCTGGAAGTGCTCGCACGCCGCGGCAAGGGTCCGCAGAGCCGCGTGCTGAAGGTGGCCGACCTCACCTACAACCTCGACACGCTCACCGTCACCCGCGACAGCAAGTCGATCCAGCTCAACCCGATCGGCCTGAAGCTGCTGCAGGCGTTGATGGAGGCCAGCCCGTCGGTGGTGACGCGGCAGGATCTCGAACAGCGCGTATGGGGCGAGGAACTGCCCGACAGCGACAGCCTGCGCGTGCACATCCACGGCCTGCGCGCGGCGATCGACAAACCTTTTGACAAGCCGCTGATCCATACGCGGCACGGTATCGGATATCGCATGGTCGACCCGGATGCGGTCCAGACGTAAGCTGCGTTTTCGCCTGGTCGTTTCCTTCGCGCTGTTCGGTTTCGGGCTGAGTGCGCTGTTTGCTTTCGCGGCGCTCAATATCCGCTCCCGTGTCGAGGACCAGCTGGTCAACAGCAGTCTGCTCGACGACGCCAAATGGGCCAATCAACAGGCGCACGCGGGCGTGCCCAGCGGGTCGCGCCTGCTGACGGGCAGCGTGCTCAGCGACCGCACGATCTACAAGGCCCCGCTGTCCTGGCAGAACCTGCCCACCGGCGTGCATGACATCAACGAGCCGGGCGACGACGGCCAGATGCATCACTACAAGCTCGCGGTCTACCGCGAGAACGGCATCATCAGCTTCATTCGCTACGACGTATCCCGCGAGGAACTGGGCAAGCGCCAGCTGGTGACCAGCGTCGTCGCGGCGGTGTTCCTGTTCGGCCTGATCTCGCTGGCGCTGGGCCTGTGGCTCTCGCGCAAGGTACTCAAGCCGGTCAGCGAACTGGCGCAGCGCCTGCGCGAGTTCCGCAAGAACGGCAAGGTCGAGGCGCTGGCCCCGCATTTCGCCGACGACGAAGTGGGCGAGCTGGCGCTGGCGTTGGACGAATACGCCAACCGCCTCACCTCGATGGTCGAGCGCGATCGCGAATTCAATTCCGATGTGAGTCACGAGCTGCGCACGCCGCTGGCGGTGATCGCCAGCACCACCGAACTGCTGCAGGGCTCGCCGGATCTCACCGACAAGCTGCGCGAGCGCCTGAAGCGCATCGAGCGCGCCTCGCGCCAGGCCACCGAGCTGATCGAGGCGTTGCTGCTGCTGTCGCGCGCCGAGCGCCGCGGCCCCACGCGTGGCGAGACCACCGACGTGGCCAAGGTCGCCGCCGACGTGATCGAGAGCCAGCGTCCGCAGATGCGCGACAAGCCGCTCCATGTGGAGCTGGTGGTGAACGGAGCGCTGAGCATCAACGCGCCGGGCTCGGTGTTGTCGGTGGCGCTGACCAACCTGATCGGCAACGCGATCAAGTACACGCTCGAAGGCCAGGTTACCGTGAGGGTCGAAAAGGACCGCATCGACGTGATCGATACCGGCCCCGGCATCAAGCCGGAAGATGCCGAGCGCCTGTTCCAGCGCGGCGTACGCGGCGAAGGCGCCGGCGGCAGCGGTGCGGGGCTGGGCCTGGCCATCGTGCGGCGCCTGTGCGAGCTGTACGGCTGGGATGTGTCGATGCGGCCGCGGCCGGATACCAACGGCGCCATCGCCAGCATCGTGTTTCAGTAAAGCGGCATGGCGTGACTATTTATAAGTCACGCCCGTGGGCTAATTCACATTAGTGAATTGACGGCTGTTTCATGGCCTGCCTGTTAATGCGGATTGATAATCGATGTAGTTGACGCGATTTTCATGCACTTGCAATTTGGTGCATTAATCCGGGTTGCCGTTGACAAATCCTTCGCTATTAATTTCTCAGTTTTTCGGCCACGCCTTGCTGCGCCGCACAAGCTGTGATCCAAAGCACATTTCTCCCAGTGGACAAGCTCCCGTTCAGGCATGGACACTCCAAGCCGGGAATGGGGTAGGGGATTAGTCTTAGCGTATTTTCCATACGCCATGCGGAATTCCTCATGCCGTTGCCGGGCGTCATCCCGCAGACCAGTCGTGGTTAATGGCCGCACCTGAAGGCATCGGTGCGGGTAGCGGTCTGCGCACAACAAAACAGCGTCACGCGGCATTTTGAAACATGGCCTGTCATGGCCGTGGCGGTCTGATTCGGCCGTAATTATCGGTGCTTTCAAATGCATTACCCGGCCAATCGGGCCGGTTAATGGTTTTCGCGAATGCAACGTGATGCGTGCGGCCATGACGGCCGCCAGGGGAATGCGATGACTGACGTGCGCGACGACGTATTGCTGCCATTGACGACGGCCCAGCGCGGCCTGTGGATGAACCACAAGATCGGTGGCGACGGCGCCATCATGAATATCGCCGAGGCGGTAGATATTCACGGGCCGGTCGACCCGCCGCTGTTCCGCCAGGCCTTGTATCGGCTGGTCTACGAGGCGCAGATGATGCGCGCCAACGTGATCGAGCGCGACGGCAAGCCGCTGCTGGCGATCCGCCAGGTCTACGGCGGCCAGTTTCCCTATTTCGACATGAGCGGCGAAGCCGATCCGCGCGCGGCGGCCGAGGCCTGGATGCAGGAGGAGTACTCGCGCAATCCGCATCTCGAACACGATCCGCTGTGGGTCAGTGTGCTGTTCAAGCTCGCCGCCGATCACTACATCTGGTATCAGCGCGCGCATCACATCGTGCTGGACGGCCACGGCGGCGGCCTGCTCGCGCGGCGCCTGGCCGAGCTGTACACGGCGCTGGTGCGCGGCGAAGAGCCGCCGCCCTGCGCATTCACGCCCGCCGCCACCGCCATTACGCTGGAAAACGCCTATCGCGAATCCGACCGCTTCCGTCGCGACCGCGACTACTGGAAGGAGTTACTCGCCGGCCTGCCCGAAGCCGTCACGCTGTCACGCCGCCAGCATCGTCCTGGCCTGGCCGACCGCCTGTGCCGCAGCACGGCGTATCTGTCGGCGGAAACCTCGCGCCGGCTCGGCGAACTGGGCAAGGCCACCGGCGCCAGCCTGCCGCAGGTGCTGATCGGCCTGGTGGCTGCCTACTATCACCGCGTCACTGGCGCGGACGACCTGGTGATCGGCATGCCGGTGACCGCGCGGCTCAATGCCGACGCGCGCCAGATGCCGGGCATCTTCGTCAATGTTGTGCCGATCCGCCTGCGCTTCGCGGCGGACCTGACGCCCGGCGAATTGTTCGAACAGGTCGCGCGTGCGGTGCGGCAGACGCTGCGCCACCAGCAGTATCGCTATGAAGACATGCGCCGCGACCTTGGCCTGGTCGGGCAGGGACGCAGCCTGGCCTGGCTGGGCGTCAATATCGAGCCGTTCGACTATCAGCTCGATTTCGCCGGCGCGGGCACGTCCTCGCACAACATGTCCAACAGTTCAGCCGAAGATCTGATGATCTTCGTCTACGACCGCGGCACCGACGCCGGCCTGCGCATCGATCTCGACGCCAATCCGCTGTTGTACGACATGCCCGAACTGGACGAGCACCGCCGCCGGCTGTGCCGCCTGATCGAAGGCGTGCTGGTCCAGCCGGAAGCGCGCCTGCAGGACCTCGACCTGCTCGGCGAGGAGGAGCGTCAGCGCCTGCTGGTGAACTGGAACGAGACCGCCGCCGCACTCGATCCGCGCAGCCTGCCGGCGCTGGTCGCGCACCAGGCCGCGCTGCGACCCGACGCGCCCGCGGTCATCCATGGAGACACCGTGCTGAGCTATCGCGAACTGCACCGGCGCAGCGTAGCGCAGGCACGGCAGCTGCTGGCCGATGGCGTCGCACCCGGCGATATCGTTGCGGTGGCGTTGCCGCGCAGCGAACAGCTGCTGGTGGTGCTGCTGGCGATCATGCGCAGCGGCGCGACCTATCTGCCGATTGATCCGGACGGCCCGGCCGAACGCACCGCGCTGCTGCTGGACGATGCCGCGCCGATCGCACTGATCGCCACCCGCGCGATCCACGACCGCCTGCCCATGGGCGGCGGCCTGCAGCTGTTGCCGGAGCAGTTCGACGCGGCGGTGCTGGAGTCGACGCAGGAGCCGGACCTGAGCCGCCCCGACGGCGTCGCCTACGTGCTGTACACCTCCGGCTCGACCGGCCGGCCGAAGGGCGTGGAAGTGACGCACGCCAATCTGGCCAATTTCCTGCAGGGCATGGCGCGCCTGCTGGAGCCCGCGCCGGGCCAGCGCTACCTCGCGGTCACCACGGTGATCTTCGACATCGCCGGGCTGGAGCTGTACCTGCCGCTCACCGCCGGCGCCTGCGTGGTGATGGCCGGCAGCGGCGCCGCGCAGCAGCCGCTGGAGCTGGCGCGGCTGATCCGCGACAGCGGCGTGACGCATGCGCAGGCAACGCCTTCGCTGTGGCGCATCCTGCTGGCCGGCGCGGAAACGCGCTTGGAAAACGTGCATGCACTGGTCGGTGGCGAGGCGCTGGGGGCGGAACTGGCCGCGCGGCTCAAAGCCGCCGCGGCGCGCGTGACGCAGTTCTATGGCCCCACTGAAACCACGGTGTGGTCCACCGCCTACGAGCTCGAGGAAATCGGCGCCGGCATCCCGCCGATCGGCCGTCCCATCCTCAATACCCGCCTGTACGTGCTCGACGCCGCGCGGCGCCCGGTGGTGACTGGTGCGACCGGCGAGCTGTACATCGGCGGCGCCGGCGTGGCGAAGGGTTATCTGCATCGCCCGCAATTGACCGAGGAGCGCTTCCTGCCCGATCCCTTCGCCGCCGACGGCAGCCGCATGTACGCCACCGGCGACCTGGTGCGCTGGCGCGACGACGGCCTGCTCGAATTCGTCGGGCGCGCCGACAGCCAGGTGAAGATTCGCGGGCATCGCGTCGAGCTGGGCGAGATCGAGAACCTGCTGACCCAGCACGCCGCGATCGCCGCGGCGGCGGTGACCGCGACGCGCGACGGCCACGGCAACATGGCGCTGGCCGCCTATGTCGTACCGCGCGACGTCGATGCGCTCGATCCCGACCAGTTGCGCGTCTTCCTCAGCCGCCGCCTGCCGGAGCCCGCGCTGCCGTCCAGCTTCACCGTGCTCGATGCGCTGCCGCTCACGCCCAACGGCAAGCTCGATCGGCGCGCGCTGCCGGAGCCGGACCGCGTCGCTCGCGCCGCCTTCGTCGAGCCCGGCACGCCGGTCGAGCGCAAGCTGGCCGAGCTGTGGCAGCGCCTGCTGCGCATCGAGCGCGTCGGTCTGCACGACAACTTCTTCGAGCTGGGCGGCGATTCGCTGACCGCGGCGGAGATGGCCGTCGGCTTTCCCGCGGAGTTCGGCGTGGAGCTGCCGCTGGGCAGCCTGTTCGAAGCGCCCACGGTGGCCAACCTGGCCGCCTTCGTCGAGCGGAGCGGCGGCGAGAGCGACGACCCGCTGGGCGAAGTGCTGGTGCTGCGCGCACCGCCGCGGCTGCGCGAGGTCGGCAAGGAGGCGCCGCGGCCGCTGTTCTGCATCCACCCGATGATGGGCCTGAGCCTGGGCTTCACGGCGCTGCTGCGGCATCTGGACCCGACGGTGCCGGTGTACGGCCTGCAGTCGCGCGGCCTGCGCGGCGATATGCGGCTGCCCGGCAGCATCGAGGAAATCGCCACCGATTACCTGGCGCAGATCCGCCGCATCCAGCCGGAAGGACCCTACCGCCTGGCCGGCCGTTCGATGGGCGGGCTGATCGGCCACGCCATCGCCGAGCAACTGCTGGCGATGGGCGAGCGGGTGGAACTGCTGGCGATGATCGACAGTTATCTGTTCACCGCCGGCGAGCGCTCGCGTCCGCGCGAGGAAGCCAAGGAAGTGCGCGCCGCGCTGAGCTTCCTCGGACTGCACCAGCATGTGGGCGAGCACGCGCCGCAGACACTGAAGGAGCTGGCCTCGCTGCTGCTGCACAGCTACAACGCGCGCTCGATCCCGCTGGTGCAGGAGATCATCAAGAGCCATCCGCAGTTCATCGAGCACCTGTTCGCGGTGATGCGCAACAACCTGGAGCTGGCGCGCCAATACACGCCGCGCCGGATCAACCTGGACCTGCTGTTCTTCCAGGCCACCGAACGCGAAGGCAGCCTGGACGGCATCCTCGATCACCGCCCGTCCGCATGGCGGCCCTTCATCGGCTGGCGCATCGAGGTGCACGAGCTGGCCTGCCACCACGAAGCGGTGCTCGATGCGGCGCCGGCGGAGAAGATCGGCAGCGTGCTGCGGCACCGCCTGTCCGACATCCCCGACGAGCGCATGCTGTCCGCGCCGCTGGCGCCGCAGCCGGGGCTGGCCGCGGCATGAGCGCCAGGCCGATCGTCATCTTCACCATCGGCACCCAGGGCGACGTGCGGCCCTGCGTGGCACTGGGACAGGGACTGCGCCGCGCGGGCTATCCGGTGCGCATCGCCACCAGCGGCAACTTCGCGCCGCTGGTGCGCGAGGCGGGACTGGAGTTCTTTCCGCTCACCGCCGATTTCCAGGCCATGCTGGAGGCCGACCGCAGCATCGCCGAGCAGGGCCTCAACCTGCGCGCGATGGCGCGCATTTTCCGCCAGCGCTATGCGCAATGGGCCGAGCACTGGGCGGAGGAGGGCATGACGGCGAGCGCAGGCGCCGGCCTGCTGATCGGCGTGAGCAACAGCACCTTGCTGGCCAAGGCGCTGGCGGAAAAACGCGGCGTGCCGTTCGCCATCGCGCGCCTGCAGCCGCTGACGCCCTCGCGCCTGCAGCCGCCGATGGTGCTGAGCGGCTCGCGCGACCGCCTGCCCGGCCCGCTCAGCCTGGCCGCGCACCACCTGCTGTGGCTGCTGGTGTGGCATGTGATGCGCCCGGCGATCAACGACATCGTGCGGCCGCGGCTGGGCCTGCCGCGCTATCCGTGGCATGGCCCCTACCTCGGGCGCCATGCGCTGGAGGCGAAGGTGCTCAACGGTTTCAGTGGGCAGGTGCTGGCGCGGCCGGCGGACTGGCCGGACAGCTCGCAGCTCACCGGCTACTGGTTCTTCGATCCGCCGGCGTGGACGCCGCCGGCCGGGCTGGCCGATTTCCTCGCGGCGGGACCGAAGCCGGTCTATATCGGTTTCGGCAGCATGGTCAGCAGTCGCGCCGCCGAGTTCACCCGCATCGTGCTGGACGGCGTGCGCAAGAGCGGCCGCCGCGCGGTGCTCGCGGCTGGCTGGGGCGGCCTGGAGCTCGACGAAGGCGCGCTCGACGAACAGATCTATGGCTTGCGCCAGGCGCCGCACGACTGGCTGTTTCCGCGCATGGCCGGCGCCGTGCACCATGGCGGCGCGGGCACCACCGCGGCGGCGGTGCGCGCGGGCATTCCTTCGGCCGTCGTGCCGTTCTACGGCGACCAGCCGTTCTGGGCGCGCTGCCTGCAGCGCCGCGGCGTGGCGCCGCCGGCGCTGGACCGCCGCCGGCTCGATGCGGATGCGCTGGCTGCGGCGTTGATCGCCATGCAGCAACCGCAGATGCTGCGCGAGGCGGACGCGCTGGGCCGGGCGATCCGCGCCGAGGACGGCGTGGGTGAAGCCGTGCGGCTGCTGCGGTACTGGGGCCTGCTGGAGCAGCCGGACAGCGTCGAGATCGCCGAGCAGCCGCAGCGGAGCGTGGCATGAGCGCGCGCCGCCCCTTCGCCCTGTTCGAGCGCGGCATGTACCTGGATGGGCAGCGTGCCGTCGCCTTCGTGCTGCCCGCGACATTGGCCGGCACGCTCGACGAGCCGCGCCTGCGCCTGGCGCTGGATCGCGTGCAGGCCAGGCATGCGGTGCTGCAGTCGCTGGTCGAGCATGCCGCCGATGGGCATCCGTGGTTCGTGCAACAGGAAGCACCGCCGCCGATCGCGCTGCGCATCGTCGAGCGCCAGGGCGAGGACGATTGGCAGGAGCAGGCGCGGCTGGAATGCGAGCGCCTGTTCGACGGCGCGCGCGAGCCGCTGGTCCGGCTGGTGTGGCTGCGCGGCCACGGACGCAGCGACCTGCTGTTGAGCTGCCACCACTGCATCTGCGACGGGCTTTCGGCGGTCGGCCTGCTGCGCGACATCCTCACCGTCTGCGGCCGCCCCGACGCGCGGCTCGGGCCGCGTTTCGAATTGCAAGGCGGCGCAGACGTCGTGCCGCCCGAGGCGAAGCGCAACCGCTGGCTGCAGCGGCGCGCGCAGCTGAAGGCGGCACTGTTCAAGGGGTTCATCCGGCTGCAGCGGATCGGCCCGCCGGTGAGCTACGGCGCGGCGTATACCCTGCGCTGGTCGATCGAGCCGGCGGCGGTGCAGGCCCTGGTCCGCCGCGCCAAGGACGAGGACGTCGGCGTATTCGCGGCGCTGTGCACCGCCTTCATGCTCGCTTGCTGGTCGGTGCGTGGAGTGCGTGGCGTGGACAAGTTCGTCGCGCCGGTCGATGCGCGCCGCTATCTGCCGTCGCTGCAGGGCGGCGCGTTGTTCACCATGGCGCCGACCGTGCGGCTCGGCTTCGGCGGCCGCAAGCCGCGCGCCGCGGATTTCTGGGGCCTGGCGCACGCGTTGCAGGCCGACATGCGCCGCCAGGTCGATCGCCTCGCGCCTGCCGTCTACGAGCAACTGCTGGGCCTGGAACGGCTGCATCCGCTGTTCGACCGGCTGATCGCGTTCTCGCGTTCGCGGCCTGCCGGTCGTGGCGTATCGCTGTCGTACCTGGGGCGGCTGGACGATTCCTCGCGCGACGAGGGCGGCCTCCGCCTGGAAGCGATCCACGCGCCTTCGGCCATGCTCGAGCCGACGCCGGCGAGCCTGATCACCATCGTCGGTTTCGCCGAGCGGCTGGACCTGGCCTTCATTTCCGACGAGAGCTCGCTGCCGGGCGCGCAGGCGGCGCAGATCCGCCAGCTGGCGATGGAACTGCTGCAGGCGGCCAGCGCGCTGCCTGCCTTGGCGGCATCCGCGCCCGGTTCCGCTTCCTTGCCTGTGGAGAGCGTATGAAAAGCTATGGCGTGATCTTCGTGCTCTACCACCCCAACGAAGCGTTCCTGCGCAATCTCGGCAAGGCGGCGGCCGCCGGGCAGAACGTGGTCGCGGTCGACAACTCGCCGCAGCCGGACGCGGCGCTGTACGACGCGCTGCAGCGCCAGGGCTGCACGGTGCTGCACAACGCCAACCGCGGCGGCCTCGCCGGCGCCTACAACCGCGGCGCGGAACGGCTGCTCGAACGCGGCTGCGAGGTGATCTTCCTGCTCGACCAGGACTCCGACATCGGCGAGGACTTCTTCGCGGCGATGATGCAGGCCTGCGAGCGCGAACCAGGCGAGGCCTTCGTGCTGGGCCCGAAGATCTACGAGATCAACCTGGAAAAGTTCATGCCGGTGCTGCCGCCGGGACCGCGCTGGCCCAAGCCGCAGAAGATGCGCGAGCCCACTGAAGGCGTGTTCGATACCTTGTTCGTGATCTCCTCCGGCTCGGCGATCTCGGCGCAGGCGTACCGGCGCCTGGGCGCGTTCCGCGAGGACTACTTCATCGAGTACATCGACATCGAGTACGGCCTGCGCGCCAACAGCCAGGGCATTCCGGTGCGCATGAATGCGGCGGTACAGATGCGCCAGACCACCGGCCAGATCGAGCGCCACGGCCGCCTGTTCACCACCAACCATGCGGCGTGGCGGCGCTACTACGGCGCACGCAACGGCGTGTTCACCCTGCGCCTGTATCGCCGTCGGTGGGCGCTGCACTGGTTCGGCGGGCTGCTTGCGCTGCACCAGGCCTTCAACGTGCTGCTGTTCGAGCCGCAGAAACTGCGCAAGGTACTGGCGGTGGCCTGCGGCTATGTCGACGGGCGGCGAGGACGGCTGGGCACGTTCGAAAGCCTGCATCCGCGCCTCGCCGCGTTCTGCAAAAAGGAGCCGGCGCAGCGCGGTGCGCTCGGCGCGGCGCCGGTCGCCACGGAATCCAGCTCATGATGCGCAAGCTCACCACCATCGAGCAGCTGATCGACGGCAACATCACTTATCGCCTGACCCTCGACGGATCCTTGTCGATCGAACGCCTGCGCGCGGCGCTCGACCGCGTGCAGCGCAAGCATCCGGCGCTGCGCATGCTGTTGCGCGAGGAAAGCGACGGCCTGTACTACGCGCTGGACGCGGCCGGCCCGGTGCCGTTGCGCGTCGCCATCTGCACCTCGGAGCAGGTGCTGGCCGGCGAGATCGCGCGCGAGGAAGCGGCCGCCTTCGCTCCCGACGAGCCATTGCTGCGCGTAGCGTGGTTGCGCACCGGTCGCGGCGGCGTGCTGCTGATCACCACGGTGCATCGCATCTGCGACGGCATGAGCATCCTGACCCTGGCGCGGGAGCTGCTGGCCGCCACGCATCGGGAGACGCCGCTGCTGCCGTACGCCCCGATCAGCCCGCTGGACATCGCAGGGCCGCCGGGCGGTCCGGGTGAAGGCAAGCGCCGCATGATCGCGGCGGTGATCAACGGGCTGGTCAGCCTGATCCCGGCTTCGCGCCGGCCGCTGCGGCATGACAGCCTGTGGCGCGAGTGGCACGTCGACGCGGGCCTGACCGCCGTGCTGAAACATCGCTGCCGGGCGGAGCAGGTGTCGATGCATGCGGCCCTGCTGGCGATCCTCGACCAGGCCCTGCAGGCGGCGCTCGGCAAGCAGGCGCCGACGCGCATCGACAATCCGTTCGACGCGCGGCGCGGCCGGCTGGCCCAGCTCAAGGACGACATGCTGTTCTTCGGCGGCGGCAGCTTCAAGATCGAGGTGGGCCGCGAGCGCGGCGGCGACCTGTGGGAGCGGGCGCGCGATATCTATCGGGAGATGAGCGGGAAGATCGAGCAGGAGCTGCAAGATATTCCCGGCAAGTATCGCTTCTGCGAGATGCTCAGGCCGCCTTCGGAGGGCAAGCTGCGTTCGATCGTGCGGCTGGGCGACCTGCTGAGCCGCAACGGCAACTGGAACCAGTTTTCCTTCTCCAACCTGGGCCCGATCGAGTTGCTCGACGCGGATGCGCCATTCCGGCTGGAGGATTTCACGCTGTCGGTGCGCTCGTTCGGCATCCGTCCGCTCGGCCTTATCGCTTTCGCGCTGCACGGACGGCTGCGCTTCGTGTTCATGGGCGAGGAGCAGTGCATGAGCACGGCGCAGGTCGATGCGCTGGAGCGGGTGTTCATGGGATTGCTGCGGGAGCAGGCGACGCAGCGCAGGCGCGAGGTCGAACCGGAGGTGGCGTTGGCGGCGGATTGAAGATTGCCGTTGTTTCCCCTGCGCCGGAATGACGGGTGAAGGGGTGTGGCAGGAGCGAGGCACGTTGGGGTTCGCTGTGCTCACCCCAACCTACGTCGGCTGTCGCCGGATCAGACCGGCTCCAGCCAACCCCACTGGTCATTGGTCTTGCCGTTGAACAAGCCGAAGAACAGCTCCTGCATCCGGCGCGTCACGCGGCCGGCCTTGCCCGAGCCGATCTTCTTGCCGTCGACCGAGCGGATCGGGGTGATTTCCGCGGCGGTGCCGCACATCAGCAGCTCGTCGCACAGATACAGGTACTCGCGCGGGATGTCGCGCTCGATCACCTCGATGCCGTCCTCGCGCGCCAGCGTGATCAGCGTGTGGCGGGTGATGCCGGTGAGGATCGAGGCGCTGGCCGGCGTGGTGTGCAGCACGCCGTCGAAGACCAGGAACAGGTTCTCGCCCGCGCCTTCGCTGAGCAGGCCGGTATTGGCCAGCGCGATGCCTTCGCCGAAGCCCAGGCGGCGCGCTTCGCGCGCGATCAGCTGGCCGGAAAGATAATTGCCGCCGGCCTTGGCGCCGGCCGGAATGGTGTTCGGCGCGAAGCGCTGCCAGCTTGACACGCAGGCGTCGATGCCGCTTTCCAGCGCCTCCGGCCCGAGATACGGGCCCATCGGCCACGCGGCCACCGCCACGTCGATCGGCGTTTCCGCCGACAGGCCGAAGCCGCCGAGGCCGCGGTAGGCGACCGGACGCAGATAGGCGGCGCCCAGGCCGTTCTGCTTGATCACGTCGCGGCAGGCGGCGGCGATCTGGTCCTGCGAATAGGGCAGCACCATGTCGTAGATCTTGGCCGACTGGTACAGGCGCTTGAGATGGTCGGTCAGCCGGAAGATCGCGGCGCCGTCGGGCGTGGCGTAGCTGCGGATCCCCTCGAACACCGACGAGCCGTAATGCAGCGCATGCGACATCACATGCGTAGTGGCCTCGCGCCAGGGCTTGATCTGGCCGTTCTGCCAGATCCATTCGGGATACTGCTGCGCCATGTCGATTCTCCGAAAAATGAGCGACATGATAACCGCTGCGGGGCGGGCTCATCTTTCAGCCGGCTTGCACCTGTTCAAGCGCCCGTTCGAATGCGCCTGCCGCCGGCGGCTCAACCGGCGCTGCGCAGCCACAGGCAGCCGGAGCGGCGCACGATATCGAAGCGCGTTTCCCGTGGCGTTCCGCTGCCGTCGTCGGCGGCGGTGTGCACCACCAGCTGGTGTTCCGGCGGCGCGGCGGGACGTTCGGCAGGCGGTGCGTCGGGATTGGCGGCGGCCTGGTCTGCCGTGTTCTGTTCGCCGAAATCCAGCAGCGGGCGCTTCATCAGCGCGCTCAGCGTGCGGATGTCGGCGACCACCGCGTTGCGCCCGGCGCCTTCCCACAGCATCAGGCCGGCGAGACGGTTGGGGTCGCGCGTGGCGAACGCGTCGGTGACGCTCTGGCGCAGCTCGGCGACGGTGGAGGCGCACAGGATCGGCGGCGGTGCCGACGGCGGCGGCGTATTGGGTGCGGGAGCGGTCGTGGATTTGGGAGCCGCCTGCACTGGCGTGGCTTTCAATGCGGCGCAGGGCTGGTCGGTGAACAACGGCGTGCCGTCGGGACCGATGCAGCGATGCACGCCCTCTTGCGCGGTGGCGGGAGCGGGCAGCAGCCAGCAGGAAACGAGCAGCGCGGAAGCAACAAGGAAGAGACGCATGCCGCGCAGGATAACCCGCGCTGCCTGACTGGAAGTTCGAATCCGCGCTTGATCGATACGCGCTTAGAGCGACAGGCGCTCCAGCACCGCCTGCGTCGCCTTGGCGCGGTTGAGCGTGTAGAAGTGCAGCCCCGGCGCGCCGCCGTCGAGCAGGCGCTGGCACAGCTGCGCGACGACGTCGGCGGCCAGTTCGCGGATCGCTTCGGCATCGTCGCCGTGCGCCTGCATGCGCTTGGCGATCCAGCGCGGGATCTCCGCGCCGCAGGCATCGGAGAAGCGCTTGAGCTGCGAGAAATTGCCGATCGGCATGATGCCCGGCACCACCGGCACTTCCACGCCCAGGCGGCGCACGTCGTCCAGGAAGCGGAAGTACGCATCCGCGTTGTAGAAATACTGGGTGATCGCGCCGTCGGCGCCGGCATCGACCTTGGCCTTGAAGTGCTGCAGGTCGGCCAGCGCATCGTCGGCCTGCGGATGCGTTTCCGGATAGGCCGCCACTTCGATATGGAAATGCCCGCCGCTGTGCTGGCGGATGAAGCCGACCAGTTCGGCGGCGTAGCGGAAGTCGCCGGGCGAAGCCATGCCCGAGGGCAGGTCGCCGCGCAGCGCGACGAGGCGGCGGTAGCCGGCGGCGCGATAGCCGTCCAGCAGTTCGGCGATCTCGGCGCGGGTGCCGCCCATGCAGGACAGGTGCGGCGCCACGTCCAGGCCGTGCTCGCGATGCAGGCGGGCCACCGTCTCGCCGGTGTAGCTGAGCGTCGAGCCGCCGGCGCCGAAGGTCACCGAGACGTAGTCCGGTCCGCGGCCCTTGAGCAGCCGGGCGGTGCGGTCGAGTTGTTCGCGCTGTTCGTCGGTCTTGGGCGGGAAGAATTCGAAGCTGATGGCCGGCATCGCGGGGCTCTCGATGAGGAATGCGGGCGATTATATATCTCTTGGTCGCGATGAAGCGATATATGTGAATCAATCTTCCAGGATGAAGTCCTTCTCCCTCCGGGAGAAGGTGGCGGCAGCCGGATGAGGGTACGGGCGGAGTGAGGTGCCGCACTCTGCCCGTACCCTCACCCCAACCCCTCTCCCGGTGGGAGAGGGGCTAATGCCAAGGCACAAAAAAGCGCGCGGTTCGCACCGCGCGCTTTTCGTTGCAGCTGGACCGCCGCTCAGTAGCGGTAGTGGTCCGGCTTGTACGGGCCTTCCACCGGCACGCCGATGTAGGCGGCCTGGTCCGGGGTGAGCTTGGTCAGCTTCACGCCGATCTGCTCCAGGTGCAGGCGGGCGACTTCCTCGTCCAGCTGCTTGGGCAGGCGGTACACGGTCTTCTGGTAGACGTCCTTGTTCTTCCACAGGTCGATCTGCGCCAGCGTCTGGTTGGAGAAGCTGTTGGACATCACGAAGCTCGGATGGCCGTGCGCGCAGCCGAGGTTCACCAGGCGGCCTTCGGCCAGCATGTAGATGCTGTTGCCCGTCTTGGCGAAGGTGTAGCGGTCGACCTGCGGCTTGATGGTCTCGCGCGACACGTCCTTGGCGCCGTTCAGGCGGTCGATCTGGATCTCGTTGTCGAAGTGGCCGATGTTGCACACCAGGGCGTTGTTCTTCATCGCCGCCATGTGCTCCAGCGTGATGATGTCCTTGTTGCCGGTGGTGGTGACGTAGATGTCGGCCATGCCGAGCGTGTCTTCCACGGTGGTGACCTGGAAGCCTTCCATCGCCGCCTGCAGGGCGTTGATCGGGTCGATCTCGGTGACGATCACGCGCGCGCCGAAGCCCTTCAGCGAGTGCGCGCAGCCCTTGCCCACGTCGCCGTAGCCGCATACCACGGCGACCTTGCCGGCGACCATCAGGTCGGTGGCGCGCTTGATGCCGTCGGCCAGCGACTCGCGGCAGCCGTACAGGTTGTCGAACTTGCTCTTGGTGACCGAGTCGTTGACGTTGATCGCCGGCACCAGCAGCTTGCCGGCTTCCATCATCTGGTATAGGCGGTGCACGCCGGTGGTGGTCTCCTCGGAGACGCCCTTCCAGTCGGCCGCGACCTTCTTCCAGAAGCCGGGACGCTCCTTGGCGGTGCGCTTGAGCAGGTCCTTGATCACCTGTTCCTCATGGTTGCCGCTGGGCGTGTTGACCCAGTCGTCGCCGTTCTCCATGTCCAGACCCTTGTGGATCAGCAGGGTGGCGTCGCCGCCGTCGTCGACGATCAGCTCCGGACCTTGCATACCGGGGTGGGTGAGCATGTCCAGCGTGCAGTCCCAGTACTCCTCCAGCGTCTCGCCCTTCCAGGCGAACACCGGGATGCCGGCGGCGGCGATCGCCGCGGCGCAGTCGTCCTGGGTCGAGAAGATGTTGCAGGAGGCCCAGCGCACCGAGGCGCCCAGGGTGCTCAGGGTCTCGATCAGGACCGCGGTTTCCTTGGTCATGTGCAGCGAGCCGGACAGGCGCACGCCCTTGAGCGGCTGCTCCTTGGCGTAGCGGGCGCGGATCTGCATCAGGCCGGGCATTTCCTCTTCCGCCATGCGGATGCGGCGGCGGCCCAGTTCGGCGAGGGCGATGTCGCGGACCTTGAAGTCCTGGCCGGCGGCTTCTTTGCTGACTGCGTTCATGGTGTGGCTCCGGAAGTTTGTGCGGCAGGAATGCCGCATCGGTTGACCGGGCGCCGTTTGACAATGAAAACCGCCGAGCCTGGCCGGACTTGCGCGGACCTCACCTTGGGTGGGATCGGCACAGCCACGGTCGCAGCGCCCCTCGACGGGAGCTTGCAAGTATAGCGGCTGAGGCGTTCGGGATTCGTCAGGCAAGGCATCCGCAGCGGCCTGAACCGTGACGGATGGCCTAGGCCCGGCCGGCGCCGGGCGGCTAAGGTCGCAAAATTCTTCGAACAGGGATCGTCTGCCCATGAACCGTCCGCTCCGGCGCCTCGCCCTCGTTGGCTTCCTGCTGGCCGCCTTGCCGCTGGCCACCTCCGCCCGCACTCCGCAGGCCGCGCCGGCGCCGGCCGCGGCCACCGGCGGTTATCGGCTGCCGCCCGCGCCCTTGCAGGCCCTGGTCGATGCGCCGCGGTCGCCGCAGCTGTCGATCAGCCCGCACCGCGACCTGCTGGCGCTGATCCAGAGCCCGGCGCTGCCCGGCATCGACGTGGTGGCGCAGCCGGAGCTGAAGCTGGCCGGCCTGCGCATCAACCCGCGCACTTACGCGCAAAGCAAATTCTCCTTCGGCACCGACCTGTGGCTGCAGGACGTCGCCAGCGGCAAGGAACTGCGCCTGCAGGGCCTGCCCGCGCCGCTGTCGATCGCCACTACCAGCTGGTCGCCGGACCAGCGCTACCTGGCCTTCAACCAGGTGGACGCGAAGTCTGGCCGCAACGAACTATGGGTCGTGGACGTGGCTGCGCGCAGCGCGCGCCGCCTCACCGGGATGCCGCTCAATACCGTGGCCGGCCGCGGCTATCGCTGGCTGTCCGACAGCCGGCGCCTGCTGGTGCAGCTGCGGCCGGAGGGGCAGGGCGACGCGCCGGCCGGCGGCGGCATTCCGACCGGCCCGAACGCGCAGGAAACCAAGGCCGGTGGCGGCGTGAAGGCGACCCCCACTTACCAGGACCTGCTGCACAACGAGGACGATGCGCGCCTGCTGGAGCACTACCTGCGCGCGCAGGCCGCCCTGGTCGACCTCGACGGCAAGCTGACGAAACTCGGCGAACCCGCGCTCACCCTGTCGCTGGCGCCTTCGCCGGACGGGCGCTATGTGTTGCGCGAGCGGGTCGAGCGGCCGTTCTCCTACACGGTGCCGGTGGAGAACTTCCCGCGCCGCATCGAGGTGCTGGATCTCGACGGCAAGCCGGTCAAGGAGATCGCCCGCCAGCCGCTGGTCGATGGCCTGCCCACCGGCAACGACGCGGTGCGCACCGGCGTGCGCGACATCGACTGGCGCGGCGACGCACCGGCCACCCTGGTCTGGGCGGAGGCGCAGGATGGCGGCGATCCGGCGCGCCAGGCCGAGGTGCGCGACCTGGTGAAGATGCAGGCGGCCCCGTTCGCGCAGGAGCCCGTGGTGCTGGCGAAGCTCGCCAGCCGCTATGCCGGCGCCTATTGGGGCAATGGCGAGCTGGCGTTGGTCGAAGAGTTCTGGTGGAAGACGCGCAAGGTAAAGGAATGGCGCGTGGCGCCGGACCATCCCGAGCTGGCGCCGAGGCTGCTGCGCGAAGGCTCTTCCGAGGATCGCTACAAGGATCCGGGCCTGCCGGCCACCGCCATCGACGAACGCGGCGAGCAGCGCCTGCTGGTGGCCGCCGACGGGCATGGCATCTTCCGGCTCGGCAAGGGTGCTTCGCCGGAAGGCGATCGTCCGTTCGTCGACAAGGTCGACCTCGACAGCGGCAAGAGCGAGCGCCTGTTCCATTCGCAGGCGCCGTACTACGAAGCGCCGCAGGTGCTGCTCGATGCCGAAGGGCGGCGTGCGCTGACCTCGCGCGAATCGCCCACCGAAACGCCGAATTTCTATGTACGCGAACTGGCTTCCGCCGCCGCGCCGCGCGCACTCACGCATTTCCCGCATCCCACGCCGCAGCTCAAGGACGTGAAGAAGGAGCAGATCCGCTACAAGCGCAAGGACGGCGTCGAGCTCACCGCCACGCTCTACCTGCCGCCGCACTACGACCCGAAGCAGGACGGCCCGCGCCCGATGCTGATGTGGGCCTATCCGACCGAGTTCAAATCGGCCGATGCGGCGGGGCAGGTCACCGACTCGCCGTACCGCTTCAACCGCATCAGCTACTGGGGGCCGCAGGCCTTCCTGGCGATGGGCTATACGGTGCTGGACGATTTCTCCGTGCCGATCGTGGGCGAAGGCAGCAAGGAACCGAACGACACCTACGTGCCGCAGCTGGTCGCCAGCGCCGAGGCGGCGGTGGACGAAGTGGTGCGCCGCGGCGTGGCCGAGCGCGGGCGCATTGCGGTGGGCGGCCATTCCTACGGCGCCTTCATGACCGCCAACCTGCTCGCGCATACGCGGCTGTTCCAGGCCGGCATCGCGCGCAGCGGCGCGTACAACCGCAGCTTGACGCCGTTCGGCTTCCAGTCGGAGGAGCGCAATTACTGGCAGGCGCAGGACGTGTACAACACGATGTCGCCGTTCAACTACGCCGACCACATCAAGGACGCGCTGCTGCTGATCCACGGCGAGCAGGACAATAACTCCGGCACCTTCCCGATCCAGAGCGAGCGCCTGTACGCGGCGGTGAAGGGCCTGGGCGGCACCGCGCGGCTGGTGCTGCTGCCAAACGAAGCGCATGCCTACCGCGCGCGCGAATCGATCATGCAGATGCTGGCGGAGTCGAACGATTGGCTGGAGCGGTATCTGAAACAGCCCGCACATTGAGAGCCAGGCAACGGCGTAGGTTGGGGTGAGCGCAGCGAACCCCAACAGACCTTACGCCCGAACGCCACGTTGGGGTTCGCTGCGCTCACCCCAACCTACGCCGGCTTATTCGTTTCACACGCAACTTTACGAGCTCATGCGGCGCTGCACAAAAGGCCGTTCGTTCGGGGTAGTCTTGGACGTCCAGACATCCGCCGACGTAGCTCCGATGACCCAGCCGCGCAGTCCCGAGTTCGCTCCCCACGATGCCCCCCTGCGCGAAGACGTCCGCCGCCTCGGCACCCTGGTCGGCAACATGCTGGCCGAGCAGGTGGCGCCGGCCTTCCTGGATGAAGTCGAGCGCGTGCGCACCGCGGCCATCGCGCGCCGCCACGAAGGCGCGCCGCTGGCGTTGCTGGCCGAACTGCTGACCGGCGTCGAGACCGCGCATGCCGAGGCGCTGGCGCGCGCCTTCGCCACCTATTTCCAGGCGGTCAACATCGCCGAGCGCGTGCATCGCATCCGCCGCCGCCGTGACTACCAGCGCGAGGATCGCGCGCCGCAGCCCGAATCGCTGCTCGATGCGCTGGGCCGCCTGAAGGAGCAGGGCGTCGGCGCGGGCGAACTGCTGGAATGGCTGGCGCGGCTGCGGGTGGAGCCGGTGTTCACCGCGCATCCGACCGAGGCGATGCGCCGCTCGCTGCTGGAGAAGGAACAGGCGATCGTGCGCGCGTTGATCGACAACTTCGATCCCAGCCGCACGCCGCAGGAACGCAAGGAGGACGACGACCGCATCTTCATGGCGCTGTCGTCCGCCTGGCAGACCGCGGAAGCCTCGCCGGTGCGGCCCAGCGTGCAGGACGAGCACCATCACGTCGGCTTCTACCTGGCCAATCCGATCTACCGCATCGTGCCCGCGTTGTACGAATCGCTGGGCGATGCGCTGCAGCAGGTCTACGGCGTGGCGGTGGCGCTGCCGCGCGTGCTGTCGTTCGCCACCTGGGTGGGCGGCGACATGGACGGCAATCCCAATGTCGGCGCGGATACCATCGCGGCCAGCCTGTCCACGCAGCGCGCGCATGTGCTGGAGCATTACATCGACGACATCGCCGGCCTCGCGCGCCTGCTCAGCCAGACCGAGGGGCGGATCGGCGTCGACGACGGCCTGGCCAGGCGCCTTGCCGATTATCGCCAGCGTTTTCCCGAAGCCGCCGCGCAGGTACGCCCGCGCCATGCGGACATGCCGTACCGCGCCTTCCTCGCCGTGGTTCAGGCGCGCCTGCAGGCCACGCATGATGACGACCATCCGGAAGCCTATGCCTCGCCGCAGGATCTGCTGGCCGATCTGCAGCTGATCGCCGACAGCCTGATCGATCACCGCGGCCTGCATGCCGGCGCCTACGCGGTGCAGCGGCTGATCTGGCGCGTGCGCAGCTTCGGCTTCCATCTGGCGCGGCTGGATGTGCGGCAGGATTCGCGCGTGCATGACGATGCGCTGGCCGCGTTGTTCGGCGAGGCGGAGTGGCCGGAGCGCGATGAAGCGTCACGCGCGGCGGCATTGCAGCCGTATGCAAGCGGCGAGCGTTCCTTTGCCGACAGCGACGATGCGGGTGCGCAATCGCTGAAGGCGGTGTTCGCCACCATGCGCGATGCGCGCAAGCGCTACGGCAGCGACGCGGTGGGCCTGTACATCATCAGCATGGCGCGCTCCGCCGCCGACGTGCTCGCGGTGCTGGCGCTGGCGCGGCATGGCGGCCTGGTGGCCGACGAAGACCGCGTGCCGCTGGACGTGGCGCCGCTGTTCGAGACCGTGGACGACCTGGCCAATGCGCCGGCGACCTTGCGCGCTCTGTTCGATGACCCGGTCTACCGTGCCCATCTCGAACAACGCGGCGGCCGCCAGTGGGTGATGCTGGGCTATTCGGACAGCGGCAAGGACGGCGGCACGCTCGCTTCGCGCTGGGGCCTGCAGCGTGCGCAGGTGGAACTGCTGGAGGTGGCGAACTCGGCCGGCGTGCGTCTGTCCTTCTTCCACGGCCGCGGCGGCTCGGCCAGCCGCGGCGGCGCGCGCATCGCGCCGGCGCTGATGTCCTCGCCGCGCGGCTCGGTGGCCGGCGTGCTGCGCGTGACCGAGCAGGGTGAGGTGATTCATCGAAAGTACGGCATCCGCGCGCTGGCGCTGCGCAACCTGGAGCAGACCGTGGGCGCGGTGCTGCGCGCCAGCCTGCGTCCGCGCGAGCAGGACGAGCGCGAGGCGGTGTGGCGCGAGCGCATGGGCCAGCTGGCGGCGGCGAGCCGCAAGACCTATCGCGCCTTCATCGATCGCGACGGTTTCATCGAGTATTTCCGCAGTGCCACGCCGATCGACGTGATCGAGCGCATGACCCTGGGCTCGCGTCCCGCGCGCCGCCGCAGCATGCGCGGCGTGCAGGACCTGCGCGCGATCCCATGGGTATTCGCCTGGACCCAGTGCCGCTCGATCATCACCGGCTGGTACGGGTTGGGTGCCGCGCTGGAGCAGGGCGCGCAGGCTTATGGCGAGGAGGCGCTGGCGGAGATGGCGCGCGACTGGCCGTTCTTCGCCAACATGCTGGACGACGTGGAAATGGTGCTGGCCAAGAGCGACCTGGATATCGCCGAGGCGTTCTCGCGCCTGGCGGGCGACCTGCACGAACCGTTCTTCGCGCTGATCCGCGAGGAATTCGAGCGCACCACGCGCTGGGTGCTGCGCCTGAAGGGCGCCAACGAACTGCTGCGCGATGCGCCGAAGCTGAAGGTGTCGATCCGCCTGCGCAATCCCTATATTGATCCGATGAGCCTGCTGCAGGTCGACCTGCTGCGGCGCTGGCGCGCGGGCGGCAGCGAGGACGATGCGCTGCTGCGGGCGCTGGTGGCCTGCGTCAACGGCGTGTCGCAGGGCTTGCAGAACACCGGTTGAAAGGCCCGCCGGGAACTTGCGCAAGTTCTTGCGTCATGGCTAGGCTGGTTACTTTTCTGCCGCGAGCTTGTTTCCCATGCACGATTCATCGTCCCGTCCCCGCCTCGGTCCGCTGCCCTGGCTGATCTTCGGCTCCCGCTGGCTGCAGCTGCCGCTGTACCTGGGCCTGATCGTGGCGCAGTGCGTCTACGTATTCCTGTTCGCCAAGGAGCTGTGGCATCTGATCCACGAGGCGCCTTCGCTGGGCGAGCAGGAGATCATGCTGATCGTGCTTGGCCTGATCGACGTGGTGATGATTTCCAACCTGCTGGTGATGGTGATCGTCGGCGGCTACGAGACCTTCGTGTCGCGGCTGCGCCTGGAGAACCATCCCGACCAGCCGGAATGGCTGTCGCACGTGAATGCCTCGGTGCTGAAGGTGAAGCTGGCGATGGCGATCATCGGCATCTCCTCGATCCACCTGCTGAAGACGTTCATCGCCGCCGGTGCGCTGACCGGGCTGCCGTTCTGCTCGGCCGAGATGCTGGCCAGCATTGCGGAGAACGGTCCCGGCAACGCCTTGAAGTGCGCCGCGCTCACCCCGGTAGGCGTGATGTGGCAGACCATCATCCACCTGGTATTCATCGTGTCGGCGATCGGCATCGCGTGGACCGACCGGTTGATGCAGAGCGCCAAGCGCGAAGAGCACTGAACAAACGCCCGGCGCAGGTTGGGGTGAGCCGCAGGCGAACCCCAACGTTGCGAGGCGTGTGCCTGTTGGGGTTCGCCTGCGGCTCACCCCAACCTACGTCGGCTTGGGCTCAGCCTTCCAGCTCGGCCCAGCGCGCGTAAGCCACCTCGAGCTCCGTTTGAATCTTCGCCAGCGCATCGTTATGCCGCTGGATCGCCGCGTTGTCCTGCTGATAGAACTGCGGCTGGTTCATCGCCACCGAACGCTCGGCCACTTCCGTCTCCAGCTGCTCGATCCGCGCCGGCAGCTGCTCCAGCTCGCGCTGGTCCTTGTAGCTGAGCTTGCGTTTGGGTTTTTCCACTTCCGGCGCGCGCGGCGTCTCGGCAGGTGTCGCGGGAGTGGGCGCCACTTCGATCGCACGCGCCGCCGGCCGCTGCCGCAACCAGTCGCTGTAGCCGCCGACGTAGTCGCCGACCCTGCCTTCGCCCTCCAGCACCAGCGTGCTGCTGACCACGTTGTCGAGGAACTCGCGGTCGTGCGAGACCAGCAGCAGGGTGCCCTGGTACTCGGTGAGCAGCTCTTCCAGCAGCTCCAGCGTTTCCACGTCCAGGTCGTTGGTCGGTTCGTCCATCACCAGCAGGTTGGACGGCTGCGCGAACAGCTTGGCCAGCAGCAGGCGGTTGCGCTCGCCGCCGGAGAGGCGGGTGATCGGCGCACGGGCGCGCTCGGGCGAGAACAGGAAGTCCTGCAGGTAGCCGATGATGTGCTTGCGCTGGCCGTTGAGCTCGATGTATTCGCGCCCTTCGGCGACGTTGTCCAGCGCATTGAGCGCGTCGTTGAGCTGGGTGCGGTGCTGGTCGAAGTAGGCGATCTGCAGGCCGGTGCCGAGCATCACCTCGCCGCGCTGCGGCTGCAGTTCGCCGAGCAGGATCTTCAGCAGGGTGCTCTTGCCGGCGCCGTTCGGGCCGACGATGCCGACGCGGTCGCCGCGCATGATCACCGTGTCGAGACTGTCGATCAGCACGCGGCCGCCGTAGGCCTGGTGCACGCCGCGCGTCTCGATCACCTTCTTGCCCGAGGCCTGCGCATTGGCCAGGGTGATCCTGGCATTGCCGCCCAGCTCGCGCCGCTCGGCGCGCTCGCGGCGCAGCGCCTTCAGCGCGCGCACGCGGCCTTCGTTGCGGGTGCGGCGGGCCTTGATGCCCTGCCGGATCCACACTTCTTCCTGGGCCAGCTTCTTGTCGAACAGCGCATTGGCCTGCGCCTCGGCGTGCAGGCGTTCCTCGCGGCGGCGCAGGTAGTTGTCGTAGTCGCCGGGCCAGCTGGTCAGCTGGCCGCGGTCGATCTCCACGATGCGCGTGGCCAGCGAGCGCAGGAAGGAGCGGTCGTGGGTGATGAAGATCAGGCTGCCGGCGAAGGACTTGAGGAAGCCTTCCAGCCAGCCGATCGCTTCGATGTCCAGGTGGTTGGTCGGCTCGTCCAGCAGCAGCACGTCCGGCTTGCGCACCAGCGCCTGGGCCAGCAGCACGCGGCGCTTCATGCCGCCGGAGAGCGCGGCGAAGTCGGTGTCGGACGGCAATTCCAGGCGCAGCAGCACCTCGTTGACGCGACGGTCGAGGTCCCAGCCGTGGCGTGCCTCGATCTGGGCCTGCACGTCGCCCAGCGCGTCGAAGTCATGCTCGGCCAGCAGGTGGTGGTAGCGCGCCAGCAACTGGCCGAGGTCGCCCAGCCCCGCGGCGACCACGTCGAATACGCTGCCGGCGGTGTCCTGCGGCACTTCCTGCGCCATGCGCGCGACGACCGTGCCCGCCTGCAGGCGCAGCTCGCCGTCGTCCGGCTTCAGGTCGCCGGCAATCAGCTTGAGCAGGGTGGATTTGCCTTCGCCGTTGCGGCCGACGATGCACACGCGCTCGTTCGCCTCGATCGACAGATCGACGTGTTCGAGCAGGAGAGGGCCGCCGACGCTGAAGTCGACACGCTGGAGTTGGATCAGGGACATCCGCCTATTGTAGCCGTTGCGCGGCTGCCCCAACGAAAACGGGCCGCTCGCGCGGCCCGTTTCCTCAAGCGAACGCGAAGGTCCGCTTACTTCAGCTTGGCATCGGCGCGCAGCGCCTCGGCCTTGTCCGTCTTCTCCCAGGAGAAGGCGGTGTAGGTCTTGCCGTCCGGGCCCTTCACTTCGTACGGCGAGCGGCCGAAGTGACCGTAGCTGGCGGTCTGCTGGTACATCGGATGGATCAGGTCCAGCATCTTGATGATGCCGTACGGGCGCAGGTCGAAATGCTTGCGGATCAGCTTCTCGATCTTGTCGTCCGCGATCTTGCCGGTGCCGAAGGTGGTCACCGAGATCGAAGTCGGCTCGGCCACGCCGATGGCGTAGGAGACCTGCACTTCGCAGCGGTCGGCGATGCCGGCGGCCACGATGTTCTTGGCCACGTAGCGCGCCGCGTAGGCGGCCGAGCGGTCCACCTTGGACGGATCCTTGCCGGAGAACGCGCCGCCGCCGTGGCGGGCCCAGCCGCCGTAGGTGTCGACGATGATCTTGCGGCCGGTCAGGCCGCAGTCGCCCACCGGGCCGCCGATCACGAACTTGCCGGTCGGGTTGATGTGGAACTTGGTGCCCTTGTGCAGCAGTTTGGCCGGCAGCACGGGCTTGAGGATGTGCTCGCGCACGGCCTCGACCAGGTCCTTCTGCTTGACGTCCGGATCGTGCTGGGTCGACAGCACCACGGCGTCGATGGCGGTCGCCACGCCGTCTTCGTAGCGCAGGGTGACCTGGCTCTTCGCGTCCGGGCGCAGCCACGGCAGCGGGGAGTTCTTCTTCTTGCGGACCTTGGCCTGCTGCTCGACCAGGCGGTGCGAGTAGTAGATCGCCGCCGGCATGAAGTCCTTGGTCTCGTTGGTGGCGTAGCCGAACATCAGGCCCTGGTCGCCCGCGCCCTGTTCTTCCGGCTTCTTGCGGTCCACGCCCTGGTTGATGTCCGGCGACTGCTTGCCGATCAGGTTGAGCACGCCGCAGGTCTCGCCGTCGAAGCCCACCTCGGAGGAGTCATAGCCGATGTCCACGATCACCTTGCGGGTGAGCGCTTCCAGGTCGATCCAGGCGCTGGTGGTGATCTCGCCGGCCACGATGGCCACGCCGGTCTTCACCATGGTCTCGCAGGCCACGCGCGCACGCGGATCCTGGGCCAGGATGGCATCGAGGACGGCGTCGGAAATCTGGTCGGCGACCTTGTCCGGATGGCCTTCGGAAACCGATTCGGAGGTGAACAGGAAGTTGCTCATCGCGGGTTATATCCTTCCTTACGGATAAAGAGATGAAAGAGGGTGCGGCATGATACATGCCGGTTCCCGGTTTTGCAGCTACAGCATGGCCCGCCCAGGTGACGATTTCATGCCGATTCAGCCGTTTGGACGGCCATCGGGCCGTTTGCCGCGGCGTTCCGGCGCACCCGGAAGGCGCCCTGAAAGCGGGCAAGAATAGCTCAGACGGGTCGCGCCGGCGGGCGGGATCGGGGGGGAGCAGCGGGCGGAACGGGGGTAAAGCGCCATGCTCGCGCTCGGTCGACAGCTTCACGACGCCAATCACAGTATGCGGACGTTCCTGCGACAGGCAGCCGTCAGGGCGCGGTCATCGGCATAGACTCGCGCTCCGCGACAGGGGGAAGCCGGGCTCAGGCCACGGAGGTCGCCATGCCGCTTACGATCCGCCCGCGCACGCTTTGCCGCCGCCTCTTCGTCCCCGCCGCGCTCTGCCTCGCCTTCGCCGCGCAGGCCGGCACCGATTGGGTCACCACCGCCACGCCGCAGGCGCTGATTCCTCCACCCGTGCCCGGCTGCGAATACGCCGGCAGCAACGCCTGGTCCATCAACAGCGCGTTCTACGGCAACGAGTTCTATGGCGGCACCGCCCCGTACTGCGTCGATGCCAGCGGGCTGGCGCCGCTGGATCCGAACAAGCCGCTGCATCTGGTGATTTCGCTCAAGCTGCGGCATCTGCCTCAACTGCAGAGCTTCCTGCACGACGTGACCCAGCCAGGCAGCGCCGTGTACGGGCAGTACCTCAGCCGCGCGCAGTTCCAGCAGACCTATGCGCCGACCCCGGCGCAGGCGCTGGCGGTGGCGGCTTATCTGCTGAAAAACGGCTTCACTCACATCCAGGTGGCGCCGAACCGCCTGCTGGTCGCCGCGGACGGCACCGTGGGCCAGGCCAGCAAAGCGTTCAACACCACGATGATGCAGTGGAAGCTCTACAGCTCGAGCGGCTATGGCAGTGCCAGCCCTGTACAGGTGCCCGCCCTTCTGGGCGATATCGTGGACGTCGTGCAGGGCCTGCCGGGCCTGGGCTGGGGCAGCAAGTACCACGCGGCGCTGCTGCCGCCCTCGACGCCGGTGGCCGGCAATGGCTATAGCCCGGTCGACTACGCCACCATCTACAACGCCACCGGCGTCGGCCCCGGCACCGCCACGCCGGTAGCGGTCATCGCCCAGGGCGACATGAGCCAGACCATCAGCGACCTCAAGGTCTTCACCGCCAACCATCAGTTGCACACCGTGCCGACCGCAGTCGTGGCGACCGGCGCCGCGCCGCTGGGCGAGGGCAGCGCGCACGACGAGAGCCAGGCCATCGTCGGTGCGGCCGGCGGACTGGCCAGTCTGAGCTTCTATGCAATGCCGAACGCCGGCAACGCGCCGACCACCGCCGACCTCACCTGGGCCTACAACCGCGCGGTCGCGGACGACACCGCCAAGCTCATCCAGAGTTCCTGGATGGTGGATGAGGCGATGGCCTACCTCAGCGGCGCGCAGCAGCAGGACGATGCGATCTTCATGGCGGCACAGGCGCAGGGGCAGGTGTTCATCGCGCCGATCGGCGAGGCCAACCAGGTGAACTGGCAGATCAACGATGTCTATCAGTTCCCGCCCGAGCCGGCGACGTCGCCCTATGTGGTCGCCATAGGCGGATCGCAGGTGAGCACGGACAGCGCCAGGCAGTGGATAGGTGAAACGCTGTGGTCCGAACAGTCGACGCTCGATAGCCCCGCCAACATGGCATACGACTACTGGTACACCAACGGGGGCTACAGCCTGCACGAACCGGTCCCGCCATGGCAGGCGGCGCAGGCGCTCACAGTCAGGCCCACGCCCAACCAGCCGGTGCAGTTGCCGACGACGCAGCGCTACGTGCCGGACCTGGCGTTCGACGCGCATATGGCCATTCCCGGCAACTGGCCCAGTCCCGATACTCCTGCCGGCCCCACCAATGGCGCACGCATCATCGTCGGCGGCATGGAGCACCACCTGTACAACGGCACCGAACTGGCATCCGCAGTCTTCACCGGACTGTTTGCGCGCGTCGAATCGGCGCATGGCAATGCGCTGGGCCTGCCGACGCCGCAGATGTATGCGAACTTTGCCAAGAACCGCACGCCGCTGCACGATTTCAGCGCTCCGGCCGAGGCGCCCTACAACTATCTGTGTCCGACCCCGAGCTGGAACACCTGCTCCGGCTGGGGCAGCCTCGACATCGGCAAATTCAACGCCTATGTGACGCAGTACTGGGGCCTGTAGGCGGTGCAGGCATAATCGGCCGGCGAATCCGCGGAAAACCGACGAGGTGATGACAGTGCGATCGTTCAGAAGCGCGATGGTGTGGCTGATATGGCTGCTCCTGGCGGTATCGACCGCGGCGGGCGCGGAGGATGCAGGCCCGGCGCAATGGCGCAGCGCCATGGATGCCTTCGCCGCCCAGGATCAGGCGCAGCCCCCGCCGCAGCATGCCGTCCTGTTCATCGGCAGCTCCTCGATCAACTTCTGGCATTCGCTGGCCGAGGATTTCCCCGGCGTGCCGGTGATCAACCGCGGCTTCGGCGGCTCGGCGATCGAGGACAGCACCTATTACGCCGACCGCATCGTCACGCCCTACCACCCGCGCCTGATCGTGATGTACGCCGGCGACAACGACATCTACGAGGGGCATTCGGCGCAACAGGTCGCTGACGACTTCAAGGCCTTCGTGGCGCGCGTGCGCAAGGACCTGCCGGCGGTGCCGGTGGTGTACATCTCGATCAAGCCCAGCGTGGCGCGCTGGTCGCTGTGGCCGGCCATGCGCGAGGCGAACGGGCTGATCCGCGATTGGGCGGCGACGCAGCACGGGGTGCGCTTCGTCGATATCGCGCCGCCGATGCTGGACGCCGAGGGCAAGCCGCGCGCCGAGCTGTTTCGCGACGATGGGCTGCATATGAAGCCGGCCGGTTATGCGCTGTGGATCGAGGCGCTGCGGCCGGTGCTGGCTGCGTATGGCTTCAAGGTGGCGCAGCCATCCGCTGCGCCCTGACCGGCGCAGGTTGGGGTGAGCCGCAGGCGAACCCCAACGCTGCGATGCGCATGAGGGTGACGATGTTGGGGTTGTCACCCCAACCTACGCGGCGAGCTCCAGTCCACTCTCCAGCGCCTGGAAATAGTCGCGCGTCAGCCGCAGCTGGTCCTGCGCGCTTTCCGCGCGGTTGACCACGTCGCGGAAGGCGGCGTTTTCCGGGCGATCCTTGGCATACCAGCCCAGGTGCTTGCGCGCGATGCGCACGCCGGACTGCTCGCCGTAGAAGGCGTACAGGTGTTCCAGGTGGGCGAGCAGGATGGCCGCGACCTCGGCGGGGCACGGTTCGGGCAGGCGTTCGCCGGTGGCGAGGTAGTGCGCGATCTCGCGGAAGATCCACGGCCGGCCCTGCGCGCCGCGGCCGACCATCACGGCGTCGGCGCCGGTGGCATCGAGCACGTGTTTTGCCTGCTCGGGCGTGGTGACGTCGCCGTTGGCGAATACCGGCATGCGTACCGCCGCCTTCACCGCCGCGATAGTGTCGTACTCCGCCTCGCCTTCGTACTTGTCGGCGCGGGTGCGGCCGTGCACCGCCAGCGCGGCGATGCCGGCGTCCTCGGCGATGCGCGCGATCGCCAACGCATTTCTGTTCTGCCGATCCCAGCCGGTGCGGATTTTCAGCGTGACCGGCACATCGACCGCATCCACTACGGCCTTGACGATGCGCGCGACCAGCGGCTCGTCCTGCAGCAGGGCGGAGCCGGACCACACATTGCACACCTTCTTGGCCGGGCAGCCCATGTTGATGTCGACGATCTGCGCGCCATGGTCGGCGTTGTAGCGCGCCGCCTCGGCCAGCATGGCGGGGTCGTAGCCGGCGATCTGCACGCTCACCGGTTCGGGCTCGCCGGCGTGGTCCATGCGCCGCAGCGACTTGCGCGTCTGCCACAGGCGCGGGTCGGCGGTGGTCATCTCGGACACGGCCAGGCCCGCGCCCAGCCGTTTGCACAGCAGGCGGAACGGCTTGTCGGTGACCCCCGCCATGGGCGCGAGCACCACGGGCGGGTCGATGCGGTAGGGGCCGATCTGCATCCGGCGATTTTAGCCCGGAGCGGCCCCCGCGGTCAGAAATCCACCGAGGCCTGCACGAAGAACGTGCGCGGTTGGCCTACATAGAGGCCGTTGTTGTTATCGGTGGAGCGGGTGAAGTAGCCCCGGTCGAACAGGTTCTTCACGCCCACGCCGAGCTTCAGGTAGGACAGCGCGGGGCCGAAACGGTACTCGCCGCGCAGGTTCCAGCTGGTCCAGCCGGGGATGTCGCCGTAGTCCCCGGCGGGCGTGCCGACGGTGATGTACGGCGACGGCCTGGCCGGATCGAAGCTGGGCGAGCCGGGCGAATGCTGGCGCGACTGGCTGAACGCATCGAGGTTCACCGTCCATGGGCCGCGCTCGTAGCGCAGGCCGAGGTTGGCGGTGCGGCGCGAGTAGAACGGCAGGTCGCGGCCGGCGAACGAGCCGTAGTCGTAGCTGGCCTTGGTGTAGGTGAAGGTGCCCCACAGGGTGAGGCCGCGCAGGTTCGGAGCGAACGCGCCGGCATCCAGGTGGGCGGCGGTTTCCAGGCCCTTGTGGGTGGTGGCGCCGAGGTTGGTCCAGCCGTCGTGCGAATCGGCCACGCCGGGAATCTTGCCGACCAGCTGCAGCTCATGGTCGAAGTTGATGCGGAACACGGTGGCTTCCGCGCCCCAGGCGCCATCGTCGTAGCGCGTGCCGGCTTCGTAGGTACGCGCCGTCTCCGGCGCGAGGCCGCTGGCGAACTGGCTGTCGGCGTTCTTCTGGCCGATCTGGAAATACTGCAGGCTGCCGAACGAGGTTTCGGCGTTGGCGTAGAGCTTCCAGCGCTCGGACAGGTGATAGATCACGTTGAGCGAGGGCAGCGGCTTGGAATACTTCTCGCGGCGGAAGGTCGGGCCTTTCACGATCACCGTGGCGTCGGGCAGCGCGCGCCACCAGGTGTTGATGCGCTCGTAGCGCAGGCCGGGCGTGATGGTCCAGTGGCCGGCGTTGATGGTGTCGTCGAGGTACAGCGCGTGCGCCTCGGTGCCGCCGACGTTGTTGCCGCTGCGCACGTAGGGGCCGTTGTAGGGATTGCTGTCGAACGGCGTGTAATAGAGCGGCGAGTCGTACTTGTTATTGCGCAGGGTGCGCTCGTGCATCGCCTCGTTGAGATAGCGATAGCCGACGCCGATCTCGTGGGTCCAGCCGCCGAGATCGAACAGCTGCGAATAGCGCGGCTCGATCGCGAAAGTGTGGTAGTTGCGCGGATAGGCGTTGAGCTGGTGCGTGTAGATGCCGGTCTTGGCGTTCTGCGCGATGGTTTCGATATGACTGCCGCGGAAGCTGTCGGTGTAGTAGGTCTGCACCTCGAAGCTGCGGCGGTCGTCGATGTGGCTGTACTTCAGCACGGCGTCCTTGCGCAGGCCGCGGAAATCGTCGAACGGGCGGCGCGACTGGAACGGGGCGACGTCGTAGTCGGCCTGGCTGAGGCCACCGGGCATGCCGGCCTGGCCGCGATAGTAGTGCAGGCTGCCGCTGAGCGTGTCGGTGTCGCTGAAGCGGTAGCGCGACTTCAGCAGCACATCGTCGATGTTGGTGTTGTTCTGGTGCTCGCGGTAGCCCGGGCCCTTGGTGCCGGAGTAGAGCAGGGCGATGCCCAGTCCCTGTGCGGTGGTGCCGCCGACGAAGGCGTTGCTCTGCGTCTGGATGCCGCCGTGTTCGCCGCCTTGCAGCATCACGCCGGCGCTGCCGCCGAAGTTCTCGGGAATCTCGCGCGTGACGAAATTGACGATGCCGCCCACGTTCTGCGGCCCGAAGCGCACCGAGCCGCCGCCGCGCACCACGTCCACCGCTTCGAGATTGGCCACCGCCATCGGCATCATCGAGACCTGCGGCTGGCCGTACGGCGCCACCGCCACCGGCACGCCGTCGAGCAGGATGGTCGAGCGCGGCGACAGGCGCGCGGTCAGGCCGCGCACGCCGACGTTCAGCGATACATCGCTGCCGCCGGTGCCGTTGCTTTCCTGGATCTGCACGCCGGGAATGCGGCGCAGGATGTCGCGCACCTGGGCCGGCGCCGCCTCGACAATCTGCTCGCGGCGGATGGTGGTGCGCGCGCCTGGGTGGTTCTGCACATCCCGCGCGGCGGCATCGCCCAGCCAGTCGCCGGTGACGCGCACGGCGGCCAGGTCCTTGGCCTGCTTCTGGTCGGCGGTGGTGTCTTCGGCGTGGACGGAGGCGGCGCCGGCCAGCAGGGCCAGGACGATGGTGCGGGAGAGGCGAAGCATGGGCAGGTGCGGCCGGGGAAAAGCGCGCATCTTAAATGAGAATAATTCTCACCACAAATTCCTGCGACCGGCTCGTAGGTTGGGGTGAGCCACAGGCGAACCCCAACATCGCGTCACTTGGAAAGGTCCGTTGGGGTTCGCCTGCGGCTCACCCCAACCTACGCAGGCGCTTCAGTGCGCCGCGCGCACCGCCGCCGCCGCCTTCGGATCGTGCTTGTGCTTGAACAGGAACACGAACAGCACCGCCACGATCAGCGAATACAGCGAGAAGGTGATCCAGATGCCGTGCCAGTTCTTGCTGCCGTCGGCCTGGGTGAAGAAGGCATCGATCATCCAGCCGCTCACCGAGCTGCCCAGCACCGCGCCGATGCCATTGGTCATCAGCATGAACAGGCCCTGCGCGCTGGCGCGGATCGATGGGTCGGCCTGGCCTTCCACGAACAGCGAGCCGGAGATGTTGAAGAAGTCGAAGGCCATGCCGTACACGATGCACGACAGCACGATCATCCACAGCCCGGCGCCCGGGTCCCCATAGGCGAACAGGCCGAAGCGCAGCGTCCACGCCAGCATGCTGATCAGCATCACCGTCTTGATGCCGAAGCGCTTGAGGAAGAACGGAATCGCCAGGATGAACAGCGTTTCCGAAATCTGCGAGATGGACATGATGATCGCCGGATAGCGCACGGCGATCAGGTCCTTGTACGGCTCCATCGCGGCGAAGTCGTGCAGGAAGGTATCGCCGTAGGCATTGGTCAGCTGCAGCGCCGCGCCCAGCAGCATGGCGAACATGAAGAAGATCGCCATCTGCGTATTGCGCAGCAGCGCGAACGAGGTCAGCCCGAGCGTATCGAGCAGCGACTGCTGCTCCTTGCGCTCGAAGCGCGGCGGGCACTTGGGCAGGGTGAACGCGTACAGGCCCAGCAGCAGCGCGGCGGCGCCGGCCACGTGGAACTGGCCCGCGGTGGTCTCCAGGTGCAGCAGGCTTACCGTCCACAACGCGGCGATGAAACCCACCGTGCCCCATACGCGGATCGGCGGAAACACGGTGACGATGTCCTCGCCGCTGCTCTTGAGCGCGTTGTACGCCACCGCGATCGAAAGCGAGATGGTCGGCATGTAGAACATCATGTTCAGCAGCATCACCCAGAACATCAGCCCGGGCGAATCGATGGCAGGCACCACGAACAGCATGATCGCGCCGCCGATATGCATCAGGCCGAGCAGCTTCTCGGCGTTGATCCACTTGTCGGCGATCACGCCGGCGATCGAGGGCATGAACAGCGAGGCGATGCCCATGGTGGAAAAGATCGCGCCGAACTGCGTGCCGGGCCAATGCTTGTTCTGGAACCAGTACGCCCCGATGGTCAGCAGCCACGACCCCCATACGAAATACTGCAGGAAGTACATGATGACGAGGCGGAGTTTAATGCTCATCGGGCTTTATCGGTCCTGGTGATTCGTTAATATCGCTGAGCGGTCCGCCGGGCGCACGGCGGGCGGGGCAGCCAGCGGTGCTGGCGCTGCCCGTACGGCGAGCTCGGTGATCCCCCGCGGGTGGCCTGGGACGGGTTTCGGCCTGGCCAAACGTCCGTCAGCGTAGGGAATCGTCTTAGCCGGGACAAGTTGCGCAGCGGCAAAAAATCCCTGTCCTTTCCCTCTCGGGAGCGACCCATGACGCTGTTTCTGACGATCGCCTTGATCCAGCTGATCGCCCTGGCCAGCCCCGGCCCGGACTTCTTCTTCGTCTCGCAGACCGCCGTGAGCCGCTCGCGCCGCCAGGCCATGTTCGGCGTCATCGGCATCACCCTGGGCGCGCTGGTGTGGTCGGCACTGGCCCTGCTGGGCCTGCAGATCCTGCTGCACCGGCTGGCCTGGCTGTCGCAGCTGATCGCGGTGGCCGGCGGTCTCTACCTGGCCTGGATGGGCGTGAAGATGCTGCGCGGCGCCTGGCAGATGCCCGCCGGCGGCGCCACCCAGGCCGTGGTGGTGGAGCGCAGCGACTTCGCCGCGCTGCGCGCCGGCCTGCTCACCAACCTGGCCAACCCCAAGGCGCTGGTCTACTTCGGCTCGGTGTTCTCGGCCTTCGTCGGCGACGGCGTCGGCGCCGCGGCACGCTGGGGCCTGTGGGGCCTGATCATCGTCGAGACCTTCCTGTGGTTCTCGCTGGTGGCCGCGTTCTTCGCCCTGCCGGCGATGCGCCGCGGCTACCTGCGGCTGACGCGCTGGATCGACGGCTTCGCCGGGGCGGTGTTCGTGCTGTTCGGGCTGCACCTGATCCTGCGCGGGACGGGCAACCGTTCGGCCTGAGCGGCCCCGTAGGTTGGGGTGAGCGCAGCGAACCCCAACGCGGCCCTATCCACGTGCGGTGACGTTGGGGTTCGCTGCGCTCACCCCAACCTACGCCTCCGGCCTGGCCGGGGCCGCGGCGCCGCTGCGCATCGCATGGCGCTTGCACAGGAACCACACGGCGCCGAGCGGGAAGGAGATGCTCAGCAGCCAGGGGGTGTAGCCGCTCTGGAAAGCCGAGGCGCTGAGCAGCTGGAAGGAGATCAGCCGGAAGCCGACGTCGCCGGTATTCCAGTTCATGCTCAGCGAGACGAAGCCGACCAGCGTGAACAGCGCCCACAGCCCTTTGCGCTTGAGGTTCGGCGTGCGCAGGCAGACCACGAAGGCGTACACGCAGAAGAACGGCACCGCGATCACCAGCGCGAGGAAGAGCCACTGCCCGGCGCCCTTGCCCGCGAGCGAGAAAGCGCTCATCGCCTCCAGCGAGCGAGTCTGCGACTGCGCGTGGAAGCCCAGCACCTGCAGCCCATCCTGATTCCGTTCCAGGAACATGTTGGCCAGCACCCACGAGTCGGTGTACTCGTACTCGTAGGTGAGGTTGTACTTCGTCGTGGTAGGACCGCCATTGAAGGCCATGGACGAGGTATTGGTGCCAACCACCTTGACCGACTTGGGCTTGCCGGCCGGAAACAGCTTGCCTACGTCGGCGAGCTTCTGATCGATATCCGGCATGGCGCGCAGGGAGGGAGCCAGCGCGGCCTTCACGCTGTCGTAGTGGCCTTCGCGCAGATCGGTGAACAACTTCTGCGCGTAGGCCGACTCCGTTTTCGGGGTCAGCTTGTCGATCAGTTCCTGCTGGTTGCAGGCGAGCAGCAGAAGGCTGGCGCAGGCCAGCAACAGAAGCCGAAACCGTTTCATGCTCATTCCCCCGTGCGGTGGTCGGAGCCTAGCAGTACGTCGCGTCGCGCCGACAGTGTGCCGTCAGGGCAATAACTTGCGGGGATTGAGGATGCCATCCGGATCGAAGGCCGCCTTCACGCCGCGCATCAATCCCAGCGTTTCGGGCTGCAGCGCCAGCGGCATGAACTCGCGCTTGACCAGGCCGATGCCGTGCTCGCCGGACAGCGTGCCGTCCAGTCGGATCACCAGCGCGAACACCTCGGCCAGGCAGGCATGGGCGCGCTCGCGCTCGGCCTCGTCGCGCGGCAGCAGGTTCACGTGCAGGTTGCCGTTGCCGGCGTGGCCGAAGCTGACGATCAGCACGTCGTGCTTCGCCGCCAGCGCCTTGATGCCGTCGACCAGCTCGGGCAGGCGGCTGACCGGCACCACCACGTCCTCGTTGATCTTGTTCGGCGAGATGGTGCGCTGCGCGGGCGACAGCGCCTTGCGCGCGGACCACAGCGCCTGCGTTTCCTCGGCGCTCTGCGCCACCTGCAGGCTTTCCAGGCCGTCGCCGCGGGCGGCGCGCGAGACCGCCTCGACCGCGCCGGCCAGCGTGTCCGGTTCGCCGTCCACTTCGATCATCAGCATGGCGCCGGCCACCGGTACGCTGTCGCCGCCGTGGTCGCGTGCCAGTTTCAACGCCACATCGTCGATGAACTCCAGCGCGCAGGGCGTCACCGGCTGGGCCATGATGCGCGCCACCGCGTGGGCGGCGGCGCTGACGTCGCGGTAGGTGGCGCGCAGCGTGCGCAGGCCGCTGGGCTTCGGCGTGAGCTTGAGCGTGGCTTCGGTGATCAGGGCCAGCGTGCCTTCCGAGCCGATCAGCAGGCGGGTAAGGTCGTAGCCGGTGGAACCCTTGCTGGTATAGGTGCCGCAGCGGAAGCCCACGCCGGTGCCGGCGACGGCGCGCAGCCCCAGGGTGTTCTCGCGCGGGCTGCCGTATTTCACCGTGCGCGGGCCGGCCGAATTGCAGGCCAGGTTGCCGCCGATGCTGCACCAGGGCGAGGAGGTCGGATCGGGCGGCCAGAAGAAACCATGCGGCTTCAAGGCCTGCTGCAGGTCGCCGTTGAGCACGCCCGGCTCCACCACCGCCAGGCGGTTGTCCGGATCGATGCGCAGGATGCGGTTCATCCGCTCGAAGCTGGCCACCACGCCGCCGTCCACCGGCACCGTGGCGCCGGTGGTATTGGTACCGCGGCCGCGCGCGACCAGCGGCACGCGGTGTTCGCGGCAGGCGCGTACCAGCGCTTCGGTCTGCTCGTGCGAGGTGGGAAACACCACGGCATCGGGCAGCGCGTTGCGACGGGAGTTGTCGTAGGCATAGGCCAGTCGCTCGGCTTCGCCCAGCGACAGGGCGTCGCCGGCGAAGCTGGCGTGCAGGGCTTCGAGCAGGGCGGTGGGCAGCGTCATGCGCCAAGTCTAGCGCCGCCGCCGCCCGGGTCCGACAGCTGCGAGCCTCAGATCTTCAAGGTGGGAATGTCGACCTTGGGCAGCAGGCGCGAGGTGAAGTAGCTGTCCTTGTAGTAGCGGATCTTCTCGCACATCACCGGATGCGGGATGCCTTCGTACAGGAACACTTCCTTGTCCGCGCCCATCGCCTTCAGTTCCTGCGGCAGCATCAGCGCGCGGCGCTCCTCGGACTCGCTGCGCGAACGGTCGCCGCCCTTGCCGCGGGTGACGTTTTCCTTGCGCACGGTGGTGTAGCCGAGCATCTCGGAGTAGTCGTTGGCGTCCTGCTGCTCGCGCGGCGCGTAGACGATCTGCAGCGCGTGGTTGGTGATCAGCGTGCGCGCCACTTCCCTGCCGTAGGTGGCGTCGAGCTGGGCCACGCTCTGGATGATCGGCAGCAGGCGGATGTTGTAGCCGGCCATGTACGACACGGCGGAGGAGATGATGTCGACCTTGCCGATCGAGGTGAACTCGTCCATCAGCAGCAGGCACTGGTGCTTGAGCGCCTTGTTGTTCTGCGGCAGCTCCTTGGTGTTCTGGTTGATCAGCTGGCTGAAGAACAGGTTCACGATCAGCCGGCTCTCGGCCAGCTTGTTGGGCTGGATGCCGATATAGATGGTCATGCGCTTCTTGCGCACGTCGGTGAGCAGGAAGTCGTCGTCGCCGGTGGCCGCGTCCAGCACCGGATTGATCCAGGCGTTGAGCGGTTCCTTGAAGGTGCCCAGGATCGAGGCGAAGGTCTCGTTCGCCTGCGACAGCAGGTTGGCGAAGGCCGACTGCGCATTGCCGCTGAGGAACGGCTGCTGCGACATCCACTGGTACAGCTGGCGCAGGTCGGTGCCGTCGCCGGAGGACAGGCGATATACCGCGCCCAGCGTCGGCTTGTCGCGCAGCACCAGGGGCAGGCCCTTCTGCTCGTCGTGTTCCCACTTCTCGCACAGGTACAGGGTGAAGGCCATGAAGGCGTTGCGCGCCTGGCTCACCCAGAACTTCTGGTCGTCGGCGCCGTCCGGATACAGCATCGCGGCGATGCTCATCAGGTCGGAGACGCGGAAGGACGGGTCCTTGGACACGTAGCTCAGCGGATTCCAGCGATGCGAGCGGCGGTCTTCGGCGAACGGATTGAACAGGTAGATCTCATGGCCCTGGCTGGCGCGCCAGCCGGAGGTGAGTTCGTAGTTTTCCTGCTTGATATCCAGCACCACCATGGATTCCTGGTAGTCCAGCAGGTTGGGAATCACCACGCCCACGCCCTTGCCCGAGCGGGTCGGCGCGGCCAGGATCACGAACTGCTGGCCGCCCAGGCGCACCAGGTCGCCCCGGTACTTGCCGACCAGGATGCCGTTGGCCTGCGCCTTGAACATGCCGGCCTTGCGCAGGTCGCCGCCGTGGGCGAAGCGCGCGTCGCCGTGCATGGACGGCTTGTGCGTCCTGGCGATGAAATAGAACACCACCATCCACAGCACCACCGGGATGCCGAAGCCGATATAGCCCGCCGCCTTGATGCGGCCGGCATAGGCCTGGTAGTCCGGCAGGCCCAGCGCCATCACGTACTGGTAGTAGGTGTTCCAGGACAGCGGCACCTCGACCTTGAGCAGCAGCCGTACCAGCCAGCCGGAAAAGAACGCGCCGCCGACCAGGGCGACCAGCAGCAGGCCGGCGGCCCAAAACCATTTCGTCTTGCTCATGAGAACCTGACTCGCATCCGATGCTCCGAAGCAGGGTGCTTCGGCCCCTGTTTTCTCGTCTTGCCTGGCCCGGCGGTGTAGTGCGCTGCCTGTGTACGGCGACGCTCCTCCCGACCGTCATCCGCCCTAGTGTATCCGCCCCAGTGTAAATGGGTTTCGGTGACAGGCCGGGTGATCGTCTTCGCGTCCACGGCACGAAGCGCTTCAGGCGCCCAGGGCGGGCGCCTGGCCCGGCTGGACGTCCCGCGGCGGCCCCGCCTGCGCCGCCTGCTGCTGCGCCGCGGCCTGCTGCCACTGCGCGCTGCTGCGTTCGAGCGGCGTGTTCACTGCCTCCTGCGTCGGCATCTCGGCCATGCGCTTGAACGGCGAGCTCAGGTCGCCCTGCACCGCATAGGCGCGGCTGCCGTCCTCGCTGAGCACCACGTGGTCGATCCGCTCTAGCCCTGCCTTACGCGCCGCTACCGCCAGGGAACCGGCGAAGTTGTCGCTCTGCTGGTCGGAGGCGCGCTGGCGCGAGGCGTCCAGCGCATGCACCGCGCCGCGCGCCTGCTGGAACAGGGCGTGGTCGGGATGGCCGGGCTGGTCGAGCTGGGGCGCGGCGTCCGCCTTGGCGTGATGCCATTCGCTCGGATGGGTGAGGGTATGGATGGCGTGGGAGGCCCGATCGCCGAAGGCCTCCAGCTTTTCCTCCACCTCGTGCACCGCGTGGCTGACCGCATTGCCGATCGCGTGCGCACCCTCGGCAACCTTCTCGCCAACCTCGTGGGCCACCATCTCCACGCCGTGCACGAAGGCCCGCGGCACCTCCCACGGCGCCGACAGCACGGTGCGGATGTCGCGCACGTCCTCGCGGTAGCGGTCGATCATGCCCTTGTGTTCCTGGTACAGGGCCGCGTTCTCGGGACTGACGATGGAATGGCCGAGCAGCTTGTTGTCCGGTACGAAGTTGTCGATCGCGTGCGCGCCGAAATCGGTGGCCTTGATCGGGTTGCGCGGGCTCAGCGGGCCGCTGTCGTCGCGGTAGCCGGCCTTGCTCAAGGTGTCGATGTCCTGCGGCGCGGCGTAGATACGCACCTCGCCGAAATGCGGGCTGGCCGCGCTGACGATGTCGCCGGCGCGGATATGGTCGATCACCTGGTGGCCGCCTTCGGGCAGGCCGTACAGCAGGCCCGCGGCGCCGTAGGCGTTGAAGGTCTCGCCCTTGAGGTTCATCCGCGCGGCGGTGAGCTCGGCCAGGGTGCCGCCCAGCGAATGGCCGGTGACGGTGACGTCACACGGGACGCCCAGCTGTTCCGACTGCTGGCGCGCCTTCTCCATCACCCGCTGGGTGAACGCGGTGGCGTCGGGCGCCTGCGCGTTGAGGCCGGTCAGCACCATGCCGGCGTCGGTGCCGCCGTCCTGCAGCAGCTCGCGGTCGAACTCGGAGCCGCGGTGGGCGATCACGATCGCGCCGGTGTCCAGGCGCTGGTAGGCGGTGCCCTGGTAGCCGGTGTGCGGATCGTCGGTGTGGTCGAAGATGCGGTATTTGACGCCGCCCAGTTCCACCGTCTGGTCGGTCTGGCGGTCCTGGTAGGCGTCGCGCGCGAGCAGGGCGTAGTCGGTCGTGCCGATCTTCGTGCTGTCCGTACTCATGGGGCCGTCTCCCTGGCCGTCAGCGTCATCGAGAAGATGTCGGTGCGCGTGGTGGGCTTGAACAGCGCACGGTTGGGCGTGCCGAAGGCGGTGCGCTCATCGCTGCTGTTGAAGTATTCGCTGCGCACGAAATAGGTGGGCACCGGCTTCTGCGCCAGCAGCTCACGCGAATCCATGGCCGGCGAGAATTCCACGCCCTTGATCCTGAGCGTGGCCCAGGCGGTGTTGACCGCCCAGTGGCACACGCCCATGCCGTAGTAGTCCTCGTCCTGCAGCAGGTCGACGTAGAGCGTGCCCTTGTACTCGTGGTCGCTGACGCGGACGAAGTCGATGGCGACGTTCTGCTCCGGCGTCAGCGTGGCGCCGCTGACCGGCGTGGCCGGTACGCAGCGTTCGTTCTGTACCTTGTAGTGCACCGTGCCGGCGATCGAATCGAACGGGCCCGGCGCGCCTTCGATGCTGAGGGTCAGCTCGTAGCGCTTCTGCGGGTGCGGGTTCTGCTTGATCTGTGGAGTCTTCATGGGTGAACCGAAAGCGAAGGTGGACATGAGCGCCAGGAGCACGGCAACCGCTCGTACCGGCGCGACGGTAACCGCCGCCGCGCATGGTCGCGGCGGCGATGGCATGACGGCACCCATGCTCAGTGCAGGGTGACGGTGAACGGCAGGTGCTTGTCCGGATCGGCCAGGCGGAAGTACTCGCCGCTGACCGCCACGCCGCCCTTGCCAGCCAGGTGGAACGCGTCCTCGCCCTTGTCGACCCAGGCCGAAGTGGCATCGGCGACGCCGGGCATGGTCACCTCGCGGCTGGCGGTGGGGTTGCCGGTGGCGGCATCCAGCTCGAGCACCCGCAGTAGGGTCTGCGACGTCGACTGCGCGGGCTGGGTGTCGGCCTGCAGCAGCACGTAGACGGTGCCGCCCTTGTGCAGGCAGTGCGTGGCGCGGCCCTGCACGGTATGCGTGGGCAGCTCCAGCGCGCGCGTCCACAGCACCCGGTTGGCGCCGGTGTCCTCGACGTAGACGAACGGCTTCTGGTTCGTGCCGTCTTCGTCGGCGACCGCGCCGACCACGCATTGCCGGTTGTCGCCGGCCGGTTCGGCAGCGTAGGAGGAAAAGCCCTGCGGTACGGCGGCGGCCGGCGCCGCCGTCGCAGCCGGTGCTTCCTTGGGTGTTGCATCCTTGGGTTCCGTACCGACGGCAGCCGCGCCCTGGGCCAGGCACAGCAGCATCAGCGGAAGGGCGAATCCAATCCTGGTTCTGATCGACATGGCATGTCTCTGCGGAAGGAGCCGGGCCTGCCCGCATCGCGGACAGGCCCGGGCGTTGCCGGTTAGACCGAAACGCTGGGACCCGTCTGCACGGGCGCCGGTTGCTGCTTCTGCTGCTGGTGCTGCTGGTTCTGCGCCTGCGTCGCCGTGGCCTGTTCCAGCGCCGCGGTGCTCTTCTCCAGCGGCGTGTTGACCGCCTGCGCGGTATCGACCTCGGCGGTGCGCTTGAACGGCGAGTTCAGATCGCCCTGCACGGCATAGGTGCGCCTGGCGTCGTCGCTGAGCACCGCATGGTCGATGCGCTGCAGGCCTTCCTCGCGTGCGCGCACCGCCAGCGAACCGGCCAGCTGGCCGCTCTGGTGGTTCGGCTCGCGCTGGTGCGCGGCGTCCAGCCGGTGCACCGCATCCAGCGCCTGCTTGTACAGGCCGTTCTCGGGATGCGCGGGGTTGTCCAGGCGCATCGGCGCCGGGGTGTGCCCCGCCTCGTGCTGGCCCAGGGCCAGTTGCTTGTGCAGCGCCCTGGTGGTTTCCGGGCCGACCACGCCGTCAGGCTTCAGTCCGTGTTCTTTCTGGAAGGAGCGCAAGGCGTCGTCCGTCTTCGGACCGAAATGGCCGTCCGCATGCAAAGGCGCTTCGCGGCTGGGATAGCCGAGCCTGGCCAGCTCGTTCTGCAGGCTCATGACGTCGCCGCCGCGCGCTCCCTTGTGCAGGTATTCCTCGTGGCCGTGCGGCTGTTCCTTGCGCGGCGTGGCGGCGGCGTTGTCGTGCGGGCGGGCGGCCGCAGGCCCCGTCGCGGCGGGAAGATCCGCCTGGCCGCCGTGCACCGGCGCGTGCGTGCGGAACTCCGGCTTCGCGCGCAGCGCCCCGACGATATGGAAATCGCCGCCGTTCCAGTAGCTGCCTTCGCCGCGGGCCGTGGTAAGCGCGGGGCCGGTGCTGACCTGCGAGCCGTAGAACTCGATATTCCCCTTCGGGTCGTAGCCCTTGAAGATGCCGACGTGCCGGCCGTGCGAGCTGTTGAACATCAGGATGTCGCCCGGCTGCAGCGAACCCGGCGTTTTGCTCGCCTCGGCGGCGGGGACGACGTCGAAATGCTTTTGCGCGTAAGCCGTGGTCTGGTTGCCGGTAAACAGCTTGCTGGTGTCGAACGGCGCGTCGCCGACGTCATAGCCGGCGTTCTTCAGTCCGCGCCATACCAGCGAGGAACAGTCCACGCCGCGGAAGCCGTCGCCGTCCAGATCCTGTTCGGTGCGGCTGGGATCGGTGTGGCGATTGCCTACCTTGTTGTTGAGGGAAAGATCGCCGCGGCCGTATTCGTACTGACGGCCCTCCAGCGCAAAATGGTGATAAGCCTCATCCAGGATTTCGCGACCCATAGATCCTCCGAGTGGTCGTTAGAGAAAAGGCTGCTCAAAGTCCGTTGGAAAACTCTTCTACCGCGGAAACGCTGACCCACCCGGCCGCACAATCGACGAAACGGCCATGCTCCAGGCGGCACTGCCCCGTGGGAGCCGTGCCGGACCAGTCCACGGCCGGCAGGCCGCGTGCACCGCAGATCTCCCGGTCTTTGCAGGCGGGGATGGACTCCGGCGGGATCGCCGTGACGTACAGCCAGAGCCGCTCGCCGACTTGCTTGCGAGCATCGGCCGCGATGCAGACGAACTGCCCCTCCCGCAGCTTCGCGACGGGCGAAGCCGGGAAAGGCGCAAAGCTGGTCTGCAACAGCACCGCGGCATCGCCATCGGCATGCACCAGGCCGTAAAAGCCATCGGCACCGCATCCATCAGGATAGACGGCGATCCGGTACTCGCCCGCCACGCACTCCGGCGCCCAGTCCTTGCGCTGCTGCGTGCAAGCGACGCCGGGAATCGCGGTGACCGGCCGCAGCTGCGATGAGTCGACCGGCAGCCCTGGCTTGGCGGCCGCGGTCGTCGTCGCAACGGCAGGGGCCGCCACCGGGTTGTCCGCCTTGCCGGCGACGGCTGCGGTCGCAGCCTTGCCGGGAGCGGTCGCGCCGGACGGCACCGGCAACTGGCCGTCCGGCGCCGGATTGCCGCATGCCACGAGCAACAGGCAGGGCAGCAGGCGAAGGAGCGGTTTGATGCTGGCCATGACGGTGATTCCTTGAGATCGGTTCGTGCGGTGGTGTGCCCGGCGACAGGAGCGAATGTCGACGCGGGCGGGCGGTGCGGCTTGGAACGGGGCCGCGGGAGAAAAGGTTTCAGGGACTTTGCGCAGATACATGTGACCGGGGCGGTGCGTATGCCGCCGCCCCGGGCCTTGCTGCTTACCTCTGCGGTGCCGCCTGAGCCTGCGTCTCCTGCGCCTTCTGGTTTGCGTTGGCTGCGGTCTGCTGCTGGCCCGCCTGGGCCAGTTCGCGGCTGCTTTGTTCCAGCGAGGTGTTGACGGCCTGCTGCGTGGGCACCTCCGCCATCTTCTTGAGCGGGGAGTTCAGATCGCCCTGCACGGCATAGAGGCGGCTGCCGTCCTCGCTCATCACCACGTGATCGATGCGGGTGAGACCGGCGCGCTGCGCGGCGACGGCGAGGGAGCCGGCCACGTTCTGGCTGATCTGGTCCGGCGTGCGCTGGCGGTCGGCGTCGATCTTGTGCACGCCGTCGAGCGCCTGCTTGAACACGCCGTGCGCGGGATGCTCCGCATCGCCCAGGTGCTGGCCGCCGCGCTGGGCCTGCAGCTTCAGCTCGCGGTCGAGCGCGGCCTGCGTCTGCGGGCCGACCTGGCCGTCGGGCTTCAGCCCGTGGTCCTGCTGGAAGGCCTTGACCCTGGCTTCGGTCTGCGGACCGAACTGCTTGTCCGTGTGCAGGTCATAGCCGAGTTTGTTGAGCTCCCCCTGCAGCTTGCCGACGGCCTCGCCGTGCGCGCCTTCCTTGAGCACGCCGGGCTTGTTGCTATCGCGTGCCGGTTCCGGCGCGTGCTGGCCGGGCGCGCGCTTCATCAGCTGGTCCAGCCCATCGCGGTTGCGCGTGATGTCGTGCAGGTAGTCGTAGTTGCTGGTGCCGTTGCTGTCGCGCATCACGCGGCCGCCGGTGGCCGCGGCGACGGCGCCGCCGTAGCCGGCGATGTGGCGCGCCTTGAGGAAGCCGGCGATCTTCTCGGGCTTGTCGTCCTCGTGCAGCACGCCGTTCTTGACGGCCTGGTGGTAGGCCTTGCCGCTGTTGATGCGGAACGCATCGTCCTGCAGCTCGGCGGAGCCCTTGTACTTGTCGAGGCTCAGGCCGTGCTTCCAGTTGGAAGGATCGTTGAGGAACTCGGTCATGTGGCCCTTGGAGGCCCACGCCCATTCGCTGCGGTAGCCCTTCATGGCTTCCTGAAGCTTGTCCTTGTCGACGTAGCCCGCGTCCGCGAGCCAGCCCGCGCCGGCCTGGTAGCGGCCGACATAGCCTTGCTTGTTGGTCACGCTGAGATTGCCGCCGCTGCTTTCCGTCATGACGACGGAAGCGACCAGTCGGCGGGTCATCGCGTCGTCCAGACCGGCGATGTTGCCCTGGTGGTATGCCTGCGCAGTGGCCACTGCGTGCTCTCGTCTATCAGCCATTGCTTACTCCTTAGTGGATGACGATGCTGGTTGAGTTGTAGGTGGAGGTTTTACGTCTCCTTACAGCGCATGGCCTCCATCCGCTGCGCCGGCTTGCTCCGGTAAAACACGAAGGTGGTGCTGCCCGGGCCCTGGTTGCCGCCGTCGTCGTCGATGAAAGCCTCGGCGAAGACGGGCGCCGCACTGGCCCCGAGCGTGATCTGGTAGAAGGCGTTCTTCTGCGTGTTGGCGGCAGTGGTGCCGAAATCCAGCTCGCACGAGCCGCCGATGGACTTGATCGCGGCATCGCCGCCGAGCTGGTGCTGCAGGATCTCCTGGAGGTTCTCGCTGGGATAGAACTTCACCAGCGCGATCGACTGCACCGCATTCGCGTCGCCGTTGAGCGTGACGCCGACATTGCCTTCGTTGTCCTGCTTGGTGCCTGCATCCTCGCCCGTCTTGCCATCCGGCACGTCGACCATGCCGAAGCCCGCCAGCAGGAGGTTGCCGCTGCGGTAGTGCGACATGTCCGGACCGGTGCCGTCGGGATTCTCCAGCGGCCTGGCGTCGCGCCACTGCACGCCGGGCACGGCATCGAACGCCGGCCAGGCCGGCGCATGGGCCGCGGAGAACACGCCGAGAAGGTTCTGCAGGGGAGACATGGCACTCTTTCCTTGAGTTGCGGCGGCAGTCTGCACCGCTGGAGCGGAAGCCGCCGCCGCCGGAGCCTTGGCCGACGATGCGGCGGCAGGATCGGCGGATTGCGATGAGCCGCACGCGCTCAGCGAAGCCAGCAGCGCGAGCAGGAGGATCTTCCTTGGGCTCATGGAACGAGGGGTCCTTTCATGCTTGCCGTCGAAGGATTTCACCTGCTGCGGCGGCGTAAGGCAAGTGCAAGGTATGTGCGGAATATCCGAAATTCACCGCTCACCTGCCATGCAGGTGAGCGGATTCGGCACTACGTTCAGTTCGTGTCGGTCGAAGCCGCGTCGCCGCCGGCCTCGGCCACCTTGGGCGCGCTGCCCAGGTTGCTCGCGCTGCCGCCGCCAATGAAGGCCTGCGGGCAGACGGTGGCGTAAAGCCCCGCGGACACCGGGTTGAAGCAATACGGATTGGTCACCGTGAACGCGCCCGTCATCGGGCTGATCGGCGCCCAGCAATCCGTCGGCACGCCGATCGTGCAGAACAGGTACGGGTTGTTGCCGTAGTACGGAATCGGCATGTAGAAACCCTGCGCCGCCGCGGTGGAACTGGCGGCCATCAGGAGGATGAGCAGGAGTGATTTCTTCATGGGCATTCCTTCGCGTGAGATGAAGTTGATGGGTGCACCGGCGGAACAGTTACTTGCGGGGTGTTTCCATCAGGGACCGCTTCGGAAGACTGAACTCCGAACGGAAAATGCGGCAGTACTTGTCGTTCGCGTTGTAGTGTTATTGGATGCGCTGAGGAAGGCTGCAGGCGGAGTAGTAGACGTGGCAGTTCGTATCGCCAGCGGAACTGCACATCTTCATTCCCTTCTGAATCGCATCATCCTCGGTGATGCTGCCGTTCGTATTCATGCCTCGATCGCCGACAATCATCGCCACGCAGCCGTTTCCATAGGAGATCTGGATCGTGCAGTCGGTGCCACCTTTGGCATGGCAATCAGTAAGCGCGGCCACTTCGGCCAACTGCCTGTTTGCTTGATCTTTCGACGTACCGAGAATGCCCTTCGGCGTATCAGTTGCAATCGCTTGCCAGTTGGCAGCCCAGCGGACGGTTGGCTGAGCAGGTGCGCTCTGTTCGGGAGACTGAGCGCTGGGGTCCGGGCCGCATACGCTTTGATCCTGCGCGGTGCCGTAAGGAATCATGCCCGGCGGGCAGGACACCTGTGCATGAGCCCCGAAGCTCAAGACAGAGAGAAGGAGCAGGAAGCTAAGAGACCCGAACACCTTCATCGTTAACCCCTTTGAGTGGGAGTGGGCTCGAACGACTTGATTTCGTCGCGCGGTGGGGCTGCCGCTGTGCCGCTGGAGATTCGTGTTCCAGTCGAGCCGAATCCGCCATTGCCGATATGCCCCGGTGTGACCTGGCCATTCGCCACCTGCGGTGCCGGCAACGCGCCACCTCCATGCGGCATCTGCGCCCCCCCCGGTCCCATCCGCGCGCTGCCCGGATTGAACGCCGACTGGAACATGAAGTTGCCCATGGTGCCCTGGAAGAACATCGAGGCCATCGGCGGCACGCTGACGATCAGCGCGGTCATCAGGAGGCCGATGCCGCCCTGCTGCAGCGCCAGGCTGGACAGGCCCTCGGCGCCGTTGCCGGTGAAGTTGTTGATCACGTTGGCTGCCCATAGTGCTTCCGCGACGCTCAGGCACAAGCGCATGGCGATCGACGTTACTACGGCCAGCATCGCCATCGAGAACAGCGTGCCTATGCCGTACATCAGCCATTTACGGAACAGCTCCTTGGTCTGCTCGAAGATCAGGCAGAGGATGAACAAAGGCCCCAATCCTATGAATAGCGCCATCGCGAACTGATACAGCAACAGCATCGCGCCCGCGGCCATCGGCGGGCTGGCCGTGCCGAAAGTGGCCATCAGCGAGGCGCGAGCCTTGGCGCCAGTGGTCTCGATGTCGGTGGGATTGACCTGCACCACGTCGATCGCCGACAGCGCCAGCTGGGTCTTGGCCAGGTTGCTGTCTATCATGTCGTCCGGCGAGCTGTTGCTGCCGGTGAAGATAAAGTTGATGTGCTTGCCCAGGTCAGTGGTGAGCAGTTCTTGTACATCGTTGCCGGTGACGGCCAGCGTGGTCGCGACGGAGACTATGAAGACTATCTTCGACATATTCGCGACCAAGGCCATCATCGGTTCCCGGCTTTGGCCGGTGACCATGCGAAAGCCCTGGATCATGATCCACAAGGTGACCAGGATGACCGCGAAGGTCGAGGCCCAGAGAGACATGCGTCCGAGGACGTCCTCCTGGAAGTGGGCGATCTGGCTCTTCAGGTAGCTGTTGACCAGCGAGAAGTAAATGAAATCGCCAATATTTGGGGCAGCCATGTCACCCAGTTCCTTAGGTTCGTGTCGCGAATTGCATCATTGCCACTGACAGCGGATCAGTTGCCGTTGTTGAGCTTGTCGAACGCGATCTTCAGCGTCGCCGCCTGGACGACGTTGCCGAGGATCGTGTTGCTGCCGCGCATGGCCGTCTTGCCGAGGATCGCCTGCTGCATCTCGAGGTACTTGATGATCTCGACGTCGGTCTGGATCTGCGCCTGCCAGTTACGCATCTCGGTATCGAGGTTGGCGGAGCCGCGCACGATATTGGCCTGGCTGCCGGCAAGCGCGCCCTGGCTTGAGCCGACCGCGGAGGCCAGCTGCTCGTAGGTCTGCAGATATTGCGAATAGGGGCCCTGCAGGCGGTTGAGCATCTTCACGGTGAGGTTGTACTGATGGTTGCGCCGCATGGTGATCTGCTGGCAGATCTGGTGCTGGCTGGCGACGAGCGGCTTGTTGAAGTCGGGCGCGGCCATCGCCAGCAGGCCGCCGATGATGCCGCTGACGCCGTCATCGCTGGGGCAGGCTTCTTCCACGCCCTGCTCGAGCGGAATCTCGACGAACGTGGTGTTCATAGCCGGCATCGAGAAGTTCATGCTCTGCAGTGAAATGAGCTGCTGCGCGTAGTGCTGGAGCACGGCCTGGTACTGCGCGACCTCCTTCGCGTACTGCCCCACGGTAGTGGCGAAGTTGGCCGCATCCTGCGCAATGTGCGAGGGATCGACCACCACCCACTGGGCCTGCGCCTGGTTGGCGAACAGTCCGACGAGCGAGGCCAGGCCGAAAGCGACGGCGGCCGGGAGCTTGAGCAGACGGGGAGTGTGCTTTTGCTTGGTCATGGCACGGTATCCGTAGTCGAGGGTTGGGGTCAGCCGGCCGCGGTGCGGCGGGGGGTGGTCTGGTTGCCGGCAGGCGAGCTGGGCTTGCCCTTGCCGCTGCCCTTGCGGCGGTCGTAGAAGGTGGGCAGCCACTGGTCGGGCTTGAGGTCGCCGGCCGGAACGCCGGCGGCGTTGGCGTGCTCGGCGAGCACCTGATGCATGATTTCGATGTTGTCGGTGGAGGCGGAGATCACCGCCAGCGCATCGTCCAGGCCGCGCAGGTTGAGCTGGCACACCGAGGAGGCATGGCCCTGCTTGACCAGGAAGCAGCGCGAGCGCTCGTCCAGCCCCACCACCACCTGGTATTCCGCTTCCGTCAGCTTCAGGCCGTTGATGTAGTCGTCGCGGCTGGCGTTCGGGTTGGGCAGCAGGATCATGGTGGCGGTCTGCTCGATCAGCGCCGCGGAGATGTCGCTGGCCAGCGCGTCCTCGGGACTCTGCGTGGCGAAGATGCCCATGCCGTTCTGCTTACGGATGGTCTTCTGCTTGTTCTTGGCGAATTCCTTCAGGCCGCCCTTGCCGTCCAGGATCTTCCAGAACTCGTCCATCACGTAGATCAGGCGGCGGCCGTCGATCAGCGACTCCAGGCGGTGCAGCAGGTAGTTGATCACCGGCGAGCGCACTTCGGGGTTGTCGATGATGTCGGTGTAGTCGAAGCCGATGATATTGGCTTTCTGCAGGTCGATGGTGTCGACCGGGTTGTCGAACACCCAGCCCAGCGAGTTGCCGGCGGTCCACTTGCGCATGCGCACGAACAGGCCGTCGTCGCCCATGTTGGGCAGGCTCTTCTGGAAGTTGGTCATGGTGCGCAGGTGCATCGGCGTGTCGAGGATGGCCTCGACCGCGCGGAAGATGTCGTCCTCCTCGCGTGAGCTGTACACGCTCTTGCCGGCCAGCACCTTGATCAGGTCGGACAGGAACTGCACGTTGCCTTCGTTGTTCTCGCACTGGAATGGATTGAAGCCGGTGGGCTGGCCGTTCTCCAGGGCGAGATAGTTGCCGCCGCAGGCGCGCACGAAGATCTCGGCGCCCTTGTCCTTGTCGAAGAAGAAAATGGTCGGCGCGGGCTTGAGCTTCTGCACCTGGCTGAGCAGGAAGTTGATCAGCGCGGTCTTACCCGTACCGGACTTGCCGATCACCATGGTGTTGGCGATCGCCTTCTCGCCCAGCGAGTTCTCGCCCGGGTGGGTGGCGTGGAAGTTGAAGTAGTACGGCTGGCCGTTGGTGGTCTGCAGGGTGGTGACGCAGTCGCCCCAGGGGTTGTTCTCCTTCTTGCCCAGCGCGAAGTTGTGCAGCGGGGACAGGCCCAGGAAGTTCAGCGAGCTGACGTTGGCCAGGCGGGTGCGGAACTTCCAGTTGGCGGGGAACTGCGAGTAGTACGAGGCGGTGACCGCCAGGTCTTCCTTGATCGAGACGAAGCCGGCGTTGGACAGCTCGGCGCGGGTGGCGGCGAGCTGCTGCGACAGCTGCTCATGCGTCGGTGCGTAGATGGTCATCATGAAGTGGTACTCGCCCAGCACGAAATTGCCGGAGGCGAGCTGGTCCATGGCCTGGTCCATCTCGACGATCTGGCTCACCGCCTTGTCGCCAGAGGAGATCATCATGCCCTTGGTGCGGTCCAGCGCCTTGAGCGCGTCCTGGCGGCCCATCGGGCTGAACGAGTGGGTGACCACGTATTCGAAGTCGAGGTACTTCAGGCCGTTGAGGATGCCCGGATAGGTGCCGTCCGGATATTCCTTGATGTTGAGCACGGCGCCGAAATGATTGACGCCAGTGGGCGTGGTGATCACGAAGTCGCCGGTCTTGGCGGAGAAGCGCTGCTTGCTCACCGGCAGGTAGCGGTACACCGGCGCCTGCAGCACCGGCACCGGCTCGTCGATGCGGTTGAGCAGGTAACCGAAGAATTCCAGCGGCTCGGAGAACACGATGCCGTTGCTGGCCTCGTACATGCCCAGGCGGGTGGGCGAGTATTCCTTGAGCACGGCCTCGACGTTGCCGGCCAGTTCCAGGATGGTGGCTACCGCCTGCTGCTGCTCGGCTTCCAGCTGGCTGACGTTCTCCGACTTCTCGGCGAAGCGCTTGCCGGCCACCACCGGGCGGTAGATCAGGGTCAGGTACAGCTCGTTCTGCATCAGCTTCTGCGCGGACAGCGCGCCGTAGTAGGCGTCCGACAGGCCCTGGTTGAAGGTGTGCTCGAAGCGGCTGTTGTTGACCAGCTTGCGGCGGCGGCGCACGTCGTGGACCCAGAAGGCCACGTTGACGAAGTCGGGCGCGCGCAGCGTCTGCAGCATGCGGTTGAAGGTGTTGTGCCGATGCTCGAGCTCCCATTCCTCGCGTCCGACGAAGGGCATGCCCTCCAGCCGCCACACGAGCATGAAGTCGCCGCCCGTGGTCTTGAGCACGGTCGGGGATACATGGGTGGACAGTGGCAGGAATTCGCTGATGGGTGCGTCTGACGTGAACATGGCTCAATGACCGGTGAGGTGTCGAAAAGGCCGCCCTCGGCGAAGTCTTCGCCGAGGGGCCCTTGTGTTACTTGTCTTTGTGATCCCGATAGGCATTGGGGGTGAACACCCACATGCCTTCGTTCTGCTGCAGATTGCGCACCCGGGTCCGGAACTGCAGGCGCAGGCCCAGCAATCGGAAGATCAGCTCATCGCGACGCGCCATCTGGCGCATCACCATGACGATCGGCGGGACGATCGCCAGCAGCAGCATGTTGCCGGAGTACATCGCCAGCAACAGGCCGCTGCCCGCCCCGATGAAGAACGGCACGTACGGCACGCCCATGAACATGGGCGGGCGCGTGCAGCCCCGGAAGAGCGCGTTCTTATGCATAGTGCTGCAGGATGTGGATCACGGCGGCCGAGCAGGTGTTGCCGGTGTCGCCGATCAGCATCTTGGCGATCTGGGCCGCCGCGCCGATCAGCACGCCGCCGAGCAGGATCGTCGCCACTTCGCTGATGCGCTTGTGGTTGAAGGCGATCTGGTAGCCGGAAAAGATGATGGAGATGGTCACCACGGCGATCGAGGCCATGTTGAGCAGGCTGTTGATGTTCTTGAAGAAGCCGCAGACCTTGGTATCGGTGCCGGCGAAGTCCTGGGCGAAGGCCAGGTCGGGCATGGCGATGGTCGCGACAAGAACCAGGCCCATGATCATCATGGCGATCATGTTCTTGTTGGTCATGGTGGTCGGGATGGAGAGCTTGTTTGCCATTGGACGGTTCCTTCTTGGCGGTTCGATAAAGTGGGCTTCAGCCCCTGGGCTTCAACTGCAGTACGACGGTCGTCCCGGCCTTGGCCGAGCTTGCTGGCGGCCCGAAGGCCTTCGCGGCAGGCCAGGCGAACCCGCGCACGAATGAGTGGAGCCGCGCCCGTGCGGACGGCGTCTCGCGAAAGTCAGAAAACGAAGGCGGCATCTTGGCCTCCCTGGCGCAGATCGGCCCGGTCGGGGCCCGGCGCCCGGTTCGCATTGCCGCCGGCTACGCCCGCCTGGGCAGCGGCAGGTGCAGCGGCGGCGGCTTGCGGCGCGCGATCGTTGGGGCCGCGCACCACCGGCGTGAACACGCCATCGTCGGGTGCCGCGGGCTTGGCGCCATTGCCCGCCGGCGCGCCACCGACGATGCCGGCCATGATCGGCTGGTTGTCGTCCTGGTCGCTGCCCTGCTGCTGCGCTGCACTCTGCTGCGGCATCGCCTGCTGCATGGTCTGCGCAAAATTCGGATTGGCTACGCCCTGCGGGGCGGCCTGGCCGTTGGCCGGCATGCCCTGCGGCATCGCCTGGCTGCCCGCCGGCTGCATGCCCAGGCGCCCGGCGAGCGCGTTGACGGCGGCACTGGCGGCGGTATCGATCGCCACGCTGCGCAGCGCCACCCGATAGGACGCATCGTCGATCTGCGTGTTGACCACCGGGGCGACCCGGCGGCCGACGTTCTGCGGCTGGCCCTGCACCTGCAGCGGGATGGCCTGGGCCGCCGGCGCGCTGTTGCTGGCCAGGCGGATGCCGCGGCCCATCGAGTCGAAGATCTTCTGGACGTAGCCGTCGCGGTAGCCGGTGGTGAAATTGCCGGAGTAGTAGCAGCTGAAGGCCTTGCCCCAGTCTCCGCCCGCGCTGGCGTAGCAGCCGGCGAGGATGCGCGAGCCGGCTTCGAGGTTGCCGCAGGTCGAGAAGGCCTTCTCGAAGGTGTCCAGCCCGTACTTGCCGAAATTGGCGCGGTTGACCTGGGACAAGCCCACTGAATAGTTGTAGCCCTTGCTCTCCAGCATCTGGACCGTGGCGATCGCTTCGTCGAGGTTCTGCGGCTGGCGCATCAGCTGGCCGCCCACCACGCCGATGGCGTAGGGGTTGGAGCTCGACTCGACGTTGACGACGTGCTGCATCACCTGCGCCGGTACGGCGAGGTTCTGGCAGGCCATCATTTCCAGTCCGGTCAGCATGGTCGGTTCCCGCGCTCCTGGTCGCTTACGCCGCCGCGAACTGGCGGGCAGGGTTGAAGTCGATGCCGGTGATGTAGCGACGGCCGGCGTGCGCCTTGATGTGCACCACGATGTCGATGGTCATCTGCAGCAGGCGCTTGATGGTCGAGAACTCCAGTCCCGAACCTTCGGCGGAGGCCTTCACCATCAGCGCCAGCTGGTCCCAGGTCTGTTCCGGGCTGCCGGCGTGGCAGCTGGTGATGGAGCCCGGATGGCCCGAGGCGCAGTTGCGGATGAAGTAGAACGATTCGTCGCCGCGCAGCTCGGCCAGGATGATGCGGTCCGGCTTCATGCGCAGACAGGCTTCCATGCAGCTCTTCGCGGTGACGTTGCTGGTGCTCTGGCCGCCCTTGGAATAGAGCAGGTGCACCACGTTGGGCTGGTCGAGGAACAGCTCGCGGGCGTCCTCGATGCTGACCAGCCGCTCGTTGTGCGGGATGTGGTGCACCAGCGACTTCATGAAGGTGGTCTTGCCGCTGCCGGTGGCGCCGGAGACCACGATGTTCTTCTTGTACAGCACCGCCTGGCGGAAGAAGTCCGCGTAGCGGCGCTGCGTACGCAGGTCGAGCAGCTCCTGGTCCTGGCTGCTGACACCGTGCGCGTCCTCGATGATCTCGCTGAAGAAGCCGTCGTCGTGGTACTGCGCCAGCGTCTTGGTCTGCTTGGACGGCAGGCGGATGGTGATCGAGACCTTGCCGGCCTCGACCGCCGGCGGGATCACGAACTGCGCGCGCTGTCCGGTAGGGAAGGTGAGCGACACCACGGGGTCGGCATCGGTGATGCGCTGCCCCGTGTTGCTCTCGTTGACGACGGCGGTGCAGAACTGGCGCGCGCGGTCGAAGGTCAGCGACGGGATTTCCATCCGCTGCCATCCGCCCCGGCTCTCCAGGTACAGCTCGCCCGGCTTGTTGATACAGATTTCCGTGACCTCGGGCGAGGCCATGAACTCCTTGATGCCCAGCACTTCGTACTGGTACTCGAGGAATTCGTTGGAAACCTGGGCGAGTGCGCCGTCATCCATACCGGTTTATCTCGTTCCTCAGAGACGGGCGACCACGCTGCTGAAATCCACGTCCTTGGCGACGTAGACGTACAGCACCGTACCCTGGTTGATGGTCACCGTCGGCTGCCGGTTGGCGGCTTCGCGCACGGCCTGGTTGGCCAGCATCTGGATGGTGGCGGCGGTGTTGCTCTCGAACGGCGACTGCGTCACCACGCCGTTGCTGACCGTGGTCTGGCGCGGGCCGTGTTCGGCGGCTTCGTACTTGAACGCATCGCTGAGCAGGCTGATCAGCAGGGCCGCGCCGATGCGGCTGGGCCAATGCGCGTCGTACTGGCCGGGGTGGCCGGAGCTGCCGAGGTTGTCCATGCCCGGACTGGACATGTTCACGTCGATGCCGTTCGGGGTGAGGATGCGGTCCCAGATCACCGCGATGCGCGGGCCGCGCGGCACGGACTGGTACTTGCCCAGCACCTTCGAACCCTTCGGCAGCAGCAGCTTGTGGCCGTTGAATGAGTACACCGGCTCGGTGACGATGCAGGTGGTGAAGCCCGGGAAGTCGCTGATGATGCGCGTCTCGAGCACGCAGCGGATGTAGGTGCCGCGCTGCATCAGCGTGTCGGGGTTGCGCATGGTCTGCGCGTTGGCGTTCTTGTCCAGCGAGTTGAAGCCGAAGTCCGGACGGTTCGGATCGCCCTGCGCCTGCTGCGGCTGGTTCGGATTCCCCGCACCCGGCATGCCGGGCAGGTAGGGGTTCGCCGGCGCGGTCGGATTGCCCTGGCTGTCCACGGCCTGCGCCGCGGAATTGCCCACCATCATGCGGCGCTCGAGCAGGGTCGGGCCGCGCGGGCCTTCCTCGCGCTTGGGCTGCGGCAGCATCGGATTGGGCGGCGGCAGCGGCGCCTGCGTCAACTGGATCGGCTCGGCCTGGCGCTGCGGCGGCGGAGGCGGCAGCGGGATCGGCCTGGGCGCGTCCGGCACGGTGACGGTTTCCTCGCGCGCTTTCTTCGGCGCGTCGTGACGCGAGGTCACGCCGTTCACCAGCCAGAACGCGAGCACCACCAGCAGCGCCAGGATGCCGCCCATGAAGCCGAGCGCGCGGCGGTTCATGCGCTTGAGGTCATTGGAGCGCAGCTGCGGCGCATTGGCGTCCAGGTCGGGGACGGACTGCTGCTGCTGCTGGTAATTGGAATGATAGGGATTGCTCGACAACGGCTCGCCGCTGCCTTGCGGATTGTCCTGCGGCGCGCCCTGGCCGCTGCCCTCATAAGGATTGTTCGAGCTCACTTTTTGGTGTTCCTTCGCAGGCCTACGACGTTGTCGCCGTGACGGATGACCAGGTACGGATAGGTGCCGTGCACGATGATGGTGTTGCCCTCGACGGTGGTGTTCACCAGCGAGTCCTCGCCATGCTCACGCTCGCGCATGTACACGGCGGGAAAGTCGCCCGTCGGAAACTGCGCCATGTCGGGCAGCTTGATGTAGGTGAAGTGCGCGTCGTCGTAGACATTGACCGGGATCAGCCAGGGCGACTTCTTGCCTTGCCGCGTGGCGTAGTCGTAGTCGAAGTTGTAGACACGGTCCTTGTGCAGTTCCGAGCTCTGCTGCGGTACGGCCGAAGTCTTGATGGCCTCGTCCGCGAAGCTGGTATCCGCCGGATAATTGAACGTGATGCGGTACTGCACGCCGGCGCGCTTGGCCTGGTCCAGCGCCTTCCAGTCCGTCGCCACCACCTTCAGCTCGAAGATGTACGAATGCGTCTCCGTGCGGATCATCAGGTTGGTGTCGACGTCGACGTTCTTCGGCTTGAGATAGAACACGTTGTCGCGGCGCGACAGTTCCCAGCCGTTGGCGAAGCCCGTGCTGTAGTCGAGGATCTTCTCGTTCGGGCTCAGCTCGATCTGCGTGGTGATGCCCAGCGCGGTGCGCACCTGGTAGATGCGGTCAGGCTGGTACTCGTACTGCTGCACCACCTGCGCGTGCGCGTGGGGCGCAAGACCCATGGCGGCCATGCAGATGGCGCCAGCCAGGGCTAGTTTCCTCGTTCGGTTCATCGACGGCCGACTCCATTCGCGGTGTTACGGGCGGGCGCGGGCGCTGCGGGCGCCGGTGCCGTGGTCCTGGGGGCTTCGCGCTCCGGAATGGGCGCTTGCGGCATCGGCGCGGTACGCAGGCCCTCGTCGGCAGCCGGTGCAGCGCCTGGCTGCACGGTCATGGTGCCTTCGGGCTGCGCAGCGGGCTGCTGGGCGACGGGCTCGGCGTTCGGATCGGCCGCGGCCGGTGCGACCGGGGATTCTTCCGGCGGCGCCGTGGCGTAGTCGCTGTCCACGCGGTAGCTGGTGACCTGGAAGCCGAGCGGGTTCTCGATGCGGTACTGGTCGTCCATCTTCAGGTTCGACTTGTAGGCGAACTCGATGGTGGCGATCTTGCTGTCGAGCGGCTGGGTGGCGCCGGTCTGCTTGGTGTAGATGCTGCGCTGGAAGCGCACGGTGGCGCCGGTAGGCGTGCGACCTTCGCCGCCGCCGATCAGCACGATGCTGAGGATCTTCACGCGGATCGCGCGCTCGCGGCCGTAGATCTTGTACGGGCTGCTCGGGTTGTTGGCCGCGTGCAGCATGCGGAAGGCCTGGGCCACGTCCGGCGAGGACATCACCAGCACCGTGCCCCAGTCGCGCAGCGTCATGGTGGCGACGTCGAACGACTCGCGCGCCAGCACGAAGTGCGCGACGTTGCTGCGGTTGATCGCCTCGCTGGTGCTGATCTGACGGTTGGTGAAATCGTCCGTCAGGCGCGCCACGGTGGCGGTGCCGGTGTAGGCGTCGGCCATCACCATGTACGGCACCTTCTCCTTCAGCGGCAGCATGTAGAAATAGCCGCCCGCCAGGATCAGCGACATGACCAAGGAGGAACCTGCGACCCACCAGGCGCGGCGTTCGCTGCGCTTGGCCAGGTCGGCGACGGTCACTTCGAAATTGACCGACTTGGCCACGGCCTCGTCGATCTTCTTGCTGGATGTGCGCTTCAGCATCGGCCCAAACCCGTTCCGGAATTCACGACTTTTCCCCTGTGGTTACTTCGCGCCCGGCGCCGCCGGCGCCGGGCTGCTGCTCGGTGCGTCGGCCGGCGCGTCGGCGACCGGTACGCTCGTCGCCTGCACCAGGATCTGGCGCTCGTCCGAGCTGACCGACACGTTCTGCGCGGCATAGATGGACGACAGCTCGGCCGTGGCCGCATGGATGTCGTTGGTGTGCAGTTCGGAGGCGCGCTTGTAGAGCGTGTAGTCCGACGGCAGCTGGTAGGACAGCTGCATGCCGGTGTCGCGCGCCCAGCGCGTGAGCATATTCTTGAGCGTCTCGTCCATCGGCGAGGCGTAGAACGTGTAGCCCTTGGCCAGCGGGATCTCGGTGGGAGCGTCCTGGAAGCGGTTCACCGCTTTCCAGGAGCCGCCGAAGTCCTTGGCGGGCGAGGTGCCGCATCCGGTCAGTGCCAGGGTGGCGAGTAGCGAAGCGCCCAGCAGGGCCCGTTTGAAGAAATCCATTTTCACGTCGTACCCACTAAGTTGTAAGGAAAACAGCCGAAGTCGAGGCGGTAAACCGTTCGCCGCACGGACACGCGCCCGAAACAGGGGCATGCCGATGACACCGGCACGGGCCGGCGGCGCCAGATTCAAGGCAAGCGAAGAAGCGTCGGTGCGCGAGAACGCGCCGGAATCCTTGACGGTCCGGTGCGGAGGCAGGCGGTGGAGCCGCCGTTTTTTTTCCCCTGTCGCGCTACGGCGATGGCGGGCGACGCGAGCGCCCGCGAAGTGAAGTGCATCGATTCCATTCAGACTCCCTGTCTAGTCTGGCTTCTTGCGACCGTCCCTTAAAAACCCCTGCATGCGGGCGGTTAAATATGCGGCCTACACACGTTCTCCAAGTAAACCGCACATGAAACATCCGGGGCCAGACCCCGAGCGGCGGATTGTGACGCAGTGCGCCTAAATTTGCCAACACGATGTGTAGGTACGGCTTTTGCTTGGCGTTTGAAACATTGTCGCAAACAAGACATAAAACAGTGGCTTGGGCATTTGGACGTCTAAACGTCCGGCCTTAACAAGCGGCCTTGTGCAGTGCGTTTTCGGGCCAATTCTGAAGATTTGTCAACCGGCCTGAAAGGCGTCGCGCCACCAGGACATGCGCGCACCCTCGACCGGTCCGTCATAGCAGACCACGTCGAAGCGACAGGGGCGTTGCGCATGGCGCGGGTGGGCGGCCAACCACAGCTGGGCGGCGCTGATCAGCCGGGCCTGCTTGGCGGCGGTGACGGAGCTGGCCGCATCGCCATGGGTGGCGCGCACGCGGTGGCGCACCTCGACGAAGACCACGGTGTCGCCGTGGCGCATCACCAGATCGAGTTCGCCATGGCGCGTGTTGAAGTTGCGCGCGAGCAGCGACAGCCCGGCCTGCTGCAGGGCGTCGCATGCGCGTTGCTCGAACAGCGCTCCCGCGGCCCGCATCGGGCAGGCCTGGTCAGCCCTGGCTGGGCGGCTGCTCGGTGCCGGCCGGCGGCGTCTGCGGCGGGGCGCTGTCCATCTGCAGGCTGCCGCTGAGCGGGTGCGCCAGGCCGTCCTGGAACTTCGCCCACACCAGCACGCGGCGCACGCGCCCGAACTGGTCCGCGGTGAGCTGGCCACTGGCGCCAGGCAGGTAGCTGCCGGTGTGCTCGCGCAGCCAGTCGACGTAGGGGATCAGATTCCATGCGTCCATGCCAAAGGCGAACAGCCGCGCCGCGGGGCCGCGCGCGCTGGGCAGCTGCGCGGCGATCTCGCCGTGGTCGGGCAGGCCCGGCTGGGCGTCGAACAGCCACGGCGCGTCGCAGAATTCGACGCCTTCCAGGTCATGGTTGGCGCCGGCATCGTCCACGCCCGCATATACGTGCGAGGTGGCGAACACCGGCAGGCTCACCCGCGCCAGCCGCAGCTGCGGCAGCAGCAGGCGTGCCTGTTGCGGGCGCATGCTGATGAACACGCCGGCGTCGTCGCCGGCATTGGCGGCATTGAGCCCGGCGATCAGCGAGGCGTAGTTGACGCCGCTGCCATTGAGCGTGGCCATGGCGGCGACCTTGCCGCCGCGCGCTTCCAGTTCCGCCTTGAAGGCGTTGGCGGCGCGCTGGCCGTAGTCCTCGCCGGTCACCACCACATAGGCGGTGTGCAGGCCGCGCTCGATCATGTGGTCCGCCGCCTGCGCGCCCTCGGTTTCCGGCAGCAGGCCGAACTCGGCGACGCCGCCGGCCGGCAGGCTCTTGTCATCGGGATGATTGAGCGCGAGCAGCTGCACCGGCAGCTGGGCCTGGCCGAACAACGCGGACACCTCGCTGCGGGTGAGCGGGCCTACCACCAGTCTGGCGCCGTCGGCGACCGCCTGCTGGTAGGCCTTGACCGCGCCGGCCGGCGTGCCGCCGCTGTCGTAGACCTTGACCGGCGGACGCAGCGCCTTGTTGCGCGCCGCGTCGGCATAGGCGGCGAAGAAGCCTTCGCGGATCGCCGCTCCGGCCGCCGCGAAGCTGCCGCTGGCCGGCAGCAGCAGGGCTACGCGCTCGGGCATCTTGTAGCCCTCGCGCACATTGGCGTCCTGCCCCGGAATCATGGTGCCGACCTGCTGCTCCAGTGCCGGTTGCGGCCGCGCCACGGCAACGCCGAGCTGGCTCAGCGCCTCGTTGATCCACGGCAGCATGCGATCGCCCTGCTGCATGGCGCCGGCGCGCTGCTTGAGCGGCTCGACGCCGAGCTTGCCGAGCTGCGAGAGGATCTGCTTGCGGTTCTGCGTCTGGTCCAGGCCGCTGAGGCGATCGTCCATCTCCACGCGGCTGCGCGCGGCGCCCCACGGGTCGCCGGTGGCGTCCATCGCCTTCGCGCGCAGTTCCAGCTGGCGCAGCTGCAGGCTCGCCGGCACAGCGACGCCGGGCTGGGTGGTCAGCTGCAGCGCGCGCTGCGGGTTGTTCTGGCTCAGCGCGAACTCGGCCTGCAGCAGGTCCAGCCGCACGGGTTCGTCGCCGGTCAGGCGCTGGCGCTTGATGGTGGGAAGAAACGATGCGGCCTGCTCGAGGCGGCCTTCCTGCCGGTACGCCTCGGCGGCCAGCAGGCGGTAATGATCGGCGGCGCCGGTCGAACTCTGGGCGAGCGCCAGGTAGGCCTGCGCGGCCTGGTCGAAGTGGCCGTCGCGCGCCATCGCGGCGGCGCTCTCCTCGGCGGAGACTTCCGCGGGAGTACGCGTCACGCTCGGCGGCACGCAGCCGGCGAGCGCCAGCGAGATCATCAGGCCGAGGCCTGTGGCGCGAATCAGGCGCATGGAAACGTCCTTGGGATCTGTCGACACGAAGAGCAATTGGGCGATCATAGCCGATCGTGTTGACGGCTTATGTCAGGGGAGTGCCATCCATGTCTCAGGTTCAGCCCGGCTGCTTGTGGGTGGTTGCCACGCCGATCGGTCATCGCGACGACATCTCCGCACGCGCCGTCGAGATCCTGCGCGCGGTCGCCGTGATTGCTTGCGAAGACACGCGGCACAGCCGGCCGCTGCTCGTGCATCACAACATCGGCACGCCGCTCACCGCGCTGCACGAGCACAACGAGCGCGAGGCGGTGGATGCGCTGGTGCGGCGTCTGCAGGGCGGCGAATCGGTGGCCTTGATTTCCGATGCGGGCACGCCGCTGGTCAGCGATCCCGGCTTCCGCCTGGTGCGCGCCGCGCGCGCTGCCGGCATCCGCTGCGCGCCGGTACCGGGCGCCTGCGCGGCGATCGCGGCGCTGTCGGTGGCCGGCCTGCCCAGCGACCGTTTCGTGTTCGAGGGTTTCCTGCCGCCCAAGTCGGCGGCGCGCCGCGCGCGCCTGCAGGAGCTGGCCGGGGAAGGGCGCACGCTTATCTTCTATGAGTCCTCGCATCGCGTCGCCGAAAGCCTGGCCGACATGCGCGATGTCCTCGGCGAAGCGCGCGAGGCGGTACTGGCGCGCGAGTTGACCAAGCTGTTCGAGACCGTGCTCGGCGAACCGCTGGCCGCGCTGGCCGCGCGCGTGGCGACCGATCCGGACCAGCAGCGCGGCGAATGCGTGCTGCTGGTGCACGGCCGCGGCGACGACGCCGATGCGCGCGTGGCGGAAGGCCGCCGCGTATTCGCCATCCTGCGCGAGGAAATGCCGCCGACCCGGGCGGCCAAGCTGGCCGCGTCCATCACCGGTGCGTCGCGCCGCGCTTTATATGAGGGCGGCGACTGAGGCGGTTCGGTTACAATGCGTGGCGGAGTCGGCCGGACAGTCGCGATACGCGCAAGCGCATCGAGGAAAGTCCGGGCTCCACAGGGCAGAGTGCCAGGTAACGCCTGGGCGGCGCGAGCCGACGGAAAGTGCAACAGAGAACAAACCGCCGAACGGCATCTTCGATGCGCGTGGTAAGGGTGAAACGGTGCGGTAAGAGCGCACCGCGCGCGGGGCCAACGCCGCGTGGCACGGCAAACCCCACTCGGAGCAAGACCAAATAGGGGAACGATAACGCGGCCCGCGTTGTTCCCGGGTAGGTTGCTGGAGCCTGGCGGCGACGCCAGGCCGAGAGGAATGACTGTCGCGCCGCAAGGCGTACAGAACCCGGCTTACAGGCCGACTCCGCCTCTTTCTTCCCATCGCATGGACCCGCCGGCCGATCGCCCGGCGGGTCCGGCGTGGGATTTCCTGGAACGGATGCCGGGCATGAACGGTGGTTCATGCCGCAGGCCCCTGCGCCCGGCGCAGGACTGCGAAATGGTTCGCAGGTTTTTCCAAAAAATCCTAGCCATTCAAATACCTCTGGGTATTTCCTAAGAAAAGGCTGGAATTACTGCCACACCACCGCCTTTCTCATTGATTCACAAGCAAAAATCCCTTGACAGTCTCAGGGGGCGAGACTATCGTGGGTTCCCGTGTGAAATCGTGGGAATTCGTGGGAGTTACCTAGACCGTGTTCCAGGGCGAAACCGCCATCACCGTTGACGACAAGGGCCGCCTGGCCATCCCGACTGCCTATCGGGACCAGGTCGCGGACGCGTGCGGCAATCGCCTGGTGATCACCTACAACCCCTTCGAGCCGGGCAGCCTGTGGCTGTTCCCGTATGCGGAGTGGGAGCAGGTGCGCGACCAGGTCAACGCCCTGCCCAAGGTCAAGGCGGCCCATCGCGACATGCAGATGAAGCTGGTCGGTGCCGCGGCCATCGTCGAACCGGATTCCGCCGCACGCATCCTGCTGCCGGCGAGCCAGCGCACGGCGGCGGGCATCGAGAAGAAGGCAGTCCTGCTGGGCATGGGCAACAAGTTCGAGCTTTGGAGCGAACAGGCCCACCTGGCCAAGATCCGCCAGACCATCGGCGAAGACGACATCACAGAAGAAATGGCGGACCTGCGCCTGTAACCGGCCTTAAGTGGCGGCGTAGCGCAGTACTTGGGACGGGAGCGGGAGTGCGGCATGGCCGAGCAAGTGTTGCGGCACATCCCGGTGATGCTGGGTGAAGCAGTGGAGGGTCTCGCCGTGCGGGCTGGCGGGCGTTATCTGGATGGCACCTTCGGACGCGGCGGTCACGCCCGCGCCGTGCTGTCGCGCCTGGGTCCCGATGGCCGCCTGCTGCTGATGGACCGCGACCCCACCGCCATCGCCACCGCCCAGGCCGAATTCGCCGCCGATCCGCGCGTATCGATCCGCCACGCCAATTTCTCCAGCCTGGCCGACTGGGACGAGACCGCCGCCGGCCTCGACGGCGTGCTGCTGGACCTGGGCGTGTCCTCGCCTCAGCTGGACGAAGCCGCGCGCGGCTTCAGCTTCATGGCCGACGCCCCGCTCGACATGCGCATGGACCCGACCCAGGGCGAGAGCGCGGCGGATTTCCTCGCCCGTGCCGATGAGCGCGAGATTGCCGACGTGCTGTGGATCCATGGCGAGGAGCGCTTCAGCCGCAAGATCGCCCGCGCCATCGTGCAGGACCGCGCCGAGCGGCCGCTGACCCGCACCGGCGAGCTGGCCGCGCTGATCGAGCGCGTGGTCGGCCGCCGCGAGCCGGGCAAGCATCCGGCCACGCGCAGCTTCCAGGCGCTGCGCATCCAGGTGAACGGCGAGCTGGATTCGCTCAAGCAGGGGCTGGAGTCGGCGCTGGAGCGCCTGAACGTGGGCGGCCGCCTGTCCGTCATCAGCTTTCATTCGCTGGAAGACCGCGCGGTGAAGCTGTTCATCCGCGACCACTCCGGCCGCGTGCAGGGCAGCCGCCGCGGTCCGCCGGTGGCTGCGACGCCCGCGCGCCTGGCCGCGGTGGGCAAGGCGCAGTTCCCGTCCGATGCGGAACTGGCCGCCAATCCGCGCGCCCGCTCGGCGGTGCTGCGCGTGGCGGAGAAACTCCTATGAGGGGCGGCGGATGAAGGTGATCGGCACCATCTTCCTGCTGCTCCTGCTCGGCGCCACGCTGGCCAGCGCGGTCGGCGTGGTGTGGACGCGCCACCAGAGCCGCGTGCTGTTCGTCGAGCTCAGCCGCCTGCAGAACCAGCGCGACGACCTCAACATCGAGTACGGCAAGCTGGAACTGGAGCAGGCCACCTGGGCCGAGCCGCGCCGCGTCGACAGCGAGGCGCGCCAGAAGCTCGGCATGCTCAATCCCAAGCCGCAAGACATCCAGCTGGTGCGTCGATGAACATGCGCCCCCGCTTCCCGACCCAGCCCACCGCCCGCCGCCGCCAGCATGGTCCCAGTCCCCGCCGCCGCATGATCGTGGTGGTGGCGGTGCTGTCGCTGGCTTCGCTGGGCCTGGTCGCGCGCGCGTTCGACCTGCAGGTGGTGCGCAAGGAGTTCTACCAGAGCCAGGGCGATGCGCGCTTCCTGCGCGAGGTGCCGATCGCGGTCTCGCGCGGCACCATCTTCGATCGCAACGGCGAGCCGCTGGCGGTGTCGACGCCGGTGATGTCGATCTGGGCCAATCCGTCCGAAGTGCTGGAAAGCGAAGACCGCCTGCCGCAGCTGGCCAAGGCGATCGGCATGGACACGGGTGAGCTCAAGCAGTACCTGATGCAGCGCTCCGAGCGCGAGTTCGTCTACCTGCGCCGCCAGATGCGCCCGGACGCGGCGCAGGCCGTGCTGGATCTGGGCATTCCCGGCGTCAACGGCCAGCGCGAATACCGCCGCTACTACCCGTCGGGCGAAGTCACCTCGCACATCCTGGGCTTCACCAATATCGACGATCACGGCCAGGAAGGCCTGGAACTGGCCTTCGACGACTGGCTGGCCGGCAAGCCGGGCGCCAAGCGCGTGATCCGCGACCGCATGGGCCACATCGTGGAGGACGTGGAGCAGGTGCGCGCGCCGCAGCCGGGCCGCAACCTCACGCTGAGCATCGACCGCCGCATCCAGTTCCTCGCCTACAACGAGCTGAAGAACACGCTGGAGCAGTCGCAGGCCGATTCCGGCTCGATGGTGATCATCGACGTCACCACCGGCGAGGTGCTGGCGATGGTCAACCTGCCCACCTACAACCCCAACGCCCTGCGCAGCAGCACGCCGTCGCAGCGGCGCAACCGTTCGATGACCGACGTGGTGGAACCGGGTTCCACCATCAAGCCGGTGGTCATGGCCGCGGCCCTGTCCAGCGGCAAATACACGCCGAACGGCCCGCTGGTCGACACCGGCAACGGTCACTTCTATTACATGACCCATGACATCCGCGACACGCATGCCTACGGCATGCTGTCGCCCACCGGCGTGATCCAGAAGTCCAGCAACATCGGCGCCGCCAAGATCGCGATGACGCTGGACACCAGCCTGCTCTACGACACCTATCGCGCCTTCGGCCTCGGCAGCAGCACCAACAGCGGCTTTCCCGGCGAGGCTTCCGGTTACCTGAAAGTGGGCCGCGACTGGCGTCCGCTGGAAAAGGCCATCATGGCCTACGGCTACGGCCTCAACGTCACCGCCCTGCAGCTGGCCAATGTCTACGCCACCATCGGCGACGGCGGCCTGATGCACGAGCCGTCGTTCGTCAAGGGCGCGGCCGGCGACAGCAAGCAGATCATCGCGCCGGAAATCGCGCGCAAGCTGGTCACGATGCTCGAATCCACCACCCAGCCCGGCGGCACCGCCGCGCCGTATGCGTGGATCGCCAACTACGCGGTGGCGGGCAAGACCGGCACCGCGCACAAGGCCAGCGGCGGCTCCTATCTGAAGAACAACTACAGCGCCGCCTTCGCCGGCATCGTGCCGGCCAGCAATCCGCGCATGGCCGCGGTGGTGGTGATCGACGATCCGAAGAAGGGCAGCTACTACGGCGGCCTGGTGTCCGCGCCGGTGTTCGCCAAGGTGATGGACGGCGCGCTGCGCCTGCTCGACGTGCCGCCGGACAATATCGGCCGCTGGTATGTCGGCGGTCCGTTGCAGGGCAATAACGGACTGGTCGGCAGCAAGCCGCCGGACGCGCCGGTGGTCGAGGACGCCCCGGTCGAGGGAGCGACCCCATGAACCAGTGCCTGGACCAGCTGCTCCACGGTATCGCCGACGCCCAGGGTGCCGGCGATATCGTCGTTTCGGGACTGGCGCTCGACTCGCGCCGTGTACGCGCCGGCGACGCCTTCTTCGCGCTGCGTGGCACGCGCGGCCACGGCATCGAATTCGCCGCCGGCGCGGTCGCCCAGGGCGCGCGCGTGGTGCTGGCCGAAGCGCCGGCAACTTCGGCAACGACGCTCGGCGTGCCGGTGATCTGGATCGACCGCCTGCACGCGCAGGTCGGCGAGATCGCCGCGCGCTACTACGGCCGTCCGTCGCAGGCGCTGCAGGTAGTGGGCGTCACCGGCACTAACGGCAAGACCTCCACCGTGCAGCTGATCGCGCAGGCGCTGCATCACCTGGGCCACAGCCCGGCCACCATCGGCACGCTCGGCGCCGGCCTGCATGGCCAGGTCGAGGAAGGCGAACGCACCACGCCCGACGCCATCCACGTGCAGGAGCTGCTCGCCTCGTTCCGCACGCAGGGTGCGACGCACGTGGCGATGGAAGTCTCCTCGCATGCGCTGGAGCAGGGCCGGGTGGGCGCGGTGGCGTTCGGCACGGCGGTGTTCACCAACCTCACGCGCGATCACCTGGATTACCACGGCAGCATGGAGGCTTATGGCGACGCCAAGGCCAAGCTGTTCGCCTGGCCGACGCTGACCCATGCGGCGATCAACGTGGACGACGCGTTCGGACGCGAACTGCTGCACCGCACGCCCGGGCACGTGCGCAAGCTGCGCGTGAGCGCAGCCGGTGATCTCGCCTCGGACATCCGCGCAAGCAATATCCTCACCTCGGCCGAAGGGCTGCGTTTCGAGCTGCATACGCCATGGGGTTCGCGCCCCGTGCAGACCCACCTGATCGGCCGCTTCAACGTCGACAACCTGCTCGCCGTGGTAGCGGTGCTGGGCGCACTGGGCGAATCGTTCGAGCGCATCGTCGAGGCGGTCTCCGCGCTGCATCCGGTCAACGGCCGCATGAGCCGGCTCGGGGGCCACCATGGCCAGCCGCTGGTGGTGGTCGACTACGCGCACACGCCGGACGCGCTGGAGCAGTCGCTGCACGCGGTGCGTGCGCATTGCGAAGGCCGCTTGATCTGCGTATTCGGCTGCGGCGGCGAGCGCGATGCCGGCAAGCGTCCGCTGATGGGTGCGATCGCCGAGCGGCTGGCCGATATCGCGATCATCACCGACGACAACCCGCGCGGCGAAGACGGCGATGCCATCGTGGCGCAGATCGTGGCGGGCCTCATGCACCCGGAGCGGGCACACGTGCAGCGCAACCGCGCACTGGCCATCACCGAGGCCCTGCACCTGGCCAAGCCCGGCGACGTGGTGCTGATCGCCGGCAAAGGCCACGAAACCTACCAGGAGGGCGCGCACGGCAAGCGCCCGTTCGACGATCTTGCAGTCGCTCGTGCTGCATTGGAGCTGCACGCATGATGCGCCTGTCCGCCATCGCCCTGTGGACCCGCGGGCACCTGCACGGTGCCGACGTGGAAGTCCTGGGCGTGGGCATCGATACCCGCAAGATCCGTCCCGGCGACCTGTTCGTCGCGATCAAGGGCGAGCACGCGGACGGCCACGACTTCCTGGCGCAGGCCGCTGCCGCCGGCGCCGTGGCAGCGCTGGTCGAGCGCCGCGTCGATGCGCCGATCGCACAAGTCGTGGTCAATGACACGCAGCTGGCGCTGGGCGACCTGGCCAGCGCGGTGCGCGCGCAAAGCAATGTGCGCGTGGTCGGCATCACCGGTTCCAACGGCAAGACCACGGTGAAGACCCTGGTCGCCTCGATCCTGTCGCGCCATGGCCGCACCCACGTCAACGCCGGCAACTACAACAACGAGCTGGGCCTGCCGCTGACCCTGCTGGCGATGCCGCAGGACACCGAGTACGCCGTGCTGGAAATGGGCGCGGGCAAGCCCGGCGACATCGCCTATCTCGCCGCCATCGCGCGGCCGGACATCGGCATCGTCAACACGGTGGCGCCGGCGCACCTGGAGCGCATGGGCAGCGTGGAAGGCGTGGCCGAGACCAAGGGCGCGCTGTACCAGTCGCTGCCCGCCGACGGCGTGGCGGTGATCAATGCCGACGACGCCTTCGCCAAGTTCTTCGAAGGCCTGGCCAATGGCCGCCGCCAGTTGCGCTTCGGCCTGGATCACCCGGCCGAGGTCGTGGCGGAAATCCTGGAGCAGCGCGTCGACGGTTCGCGCTTCGTGCTCGCCACGCCGGTCGGTGACGCCGAGGTGAAGCTGCCGCTGGCCGGCCGCCACAACATCGCCAACGCGCTGGCCGCGGCATCGCTCGCGCTGGCGCTCGAAGTACCGCTGGCCACCATCGTCGAAGGACTGGAGCAGGTGCCCGGCGTCGCCGGCCGCCTGAAGCTGGAGCGCATGCCCGGCGACTGGACCCTGATCGACGACAGCTACAACGCCAACCCCGGTTCGGTCGGCGCCGCCATCGACACGCTGGCCCTGGCCGCGGGCGAACGCTGGCTGGTGCTGGGCGACATGGCCGAACTGGGCCCTGACGCCAAGGCCCTGCATGCGGGCATCGGCGCGCGGGCACGCGAGCGCGGCATCGAGCGGCTGTTCGCGGTCGGTCCGCTCGGCGCCGCCACCGTGGCTGCGTTCGGCACCAACGGCGAGCACTTTCCCGACCGGGCCGCGCTGGTCGCGTCGCTCAAGCAACACCTGCACGGCGGCGTTACCTGCCTGGTCAAGGGCTCGCGCTCGGCGGGCATGGAACAGGTCGTGGCCGCGCTCCGCAACAACTCATCGAAGGAGGGCGCATCCGATGCTGCTTGAACTCGCAGACTGGATGGCCCGCCACTTCACGGCGCTGCATCTGTTCCAGTACATCACCTTCCGCACCATCATGGCCTCGCTCACCGCGCTGGCGATGTCACTGCTGTTCGGCCCCGGCCTGATCCGCAAGCTGGCCGAGCTGAAGGCGGGGCAGGTGGTGCGCAAGGACGGCCCGCAGACGCATCTGTCCAAGGCCGGCACGCCGACCATGGGCGGCGTGATGATCCTGCTGGCGGTGGCCATCGCGACCCTGCTGTGGGCGGACCTGCACAACCGCTACGTGTGGGTGGTGCTGGCGGTGCTGCTCAGCTTCGGCGTGATCGGCTTCTACGACGACTACAAGAAGCTGGTGCTGAAGGACAGCCGCGGCCTGGCCTCGCGCTGGAAGTATTTCTGGCAGTCGGTGTTCGGCCTGATCGCCGCGCTGTTCCTGTACTTCACCGCGCCGACCACGCCGGCACCCTGCGCGCGCCCGGTGCCGGCGGTGGTGCAGCACGTGGAGACCACCGCGACCGCACTGGATACCCGCCTGAGCATCGAGCCGGCGGCTGCGCCGGTGTGCATCAAGGAAGTGGCCGAGACCGCGCTGTTCGTGCCGCTGTTCAAGCAGGTGGCGGTGCCGCTGGGCCTGTTCTTCGTGGTGCTGACCTATTTCATGATCGTGGGCTTCTCCAATGCGGTGAACCTCACCGACGGATTGGACGGCCTGGCGATCATGCCTACCGTGCTGGTATCCGGCGCGCTCGGCGTGTTCGCCTACCTCGCCGGCAACCGCGTGTTCTCCGAATACCTGGGGATCCCCTCGATTCCCGGCGCGGGCGAGCTGGCCATCATCTGCGGCGCGCTGTCGGGCGCGGGCCTGGGCTTCCTGTGGTTCAACACCTATCCCGCCCAGGTATTCATGGGCGACGTCGGCGCGCTGGCAATCGGCGCGGCGCTGGCCGCGATCGCGGTGATCGTGCGCCAGGAAATCGTGCTGCTGATCATGGGCGGCGTGTTCGTGATGGAAACCGTGTCGGTGATGCTGCAGGTGGCGAGCTTCAAGCTCACCGGCAAGCGCATCTTCCGCATGGCGCCGATCCACCATCATTTTGAATTGAAGGGCTGGCCCGAGCCGCGGGTGATCGTGCGCTTCTGGATCATCAGCGTCGTGCTGGTGCTGATCGGCCTTGCCACGTTGAAGGTGCGCTGATGCTGTTCGACGCCACCCAGGCCAGACGCCGACAGGGTCCGCAGGGCAGGTTCGACCTGCCGCTGCTGGTCGCGCTCGTCGGCCTGGCCTGCGTCGGGCTGGTGATGATCACCTCCAGCTCGATCGCGGTGGCGGACAGCCAGCACCTGGGCGCGTTCTATTTCCTCAAGAAGCACCTGATGTTCCTGGGGCTGGGCATGGTGCTGGCCGGCGTGGCCATGCGCACCGAGCTGAAGGTGCTGGAGAAGAACAGCTTCCTGCTGTTGCTGCTGGCCTTCATCCTGCTGCTGGCGGTGTTCCTGCCGTTCCTGGGCATGCGCCTCAACGGCGCGCGGCGCTGGCTCAACCTGATCGTCACCAGCTTCCAGCCGGTCGAAGCGGTGAAGCTGATCTTGGTGGTGTACATCGCCAGCTATCTGGTGCGTCACCGCGAGGGCGTGGAGACACGCTTCCTGGGTCTGCTCAAGCCGATCATGGTGGCCGGCCTGATGGTCGTGCTGCTGCTGCTGCAGCCGGACTTCGGCTCGGCGATGCTGGTGATCTCGGTGACCATCGCGATGGTATGGCTGGGCGGTGCGCGGCCGATCTTCCTGTTCGGCATGGGCCTGCCGCTGATGCCGCTGCTGGCGATCGCGGCGACCAGCGAAAGCTACCGCATGAAGCGCCTGACCTCGTTCATGGATCCGTGGAAGGATCCGTTCAACGATGGCTTCCAGCTGACCCAGTCGCTGATGGCGATCGGCCGCGGCGAGTGGACCGGCGTGGGCCTGGGTTCGAGCGTGCTGAAGCTGTCGTACCTGCCGGAAGCGCATACCGACTTCATTTTCGCGGTGATCTCCGAGGAGCTCGGCCTGGCCGGCATCCTCGGCGTGATGAGCCTGTTCGCGCTGACCGTCGGGCGCGGCCTGTACCTGGGCCTGAAGGGCGTGGAGCTGGGCCAGCGCTTCGCCGGCTACGTGGCCTTCGGCGTTTCGCTGATGATCGGCCTGCAGACCATGGTCTCGATCGGCGTGAACCTCGGCGCGCTGCCGACCAAGGGCCTGACCCTGCCGCTGATCAGCTACGGCGGTTCGTCGATGGTGCTGACCTGCGCCATGGCTGGCGTGCTGCTGCGCGCCACCTACGAGATCAACCGCGCGATCGATGCGCGCCAGATGGCGACGCGCATGCCGGCGCTGGCGGTGGCCGATGCGAACGCGGCCGCCGCGACGGCGCGCGAGGCGGTGAGCGCATGAGCGCGAGCAACGCACCCGTGCTGATCATGGCCGGCGGCACCGGCGGCCACATCTTCCCCGGCCTGGCCGTGGCCGAGACGCTGCGCGCGCAGGGCGTGCCGGTGGTGTGGCTGGGCGCCGACGGCGGCATGGAAACCAAGGTGGTGCCGGCGCACGGCGTGCCGCTGCGCACGGTGCCGGTCGGCGGCCTGCGCGGCAAGGGCCTGAAGACGCGCCTGCTGGCGCCGCTGATGCTGGCGCGCGCGCTGCTCGCCTCGCTGCGCGTGGTGGGTGCGGTGAAGCCGCGCAGCGTGCTGTCGATGGGCGGCTACGTGGCCGGCCCCGGCGGCATCGCCGCGTGGCTGCTGCGCAAGCCGCTGCTGGTGCACGAACAGAATGGCGTGGCCGGTTTCACCAACCGCAAGCTGGCGGCACACGCCGCGCGCGTGCTGGTCGGCTTCAGCGATGTGCTGCCGGGCGGCGAGTGGGTCGGCAATCCGGTGCGCGCGACCATCGCCGCGCTGCCGGCGCCCGACCTGCGCATGGCCGGGCGCACAGGCAAGCCGCGCCTGCTGGTGCTGGGCGGCAGCCTCGGCGCACGCGCGTTGAATCTCGCCTTGCCGCAGGCGCTGGCGCAGTTGCCGCTCGAGCGCCGGCCGGAAGTGCTGCACCAGTGCGGCAACCGCGGTCTCGACGAAGCGCGCGCTGCCTATGCGCAAGCCGGCGTCGATGCGCAGATCGTGTCCTTCATCGAAGACATGGCCGGCGCCTATGCGTGGGCCGACCTGGCCGTGTGCCGGGCCGGCGCCCTGACCGTGGCCGAACTCACCGCCGCCGGACTCGGCGCGGTGCTCGTGCCTTTCCCTCATGCGGTGGATGACCACCAGACCCGCAATGCCGAGGCCCTGGTGGCCGCCGGCGCAGCCGAAGTCGTACAGGAACGAGATTTGGACGTACAGCAGTTTGCCCGGCGCCTGGATGCGCTGTTGAACGAGCGCGCGCGCACGCTGGCCATGGCCGTGGCCGCGCGCACCCTGGCCAAGCCCGACGCGGCCGCGGCGATCGCCCGCGCCTGCCTGGAGGTGCGCGCATGACGCCGCGCCGCCTGCTGGCCCACGAAGACCTGATGACCACGTTCCGCCGCGTGCATTTCATCGGCATCGGCGGCGTGGGCATGAGCGGCATCGCCGAGGTGCTGCACAACCTCGGCTATGCGGTGTCCGGTTCCGACAAGTCGAACTCGTCGACCGCGCAGCGCCTCGCCGCGCTGGGCATCGTGGTGCACGTCGGCCACGCCGCCGAACACATCGGCGATGCCGACGTGGTGGTCACCTCCAGTGCGATCCACCAGGACAACCCCGAGCTGGTCGCCGCCCGCGCCGCGCGCATCCCGGTGGTGCCGCGCGCGGAGATGCTGGGCGAGCTGATGCGCTTCCGCCGCGGCATCGCCATCGCCGGCACGCATGGCAAGACCACCACCACCAGCCTCACTGCCAGCGTGCTGGCCGAGGCCAACTACGACCCGACCTTCGTGATCGGTGGCCAGCTCAACGCGGCCGGCGCGAATGCGCGCCTGGGCACCGGCCAGTACATCGTGGCGGAAGCCGACGAGTCGGACGGCTCGTTCCTGATGCTGTCGCCGGTGGTGGCCGCGGTCACCAATATCGACGCCGACCACCTGGAGAACTACCAGGGCGACTTCGCGCTGGTGAAGAAGGCCTTCGCCGACTTCCTGCATCGCCTGCCGTTCTACGGGCTGGCCGTGCTGTGCGTGGACGATCCGGAAGTGGCCGCGCTGGCCAAGAGCACTCCGCGCCGCGTGATGACCTATGGCATCGACTCGGCCGACGCCGACGTGCGTGCCAGCAACCTGACGCAGCATGGCTTCGAGATGCACTTCGACCTGTGGCTGCCCGGCCGCAACGAAGCACTGCACGTCAAGCTCAATCTGCCCGGCCGCCACAACGTGCTCAACGCGCTGGCCGCCGCCACCATCGGCTGGCAGCTGGGCGTGGAAGCCGAATCGATCGCCCGCGCGCTGCAGCAGTTCGAGGGCGTCGGCCGCCGCTTCCATCGCCGCGGCGAGATCGCGCTCGACAAGGGCACGGCGCTGCTGGTCGACGACTATGGCCACCATCCGCGCGAGCTGGCCGCGGTGTTCGCTGCCGTGCGCGGCGGCTGGCCGGAGCGCCGCCTGGTCGCGGCGTTCCAGCCGCATCGCTACAGCCGCACGCGCGATCTGCTCGATGACTTCGCCAACGTGCTGAGCGACGTCGACGTGCTGGTGCTCACCGACGTGTATCCGGCCGGCGAGGCGCCGATCGCCGGCGCCGACGGCCGCGCGCTGGCCCGCGCCGTGCGCGCGCGCGGCAAGGTCGATCCGGTGCTGGTCGAGCATCCGCGCGAGCTGAAAGAGACCCTGCCGGCGCTGCTGCGCGACGGCGACCTGTTGCTGCTGCTCGGCGCCGGCGATATCGGCGCGGCGGCGGTGGAGTTGGCTACGGCCGGCAACCTGAGGAGCAAGAAGTGAGCGCGCCCAAGAAGATCACTGACCCTGCCCAGTTCGGCCGCGTCGCCGTGGTGATGGGCGGCAGCTCGGCCGAACGCGAGGTCTCGCTCAATTCCGGCGACGGTGTGCTGAAGGCGCTGCGTGCGCGCGGCGTCGATGCCGAGGCGATCGACGGCATCCCCGCGCTGCTCGATGCGGTGCGTGCCGGCCACTTCGCGCGCGTGTTCAACATCCTGCACGGCGGCGGCGGCGAGAACGGCGAGCTGCAGGGCGCGCTGCAGTCGCTGCGCATTCCGTTCACGGGTTCCGGCGTGCTCGGCTCCGCGCTGTCGCTGGACAAGATCCGCGCCAAGCTGGTGTGGCAGGCGCTGGGCTTGCCGACGCCGCGCTTCAAGGCGCTGCCGCGCGGCGCGGACGTGCACGCCGCGGCGCGCGAGATCGGCTTCCCGCTGATCGTGAAGCCGGCCTGGGAAGGTTCCAGCGTGGGCGTCACCCGCGTGTTCGACGAGCAGGACCTGGATGCCGCGGTGGAACTGGCGCAGCGCTATCCGGGCGACCTGCTGATGGAAACGCTGATCGAAGGCGGCGAATTCACCGTCGGCATCCTCGGCCGCGAGGTGCTGCCCACCATCAAGATCGTGCCCAAGGGCGAGTACTACGACTACAACGCCAAGTACATCGCCGAGGACACCCAGTACATCTGCCCCGGCCTGGAAGGCGCGGCCGAGCGCGAGATGCAGGAACTGGCGCTGCGCGCGTTCGACGCGCTGGCCTGCGGCGGCTGGGGCCGCGTCGACCTGATGCGCGACCGCGACGGCCGCAACTGGCTGCTGGAGGTGAACACCGCCCCCGGCATGACGTCGCACTCGCTGGTGCCCAAGGCGGCCAAGGTGGTCGGCATCGACTACCAGACGCTGTGCTGGCGCGTGCTCGAAACGAGTTTCCGGGAGGACGTGTGAGGGGAGCCATTCGCCTCGTTGCCTGGTGTCTGGCCATCGCGCTCGTGGCGCTGCCGATCGTCGGCGTGCTGCGCGGATGGTTCGCGGCCAATCGCTGGCCGGTGACCCAGCTGACGGTGCAGGCCGAGTTCAAGCACGTCAGCGCGGACGCCATCCGCGCCACCGTGCTGCCGCGCCTGGGCAAGGGCTTCTTCGCGCTGGACCTGGACGCGGTGCAGAAGGCCGTGGCCGCGCTGCCGTGGGTGGAATCGGTCGAGGCGCGCAAGCGCTGGCCGGACACCCTGATTCTGCGCATCTACGAACGCCAGCCCTTCGCGCGCTGGAACGACAAGCAGCTGATCAGCCGCCAGGGCCTGGTGTTCGACGCGCCCGGCGCCGACGGCTTCGACAACCTGCCCGAGCTGCGCGGTCCGGACGCGCGCCTGGCCGAGGTGGTCAGCTTCTACGCCGAGACGCAGCGCGCGTTCGGCAGCATGCATCTGAAGATCAGCGGCGTGTCGCTCACCGAGCGCGGCAGCTGGAGCCTCACCACCTCGAACGGCGCGCAGATCGTGCTCGGCGACCGCGACCAGGCCGGCCGCCGGCTGCGCCGCTTCCTCGACGTCTACCCCCAATTGATGGCGAACCGCCCGGACGGTTTCGCCTATGCCGATCTTCGCTATACCAACGGATTCGCCGTGCGCTGGCCGCAGACGCAAGTACCGGCCGCCGTCACCACCAAAGGCACGCCCAGCACATGAAAACCCGCAACGACAAGCAACTGGTCGTCGGCCTCGACATCGGCACCTCAAAGGTGGTGGCGATCGTGGGCGAGTACGAGCCGGGCGAGCCGATCGAAGTGATCGGCATCGGCACGCATGTGTCGCGCGGGCTCAAGCGCGGCTCGGTGGTGGACATCGAATCGACCGTGCACTCGATCCAGCGCGCGGTGGAAGAGGCCGAGCTGATGGCCGGCTGCGATATCCGCTCGGTCTATGCCTCGATCTCCGGCAGCCACCTGGAAACCAAGAACTCGCACGGCACCGCCGCCATCCGCGACCGCGAAGTGACCCCCGGCGACCTGGAACAGGTGCTCGAGGCGGCCAGCGCGGTGGCGATCCCGGCCGACCGCAAGGTTCTCTATAAGGAGTCGCAGGAGTACCGCATCGACGGCCAGGACGGCATCCGCTCGCCGGTGGGCATGAGCGGCGTGCGCCTGGAGGCGAGCGTGCACCTGGTCACCGGCGCGGCCGCGGCGGTGCAGAACATCAGCAAGTGCATCCAGCGCTGCGGCCTGACCGTGGACGAGCTGGTGCCGTCCTCGGTGGCCAGCGCCAAGTCGGTGCTGACCGACGACGAGCGCGAGCTGGGCGTGTGCCTGGTCGACATCGGCGCCGGCACCACCGACATCGCCATCTATACGCAGGGCTCGATCCGCTACACCAAGTCGCTGCCGGTCGGCGGCGACCAGGTCACCAACGACATCGCCTACGGCGTGCACACGCCGACCGCGCATGCCGAGGAGATCAAGATCAAGTACGCCTGCGCGCTGGCCCAGCTGGCGCACGCGGAGGAAACCATCCAGGTGCCCAGCGTGGGCGACCGCCCGCCGCGCCGGCTGGCCCGCCAGTCGCTCGCGCAGAGCGTGCAGGCGCGCTACGAGGAGATCTTCGAGATGGTGCAGGACGAGCTGCGCCGCTCCGGCTACGAGAGCCTGGTCGCGGCCGGCGTGGTGCTTACCGGCGGCGCTTCCCGCATGGAAGGCGCGCTGGAGCTGGCCGAGGAGATCTTCCACAAGATGGTGCGCATCGGCGTGCCGCAGCACGTCAGCGGCCTGGGCGAAGTGGTGTCCAACCCGATGCATTCCACCGGCGTCGGCCTGCTGCTGCACGGCGCGCGCGCCGGCGGCATGCGCGCGGGCGGTTCCACCGGCGGCAGCGTGGGCGGGCTGGTCGAACGCCTGCGCGGCTGGCTGGCGAAGAATTTCTGAGTTTGGAGTTCTGGCGGCGCAGGAGGCGCAGCCACGGGCGACGGGAAGTTGCCCACCACCTGAGGGACCGCAAGGAGCGGAACCCGCGGGTTACAACGACAACGAAAGCTCTACGGAGGACGGGAAATGTTTGAACTGGTCGAAAAACTCGCACCTAACGCAGTCATCAAGGTCATTGGCGTCGGCGGTGGCGGCGGCAATGCCGTGGCTCACATGCTGGGCGCCAACATCGAGGGCGTGGAATTCGTCGTGGCGAACACCGATTCGCAGGCGATGAAGAGCTGCGGTTCGCGCACCCACCTGCAGCTCGGCGCCAATGTCACCAAGGGCCTGGGCGCAGGCGCCAACCCCGAAGTCGGCCGCCAGGCCGCCCTGGAAGACCGCGAGCGCATCGAGGAAATGCTCGAAGGCGCGGACATGGTCTTCATCACCGCCGGCATGGGCGGCGGCACCGGCACCGGCGCGGCTCCCGTGGTGGCGCAGCTGGCCAAGGAAAAGGGCATCCTGACCGTGGCCGTGGTCACCAAGCCGTTCCCCTTCGAAGGCCGCCGCCGCATGCAGGTGGCGATGAAGGGCATCGAGGACCTGTCCCAGCACGTCGACTCGCTGATCACCGTGCCGAACGAGAAGCTGCTGTCGGTGCTCGGCCGCGAGGTCACCCTGTTGAACGCCTTCAAGGCCGCCAACGACGTGCTGCTGGGCGCGGTGCAGGGCATCGCCGACCTGATCACGGCCCCCGGCCTGATCAACGTCGACTTCGCCGACGTGCGCACCGTGATGTCCGAGATGGGCATGGCGATGATGGGCTCGGGCACCGCCCGCGGCGACGACCGCGCGCAGGCCGCCGCCGAGGCCGCCATCAACAACCCGCTGCTGGAAGACGTCAACCTCAACGGCGCCTGCGGCATCCTGGTCAACGTCACCGCCGGTCCGAACCTGACCATGCGCGAGTTCGACGAAATCGGCCGCGTGATCCACGACTTCGCCAGCGAAGACGCGACCGTGGTGATCGGCACCTCGCTCGATCCGGAAATGCAGGACGACGTCCGCGTCACCGTGGTGGCCACCGGCCTGAACCGCGCCGCGGCCGTGCGCCAGCCGCAGCGCTCGCAGGTGACCCAGCAGGTGGAGATGCGCCAGCGGCCGCGCCCGGTCGTGCTGCGCACCGGCACCGGCAACGAAGTGGTGGATTACGCCCAGCCCGACGTGGTGGCCAGCCGTGGCGACGCCGCGCCGGCCAAGGGCGCGGATCCGAGCTTCGATTACCTGGACATTCCGGCCTTCCTGCGCCGCCAGGCCGATTGAGAGGCCATTTGAGAAAAAAATGTTCAAAAAGGAGTGAACAAACGTCAGATTGACTTGTCAGTCACATTACGTGCCTTGCGGCTGCTGCAAAGTTTGCCGCTTGTGCGTTCTCCCGCCCCTGGCGGGGGAGTGTGCTGACGCCGGTCTGCGTGCTCCTGGAGGAACATGACAAGACTGTGCGTCCGGGATGACGCACGACTTGACCGGAGCGTTTCCGCCCCGGCCTGGTCCGACGCCCCGCCACCGGACTCCCGTCCCGGTGCGGGGCGTTGTGTCGATCCTAACTGGTTGACGGAATTGAGGTATTTCGCTGTCTCGCGCGCCCTTGGCTTTTCACAAGGATGAAAAAGGCATGAAAGCGTGAACAGACTGTACGGGCCGGTTTGCTTTTTCAGTGGTTAAGACTGTGTTAGCATCCGTCTCCTGTTGGCTGCTGCCCCTTAGTAGGTACCAAAAAAATGATCAAGCAGCGTACGCTCAAGAACATCATCCGGGCCACCGGCGTCGGTCTGCATACCGGCGACAAGGTCTACATGACGCTCCGCCCCGCCGCGCCTAACACCGGCATCGTGTTCCGCCGCACGGATCTCAATCCGCCGGTCGACATCGCCGCGCGTCCGGACAATGTCGGCGATACGCGCCTGTCGACCACCCTGGTCAACGGCGACGTGCGCGTTTCCACCGTGGAGCATCTGCTCTCGGCGATGGCCGGCCTCGGTATCGACAACGCTTACGTCGACCTGTCGGCGCCGGAAGTGCCGATCATGGACGGCAGCGCCGGTCCCTTCGTGTTCCTGCTGCAGTCGGCCGGCATCGAAGAGCAGAACGTCGCCAAGCGCTTCATCCGCATCAAGAAGCCGATCAGGGTGCAGGACGGCGACAAGTGGGCCAGCTTCGAGCCTTTCGAAGGCTTCAAGGTCGGCTTCTCGATCGAGTTCAACCACCCGATCATCAGCAAGCGCACCTCCAAGGCGGAGATCGATTTCTCCACCACTTCGTTCGTGAAGGAAGTGAGTCGCGCGCGCACCTTCGGCTTCATGCGCGACATCGAGATGCTGCGCGAACACAACCTCGCACTCGGCGGCTCGATGGACAACGCCGTGGTGCTGGACGACTACCGCGTGCTCAACGAAGACGGCCTCCGCTACGAGGACGAATTCGTCAAGCACAAGATTCTGGACGCCATCGGCGACCTGTACCTGCTGGGCCACAGCCTGATCGGCGCCTACTACGCGCACAAGTCCGGCCATGAGCTCAACAACAAGCTGCTGCGCACGCTGATGGCCGACGCCACCGCGTGGGAAGAAGTCAGCTACCAGGACGACCCGGCGACCGCTCCGATCTCCTACGCGCATCCCGCCCAGGCGATCTGAAGCACTCGCCTCCGGGCGAAGCTGAACAAACTGAACGGCCGCGTCTTCAGGGACGCGGCCGTTTGTTTTGTGATATACCTCGCCCCTTGGTCCTGGCACGACTCACGTATTCGGGATGTCAACGTCTTCCGTGACCGTGGAGCCATGCTATAAACCCGCCACTGCCGATCGGGCATGCGGGCGAACTGGCCGCTGGCGATAGCAGGATGACTTGTCTGAACAGGGGCGGCGAGTCGGACTCAGCCCCCCGGTTTCCGGGAATCAGAAGTTTCGGCGATGGACGCCAGCTCGAGGAACAGACGCTGCAATTCGGTGTCTGTTAGCGAGATCGCTGCGGCCTTTAGATGGTCTGCGGCGGCGGGCGAAAGCGGTTTTGTCCGATCCGGCACGGTTTCGGCCGGCGGAAGGGGGGCCACTTTCACGGTGAGGTATCCGGCGCGCACGCCAATGGCATGCGCGGCAGCGAGGATTTGCGTCTGCATAAGACGAAGCCTCGATGCCACCGCCGGCGAAGGAGCCAGGAATACAAGACGGCCGTCGCGCAGGTTGGCGAATCTCACCTGCTCGCGGATTGGTGACGGCAGCGTCTGGCGCAGCGCACGATCCAACGCCTCCAGCTCACTGGCCTTGCGGGCCAGCTTGGCGAAAGGGCCACATTCGGTGAGGGGTTTCGGTCCTGAGCCGGTGCGGCGGGGAGCGTTGGGAACGTCGCGCTGCATGGGTGCCGACATCTTCGACGTGGAAAAACATGCAAATCATACTCGTCTCACGCACCAAGCGGGTGCCGAAAACCTTCGATCTGGCCGACCGGCGCTTGCGCTATCGGCTGGCCGCAACGGCTCTCGCAGCGGTGCTGGCGCTCGCCGGTGTCGGCGCCACCGTGGCCTTGGCCGTCGCCAGTCCGCGTGATCGCGCCCTGGCCGAGATCACCCAGCTGCACCAGCAGGTGGCCAAGCAGAATGGCCAGCTGGTCGACGTCCGCAAGGACGCGCAGCGCGACATCGACGCGCTCGCCGCCAAGCTCGGCCAGCTGCAGGCCCAGTCGACCCGCCTGAACGCCCTGGGCGAACGCCTGGCGCAGATGGGCAAGCTCGACAGCAACGAATTCAACTTCGACGAACAGCCCGCGGTCGGCGGCGTCGAGGACGCCAACGACAGCGCCTACGCGCTTCCGCAGGCGCTGGACACCGGCATCGACCAGCTGGCCAGCCGTTTCGACAGCCAGCAGGCGCAGCTCTCCGCCCTGCAGAGCCTGCTGCTCGATGCCAAGATCGAATCGAATCTCAAGCCCACCGGCATGCCGGTCGACGGCTATATCTCCTCGTATTTCGGCGGTCGCCCCGATCCGTTCAGCGGCCACGCCGCGTATCACACGGGCCTGGACATCTCCACGCCGACCGGCACGCCGGTGCGTGCGGTGGCCGAAGGCATGGTCACCTTCGCCGGTATCCGCAGCGGCTACGGCGACGTGATCGAGATCGACCACGGCAACGGCTACATGACCCGCTACGCCCACAACAGCACGCTGGTGGTCCGCCCAGGGCAGCGCGTGCACGTGGGCGATGTGATTGCCAAGGCCGGTTCGACCGGCCGTTCCACCGGTTCGCACGTGCATTTCGAGGTCTGGTACAAGGGCAACGTGGTCAATCCGCTCGCCTACGTGCGCAATCACCGCTGACGCGCCGCGTCGAAGCCGCCGTCGCCGACGGCGGCGCTCCGGGATGCTCGAGGCCACGGCCTCTTGAAACGCCCCCACGGAGCCGCCACACAAGCCACCGGGAAGGATGACGGGGTTTGCCGCAAGAGGTTGCGGCCACGACGGGCCGCCGGCTGGGAAAAATCCGGCCCGGGTTTCGTTTGAGCCGCTTTCGTTTGGGATCGTCCGGCGACCCTAGTATCATCAATCCTTTCGTCCCGCCCTCCCGCTTGCGGCGGGCGTCTACGCCTCCTGCAGATCCGGAAGATCGATGCTCAATCGCGCCCTGACCAGCCTTTTCGGTAGCCGCAACGAACGCGTGCTGCGACAGCTTTCCAAGTCTGTCGCCCGCATCAACGCGCTCGAGCCCGAGTTCGAAAAGTTGAGCGACGCCGCACTGCGCGCGAAGACCGACGAGTTCAAGCAGCGCATCGCCGCTGGCGAGTCGCTGGACAAGCTGCTGCCCGAGGCCTTCGCCGTGGTGCGCGAAGGCGCCAAGCGCGTGCTCGGCATGCGCCACTACGACGTGCAGATGATCGGCGGCATGGTGCTGCATTCGGGCCGCATCGCCGAAATGCGCACGGGCGAGGGCAAGACCCTGGTCGGCACCCTGCCGGTGTACCTCAATGCGCTGGAAGGCAAGGGCGTGCACGTGGTCACGGTGAACGACTACCTGGCCCGCCGCGACTCGGCCCAGATGGGCAAGCTGTACAACTTCCTCGGCCTGTCGGTGGGCGTGGTGTGGCCGGGGATGAACCACGCCGACAAGGGCGAGGCCTACGCCGCGGACATCACCTACGGCACCAACAACGAGTTCGGCTTCGACTACCTGCGCGACAACATGGCGTCGAGCAAGGAGCAGCGCTACCAGCGCGGCCTGAACTACGCGATCGTCGACGAAGTGGATTCGATCCTGATCGACGAGGCCCGTACCCCGCTGATCATTTCCGGCCCGGCCGAGGATTCCCCGCAGCTCTACATCGCGGTGAACAAGATCGTGCCGAAGATGATCCGCCAGGAGAAGGAAGACGCCGCCGGCGATTACTGGGTCGACGAGAAGCAGAAGCAGGTGCACCTGTCCGAAGAGGGCATGTCGCACGCCGAGGAGCTGCTGCAGGCCGCCGGCGTGATCGACGGCGAGACCGGCCTGTACGACTCCAAGAACCTGGCCGTGGTGCATCACCTCAATGCGGCGCTGCGCGCGAACGCCATCTATCACCGCGACGTGGACTACATCGTCCGCGACGGCGAGGTGGTGATCGTCGACGAATTCACCGGCCGCACGCTGGTGGGCCGCCGCTGGTCGGACGGCCTGCACCAGGCGGTGGAAGCGAAGGAAGGCGTGCCGATCCAGCGCGAGAACCAGACGCTGGCGACCATCACCTTCCAGAACCTGTTCCGCATGTACAAGAAGCTGGCCGGCATGACCGGCACGGCGGACACCGAAGCGTACGAGTTCCAGCAGATCTACGGCCTGGAAGTGGTGGTCATTCCCACCCACAAGCCGATGATCCGCAAGGACAACCCGGACATGGTCTTCCTCGGCCAGCAGGCCAAGTACGACGCCGTGATCGAGGACATCGTCGACTGCCACAAGCGCCGCCAGCCGGTGCTGGTCGGCACCACCTCGATCGAGGTGTCGGAGCTGCTGTCCAAGCTGCTCAACAAGGCCAAGATCCCGCACGAGGTGCTCAACGCCAAGCAGCATGAGCGCGAGGCGCACATCGTGGCCCAGGCCGGCGCGCCGGGCTCGGTGACGATCGCCACCAACATGGCCGGCCGCGGCACCGACATCGTGCTGGGCGGCAGCCTGGAGGCGGCCGTGGCCGCGCTGCCGGAAACCGCCACCGACGCCGATCGCGCCAAGATCAAGAGCGAGTGGAAGAAGAAGCACGAGCAGGTGCTGGAAGCCGGCGGCCTGCACATCGTCGGCACCGAGCGCCACGAATCCCGCCGCATCGACAACCAGCTGCGCGGCCGTTCGGGCCGTCAGGGCGACCCGGGCTCCTCGCGCTTCTACCTGTCGCTGGAGGACAACCTCCTGCGCATCTTCGCCGGCGACTGGGTCGGCCGCTGGATGCGCATGTTCGGCATGAAGGAAAATGAGGCGCTGGAAGACCGCATGGTCAGCCGCCAGATCGAGAAGGCGCAGCGCAAGGTCGAGCAGCACAACTTCGACATCCGCAAGCACCTGCTGGAGTTCGACGACGTCGCTAACGACCAGCGCAAGGTGATCTACGCGCAGCGCGACGAACTGCTGGAAACCGACAGCATCGCCGACACCGTCGCCGACATCCGCGACGACGTGGTCACCGGCGTGGTGCGCCGCTACGTGCCGCACGACAGCATCGACGACCAGTGGGACCTGCCGGCGCTGGACCGCGAACTGGAAAGCGAATTCGGCCTGTCGGTCGACGTGAAGCACTGGGTCGAGAAGCAGCACGAAGTCGACGCCGGCATGATCCTCGAGCATGTGCGCGAGGCGGTCGAGAACCTGTTCAAGTCCAAGGAACAGCAGATCGGCGCCGACACCATGCGCCAGCTCGAGAAGCACATCATGCTCAGCGTGCTGGACAACGCCTGGAAGGAGCACCTGGCCAGCATGGATTACCTGCGCCAGGGCATCTACCTGCGCGGCTATGCGCAGAAGCAGCCGAAGCAGGAGTTCAAGCGCGAGTCGTTCGAACTGTTCTCCAGCATGCTCGACCGCATCAAGGTCGAAGTGATCCAGATGCTGGCGCGCATCCGCATCCGCAGCGAGGAAGAAGTCGCCGCGATGGAAGCCGAGCAGCAGCGCATGGCCGAGCGCCTGGCCAAGCAGATGCATGCCAGCGGTGGCGGTGCGCCGGTCGGGGCGCTCGGCGCCGATCCGGAAGCGGTGGCTGCGGGCAGCCTCAGCGCGGCGGCCGCGGGCAACGAGGGTCCGAAGGTCGGTCGCAACGACCCTTGCCCCTGCGGCTCGGGCAAGAAGTTCAAGCATTGCCATGGCCAGCTGAGCTGACGCTCGGTCGGATGGGTACGAAAAAGGCGGCCATCGGCCGCCTTTTTTTTCGCGATGCGCCAGGCTCAGTCTTCGCCCGGCATCCGCTTGCGATGCGGCTCGGCGTCCACCGTGATGTACTGCGGCTCCTCGCTGTCCAGCCGCAGCGCGGTGAGCTTGCCGCCCCACACGCAACCGGTATCGATGGCGTAGATGCCCAGGCCCGCGAAGCGGCCCAGCGCCGACCAGTGGCCGCATACGATGCGCGTCTCGCGGCGCTTCATGCCGGGCACTTCGAACCACGGATACATGCCGGGCTTCTGCGTGCCCGGCACGTCTTTGCTCTCGAAATCGATGCGCCCCTGGATGTCGCAGTAGCGCATGCGGGTGAAGGTGTTGATCGAGGCACGCATGCGCTCGATGCCCTGCAGCCGGCTCGACCATGCCGCCGGGCGGTTGCCGAACAGGTTCTTCAGGATGCGCCCGTGGCGTGGGCTCGACAGCTCGCGCTCCACTTCCTGCGCCGAGCGCAGCGCCTGCCGCAGCGTCCAGATCGGCGCCAGCCCGGCATGGACCATGGTCCAGCCCAGCGCCTCGTCGTGGTGCATGAGCTTCTGCGAGCGCATCCATTCGAACAGCACCGGCGCGTCGTCCGCGAACAGCACTTCGCGCAGCTCGGGATTGACCTTGGACTGCGCCTCGGGCCGGCGCTGCGCGATGGCCAGCAGGCTGAGGTCGTGGTTGCCGAGCGTAAGCACGACCTGCTCGCGCAGGCCATGGATCAGGCGCAGGGTTTCCAGCGACTGCCCGCCGCGGTTGACCAGGTCGCCGCAGAACCACAGGCGGTCGCTGGCCGGGTCGAAGCGCAGCTTGTCCAGCAGGCGTTGCAGTTCGGGGAGGCAGCCCTGCACGTCGCCGATCGCATACGTAGCCATCAGTGCAGCGTACGCGGAATGGAGAGCGTGAAGGGCGCGATCGGGGCTTCGAAATGCGTGCCGTCGTCGGCGAGCATCTGGTAGCTGCCCTGCATGATGCCCACCGCCGTTTCCAGCACGGCGCCGGAGGTGTACTCGTAGTCGTCGCCGGGGCGCATCCACGGCTGCTCGCCGACCACGCCCTCGCCGCGCACCTCTTCCACCTTGCCGTTGGCGTCGGTGATCACCCAGTGGCGGGCGATCAGGCGCGCGGGCACGTCGCCCGCATTGTGCAGCGTGACGGTGTAGGCGAAGACGTAGCGGTTGTCGCCGGGCTTGGATTGATCGGGGACGAAGCGTGTTTCGACCTGCACGTCGATCGTGTAGGAAGCTTTCTCGTTCATGGCGGGATTGTAAGGCTTGCCGACACGCATGGAGCAAGCCTGACCGCGCACGCCTGAACCGGGCATGCCCGCCGGGCCATGCTCGCCGGTGCTGTCACGCCTGGGTTGGCACCTTGGCGAGGCGGACGAAATCCAGCGGCGCCAGGGTTTCGGCGCGCGCCTTGGGGTCGATGCCCGCCGCTTCGATCGCCGCGGCGTCCATCAGCTGGCGCAGCGCATTGCCCAGGGTCTTGCGCCGCTGCGCGAAGGCCGCCTTGACGATCGCGTGCACGCGCTCCGGATCGGCGTCGTGGCGCTGCTCCGCCGGCAGCGGCAGCAGGCGCACCACGGCCGAGTCCACCTTCGGCGGCGGACGGAACGCGCCGGGCGGCACGGTGAACAGCGGCTCGACCCGGCAGGCCAGCTGCAGCATCACGGATAGACGTCCATACACCTTGCTGCCGGGCTCGGCCGCCATGCGGTCGACCACTTCCTTCTGCAGCATGAAGTGCATGTCGCGGATCGCCGCGGCGTGGTCCACGCAGTGGAACAGGATCGGGCTGGAAATGTAGTAGGGCAGGTTGCCGGCGATGCGCAGCCGTTCGGCGCCGAGCTCGCGCGCCAGCGCGGTGAAATCCACCTTCAGCACGTCCGAGTGGACGATGCGCAGCTCGCCCACCGCGGCGGCGCGCGCCTGCAGGTCGGGGATCAGGTCGGTATCCAGTTCGATCGCGGTGAGCTTGCCGGCCGCGGCGAGCAGGGGCAGGGTGAGCGCGCCTTCGCCGGGGCCGATTTCCACCACGACGTCCTCGGGCTTGGGCGAAATCGAGCTGACGATGCGCTCGATGTAGCGCTTCTCGTGGAGGAAGTGTTGGCCGAAGCTTTTCTTGGGACGGGCGTTCATGACATTCCGGGAAACGGGCTCAGCCGCGCGCAGCACGGCGCGCGGACAGCTCGAGCGCCATGCGGGCCGCGGCGATCAGGCTGGAAGGATCGGCGCGGCCGCTGCCGGCCAGGTCCAGCGCCGTGCCGTGGTCCACCGAGGTGCGGATGAAGGGCAGGCCGAGCGTGAGGTTGACGGTGCGGTCGAAGGCCTCGCTCTTGAGCACCGGCAGGGCCTGGTCGTGGTACATCGCCAGCACCGCGTCGTAGCCGGCGCGCTGCGCTGGCACGAAGGCGGTGTCGGCGGGCAGCGGACCGAGCAGGTGCAGGCCTTCGGCGCGCAGCGCCTCCAGCACCGGCACGATGGTGTCGATCTCCTCGCGCCCCAGGTGCCCGCTTTCGCCGGCGTGCGGATTGAGCCCCAGCACGGCGATGCGCGGCGCGGCGAAGCCGAACTTGTCGCGCAGCTCGGCATGCACGATGCGCAGCGTGCGGGTGAGGCCGTCGGCGGTGATCGCCGCCGGTACCGCGGCCAGCGGCAGGTGCGTGGTGGCCAGGGCCACGCGCAGTTCCGGGCTGGCCAGCATCATCACCACGTCGCTGCGGCTGCGCTCGGCGAAGAATTCGGTGTGCCCGCTGAAGCGGATGCCAAGACCATCATTCATGGACGACTTCTGCAGCGGCGCGGTGACCACGGCGTCGTAGCGGCCGCTCATGCAGCCGTCGGCGGCTTCGGCCAGGGTGGTGAGCACGTGGGCGGCGTTGCGCGGATCCGGCCGGCCGGGCTGTTCTTCGGCGGCGAGCGGGATGTGCCGCACGCGCAGCGTCCCGGCCGCACGCGCGGCGAGCGGAGCGCCATCGTCGTCGATCAGTTCGATCGCGGTGCCGCAGCGTGCGGCGGCGCGTTCGAGCAGGCCGCGGTCGGCGACCGCAATGAAATTGGCCGCCAGCGGAGTGGCGGCCAATCGGATCAGCAGTTCGGGGCCGACGCCCGCCGGTTCGCCAGCGGTGACGGCGAGCCGGGGTAGCGCGACCGCGTTCAAGGCATCCCTCAGGACGACTTGCCCGGCTCGGGCTCGCGCAGTTCCGGCACCAGGATGTTGACGTAGGCGCTGGAGCGCATCTCGCGCAGGAAGTCCTCGTAGGCCTGCTCGGCCTTGCGGTTGCCGATGGCCTGGCGGGCCTGGTCGCGCGCGATCTGGTCGGTCAGGTCGCTCTGGCGCACGCCCAGGCGCTGCAGGACGTGCCAGCCGGCTTCGCTCTGGAACGGCTTGGACACCTCGTTGTCCTTCAGGTCGTTGATCTGCTGGCCGATCACCGAGCCCCAGGCCTGCTGCGGGAACCAGCCCATGTCGCCGCCGTTGTTGGCGGTGGTGTTGTCCTTGGACTCGTCCTTGGCCAGCTTGGCGAAGTCCTCGTGCTTGTTGACGATGCGGCTGTAGAGATCTTCAGCCTTCTGGCGGGCCTGCTCCGGCGTCACGATCTCGCTGGGCTTGATCAGGATCTGGCGGGCGTGGAATTCCTGCACCACCTGGCGGCTGGGCGCGCGCTGCGCGATCAGCTTGATGATGTGGAAGCCGGTCGGGCCGCGCATGGCCGAGCTGACGTCGCCCACCTTCATGCCGCCGACCGCGTCGGCGAAGGCCGGCGGCACTTCGTCCATGCGGCGCCAGCCGAGGTCGCCGCCCTCGAGCGCGTCCTGGGCGTCGGAATAGCGGATCGCCGCGGCGTTGAAATCCATGCCGCCGTGGATGGCGTTGATGGCGTCCTCGGCCTTCTTCTGCGCGGTCTGGATCGCCGCGGCGTCGCCGCCGGACGGCACGCTGATCTGGATGTGCGCCAGATGGATCTCGCCGGCCTTGTAGGTTGGGCTGGCCAGTAGGTTGTTGATCTCGCTGTCGGTGACGTTGACCGAGTCGCGCACCACGCTCTCGTGCAGGCGCTGGGCGATCAGCTGCTCGCGCAGCTGCTGGCGGAACGCGGCGAAGCTGGAGCCTTCCTGTTCCACCGCGGCGCGCAGCTGCTCGGCCGACATCTTGTTCTGCTGGGCCACGGCGCCCACGGCCTGGTCGACGTCGGCGTCGGAGACGCGGATGCCCTGGTCGTCGGCCTTCTGCACCTGCAGCTTCATCAGGACCAGGCGGTCCAGCACCTGGCGCTGCAGCACGTCCATCGGCGGCAGCTGGCCGGGCTGGCTGGCGTACTGCTGCTGCACCGAACGCACGGCGTCATTGAGCTCGCTCTGCAGGATCACGCCGTCGTCCACCACGGCCACGATGCGGTCCAGCGGCTGGTTGGACTGGGCCTGCGGCAGCAGCTGGGCGTGGGCGGGAACGACGGCCGCGGTGGCGACCGCGAGCAGGAACAACGCGAGAGGCTGTTTCATTTACGTTGGGACCTTCAATCGCCTCAGGCGGCGACCGGGAAGTTATTGATAGCCAAGGATACCACGCCGCAGCACCCCTTCCGTCTGGCCGTTGAAGGCGCCCAGACCCTTGAACTGCAGTTCGAACATGATGGCGTTGTTGGCGCTGGCGTTGGCGGTGGCGAAGTTGTAGGTGTTGACGTAATGGCGTCCCACCACGCGGACCGCGACGCAGCAGCTGTCGTACTCGACGCCCGCCAGCGCTTCCACCGTCCGCTTCTCCATCACCGAATACGTCCAGCGGCCGACCAGGCGCCAGCGTTCGGAGATCGGGTAGACCGCGGAGGCGTCGTATTGTTCCAGCAGGCCGCGGCGGTAGCGGTAGGAGAAGTTGACGATGCCGTCCGTGCCGATCCGGCGCTGGATGCTCACCGCCGCCAGGTCGGTGCTGCGGCCGACGAAATAGGGCTTGCCGGTGATGTCGGTGCCGCCCTGCTGGCGCTTGTGCGGATCCCACTGGTACTGGGTGCTCACGCGCCAGTCGTCGTCCAGCTGCATGTTCAGCTGGGCCACGTAGTTGGAGCCGGACCAGTCGGTCGGCGTGCCGGTGGTGTTGTTGCTGTTGGGCAGCTGCACGCGCTGCTGGTTGAAGTAGCGGATCTGGCCGATGCTGGCGGACAGGCGCTCCACGCCGTTGTCGTCGAGCAGGCGGGTGGTCAGCGCCGCGGTCAGGTTATTGGCGTTCATCTGGCGGTCCGCGCCGGAATACTGGTTCGGCGAGAACAGCTGCCAGTAGTCGAACGACATCAGGTTGGTGTCGAACAGCGGCAGGTTGTTCTGGTTGCGGTACGGCACGTATAGGTAGTACAGCCGCGGCTCCAGGGTCTGCGTATAGCCCTTGCCGAACAGCGTGGTGAGGCGGTCGAACACCAGGCCGGTATCCAGGCTGGTGATCGGCACCGAGCGGCTCGGCGAGCTGCTGGTGAACGGCGTGGTCGTGCCGGTGGCCAGCGGCGTGTAATAGCCGTAGCGGTCGTAGCCGCCGCTCAGGTCGTACGTGGTGTAGCGGTAGGCCACCTTCGGCCGCACGAACCAGGCGGCGCCGCGGAAATCGGCGGCCAGGTAGGGGTATAGGTCCAGGCGGTTGCCTTCGACCACGTCGTCCTTGCGGAACGCCACGGCCTCGGTGCTGGCGCCGAATTCCAGCCACTTCTGCAGCGGCAGGTTGACGTTGAAGGTCGCGCGCGGCCAGCGCTTGTACTGCACCGAGGAGTCGGGCAGCGAGGGGTCGACGTTCTGGTAGCTGTCCGCGCCGAACGAGGCGTTCCACCAGTTGCCGCCGCCGACCACGTAGGCGCTGGAGGTCAGCGTGCCGATCGCCGAGGTGTACAGGTCGTTGCCGAAGTCGCGCAGGTAATTGCGGTCGGAGGCGCGGTTGATGCTGGTGGTGAAGGTCCACGGGCCGACCAGGTGCGACTGGTCGTTGAACTTCACCAGGTAGCGGTCGTCGCCCTTGGTCTGCTCCACGCTGTCCGGGTCGTTGTCGCCGCGGTCGTTGTGCAGGTATTCGATGTTCAGCTGGCCGGTGGTGCCGGGAATCAGGTTCAGATAGCGGAACTCGCCGGCCAGCATCAGGCCGCGCGAGGTGTAGATGCGCGGCTCCAGCGTGGCGTCGTAGTTCGGCGCCAGGTTGAGGTAGTACGGCGCGCCCAGCATGAAGCCGGAGCGGTTGGAATTGCTGAAGGTCGGATACAGGAAGCCGCTCTTGCGCCGGTCGTCCACCGGGAAGGTGAAGTAGGGCAGGTACAGGAACGGCACGTTGGCGAAGCGCATGGTGGCGCCATGCGCCGTGCCCACGCCGGTTTCCTTGTCGATGCGCAGGTCCTTCGAGCGCACTTCCCACAGATGATGGCCGACGTCGCAGGTGGAATAGCTGACGCGGGTGTAGTGGGTGCGCTGCGCGTCCAGCATCAGGCCCTGCTGGGCCACGCCGTTGCCGCGCGAGGTGAGCATCTGGTAGCGCACGGTGTCGGCCACGCCCGTGCTCGAGTCGGTGTTGCCGCGGATGTGCTCGGCGTTCAACAGCTGGCCGGCTTCCTGGTAGCGCACATTGCCGCGCGCGTCGTAGTCGGTGCTGTCGCTGTTGTAGTCGGCGGTGTCCGACTGCAGCTTCTGGTCGGCGCGCTGGATGTTCACCCGGCCCTGCAGGTGATAGACCGTCTGGTCGGAGCTGTCGACCTGCTCGGCATAGACCTCGGTGTTGGCCGTGTCGCGCCCGGTGGTGTCCTTGGGCAGCGTGGGGTCGTAGAACTCCAGCAGAGCGTTCGGGCGGCACATCGTGTAGTTCAGCTCACGCGGCTTGCAGTGGAACGAGCCGAGCGGGCAGGACGCGGCCGCGGTCTGGCCGGCGCTTTCCTGGGTGCCGGTGCCCTGGGCCCCGTCGGAGGTCGACTGGGCTTCGGCCTGGCCGCCCATCAGGGCAAGGGCCGCGGCGACCGCCAGCAGGCGGCGCGGGGGCAGGTGGCGCGAGGTCGGCTTGGGCGTCACGATGGCGGTCTGCTGGTTTCGGAAAGGTCGTTAAGCTAGCAGAAAGACCCCATATACGGCAGGCGAGACCCCTTAGAGCCTGTTCAATGTCTCCGCGTAGCCCGCGCCGGCTCTGGTTGCTCGCCAGACAAGGAAGAGTGAGGGAGCGTATGTCGATACGTGACCGAGCGATGACGCAGGATGGCGGGCAACCAGAGCCGGCCCTCCGGGTTGCCGTTGGGCGGCCGCTTGGCGGCCACCCAACGGCAACCCGGGCTACGCGGAGACATTGAACAGGCTCTCAACCCCGTACGAGGATTCAGCATGAGCGAGACCAAGCTGACCAAGACCGATGCCGAGTGGCGCGCCGAGCTCACCCCCGAGCAGTACGCCGTCTGCCGCTGTTCCGCCACCGAGCGCCCGTTCACCGGCAAGTGGTATGAGCACAAGGCCGCCGGCACCTATGTCTGCGCCGCCTGCCACGCCGCCCTGTTCGGCTCCGAGGCCAAGTACGACTCCGGCTCCGGCTGGCCGAGCTACTACCAGCCGGTCGCGCCGGGCGCGGTGATCGAGCACGCGGACGACAGCCACGGCATGCAACGCATCGAGGTGCGCTGCGCCCAGTGCGATTCGCACCTGGGCCACGTCTTCCCCGACGGCCCGCGGCCGACCGGCCTGCGCTACTGCATCAATTCGGTGGCGCTGGATTTCGAGCCGGCCGGCTCGTCAGCGCAGCCGTAAGAAGTCAGGCCATCAACTCGGCGACGTGCGCGCCGACGCTGGCCGCCAGCGCCTGGAGGTCGTAGCCGCCCTCCAGCGTGGATACCAGGCGGTCCGCGGCGTGCGCGTGGGCCAGGTCGACCAGGCGGCCGGTGATCCAGGCGTAGTCCTCGGTGTCCAGGCGCAGCTGCGCCAGCGGGTCGGCGCGGTGGGCGTCGAAGCCGGCCGAGATCAGCACCAGCTGCGGCTTGAACGCGTAGAGCCTGGGCAGCAGCGCGCCTTCCCACAGCTCGCGGAACTCCTGCGAACCGTCGCCCGCCGCCAGCGTCGCATTGACGATATTGCCCGCGCCGCGCTCGTCCTCGCGCCCCGTCTCCGGATACAGCGGCGACTGGTGGCTGGAGACGAACAGCACGCGCGGGTCGCGCTCGAAGATGTCCTGCGTGCCGTTGCCGTGGTGCACGTCGAAATCGGCGATGGCGACGCGCTTGAGGCCATGCTCGGCGATCGCATGCGCGGCGGCCACGGCGACGTTGTTGAACAGGCAGAAGCCCATCGCCTGGGTCCGCGTGGCGTGGTGCCCCGGCGGACGCACTGCGCAGAACGCGCGCCCGCCGCCGGCCATGGCCAGGTCCACCGCGGCGACCAGGGCGCCGGCCGCGCGCAGGGCGGCTTCGGCGGAGCCGGGCGACATCAGCGTGTCCTCGTCCAGCCGCACCGTGCCTCCGGCCGGGGCGATGGCGAGGATGCTGTCGACGTGGTCGGCGCCATGCACGCGCAGCAGCTGCTCGCGGGTGGCGCGCGGCGCTTCGATGCGGTCCAGCGCGGCGAAGCGGTCGTGGTCCAGCGCGCGCAGCACGCTGCGCAGGCGCGAGGGGGATTCGGGATGGCCCTCGCCCGGGTCGTGCTGCAGGCAGGCCGGGTGGGTGTAGAGCCGCAGCATGCGGCTCAGCTGGCCGCGGGCTTGCGGCGGCGTTCGTGCTGCCACAGCACTTCGCCGTGGCCGCCGGCGCGCGCCAGCACGCGGCAGATCACGAACAGCAGGTCGGACAGGCGGTTGAGATAGCGCTGCGCCTGCGGCCGCACGTCCTCGACGCGGGCCAGCGCGATCACCTCGCGCTCGGCGCGGCGGCACACGGTGCGCGCCAGGTGGCAGCAGGAGGCGGCCATGCCGCCGCCGGGCAGGATGAAATCCTTCAGCGCGGGCAGCGGCTCGTTGAAGCCGTCCAGCACCTGCTCCAGGCGGTCGATGTCGCCGTCGTCGATCATCGCCATGCCGGGAATGCACAGCTCGCCGCCGAGATCGAACAGGTCGTGCTGCACCTGGGTCAGCGTCTCGCGGACGTCGTCGCCCACGCCGTCGGCGGCCAGCACCATGCCGATGGCGCTGTTGAGCTCGTCCACGGTGCCGTAGGCGGCCACGCGCAGCGAATCCTTCGGCACGCGCGAACCGTCGCCGAGGCCGGTGCTGCCGTCGTCGCCGGTGCGCGTGTAGATCTTGGAGAGGCGGTTGCCCACGCGACCGCTCAGTGCGTCAGCTTGGTCGAATCCGCGTGGCCCAGCGTGCGGCCGAGCTGGGTGGCCAGCGCGTGCACCACCAGGCCCAGGCCCACCCACAGCGCGGTGGTTTCCAGGAAGAACAGGTACCAGTCGCCCAGGTTGGCGAACCAGGCCGCGAAGCTGCGCGGCTGCGGCACGGTGGCGCTCAGCCAGTAGTAGCTGCCGTTGGACAGCACATAGCAGGCCGCCCAGCCGGCCAGCATCGCGCCCGCCGCCAGGCCCAGGCCGCGCAGGTTCAGGCCCGGCTTGCGCGCGGCCAGCCAGCTGCCGCCCATCCACAGGCCGAAATACGAGGGCACCAGGAACCAGTAGGCCGCCGAGACGCAGTAGTGCTGCCAGAAATCCATGCCCTGGCCGGTGATCACGAAGTAATCCGCCAGCACCGCCAGCGCCATCAGCAGCGGGAAGGCCCAGCGCGCCGAGCCGCGCAGCCAGAAGCCGGCCAGGAAGAACACGCCCCAGGAGGCGTCCCACACGTCGTGGTGCAGGATCGAGATGTGCACGCGGGTGGCGGCCATGACCAGGGCGAGGGCCGCGAAAATGCCGAGGCGCTGGGATTGCGTCGTAGCCATGAGCTGCTCCAAAGAAAGTGTCGCGAGAAAATGCAGACGCGAAGTCTATCGCAAAGGGCCCGGCCCCGATGAGCTGCGCCCTTTCCAGGCTGGGTCCTTCTCCCTCCGGGAGCACGCGGGGAGCGCACAGGGATGTGCGCGGCTCTGAGGAGCGAGGAAGGTGCCGGCAGGCGGATGAGGGTGCGGGCGGAGCGGTGCGCATCATTCCGCCCATACCTCACCCATCCCTCTTCACGGAGGGATGAGGAGTTCAGGCCGCGCTACCTCCTAGCCATTTCGCCACCGAGATCCGATAGCCCAGCGCGTATCATGCGGGCCCATGACGTCCCCAGCCCCCATGCCCCATCCGACTTCCTCCAATCCCCCCGTGCTCATCGTCGGCGGCGGCCTGGTCGGCGCCAGCCTGGCCATCGCGCTGGACGTGGCGGGCGTCGATGCCGTCATGGTCGAGGCCGCCGCGCCGCGCGCGGACGCCCAGCCCAGCTACGACGAGCGCAACCTCGCGCTGTCCCGCGCCACGGTCAACGGCCTGGAGGCGATCGGCGTGTGGCGGCATGCAGCCGCGCTGGCGACGCCGATCCGGCATATCCATGTCAGCCGCAGCGGGGATTTCGGCAGCGTCCGCCTCGATGCGCAGCGCGAGGGCGTCGATGCGCTGGGCTGGACCTTGCCGGCGCGCGAGCTCGGCAACGCCCTGCTGCGCCGCCTGGACGAGTGCCGGCGCCTGCGCCGCCTCGCCCCGGCCCGGCTGGAAGCGCTGGAGCCGCTCGCCGAGGGCTGGCGCGCCCGCGTGAGCACGGCCGATGGCGTGCAGGAGATCGATGCGGCGCTGCTGGTCGGCGCCGACGGCACGGCGTCCTATGTGCGCGATCGCCTGGGCATCGAGGCCGATACCTACGACTACCGCCAGTCCCTGTTCGTCTGCACCGTGACGCCCGAGCGCCCGCACGCGAACCGTGCCTACGAACGTTTTGCCGATAACGGTCCGGTGGCCCTGCTGCCGCTGGCCGAGCGCCGCTGCGGCCTGGTCCTCACCGTGCCGACGGCAGAGGCCGACGCGATCGCCGCGCTGGACGACGACGGTTTCCTGGCCTTCGCGCAGCAGCGCTTCGGCTGGCGCCTGGGCCGCCTGTCGCGGCCGGGCAAGCGCCATCCCTATCCGATCAAGCGCGTGGCGGCGGGGCGCTTGACCGGCCCGCGCGCGGTGCTGGTCGGCAATGCCGCGCAGACGGTGCATCCGATCGGCGCGCAGGGTTTCAACCTGGGCCTGCGCGATGCGCTGACCCTGGCCGAGCTGGTCGCCGCCGCGCCGGATCCCGGCGCGCCGGCGTTGCTGGAGGAGTACGCCGCGCGCCGCGCGCCGGACCGCGAGGGCACCATGAACATGAGCCACGGCCTGGTGCAACTGGCCTGCCTGCCGCAGCCGCTGCTCGGCCCGTTGCGCTCGCTGGCCCTGCTGGCCTGCGATCGCGTGCCGCCGCTGCGCGGCCTGCTGGCGCGCAAGGGCATGGGCTTCCGTGCGGAGCCGCCGCGTGCGGTGCTGGAGCGTCTGCCATGAGCCAGCTGTCAGTGCGCGGCGAAGCGCGCCGCCGCGGTCCCGCGCTGGACGTCGCCGTGGTCGGCGGCGGCATGGTGGGCGCCGCCGCCGCGCTGGCGCTGGCGGAGGCCGGCTTCGCCACCGCGCTGCTCGAAGCGCGCGAACCGGCGCCGTGGTCGGCCGAACAGGAAGTCGACCTGCGCGTGGTCGGCCTGGCGCCGTCCTCGATCGCATTGCTCGACCAGCTCGGCGTGTGGGCCTCGATCCGCGAGGCGCGCTCGGGCCCTTACGCCCATATGCATGTGTGGGACGCCGAAAGCGGCGCCTCGATCCACTTCGATGCGGCCAACGAAGGGCGCGACCTGCTCGGCCATATCGTCGAGAACAACCTGGTGCAGTGGCGCCTGTGGCTGGCGCTGGAAGCGGCCGGCGTGCAGCGTCTGTGCCCCGCCGAAGTGAAAGGCTTCGAGGCCCAGGACGACCGCATCCAGCTCGACCTCGCCGACGGCCAGTCGATCGCCGCGCGCCTGCTGGTCGCCGCCGACGGCGCCGGCTCGCCGCTGCGCAAGCTGGCCGGCATCGAGACGCGCGGCCGCGATTACGCGCAGCGTGCGGTGGTCGCGCACGTGCGCACCGAGCGGCCGCACCAGGGCACGGCGTGGCAGCGTTTTCTTCCCGATGGTCCGCTGGCCCTGTTGCCGCTGGCCGATGGGCGCAGTTCCGTGGTGTGGTCGCTGCCCGACGATGAAGCGAAACGCGTGCTCGCGCTCGACGACGACGCCTTCCTGGCGGCACTCGGCGTGGCCAGCGATTTCCGTCTCGGCCGCATCGTCGGCAGCACGCCGCGCGCGGCGTTCCCGCTCAAGCTGCAGCTTGCCACCACCTACCAGGCCGAGCGCTTCGTGCTGCTTGGCGACGCCGCGCACGCGGTGCATCCGCTGGCGGGGCAGGGCGTCAACCTCGGCCTGCGCGACGTGGCGGAGCTGCGCGACACGCTCCTCGCCGCGCGCGAGGCCGGACGCGACATCGCCGCCGCCCACGTGCTGCGCCGCTACGCGCGCCGCCGGCGCAGCGCCGACACGCTGGACGCGCTGGGCTTCGACGCGCTGGCGCGCATCTACGGCTGGCGCGCCTCGCCGCTGGTCGCCGCGCGCGGCCTGGGCGTGCGCCTGGTCGATCGCATCGGCCCGCTGAAACGCCGGCTGGCGGAGCATGCCGCCGGGCGCTGAGGCGCCGCCACCGCAAGCTTTCCCCCGTACATCGCAAGGAGTGGATCATGCGTATCGCACGACTCGGTTGCCTGCTGTTGCTGTCCGGCCTGGCCTTCGCCGCGCAGGCGAAAATGGTGCACAAGCCGGTGGAGTGGACATTGGACGGAACCAGGTTCCACAGCGTGCTGGTATACGACGACGCGGTGAGCGCCAAGCGCCCCGCGCTGGTGATGGTGCCGAACTGGTACGGCGTCAACGACCTGGCGCTGACCAAGGCCGAAGGCATCGCCGGCAAGGACTACGTGGTCCTGGTCACCGACATGTACGGCGCCACCACGCGCCCCAAGAACGACCAGGAAGCGCAGGCCGCGGTGAAGCCGCTGTACGGCGACCGCTCGCTGATGCGCAAGCGCGTGTCCTATGCGCTGGACCAGTTGAAGGCGCAGGCCAAGGACGCGCCGATCGACCTGTCCAGGCTGGCCGCGATCGGCTTCTGCTTCGGCGGTTCCGCCGTGCTGGACCTGGCGCGCGCCGGCGCCGACGTGGCCGCGGTGGTGTCGTTCCACGGCGGCCTGGCGACCGACAATCCCGACTTGGCCAAGCAGATCAAGGCCCGCGTGCTGGTGTTCAACGGCGCCGACGACAAGGGCACCATGCCCGACGCCGACAAGTTCATGGACGAGATGCGCGGCAGCAAGGCGGACTGGCAGTTCGTGGTGCTGGGCAATGCGGTGCATTGCTTTACCGAGACGGACCAGCATCGGGAAGGTTGCGCGTATGACGAGCGGGCGGCGAAGCGCAGCTATCGGATGATGGGGGACTGGTTGCGCGGGGCGTTTACCAATACGCCTTGATTACCGACGTAGGTTGGGGTGAGCCGCAGGCGAACCCCAACGATGCGATACGCATGAAGGTGCCGATGTTGGGGTTCGCCTGCGGCTCACCCCAACCTACGCCGGCAGATGCGCTGGCCGGTCAGAAGCTCCGCTGCACCGAATAATCCGCCAGCGTCGCCAGCGCATCCCGGTACGACGACGGCGGCAGCGCCTCCAGCGCCGCACGCGCCGCGTTGGCATGCACCACCGCCCGCTCATGCGTGCGATCCAGCGCGCCGGAGTCGCGGATCGCCGCGATGATCCGCTCCAGCGAATCCAGCCCGCCATGCTCGATGGCGTGGCGCAGCGACTGCACCTGCTCGGGATCGGCCTTCTGCATCGCATAGATCAGCGGCAGCGTCGGCTTGCCCTCGGCGAGGTCGTCGCCGATGTTCTTGCCCAGCGTGTCCGAATCGCTGACGTAGTCCAGCAGGTCGTCGGCGATCTGGAAGGCGTAGCCCAGCTCCATGCCGTAGCGGCGCAGCGCGGCGATCTGCGCTTCCGGCAGGCCGCCCAGCACGCCGCCCAGTTCGGTGGCGGCGGCGAACAGCACCGCGGTCTTGCGCTCGATCACCGCCAGGTAGGCGGCTTCGTCCACGTCGGCATTGCCGATGTTGAGCAGCTGCAGCACCTCGCCTTCGGCGATGGTGTTGGTGGTATTGGCCAGGATGCGCATCACGCGCATGTCGTCCAGCTCCACCATCAGCTGGAACGAGCGCGAGTACAGGAAGTCGCCGACCAGCACGCTGGCGGCATTGCCCCACAGCGCATTGGCGGTCTTGCGGCCGCGGCGCAGGTCGGACTCGTCGACCACGTCGTCGTGCAGCAGGGTCGAGGTGTGGATGAACTCGATCACCGCCGCCAGCTTGATGTGTTCCTCGCCGCGGTAGCCGGCGGCCCCGGCAGCCAGCACGTGCAGCATCGGGCGCAGGCGCTTGCCGCCGCCGGCAATGATGTGGTCTGCGATCTGGTTGATCAGCACCACGTCGGAGGACAGGCGATGGCGGATCAGGCTGTCCACCCGCTTCATGTCGTCGTCGGCCAGCGCGCGCACGTCGGCGAAATCGGTCGGGCGGAAGGCGGTGGCGGGCATCGTGGTCATGGCGGGATCGCGGCTTCGTAGCGATCGATTATAGGGGGTGGCCGCGCGGTTTCGCCCCTGGGCCGGCCGGTTGCCGCCGGCGACCCGCACTGTTTCCCTTCCGGGACGTTTGCAAACGGCCCGCCGCGCCCCAATCATCGGCGCATTCGAACCGGCCGCGAGCCGGGTATCCCGGGGTGCCGACGATGGCCCAAGAAATCATTGCCCTGCTGGCCGAATACGGCCTGGTACTGGTGTTCCTCAACGTGCTGGTGGAGCAGGCCGGCGCGCCGGTGCCGGCGGTGCCGACCCTGGTGGTGGCCGGCGCCCTGGCCGCCAACGGGCAGCTGCCGCTGCTCGGCGTGGTGGGGCTGGCCCTGCTGGGCTGCCTGCTCAGCGACCTGGCCTGGTACTGGGCCGGGCGCCGCTACGGCGCGGGGGTGATGCGCACGCTGTGCCGCATCTCGCTGTCGCCCGATTCCTGCGTGAAGCAGTCCGAGCTGCGCTTCCAGCGCTGGCGCGGGCAGGTGCTGCTGGTGGCCAAGTTCGTGCCGGGCCTGTCCACGGTGGCGCCGCCGCTGGTCGGCGCGCTGGGGCTGCGGCCGGCGGTGTTCCTGCTGATGGACGGCCTGGGCTCGCTGTTGTGGCTGGGCCTGTCGGTGGGCCTGGGCTACGCGCTGGCGCCGCAGATCGACAAGGTGCTGGTGGCGCTGGGCAATGCCGGCACCATCGCCCTGGAAGTGGTCGGCAGCCTGCTGGCGCTGTACATCCTGCTGAAGTGGTGGCAGCGCCACCGCCTGATCGTCACCCTGCGCATGGCCCGCATCACCGTGGACGAACTCAAGCGCGCCATCGACGAGGGCCTGGGCCCGGTGCTGGTCGACGTGCGCTCGCCGGCCTCGCGCCTGATCGATACGCGGGTGATCCCCGGCGCCCTGCTGGCCGACGTGGCCGGCATCGACCGCGTCGTGCACGACGTGCCGCTGGACGCCGAGCTGGTCATCTACTGCAGTTGCCCCAACGAGGCCTCCGCCGCCGTCGCCGCCAAGAACCTGATGCAGCAGGGATATCGCCGGGTGCGCCCGCTCCTGGGCGGGCTGGATGCCTGGGAGGCGGCCGGTTTCGCCATCCTGCGGCTGCCCGCGGAAGGCGCCGAGGCCGCAGCCGGCGATCTGCCTACGCAGCACGCCGCCTGAGGCCTACGCGAGGAAACGGTGCCGTCGCTGCGCATGAGACCTCCGGGTCGGTATCATGTGCGGCCATATCAACCCCGACCGTACCCAACCTCATTTACGGCCGGCCAACCGAGGAAACACATCCATGGCACGTGGCGTCAACAAAGTCATCCTGATCGGCAATCTCGGCGCGGATCCGGAGACCCGCTACACCAGCAGCGGCACGGCGATCACCAGCCTGCGCATTGCCACCTCCGAGCAGTGGACCGACAAGCAGAGCGGCGAGCGCCAGGAGCGCACCGAGTGGCACCGCGTGAAGCTGTTCGGCAAGCTCGCCGAGATCGCCGGCGAATACCTCAAGAAGGGACGCCAGGTCTACATCGAAGGCTCGCTGCGCACCGACAAGTACACCGACAAGGACGGCATCGAGCGCTTCAGCACCGATATCGTCGCCAACGACATGCAGATGATCGGTGGCGCCGGTGGTGAGGGCGGCGGTGGCGGTGGCGGTGGCGGCAACTTCCAGCGCGCACAGGGCGGTGGCGGCGGTCAGCGCCAGGGCGGCGGTGGCGGCGGCTACGGCAATCGCGGCGGCGGTGGCGGTGGCAACGACTTCGGCGGTGGCGGCGGTGGCGGCAACCGTGGCGGCAACGACTACGGCTCGCGCCAGCCGGCTCCGCCGGTGGAAAACAACAGCTTCGACGATGACGATATTCCGTTCTAAACGAATGTTGCATCCATTTGTATCAAACCCCGATTTTTTCGGGGTTTTTTTTGCATTCCGTTCGTAGAGTAGCCGTGCTGGTGCCGGGCGCAGCCACGGCACGGGCTGGAGGTGGTTCTTCCTCGAAAAGCCCGAATGCGTTTGCGTCACGGGCGGATGCGAGCAGGGGACTACATCGACTTACTCGCATAGAAGGGCGATGCAATGATCAAGAAGATTTCGAAGGAAGAGGCAAGCAAGATCGTGGGCGGCATTCGTGCTTGTCAGAGTTCCGATCCCAACGCGAATCGGAAATGCGAGAACGAAAACCGCAGGGAAATGGCCAAGACGCCTCAGCCGCATTGAGTCGCAAGCGCCGGGTCGAAGCGATCCGCTTCGACCTGGTTCTCCGGCAGAGGCAGATGGAATGAGGCTTTTGTATGCACTGGAGCGATCGGATCTCGTAGCCAGGGCAGCGCTTGGATCGGTCAAGGATCTTTTCGTACTGAATCTGCACAGGGCGACTGCGGCAATCGCCCAACAATTCTGGCGGCGAGTGCCCTATCGATACGTCGGATACGTCGCTAGCCTCGTTCCGTCATGGAACTCATTCATTGCTGCGTTGAACCCGACGTCGGCGCACGACGATGTGGCGCAGATCCATGCAGCGTTCCTGCTCGGCGAAAAAATGCACCGGCGTCACGACGAGAGGCTCTGGGCTCGAAAGAAATGCCTGGAGAAATCCGGCTACCACGGCGAGCCCGGTTTGATCGCGCACATTCGAGACTGCGGACAGACGCTGCGGGATTACGTGGCAGCGACCTGCCCGGGGCGGCCGCTTATCTTCGCGCCCCTGCATACGGTTTCGGATCGCATCGCGGCTGCGGTTTGCTCACTGGGTCCGGCCGGGCGCGCCACCGTGGTCTCGGCCTATGCCGCCGACGCTTTAGGCAAGGACGAAATGCATAGCGTCGCGCTCCTCGGAACCAAGCTGGATCGGTTGATGGTCGCGGACCTGAAGGCTGCGGAATTCCGGCGCCGCATCAAGGCCGTCAGCGAAGGACGATCCCATCTCGTTGTCTTCCCGGATGCGCTTCCTGAATTTACCAGCGCCATGGCAGGGCGCCCCATGCGCACCAGGAAGATCGACATCTTCAAACGACCTGGCCGATTGCATGCCGGCCTGGAAGTGCTTTCCAAGGCATCCAAGGCGGTCGTTGTCTACTTTGCGCTCTACGAAGCCAGGGGATGTCTGCGCATCGACGTCCTGGGGAGCCTCAACTGGGATGGCATTGCATCGTCCGGGGCATCCATGATCGAAGAGGGGATACGCAGGCACTGGCGGTTCTGGCTGCTCTGGCGATGCAGGTCGCTGTTCTACATGAATCCAGAGAGTCCATGAATAACGCTGGCCGCCGTATCAATCCCTATCGCGAAGTCATCTTCCAAGGTGACGCTCCGGAATGCGGGCTGGCTTGTATCGCGATGTATGCCCGGCTCATGGGCCGGCAGGCCGACATCGACCAATTGCGCGATAAACATCGGGTTCGCGCCGAAGGATTGTCGCTGCAAGATCTGGTGTCGATCCTGGACGGCTTGGGCCTGGAGACCGTGCCGGTCCAGTTCGACGAAGATTCGGCCGACGCGTTGCCGCTGCCGGCGATTGTCCACTACGGCGGCAATCACTTCGTGCTGGCGAGTGAGCGCGCCGGACGCTTCGTTCGCATACTCAATCCAGCCACGGGGGCCTCGATCATCCGCGCCCGCGCCTTGACCTTCCGTTCCGCCGGTTACGCCTTGATCAGCGAAACGGAAACGACCCCGATGCGCGATCCGGTCCGGGAGCATATCTGTTCCCCCAGCCTTTTCGATGCCATCAATAAAAGGTCGTGCCGGCTGTTTGCTGCCATCTCTCTCCTGCTGACGAGCATGGCATTCGCCGTGCCGGCGTTGATCCAAGGGATATGGGGCCGCCATTTTGAGAGATGGGGAATCTCCGATTCGCAGACACTCGGAGTCCTCGCGACGCTTTTCTTCATGACGTGGCTGGTGGAATGCTGGTTTTCGCGCGCGCTGCCTGATTTTGCAGCCTCGACCGCGACCTGGCGCATGCCAGGCATCTTCAAGAACCTCATGGTGCGTCCCCTGGCTTTTTTTGAGTTGAGATCGCCCGGTCAATTGCATCAACGATTCATGGCCGCGGACCGGGTGTTGAGAGAGCACGCCGTTACGAGGATCGAGCAATTCGTCGCGCTGATCTTCTTCGCCCTGTCCGTATTGCTGCTGTTCGTCGTCAGCAAGCCCTTGGCTTGTGTCAGCGTTGCCGCCTTTTCCGCCCTGGGCGTGACAGCCGCGGTTTTCGGACAGCGCCGGGCTGGCCTGGTGCGGCATATGGAGGAGTGCTACGCCGAGAAAAGCGAATTCGTACTGGAGTCCATAGCGGCCAGCCACACGATCAGGACGGGTGAGCTGGCCGATCAGCGGAGCAGGCGATTCGCGGTACTCAACTTGAAGGCTATCCGGGGTGACGTTGCGCTCAAGGCGTCCGACCGGAGATATGGCGCCGCACTTGGCCTGATCGCGAATCTGGAACTGATCGGGCTCTTCGCGGCAGGAAAGTCGCTTGGCAATCTTTCCTATGGGGCCATCCTGACCTACGCCTTCCTGCGGATGATCGCCATGAGTGCGGCATCGCGCTTCAGCCTGGCGCTGATCAAGGCGAAGAGCGAAAAGGTCATCGACAAAATGGCACAAGAGCTGGTCGGCAGACCGCCTCGGCCCGAGGGGTCGGATGAAACTCCGCATACGTATGTTGCGCTGTCGGAGAGCATCGTCTTCAAGCACCTCATTCTCCAGCAAGGCGCTGCCAGTCCGTCGAACGGCCTCAGTCTTCTGATCAACCGCCGCGACAGAGTGGGCGTGGCTGGCGCATCCGGTGCCGGCAAAACCACCCTCCTCAAGATCATTGCCGGGCTCAAGCCGCCCGCGTCCGGCAGCTTCAGCGTCGATGGCGGCCCGGATGGTGACGCTTTCGAAGCGCTGCGCCCCCTTTGCTACATGAGTGCCGCTGGCGATCGCCTGTTGCGGGGAAGCCTGATCGAGAACGTGCTGCTGGAGGAAGGCCGGGAAAAGCGGTCGATGGCGCTGCGCCGGCTGGAAGAGCTTGGCCTCGGCGAACTGCTGTCGAACTTGCCGCAAGGCGCCGACACGCAGATCTCCGAAGAGCGCCCGCTGATGTCCTCCGGCCAGCGGCAGCGTTTGTTCGTGGCAAGGGCCTTATGTTCGAGCAAGCCCGTGCTGCTGTTCGACGAGCCCACGGCGAACCTCGATATCGAGTCCGCGAAGCGCGTCATCCGCGCCATCGCCACTTCCGACAAGACCACGATCGTGGCCATGCACGAGCCGGATCCACAGCTGGGCATCGATACCTGGATCGACCTGGACAACTGCTCCCCAGGGAATGAGCCCCGCCGCGGCTCGCCCTGCACACTGGCCTATTCCAGCTGACAAGAAGGCGCCGGCTGCCTGCTGGGCAGGCTCCCCGAACCCGCCCTACGCACTCAAGTCGCAGGGCTGATCCACCCACTGCCATTGCAACGCCCTGAATTCCTGTGGCGGCACGCCATAGGCGCGGCGGAACGCCCGCGTGAAATCCGCCGCATAGCTGAAACCCAGGCGGTCGCCGATCTCGGCCACCGCGGCCGAGCGGGAGCGCACCAGCTCGTCGGCCGCCTTGCGCAGGCGGCGGTTGCGGATATAGGCGTGCAGGCCGCCTTCCTGTTCGAACAGGCGGTACAGCGTGGCGCGCGCCACGGGAAAGCTGCCGAGGATTTTCTCCGGTGCCAGTTCGTGCGAATGCAGGTGGGCGTCGATGTAGTGCTTGATGCGCCCCAACATCGCCGCACGTGCCGCCCCGCGCGCGCTATGGCTCTGGCTGGCGTCCCGGTCGAAGGCCGCCAGGATCAGTTCGGCTGCCACATGCAGGGCATGGCCGGCTTCGGCATCGTCCATCGCCGACAGCGCCGGATGCATTGCATGCAGATGCTCGCGCAGCAGGCGCGCCGGCGGGGAGGTGTAGGAGATCACCTTGCCGTGCAGCGCTTCGGCGCGCGGAATCGCCGATTCCACTACTGTGCGCGGCAGGAAGAAAGCCAGCGCATGCGCGCGGGTGGGGCGCTTCATGCGCATCGCCTGGCCCATGTCCAGGGCGAGGATGCCCGGCACGAACTGCGTCGAGGTACGGCGTTGCGGCGATCCGGTTTCGGTCTCCGCGATGCCTTCCACCATCACGTGGAAGCAGTAGTCGCGCATCCGGTCGCCGGCGATGCGCTGGGACGAGCGCAGCAATGTCACCGGGTCGGTGCGGCTGTCGTGGTAGACGAGGTCCGGCAGCGTGTAGGTATCGAGTTCGCCGTGAAACCCCGTCGCCAACTGCGCCCGCACCATCGGCACGTCGAGCATGCCGGCGAGGTGATCCCGCCACGCGGGCAGTTGCCGCTCCCTCGGCTCGCTGGCCACGCTGAAGTGCTGGCGGACCAGCGTCGTTCCAGCCGGCGCCTCGCCCGCTCCAGCCGCTTGCGATCCGCAGTGCCGCTCCCATGCGCCCATGCGCTGCGCGCCATCGCTCCCGCACTGCTCCAGCCTTGCGCTCGATGCATTCACGAGTTGCCCCCTGTCAAAATCCGGAGCGCAAGTGGGAGCGCCCCGCTTCAGGTCGGGTATCGTGGGAAGGGCGTGCCGGGCTGTCTGTAGAACAAAGACGCTACACGCGCCCGCGGCCGCTGCCCGGCAAAATGGCGTACTTACGGAATCCTGGACCCTGCATGGAACTGTCGGCCCCCGGCCAGAACCCGCCCCTGATCCACGTCGCCATCGTGGAAGACGACCTGGGTTTCCGGCGCGCCCTGGCCGAGGCGATCGAGGGCACGCAGGACATCCGCCTGGCCGCCGCCGCGGGCACTCGCGCCGAAGGGCTGGCCATGCTGCAGGGCGCGCCGGCCGACGTGCTGCTGGTGGACCTGGGCCTGCCTGACGGCTCCGGCATCGACGTGATCAAGGCCGCCGCGCAGCTGTGGGGCAGCTGCGCCGTCATGGTCAGCACCAACTTCGGCGACGAGACCCATGTCATTCGCTCGATCGAGGCCGGCGCCTCGGGCTATCTGCTGAAGGACAGCACACCCGCCCGGATCGTCGAGGAGATCCGCAGCGTGGCCAGCGGCGGCAGCCCGATCAGCCCTATCATTGCGCGCCAGGTGCTGGCGCGGTTCCGGCAGATCGGGACAGGGGGAACCAGTCGATCGGCCACGCCGGACGATACGCAGCAGCTGCTGTCGGTGCGCGAGAAGGAAGTGCTCGAACTCATCACCAAGGGTTTCACCGCCAATGAAATCGCCCGGCTGATGTCGTTGTCGCCTTTCACCGTGCGCAGTTTCGTGCGGCGTATCTACAGCAAGTTGAACGTGACATCCAAGGCGGAAGCGATTTATGAAGCCAGGAATCAGGGGATTCTGGACGGCTGATTCGGTTCGGGCAGCGACATCTCCGGTAGCGGCGGGCGGACAGGCGCCGCGCCGCGCTTTTAGAAATCTTCCCGCCGCCGCCGGGTTGCTGTTCTCGGTGCTCTTGCTGGTGGCGCTGGGCGCGTTTCTCTCGCTGGCGGTCAGCGGCATCGAGCGTTCCGCCGAATGCCTGCACCTGGCCCAGGGCAGTTGGCAGGAAGTGGCGACGCAAGGTTTCAGTGCACCGCCGGCTTCGTTGGATAGCCGCGAGCTGCCGCCGTCGTGGCAGACCGCTGCCTTGCCGCTGAGCTTTCATCCGCCTGTCGAGACTCCGGCGAAGCCGGTCTACCTCACCACCTGGGTCCGGCTCGAAGTAAACGAGCCGCAATCGACCACCGCATCGCGCGCCTTGTACGGCGTGCGCCTGAAGACCGACGGCCCCATCGCGATCTACCTCAACGGCAAGCTGGTCTACCGCGCGCAGCAGCGCGGCCAGCAATGGAACAGCCTGTTCACGCCGCTATGGGTGACGCTGGAGCCGGCGGTGAGCGATGCGCCGGTGCGGGAGATCCTGATCCGGTTGGAACATACATCGACCTATCCGGTGGCGGTGTCCTCGCTCTGGCTTGGGCCCGCCGACGCCTTGCGCGGCCGCTACGAGGTGCGGCAGTGGCTGCAGGGCGGCCTGCCGGCGATGTTGAATGCCGCGTTCCTGGCAGTCGGCATCTTCGGTCTGTTCGTGTGGTTCCGGCGCCGCCACGAATCGAGCTATCTGCTGTTCTTCAACCTCGCCGCCATCGCCTTCGCCGCGCACCTGCATTACTACGTGGACCTGCCGATCGCCAGGGACTGGTTCGGCTGGCTGGTGGTCAATTCGCTGTGCTGGGGCCTTACCGCCATCCATTTCTTCCTGCGGCTGCTGCATGGCCGACCGTTGCGCTGGGTCGGCCGTGGCGTGGTCGCCACGGCCGTGCTGATCGGTGTAGCGACCATGCCCTTGCCTTGGACCTTGTCGAACAGCTCGCCCATGCTGGCGGCGGTCTATGCGCTCGAACTGCTGATGGCGCTGGTGGTCTGCCTGGTCGGCGGCATCAGCACCTGGCGCTCCTCGCCGGAAGGGCGCCTGGTGGTGGTCGCGCTGGCCGTGTGCCTGCTGCTGGGCATGTCGGACTGGGCGCTGCACAACAACGTGGTCGGCCCGGAAGGCTGGTTCCTCGGCGCCTACACCAACGGCGTCACCTTCATCGCCTTCAGCCTGCTGATGTATCGGCGCTACACGGGCGCCATCGAAGAAGTGGAGCGCGTCAACGCCGGCCTGGCCGAGCGCCTGCAGTTGCGCGAAGCCGAACTGGAACGGAGCCACCAGCGTCTGCGCGAGATCGAGCAACGCCAACTGCTCAGCGACGAGCGCCAACGCTTGATGCAGGACATGCATGACGGCTTGGGGTCCACGCTGATCAGCGCGATCCGCTCGGTGGAGCAGGGCCGCATGCGCGATGTCGAGGTCTCGCAGCTGCTCAAGGACTGCATGGACGACCTGAAGCTGGCGATCGATTCGATGGAGCCTGTCGAGGCCGATCTTCTGCTGTTGCTGGCGACGTTGCGTTTCCGCCTGGAACCGCGCATGGAGAGCGCTGACGTCGCGCTGATCTGGGATGTGCAGGAGTTGCCGGCATTGCCTTGGCTGGATCCGTCGAGCGCACTGAACATCCTGCGCATCGTGCAGGAGAGCGTGGCCAACACCTTGCGCCATACGCGCGCCACGGCCATCCGCGTGGCGACTGCTGCGGTTGACGATGGCGTGCAGGTGATCATCGAGGACAACGGCCAGGGGTTCGATGTGGCGGCTGCGTTGGGGCGCGGCGGTGGGCGCGGCCTGCACAATCAGCAGCGGCGTGCGCAGGTGATTGGTGGAAAGGTCGCGTGGGTGTCGGCGGACAGCGGTACGCGGTTTGCGTTGTGGTTGCCGTTGCGGCGCGACGATGTGGTTGAGGGGTGCCGTTTGGGTTGAGTCGCAAATCCACGCCAGTCGGCGTGATTATCGGATTTCGACTAAAGACAACCGGGGGTTGCGCTGCTAGCGTTCTGAGTTGTTACCCGCGGAGTGTTTCCACGCGCGACGCGGGTAACCATGGCAGCAATGCTGTGAGAAGCGCGGGCCGCAGGAGTATGCAGCTCCTACGACCCGCTGACCATCACCAACTTGGAGCAGTTGATCATGGCTACCCCAGATCATACGGTACGCAAGCGCTCGCCGATCCCCACGGCGACATCCTCACCGCCCACCCGGGCTGTCCGACGACACCGCGGACACGGTTGAAGAACCGCAGGCTAAGAGTTTTCGTAGACAGTTTTCCGAGCCGTCCTACCCGGCGCGTAAGGCTGTGCCATAGCGAAACCTCCTAGCCCCGCACCCCACTTCCTCAATCAAGCCGCCCGGTGCTCAGCCTTTGAGCCGTCGGTGAACCTCGAGTCCGTGTGATCGCGGCATGCCGTGCTGTCTGCGGCATGCCGTTTACGGAGCGAGGGTACGGTGCTTAGCAAGGAGTTGCTTATGAACAACGTTTTTGGCGAACCCTGGATCATCCGACACACCAACTACTTCTCCGATCCGAACGCAGAGCCGGATGAACTGTTGAACGATGCCACCGAGTGGCTGCAGTACGCCTATAACGCCATCAAGCTGCTGGCGGAACTGGTGCACGAACGCGGCAGCGTCGACGCGCACCGCCTGCCGATCATGCTCGATGGCATTGCCGCCTTCATCGAGATGGGGACCCGCTGTACCACGCAGGCGCACCTCCGCCTGCAGTGGCAACAACAACCGGCGTAGGTTGGGGTAAGCCGCAGGCGCACCCCAACGTTGCGGTGCATATCGATGTGCCGACGTTGGGGTTCGCTGTGCTCACCCCAACCTACGCTGCTTTTTTGCTCGTCATTCTCGCGCAGGCAGGAAGGTAGGTTGGGGTAAGCCGCAGGCGCACCCCAACGTTGCGGTGCATATCGATGTGCCGACGTTGGGGTTCGCTGCGCTCACCCCAACCTACGCCGCTTTTAGCTCGTCATTCCTGCGCAGGCAGGAAGGTAGGTTGGGGTAAGCCGCAGGCGCACCCCAACGTCGCGGGGCATATCGATGTGCCGACGTTGGGGTTCGCTCCGCTCACCCCAACCTACGCCGGCTCTTTGCTCGTCATTCCTGCGCAGGCAGGAATCCAGTAGCGAAAACCCTGGATTTTCGCGACAACGTCGGTTTGGCTTTTCGCGACCATCGAGCGGTGTCGTTACTGGATTCCGGCCTGCGCCGGAATGACGGTGGCGGGAGGCGCCGCCGTAATAGCCGTCGTAGCCGGCGTAGGTTGGGGTAAGCCGCAGGCGCACCCCAACGTTGCGGTGCATATTGATGTGACGACGTTGGGGTTCGCTGCGCTCACCCCAACCTACGCCGCTTTTAGCTCGTCATTACCGCGCAGGCAGGAAGGTAGGTTGGGGTAAGCCGCAGGCGCACCCCAACGTTGCGGTGCATATCGATGTGCCGACGTTGGGGTTCGCTGCGCGCACCCCAACCTACGCGGCTCTTCGCTCGTCATTCCTGCCTGCGTCGGAATGACGGAGGAGAGGGCGAAGCGCTGTTCCGTCAACTCAAGCTCGCCTCCAGCAACGCCACCCCCAACTGCCGCGTATCCGCACTACCGCCACGCTCTTGCGGACAGAACGCCTGTGACGTCTCAAGCTCAAGAATGACCTGGCCCTCCGCCTGAATACGCCGATCGAATTGCGCCTCCATCATGCCCACCCCATCGTTGCGCCAGGTCTTCAGCAGCACGCCATTGACCTTCAGGCTGAGCCGGTTGGCATCACCGGCGCCAGGCGGCAGCAGGCAGCGGAATTTCAATCGCGCGGCGCCATGGGCGGACAGCGCGAGCCTGGCCTGCCGGTGGCTCCAGAACACCGCCTCCTGCTCATCGCTGTGCCAGCCGTAGACCAGTGCCGAGCGCCCGCGGTCCGGCGCGTGCACGATTTGCGGTAGTGGTCGCGGCCTGGCGGCGAACTTATAAGGGCAACCGCGGCACTTCGCGTCCCTGGCGTGGAAGTAGTCGTCGCGGAACTGCGCGTACGGCTGGCTGTTCCAGATCTCGCCGAAACTCTGCTCGCCGAGCCGTCCCATCACGATCTGGTCGCGTGCCTCGCAGGTGACGACTTCGCCACCCGCCAGGACGTGCACAGTGTTCCATGGGTCCTGTTCGCAACCATGGATCTGCGCGGCGGACTGCAAGGGCCACGGATAAGCGCAGGCGTCGTCGCTGAGCGGCGCGGGTTCGCGCAACTCCGGCGTGGAGACGTTGAAAGTGATGTCCTGGTGGCTTTGTCGAACCGACTCGATGGTCCGGCGCAGGTCCGCCAGGAAGGACGGCTTGAGCCGCTCGCCATCCAGCTCTTCCTCGAAGGTTTCGGGAATCGGATCGCGCCGGATCACCGGATGGATATCGACGCGTGTGATGCCAAGCGCGGCCGCGTAATCCGCGACGGCCACGAGGTCGCCCAGGTTGCGCCGCATGGCGACGAAAGCGAAATCCAGTTCCATCGGCCGCCTGGCGGTTTTCGCCAGTCCGGCGATCCGCTCGATGCGCGCGCGCATCTCCTGCACGTTGCTGAAGCGATAGATTTCGCCGAAGCGCTGCTCGTCGAGGGTATGCAGCGAGACGGTCAGGCGCGCCAGCCCCGCCTGCGCCAACCGCTCCACCCGATGCCAGGGCAGCGAGGCCAGCGCAGATACCAGCTCCACTCGTGCTCCAGTGGCTGACGCCAACTCGCAGGCCTCGACGATCTGCGGGTAGTGCGAGGACTCGCCGGAGTAGTTCAGCCGGATGATCTCCGGCTGGCCCAGTTCGCCGATCAGCTTCTCCAGCATCTCGAACTTCATGTGCTGGCCGTTGCCGCGCAGCAGCTTGCGCGAGCAGAAGACGCAGTCGAACGGGCAGCGCGAGGTCAGTTCGATCCAGACTACGCCGGGCATGGCCCGGGTGCGCAGCCGGGCCGGCGTGTCCTGGTTCGCCGGAAGCGTGAGCGGGCGCTGCGGCCAGACGAAGATAGTCATGCGGACCTCAGGGACAGGGTGATGAAGCGGGCGTCCTGTGCGGATGTCGACGCGCCGTAATCGAAGCTGCAGTCGGCCACCATCAGGCCGGCGCCACGCGCCAGTTCATGCAGTTCGGCGACTTCATAGGGCCGGATGACATCGGTGGTGTCGATGACGCGTTCGATCCGGCCGGTTTCATCGCGCAGCACGTAGCGCCGTTCGATCCGGTGCCGGTGCTGGTCGAGCGACGTGATCTTCTTGCTGCGCTCCAGCGTGCCCTGGCGATGCGCACGCTGGTAATCGTGCTGGAAATCGGTGAAGTGCCGCATCGGCTTGGGAATGAAGCTGTCGACGACCAGTTGCCCGCCGGGAGCCAGTCGCTCGCGCAGATCGCGCAGCAGGGCGACAGCCTGTGCCGGGTCCCACACGTAGGTGATCAGCGAATAGGCCAGGACGATGCAGTGGAAATGCCCGGCCAGGCCCAGTTCGCGCATATCCATCTGCGCGACCAGCGGCGCCGTGCCCTGTGCCCGCGCCTCGCTGCGCAGCTGCGCCAGCATGGGCAGCGAGCGATCGACGCCGGTGACCGCAAGGCCAGCGCGCGCCATGGGCAGCAGCACGCGCCCGGTGCCGCAGCCCAGTTCCAGCACCGGGCCGCCGGCCTGCCGCGCACGCTCGACGTACCAGGCGATATCGTCGAAGGGCATGCTCCGGCCCATGTCGGTCGCGTAGATGTCGGCGATATGGTCGTAGCTCCATGGCGTGGGCATCTAGGCCTCCAGCAACCGGGTGTACGCGTCTTCGAGCTGGCCGGCCGCGTATTGCCAGGTGTAGCGGTCCAGGCGCTCCAGGCCGCGCGACTCCTGCGCATGGCGCAGCGCTGGCGAATCCAGGAGGGCGGCGATCGGTTCGAGCATGCGGTCGATATCCGGCACCACGACCAGGCCATCGATGCCGTCGTCGGCAAAACCTCGTGCACCGTCGCGCGTGCTGACGCAGATGCGCCGGGCCAGCAGCGACTCGACCAGCTTTACCGAGGAACCCAGCACGTCGGTCAGCGGATTGATGGTGAGCGAGCACTGCGCGAGCCACGCCGCCGGGTCTTCGTAGGCGCCGCGCAGCTCGACACCGGCTTGCGCGAACAGCGGATGCCCGACCAGCGCCGGCTCCGCCGTCGCGCACAGGATGGTCAGCCGCAGTGCGGGAAAGCGTTGCTTCAACCCGGGCCAGCAGCGTTCGAGAAAGGCCAGGATGCCGCTGCGATTGGGTTCGTAGCGGAACGGGCCGAGAAACAGCAGATGGTGGTCGGGCGAGCGGGTGGCGCCGGTGCGCCGGTCCCTGGCGCCGTTGGCCACCAGCGTGGCCGGCAAGGGTGCCAGCCGGCGGCGGTCCGCTTCGGTGCAGGCGACGACCTGGTCGTAGCGCTGCAGCAGGGCATGCAAGTCCGATCCGGCAGGATAGGGTTCCGCTTCGACGTCGTGCAGGGTGATGGCCCAGCGCGCGTGCGCGTCGCGGTCCTCCACCAGCCGGGCGAGTTCGGTGAATTCCACCTGCACGATATCCGGCGCGTAGACGGCGATCAGGCGCTTGAGCTGGGTGCGCAGTCCGCTCCAGGCATGGCGGTCGATCCGCGCGGCCAACGGCAGTGCCGCCTCGCCTGCGCCGTCCTGGCGGCCCTCGACCAGGTGCACGGCGTAAAGCCGCCGATACCACGGCTTCGACGCTTCGCCATAGGCGGAGCGCTCGTCGGAAAGCAGGATGATGTCGTAGCGCTCGGCCAGGCCTTCGATCAGTTCCGCGATGCGGCGCGCGCCGCCATGTGCCGGCGGATACACCGCGAACGGCGAGACCAGCAGCACGCGCGGTCGGCGCACGCCGTCGGCGGCGACCGCGTTCGAATGCCATTCGTGCGAGCACAGCCCGTGATAGTGCAGGCCCTGTGCCCGCGCGCGGTTCACCGCGCTGCGCGCCTGCACGGCGCGCAGCGCCAGGCGCCATCCGCTCAGTTCGCGCCGGCTGTTCTTCGGCAGGGCGGCGATGCGATGGAACTGCATGCCCACCGCCTGCCCGGACAGACCGTTGCGCAGATCGAACAGCACGGCGTTGCGGCGGACGATGCGATCGATCTCCGCCGGCTCGTAGTACTTGCCGATGGTGCTGCGGTGATGGTGGTGCGCGTGCGACTCGGGACAGAACAGCACCTGCCATCCTTCGGCCCAGGCGCGCGCGCCCCAGTCGGCGTCTTCCCAATAGAACGGCGCGTAGTCGCGGGCTGTACGGACGTAGCGGCGAAGCAACGCGGTGCGGTACAGCGAGGAGCCGCCGCCGGCATACAGATGCGCGCGGACCAGCGGGTCGGCCTCGGGCGTGCGGTCGTAGAGCTCCGCATGCCCTTCGCGCGTGTGGAAATCGCCCCAGCCGGTTTCCTCGCGCCGCCGCTGTGGATCGACGAAGAAGATCTGCGAGGCGACCGCGAACACTTCGGGCCGGCGATAGGCGAGCACCTTGGTCAGCGCGTCGGGCGCCAGCACCATGTCGCTGTTGAGCAGATAGCACCAGGCGTGGCGGACCAGGCCGAGCGCCGCGCCGATGGCGCGGCCGTAGCCGAGCGGCTCGTCGACGTAATGCCAGGTGGCGGCAGTGAACATCGTTTCCAGTTCGCGATAACCGGAGCGATCCACGCCGTTGACCAGCACGATGATCTCGTACGGTTCGTCCAGCGGTTTGCAGGCGTCGAGCAAGGCCTGCAAGGTCTGTTGCAGCCGATCCGGCGTGCCGCGTTCCGGGATCACGATGCTGAGGCCCGGCGCCGTCGTCGTGTCGCGCTCGCGGCGCGGCCATGGCGTCCGCCGCACGGGCCAGTGATCGGCCAGCCACAGGCCGGCGTACAGCGGCGCGAAGCGCCACATCGAGGGATGCGTCCACCAATGCCGCAGGCCGCTGACCGGCGAGGTCATACCAGCAGCTCGGGGCGGATCATGCCGGCGTCGCCATCGCGCCCGGCGTACCAGCGCAAGGCCTGCTCGGCGAACATCGCCGTCCAGGTGTTGGCGGTGGCGGAGCCATGATCGGCATCGAGGCCGATCTGTCCCCAGGCATCGACCCGGGCGATCAGGCCTTGCGCGAGGCGTTCGAGCGAGGCGTCCCCGTCGGTATGGCCGTCCAGCTGGCGCAACAGCAATCCGAGCCGCAGCGCCTGGGCAGCGACGTCGTTGCGGTGCTTGGAGTGGCCGGCGGTGGCGTGCTCGGGCAGGGCGCCGTCGTGTCGCATGTGCGCGAGGCAGCCGGCGAGAATGCGGCGCGCGGCTATGTGCCCGGCACGGCCGCAACGCGCTAGTCCTTCGGCGAAATAAAGCGTCGGATGCAGCAGGTCCGGCGCCGTGGGCTGGGCGGTCTGCAAGCTGTGCCGCAGCTGCCGGGCGCAGGCGGCGCTCAGTGCCTGATCTGCGTGCGTGGACTCGATGGCCGTGGTGGCTTTCAGCAGAAACGGTCCCGGCTGGGTCGACCAGCGCGAAGGCAGCGCCGCGCCGTCGGCGCAGGGACGGACCGCGTCGAGCGTGTCGTCGCGCACGAACTTCGCCAGCTTTCCGGCGAGGTTGGCGATCAGATCGGCGACGGGATGTTGCGCGGCATGTGCGGCCAAGCCGCGCAGCACCATCGCCAGATCGAAGAAGAACACCGCCTGGTTGCGCCAGTCGGCATGCGCGCCAGCGAGATGAATGCGCGTGGCGGGTATCGCATCGGCGTGGAATTCGCGCCGCACCCACGCGATACCGCGCGCCGCGGCTTCCGCCACCGTCGCGGGCGCGGCGTAGCGGCCCAGTCCCCGCAGCCACAGCAGGTAGTAGCCGGTGATCTCGGCGTAGACGTAGCTGGGCTGGCCCTGTTCGAAGCTGCCGGCCACGCCACCGGCATGCATGCCGTTCCGCAGCTGCGCCGGGCCCTGCAGCAACCAGTGGCGCAGCCGCGAGCTGGCCACCTCGGCGGCGGCGAGCGTGGCGTCAGACGGCGACGCCGCGGGGATGATTGTCGTAGCGATATCGGAGGCCACTCGAAGACCCTGTAGTCAGCAGTTGGAGCAGGTGATGGGCGATGCGTCGACCCGCGCGGCCATCGCCGTTGGGCGCGGCGTCGGTGAACGGGAGCGGGATGGGGCGGGAAGCGGCGAGCATGCGCGACGCGGCGCGGCAGAGATCCTCTCGCCGCAGGTCGAGCAGTGTGGCACCGCCCAGCGCGGTTTCCTCCACGCGTTCGGTGTTCTGGCGCAGCAGCAGCAGCGGAACGCCCAGGTGCGGTGCCTCTTCCTGGATGCCGCCGGAGTCGGTGACGATCAGCGCCGAGCGCCGCAGCAGGGCGATGAACTGCGGATAGTCGATCGACTCGGTCAGCTGGACGCGCGGACAGTCCGCCAGTTCGCGCGCCAGTTGCGCGCGGGTGGCGGGATGCGCTGGCAAGGGGCACACGACAACCAGGTCGTCGTGCGCGGCAAGCAGTCGCCTCACGGCGTTGCAGGCCTGCCGGATGCCGGCGCCACGGTTCTCGCGCCGGTGCAGCGTGAAGGTGAGCACCCGGCTCGACGTGGCGATGGGCAGCGGCAGGGCCGCGGGAGTTTGCTCCAGTTCGTTGCGCAGCAGGTCGATGATGGTGTTGCCGGCATGCACCACCGATGCCGGGTCGATGCCCTCGCCGTGCAGGTTGCGCACGGCCGACAGGGTCGGCGCGAAATGCAGGCGGGCGATGCGGCTGATCCGGCGGCGGAAGTGTTCTTCCGGGAACGGGCGGTATGGATGATCGGTGCGCAGGCCGGCCTCGACGTGGGCAAAGGCGATGCCGAGGTCGCGCGAGGCCAGCGCGGCGGCATAGGCGGTGGCGGTGTCGCCTTGCGCAAGCAGTACGTCGGGAGCCACGCGTTCGGCGGCATGGCGAATGCCCGCGCGCAATTCCTTGATGCTGGCGTAGAGCGATGCGCCCGCCAGCTGTTCCGCCCGGATGTCGCAGCCGATTTCCAGCTGCGCGAGTGTCCGCTCGACGCTGGCCCGGTGCTGGCCGCTGTTCAACACGATCGGCACGCAGTCGGGGTACTGCCCGAGCGCGCGGCAGACGCTGGCCAGCTTCAGGCATTCCGGCCGTGTTCCCAGGACGATCAGCACCTTGCGGGGTACGGCACAGCGATTCAAGCAGAAGCTCCCTGGCGTGGGTCTGGCGGCGCCGGCACGGTCCTTCGGATGGCCGAAGCATTCTTGCAGTGCGTGCCGGACGACGGAAGTGACAGGCGCGCTGAGCTGCACCTCCATCCGGACGTCCTGGGCACCATAAATTGCAATGGCGGCCGTGACCACCATCGATCGCGCGAACTGCGGTGAGGATGGGACGGTTTTTACCCGGCGAAAGAAAATCTCAGCGCCACCAGGCCAGGACCGCATCGACGATCGAAGGCCATGGATCGGTGGCGTTGACGGTAAGTACGCGTGGTTCGCCGGTTGGCGTTTCCAGATCGCGGAACTGGCTTTCGATCAACGTGGCGGGCATGAAGTGGCCGGGGCGGTGGGATACGCGTTCGGCTGCCTCGGTCGGCGTCAAGGCCAGATACACGAAACCCACATCCGGTGCCGCGGCGCGCAAGGTGTCGCGATAGCGACGCTTGAGCGCCGAACAGGCGAGCACGGCGGTATCGCCGGTAGCAACCGTGCTCGCCAGTTCTTCGCCCAGGCGCGCCAGCCAGCCGGCGCGGTCGGCATCATCCAGCGGGATGCCGGCGCTCATCTTGCGGATGTTGCTTTGCGGGTGGAAGGCGTCGCCTTCGATCATGCGCGCGCCGGTGCGATTGCATATGGCCGCGCCCACGGTGGACTTGCCGCAGCCGGCCACGCCCATGACCACGACAGCCCGCATCGTCCGCGGCATGGCGGCTACAGGGACTCGCCCAGGTACAAGGTATGGCCCTGGTCGTCGCGGATGACGATCTCGCGTGTCCGCCACGGCGTCTCGTGCACGTCCTCAACCAATGGCACGCCAAGCGACTTCAGGCGCACGGCGGCTGCGGCGACATCCGTGGTCTGCAGATAGAGGTGAAGGTGCCCGCCTTCATCGACATAGTCGATGGAAGGATCCTTCTCATCCACGTGCTTGAGATGGATCAGCTGGTTCCCTGCGCGAAGACCGACGTAGAAATCCTCGTAGTTGAACTCGACTACGAAGCCCAGCTTTCGCGTGTAGAAATCGATCGATGCACCGATGTCGGTAGTACGCAGCTGCGGGGCAATGCCGGTGATGTTCATGAAGCCTCCGCGGGTGAAGTGATCCGATCGGGTCCGGTGGGCTTGGGACTGCCTTGAGCTCGGACGACGACGGCTTACTTGAAGAACGTCGCATTGAACATCACCGCCAAGGTCCGCATCGCCGCCTCGTCCGGCAGTTCCTTCGGGATCGTTTCGTTGAAGAAGCGCATGCCGTCGATCAGCGCCATGGTGCCGAAGGCGAGGTCCTTGGGCGGGGCGGGCGGTTCGGTGCCGAGCAGCTTGTAGAACTGCTCGATGATCGAGGCGATGTCGTCGCGCTTTTCCAGGCAGTAGGCGTTGAGCCGTGCGCGGAACTTGGCGTCGCGCAGGGCCAGCACGCGCGCCTCGGCCCACAGGATGAAGTTCTTCTCGTCGCGGTAGACCTGCACGTAGTACTGCGAGATCTGCTGCTGCATGTCGGCCATGGACAGCGGCGCATCGAGGATCTTCTGCAGGTCCTGCTGCACGCACTGGTGGTCCTGGCTGAGCAGGGCGATGAACAGGTCGGACTTGCTTTTGAAATTGGAATAGAACGCGCCGCGCGTATAGCCGGCGTGCGCGGCGATGTCCTCGACGCTGGCCGCGGCGAAGCCTTTCTTGGCGATCACGTGCGCGGCCGCCTCGAGCAGGCGCTGGTTGGTCTGGTCGCGGCTTTCTTCGCGGGTCAGTCGTTTGCGGGCCATGCGGCATCCTAGCACGTAGGCCAAAAGTCATCATTTGAATGCTTTGTTGAATTCAAATACAAGACTGTATTAGAGTGCGTCGACGTATCAAGGCGCCGGCCGCGACCAAGCCCCCGCCAGGACTCCCCATCCCCGTCTCACCAGGAGTTGGCTCGTGACCTACCCACTATTCACGGCGGGTGCCCGCCGCACGGCGGCTTGGCTGGCCACCGCCGCGGCGCTGGCGCTGCTGGCCGGCTGCGGCCGCCAGGCCCCGGAAGCCGAGGCCGCGCGTCCGGTGATCGCGCTGCCCGCGCCGGCCGCCGACGGCACGCAGACCCTGCGTTTCCCCGGCGAGATCCACGCCCGCTACGAGATGCCGCTGGCCTTCCGCGTGCCCGGCCAGCTGATCGGCCGCGAGGCGCGCCTGGGCGACACGGTGAAGAAGGGCCAGGTGCTGGCTCGGCTGGACGATGCCGACGCCGGCAAGAACGAAGCCGCCGCCCGCGCCGCGCTGGACGCGGCCGCGCACCGCCTGGACTACGCCACCCGGCAGCGCGACCGCGACGAGGCCCAGGCCGGGGAAAACCTGATCAGCCAGCTGCAGCTGGAGCAGACGCGCGACGCCTATGCGTCCGCGCTCGCCGCGCAGACCCAGGCCAAACAGCAGTACGAGCTCTCGCGCAACCAGAGCCGCTACACCACCCTGGTGGCCGACCGCGATGGCGCCATCACCAGCGAACACGCCGAAGTCGGCCAGGTGCTGGCGGCGGGGCAGGCGGTGTTCGGCTTCGCCTGGTCGGGCGAGCGCGACGTCTATGTGGACGTGCCGGAGGCGCGCGTCGGCGCGGTCAGGCCGGGCCAGGCGGCGCAGGTCAGCCTGCTTTCGGTGCAGGGCACGCCGCTCGCCGCGCATGTGCGCGAGGTGGCGCCGGCGGCCGATCCGCAGACGCGCACCTACCGCGTGAAGCTCGGCCTCGATGCGCCCGATCCGCGCGTGCGCTTAGGGATGACCGCCGACGTCGCGCTCGGCGCCGAAGCGAGCGCGGCGAAGGCGGTGCGCCTGCCGGCCACCGCGCTGTTCCATCAAGGCGAACATCCGGCGGTATGGGTCGTGCGCCCCGCCGATGCGACGCTCGAACTGCGCCCCGTCACCGTGCTGCGCTACGGCGAGCGCGACGTGCTGGTCGGCACCGGCCTGGCAGCCGGCGAGCGCGTGGTGATGCAGGGCGTGCACGCGGTCAGCGCCGGCGAGAAGGTGTCGCCTATGGCGCCGCCGCATGCCGAGGACAGCCCGCTATGACGCAGCTGCCCGCACCCGAGAGCGGCCACGAGGAAGGCCGCTTCAATCTCTCCGCCTGGGCGCTGCGCCACCAGTCCTTCGTGATCTTCCTGATGGTGATGATCACGGTGTTCGGCATGCTGTCGTACAGCCGGCTGTCGCAGTCGGAGGACCCGCCGTTCACCTTCAAGGTGATGGTGATCCAGAGCTTCTGGCCCGGCGCGGATGCGAAGCAGGTGCAGGACCAGGTCACCGACCGCATCTCGCGCAAGCTGCAGGAAACGCCGTCGATCGACTTCCTGCGCAGTTATTCGCGCCCAGGCGAATCGCTGATCTTCTTCAATATCAAGGATTCCGCGCCGGCCTCCAGCGTGCCCGATACCTGGTACCAGGTGCGCAAGAAGGTCGGCGATATCCGCGCGCAGCTGCCGCCGGGCGTGCAGGGGCCGTTCTTCAACGACGAATTCGGCGACGTCTACACCAATATCTATGCGCTGGAAGGCGACGGCTTCACGCCGGCGCAGCTGCACGACTACGCCGACCAGCTGCGCGCGGAACTGCTGCGCGTGCCCGGCGTGGGCAAGGTGGATTTCCTCGGCGACCAGAACCAGCGCATCACCATCGAGATCCCGAACGCGCGCCTGTCCAAGCTGGGCATCAGCCCGCAGCAGATCGCCGAGGCGATCAATGCGCAGAACGCGGTGGCCTCGGCCGGCGTGATGAGTACGGCGGACGACCGCGTGTATGTGCGACCGAGCGGCCAGTTCAGCGATGTCGCCGCGCTGGAGAACACCTTGCTGCGCGCCGGCGGCCAGAGCTTCCGCCTTGGCGATATCGCCACCATCCGTCGAGGCTACGACGATCCGCCCGGGCAGCAGGTGCGCTTCATGTCGCAGCAGGTACTGGGCGTGGGCATCACCATGCAGCCCGGCGGCGACGTGATCCATCTCGGCAAGGCGCTGGACGAGGCCACGGCCAGGTTGCAGAAGCGTCTGCCGGCCGGCCTGAAACTGGCCGAAGTCACCAGCATGCCGCACGCCGTGGCGCATTCGGTGGACGACTTCCTGGAATCGGTGGCCGAGGCAGTGGCGATCGTGCTGCTGGTCAGCCTGCTCAGCCTGGGCCTGCGCACCGGCATGGTGGTGGTGATCTCGATTCCCTTCGTGCTGGCCGCCACCGCGCTGTGCATGGAGCTGATGGGCATCGGCCTGCACAAGGTCTCGCTCGGCACCCTGGTGCTGGCGCTGGGCCTGCTGGTGGACGATGCGATCATCGCGGTGGAGATGATGGCGGTGAAGCTGGAGCAGGGCTGGAGCCGCACGCGCGCCGCCGCCTTCGCCTACACCAGCACCGCGTTTCCGATGCTGACCGGCACGCTGGTCACGGTTTCCGGCTTCCTGCCGATCGCATTGGCCAAGTCCGGCACGGGCGAGTACACGCGCTCGATCTTCGAGGTGTCGGCGATCGCGCTGCTGCTGTCCTGGCTGGCCGCGGTGATCGTGATTCCGCTGCTGGGCTATCACTTCCTGCCGGAGCATCACGCGCGCGTGCAGCCGGGCAGCGAATGGTGGGCGCGCTTCATGCCGGCGCGCTGGAACGAGGCGCGGCGTGCGAATGCGAAGACGCGGCCCGAGCACGGCGGCGATATCGAGATCTACGACACCGCGTTCTACCAGCGCTTCCGCCGCATGCTCCACTACTGCCTGACCCACCGCGTGCTGGTGCTGGTGGTGACCGTGGTGCTGTTCGTGGTGTCGATGGCGGGCTTCGGGCTGGTGCCCAAGCAGTTCTTCCCGAGTTCCGACCGTCCGGAGCTGCTGATCGACCTGCGCCTGCCCGAGGGTGCCTCGTTCGACGCCACCCTGGTCCAGGTCAAGCGCATGGAGCAGGTGCTGAAGGACCGCAAGGAAGTGGCCAACTACGTCAGCTTCGTCGGCAGCGGCGCGCCGCGCTTCTATCTGCCGCTGGACCAGCAGCTGGGCCAGCCGAACTTCGCGCAGTTCGTGGTGACCGCCAAGGACGTGGAGCAGCGCGAAGCGCTGGCCAAGACGCTGGACGGCGTGCTCGCGCGTGATTTCAGCGCCGTGCGCACCCGCGTCAGCCGGCTGGAGAACGGGCCGCCGGTCGGCTTCCCGGTGCAGTTCCGCGTGAGCGGCGACGATATCGCCACGGTACGCGGCATCGCCGAGAAGATCGCTACCGTGATGCGTGCCGACCCGCGCACGCGCAACGTGCAGTTCGACTGGGACGAGCCGGCGGAGCGCTCCGTGCGCTTCGATATCGACCAGGCCGCCGCGCGCCGGCTGGGCGTGAGCTCACAGGACGTGGCCGACTTCCTCGCCATGTCGCTGTCCGGCACCACGGTCACGCAGTACCGCGAGCGCGACAAGCTGATCGGCGTCGACCTGCGCGCGCCGAAGAGCGAGCGCGTGCAGCCGGACCAGATCGAACGGCTGGCCTTGCCGACGCCGGGTGGCGCCGCCATTCCGCTGGCGCAGCTCGGCAAGGTGCACTACGGCCTGGAGTATGGCGTGATCTGGGCGCGCGACCGCCAGCCTTCGATCAATGTGCAGTCCGATACGCGCAACGGCGCGCAGGGCCTGGATGTGACCAATGCCATCGACGCCAAGCTTGGCGAGCTGCGCAAGGGCCTCCCGGTCGGCTATCGCATCGAAGTGGGCGGCTCGGTGGAGCAGAACGCCAAGGCGCAGGGCTCGATCAACGAGCAGATGCCGCTGATGGTGATCGCCGTGCTGACCTTGCTGATGATCCAGCTGCAGAGCATCGGCCGCACCTTCATGGTGGTGCTCACCGCGCCGCTGGGGCTGATCGGCGTGATCGCCTCGCTGCTGCTGTTCCGCCAGCCGTTCGGCTTCGTCGCCATGCTGGGCACCATAGCCATGTTCGGCATCATCATGCGCAACTCGGTGATCCTGGTGGATCAGATCGAGCAGGATATCCGCGACGGACATTCGCGCTGGGAAGCTATCGTCGGCGCGACGGTGCGGCGCTTCCGGCCGATCACGCTGACCGCGGCGGCGGCCGTGCTGGCGCTGATTCCGCTCCTGCGCAGCAACTTCTTCGGGCCGATGGCCACCGCGCTGATGGGCGGCATCACCGTGGCCACCATCCTTACCCTGTTCTACCTGCCGGCGCTGTACGCCGTGTGGTATCGCGTCCGATCCGATGAGCAGCCGAAGGAGGTCACGCCATGAGGCGCATTGCACACGTGGCCGCGATGGGCGTGGTGGTGGTCCTGGCCGGATGTTCGTTCGCACCCGCGGCAAAGCCGCCGAAGGCGCCCGAGCCGGAACATTACGCCGTGGCGCCGACGCCGTCGGCGAGCGCGGAAGCGGCCGGTGTGGCGCAGCGTTTCAGCCTCGGCCAGCGCGCGGTGCCGGAGTGGTGGAAGGCCTACGGCTCGGCGAAGCTCGATGCGTTGGTGGACGAAGGCCTGCAGCGCAGTCCTTCGCTGGAAGCCGCGCGCCACACGCTGGAGTCGGTGCGACAGCAATATCGGGCCGTCGTCGGCGATGCGCTGTGGCCGTCGCTCGATGCGGGCGGGCAGGTGACGCGCGAGCGGGCGCTGGGCCTGCCGAACCTCGGCAAGCCGACCAATATCTACAACGTGTATGCCGGCCAGCTGCAGCTGAGCTACGACTTCGATCTGTTTGGCGTGTCGCGCAACCAGGTGAAGCAGGCGGCGGCGCAGGTGGATGCGCAGTCCTACCAGTTCGATGCGGCGCGGCGTGCGCTGGCGGCGAATATCGTGATCTCCGCGGTGACGGCGTCGGCCTTGGCGGAGCAGGTCGAGGCGACCGAACGGCTGGCGGCCCTGGCGCGCGAGCAGGTCGAGCTGACCGGCAAGGCGTATCGCCTGGGCGCGGCGGCGAACGAAGACCTGCTCGCGGCGCAGCGCAACGCGGCCACCATCGAAGCCAGCCTGCCGGGCTTGCGTGCGCAGGCCTTGCGCGAGCGCCATGCCTTGGCAGTGCTGCTGGGCCGTACGCCGGATCAGGCACCGGAAGTCCTGCCCCTGGCGGAGCTGAAGCTGCCGGCCGACGTGCCGGTATCCATACCGTCGGAGCTGCTGCAACAGCGGCCGGATGTGTTGGCGGCGGAGGCCACGGTGCGTGCGGCATCGGCCGAGGTCGGCGTGGCGACGGGCAATCTGTTTCCGCAGCTGTCGCTGTCGGCATCGTTCGGTTCGGCGGCATTCGATCGCAGCAAGCTGTTCACCGGCGCCAGCACGATCTGGGGCGCGACGGCGTCGCTGACGCAGCCGCTCTTCCATGGCGGCGCACTATGGGCGCAGCGCAAGGCGGCGATCGCTTCCTACGATGCGTCGCTGGCGCAGTATCGGCAGACGGTGCTCGGGGCGTTCCAGAATGTCGCCGATGCGCTCACCGCGTTGGAGCAGGATGCGCTGGCCTTGCAGGCAGCGCAGAACGGTGCGAATGCGGCGAAGCAGTCGTTCGACGATGCGCGCAACAGGTATCGGCTTGGCGCGACTTCGTATCCATTGACGCTGGCCGGCGAGCAGCGCTGGCAGAACGCACGGGTGCAGCAGATCCAGGCGACGGCGCAGCGATTGGTGGATACGGCGGCACTGTTCCAGGCGATGGGCGAACCCAACCCACGCATCGTCGCACCGTAAGGCCCCTCTCCCTCCGGGAGAGGGGTTGGGGTGAGGGTGCGGGCGGAGCGCAAGGGTGACGTGCACCGCTCCGCCCGTACCCTCATCCGCCTGCCGGCACCTTCCTCGCTCCTCAGAACCGCGCACATCCCTGTGCGCTCCCCGCGTGCTCCCGGCGGGAGAAGGGGGTTTTCGTTGTGGGGTGCGCGAGCTTGAACTTTTACGTCCTCGTTATGCCTAACCACCCGCGCCGCATCGCTTCTTTACGGACGAGCGGCGCATCCTTCCCACTCGATGCCGCGAAGGCTTGCGACCGGAGGCCACGGGTCGGGTACGCGGGCAGCGCCCTGTACCCGCGGCTCCGGCCGCAAACCTTCGCGGCATCGCTGCATGCATTCGCGCTCAGGCGAAAACGTCGTACGCTGGCCAAGCCATTCGACGGACCCTGAGGAAACGCATATGAGCAAGCGATTGGACTACGGCCAGGTCGCGCCCGGCGGCGTCAAGGCATTGGGCGGCGTCTACGGTTATGTCACGCAGAGCGGCCTGTCGCCGGTCCTGGTGGACCTGGTCTATCTGCGCGTCTCGCAGATCAACAACTGTGCGTACTGCCTGGATATGCACACGCGCGATCTGCTGAAGAAGGGCGTGAAGGTGGAGAAGCTGGCGTTGCTGCAGGCGTGGCGCGAAGCGGGCGCCTTGTTCGACGAGCGTGAGCAGGCAGCGTTGGCGTGGGCGGAGTCGGTGACCCGCGTTGCCGAGACGGGCGTGCTCGATACGGACTATGCAGCGGCGCGCAAGCTATTTGACGAGCGCGAACTGGTGGATCTGACCATCGCCATCGGCCTGATGAATACCTACAACCGGATGGCGATCAGCTTCCGCAATACGCCGCAGGCGGTGCTGGATCAATCGTAGGTTGGGGTGAGCCGTTGGCTCACCCCAACCTACGCCGGCTCAGGGTTTGCCGCCGGCGCGGATGAGTTCCATCACCTCGTAACAAGCCCCCATCGTGTGGTAATCCACCTTCCCCGCGGGGCTCTTCTCATCGTCGTACTTGCGATTGTCACGAGTAAGAATGCGGAACCACGCGCCGTACTTGTGATCGACGAAATGCTCCCACGAGTACGCCCACAGTTTCTGGTACCACTCGTCGTACTTCGCCTCGCCGGTGCGCGCATGCAGCAGCGCCGCCGCGGCCAGCGACTCGGCCTGCACCCAGAAATACTTGTCGTCGTCGCACACCGTGCCATCCGGCGCGAAGCCGTAGGCCATGCCGCCATACTGCTGGTCCCAGGAACGGTCCAGCGCGACGTCGAACAGATGCTGTGCCGTCGGCACCAGCCACTTCTCCTCGCGGTTGCGCTCCAGCAGCAGCGGTTCGAGGATCAGCAGCAGCTTGGCCCATTCGGTCTGGTGGCCGGGCTGGAAGCCCCAGGGACGGAACAGGTGCTTGGGATTGTCGAGGTTGTATTTCCAGTCGATGTTCCACTCGACGTCGTAGTGCTCCCACACCAGTCCCTCGGCCTTGGCGGCCTGGCGGCGGGTCATGTGGTCGGCCAGCGTCAGTGCGCGCTCCAGGTAGCGCGGCTCGTCGCTGGCCTGGTAGGCCGCGAGCATCGCCTCGCACATGTGCATGTTGGCGTTCTGGCCGCGGTAGCCGCTGAAGTTCCAGTGCTCGTCGGCCTCGTCGCGGTACAGGCCGAAGCCGGCGTCCCAGTAGCGCTTTTCCAGCAGCTCCCAGGTCTCGTCCATCCACGGGCGCACTTCGTCGATGCCGGCCTTGAGCGCGGTGGAGTAGGCCAGCAGCACGAAGGCCACGCCATAGGCGTGGTAGGTGCGGTCTTCCGGCTTGCCGTCGCGGATGGTCCAGGCATAGCCGCCGCTGCTGGCGTCGCGATGCACCTCGCGCAGGTAGCGCAGGCCGTGGCGGGCGGCGTCGAGGTATTCGGCGCGCTTGTCCTCGAATTCGCGCGCGGCCATCGCGTAGTTGAAGATGAAGCGCGTGCTGCTCACCAGGTGGCGATGGCTGCGGTCGTAGATCGTGCCGTCGTCCTTGTAATAGTGAAAGAAGCCGCCGGCCGGATCGATCGCGTGCGGATGGTAGAAGGCCATGGTGTGCGCGATGTGTTCGCGCAGGAAGCGTTCGGAACGGAAGTCGGGGGAATTCATGCGTGGGAATCCATGAAGGCGAGCACCTCGGCTTCGTCCGGCATGGCGGCGAACGAACCCAGGCGGGTAACAGTGAGCGCGCCGCAGGCGGCGGCGAAACGCAGCATGGCGTGCAGGCGCGGCAGTTCGGCGACCAGGTGGTCGAGCTGGTCCGCGCCTTTCTCCACCGTGGCCAGGCGATGCAGCAGGCCGCCGACGAAGGCGTCGCCGGCGGCGGTGCTGTCCACCGTGGGCACGGCGTAGACCGGCATTTCGCCGGAGGCGTCCGGATGGAACCAGCGCAGCGTGCGCGAGCCGTCGGTCACCACCAGCAGGCGCGCGCGGCCGGCCCACAGGCGGTCGAGCGTGGCTTCCTCGCCTTCGTCGCCGGCCAGCCAATGGAATTCTTCCGCACTCAGCTTGACCACGTCGGCCAGGTGCAGCGCCGGCCACAGTTCGTCGTGCGAGGCGCTCTGGTTCGGCCACAGCGCGGGGCGCAGGTTGAGATCGAAGCTGACCCAGGCGCCGGCGGTATGCGCGCGGCGCATGCCTTCGCGGGTCGCTTCGGCCAGCGCCGGCTCGGTCATGCTGTTGGAGCAGACGTGGAACACCGCCGCGCCGCGGAAGCTCTCCGCGCGGAAATGCTCGGGACGGAACAGCAGGTCGGCCGAGGGCGGGCGATAGAAGCTGAAGCTGCGCTCGCCATGGCTGTCCAGCGCGACGAAAGCCAGCGCGGTGTTCGCCTCGCCGGTGCGCGCGACGCCAGCGGTATCGACGCCGGCGCGGTGCAGGCTGTCCAGCAGGAAGTCGCCGAACATGTCCTGCCCGAGCATGCCGGCGAACGCCGCCGGTCCGCCCAGCCGCGCCACCGCGACGGCGACGTTGGCCGGCGCACCGCCGGCAAAGGGAATGAAGCTGCGCGGAAAGCCCTGCGCGTCGCGGCCTTCGGCGTGGAAGTCGATCAGGGCTTCACCGAAGCACAGAATATTGCGTGGCATCGAAAGGGGATCTCAGTGGGTGGCGGCGACTGGGGTGTCGCTCTTGATGCGCGAGCCGTAGAGGCCATAGAAAACAATGTAGGCGTAGCACAGCAGCGGCAGGAAGAAAGCGTGCTGCACGCCGATGCGATCGGCGAACAGGCCCTGCACGTAAGGCACGATCGCGCCGCCGACGATGGCCATGATCAGCAGGCTCGATGCCTTGCCGGTCAGCGGGCCCATCCGCTCGATGCCGAGCGAGAAGATGGTCGGGAACATGATCGAGTTGAACAGGCCGATCGAGACCACGCTGTACATCGCGATGTCGCCCTTGGTCGACATGGTGGTGACCACCAGCGCCATGTTGATCGCGGCGAAGATCGCCAGCAGCTTGCGCGGCGACAGCTTGGCCAGCAGGGCCGAGCCGATGAAGCGTCCGATCATCGCGCCGAGCCAGTAATAGGCCACCCAGTTCGCGGCGGCCTGCTCGCTCATGTTGCCGATGTCGGGCATCGACAGGTAGTTGACCAGGAAGCTGCCGATCGCCACCTCGCCGCCGACATAGAAGAAGATGCCCAGCACGCCGAACAGTACGTGCGGGTGGCGCAGCGGTTCGAACAGGTCGTGGTGCTCGGTATCGGCCTGCTCGGTGTTTTCGGTCAGCGAGGGCAGGCGGAACAGGTAGACGAAGATCGCCAGCAGGAACAGCACGATCGCCAGGCCCAGGTACGGGCCCTGCACGGTCTGCGCTTCCTGTGCGCGGTAGGCCAGCTGCTCGGCGGGCGAGAGCTTGGCGATCTGCTCGGCGCTCAGCACCGCGGCCGACAGGATCAGCAGGCCGCCGAACTTCGGCGCCAGGAAGGTGCCCAGCGAATTGAGCGCCTGCGCGAGCGTGAGCCGGCTGGAGCTGGTCTTCTCAGGCCCCAGCAGCGCGACATACGCATTGGCAGCCACCTGCAGCACGGTGATGCCGGTGGCCAGCACGAACAGCGCGGCCAGGAAGGCATCGTAGGAATGCATTGCCGCGGCGGGCCAGAAACCCGCCGCGCCCACGCCGGCGATGGCCAGGCCGGCGACGATGCCCTTCTTGTAGCCCAGGTGTGCGACCAGCCGGCCGGCCGGCAGCGACATCAGGAAATACGCGCCGAAGAAGGTGAACTGCACCAGCATCGCCTCGGCGTAGTTCAGCTTGAACACGGCCTTGAGATGCGGAATCAGGATGTCGTTGAGGCAGGTGAGGAAGCCCCACATGAAGAAGATGCTGGTGAGCACCCCCATCGCCATCGGGTAATCGGTGTAGCGCTCCCTGGCCGCCCCGGGGAGCGAAGTTTTCGATGGGGCGGGTGGTGCGGCGAAGGCCATGGGTGAGGTTCCTCGGATACGAGTGGAATCGAGCGCGGTCAGGTCGGGCGCGGTGCGCCGCTGCTTTCGCGCACCACCAGCGTCACCTGCGCGACGGTGGTGGTGGCGTCGGCCTGCGGCTTGCGCAGGCGGGCGAGCAGCAGCTGCGCGGCCTGGCGGCCGCGCGCGCGCGGATCGGTGGCGAGCGTGGTGAGCGGCGGCATGCTGAAGGCCGCCTCGGCGATATCGTCGAAGCCGGTGAGCGCGAAATCGCGGCCCGGCTGGATGCCGCGCTGGTTGAGGCCGAGCATCAGGCCCAGCGCCACCGCGTCGTTGTAGCAGACCGCCGCGGTGGGCGCGGGCTTGGCGGCGAACAGCTCGGCGCAGGCGCGCGCGGCGTCCATGCGCGTCGGCATCGTTTCGACGCGCCAGCGCGGCGCGATCGGCAGGCCCGCCGCATTCATCGCTTCCACATAGCCGGCATGACGCTGGCGGCAGGAACTGGAATCGCTGTGACCGCCGAAGAAGGCGATGCGCTTGTGGCCCTGCGCGATCAGGTGCTCGGTGGCGAGCCTGGCGCCGTGCTGGTTGTCCAGCATCAGCCGGTCCCAGTGCGCGTATTCGGGCAGGTTGCCGCCGAGTTCGCGGTTGAACAGCAGCACCGGCGTCTGCGCGCCCACGGCGGCGAGCACGCGTTCGGCGGCGCTGCCTTCGGCGGGCGACAGAATGATTCCGCCCGGGCCGTGTTCGATCAGCGAGCTCAACACCGCCTGCTCGCGCTCCACCGATTCGCCGGTGCTGCCGAGCAGGGTGACGAAGCCGGCCTGGCCGAGCGTTTCATCCACGCCCGCGGCGAATTCGGCGAAGAACGGATTGCCCAGTTCATTGAGCACCAGCGCGATGCTCGACGAAGTGCGCCGGCGCAGATTCGCGGCGGCGCGGTTGTAGACGTAGCCCTGCTTGCGCAGTTCTTCTTCCACGCGGGCGCGGGTGTGCTTGTTCACCAGCGGGCTGCCGCGCAGAACCAGCGACACGGTGGCACGCGACACGCCGCAACCGGCGGCGATGTCGTTCAAGGTGATCTTGCGTCGGATCGAAGTCGAGCTTTCCATGGTTCTCGCGGCCATTAGAACGATCCAAAAGTAGTCGATTCGCCAAGGATAGTGATCTCGCAGTGCAGCATGCACCGGCCATCGGTGGGGTGTTAGCTTCGGGAGTTTGGAACGATCCAAACTTGCCGGCCAGGAAGGTCGACCAAGCAGCAGGCGCCTCGGTCGACCGGAATTCCGCCGCAAACCACCGTCCAGGGGAGATGCCGATGGTCAAGTTTCCGTTTAAGCCGGCTTTCGCGCCCGCCGCGCTGGCGCTGGCCCTGTCGCTGGCCGCGAGTGCCGGCCACGCCGCCGACGCCGGCCATGCCGCGGAGGTCGATCCGCGCATCGGCACCGGCGGCGACGGCCATACCTTCCCTGGCGCCACGGTGCCGTTCGGCATGATCCAGCTGTCGCCCGACACGGCCATGCCGGACTTCAAGCACGCCTACAAGTGGGCGGCCGGCTATCAGTACGGCGATACCAGCCTGCTCGGCTTCTCGCATACGCATTTCTCCGGCTCCGGCCATTCGGACCTGGGCGACGTGCTGGTCATGCCGGTCGCTGGCGAGCCGAAGCTGGATCCGGGCGACCCGGCCCAGCCGGGCAGCGGCTACCGCTCGCGCTTCAGCCACGACAGCGAGAAGGTCGAGGCGGGCTATTACGCCGTCACCCTCAGCGACTACCAGGTGCGCGCCGAGCTCACCGCCGGCCGCCGCGTCGGCTGGCACCGCTACAGCTTCCCCGCCGGGCAGCCGGCGCACCTGCTGCTGGACCTGCGCCCGAGCATCTACGACTACCCGGGCAAGGTGCTGTGGTCGTCCCTGCGCGTGCATCCGGACGGCGCCGTCACCGGCTGCCGCCAGACCCGCGGCTGGGCGCCGGGGCGCGAGCTGTGCTTCGCCATGCGCTTCTCGCAGCCGCTGGCGGCGCGCCACCTGTACGACCGTGAGACCGACGTCGCCTACAAGGGCTTCAAGGGCCCCGGCCACCAGCCGGAGGACCGGGACGCGCAGCAGGGCCGCGCCATCGTCGGCGTGTTCGACTTCGGCCAGCTCAAGCAGCCGCTGCAGGTGAAGGTGGCGATCTCGCCGGTGAGCGAGGCCAACGCGCTGGCCAACCTCGACACTGACGGCAAGGGCTGGGATTTCGACGCCCGCCGCGCCGAGGCGCGCGCCGCGTGGGACCAGGCGCTGTCGGTGGTCGACATCGACGCGCCGAAGACCGAGCGCACCAGCTTCTACACCTCGCTGTACCACGCGATGCTGTCGCCCACGCTCAGCATGGACGTCAACGGCGACTACCGCGGCCCCGACAACGCCGTGCATCGCGCGCAGGGCTTCGAGTTCCATTCGACCTGGTCGCTGTGGGACGTGTACCGCGCGCAGCAGCCGCTGATGGTGCTGTTGCAGCCGCAGCGCAGCGTGGACTTCGTGCGCTCGCTGATCGCCGCGCGCGAGACCAGCCCGTTCGGCATCCTGCCGGTGTGGGCGTACCAGGGCCTGGAGACCTGGTGCATGATCGGCTACCACGCCGTGCCGGTGATTGCCGACGCCTATGTGAAGGGCATCCGCGGCTTCGACGCCAAGGCCGGCCTCGACGCCATGGTGGCCAGCGCCACCTACGCGCCCTACGGTGGCCTCGGCGAGTACATGCAGCGCGGCTACGTGCCGATCGACAAGGAGCCCGAGGGCGCCTCCAAGACGCTGGAATACGCCTACGACGACTGGACCATCGCGCAGATGGCCAAGGCCATGGGCCGCGGCGACGTCGCCGCCACTTTCGCCAAGCGCGCCGGCAACTGGCGCAACGCCTACGACGCCAAGACCGGCTTCATGCGCGCGCGCAAGACCGACGGCGCGTTCCGCGAGCCGTTCAATCCCGACGTCGCCGGCTATGGCAGCGACTACACCGAGGGCAATGCCTGGCAGTACTCCTGGTACGTGCCGCAGGACGTGGCCGGGCTGATCGCGGCGATGGGCGGCGACCAGGCTTTCGTCGGCAAGCTCGACAGCGTGTTCGACGCCAAGGTCGATCCCAAGCAGTTCGCCCACGTCGAAGACATCACCGGCCTGATCGGCTGGTACGCCCACGGCAACGAACCGAGCCATCACCTGGCCTATCTGTACGACTACGCCGGCGCGCCCTGGCAGACCCAGAAGCGTCTTAAGCAGATCATGGACAGCCAGTACGCGCCGCGTCCGGACGGCCTGGCCGGCAATGATGATCTCGGCCAGATGTCGGCCTGGTACGTGTTCACCGCGCTGGGTTTCTATCCGGTCGCGCCTGGCAGCGACGAATACGCCATCGGTCGCCCGTTCGTGGCGAAGGCCACGCTGCACCTGCACGACGGCAAGCGCTTCACGGTCTCGGCGGCGCCGTTCGACGATGCCCATCCCTATGTCGGCGAGGTGACCCTCAACGGCAAGCCGCTGGACCGGGTGTTCCTGCGCCACGGCGAGATCCTGGCCGGCGGCGAGCTGCATTTCCGCATGCAGGCACAGCCGAACCGGAACTGGGGCCAGGCGGCTGAGGCAAGGCCGGCGTCGATGAGTGCGTACGCGCGGTGAGCTTCAAGCTGGAGTCCTTCTCCCGTCGGGAGAAGGTGGCGGCAGCCGGATGAGGGTACGGGCGGAGCGGTGCGCATCACTCTTGCGCTCCGCCCGTACCCTCACCCCAACCCCAACCCCAACCCCTCTCCCGGCGGGAGAGGGGCTCTGCATCGCGCTACGCACAGGCGCTGCGGTTATTCCTCAATCTTCAAGTTGGGATCCTTCTCCCTCCGGGAGAAGGTGGCGGCAGCCGGATGAGGGTACGGGCGGAGCGGTGCGCATCATTGTTCCGCTCCGCCCGTACCCTCACCCCAACCCCTCTCCCGGCGGGAAGAGAGGGGCCAAGCGAGGGCAAATCGCCGCGCCGTGACGCCACCGCTGGCAGGCATCAGATGATTCTGTAACCATCGGCTTATGCCGCAGTCCCCGTGGAAACTTACGCCGGTCACACGACCCCGGATGCGGGATCGCGTGGCGATGCGCTGGCGGCTGGGCGGCCTGCTGTTCGCGGTGCTGGTGATCGTGGCGCTGCCCTACATGGTGACCCGCAGCGGCTCGCGCGACGCGCTGGACGCCAACGCCCGGGTCACCCATTCCTCCGAGGTCAAGTCGCTGACCTACCGCATCGCCTACGTCACCCGCGACGGCGAGGCGGCGCTGTACCGGCTGCTGGATGGCGACGACAACCCGCAGGTGCGCGTGCGCGCCGGCCGCGCCAGCAAGGAGATTCCCGGTCTGCTCGCGCAACTGCGCGACATGACCCGCGACAACGCCGACCAGCAGGCGCGCATCGGCGCGCTCGGCAGCATGGTCAGCGGCCGCCTGGCCCTGCTCGACCAGGCCATGCTGCACTACCGCCAGGGCGACGTGCGCGCCGCCAACGAGGCGCTGCGCGACTCCGGCACGCTGTTCAAGATGGACGACCTGATCGACGGCATCGTGCAGAGCGAGGACGACACCCTGCTCGCGCGACGCAGCCAGGCGCGCGCGGCCTCCTCCAACAGCAGCCTGGCGCTGACCATTACCGCCACCGCGCAGGTGCTGCTGCTGGCCATCGTGGTGATCGTGTCCGAGCGGCAGATCAGCCGCCGCCTGCAGGCGGAGGAGCGCGAAGGCCAGGCGGTGCAGCGCTCGCAGCTGATCGTGCAGGCCGTGCGCGAACCGATCGCGCTGCTGGACAGCAAGCTGTGCACGCTGCTGGTCAACGCGGCCTTCGGCGAGCTTTACGGCATCCCGCCGTCCAACCGGCATTCGCTGCCGCTGGTCGAGATCGGCGACGGCGCCTGGCGCGACAGCGCGCTGCAGCAGCGCCTCAACGACGTGCTGCTGCTGGACCGCGAGCTGTGGGACTACGAACTGCTCCAGCGCACCGTCGACGGCGTCGACCGCCACGTGGTGATCAACGCCCGCCGCCTGCAGCAGGACGACGGCGGCGAGCCGGTGCTGCTGCTCACCGTCAGCGACGTCACCGCGCGCGCCCTGGTCGAGCAGCAGGTGAAGGAGCTGAACCGGCAGCTGGAAGGCAAGGTGGCCCAGGTCTCCGACGTCAACCGCGAGCTGGAGGCCTTCAGCTATTCGGTCTCGCACGACCTGCGCGCGCCGCTGCGCCATATCGCCGGCTTCGCCAGCAAGCTGGAACAGCACCTGGGCGAAGGCGCCGACGACAAGTCGCAGCACTACATCGACGTGATCAGCGACGCCGCCCGCCGCATGGCCCAGCTGATCGACGACCTGCTGGTGTTCTCGCGCCTGGGCCGCGGCGCGCTGCGGCTGCAGCCGGTGGATATGCAGTCGCTGGCGGAGGAGGCGCGCGTGCTGGCCGAATCCGAAGTGCACGGCCGGCGCATCCTGTGGTCGATCGCGCCGCTGCCGATCGTGATCGGCGACGAGAACATGCTGCGCACGGTATGGCAGAACCTGCTCGGCAATGCGGTGAAGTACACCGGCAAGGTCGAGGTGGCCCATATCGGCGTGGAGATGCGCCGCGGCGACAACGGCGACTACGAGTTCGTGGTCAGCGACGATGGTGCCGGCTTCGACATGCAGTACTCGGGCAAGCTGTTCGGCGTGTTCCAGCGGCTGCACCGCGCTTCGGAATTCCCCGGCAACGGCATCGGCCTGGCCAATGTGCGGCGCATCGTGCAGCGCCATGGCGGCAAGGTCTGGGCCGAGGGCAGCCCGGGCGAGGGCGCGCGCTTCCACTTCACCCTGCCGGCCTCCGACCTGGCCGACGCCTTCGCGCAGGAACGGCAGTGAGCCTGGGTACGCTCAACCGCGCGCCGCCGCCGCAGGGTTCGCTGCGCAGCATCCTGCTGGCCGAGGACAGTCCCGCCGATGCCGAGCTGGCGCTGGAGGCGCTGCGCAGCGCGCACCTGGCCAATCCGATCGTGCACGTCGAGGACGGCGTGGACTGCCTGGACTATCTGCACGGCCGCGGCGCCTGGGCCGGTCGCCCGCCGCAGGATCCGGCGGTGGTGCTGCTGGACATCAAGATGCCGCGCGTGGACGGCCTGGAAGTGCTCACCGAGATGCGCGCGGACGAACGCCTGCGGCGCATCCCGGTGGTGGTGCTGTCGTCCTCGCGCGAGGAGAGCGACCTGGCGCGCAGCTGGGACCTGGGCGTGAACGCCTATGTGATCAAGCCGGTCGATGTGGAACAGTTTTTCGAAGCGGTGCGCACGCTCGGCCAGTTCTGGGCGGTGCTCAACCAGGCGCCCGATTGAGGACGCCGCGCCGCGAAGGTATCGCTTTCATGCCAGAGAAACCCAACATTCCCTTGCCATTGCCGTTCCCGCGCATCCGCGTGCTGCAGATCGAGGACAGCCAGCCCGATGCCGAGCTGGTGATCTCCGAACTGGAAGCCGACGCGATCGACTTCGACGTGCGCCTGGTCGACGACGAGACCGGCTACCTGCGCGAGCTGGAAGACTTCAAGCCGCACATCGTGCTGTCCGACCTGAGCATGCCCGGCTTCTCCGGCGAACGCGCGCTGGAGCTGCTGCGCGAGCGCGACCGCGACCTGCCTTTCATCTATGTCTCGGCCACCCTCGGCGAGGAAGCGGCGATCGCCGCGCTGCGCAACGGCGCCACCGACTACATCCTCAAGCAGAACCCCGCGCGCCTGGCCAGCGCGGTGCGCCGCGCCCTGCGCGAGCACGAGGCGCAGAAGGCGCAGCGCCGCGCCGAGGCGGAACTGATCCGCGCGCAGCGCTTCGAAAGCCTGGCCATGCTGGCCGGCGGCCTGAGCCACGACCTGCGCAATCTGCTGCAGCCGCTGCTACTGGCCGGCGAGAGCCTGCAGGACTACCAGGACGATCCGCGCCTGGCGCGCCTGGGCAAGCTGGTGCGCGACTGCGGACGGCGCGGCCTGGACATGGTGCAGTCGATGCTTTCCTTCGCGCGCGGCGCACGCCGCGCCGAACAGGTGCGGGTGGGTGCGCTGCTGGATGCGCTCAACCTGCTGCTGCAGGGCAGCGTGCCACGCAATATCGCGCTGACCCTGGTGGTGGACGATCCGGAGCTGAGCTTCTCCGGCAATCACACCGAGCTGCAGCAATGCCTGCTCAACCTCAGCCTCAATGCGATCCAGGCCATGCCGGGCGGCGGCGAGCTGCGCATCGAAGCAGCCGAACAGGCACTGACGCGAGAGTTTTTCCTCGACGGCGAAAGCGCGGACGAAGGCCGCTATCTGCGCCTGAGCGTGGCCGATACCGGCTGCGGCATGGACGCGGCGACGCTGGCCCATCTGTACGAGCCGTTCTACACCACCAAGGAAGGCGGCACCGGCCTGGGCCTGCTGTCGTGCAAGCGCATCGTGGCCAGCCATGGCGGCGCGATGCGCGTGGAGAGTGCGCCGGAGCAGGGCACCTGTTTCCATCTCTACCTGCCGCTGGGCGTGCAGTTCGACGACATCCCGGAAGGCGAGGACGACGAGCGCCTGCTCGGCAATGCCGAACGCGTGCTGGTGGTGGTGGAGGAGGCCGCGCAGCTGTCGCTGCTGGTCGATACGCTGGATGCCTGGGGTTACCAGGCGCATGCGAGCCAGAGCGGCACCGCGGCGCTGCAGTGGATCGAGGCGCATGGCGTGCCGGATCTGGTGGTGATGGATGCCGACATGAATCTGTTCACCGGCGTGCGCACGCTGGCGGCGCTGATCGAGCACGGCTACCGGCGCGCGGTGGTGCTGTTGACGCGGCCGGATGCGCCACCGGACCTGGGGGAGATGCCGGAGGTGGAGCGGCTTTATCTGGTCGACAAGCCGGTGGTGACGTTCAAGTTGTTGGGGACGTTGCGCGAGGCGCTGGAAGGCGAGGGGTGAGGTTGCGCCTTCTCGTCATTCCGGCGCAGGCCGGAATCCAGTTTCCGTATCGCCTGATGGTCGCGATCCGGTGACCTGGCCGCTTATGCAGCGGGCATTTCGGACGCCTGCCGGCGCCCGAGTTACTTTTTCTTTGCTGGCCCAAAGCAAAAGTAACCAAAAAGAAATGGCCTAAGAGCGGGGATGAGGCCAGCTTTAGCGCCACGCCTTTGCGACACCCTTGCACCCCTCTCCCCTCCGGGGAGAGGGCAGGGTGAGGGGCCGGGCGGAGCGATTCGCTGGAGTCAGTCGATCCCCAGCTTCTTCAGCTTGTAGCGCAAAGCGCGGAAGGTAATCCCCAGCTTCTTCGCCGCGGCGGTCTTGTTGTACCGCGACTCTTCCAGCGCCTTGATGATCGCCGTGCGCTCGATATTGCTGATGTAGTCGTCCAGGCCGCCGTCGGCGGTCGGTGCGGCTGCGGGTTGGGCTGGCGCGGGACTGGGGGCGGCCATTCCCGGTGGGGGTGGCGTGGCATCCGCGGCGCGCGGCAGGCGCTGGGGCAGCATCAGGTCGGCGAGGTCGATCTGCTCGCCTTCGCACATGGCCATGGCGCGCTCGAGGATGTTTTCCAGTTCGCGCACATTGCCGGGAAAGTCGTAGCTGTCCAGGGCCTGCTGTGCGGCCGGCAGCAGGCGGCCGGGATTGCCGCCGCTCTTGGCGGCGAGCTGGCGCAGGATGTAGCTGGCCAGCAGCGGCACGTCGCCGCGGCGTTCGCGCAGCGGCGGCACGCGCAGCTCGATCACGTTGATGCGGTAGAACAGGTCCTGGCGGAACTGGCCCTGCTCGACCAGCGCCGCGAGATTCTTGTGCGTGGCCGAAAGAATGCGCACGTCGACCGGGATTTCCTCGCGCGCGCCGATCGGGCGCACGGCCTTTTCCTGGATCGCGCGCAGCAGCTTCACCTGCATGTGCAGCGGCAGCTCGGCCACTTCGTCCAGGAACAGGGTGCCGCCGTTGGCGGCCTGGAACAGGCCTTCCTTGTCGCTCACCGCGCCGGTGAAGCTGCCCTTGCGGTGGCCGAAGAACTCGCTCTCCATCAGCTCGGACGGGATCGCGCCGCAGTTCACCGGCACGAACGGGCCGGCCGCGCGGGGGCCCTGCTCGTGGATCAGGCGCGCGACCAGCTCCTTGCCCACGCCGGATTCGCCGGCGATGTACACCGGCGCCTGGTTGCGCGCGAGCTTGCCGATGGTGGCGCGCACCTGCTGCATCGCGGGCGAGTCGCCGATCAGGCGGTCCGCGGCGTTGGGCGCCTTGGCGGCGCCGCCGCCGGCGCGCTTCTCTTCGGCCAGGCGCAGCGCGGTGCGCACCAGCTGGCGCAGCATCTGGATATCCACCGGCTTGGAGACGAAATCGAAGGCGCCGGCCTTCAGCGCGCTCACCGCGGCGTCGACATTGCCGTAGGCGGTGATCATCGCCACCGGCGTGTCCGGGTGCTTGGCCGCGATCAGCTCGATCACCTCGTGGCCGTTGCCGTCGGGCAGGCGCATGTCGGTGAAGCAGAGGTCGTAGGTACGCTCTTCCAGGGCGCGTCGCGCATCCGCCACCGTACCCACCGCATCGACCTGCAGGTCCATGCGACCCAGGGTGATGGTCAGCAGTTCGCGAATATCGCGCTCGTCGTCAATGACGAGGACGGTCTGTTGGCTCATGTCATCCAGCTGGGCGTCAGATGCGGGCTAGGATACCCGCCGCTTCCCCGAGGGGCAAAGCCTGCCGTCTTCACGCGTTTTCAGCGGCCCAGGCGGCGGTCGAAGAAGCGCCAGATCACCCGGTACGCGTCCTTCGATTCCGGCAGCTCCGGGTCGGAGAAGAAGGAGTGCCACATGCCCTCCCACAGGCGCAGCTCGGTGTCCACGCCGGCCCGGTCGAGCAGGGTCTGGCTGTGGATCACCGCGCTCATCGCCATGTCGCGCGTGCCGGAGATCAGCAGGGTGGGCGGGAATTTCGCCAGCAGCGCCGGCGCATTGGCCGGAAACACCAGCGGGTCGGCGGCGCTGGCGCCCTTGAAATAGGGCAGGTCGTCCAGCTTCAGCGGCGCGCTCGGCACCGGCTTGCCGTTGAGCGGCGCGGCCAGGTACACCGAGTCGCCATCGAGATTGCTCAGCCCCGCGCAGAACATGCCGATCGCGCCGGGCACCGGCACATGGTCGTGGATCAGCCGGGCCACCACTTCGCCGGTGAGCACGCCGCCGGCGGAGCAGCCGTAAATGCCTACGTCCGCAGGTTTGTACTGCTTGAGCAGCTCGCGATAGACCGCCACCACGTCGTCGGTGGCGGCGGGGAACACCTGCTCGGGGCCCTGGCGGTAATCGACGGTAATCACCTTCACGCGCCCCACGCCGGCGATGGGAATGGCCTCGACCAGCCCGCCGCTGTGCGCACCCCACAGGAAGGCGCCGCCGTGCAGGTTGATCAGCACGCGCTGCCGGTTCGCCGGCGCGACGCCCTGCGCCGGCAGCACCACGTCGACTTTCACGCCGGCGATGGTGTCGGCGGCGATCTTCACGGGATAGAGCTTCTGCATCCGCGCGGCGCGGTCGCTGTTCATGCGGTCGTAGAACGCGCGGCTCTGCTCGATCGGGGCCGTGATCGGCGGTGCCTTGTCACCTTCGGTGAGCATCTTCGGGAAAAATGCGCGCGATTCCGGCGAGGCGAAATGCGAGTACGGCACGCTGGCGCTGCCGAGGTTCACGCTGCCGTCGGGCCTGAAGCCCGCCGCGGACTGGGCGCAGGCGAGACCGGCGGCGCCCAGCAGCAAGGACGCGGCGAGGCAGGCAAGGCGGAAGCTGCGCATGGCGAGAGGTCCTTGGCGTGGGCTCATTTCGCGGTTTCGGGGACGCGCGGCGTCGGCGCGGGCTCGGCCTTGTTCCGCTGCAGGATCTCCTGCAGCTTCAGATACACGCCATTGGTCCAGCCGAAGCCGATCACGTTCTCGCTGTAGCCGGCGCTGACGCGCACGTCGGCATTGCCCTTGGCCATGTTGTACTTCTCGCGGATGGTGCCGTCGTCGGCGAGGCCGCGGTCCACCGTGGCGGTGAACTTGCCGGCGAGGCGGCGCGCGTCGTCGTGGAAGCCGTAGTCCTCCAGGCCCTTGATCGCCAGCCAGTTGGTCGGCGCCCAGCCGAACGGATCGTTCCACTGCACGCCGCTGGGCTGGTTGTCCATCGACAGGCCGCCGCGACGCTCGAACACCGCCAGCTTGCCGCGCACCGCCGCGGCCTGCTGCGGCGAGGCGGCGCCGGCCCACAGCGGATAGAAGGTGTTGATGTAGGGCGTGGGCGAGGACTTGCCGGCGACGAAGTCGTAGTCGCGATACATGCCGTCGCCGGCGCGCCACAGGTATTTGTCCATGGCCTGCTTGCGCGCGGCGGCGGCGTCGGTCCAGCGTTTCGCCTCGTCGCTCTTGCCCAGCTTCGTGGCGAAATCGGCCAGGTCCAGCTCGTAGCGATAGAGCAGGCTGTTGAGGTCTACCGAGGCGTAGTGATGCGTCGAACCGCCGAACGGGCCGAAGTGGAAATTGGTGTCGTAGCCCGATTCGCGCATGGCGCGATCGCCGCGATAGTAGTCGGCGGTCAGGCGGTAGCCGTCGTGCCAGTTGCCCAGGCAGACCTTGGACGCGCGCACGTCGCAGCTGTCCTTGGCGAGGCGCGCGGCCTCGGCGTCATCCGGTTGCTGCGCACCTTTCAGCAGATAGCCCGGGTCGTCCTTCGGATGCGCGCGCAGCCACTTGATCACCTTCACGTAGAAGTCGTCGCTGTTCTGCGCCTCCAGCACCGGCCCGTCGCCGAGGTCGTAGTAGCGGGCGAGCCCGGTGTCGCCGGCGCGGTGTTCCTCGCGCGTCCACACGTCGTGGTTGCGCACCGCCAGCGGGTAGGCGCCGGCCAGCCAGGCCTTGCGTTCGGCGTCGGAGGCGAAGGCGTCCGGATCGCCGAGCACGGTGGCCATCATCGCGGTGAGGAAGGGGGGCTGCGAGCGGCTGAGGTAATAGGTGCGGTTGGCATTGAGCACGGCGCCGTAGTGCTCCACCTCGAACAGCGCGTTGTCCACCATGTCGCGCGCCAGCTTGCCGCGCTGGTCGGCGGCCAGGCCCAGCACGATGAAATAGCTGTCCCAGCCGTACATTTCGTTGAAGAAGCCGCCGGGGACGACGTAGGGGTGGGGGAGGTAGAGCAGGCCTTGCGCGGGCAGCTTGGTGGCGTCGATGTCGCCGAGGCGCTGGATCGCGCGCGGGAGCGGGCGGATGTCGACGCCGCAGCGCTTGCCGATGTCGGCCAGCGTGGATGGCACCTTCATCTCGGCCGGCACGTAGAGCACCGGGTGGCCGGCGATCTTCGGGTCGGTGAGGGCGTTGCACTGGTCCTGCGAGCGGGTCAGCGTGGTCCAGGCCTGGTCGATGTAGGCGCGGGTTTTGGCGGGGTCGGGCGTTGCTGCCTGCGTGGCCGCGGCTGTGAAGATGGCCGCGAACAGAACGGCACGGAGCAAGTGGGGAGAGCGGGTCATGGGTGGGGTCCTCGCTTCGAGATTGCCTGTGTCCTCAGTCTTCAAACTTGAACCCTTCTCCCTCCGGGAGAAGGTGGCGGCAGCCGGATGAGGGTACGGCCGGAGCGGTGCACATCACGCTTGCGCTCCGCCCGTACCCTCACCCCCACCCCTCTCCCGGGGGGAGAGGGGCCCCGCGTTGCGGCACGCCCAAACGCTGCGATTGCTTTCCTCAACCTTCAAGTTGGAACCCTTCTCCCTCCGGCGACCCGAAGGTAGTCCCCGTGGGAGAGAAGGTGGCGGCAGCCGGATGAGGGTACGGCCGGAGCGGTGCACATCACTGTTGCGCTCCGCCCGTACCCTCACCCCAACCCCTCTCTCCCACAGGGACTACCTTCGGGTCGCCGAGGGGAGAGGGGCTAGTTCGCCCGCTCCGTACGGGTGAGCTTCGCCTTGCCATCCGCACCATGCTCGATGCGGATGTCATATTGCTTGCCGCGGTAATGCACACCCTGCAGCTTCAGCGATTTCCACGCCGGCGGCAGCACCGGCGCATACGCCTCGCTCAAGCCGTTGTCATCGATGCGCAGTCCGCTCAGCCCATACACGAAACTCTGCACGAAGCCAGCCGAAGTGGAGAGGATGTAACCGGCGTTGTTCGCCACGGTCTCGGTACGCACATTGAACGGCGGCTTGAGAAAGCCGGCCAGGTTGCGATGGATCCACTCGCCCGCGGTCTTGCCGTCGCCAAGCTCGGCGGCGCCCACCGCAAGCATCACCATCATCATTTCGTTCGGATCGTCGCCGTGCACCTTCAGCTCGTGCAGCTGGAAGTCGAAGTTGTTGCGGCGGATCTGCGGGGTCATCGGCAGGTCCAGGTTGGGATACATCAGCCAGATCAGCGACGAGCCCATCCAGGTGATCTTGTCGTGCGGCACCGAGGCGTCGAAGTCGAGATGGCGCTGATTGGCCTCGTCGAACGGGATATACATCTTGGCGACGATCTCGCCCCACTTCGGATCCGCCGCCTCGCCCACCTGCTTCGCCGCCTCCTGTGCGATGCGCAGCGCCTTGCTCGCCGCGGCATTGGTGAAGGAGTCGTTCGGCACGTCGTTGTAGGCCTCGTCGGGCGAGGTGACGTGGTGGATCTCGTAGCGGTCGTGCGCCTTGTCGTAGGTGACGCGGCTGACCCAGAACTCGGCCACCTCGCGGATCACCGGCCAGCCGTACTGCTTCAGCCAGGCCTCGTCGCCGGTGGCCTGGTAGTACTGCCATTGGGCGATCGCCACGTCGGCGTTGACATGGATCTCGCGGTACACGTCGTAGGCGAAGTGCGGCGTGTAGTCCTTGCCGGTCTCCGGGTCCGCCTCCCACGGATACATGGTGCCGCCGACGCCGTACTGCTTCGCTCGCTCGCGCGCCGGCTGCATGGTGCGGTGGCGGAACATCACGATCGGCTTGGCGCGCTCCGGATGCAGCAGGAGCAGGGCGGGGAACACCCAGGAGTCGCTGTCCCAGAACGCATGGCCGGCATAGCCCGGGGTCAGCGCGCAGGCGCCCATCGGCCAGGCGGTGCCGGTGGTGGAATTGGCCAGCAGGTAATAAAGGTCCGAATGCACGGCCTTCTGCACGGCCGGGTCGCCATCGACCACGATGTCCGCCTTCCACAGCTCGTGCCACGCGGCCTTGTGCGCCGCCAGCAACTGGTCGAAACCGGTCGCGCGCGCCTGCTTCGCCAGCGCGAGGGTGGCCTTGGCGTCGCCGCCCCAGCCCTGGCGCGACAGCGCGGCGTACTTGGTGAATGCGTAGGTGCGGCCCTTCTGCACGCGTGCCGTGACATTGAGCGAGATGCGGAACGGGGTCTTCTCCAGTTTCACGTCTTCGACGTTCAAGCCGGCCGGCAGGCTGACCGCGATGGCCTCGGCCATGTCCAGGCCCTGCTCGGCGCGGCCATCCAGCCACAGCGTGAGGTCCTTGGCATCGCCGTCATTGGCGACGATGCGCGTCACGCCGTGGTACCACACGGCGGCGCGGTCGGGCGTGGGCACGGGCTTGTTGTTGAGGTTCTGGCCGCTGGCGATCACCGACTCGATCATCTGGTCGCCGCTGAGCTTGCCGATCGGAAAGCGCGGGGCATGCTCGGACCACAGGCGGATCGGAAAGGTCAGCTGCACGCTGCCGTCGAACTGCGGCGTGATCGACAGGCGCGTCGCGGCGAGGTGGTGCGCATCCTGGCTGACGAACGTGGTGACCTTCACATCGGTGGACTTGTTGGCGTAGACGAAGCGGTAGCGCGTGGCCAGCGTGGCGTCGCGCAGGTCGAGCGTCTGTGCGTAGTCGGTGAAGATCTCCTTGCCCAGGCGGGTGGCGTTGAGCCAGCCGCCGCCAGGGTTGTAGTCGATCTCGCTCCAGCCCGGTATCGCCGCGGGGCGCGCGATATCGTCCTTGGCGTAGTCCATGAAGGCGACCATGTAGCCCATCGCCGGCTCGGTGCCGCGGGGCGAGGTCATGTTGGAGAAATAGCCGTTGGCGAGATAGCCGGGGAAGTAGCTGTCGAAGTCGGCCGAGCTGCCGGTGAGCACGAAGCTCGGATCGCTCCCGGCATCCTGCGCGGCGGCGGGGCCGGCGATGGCGAGCAGGAGCAGGCCGGCAAGGCCGGCGCGGCGAAAGCGATCTTTCATGGCTGGACCCATCATCGATTCCTTGCAGGCGTCATTCCGGCGCCAGGTCGGAGGGCGGGGGCAGGCTGCCCACGCGATCCGCCTCGCGCTTGAAGAAGAACAGGGCCACCAGCACCAGGCTCATCGGCACCAGCGAGAAATAGAACGCGTGGATGCCGCCGAAGCTGGCGAACACCACCGCGGTGATGCGCGAGCCCAGCGTGCCGCCCAGCGCGGAGAAGATCACGATCAGGCCGGTCATCGACGCATGCAGCGGCTTGGGCAGCGAGCTGAGCGCCACCGAATTGATCACCGGATAGATCGGCGCCATCAGCAGGCCGATCAGCGGCAGCAGATAGGCGGCCAGCGGCGCGCCGAACCAGCCGGCGTCGGCGCGCAGCATGCTGTGCTGCGCCAGCGGCAGGACCAGCAGCACCAGCACGCCCATGCCGATCACGCAAAGATTGAGCAAGGTATGCCAGGGCATGCGCCGCAGCACCTGGCCGGCGGCGATGCGGCCCAGCGCGGTGCAGCCGGCCAGGATGCTGGCCAGCTGGATGCTCATCGCATTGGGCAGGTGCAGGATCTCGTTGTTGAAGGTCGGCAGCCAGGTGCCGAAGCTCTGCTCGATCAGCACGTACAGGAAGGCCGAGATCAGGAACACGTTGACCAGCGGCCGCAGCATCAGCTTGAACATCGCCGCCGCCGAGCCGCCGAGCGACTCCATGCCGCCGGCATGCGCGGCCGATTCGTCCAGCTTCGAGCCGGCCAGCAGCACGAACACCAGCACGCACAGCACGGCCAGCAGCCAGTACACGCGGAACCACACCGGGTTGGCCGGATCGCCATGGTCGATGAAGGCGCTGAAGATCCAGCCGCTGAGCAGCACGCCCAGCATGAACAGGCCTTCGATCGTATTGGTGAGGCGGCCGTGCTCGGCGCGGTTGCGCGTCAGCAGGCCGATCGATGAATACACCGAGACCTTGGTCAGCGCGAAGGCGATGCCGACGCAGGTGAACAGCAGCTCGGTGGTATGGAAAGAGGGATACAGCGGCATCAGCGCGCAGGCACAGCCGACGATGGCCAGCGCGATCATCATCGCCCGGCGATAGCCGAGCAGCGGCAGAAAGGACGCGACCAGGAACGAGGTGACCGCGATCGGCAGGTCCTTGAACAGTTCCAGCAGGCTGGCCTGCGGTTTGTCGATGCCGAAGGTGTGGATGGTCTGCAGGATCACCGTGCCGACGCTGTTGAGCAGGATCGCGAAGATCATATAGATCAGCGTCAATGCAGCGATCATGCGGAATCGGTTCATGGCCACTCGCTTGCGGGTCGGTGGATGCATCCAGCGATGCAGTTCAAAAAACCGGCGGCCCGGGCTGTCGCGTGCCCGGACCGCCTTAGGGAAAAACCTGCTGCTTAGAAGTTGTACTTCACCTGGAAATTGACCTCGCGCCCTTCCAGCGGACGGGCCAGGATCACACCGTTGGAACCTGCCGCCGAACCGAAGATACGCGAGTTGCTTTCGGTCAGGCCCAGCTCGTTGGTCATGTTGGTGCCCTGCAGGCGCAGTTCCCAGTGGTCCTGCACATTCGCCACCACGCCGAAGTCGAGCGTGTCGTAGGAACCCAGCTGCTGCAGGCCGGACAGGTCCTGGGTATGCGCGCCGACGTGGGTATAGGTCACGAAGGCGGTGACATCGCCCCACGGGAACAGGAAGCGGTAGCTCGGCGTGAACATGTAGCGCACCTTCGGCTGGCGCTGCAGCTGCTTGCCGTTGATGAACGCGCAACCGTTGCCCGCCACCTGGTTGACGTAGGGGATGCAGGCCGAATAGTGCGAGTAGTGGCCGTCGAGATAATTGGCCACCACCGCCAGCTTCAGGTTGTCGATCGGCATCACCGCGCCGCTGAGGTTGATGCCCTTGGAGTCGGAGCCGTACAGCAGCGGCGAGCCGACCGGCGCGCCGGCCGCATTGGTCGGCTGGTACGGCAGGCCGTTGAACTGGCGGTGATACACGCTGATGTCGGCGTACAGCAGCTTGGACTGGTATTTGAAGCCGGCCTCGAAGTTCTGCACCTTCTGCAGCGGCGGCGTGTTGCCGGTGGTGTTGCCGCGCAGCGCGTTGTCGAAGTCGCCGAAGTGCACGCCCTTGTTGACGCGGCCGTACACGCTCATGTTGTCGGCCAGCGCGTAGTTCGCGCCGACCGTCCAGGAGGTGTGGGTCTTGTCGTACTTGGTGGTGGCGAAGGTGCCGTCGCACACCGGCACGGCGTTGTCATAGAGCGTGGCGTTGTTGCCGTCCAGGTTGACGTTGTGCAGGTTGCACACGTGCACGGTGGAGTCCTGGTTCTCCAGGCGGGCCGACACGTCGAAGATCCAGCGGTCGATCTTCCACACGTCGGACAGGTAGAACGCCTTGTTGGTGGAGGTGCCGTTCTCGGCGATGTTGTACGCGCCGTAGTCGAGGAAGCCCTGGTAGTCGGTGACCTGGTCGCCATTGGCGGCGACGACCTTGATCGGGCGCGCGTTCGGCGTGTTGGTCATCAGCATCTGGTTACCCAGCGCCCACTTGTCGTTCATCGTGTAGTGCGCCAGGTACAGGCCGGCGGTGAGCGTGTTGCCCTCGAACAGTTCCTTGCTGAGGCGGAAGTCGTTGTTGATGTTCTTCAGGCGCTTGTGGATGTACCACCAGCCCTGGTGGATCACGCTCTGGTTCGGGTCGACCACGCCGCCGCCGTTGATGTAGCTGGCGGTGGCGCCAGGGGTCAGCTTCAGGCCGCCCAGGTCGGTGGAATTGTTATAGAGCACGTTGTCGAGCGTGTCTGGATTGGAGCCGGAGAACAGGGCATTGGTATCCATGTCGCCCTGGTCGATCAGGAACTTGTCGGAGATGCTCCAGCCGCCGTCGAGGTCATAGTCGAAGTTGCCGCCGAAGAAGCGCATCTTCGCGCCGCGGCCGTTGGCCAGGTTGGCGCTGGTGCCGCCGCCCGGATAGCCCGGCAGGTTGACGTGCTGGATGTACTTGCTGTTGTAGGTGTCGGTGAGCGGATCGAAGCCCGGGTACGCCGAGAAATTGTCGCTGCCGCGCTGGAGCAGCGGGATCGGCGTGATGAACTGGTTGCGGTCGTTGAGCACGCGGGTCCACAGCACCAGCGAGCCTTTCTCCATGGTGTGCGACAAGGTGGCGGTGAACTGGCCGCCCTTGTCGGCGGCGAACTGCGGATCGCGCACGCCGTCAGACTTGCGCCAGAAACCGCCCACGCTGCCGAACCAGTCGTCGGCGACCTTGAAGCCGAGGAAGCCGTCGGTGCGCCACAGGCCTTCGTTGCCGTAGGTGACGCCGATGCTGCCGGACGGCTTGGCCGTGCCCTGCTTGAGCATGAAGTTGGCGGTGGCGCCGATCTGGCCGTCGCCGAACACCACGGACGGGCCGCCCTGCAGGATTTCCACGCGCTCGACGGTGTCGTCGAGGCGGAACATCGAGGTGGTTTCCATGAACGACAGCGTGGGCATGCCGTACAGCGGCGAGCCCATGATCTGCGTGGTGAAGTAGGGCGCGTCGCCGCCGCCCGGGAAGCCGGCGATCTCGATATTGGCGCCGGTCTGGCCGCCGGTGGATTCCGGCCACAGGCCGGGCGAGATCTTCAGCAGGTCCGCGGTGCTCTTCGGGTTGGCCTGCTTGATCGCCTCGGCATCGGCCGCGGTGATCGAATAGGCCGCATCGATTTTGCGGATGCCGCCGATGGTCGGCGTACCGGTGACCACCACCTGTTCCAGCGTCTTGGTGTCTTTCTTGCCCTGCGGCGGCGCGGGCGGCAGCGGCGCGGGCGGCGCCGGGTTCTGCTGCGCGGCGGCCGGCGCGCTGTTCTGCGTCGTGTCCTGGGCCTGCGCCGTGCCGAGCATAAGTGCCGTGGCGATGGCCGCGGCGAGCAACTGTCGAGTGATGCCTTGGCGATGCATGGTCAAACCTCCCCACCCATGATGTCGGGCTTTTATGTGGCGATATCGCTGGCCGCTTCCCCTGAGGCGGCGCGCGACGCTTCTTCACTGCTGATGAAATCCTCGATGCGGAACGCGCTCAGTCCGGGCAGCACGGTCTCGGCCTGGGCCAGCGCGGACGGCTGGCCGATGCCGACGGCGGCCATGCCGGCGGCGTGGATGCTGGCGACACCCGCGGCGGCGTCTTCCACGCCCAGGCAGGCGGCGGGCGCTACGCCCAGTCCGGCGGCCGCGGCCAGGAAGATCTCCGGGTCGGGCTTGGAGCGCTGGATGTGCGCGGCGTCCACGATGTAGTCGAACAGATGGGCGACGCCGAGCCGCTCCAGCAGCAGCGGCGCATTGCGGCTGGCCGAGGCCAGGCCGACTTTGAGGCCGGCCGCGCGCACCGCGGCGATCGCCGCGCGCGCGCCGGGCAGCAGCTGGTCCGGCCCGAAGCGCTGGATCTGTTCGCGGTAGTAGTCGTTCTTGCGCTCGCCGAGGGCGAGTTTTTCCTCGGCGCTGTACGCGCGGCCGGCGCGTTCGAGCAGGATGTCCAGCGAGCCCATGCGATCCACGCCCTTGAGGCGCTCGCCGATCGAGGCATCGAACGGCAGGCCCGCTTCCTGTGCCAGGCGCCGCCACGCGGCGTCGTGCACCACGGCGGTGTCGGCGATCACGCCGTCGAGATCGAAGATCACCGCCTGCAGCGCCGGCTGTGGCGCGCGGCGGTTGGGAATGGCGTCGGCGCGCGGCAGGCGCAGGGTCTGGCCGGCATGGATGGTGTGTTCGCGGCCGTCGTGGCGAAACGCCAGCGTGTCGCCGCGCAGCAGCGTGTAGCGCACGCCGGATGCATCCACTTCCACGCGCAGCTGCGCGCAGCCCCAGCGCAGGCCGAAGCGATAGCCGTGCCACGCGGCGGGCAGGCGCGGCGCCAGCGCCGGCTGGCCATCGATCGTGCGGAAACCGCCGAAGCCCCACACCAGCCCCAGCCAGCTGCCCGCCATCGCCGCCATGTGCACGCCGTGCGCGGCGTTGCCGTGCGAGTCGTCCAGGTCCACCCGCAGGCTGTCCTGGAAATAGCGCCAGGCCTTGGCGGCCAGGCCCACTTCCGCGGCGATCACGCCGAAGGTGGAGGCGGACAGGGTGGAGTCGTGCACGGTGACGCTTTCGTAGTAGTCGAAGTTGCGCCGCTTGGCCGCGCGCTCCACGCCGTCGCCGGCCAGCATCAGGGCGAGCAGGGTGTCGGCCTGCTTGCACACCTGGTGGCGATAGATGGTCAGCGGATGCAGGCGCAGCAGCAGCGGATGCTTGCCGTCGCCGGGCTTGGCCGCGAGGTGATCGGGCAGGCGCGGACGGTCCAGGAAGCCGTCGTCCTGCGGGAACACACCCAGGCGCGGATCTTCCGGCAGGTACATCGCCTCGGCGGCGCGGCGCCATTGCGCGACTTCGTCCTCGCCCAGGCCGATGCGCGCGCACAGCGCGCCATATTCCACCGGCGCGGCGCCGGCCATCCACAGCGCGGTGGCGGCCGCGTCGCGCAGGTGCCGCTGCGCCATGCGGTTGGTGTAGTGGTTGTTGTCGACCAGGGCGGAGTATTCGTCCGGCCCGGTCACTTCGTGGATGCAGAAGGCGTCGCCGCGACGCGCATTGAAGTGGCCGATGTCCAGCCACACGCGTGCGGTCTCGAACAGGATCTCGGCGCCGTGGTCGCGCAGGAAATCGGTGTCGCCGCTGGCGTCCACGTACAGGCTGATCGCCCAGGCGATCGCCGCATTGATGTGGTACTGCGCCGAGCCGCCGGGATAGTAGGCCGAGCACTCGTCGCCGCTGATCGTGCGCCAGGCGTACAGCGCGCCGCGCGGATGATTGAGTTCGCGCGCATGCCGGCGCGAGCGGTCGAGGATGCGGTGGCGGTACAGCAGCATGCCGCGCGCCAGCTCCGGCGCGACCGTGGCGAGCACCGGCAGGATGAAGGCCTCGGCATCCCAGAAGTAGTGGCCTTCGTAGCCCTCGCCGGTGAGGCCTTTCGCCGCCGCGCTGCCCTGGCCGTCGCGGCAGCTGGACTGGAACAGGTGGAACAGGTTGAAGCGCAGCGCCTGCTCGGTGGCGGCGTCGCCGTCGATGGCGAGGTCGGCGCCGTCCCACAGCGGAGCCAGCGCCTGGCGCTGGCGTTCCAGCAGGCCGGCGTAGCGCAGGTGGGCGGCGGCTTCGAGGATGCCGCGAGTGCGCGCGAGCAGTGCGTCGTCCGCATCGTCGCCGTGCGGCTCGGTCCAGGCATAGGCGACGTATTTCTCCAGCGTCACCGCCTGGCCCGGCGTCAGCATGCCGGTGTAGCTGTGCACCACGCCGTGCTGGGCGAGGTTGGCGAAGTGGCAGTCGAGGCCGCCGTCCTGCGCGCGATGCGCCTGCGCGCAGGCGAGGCGGATGCCGCTGTGCGTAGTCTGCTGGCGCACCCAGGCGAAGTCCGGTTCGGCCGCGGCGTCGACGGTGTGCAGGCCGCCGTCCAGGCGCGTGCCGATGCGCGGATCGTCGCCCTGTTCGGCGGCGTCGCGCGCAGTGCTGATCGCGGATTCCAGGGTGACCGGACCGGTGTAGTCCACCGAGCGCACGCGATAGCGCAGCGCCAGCAGGCCGGGTTCGTCCAGGCTCACGATGCGCTCGGCCTCGATCTCCAGCGTTTCGCCGGCCGGCGAACGCCAGCGCAGGAAGCGGCGGTAGCAGCCTTCGCGCAGATCGAGCCGGCGCTCGAAATCCAGCCATTCGCCCTCGGCCAGGCGCACCGGCACGTCGCCCAGGCGCAACTGGATGCGGGTGGCGTCGGCCACCGGGATGCGCGTGTCGGTGTGCGCGGCGAAGCCGGGAAAGCGCTCGTGGTACTCGATCGGAGTGCGTTCCCACGCCGCCGACAGGAAGCTCGCCTGGCTGGGGCTGTCGCCTTCTTCCAGGCCGCCGCGCACGCCCAGGGCGCCATTGGCCAGGGCGAACAGGCTTTCGTCCTGCGCGAAGCCGGCCGGGTCGGTGCCACGGCGGATCAGGGTCCAGGGATCGGTCATGCCCGTGCCCACCCCGGAGGTGGGCACGACATCGACGGCCGCGGCGGGCGCGGAGGCAAGGCGGTCGAGCATGTATTCCCCGGCAATCTTGTGATTGTTCTCGGCGGGGGCGCTCGGGCGCCTGCCGGTCCATTGGGGGCGGAGCTTCGCAGCAAATGATATCGATATCAAGATATCGATATCATTTGCTGCGGCGCAGAATCACGCGGCTTTGAGCCGGGCTGCCGCAGGCTCGCCGGCGCTACAGCGGGTAGGCCTGACGGGGCGGCGTCTCGGCCATCTGTTGGACGCATGGGGCGCAAATCGACACACTGCGCGTTGCTGCGGATGCATCCCCAGGAGCACAGCAATGGAACTGGCCGAGGCCCGGTCTTGAGTCGCAAACGAAAACCCGCCCGACCCGGGGCGCCGGCCAACCTCACCATGGCGGACCTGGCCAAGCTGGCCGGGGTATCCAAGATCACCGTCTCGCGCGCGCTCAGCGACAGTCCGCTGGTCAACCAGGAGACCCGCGAGCGCATCCAGGACCTGGCGCGCGAGCAGGGCTACAAGCTCAACGTCAGCGCGCGCAACCTGCGCCTGCGCCGCAGCCATACGGTGGCGGTGATCGTGGAGATGAAGCCCAGCAACGACCGCACCATGTTCGATCCGTATCCGCTGATGCTGCTGGGCGGCATCTCGCAGGAGCTCACCGCGGCCGGCTACAGCGTGCTGCTGACCACCCGCCAGGGCGCCAGCGCCGCGGCGGTGCAGGCGGCCGACGGCATGATCCTGCTCGGCCAGGGCGTGCGGCAGGACGCGGTGCGCCGCTTCGACAAGCTGGGCCTGCCGATGGTGGTGTGGGGCGCGCAGGGCGATCACGACGACCACGTGGTCGTCGGCAGCGACAACCGCCAGGGCGGGCGCGCGGTGGCCGCTCATTTCATCGGACTGGGACGGCGCAATCCGGTGTTCGTCGGCAACCCCGGGCATCCGGAAATCTTCGAGCGCCTGAGCGGCTTCGTGGATGCGCTGGCCGAGCACGGCGTGAAGCCGCTGCTGATCCGCCGCGACGAATTCACCCTCGCCTCCGGCATGGACGCGGTGCAGTCGCTGGCCGCGCGCCACGTGAGCTTCGACGCGTTGTTCGCCTGCAGCGACCTGCTGGCGATGGGCGCGGTGCGCGCGCTGGAGGAACTGGGCCGCCGCGTGCCGCGCGACGTTTCGGTGGTGGGCTACGACGACATGCCGCTGGCGGCCAGCTTCCAGCCGCCGCTGAGCTCAGTGCGCCAGGACTGGCAGGAAGGCGGCAGCCTGCTGGCGCGCAAGATGCTTGCGATGATCCGCGACGAGGCGGCGCAGTCCGAAGTGCTGCCGGTGAATCTGATCGTCCGCGCGACGTAGCGCGCCGTAGGTTGGGGTGAGCGCAGCGAACCCCAACGAACCTTGCAAGCAAACGGCACGTTCGATGAGCACGCCAACGGGATATGTCCGTTGGGGTTCGCTGCGCTCACCCCAACCTACGGCGCTACGGCGCTGCGATGGCATCGCTGCCCGGCACTCGCGCCGGCGGCGTCAGCACCAGGCGGAAGCAGCTGCCGCCGCCGGCGACGCGTACGTATTCCAGCGAGGACTGGTTGGCCTCGGCCATCTGGCGCGCCAGGTACAGGCCGAGTCCGGTGCCGTATTCGTGCGTCGTATAGAACGGTTCGAAAATCTGCGCGGCGACCTTCGGCGCGATGCCCGGGCCGCGATCGATCACTTCAAGAATCGGCACGCCATGCTCGCCATGGCGCGCCACCACCATCACCCGCGCCGGTTCGCCCGGCATGCGCCCATAGCGCAGCGCGTTCTGCACCAGGTTCCACACCACTTGCTGCAGCTGCTGCGGGTCGGCCACCGCGGCGACCGGTTCGCTGCCGTTGCTGATCACCCGCAGGGTGTCGTTGCCCAGGTCGTTGCCCTGGCGGTATTCGTCGACGAAGTTCTCGGCCCAGCGACCCAGGTCCAGCGTCTCCGGGCGCGAGCGCTCGCGCCGCGACAGCTGCAGGATGTTCTCGATGATGTCGTTCAGGCGCACGCAGTGGTTGTTAATGATCTCCACCATGCGCAGGTCGGTGCCGCCGAGGTCGCGCGATTCGGCCAGCAGCTGGGCCGAGTAGCGGATCGCCGCCAGCGGGTTGCGGATCTCGTGCGCGATCGAGGCGGACAGGCGGCCCAGCGAGCTGAGCGTCAGTTCTTCCGCGCGGCGCGAGACCAGCGAGGTGTCGTCGAGGAAGATCAGCACCAGGGCGTCGTCGTTCGGCGCCAGGCGGCTGAAGCGCGGGACCACTTCCGGCACGCCGTCGGCCAGCTGGGTGGCGGTTTCGTCGAGCTTGCCCGAGGTGGTCCAGTGGTACAGGCGACGCGACAGCTCGGGCGCGACGCGGCCGAGGTCGCGCTGGTCCGCACTGGGATTGCCCAGCAGCATCCACGCCGATTCGTTGATCTGGTGGATGTGGTTGGCGTCGTCGACCAGCATCACGCCGGTCTTCATGCGGCGGATGATCAGCTCGTTGACCTGGGCCAGGTTGGCCAGGTCGATGCTGCGCTGCTCGGCCAGCGCCTCGCTGGCGCGCAGCTGGCGGCTCAGCACGTAGCACAGCATGGTGATGGCGAAGTAGGCCAGGCCGAACAGCCCGGCCTCCAGCAGCTGGCGGTCGGCCACGCTGGCATCGCCCTGCGGGTTCAGCAGCGAGTGCCCGAGCATCCCTAAGGTGGCCAGCGCGGCGAAGAACAGCGCCAAGCGCAGCGGCAGCAGCAGCGCGCCGGCGGCCAGGTTCACCGCCAGCATCATGGCGATGCCGATGCGCGCGTCCTGCATGGCGCCGGTGGCCAGCACCGCGGCGACGATGTCGATCACCAGCGAGGCGGAGGTGACCAGCCGGGTCCACGGCATGGTGCGCCGGGTCAGCGCGGCGACCGCGATGGCGAAGCCCAGGAAGCACAGCGCGACCAGGCGCGCGGTGTCCGTGTCGTTCAGGTGCGGCCAGCCCAGCGCGGGCGGGCTGAAGGCCAGGCCGGCATAGACCAGCGCCTGCGCCAGCCGGAAATAGTTGAGGAAGAACAGCTCGTGGCGCACGGCCTCGGTGGCGGCGCGGGAGGGGGCGAAGGCGGGCGGCGCGGTATGGGGCACGGGGCCTGGCACTCTCGGCGGTCGGGTCGGCCGGCAGTATAGGTGCGACTTGCATCAATCCTCAGTTCTCGCGCCTAAGTCCTTCTCCCTCCGGGAGAAGGTGGCGGCAGCCGGATGAGGGTGCGGGCGGAGCGGTGCGCATCACTCTTGCGCTCCGCCCGCACCCTCACCCCAACCCCTCTCCCGAGGGGAGAGGGGCTTTTACATTGCCATCCCGCCCGCCTTCCGCGAAAATACCGGGCCGTATTGCGCGGTTTTCGTCATGTCGAGGCATGGCGGCAGCGCACTGCATCCTGGCAGCGCCTGCATTCGACGCCGTCGCCGTCCGTCCCCCTCAAGCCCGTCCGGTCCTCCCCGCACGGGTGCCATGTTTTCCCCCGTTCGCTCGAGGTATCGAATGAATTTCCACGAGTACCAGGCCAAAGAACTGTTCGCGAAGTACGGCATCGCCGTGCCCCCGGGCAAGGTCGCCAACTCTCCCGATGCCGCTGTCGACGCCGCCAAGCACCTTGGTGGTTCGCAGTGGATGGTCAAAGCTCAGATCCACGCAGGCGGCCGCGGCAAGGCCGGCGGCGTGAAGTTCTGCAAGAGCCTCGATGACGTGCGCGCAGCGGCCAAGGGCATGCTGGGCACCAACATGGAGACCTACCAGTCCGCCGGCCGTGCGCTGCCGGTGAACCTGGTGCTGGTCACCGACGCCACCAACATCGCCAAGGAGCTGTACCTGTCGATCCTGGTGGACCGCGACACCAAGTCCGTGTCCTTCATCGCCTCCAAGCACGGCGGCGTGGACATCGAGCAGGTCGCCAAGGACACCCCGGAAGACATCCACACCATCGTGGTGGACTTCGTCGAGGGCCTGCAGCCGTACCAGTGCCGCCAGCTCGGCTTCGCCATGGACCTCAACGCCAAGCAGGTCGGCCAGCTGACCAAGATCATGCTGGGCCTGTACCAGCTGTTCAACGAGAAGGACCTGGCCCTGGTCGAGCTCAACCCGCTCGCCATCCTCGAGGACGGCAACCTGGCCGCGCTCGACGGCAAGGTCAATTCCGACGACAACGCCGAGTTCCGCCACGCCGACCTGGCCGCCATGCGCGACCTGAGCCAGGAAGACGCGGCCGAGGCGGCTGCCGTGCAGCACAACCTCAACTACGTGACCATGGACGGCACCATCGGCTGCATGGTCAACGGCGCGGGCCTGGCCATGGCCACCATGGACGTGATCAAGCTGGCGGGCGGCGAGCCGGCCAACTTCCTCGACGTCGGCGGCGGCGCCACCAAGGAGCGCGTGACCGAGGCGTTCAAGCTGATCACCTCCTCCGACAAGGTGAAGGCCATCCTGGTCAACATCTTCGGCGGCATCGTTCGTTGCGACATGATCGCCGAGGGCATCATCGCGGCCGTGAAGGAAGTGGGCCTGAAGATCCCCGTGGTGGTGCGCCTGCAGGGCACCAACGTGGAGCTGGGCCGCGAGCTGCTGGCCAACTCCGGCCTGGCGATCACGCCGGCCGACGATCTCAACGACGCGGCGCAGAAAGCCGTGGCCGCCGCGAAGTGAGGAGCAATCGAGCATGAGCGTTCTCGTCAACAAGAACACCAAGGTGATCGTGCAGGGCTTCACCGGCCAGCAGGGCACCTTCCACGCGCAGCAGGCGCTGGACTACGGCACCAAGGTCGTCGGCGGCGTCACCCCGGGCAAGGGCGGCAGCGAGCACATCGGCCTGCCGGTCTTCAACAGCGTGGCCGAAGCGGTCGACGATACCGGCGCCGACGCGTCGGTGATCTTCGTGCCGCCGCCGTTCGCGGCCGACTCGATCCTCGAGGCGATCGACGCGGGCATCAAGGTCATCGTGGCGATCACCGAGGGCATCCCGGTGCTGGACATGCTGCGCGTCAAGAACGTGCTGGCGCAGCATCCGGAAACCGTGCTGATCGGCCCGAACTGCCCCGGCATCATCACCCCGGGCGAGTGCAAGATCGGCATCATGCCGGGCCATATCCACAAGCCGGGCAAGGTCGGCATCGTGTCGCGCTCCGGCACGCTGACCTATGAAGCCGTGTTCCAGACCACCAACGAAGGCCTGGGCCAGTCCACCTGCATCGGCATCGGCGGCGACCCGATCAATGGCCTGAACTTCATCGACTGCCTGAAGCTGTTCCAGGACGACCCGCAGACCGAAGGCATCATCATGGTCGGCGAGATCGGCGGCAGCGCCGAGGAAGACGCCGCCGAGTTCATCGGCGAGTACGTGACCAAGCCGGTGGTGTCCTTCATCGCCGGCGCCTCGGCTCCGGCCGGCAAGCGCATGGGCCACGCCGGCGCGATCATCTCCGGCGGCAAGGGCACGGCCGCGGCGAAGTTCGCCGCGCTGGAGAAGGCGGGCGTCACCACGGTGAAGTCCCCGGCCGACCTGGGCAAGACCCTGGCGGGCCTGCTGAAGAAGTAAGCCTTCCGGTTCCCGGAAGTCCGGAGAAGGCCGCGGCGATCCCGCGGCCTTCTTCGTTTTGCGACAGCGCTTGCGACGATTCCGCGACAGCCCCGGCCGCGACAGGATTTGACTAAACGTTTGGTTCGGGTCTACACATAGCGCCGCGCACGCCCGGGACGGCGGTCAGGCATCGGTCGGTACGGCCCGGACAGCACTCGCATCGCTCACGAACCTCAGGGGGTCGCCATGAAGCGTTGGCAGCAGCTGTGTTCCGCCTTGATCCTCGCCGGAGCCGCTTCCGCGGCGCCCGCCGCCGTCTACAACAACGGCACCGCGACGGCGACCTTCACCGTCTCGCTCACGCTGCAGGCCAATTGCAGCATCACCGCCAATCCGCTCGCCTTCGGCACCACCGGCGTGCTGGGCACGGCGATCAACCAGCAGACCACGGTGGCGGTGACCTGCACCAACACCACGCCCTACAACGTCGGGCTGGATGCGGGCGGAGTGAGCGGGTCCACCGTTTCCGCCCGCCTGATGGCCGGCACCACCACCGGCAATACCGGCACGACGGTCGGCTTCCAGCTCTACCAGGACTCCGGCCACGGCACGGTCTGGGGCAATACGCAGGGTACGGACACCGTCGCAGGCACCGGCAACGGCTCGGCCCAGTCGATCAACGTCTACGGCCAGGTGCCCGTCCAGGCCACGCCGAAGCCGGACACCTACCAGGCCACCGTCACCGCCACGGTCTATTTCTGAGGCCATGCGACGCCTGGCGGCGGTCGCGCTGGCTCTGGGCTGCGCGCTGGCGGCGCGCGCCTCCTCGTTGCAGATCTCGCCGGTGCTGGTGGAATTGATGCCGGGGCAGGGCGCCTCGGCGATGACCCTGCGCAATCCCGGCAAGGAGCCGATCTACGGCCAGGTGCGGGTGTTCCGCTGGGACCAGTCGGCGGACGAGGACCAGCTGGAACCGAGCGACGAACTGGTGGCCAGCCCGCCGCTGATCCGCATCGAGCCGCAGGGCGAGCAGCTGGTGCGGCTGGTGCGCCGCGACGCCGCCGCGGTGACGGCGGAGCGCAACTACCGCGTGCTGGTCGACGAGGTGCCCAGTCTGGATGCGGCGCCCGGCAACGGCGTCAACATCCGCCTGCGCTATTCGGTGCCGGTATTCGTCGAGCCGCCCGGCCCGCCGGGCCTGCCGCAGCTGAGCTGGGAACTGCGCCGCGCCGGGACGCAATGGCAGCTGCGCGTGAGCAATACCGGCCACCGCCGCGCCCAGCTCGCCGCCGTGCAGGTGATCGGCGCCGACGGCGTCGCCCATGAGATCAACCGAGGCTTGCTGGGCTACGTGCTGGCGGGGAGGACGCGGCAATGGACGATCGCGCTGGACGAAGACATCGCGGCCCACGGGCCGCTGAAGCTACGCGCCAACCTCAACGCCCAGCCCATCGAGACGGTGCTGAGCGTTCCCGCGCGGCCATGACGCATGGCCCGCGCGCGCTGCCCCGCTGCGACGGCGCCAGGCGATGAGCGGCGGGCCGGCCTGGGCCGCTGCCTGCTGCTGTGCGCGCTGGCCGCGGCGCTGCCGGCACGTGCCGACGAGCTGGCGATCCCGGCCGCGCTGGACATGGCGCAGCCGCAGGAGGTCTTTCTCGAGGTGATCCTCAACGGCCAGCCCAGCGGACGGATCCTGCGCTTCCGCGCCACCGGCGGCCGGCTCGCCTGCGACGCCGCCGAGCTGGCCACGCTGGGGCTGGATCCGGCGCGCCTGGGCGGTACCGGCGAGGCGCGCCTGGACGAGCTGCCCGGCCTGTCCTATCGCTACGACGCGGCCGCGCAGCGGGTGGAGCTGAGCGTCGACGACAGCCTGCGCCTGCCGTTCCTCGCCGACGCGCGGCAGCTCGCGCGCACGGCGCCGGCGCAGAGCGGGCGCGGCCTGGTGCTCAACTACGATGCCTATGCGCAGAGCGGTGCCGGTTCGCGTTTCGCGCTGTGGTCGCAGCTGCGCTACTTCGCGCCGTCGGGCGTGTTCGACCACACCGGCACCTGGTACGACGGCGACGGCCAGCACCGCTATGTGCGCTATGACACCGCGTGGACGCGCTCGGACCCGGCCAGCATGCGCGTGCTGCAGATCGGCGACGGCATCACCTCGGCGCTGAACTGGTCGCGCCCCGTGCGCTTCGCCGGCGTGCAGTGGCGCAGCGATTTCGGCCTGCGCCCGGACCTGATCACCTTCCCGCTGCCGTCGCTCGGCGGCTCCGCCGCGGTGCCCTCGGCGGTGGACCTGTACGTCAACAACGTGCGGCGCGCCAGCGTGGATGTGCCCAGCGGCCCGTTCGTGCTCAACCAGGCGCCCGGCATCACCGGCGCCGGCCAGGCCACCCTGGTCACGCGCGATGCGCTGGGCCGCACGGTGACCACCGCGCTGCCGCTGTACATCGATGCGCGCATGCTGGCCGCGGGACTGGACAGCTATGGCGTGGAAGCCGGCTTCGTGCGGCGGCGCTATGGGCTGGCCTCGTTCGATTACGCCGGCCATCCGTCGGCGAGCGGCTCCTGGCGGCACGGCCTGAGCGATGCGCTGACCGTGGAGCTGCACGGCGAGGCCAGCGCCGGCCTGGCCAATGCCGGCGGCGGCGCCCTGGTGCGGCTGGGCCAGGCCGGCGTGCTGAGCGGTTCGCTGGCGCTGAGCGGCGGCCGCGAGTCGGGACGCCAGGCCAGCCTCGGCTACCAGTGGATCCGTCCCGAACTGGCGCTCGACGCGGAACTGACCGAACGCAGCAGCGGCTATGCCGATCTCGCCGCACGCGAAGGCGCGCCCGCGCCGCGGCGGCTGGCGCGGTTCACCGTCTCGGTGCCGTTCGCGCCCGGCCATAACCTCGCGCTGAGTTACATCGGCCTGCGTTCGCCCGGGGCGCCCGCTTCGCGCATCGGTGCGCTGACCTGGTTCTACGCGATGACGCGTCGGATCTCGCTCAACCTCAGCGCCTACCGCGACTTCGCGCGGTCTTCCGCCAGCGGCGCCTTCCTCACCCTCAACCTGGCGCTGGACGATCGCATCACCGCCAGCGCGCTCGGCGGCAGCCAGGGCGGCCAGCCGTATCGCAACCTGCAGGCGCTGCGCCCGGCCGACTACGGCGGCGGCTGGGGCTGGGGCGTGCAGGACGGGCGCAGCGGCGACCTGCGCTTCCGCCAGGCGCAGCTGCAATACCTCGGCAGCGCCGGCCAGCTCACCGCGCTGGTGCAGGACACCGACGGCCATCGCAGCGCTTCGCTCGATGCCTACGGCGCGCTGGTGTGGATGGACGGCAGCCTGCAGCCCGCACGGCGCATCTACGACGGCTTCGCGCTGGTCTCGACCGACGGCGTGGCGGACGTGCCGGTGCTGCACGAGAACCGTCCGATCGGCCGCACCGATGCGGGCGGCCACCTGCTGGTGCCGGATATCAACGCCTATCAGTCCAACCAGCTGTCGATCGACAGCCTGGCGCTGCCGGCGGACACGCGGGTGGACATCGTCGCCCAGGACGTCGTGCCGCAGGCGCGCTCGGGCGTGCTGGCGCGCTTCCCGCTGTCGCGTTATGCGGCGGCCTCGATCGCGCTGGCGGACGAAGCCGGGCAGCCGCTGCCACCGGGCACGCGCGTGCGTCTCGCCGACGGCGCTGCCGACACCGTGGTGGGCTATGACGGGCTTACCTTCGTCAGCGGCTTGCGCGAACACAACCGGCTCGACCTCGAAGGCGACGGTTGGCATTGCAGCGTCGCGTTCGACTACCGCCGTCCGGCCGACGGCTCGCTGCCGCGGATCGGCCCGCTGACCTGCCCCAGGCGCGCGGAGGCGGCGCGATGATCCGCTGGCTCGCCCTGCTGCTGTTGGCCGGCGCGCTCGCCTGGTGCGGCCCGGTGCAGGCGCAGACCTGCACCGCCACGCCCAGCAATCTCGATTTCGGCAACGTCAACCCGATCGCCGGCGCCGCCGTGGCGCGCAGCGGCACTATCAACATCACCTGCAACTGGACGCTGATCTCGCTGCAGCCCAATGCGCAGGTCTGCCTCAACCTGAGCACCGCCACGACGCGTGCGCTGGCCAATGGCGCGAACACCATCCAGTACAACCTCTACCAGGACGCCGGCAACACGCAGCTCTGGGGTTCCACCAGCAGCGGCAACACGCCGATCTCGGTGTCCATCGCCAAGCCGCTGATCGGCACCACGGGCAATGCTACGGTGAACTTCTACGGGCAGATCACCGCCGGGCAGACCACCATCCCCACTAGCGGCAACGCCAGCACGGTGTACAGCCAGAGCTTCAACGCGGAGACGGTGCTGGCCTATGGCTACTACCTGCTGGTGGCGCCCAGCTGCGCCTCGCTGGCTTCGGCCGGCAGCTTTCCTTTCACGGTCAGCGCGACGGTGACCAACAACTGCACGATCGGCGCGACCAACCTCAGCTTCGGCACCGCCGGCGTGATCGGCGCGGGCATCAATGCGCTGAGCAGCCTCAGCGTGACCTGCACCAACGGCGACGCCTGGCGCATCTCGCTCAACGGCGGCGGCAGCGGCGACGCGGCGGCGCGGGTGATGCAGCGCACCGGCGGAGGAGGTTCGGTCGGCTACCAGCTGTACACCGACGGCGCGCGTTCCCAGCCATGGGGCGACGGCAGCGGCGGCACCACGCGCGTCACCGGCACGGGCACCGGCCTGGCGCAGGCGGTGACGGTCTACGGCCGCGTGCCGTCGCAGGCGACGCCGATGCCGGGGAATTACAGCGATACGGTGATGGCGACGATCGAGTTCTGAGCGCGATCAGAAGATCACTTCCCAGTACGCGGGCTGGGGCTTGAACTTGACGGCCGGCGGACGCCGGTCGTCGTTCGGCTGCACGCGGTACGGTGCATCGAAAGTGCAGCTGACGGCCGGCGGCGCCGGTTCGCGGTCGCGCCGGTCGACGCGGCAGCTCTCCTTGATGGTGAGGCTGACCTCGAGCGGGGCGGTGGCGACGGCGGCGTGAGCGGTGAGCGGCAGCAGGGCGGCGAGCAGGAGCGGACGGTACATGCGACGGGGGAGTGGGCGGGCTTCCCCTTCCTAGTCGACCGGCTCGCCGCTTTTCTTTAATCGCGCTGACGCAAGGCCTTGGCGGCGCCGGCCAGCAGGGCGCCGGTCAGGCGTTCCAGCGTGGTCGAACGCACCGACCAGTGCTGCCAGTACAGCGGCACGTCCAGCCAGCGCCCCGGCGCGATCGCCTGCACGATGCCCTCGCGCAGCGGCTTGTGCAGCATCGATTCGGGCGCCATGCACCAGCCCAGGTCCAGCCCGGCGGCGTCGACGAAGCCGGTGGAGGAGGGCAGGTAATGCGTCGGCGGATCGAGCCGCGCACGGGTGATCTTGCGCACGAAGCGCCGCTGCAGCGCGTCCTTGCGGTTGAACACCACCATCGGCGCGCGACCCAGCGCGGCGGCGTCCAGGCCATGGGCGAAGTGCCGCGCGACGAAGGCCGGCGAGGCGATCGGCAGATAGCGCATCGCACCGAGCGGGCGCACCGTGCAGCCCTGCACCGGGTGCGCATCGGCGGTGATCGCGCCAAGCACGCTGCCGTCGCGCAGCAGGTCCAGCGAATGGTCCTGGTCTTCCACCCGCACGTCGAACAGCAGGCCATGCCGGCCGTGCAGCATGGCCAGCGCACCGAGGAACCAGGTGGCCAGCGAGTCGGCGTTCACCGCGATCGCCAGCGTGGTCGGCGCCTGCTCCGCCGCGCGCTCCACCGCGAAGGCCTGCAGCGTTTCCGCTTCCAGCAGTTGCATCTGCTGCACGCTGCGCAGCAGTTGCTCGCCTGCCGCGGTGGCGCGGCAGGGCGCCTGGCGCAGGATCAGCACCTGGCCAAGCCGGTCCTCCAGCGCTTTGATGCGCTGGGAGATCGCCGAAGGCGTCACCGACAGGCGCCGCGCGGCGCCTTCGAAGCTGCCTTCGCCGAGCACGGCGGCGAAGGCGGAGAGCTGGGGGTTGAGCAGGGTCATGGCGGCGCCCGCGATGAAGAAAATCTTATCCATGATAAGTCGATTTAGTTTTGCTTAAAGACGGATGTGTCGCATCCTGGATGGACTCAGTCTTCGAGCATGAATCCTTCTCCCTCCGGGAGAAGGTGGCGGCAGCCGGATGAGGGTTCGGGCGGAGCGGTGCACATCACGCTTGCGCTCCGCCCGTACCCTCACCCCTACCCCTCTCCCGGAGGGAGAGGGGATCACCTCACGTTTTCAATTGGAACCCCTCTCCCGGAGGGAGAGGGGCTTCACGCTGCTGCACGTCGCGCGCTTCCCCTTTATCGAAATCCAGCAGGTAACCCCGTGCAGACTTCCGCTTACCTTGCCGGCCTCGCCGCCGGCGCGGGCCTGATCATCGCCATCGGCGCGCAGAACGCCTTCGTGCTGCGCCAGGGCCTGCAGCGCCGGCATGTCGGGCCGGTGGTGCTGGTGTGCATCGTGGCCGACATGGCGCTGATCCTGCTCGGCGTGGCCGGCATGGGTCTGCTGGTGAAGCAGATGCCCGGACTGCTGCAGGTGCTGCGCTATGCGGGCGCGGCCTTCCTGGCCGCCTATGGCGCGCTGGCGCTGCGGCGCGCGTGGAACGGGGAGAGCGGGCTGCAACCTTCGGAAGAGGGCTCGGCGGGTCGCCGCCGCGCGCTGCTGGCGTGCCTCGCCTTCACCCTGCTCAATCCGCACGTGTACCTGGACACGGTGGTGCTGCTCGGCAGCCTGTCGACGCATTACGAAGGCGCGGGCCGCTGGTCCTTCGCCCGCGGCGCCTGCACCGCCAGCGCGCTGTGGTTTACCGCGCTGGGCTATGGCGCGCGCGCCTTGCTGCCGGTGTTCCGCAGTCCGCTGGCGTGGCGGGTGTTCGACGTGCTGATCGCCGCTTTCATGTTCGTCCTGGCGGCCGCGCTGCTGCTGCAGCCACTGGGTTGATCGGCGTGGGTTGACCAGCGTGGGTTGATCCGCTCCTGCGGGAAAGGGCTGCGAGTATCATTGGCGGCCCATTCCCCGTGGATTCCCAGGCATGACCACCCTGCGCCTCGCCCTCGCCCAGTTCGACTTTCCGGTAGGGGCGGTCGCCGCCAATGCGGCCCGCGTGGGCGACCTGCTGGCGCAGGCGCGCGACGGCGGCGCGGACCTGGTGGTGTATCCCGAGCTGACCCTGAGCGGCTATCCGCCGGAGGACCTGCTGCTGCGCCCCAGCTTCCTGGCCGCCTGCGACAGCGAGCTGAGCGCGCTGGCCGCCGCCACCAACGGCGTGGCCGCGCTGGTCGGCCATCCGCACAGCGAGGGCGAGGTCTACAACGCCGCCAGCCTGCTGCGCCAGGGACGCGTCGAACTGACCGCGCACAAGCAGGCGCTGCCGAACTACGGCGTGTTCGACGACAAGCGCTATTTCCGCCCTGGCCACGAAACCGCGGTGGCGACCATCGAAGGCGTGACGGTCGGCCTGCTGATCTGCGAGGACATCTGGCAGCCCGAGCCCGCCGCGCAGGCGGCCCGCGCCGGCGCCGAGCTGATCGTGGTGATCAATGCCTCGCCCTGGGACGGCGCCAAGCAGGCCGAGCGCGAAGCCGTGCTGCGCGCCCGCGCGCAGGAAACCGGCTGCGCGCTGATCTATCTCAACCTGGTCGGCGGCCAGGACGAAGTCGTCTACGACGGCGGCAGCCTGCTGGTGAACGGCGACGGCAGCGTCGCCGCGCGTGCGCCGGCCTTCGTCGAAGCGCTGCTGTGGGCCGATTTCGACGCCGCCACGCGCACGCTGCGCGCGGACGCCTGGCCCGCCATGCAGGACGACGCGCCGGAAGCAACGCTGTACGCCGCGCTGGTGCGCGGCATCCGCGACTACATCGAGAAGAACGGCTTCGGCGGCGTGCTGCTGGGCCTGTCCGGCGGCATCGATTCCGCGCTGACCCTGGCCCTGGCGGTGGATGCACTCGGCCCGCAACGCGTCACCGCGGTGATGATGCCCTCGCGCTACACCTCGCAGCTGTCGCTGGACGGCGCGCGCGCGCAGGCCGAGCAGCTCGGCGTCGAGTACCACATCATCTCGATCGAGCAGACCTTCCAGAGCTTCATCGAGGCGCTGACGCCGGCCTTCGCCGGCAAGCCGGCGGACCTCACCGAGGAGAACCTGCAGTCGCGCACCCGTGGCGCGATGCTGATGGCGCTGAGCAACAAGCACGGCCGCCTGCTGCTGGCCACCGGCAACAAGAGCGAGATGGCGGTGGGCTACGCCACGCTGTACGGCGACATGTGCGGCGCTTATGCGCCGCTGAAGGACGTCTACAAGACCGTGGTGTACCGCCTGTCGCGCTGGCGCAACGCGCATGCGGAGCGCTTCGGCGGCGGCGAGGTGATCCCGCCGGCGGTGATCGAACGTCCGCCCTCGGCCGAGCTGCGCGACAACCAGACCGACCAGGATTCGCTGCCGCCGTACGACGAACTCGATGCGATCCTGGAGCGCTTCATCGAAGGCGAGCAGTCGCAGGCGGAAATCGCCGCGCAGGGTTTCCACTGCGACACCGTGCGCCGCGTGGTGCGGCTGGTGCTGCTCAACGAGTTCAAGCGCCGGCAGTCGGCGCCGGGGCCGCGCGTGACCACGCGTGCGTTCGGGCGCGAGCGGCGTTATCCGATTACATCCGGGTGGCGGTGAGCGTTTTATCCCAACTGATGTCACGGTTCGGCGCATTGCGCTTGACAGTGCACCGCCGTGTTTGGAACGATCCGCGCCCTTCCGGAAATGGAGGTGCGCCATGAATGTCATCGCCTCACGCAAGCCCGCCGTCGCCACTGCAGCGCAGATCGCCGCCTGCTGAGCCGGTCCACCGGTTTCTTCTCTCGCTGGACTGTCTACCTGGTCCGTTCTGACGGCCGCGCTTGCGGCCCCGCATCCGTACCCGAGCCCTAAGGTTCGGGCGATCCGGCATGTCCTGACGCTGCCCGCGTCGGGACGAGACTGAGTACCCCACACATGACCATGCATGACCGCACGGCGCTGAGCCGTGTCTCCGCCTATCTGCGCGCCCGCATCGCGCTGCAGAAGGACCACCGCTGCCTCGATGCATTCCATATCACCCTCGATGCGGCCAGCAACGAGCCCGGCTGGAACTACGCCACGCCGGTGGACGATGCGACACCGGGCCCCGCCGACATCGCCGCGCTGGTCGACCTGTTCGAGCGCAGGCAGCGCACGCCGCGCCTGGAATACCTGCACGAACTGGCGCCGGAGGTGCTGCCGCGCCTGCTCGAAGCTGGCTTCTTCCGCGAGGAGCCGCTGGCCCTGATGACCTGCACGCGCGACAGCCTGGCCGCCGACGGCGACCTCGATGGCGTGGAGTGGCTATTGGCCGAACGCGAGCACGAACTGCACGCTGCAGCCCAGGTGCAGAACGCCGCCTACGGCGTGCCGGCCACCTGCGAGGCCGACGTGGAGCGGCTGGCCGGCGTGGTGGAACAGGGCGGCGTGGTCGCCCTGGCCCGCTGCCGCGATGGCGGCGGCGCGCTCGGCGCCGGCCTGTACTCGCCGCCGCTGGAGGGCGTCACCGAGATCGCGGCGATCGGCGTGCGCGAGGATGCGCGCGGCCGCGGCATCGGCGGCGCGGTCACCGCGCTGCTGGCCGATCATGCCTTCGTGCAGGGCGTGTGCTTCCCGTTCCTGATGACGGCATCGGGCAACGAGAACCGCGTGTACGCGCGGGCCGGGTTCCATCGCTTCGGCGAATTGATCGGCGTAACGCGGTAATGGGCCGTGCAAACGAAAACGCCACGGCGCGGGCCGTGGCGTTTTCGGATGCGAAGCGAGTGCCTTGCGTCAATGGTGTCCGGAGAACGGCACCATCTTGCGCAGCGTCGACGGGGCGTGCGGCCACTTCTCGTCGGTCAGGTAGGGGTGGTCCGGATAGTTCAGGGCCAGCACCTTGCGGGTCTGCTCGGCCAGCTGGGGCCGCTCCAGGCCGATGTAGCTGCGGGTGAGGATGGCCAGCGCGTCGCCGGTCTGCGGCGCCTGCTGGTAATGCTCGATCACGTACTGGGCGCGGTCGGCCGAGGCGATGAAGGCCTTCCGGCGCAGGTAGAACTCGGCCACGTTGATCTCGAACTGGGCCAGCACGTTGCGCAGGTAGATCATGCGCTGGCGGGCGTCGGCCGCGTAGGCGCTGTCCGGGAAGCGGCGGGTCAGCTCGGAGAAGTCGTCGAAGGCCTGCAGGTTGTAGCCCTGGTCGCGGCGGGCCTGGGTCTCGGTGCGCTGGAACACGCGCTCGATGAAGCCGCCGGTGCGGTCGAAATTGATCAGGCCGCGCAGGTAATAGGCATAATCCACATGCTTATGGGTCGGATACGTCTTGATGAAGCGGTTGACCGTGGAATAGGCGTCGTCCGGCTGGTTGTCCTTGTACTGCGAGTAGGCCAGGTCAAGCTGGGCCTGTTCGTTGAAGTCGCCGGACGGGAAGCGCGCGATCAGTCGCTGGTAGGCCTTGGTGGCCGCGGCGTAGTCCGCATGGACCAGGGAGTCGTGCGCGGTGGTGTACAGCTTGTCCACCGGCATCGTGTCGATGGTGTCCTTCTTGCTCCGGAACATGGAGCAGGCACTCATCGAGGCGACGACGGCGAGCACGATCAGTACTTTACAGAGCTGCAGCTTGGTTACGCGCATGGGAAAGGGTTCAGATGTTTGATCGAAAAGGGATGATAGCCGAAACCACCGGAAACCCGGGCGGCCGGCCATGACGACGATCCGCCATGAGGCCACCGTGCCGCTGTCGGCAGCAGGGTGGCGCTTCGACCGGGCCTTGGCCGAGATGTTCCCGGAATACTCGCGATCGCGCCTCACCGCCTGGGTCAAGGCCGGCGCGGTCACCCTGGACGGCGCCGTGGCGCCGCCGCGGCAGCTGCTGCGGGGCGGAGAGCAGGTGCGGCTGGAGGCCGTGCTGGAGGCCGAGGTCGAGCTGGAGCCGGAAGATATTGCGCTGGAGGTGGTCCACCAGGACGAGCACGTGCTGGTGCTGAACAAGCCCGCCGGCCTGGTGGTGCACCCCGGCGCCGGCAACCCCGCCGGCACCATGCTGAACGCCTTGCTGCACCACGACCCGAAGCTGGCCGAGCTGCCGCGCGGCGGCATCGTGCACCGCCTGGACAAGGAGACTTCCGGCCTGATGGTGGTGGCCCGCTCGCTGCCGGCGCACACCGCCCTGGTCGAGATGCTGTCCCGCCACGACGTGGAGCGGCAGTACGAGGCCGTGGTGCTGGGCCAGCTGGTGGCCGGCGGCACGGTGGACGCGCCGATCGGCCGCCACATGGGCGACCGCCTGCGCCAGGCCGTGCGCGACGAGGAGGACGGCAAGCACGCCGTCACCCACTACCGCCTGCGCGAACGCTTCCGCGCCCATGCGCTGCTCCAGTGCAACCTGGAGACCGGACGCACCCACCAGATCCGCGTGCACATGGCGCATATCGGCCATGCCCTGGTCGGCGACCCGCTGTACGGCGGCGGCCTGCGCCTGCCCAAGGGCGCCACGCCGGAACTGGTGGCGGCGCTGCGCGGCTTCCGCCGCCAGGCCCTGCATGCGGAGCGGCTGGCCTTCGCCCACCCGGTCAGCGGCGAGCCGCTGTCGTTCAGCGCGGCGCGGCCGGCCGACCTGGACGAACTGGTGCGCATCCTGCGCGCCGACACCGCCCAGGCCGATCCCTACGATGACTACTGAGGGCTGGCTGCGCCCGGACTGGCCGGCGCCGGCCGGCGTGCGAGCGGCGGTCAGCACGCGCGAGGTGCCTGGTGCATCGGCCGAGCCGTTCGCGCGCTTCAACCTGGGCAGCCGCTGCGGCGACGCGCCCGCGGCGGTGGCGGCCAATCGGGCGGCGCTAGAGACGATGCTGGGCCTGCCGGCGACGCCGCGCTGGCTGCGGCAGGTGCATGGGATCGCAGTGGCGGAAAGCGGCGGCGACGGCGCGGAGCCCGAAGCGGATGCCGCGGTGACCCGCACCCGCGGCGAGCCCCTGGCCATCCTCACCGCCGATTGCCTGCCGGTGCTGTTCTGCGCCGCGGACGGCAGCGAAGTGGCGGCGGCGCATGCCGGCTGGCGCGGCCTGGCCGGGGGCGTGCTGGAGGCGACGCTGCGGCATATGCGTACGCCGCCCGGCGCGGCGATGGCATGGCTGGGGCCGTGCATTGGCGCCGCCTCGTATGAAGTCGGCGCGGAAGTGCGAGAGGCCTTCGTCGCTGACGACGCCGGCGACGAGGCCTGCTTCGCGCTAACCCGCCCTGGCCACTGGCTGTGCGACCTGGCCGGCCTGGCGCGGCGGCGGCTGGCACGGGCCGGCGTGCCCGCCATCTACGGCGGCGGTTTCGACACGCTGGCCGACCCGCGCTTCTATTCGTACCGCCGCGACGCCGCGCGCAGCGGCCGCTTCGCCACGCTGATCTGGCTCGAATAAAGCCCCTCTCCCTCCGGGAGAGGGGTTGGGGTGAGGGTACGGGCGGAGCGCAAGAGTGATGTGCACGACTCCGGCCGTACCCTCATCCGCCTGCCGGCACCTTCTCCCGCGAGGAGAAGGATTCACTAGGCTTGGGTTCGTTACTCGCGCAGGGCAGCGACGAAGCTCCGCCGCCACGCCGTAATATCCTGCTGCTCCAGCACGTCCATCATCGCCCGCCAGCGCTGCCGCCGTTCTTCCAGCGGCATCGCCAGCGCCAGCTCCAGCGCGTCGGCCACCTCTTCGGTATCGGCCGGATTGACCAGCAGGGCCTCGCCCAGCTCCTGCGCCGCACCGGCGAAGCGCGACAGCACCAGCACCCCCGGATCGTCCGGGTTCTGGCTCGCCACGTACTCCTTCGCCACCAGGTTCATGCCGTCGCGCATCGGCGTCACCAGCCCCACCTTGGCGTTGCGGTAATACCCGCTCAGCACGCTGTGCGGAAAGGACTTGTTGACGTAGCGGATCGGCACCCAGTCCGGCGCCGCATACATGCCGTTGATATGGCCGGCCTTGCGCTCCAGGTCGCGGCGGATCTGCCGGTATTCCGGCACCGTGCTGCGCGAAGGCGGCGCGATCTGCAGGAAGCTGACCCGGCGATGCAGGCGCGGTGCTCGCTCGAGCAGCCGCGCGTACGCGTCGAAGCGCTGCGGCAGGCCCTTCGAATAGTCCAGCCGGTCCACGCCGATGATCAGCGCGCGGCCTTCCAGGCTGCTGCGCAGGTCCTCGATCGGATCCAGCGTGCCGGCCTGCGCCGCCGCATCGGCCACGTGCTGAGTATCGATGCCGATCGGAAACACGCCGGCGCGGAAGCGGCGATGGCCCAGGCGCAGGCGATGGCCGCCGCGCAGGCGCGCGCCGGTCTCGTGCACGAAGTACTCCTCCAGCGCGCGCAGGTCGCGCGCCGTATGCAGGCCGACCAGGTCGTAGGAGGCCAGCGTTTCCAGCAGTTCGCGATGACGCGGCAGGGCGATCAGCAGCCCGGCCGCCGGCAGCGGGGTATGCAGGAAGAAACCGATGCGATTGCGCACGCCGCGCTCGCGCAGCATCGAGGCCAGCGGGATCAGGTGGTAATCGTTCACCCAGATCACATCGTCCGGCTCGACCACGGCGGCGAGGCGGTCGGCAAAGATGCCGTTGACGCGCAGATAGCCGTCCAGATGGCCGCGGTTGTAGTCGACCAGGTCGGGCCGGTAGTGCAGCAGCGGCCACAGCGTGCGATTGGCGAAACCATCGTAGAAATGGTCGTGGTCGCCGCGCGAGAGGTCGATGGTGGCGTAGTGCACCGGGCCGTCGTACAGGTGATGCACAGTGGCCGCGGTCTCGGCGGCGATCTTGCCGCTCCAGCCGAACCACACGCCGCCGGCCTCCTGCAACGCCGCGCGCATGGCCGAGGCGAGGCCGCCGGTAGCGGTCTGCCTGGGCAGGGCGACGCGGTTGGAAACGACGATGAGGCGTCCGGTGCGCAGCGGTACCACGCTCACAGCTCGTCCTCCCAGCGGCGCGACAGGCGCATCGCGGTCTGGATCAGCCCCACCAGCGAATAGGTCTGCGGGAAATTGCCCCAGTGCTCGCCGGTGCCCGGCGCGATGTCCTCCGACAGCAGGCCCAGCGGGTTCCGCTGCGCCAGCATGTGCTCGAACATCAGCCGCGCGCGCCGCTTGCGGCCGGTGGCGGCGAGCGCCTCGATGTACCAGAAGGTGCAGATGTTGAAGCTGGTCTCCGGCGCGCCGAAGTCGTCCGGCGCGATATAGCGGAACAGGTAGTCGCCGCGGCCGAGCGCCTTGCCGATCGCATCCACGGTGGCGATGAAGCGCGGATCGCGCCCGCGCACGAAGCCGATGTCGGCCAGCAACAGCAGGCTGGCGTCCAGGTGCTCGCCGTCGTAGGCGTCGACGAAATGCCCCAGCCGCTCGTTCCAGATGCGCTTGGAGATGCGCTCGTGCAGCGCCACCGCCTCGTCGTGCCAGTAACGCGCGCGGTCCTTCAGGCCCAGCTCGGTGGCGATATGCGCCAGGCGGTCGCAGGCGGCCCAGCACATCGCCGCCGAATAGGTGTGCACGGCGGCGCGGCCGCGGAATTCCCACAGGCCGGCATCCGGTTCCTCGGCCATGCGCAGCGCCATCCGGCCCATGCTTTCCAGGCGCTGGAAGGTGCGCGCGTCGCCGCGGTTCTCCAGGCGCTGGTCGAAGAACAGCTGCGCCGAGGCCAGCACCACCGAGCCGTACACATCGTTCTGGCGCTGGCGCCAGGCGTCGTTGCCGATGCGCACCGGCCCCATCCCGCGGTAGCCGTCCAGCCCTGCCGCCTCGCGCTCGGGCAGCTCGCGCTCGAAGGTGATGCCGAACACCGGGCCGACCTCGTGGTCGCCTTCGGCGGAGAAAATATTGAACACGTAGCGGATGTATTCCTCCATGCTGCGCGTCGCGCCCAGCCGGTTGAGCGCGCGCACCACGAAGGCGGCATCGCGCAGCCAGCAATAGCGGTAGTCCCAGTTGCGGCGGGTGCCCGGCGCCTCCGGAATCGAGGTGGTCAGCGCGGCGATGATGGCGCCGGTGGCTTCGTACTGGCATAGCTTGAGCGTGATCGCCGCGCGGATCACCGGCTCTTGCCATTCATAGGGAATGGACAGGTAGCGCACCCAGTCGCGCCAGTAGGCGATGGTGTATTCCAGCGAACTGTGGATGAAGTCGGCGGGGCTGGTGACCAGCGTCTCGTCCGGGCCGAACACCAGGTGCGCGGGACGGTCGAGGTGGAAGAACAGCCCGCGCTCGATCAGCGGCACCGCCACGTCGGTGGTCAGGCGCTGGATCACGTCGCTGAGCAGGAAGCGCAGGTGATTGCTGCCGGAGGTGGTCTCGGGCGCGCGCGCGCCGTAGTCGCACAGGGGGCGCAGCAGGATGCGGATGCGCGGCTTGCCCTGGATCGGCCGGATGCGCCGGGCCAGCATCACCGGGTGGTAGAAACGCCCGCGCGAGCGATGGCGCGGCGCGAAATCGGTGATCTCGATGGCATTGTCGTGGCGGTCGTACAGGCGCGTGACCAGCACCGCGGTGTTGGGCAGGTATTCCTGCTCGGCACGCTCGACATGTTCCAGCTCGATGATCCAGTCGCCGCCCTCGCGCTGCGGCGAGAGCAGGGCGCAGAAGCTGGCGTCGCTGTCGAAGCGCGGCAGGCAGCACCAGACGATGCGCGCCATGCCGTCGATCAGCGCGGCAATGCTGCCGTTGCCGATCACTCCCAGGGCCAGGGTCTGCGCATTGGCCCGGGTGTCGCTGTCGCCAGGCCCGGTGTCGTCGGGCCTGGCGCGTGATTCAGGCATTCCCTCCAAGGGCATGGGCATAGGGTTCGACTCCTTGTTTCAGCACGTTCAAGACACGTTGCAGCCAGGCCTGTGCGGAGGACGGGCCCGGCAGGGTGTATTGGGCGAGCGTGGGTTCGCGTTCGCCGACGCGCACGCTGATCCCGTTTTCCAGGTTGGTGGCGGCGAAGCCGTGTTCGTCGGTGAGGTCGTCGCCCAGGTACACCGGCAGGCGGCCGGCGAACGGCGCGCGTTCGAGCAGCTCGGTCACCGCCTTGCCCTTGTCCATGCCGGCGGGCTTGAGCTCCAGCACCAGGTTGCCGGCCTGCAGCTCGTAGCCGGGCAGGCCCGGCAGCAGCGCCAGCACGGCCTCGCGCAGCGCTTCATAGTGGACTGGCGCCGCGCGGCAATGCAGGGCGACGGCGAGGCTCTTGTTCTCCACCAGCACGCCGGGATGTTCGCGTGCGATCGATTCGGCCGCGTGCAGCACCAGGGCGCGGCGGCTGGCGCTGATGCGCGTCTCGCGCTGCTCGCCGTCGGCATGGCGCAGCTGCAGGCCGTGCAGGCCGGCCATCGCCCACGGCGGCGCGCCGAACAGCGCATCGAGTCCGGCCAGGCTGCGTCCACTGACCAGCGCGAGCGCGCCTTCCAGATGGGCGTAGAGTTCGGCCAGCAGTGCGTACAGCTCGGGCTCGACGCGCACGTCGTCGGGGCGATCGGCGAACTCGAGCAGGGTGCCATCGACATCGAGGAACAGAGCCCAGCGATCGCCGGTACCGGGCAAGGGCGGTGCCGGAAGTGGCGTGATGGCGGACATGCGGGGGAAGGCAGGGGAAAAAGACATCAGATCGAGCCTAACAGGGCGAATGTGAAGATCAGCTTTGGATGAGTCCGCAGTGCCCGTCGTAGGTTGGGGTGAGCGCAGCGAACCCCAACACCGCGGCAACGTTGGGGTTCGCTGCGCTCACGCCGACCTACTTGAATCGCTCGGCGTGGACCGCATCTCACCGGCAGTGAGCGGCCTCGGGGGCCGTCAGAAAATCTTGCGGGGACATATTTATGCGGATGGACAAACTCACATCGCGCTTCCAGCAGGCGCTGGCCGATGCGCAATCGATGGCGGTCGGTCGCGACAACAACATGCTCGAACCGGTGCATGTGATGGCCGCGTTGCTCGACCAGCAGGGCGGCACCACGGCGCCCATGCTCACGCAGGCCCAGGTCAACGTGCCGACGCTGCGCCAGCGCGTGGCCGAAGCGGTGGACCGCCTGCCGCGCGTGAAGGGCGAGGAAGGCAATGTGCACGTGAGCAACGATCTCACGCGTCTGCTCAATCTCACCGATAAACTCGCGCAGCAGCGCGGCGACCAGTTCATCGCCAGCGAACTGTTCGTGCTCGCCGCGCTGGACGACAAGGGCGATCTCGGCGCGGCGTTGAAAGCCGCGGGCGCCAGCAAAGCCAACCTGGAACAGGCGATCGACAAGATTCGCGGAGGCGAAAAGGTGCAGAGCGAGAACGCCGAAGACCAGCGCCAGGCGCTGGAAAAATATTGCGTGGACCTGACCTCGCGCGCCGAAAGCGGCAAGCTCGACCCGGTGATCGGCCGCGACGAGGAAATCCGCCGCACCATCCAGGTGCTGCAGCGCCGGACCAAGAACAACCCCGTGCTGATCGGCGAACCCGGCGTGGGCAAGACCGCGATCGTCGAAGGCCTGGCCCAGCGCATCGTCAAGGGTGAGGTGCCCGAGGGCCTGCGCGACCGCCGCGTGCTGGCGCTGGACATGGGTGCGCTGATCGCCGGCGCCAAGTTCCGCGGCGAGTTCGAGGAACGCCTGAAGGCCGTGCTCAACGACCTGTCCAAGCAGGAAGGGCGGGTGATCCTGTTCATCGACGAGCTGCACACCATGGTCGGCGCGGGCAAGGCCGAGGGCGCCATGGACGCGGGCAACATGCTCAAGCCCGCGCTGGCGCGCGGCGAGCTGCACTGCATCGGCGCCACCACGCTGGACGAATACCGCAAGTACATCGAGAAGGACGCGGCGCTGGAGCGCCGCTTCCAGAAGGTATTCGTCGGCGAGCCCAGCGTGGAAGACACCATCGCCATCCTGCGCGGCCTGAAAGAGCGTTATTCGGTGCACCACGGCGTGGAGATCACCGACCCCGCCATCGTCGCCGCCGCCACGCTGTCCAACCGCTACATCACCGACCGCCAGCTGCCGGACAAGGCGATCGACCTGATGGACGAGGCGGCCAGCCGCATCCGCATGGAGATCGATTCCAAGCCGGAGGAACTGGACCGCCTGGAACGCCGCCTGATCCAGCTGAAGATCCAGCGCGAGATGCTGCGCAAGGAAACCGACGAGGCCTCGAAGAAGCGCCTGGCCGACCTGGAAAGCGATATCGAGAAGCTCGAGCGCGAGTTCTCCGACCTCGACGAAGTGTGGAAGTCGGAGAAGGCGCTGCTGCAGGGCGCGACCAAGATCAAGGAACAGATCGAGCAGGCCCGCGTGCAGCTCGAAGCCGCGCAGCGCCGCCAGGACTACGCCAGGATGAGCGAGATCCAGTACGGCCGCCTGCCCGAACTGGAAAAACAGCTCGCCGCGGCGCAGACCGCCGAGCAGCACGAGTTCAAGCTGGTGCAGGATCGCGTCACCGACGAGGAGATCGCCGAAGTGGTCTCGCGCTGGACCGGCATTCCGGTCAGCAAGATGCTCGAAGGCGAGCGCGAGAAGCTGCTGCACATGGAAGAGGCGCTGCACCATCGCGTGGTCGGCCAGGACGAAGCGGTGCGTGCGGTGTCCGACGCGATCCGCCGCGCCCGCGCCGGCCTGTCCGATCCGAACCGCCCGTATGGTTCCTTTCTGTTCCTGGGCCCCACCGGCGTAGGCAAGACCGAGTTGTGCAAGGCGCTGGCCGAGTTCCTGTTCGATACGCAGGACGCGATGGTGCGCATCGACATGAGCGAGTTCATGGAGAAGCACGCGGTCAGCCGCCTGATCGGCGCGCCTCCCGGCTATGTCGGCTACGAGGAGGGCGGTTACCTCACCGAGGCGGTGCGCCGCCGTCCGTACAGCGTGATCCTGCTGGACGAGGTGGAGAAGGCGCATCCGGACGTGTTCAACATCCTGCTGCAGGTGCTGGACGACGGCCGCCTCACCGACGGCCAGGGCCGCACCGTGGATTTTCGCAACACGGTGATCGTGATGACCTCCAACCTCGGCTCGCAGCTGATCCAGGAGCTGGACGGCGACGATGGCGAGGAGGGCTATACCAAGATGAAGGCGGCGGTGCTGGGCGTGGTGCAGGCACACTTCCGTCCGGAATTCATCAACCGCCTGGACGAGCTGGTGGTGTTCCGTCCGCTGGAGAAGCGCCAGATCCGCGCGATCGCGCGCATCCAGCTGGCCTATCTGGAGAAGCGCCTGGCCGAGCGGCAGCTGGCGCTGGACATCGGCGAGCATGCGCTGGACCTGCTCGGCAACGTCGGCTTCGACCCGGTGTATGGCGCCCGGCCGCTGAAGCGCGCGGTGCAGCAGCAACTGGAGAATCCGCTGGCGCGCGAGATCCTGGAGGGGCGGTTCGCGGCCGGGGATACCATCGCGGTGGATGCGGAAGGCGGGCAGCTGGTGTTTCGCAAGAAGCAATGACGAACGTAGGTTGGGGTGAGCCGCAGGCGACTGCGAAGGCAAGACGCCGTAGCGAACATCCGCGTAGCGGATGGCCCGAAGGGTGGGCTGCTGATGCAGCCCATAACCCCAACCATGCGATGCGTTTGGCGGCACGATGTTGGGGTTCGCCTGTGGCTCACCCCAACCTGCGTCACCGCGGCTCGCTCTGACTCGGCAACCCATTCTCCACATGCCCCGCCAACCGCCGCCAGAACCCGCCCAGCTCCGCCACCGTCACGCTCAAGTCATACCAGTTGGCATTCCCATCCAGCGCCCACGTGTCATGGACCGTCGCGCCCGCGGCGACCGCATAAATCCGCACATCGCCGCTCACATATGCATTGGTGACCGTGACCGTGCAGCCCGCGCCACCTGTATTGGCGATGGCCAGATGCAAGCGGCGAAGGGCGCCGTCGTATGTCGCCGTCACCTCCGGCGCCGCCCCCATCCCCGTCGCCACGCTGCCGCGCCACTGCCGCAGGAATCCGTTCGGCCCATGCGCCTCCAGGTCGTACACGCCCTGCGTATAGCGCGCCGCACTCCAGTAATCGGACAACTGCTTGCCCGCTTCCACCGTATAGCGCCACGGCCCGTCGCTGCGATTGGCCGCATACACCTGGAACACTGCCCCGGCCGCGCCGTCGTTATGGAAGTCGATCCAATACCGCCCTGTCGTCGCATCCACACGACCATCCGCACGCAGCGTATACGGCAGCGCCCGCGCCGGCCGCGTGCCGGCTTCCTGCACCGGCATCGCCTGCAGCGCGGGAATGCCCGGCGCCGGCAGGCTCTTGCACTGCAGGTCCGCGGCGGCGGTATAGCCGGTGGTGGAGGGCAGGCCCGGCCAGCCGTGGTTGCTGGCGCTGAAATCGAACGCGCTGAGCAGGTCGCCGCATACCGCGCGGCGCCAGGCGCTGATGTTCGGCTCCATCACGCCGAAGCGTTTCTCCAGGAAACGCAGTACCGAGGTGTGGTCGAACACCTCCGAGCACACCCAGCCGCCGCGCGTCCACGGTGACACCACCAGCAGCGGCACGCGGAAACCCAGGCCGATCGGCAGGCCATTGCTGATCTCGCCGGTCACGCTCACCGTGGACAGGCCGTCGTTGGCCGAGGCTGGCGGCGTCGGCGGCGGCACGTGGTCGAAGAAGCCGCCGTTCTCGTCGTAGTTGAGGATGAAGGCGGTCTTGGCCCACACCGCCGGGTTGGCGGCCAGCGCGGCGAGCAGGCGCGCGCTCAGGTCCTCGCCATAGGCCGGCTTGAAGCTGGCGTGCTCGGACAGATAGTCGGCGGCGACGATCCACGACACCTGCGGCAGCGTGTCGTTGGCGACGTCCTGCGCGAAGGCGGCGACCATGTCCGGCACGGTGGCCATGCCCTTGTCGTGCAGCGGCGTGCCGGGCCTGGCCTGCTTGAAGGGCTTGAACCAGGCCAGCGCGTTGTCGTCGAAGTTGTTGCTTTCCTGGTAGACCTTCCAGCTCACGCCGGCCTGTTCCAGGCGCTCGGCATAGGTGGTCCAGGTAAAACCGCCGCCCGGCTCGGTATTGTCCAGCACCGCCGCCTGGCCGACCGACAAGCCGTTGCTGCCGCTCATCGCATGCAGCCGGTTGGGGTTGGTCTGGGTCAGCGTGGCGGCGAAATAGTGGTCGCAGATGGTGAAGGCGTCGGCCAGCGCGTAATAGAACGGCAGGTCGGCGCGCTCGAAATGGCCCATGCCCAGGCCCGCCTCGCGCGCGGTGTTCCACGCGTCGAAGCGGCCCTTGTTGAAGATCGCCGTGTCCACCGGGTAGTTCATCGCCGGCGCGCTGGCGCAGATCGCGCTGGTGGTCGTGGTGTTCATGCGGAACGGCAGCAGATAGCCGTCCGTGTTGCCGCTATACGGCTGCTGCCACACGTTGCGCGCCCCGCCGGGCAGCGGCGCCGGCACGCGGTCGCCGAAACCGCGCACGCCGCGCAGGCCGCCGTAGTAGTGATCGAAGGAGCGGTTCTCCTGCATGAAGATCACCACGTGCTTGACGTCGGTGAGATCGCCGGCCCCGCCCGTGGCGGGCGCCGCCAGCGCCTGGCGCAGCGGTTCGGGAAGCAGGGAGATGGCGGCCAGGCCACCGGCGGAGGCGGTGGCCATCTGCAGAAAGCGGCGGCGTCGGCGGTCGATGTCGCTCATGTCGGGGCTTGGCTTGTCGCGCCTGGGGCAGGCTGCGCATAGCAGAACGCAGCCGTGTTGCAGGCCCTTGCCATTCATGCGTCAGTGCGGCGACACCGCGTGAAAGCGTGGTGATGCGCACCCATACGCGGGCGGCTGGTCCCTTTGCGCGCTGCTGCTAAGATGCCCCGGCCTGAGGTGACCGCCGGCTCGGCCGGCGGTTGAAACGGGAATCCGGTGCGCCGCCTTCGCGGCTATTCCGGAGCTGCCCCCCGCAACGGTAGGCGAGACACGACCGGCGACAAGCCACTGTGCTGCGAAGCATGGGAAGGCGCCGGTCGGGAAGGCTTCCAGCCTTCGCTCGCGAGCCCGGAGACCGGCCTCGAGGTGAACCGGACATGCGGTGGGCGTGCTCCTGGCGAGCGCGCCTCCATGCGTCCGTCCAGAGCTCCTTGCCGCTTGTCCTGCATTCAAGCGATCCCGCGCGGGCAGGCGCGGGCCAGGAGCCACCCGTGTCATTGCATGTCCCGTCCTTGCGCCGGTCCGCGTTCGCGGCCGCGTTGTTCCTCGTGTTTGCTTCCACCGCCGCGCTGGCCGACGAGCCCGCGCAGGACCTGAAGAACGTGGTGGTCACCGCCACGCGTACCGAACAGACCGAAGCGGGGACGCTCGCCGCCGTCACCGTGATCGACCGCGCCGAGATCGAGCGCCTGCAGCCGCAGTCGGTGACGGACCTGCTGCAAGGCACGCCGGGCCTGTCGATGGCCAACAACGGCGGCCCCGGCAAGTCCACTTCGCTGTTCCTGCGCGGCACCGAGGCCGACCACGTGCTGGTGTTGGTGGACGGGGTGAAGATCGGCTCGGCCACGCTCGGCCAACCGTCGATCCAGAACATCCCGGTAGAGCAGATCGAGCGCATCGAGATCGTGCGCGGCCCGTTCTCCAGCCTCTATGGTTCGGAAGCGCTGGGCGGCGTGATCCAGATCTTTACGCGGCGCCCGAGCGGCGCCTTCGAACCGAGCCTGGAACTGGGCTATGGCAGCAACGACAGCTTCCGCGGCGCCGCCGGCCTGGCCGGCAAGGTCGGCGAGGGCTGGTACGCGGTGCAGGCCACGCACGAAGACACCGACGGCATCAATGCCTGCCGCGGCAAGCCGTCGCCGCGCGGCGCGGGCTGCTTCGTCAACGAGCCGGACCGCGACGGTTTCCGCGACAGCTCGGTCGCGCTGAAGGGCGGCTATCGCTTCAACGACGCCTGGGATGCCGACGCGCAGTGGCTGCGCAGCTGGGGCTACAACGCTTACGACGGCTCGACCAGCAACCAGTCCGATGTGGTGCAGCAGGTCTACGGCGCCCGCGCCCATTGGCGGCCGAGCCAGACCTTCACCCTGACCGTGAGCGCTGGCCAGAGCGCCGACCTCAGCGACAACTACCTCAACGGCCGCTACACCAGCACCTTCAATACGCATCGCGACCTGGGCTCGGTGCAGGGCGACCTGAATGTCGGTGGCGGCCTGTGGAGCCTGGGCTATGACTGGCAGCGCGACCGCGTGGACAGCAACACCAGCTACGCCCGCGACCAGCGCCTCAACCGCGGCGTGTTCGCGCAATGGCAGCAGAGTTTCGGCACGCAGTCGCTGCAGGCCAGCCTGCGCCACGACGACAACCAGCAGTTCGGCGGCAAGACCACCGGCAGCCTGCTGTGGGGCTGGGATTTCGCGCCCGCCATGCGCCTGACTGCCAGCGCCGGCTCCGCCTACAAGGCGCCGACCTTCAACGAGCTGTACTACCCCGGCTACGGCAATACCGCACTGCGTCCGGAAAGCTCGCGCAGCTACGAGCTGGGCCTGCGCGGCACGCCGTCGTGGGGCCTGTGGTCGCTCAATGCGTTCGAGAACCGCATCCGCGACCTGATCGCCTATGACGCCTCGCTCGGCCTGCCCGGCAATGTCGACCGCGCGCGCATCCGCGGCGCGGAAGCGGTGGCCTCGACCACGCTGGACGGCTGGATCCTGCGCGGCACCGCCACCTGGCTGGACCCGCGCAACCGCAGCGAGACCTATCGCGACAAACTGCTGCCGCGCCGTGCTCCGCGCAGCGCGCGTCTCGATGCCGATCGCAGCTTCGGCGACTTCAGCATCGGCGCCAGCGTGTATGCCGCCGGCCATCGCTACGACGACCTGGCCAACGGCTACCGCCTCGGCGGCTATGCGCTGACCGACCTGCGCCTGGCCTACGCGCTCGACCGCGACTGGAAGCTGCAGCTGAGCTTGCGCAACGCCTTCGACAAGCACTACGAGACCGCGGCCTATTACAACCAGCCCGGCCGCACCGCGATGCTCAGCGTGAGCTACCGGCCCGCGCAGTGAATCCCTTCCGCCCAGAGGACCGCACCATGTCCGCCGTCAAGCCAGGCTTCCCCGTACCGCTCGCCATCGTGTTCGCCGCGGTGATGATCGCCACGCGCTTCCATCACTTCGGCACCGCGCTGCATCTGCCCGATGCCTCGATGGCGCTGTTCTTCCTGGGCGGGCTGTGGCTGCGCCGGCATCTGGCCTTCGCCGCGTTCATGGCGCTGGCGGTGCTGCTGGACTGGGTCTCGGTGTCGTATGCGGGCGTCAGCGCTTTCTGCGTGACGCCGGCTTACTCGTTCCTGCTGCCGGCCTATGCGGTGCTGTGGTACGCGGGAAGGCTGTGGTCCGTGCGGATGGCGCCGACGCCGGCGGCCCTGACCGGCGCGTTCGCGCTGGCCCTGCTGGCGTCGTCGCTGTCCTTCGCCATCTCCAACGGCGCCTTCTACTGGCTGGGCGGGCGGTATGCGAATCCGCATGTGGCCGAGTACGTCGCGCGCCTGTGGCAGTGGGGGCCGTTGTTCGTGCGCACGACGCTGAGCTATGTGGCGGTGGCGTTGGCCGCCTATGCGGTGCTGTCGCGCGTGGCGGCTGTGCGCCGCGGGGGAGTGCAGGCATGAGCGAGCAGACGCCGACGCCGGAAGAACTGCGCCACCGCGAACGCATGCAGCGCAAGAAGGCGCTGGTCGACCGCAAGATCGCCCGCGCCACCGTCGACCGCGGCGTGCTGGTGGTGAACACCGGCAACGGCAAGGGCAAGAGCTCGTCGGGCTTCGGCATGCTGGCGCGTTCGCTCGGCCACGGCTTCCACTGCGGCGTGGTGCAGTTCATCAAGGGTAGTTTTTCCACCGGCGAGGAGGCGTTCTTCCGCCGCTTTCCCGAGCAGGTCGATTACCACGTGATGGGCGAGGGCTTCACCTGGGAGACGCAGGACAAGGCGCGCGATATCGCGGCGGCGCAGGCCGCCTGGCATATCGCCGCGCGGATGCTGACCGACGCGCGCTATCGCCTGGTGCTGCTGGACGAGCTCAACATCGCCCTGGTCAAGCAGTACGTCATGCTGGAGCAGGTGCTGCCCGCGCTGGCCGCGCGCCCGGCGGACCAGCACGTGGTGGTGACTGGCCGTGGCGCGCCCGATGCGCTGGTGGCGATGGCCGATACGGTGACCGAGATGCGCGTGGTCAAGCACGCATTCGAGGCGGGCATCCGCGCGCAGCAGGGGATCGAGCTGTGAGCGGCGTGCGGCATGCGCCGGCGCTGCTGGTATCCGCACCTGCGTCCGGCCAGGGCAAGACCTCGTTCACCGCCGCGCTGGCGCGCGCGCATGCGCGGCAGGGCCGGCGCGTGCGGGTGTTCAAGACCGGGCCGGACTTTCTCGATCCGATGGTGCTGGCGCGCGCCAGCGGCGCGCCGGTGTACCAGCTCGACCTGTGGATGAACGGCGAAGCCGATGTTCGCGCCCGACTGTACGAGGCGGCGGGCGAGGCGGAGCTGATCCTGATCGAAGGCGTAATGGGGCTGTTCGACGGCGGCACCTCCAGCGCCGACCTGGCGCAGCGCCTGGGCCTGCCGGTGCTGGCGGTGATCGACGGTTCGGCGATGGCGCAGACCTTCGGTGCGGTGGCGACGGGGTTGGCGCGGTATCGCGAAGGCTTGCGCGTGCATGGCGTGGCGGCCAATCGCATCGGCGGCGCGTATCACGCGAAGCTGCTGGCGGAGAGCTTGCCGACGGGGCTGCGCTGGTTCGGTGCGTTGCCGCGCGATCCGGCGCTGGCCTTGCCGGAACGGCATCTGGGCCTGGTGGCGGCGGGCGAACTGGCCGATCTGGAGCAGCGCCTCGACGCGCTGGCCGAGGCGCTGGAAAAACACGCGGAGCTGGCTTTGCCGCCGCCGGTCGCGTTCAGTGCCGCGGATGCGCCGGTGGTGCCGCGCATGCTGCAGGGCCGGCGCATCGCCATCGCGCGCGACGACGCCTTCTGCTTCCTGTATCCGGCGAACCTGGACCTGCTGCGGCAGGCCGGCGCGGAACTGCGCTGGTTCTCGCCGCTGGCCGGCGAGGCCTTGCCGGAGTGCGATGCCGCGTGGCTGCCGGGCGGTTATCCCGAACTGCATCTGCCGCGCCTGGCCGCGCGCACCGATCTGCACGCCGCGCTGCGCGCGCACGTCGACGCCGGCAAGCCGCTGCTGGCCGAATGCGGCGGCATGCTCAGCCTGCTCGACGCGCTGGCCACGCGCGAAGGCGATGCATACACGATGGCCGGACTGCTGCCGGGCTGGGCGGTGGTGCGCGAGCGGTTGGCCGGGCTGGGCATGCAGTCGGTCGAGCTGCCCGAAGGCCGGCTGCGCGGGCACACCTTCCACTACGCGCACGCCGAAGTGGCGCAGCCGCCGCTGGTGCGCGCCGCCAATCCGGATGGCGGCCCCGCGAACGAAGCGGTGTACCGGCGCGCTCGCTTGACCGCGAGCTTCGTGCACTTCTATTTCCCGTCCGCGCCGGAGGCGGCCTTGCGCCTGTTCCTGCCATGACCGCGTTCGCGTTCACCCTGGCGCTGCTGCTGGATGCGCTGCTCGGCGAGCCGCGCCGCGCGCATCCGCTGGTGGCGTTCGGAGCATGGGCGCGGGCGATCGAACAGCGGTGGTATCGGGATGCGCGTGGTGCCGGTGCGGTGGCGTGGTGCGTGGCGGTGTTGCCGCCGGTGGCGGTTGCATGGGGCGCGGGGTGGCTGCTTCCGGCGTGGTGTGGCATCGCATTCGGCGCGCTGGTGCTCTATCTCGCGGTGGGCCTGCGCAGCCTGGGCGAGCACGCCTTGCCGGTGGCGGATGCGCTGGAGCGCGGCGATCCCGATGCGGCGCGCAGCGCGGTGGGACGCATGGTGAGCCGCGATACCGCCGTGCTGGACGGACGCCAGGTCGCCGCGGCCGCTACCGAGTCGGTGCTGGAGAACGGCAGCGATGCCGTGTTCGGCGCACTGTTCTGGTTCCTGCTGCTCGGTGCGCCGGGTGCGCTGCTGTATCGCCTGGCCAATACGCTGGATGCGATGTGGGGTTATCGCAGCGCGCGCTATGGACGCTTCGGCTGGGCGGCGGCACGCATCGACGATGCCTTGAACTTCGTGCCGGCGCGGCTGACGGCGGCGACGTATGCGCTGTTGGGCGATGCGCAGCGCGCGTGGCGTTGCTGGCGCCGGCAGGCGCCGGCGTGGGACAGCCCGAATGCCGGGCCGGTGATGGCTGCCGGTGCCGGCGCGCTCGGTGTGCAGCTTGGCGGCGCCGCATCTTACGAAGGCGTGTGGGAGGAGCGCGCCGTCCTGGGCGAGGGCGATGCGCCGGATGCCGGGTCGATCCGCCGTGCCATGCGGCTGGTGCGGCGGGGCGCGGTCTTGTGGCTGGCGGCGATCTGGTTGATCGAGGGATATCGTCATGCTTGAACATGGCGGACGCCTGCTGCGCGCGGCGCACGAGTACGGCATGCCTGCCGAGGCTTGGCTCGATCTCTCCACCGGCGTCAGCCCGTTCGCCTGGCCCGTGCCGCCGCTGCCGGCGGTGGCGTGGCATCGGTTGCCGGAGGACGACGATGGCCTGATCGAGGTGGCGCGTGCCTACTACAGACATGCCTCGCTGCTGCCGGTGGCCGGTTCGCAGGCCGCCATCCAGGCCTTGCCCGCATTGCGCCATCGCGCGCGCGTGGGCGTGCTCGATCCGGGCTACGCCGAACATGCGCAGGCGTGGCAACGCGCCGGACACAAAGTCGAGCGCGCCGCCGCCGATGCCTTGTTCTCTCGCGCGGCCCGTTACGACGTGATCGTGCTCATCCATCCCAATAACCCTGGCGGCGAACGCTTCGAACTCGACGCCCTGCTGGCGTTGCACGCCTCGCTGGCCCGCCGCGGCGGCTGGCTGGTGGTGGACGAGGCCTTTATCGATGCCACACCCGGGGACAGTCTGTGCGAGGCGCATGCGCTGCCCGGTCTGATCGTGCTGCGTTCGGTGGGCAAGTTCTTCGGCCTGGCCGGTGCGCGCGCCGGTTTCGTCTGCGCCGAACCCGCCTTGCTGGTAGCGCTGCGCGAGCGCCTGGGACCGTGGACCTTGAGCGGTCCGACACGCCAGGTGCTGAAGCTGGCGCTCGCCGACACCGCCTGGCAGGCGGCCCAGCGCGAGCGCCTGCACGCGACGAGCGCGCGCCTGTCCGCGCTGCTCGCGCGGCATGGGCTGGCGCCCGATGCCGGTTGCGCCTTCTTCCAATGGCGCCGCGACGAACGCGCCACGGCGATGCAGCGCGCGCTGGCCCGACAGGGCGTGCTGGTGCGCCGCTTCGAGCAGCCCCGCAGCATCCGCTTCGGCCTGCCCGGCGACGAGGCGGCATTCGCGCGACTGGACGCGGCGCTGGCAAGCTGGCGCACGGTCGAGACGAAGCGGGAGACAGCGCCATGAGCGCACGGGTGCTGATGGTGCAGGGCTGCACTTCCGACGCCGGCAAGAGCACGCTGGTCGCTGCACTGTGCCGCTGGCTGCATCGCCACGGCGTGGCGGTGGCGCCGTTCAAGCCGCAGAACATGGCGTTGAACTCGGCCGTCACCGAAGACGGCGGCGAGATCGGTCGTGCCCAGGCAGTACAGGCGCAGGCCGCCGGCGTGCCGCCGCATACCGATTTCAATCCGGTGCTGTTGAAGCCGCAGAGCGATATCGGCGCTCAGGTGATCGTGCACGGTCACGCCGTCGGCAACATGGATGCGCGCGACTACCACGCGTACAAGCGGGTGGCGATGGACGCCGTGCTGGCCTCGCATGCGCGCCTGGTCGAGCGCTATCGCGCGGTGGTGGTGGAAGGCGCCGGCAGCCCCGCCGAGATCAACCTGCGCGACCGCGACATCGCCAACATGGGCTACGCCGAGGCGGTGGACTGCCCGGTGCTGCTGGTCGCCGACATCGACCGCGGCGGGGTGTTCGCGCATCTGGTCGGCACGCTGGCCCTGCTGTCGCCCGGCGAACGGGCACGCGTGGCCGGCTTCGTGATCAATCGCTTCCGCGGCGACATCGCCTTGCTGCAACCGGGCCTGGACTGGCTGCAGCGCGAGACCGGCAAGCCGGTGCTCGGCGTGCTGCCGTATCTGCACGGCTTGCATCTGGAGGCCGAAGACGCATTGCCGCGCGACGCCGGCCGCCGTGAGGACGCGCTGCTGCGCGTCGTCGTGCCGGCGCTGCCGCGGATCAGCAACCACACCGATTTCGACGCGCTGCGTGCGCATCCGCAACTGGACGTGCGCCTGGTGGGACCGGGCGAGGCGCCGCCGCCGTGCGACCTGATCGTGCTGCCGGGTTCCAAGGCCACGCGTGCCGACCTGGCCTGGCTGCGCGAGCAGGGTTGGGCGGAAGCCATCGCGCGGCACCTGCGCTATGGCGGCAAGCTGATCGGCATCTGCGGCGGCTTCCAGATGCTCGGTCGCGCGGTCCACGATCCACTGGGCATCGAAGGCGAGCCGGGCTCCAGCACGGGCCTGGGCTGGCTGGCGATGGAAACCGTGCTGGAACCGGAGAAGCAGCTGCGTCGCGTGCGCGGCCGGCTTGCGCTGGAGCAGGCGGACGTCGCCGGCTACGAGATCCATTGCGGGCGCAGCTCCGGCCCGGCGCTCGAGGTGCCGGCGTGCCTGCTCGATGGCGAGCGCCTGGACGGCGCGATTTCCGCGGACGGACAAGTACTCGGCACCTACCTGCACGGCGTGTTCGACCAGCCCGCCGCACTGCAGGCGCTGCTGCGCTGGGCGGGCCTGCGCGAGCCGGCGGCGGTCGATGTGCGCGCCTTGCGCGAAGCGAGCCTGGAGCGCCTGGCGGACATGGTGGAAGCGCATCTGGATACCGCGCGCCTCGCACAGCTGCTGGGAGTGGACCGCGCATGCGCAGCCTGATCCTCGGTGGCGCCCGTTCGGGCAAGAGCGCGCTGGCCGAGCGCCTGGCCGCCGAATCCGGGCTGGAGGTGGTCTATCTCGCCACCGCGCAGGCACGGGATGCCGAGATGGCGGCGCGCATCGCCCATCACCGCGCGCGCCGCCCGGCGCACTGGCACGAGGTGGAAGAGCCGCTGGCGCTGGCCGATGCGCTGCGCGCCCATGCGCGCGCCGAGCGCTGCCTGCTGGTGGATTGCCTCACGCTGTGGCTGAGCAATCTGCTGGGCGACGCCGACGGCGAGCGCTTCGCGCGCGAACGCCAGGCGCTGCTGGAGGTCTTGCCCGGCCTGCCCGGCACGATCCTGCTGGTCAGTAATGAAGTCGGCCTCGGCGTGGTGCCGATGGGCGAACTGAGCCGCCGCTTCGTCGATGAAGCCGGCCGTCTGCATCAAGCGCTCGCCGGCGTGTGCGAGCGCGTGCTGTTCGTCGCGGCCGGCCTGCCGCTGGCCCTCAAAGGAAAGCTTGCATGAGTGTGGCTACGATCGACTGGGTACATGCGCCGTGCCGTACGCCGCGTGCGGATCTCGCCGCGGCCGCGCGCGAGCGGCAGGCGCAGCTGACCAAGCCGCCCGGTTCGCTGGGTGCGCTCGAAGCGGCGGCGGTACGGCTGGCCGGTCTGCAGGGTGTGCTCAAGCCGTCGCTGGAACAGGTATGGATCAGCGTGTTCGCCGCCGATCATGGCGTCGCCGCCGAGGGCGTCTCGGCTTTCCCGCAGGCGGTGACCGGCGAGATGGTGCGCAACTTCGCGCGCGGCGGCGCGGCGATCAGCGTACTGGCGCGCGAACTGGGCGCTTCGCTCGAAGTGGTGCATCTGGGCACTGTCAACGACCCGGGCGAACTGCCGGGCGTGCGGCGCGAGTGGATCGCCGCGCAGACCGCGAACTTCGCACGCGACGAGGCGATGACGCCGTCGCAGCTCGCGCTCGCCTTGCGCGCGGGAGCGGAAAGTGCGCGCTGCGCCGACGGTGCCGGTGCGCAGCTCTTCATCGGCGGCGAGATGGGCATCGGCAATACCACCGCCGCCACGGCACTGGCCTGCGCGCTGCTCGACGCGGCGCCCGAGGCGCTGGCCGGTGCGGGCACCGGACTGGACGGCAGCGGTATCGCGCGCAAGGCCGCGACGGTGGCGCAGGCGCTGGCGCTGCATGGCGCGGCGGATTCGCCGCTGGCCTGGCTGCGCTGCGTCGGCGGCTTCGAGCTTGCCGCCCTGGTCGGTGCCTATATCGCCGCGGCGCAGCGCGGGCTGCCCGTCCTGGTGGACGGTTTTATCGCCAGCGCGGCCGCCTTGGCGGCGGTGCGGCTGCAGCCGGACTGCCGCGCCTGGATGCTGTTCTCGCACCGTTCGCAGGAGCAAGGCCATGCGCGGCTGCTCGAGGCCCTGGGCGCCGAGCCGCTGCTCGACCTGCAACTGCGCCTGGGCGAAGCCAGCGGCGCCGCGGTCGCAGTACCGCTGCTGCGCCTGGCCTGCGCGCTGCACGCGGGCATGGCGACGTTCGCCGAAGCGGGAGTATCGGCGGCATGAGCGCGGCGATCGACCTGCTGCGCCATGGCGATACCGGGCAACGCAGTTATCGCGGCCAGCTGGACGATCCGCTGAGCGCGCTGGGCTGGGCCCAATTGCGCGCGGCGGTGGCGGAACGCCGCTGGGACCTGATCGTGTCTTCCTCGCTGCGCCGCTGCGCGGACTTCGCGCGCGAGCTGGCGGCGGCGCGCGGGCTGCCGCTGCGCATCGATCCGCGCCTGGCCGAGTATCACTTCGGCGCGTGGCAGGGTGTGCCGATCGAAACGCTGGCCGAGACGCAGGGCGAGGCGCTGGCGAATTTCTGGGCGGATCCGGTGGCGCATCCGCCGCCGGAAGCGGAGACGTTCGCGCGGTTCCATGCGCGGCTCGGCGCGGCGCTGGACGATGTCGCGGCCGAGGCGCGCGGGCGCGACGTGCTGGTGGTGACGCACGGCGGCGCGATCCGGCTCCTGCGCTGCCGGGCGGAAGGACGCGGCTACGGTGACATGGCCAATATCGAAGTGCCGCACGCCTCGCTGCATCGATTGCGGTGGCACGCGAAGGTCGGCGCGTGATGCGCGGCCTGCTGGTGGCGATCGGTTTTCTCACGCGCGTCCCGGTGCCTGCGGCGGTGTTCGACGATGCGGATGCGCGCATGCGTTCGCTGCCCTGGTATCCGCTGGTGGGATGGATGCTCGGCGGCTTGCTTTACCTGCTGGCCTGGGCGATCCATGGCTGGCCGCCGCTGCTGTCCGCCGCGCTGACGCTCGCGGCCTGGGTGGCATTGACGGGTGCGTTGCACCTGGATGGCCTGGCCGACAGCGCCGATGCGTGGGTGGGGGGCATCGGCGATCGCGTGCGCACGCTGGCGATCATGAAGGATCCGAACTGCGGCCCGATGGGCGTGACCGCGGTGGTGCTGACCTTGCTGTTGAAGTTCGCCGCGCTGGCGAGCGCGCCGGCATGGCCGGGCGTATGGCTGGCGCCGCTGCTGGGACGTGCCGCGTTGGTGGCGGCGTTTCTGTTCGTGCCTTACGTGCGTGCGGGCGGCATGGGCGAAGGCCTGGCCGCTTCGTCGCGCGCGGTGAATACGGCCGTGCTGGCGACGGTCGCCGCCGGTTGCCTGTTTGCGGGGCTGCGGGGCGCGGCATCGCTGATGGTCGCGATGGCGCTGTTCGTCGCATGGCGGCGCGCCTGTCTGCAGCGCCTAGGCGGCATGACCGGCGACACCTGCGGCGCACTGGCGGAGCTGACCGAAGCCGCGGTGCTGATCGCCGCGGCAACGGCGTAGGTTGGGGTGAGCGCAGCGAACCCCAACAGGCGTATCGCCATGCCCTAGCGCCTGTTGGGGTTCGCTGCGCTCACCCCAACCTACGCCGATCCTTTACCAGCGATACGCCAGCTTGCCGTACACGTACGCACCGTTGAACCCGAACGGCGAGAACACCGAGTAGGGCAGGGTGCCGTTGTTGTCGTTGGCGGGGATCACCCGGTCCGGATAGGTGTTGAACACGTTGTCCGCGCCCAGGGTGAAGGTCCAGCGGTCGAGGTTGTAGTTCACCGCCAGGTCGAGCAGCCACTTGCTGGAGAAGGTCTGGTCCAGCGCCGCGGTCGTCGAGTTGTAGGAGACGAAGCTGCCGTAGCGGGTGAGCGCGCCGCTGACGCTCCAGCGGTCGACGCTGTACAGGCCGCTGAGAATCAGCTTGCTGCGCGGGGTGGTGTCGGCGAGCAGGCCGTACTGGTCGCGGCGGTCGATGCGCTTGAGGTTCAGGCCCAGCGCGTTGAGCGCGGCGGGATTGGTCTTGACGTCGGTGACCTTGTTCTTGTTGTAGTTGTAGCTCAGCGTGGCCTGCAGCGTGCCGGCCTGCCCCAGGTCGAACAGATAGCTGCCGACCAGGTCCACGCCGCGCGTGCGCGTGTTCACCGCATTGGTGAAGTAGGCGATGCCGCTGTAGTTGAGATCGGTGACGCCATTGGCGACCAGGTAGTTGTGCACCGCCGCCGAGTTGGTGGCCAGGTTGCTGGACAGCACGATGCGGTTGTCGATGGTGATCTGGTACACGTCGATGCTGAGGTTGAGCGGGTCGATCGGGTTCCAAACCGCGCCGGCGGTGAAGTTGCGCGACTTCTCCGGCTTCAGCGGCTCGCCGCCCAGCAAGGTGGCGACCTTGCTGGTGGAAGGCACGATGCCGGTGTTGTAGATGCCCTGCGGCAGGCCCAGCGAATTGCCCGCGCCGAAGAACAGCGAGGAGATGTACGAATAGTTCTGCTGCGCCAGCGAGGGCGCGCGGAAGCCGGTGGAGGCGCTGCCGCGCAGGGCGAAGCGGTCGGTGAAGTCGTAGCGCAGCGCCAGCGCGCCGGAGGTGGTGGTGCCGAAGTCGTTGTAGTCCTCGTGGCGCACGGCCAGCGAGGTGCCGAGCTTGTCGGTGAGGTTGGTTTCCAGGCTCACGTATTCGGCCACGTCATGGCGCGAATGCGAGCCGGCATTGGCCGGCTGGAAGCCGCCGAAGCCCTGCGCGCCGCCGGACGTGCCCGAAGTGCCGGTGTAGTACGAGGCCACGTCGCCGGCATCGATCTTGTAGGTCTGCCGCAGGTACTCGGCGCCGAACGCCAGCGTCACCGGATTGGGCAGCCAGCTGGTGGAGAACTCCTTGGCGATGTCCACGTCGAACGCCTGCTGCGAAGCGGACAGGATGCCGTCGTGGAAGCTGGTGGGGCTGGAGCCGAAGTCGTGCAGGTAGGCGCGGTTGACGCTGTTGTTGGTGGCATAGGACACGCGGTTGCCGCCGTAGTTGGCGCTGATGTCCCAGCGCCAGCCGCCGCCGGTCTTGCCGCGTATGCCGACCACCAGCGACTGGTCCAGCGAATCGGCGTTCTCCAGCGGCAGGTAGCCGTTGGGATAGATCGACGGCACCGAGTTGCTGTTGGCCAGGTTGCGGAAGAACGCCGGCGAGGTGCTGTCGCGCTTGCCGATATGGCCGAACGCATACAGCTCAGCCGATTCGCCGAGCTTGTACTGGCCGTTGAGGAACAGGTTGTGATCGCCCACTTCCGGATCGCCGTAGCGCTGGGTGGTGCCTTCCCAGGCGCGGGTGCGGTTGGGGCCGGCGCGGTTGCTGTAGTCCTGGTGGCCGTCCTGCAGGGTGAAGCGCAGCCAGCCCTGGTCGTTGTTCAGCGGCAGGCCGAAGCTGGCCGAACCCTTCCATTGCCGGCCGTCGCCGGCCGAGTACTGGCCGCCGCTCAGTTCCACCGCGCCGCCGTCGGCGCCGCCCTTGAGCACGATGTTGATCACGCCGGCGATGGCGTCGGAGCCGTACTGCGCCGAGGCGCCGTCGCGCAGCACTTCGATGTGGTCGATCGCCGCCATCGGGATGGTGTTGAGGTCCACCGCCTGCGAGCCGCGGCCCAGCACGCCGTTGGTCAGCAGGATCGCGCCGGGATGCCAGCGCTTGCCGTTCACCAGCACCAGCACCTGGTCGGGCGACAGGCCGCGCAACTGGGCGGGGCGCTGCGAATCGGCGGTGTCGGCCGCGGCCGGGCGCGGGAAGGTGAGCGAGGGAATGATGCGCGACAGCGCGGTGGACAGCTCGGTGGTGCCGCTCTGCTGCAGGACCTTGGCCGAGACCACGTCGATCGGTGTGAGCGAGCTGCTCTCCGTGCGGTTGTCGGCGCGCGTGCCGGTGACGATCACCGTGCTCAGGTTCTTGGCCTTGTCGGGGGCCGGTGTGGGCGTGGCGTTCTGGCCGCTGTCCTGGGCGGCGGCGCCGGCGGACAGGGCCAGCAGCAGGGCGGAAGCGAGCGTGCGATAGCGCAGATGCATCTGAACTCCCCTCTTCGTCATGATTTGTTGCGATGCGTCAATGCAGGCTAGACCCCGCGTCGACGCTTCGTCAATAGCCGTCTAGACGTCCATCTCTCCGCGCGCTCCTCGTGGCGGGGCGGCGGAAAGGCGTCGTCGCCTCCCCCCTGCCGGCCAGCATGCCCGTGCGGGCCGGACATTGAAATCCCGCGATCCGACTCGATAATGGCGAGCTGCCGGCCCTCGCGCCGGCCGGGAACACGGAGCCACCATGCCTATCTATGAATTCGAATGCGGCGGCTGCGGCCATCGTTTCGACCGCCTGCAGAAGATGTCCGACGCCGACCCCAGCGCCTGCCCCCAGTGCGCGGCGGACGGCACCGTCCAGCGCCGCCTGAGCGCGCCCCAGTTCCGCCTGGCCGGCGGCGGCTGGTACGAGACCGACTTCAAGAAGGACGGCGACAAGAAGCGCAACCTGGCCGGCGACAACGCCGCCGCGCCGGCTCCGGCGGCGGCTCCGGCGCCGGCCCCCGCGCCGGCTCCCGCCAGCGGCGACTGAACCGGCGGCAATGGCTCGAAATTTCCGGCGCTCGAATCGCAAAATATTCAAGCGCGGTTGCCTTCCCTGCGATAGCGTGGCGCCACCTTCAACACTGGGCGGTATCCAATGAGCGCTATCGGCAAGGGGATGTGGGCGGCGATCGCGATCGCCGCGGGAATGGCTTCCATGGCGGCGCCGACCGCGCACGCCCAATGGGACCAGGGTTCGATCAATTGCTCCAGCAACGACGGGCGCTTCGTCCGCTGCCGCACGCCGTGGCCGGCCTCGCAGCTGTCCAGGCAGCTCTCGGATACGCGCTGTGTCTATGGCCAGACCTGGGGCAACGACCGCGGCAGCGTCTGGGTCGACCGCGGTTGCCGCGCCAATTTCGAGCCGGCGCGCGGCGGTGGCTGGGGCGGCGGCTGGGGTGGCGACCGTCCCGGCTGGGGTGACGATCGCCCGGGTTGGGGCGACGACTCGGCCCAGGTGCGCTGCGACAGCAACGGCAACCGCCGCCAGTACTGCCCGATCGACCTGGGGCGCGGCGGCCGGGTCCGTCTGGTGCGCCGCCTGTCCGATTCGCCCTGCCGCGAAGGGGATACCTGGGGCTGGGATCGCCGCGGCGTGTGGGTGGACGAAGGCTGCCGCGCGATCTTCCAGATCGACCGCCGCTGGTAAGCCGGCGGCGTCGGTCGGCGTAGGTTGGGGTGAGCGCAGCGAACCCCAACAAGCGTCCCGCTGCACCGTAACGCCCGTTGGGGTTCGCCTTCGGCTCACCCCAACCTACGCCCCTCGTTGAGGGGCTGCTACCATTCCGGGTCCTTTTCACGTCTCACGCCGCCAAGGCGGCCCGGAGTTCCAAGCGCATGCGCACGCATTACTGCGGCCTCATCGACGAGGCCCTGGTCGGCCAGACTGTCACCCTGTGCGGCTGGGTCAACACCATCCGCCTGCAGAGCCACGTCGCCTTCGTGGACCTGCGCGACCACGAGGGCATCGCCCAGGTGGTGGTGGAGAAGGACAACGCCGATGCGTTCGCGGTGGCCGGCGAGATCGGCTACGAGTACTGCCTGCGCGTCACCGGCACCGTGCGCAAGCGCCTGGCGGCCAACGACAAGCTCAAGACCGGCACGGTCGAGCTGCTCGCCGACAAGGTGGAGATTCTCAACGCGGCCCGTGACCTGCCGTTCGCGCTGCACGAGAACCCGAACGAGGACATGCGGATGACCTACCGCTACCTCGACCTGCGCCGCCCCGAGATGCAGCGCATGATGCGCACCCGTATCAAGCTGGTGCAGGCGCTGCGCCGTTACCTCGACGCGCGCGGCTTCCAGGATATCGAGACGCCGATCCTGACCAAGGCCACGCCGGAAGGCGCGCGCGATTACCTGGTGCCCAGCCGCGTGCATCCGGGCCAGTTCTACGCGCTGCCGCAGTCGCCGCAGCTGTTCAAGCAGATCCTGATGATGGCCGGCTTCGACCGCTACTACCAGATCGCCCGCTGCTTCCGCGACGAAGACCTGCGCGCCGACCGCCAGCCGGAATTCACCCAGCTCGACCTGGAATTCGCCTTCGTCGAAGAACCGGACGTGCAGGACTTCGTGGAAGCACTGATCCGCCACGTGTTCAAGGAAGTGCAGGGTGTCGAGCTGGACGCCGCCTTCCCGCGCATGACCTGGGCCGAGGCCATGCGCCGCTTCGGCTCGGACAAGCCGGACCTGCGCATCGCGCTGGAACTGGTCGACGTGGCCGACGCGCTCAAGCACGTCGAATTCAAGGTGTTCGCCGAGCCGGCCAACGATCCGGCCGGCCGCGTCGCCGCGCTGCGCCTGCCGGACGGCGCCACGCTGAGCCGCAAGGAGATCGACCAGCTCACCGAATACGTGGCCAGGTACGGCGCCAAGGGCCTGGCCTGGCTGAAGGTGGACGACCTGGCCAAGGGCCGCGAGGGCGTCAATTCGCCGGTGGCGAAGTTCCTCGACGATGCGGCGCTCGATGCGCTGCTCAAGGCCACCGGCGCGAAGAACGGCGACATGGTCTTCGTCGGCGCCGGCAAGTGGAAGACCGTCACCGACTTCATGGGCGCGCTGCGCCTGAAGCTCGGCAAGGACCGCGGCCTGGTGGAAAACAGCTGGAAGCCGCTGTGGGTCACCGACTTCCCGATGTTCGAGTACGACGAGGAAGCGCAGCGCTTCGTCGCGCTCCACCATCCGTTCACCGCACCGAAGGTGGACGATATCGCCGACCTGCGCGCCAATGCGGCGATCGCGGTGAGCCGCGGCTACGACATGGTGCTCAACGGCGCCGAGATCGGCGGCGGCTCGATCCGTATCCATCGTCCGGACATGCAGAGCGCGGTGTTCGAGCTGCTCGGCATCGGCGCGGAAGAGGCCGAGGCGAAGTTCGGCTTCCTGCTCAAGGCGCTGAAGTTCGGCGCGCCGCCGCACGGCGGCCTGGCCTTCGGCATCGACCGCATCGCGGCGCTGATGGCCGGCACGGAGTCGATCCGCGACGTGATCGCCTTCCCCAAGACCACCAGCGCGCAGGACCTGATGACCGATGCGCCCTCGCTGGTGCCGGACGCACAGTTGAAAGAACTGCACGTGAAGGTGGCGGCGGAGCCGTCGAACGGTTGAGCGTTCGCGCGGTCCCACAGTGGATGTGTGATGGATGGGTCAGCGCGCCTGCGCCGATCCGTCCTATCGTTGCTTGCTTTGTTCCGGACCCGCGCTGTCGCCGATGACCGATCACGTAATCCTGCTGCACGGCCTGTGGATGCGCGGCTTCGCGCTGCTGATGCTGCATCGCCGCCTGATGGAAGCGGGCTTCCGCGTGCATCGCTTCGACTACATGAGCGTGGCCGCGACGCAGGAACAGACCGTCGCCCGCCTGCACGCGCGCATGCGCGAGGCGGCGCCGGAGGGCGGGGCGGTGCACCTGGTCGGCCACAGCCTGGGCGGCCTGCTCGCCCTGCGCGCCTGCCTGGACGACCACGACCTGCCGGCGGGACGCATCGTCTGCCTGGGCTCCCCGCTCAAGGGCAGCGCGACGGCGCGCTCCTTCGCCAGCCTGGGCGGGCGCGGCGGCGGCGTGCTGCTGGGGCATAACCGCGCCTTGCTGGAAAACGGCTTCGAGCAGTGGACCGGCACGCGTGAGGTGGGCGTGATCGCCGGCCGCACCCCGTTTGGCCTGGGCCACGTGCTGGGCCAGCTGGACGGCGAGCACGACGGCACCGTGGCGGTCGACGAGACGCGCCTGCCCGGCATTGCCGATCATTGCGTGGTGGAAGCCAACCACACCGGCCTGCTGTTCTCGGTGGAGACCGGGCGCCTGATCGCCGGCTTCCTGCGCGAGGGGCGCTTCGGACGCGACATGGCGGGTCGCGAAACGGCCTGAGAAGCCGCGCCACGGCGGGCTTTGCGCGGCATCGCGGGACGCCCGGTTGCCAGTCCGCCATGCGGAAGGGATAAAATTCGCGCTTTCCGCACGCAGCACGCCAGGGAACACGCCATGGGTAGAGGCCCGTCCATCGAAGGTCGCAAGAACGCCGAAGACGCCAAGCGCGCCAAGGTGTTCACCAAGCTGATCCGCGAGATCACCATCGCCACCCGCGGCGGCGCGCCCGACCCGGCGGCCAATCCGCGCCTGCGCGCGGCGGTCGACAAGGCGCTGGCGGCCAACATGACCAAGGACACCATCGAGCGCGCGATCAAGCGCGGCTCCGGTGCCGAGGGCGGCGCCGACATGCACGAGGTGCGCTACGAAGGCTACGGCCCCGCCGGCACCGCGCTGATCATCGACTGCGTCACCGACAACCAGACCCGCACCGTCGCCGACGTGCGCGCCGCGCTCAACAAGAACGGCGGCAACATGGGCACCTCCAACTCGGTGGCGTTCCAGTTCACCCGCGTGGGCCAGGTGCTGGTGCATACCGGCGGCGACGCCGAGGTCGAGGCGAAGCTGGAGGAATCGGCGATCGAGAACAACGCCGAGGACATCGTGATCGAGAACGGCATCGGCAGCGTGCTGCTGGCGGCCGACCCGATTGCGGTCGAAGCCATGCGCAAGGCGCTGGTCGCGGCCGGCTTCGAGGTCGACGGTTCCGACGTGGTGATGCGCCCGAACGGCCCGCTGGTCACCCCGTCCGGCGAAGCGCTGGAGCAGTTCGAGAAACTGCTGGAGCGCCTGAACGGCCTGGACGACGTCGACGAGGTCTATCACAACGCCGTGCTGCCGGCAGGGGATGCGTAAGGCCCATCCGGGCTTTATGCAACCACGCCTTGCTTCGGTAGCGCCGCGGTCATGACACGCATCATCGGCATCGATCCCGGCAGCCAGCGCACCGGGATAGGCATCATCGACGTGGATGGCACGGGCAAGCTTGCGCATGTTTTCCACGGCGCGCTGGCAGTGGCCGGCGAGGCCAGTTTCCCGTTGCGCCTGAAACGCATCTTTGACGAGCTGTGTGACATCATCGCCGAGCATCGGCCGGAGGAATGCGGCATCGAACGCGTGTTCATGGCGCGCAACGCCGATTCGGCGCTGAAGCTTGGGCAGGCAAGGGGTGCCGCGATCTGCGCGGTGGTCAGCCGGGGAATCGCGGTGCACGAATATGCGGCGACGGAAGTGAAGCAATCGGTGGTCGGCAGCGGCCGTGGCGACAAGACCCAGGTGCAGCACATGATCGGCGTATTGCTCGGCCTGAAGGGCCCCCTGCAGGCGGATGCGGCCGACGCGCTGGCGATCGCCGTGACCCACGCGCACACGCGCGCCAGCCTTGCCCGCGTGGGCATTCCGCGCACCGCCTGGAGGCGCCGATGATCGGCCGCCTGCGCGGAATCCTGGTTTCCAAGCAGCCGCCGTGGCTGCTGGTGGAGGTCGGCGGCGTCGGCTACGAGCTCGAGGCGCCGATGTCGACCATCTACGACCTGCCGCCGACCGGCAAGGAAGTGATCCTGCTCACGCACTATGCCGTGAAAGAAGACAGCGTCGCGCTGTACGGCTTCCTGCACGAGGCGGAGCGCGCGCTGTTCCGCAATCTGCAGAAAGTCAGCGGCATCGGCGCGAAGATCGCGCTGTCGGTGCTGTCCGGCGTGTCGACCAACGATTTCGCGCGTCTGGTGCAGGCCGGCGACGTGGTCGCGCTGACCAAGATTCCCGGCATCGGCAAGAAGACCGCCGAGCGCATGGTGGTGGAGCTGCGCGACCGCGTGGACGGCCTGGCGGTGAGCCTGCCCGGCGCCGCCGGCAAGGGCGCGCCGCTGGATCCCGCCGGCGAAGCCACCGTGGCCCTGCAGCAGCTCGGCTACAAACCCGCCGAAGTGACGCGCCTGGTGCAGAAAGTCGCCGCCGACGGCGACAGCGCCGAAGCCATCATCCGCAAGGCGCTGCGCGCCGCATTAGGAGCTTGAGCCCGTGAGCCAGGACAACCTGCACGGCGCCGATGCCGACACCAAGCGCCGCCTCGCCGCGCTCGCGCTGGGCGCGATCGGCGTGGTCTACGGCGACATCGGCACCAGCCCGCTGTACACGCTGCAGACCACCTTGAGCCATGACGGCATGAAGCCCACGCCGGAGAGCATCTTCGGCGTGCTGTCGCTGATCTTCTGGGCGCAGATCATCGTGGTCTCGCTGAAGTACGTGGTCTTCATCATGCGCGCGGACAACAAGGGCGAGGGCGGCATCATGGCCCTGCTCGCGCTGGCCCTGCGCAGCGCGCGCGGCGACGCGCGCATGCGCTGGATCCTGGCCATCCTCGGCATTTTCGGCGCGGCGCTGTTCTACGGCGACGGCGTGATCACCCCGGCCATTTCGGTGCTGTCGGCGGTGGAGGGCATGAAAGTGGCCGTGCCCGACCTGCCGCACTGGGTGGTGCCGGTGACCTCGGTGGTGATCCTGTTCTTCCTGTTCGCCCTGCAGCGGCACGGCACCGAGCGGGTGGGCAGGCTGTTCGGCCCGGTGATGGTGATCTGGTTCATCGTGATCGCCGCGCTGGGCGTGCAGATGATTGCGCAGAACCCGCACGTGCTGCTGGCGCTGAACCCGATGTACGGCGTGAAGTTCTTCATGAGCCACGGCATGCAGGCCTTCATCGCCCTGGGCGGCGTGGTGCTGGCGCTGACCGGCGCCGAGGCGCTGTACGCGGACATGGGCCACTTCGGCAAGAAGCCGATCCGCCTGGCCTGGTTCGGCTTCGTGCTGCCGGCGCTGGTGCTCAATTATTTCGGCCAGGGCGCGTTGCTGCTCAACCATCCGGAAGCGATCGACAACCCGTTCTTCAAGCTGGTGCCCAAGGTCCTGCTGTACCCGATGATCGGCCTGGCCACCATCGCCACCGTGATCGCCTCGCAGGCGGTGATCTCCGGCGCGTTCTCGATGACCCGCGAGGCGATGTCGCTGGGTTATTCGATGCGCATGCCGATCGTGCATACCTCGCGCGAGATGTCCGGCCAGATCTTCGTGCCGTGGGTCAACACCTTCCTGCTGGTGATGGTGCTGATCGCGGTGCTGGGCTTCCGCAGCTCCGAGAACCTGAGCGCGGCCTACGGCATCGCGGTGACCGGCACCATGACGGTGACCACCATCCTGGCCCTGGTGGTGGCGCGCTACCAGTGGCACTGGAGCCGGCCGACGGTGATCTTCGCCGGCGTGCTGCTGCTGACCATCGACCTGTCCTTCCTCAGCGCCAACGTGATCAAGATCGAGTACGGCGGCTGGTTCCCGCTGGTGCTGGGCGTGGCGGTCTTCGTGGTGATGACCACCTGGCGCCGCGGGCGCGAGCTGGTGGTGCGCGAGATCAAGCAGTCCGGCCTGGCGCTGGAACCGTTCATCGAGAACGTCGGCGAGCATCCGCCGCTGCGCGTGCCCGGCACGGCGGTGTTCCTCACCGCCAACCAGCACGCCGTGCCGCATGCGCTGCTGCACAACCTCAAGCACAACAAGGTGCTGCACGAGCGCAACGTGCTGCTGACGGTGGAAATGCTGGAGACGCCGGTGGCCGAGGCCGACGAGCGCATCCAGATCACGCCGCTGGGCGGCGACTTCTACGGCCTGGCCCTGCGCTTCGGCTTCGCCGAGGACCCGAACATCCCGCAGGCCCTGCTGCGCTGCTCGAAGGCCGGCCTGCCGTTCGACATGATGGACACCACGTTCTTCCTGTCGCGCGAAACCATCATCGCCGACGAGCGCCGTCCGGGCATGGCGCTGTGGCGCGACAAGCTGTTCGCCTTCATGGCCCGCAACGCGCTGCCGGCCACCGCGTTCTTCCAGATCCCGGGCAACCGGCTGATCGAGCTGGGCGCGCAGGTCGAGATCTGAGCCCCTCGGCGTAGGGCGTAGGTTGGGGTGAGCTGCAGGCGAACCCCAACAGGCCTCGCCCCATGGCCGCCCTGTTGGGGTTCGCTTCGCTCACCCCAACCTACGTCCGGTAGAATGCCCGGCGAATCGCGCACGCCGCCTGTTCCCGGACCTATTCCCACCCCATGGCCGATCACCGCATCATCACGTCCGCCGCGCAGCTGGACGACGAGGCCCTGGAAGCCTCGATCCGCCCCAAGCGCCTGGCGGAATACCTCGGCCAGCAGGCGGTGCGCGAGCAGCTCTCGATCTATATCGAGGCCGCCCGCAAACGTGGCGGCGCACTGGACCATGTGCTGATCTTCGGCCCGCCGGGCCTGGGCAAGACCACCCTTTCGCATGTGATCGCCAACGAGCTGGGCGTCAACCTGCGTTCCACCTCCGGCCCGGTGCTGGAGCGCGCCGGCGACCTGGCCGCGCTGCTGACCAACCTCGAGCCGCACGACGTGCTGTTCGTCGACGAGATCCATCGCCTCTCGCCCGTGGTGGAGGAGGTGCTGTATCCGGCGATGGAAGACTTCCAGATCGACATCATGATCGGCGAAGGCCCCGCGGCCCGCTCGATCAAGCTGGACCTGCCGCCGTTCACCCTGATCGGCGCCACCACCCGCGCCGGCCTGCTGACCGCGCCGCTGCGCGACCGCTTCGGCATCGTGCAGCGCCTGGAGTTCTATTCGCCGGAGGAGCTCACCGCGATCGTGCGCCGCTCGGCGCGCATCATGGGCATCCCCTGCGAAGTGGAAGGCGCGCAGGAAATCGCCCGCCGTTCGCGCGGCACCCCGCGCATCGCCAACCGCCTGCTGCGCCGCGTGCGCGACTATGCCGAAGTGCGCGCGGGCGGCCAGATCACCTGCGCCGCGGCGCAGGCCGCGATGGACATGCTCAAGGTCGACGCCGAGGGCTTCGACGAGCTGGACCGGCGCCTGCTGGCCACCATCATCGAGAACTTCGACGGCGGCCCGGTCGGGGTCGAGTCCTTGGCCGCCGCGCTCAGCGAGGACCGCGGCACCCTCGAGGACGTGGTCGAGCCTTACCTGATCCAGCAGGGCTTCCTGGTGCGCACCGCGCGCGGCCGCATGGCCAGCGCCAAGGGCTGGCGCCACCTGGGCCTGAACCCGCCGCCGCGCCAGCCGCAGCCGGCCGACCTGTTCCCGGGCGAAGCCGATGTCTGATACCGCGCCGCATCCCGCCCCGGACAGCTTTCGCTGGCCGGTCCGCGTCTATTGGGAAGACACCGACGCCGGCGGCGTGGTGTACCACGCCAGCTACCTGCGCTTCATGGAGCGCGCCCGCACCGAATGGCTGCGCGGGCAGGGCGTGGACCAGTCGGCGGTGCGGGCGGCCACCGGCCTGGCCTTCTTGGTGCGGGACCTGAGCATCGAGTTCCTCAAGGCCGCCATGCTGGACGATGAACTGAGCGTAACGGTCGAAGTCAAAGAACGGCGCGCTGCCAGTATCCTTTTCGGCCAGACCATCAGCCGGGCGGACGGCATGGCGTTGATCCGCGCGCAGGTGCGCGTGGCCTGCGTGGACCTCGAACGCATGCGCCCGGCGCAGATTCCTTCCGGCCTGATCCCCGGCCTACCCCCAATCAAGTAACCCGCGGCGGAGAACGCTCAAGCAATGAACGGTGGACTGAACATTTTCAAGCTCGTCGCGGAAGCGAGCATCCTGGTGCAGGCCGTGATGCTGGTCTTGCTGGTGTTCTCCTTCCTCTCGTGGGTGATCATCATCCGCAAGCACCAGCAGCTGAAGGCCGCGATGGACGAAGCGGAGACCTTCGAGGAGCGCTTCTGGTCCGGCGCCGACCTGGCCCAGCTGTTCCGCGAAGTGAACGGCCGCGGCGCCGGCAACGGCGGCCTGGAGACGGTGTTCGAATCGGGCTTCCGCGAATTCGCCCGCCAGCGTCAGCGCCGCACGCATGACCTGCGCATCGTGATCGAGGGCACCGAGCGCGCGATGCGCGTGACCGGTACCCGCGAGATCGGCCGCCTGGAGCGCAACCTGGAATTCCTCGCCAATGTCGGCTCGATCAGCCCCTACGTCGGCCTGTTCGGCACGGTGATCGGCATCATGGGCGCGTTCCAGGGCCTGGGCGAAATGAAGGATGTGACCATCGCCGTGGTCGCGCCGCACATCTCCGAGGCGCTGATCGCCACCGCCATGGGCCTGTTCGCGGCGATCCCCGCGGTGTGGGCCTACAACCGCTACGCCAACAAGGTCGATCGCGTGGCTTCGCGCTACGAGGTGTTCCAGGAGGAGTTCTCCTCGGTCCTGCAGCGCCAGATCCAGACCGACGACGCGGCCTGAGCGGAGGACTTCCTCATGCGTAGTTCCGCGCGCCACAAGCGCTTCAAGCTCAAGTCCGAGATCAACGTCGTGCCGTATATCGACGTGATGCTGGTGCTGCTGATCATCTTCATGGTCACCGCGCCGATGATGAATCTCGGCGTGGACATCCAGCTGCCGCAGACCCAGGCCAAGTCGCTGCAGGACAAGAAGGACCCGGTGGTGGTCTCGGTCGACGAGAACGGCCAGATCTACCTCAGCTCCCAGGGCTCCAAGCGCGAGCCGGTCAGCGCCGAGGAGTTCAAGGCCAAGATCACGGCCTTCCAGAAGGAAAACCCCGAGCTGCAGGTGCTGGTGGCCGGCGACGAGCGTGCCAACTACGGCAAGGTCTACCTGATCCTGCCGGTGCTGCAGGAAGCGGGCGTGTCCAAGATCGGCCTGATGAGCCAGCCCGAGTCGAGCGGGAAGCATGGACGACCGTAAAGGCACGCCGAAGGCGGTCATCCTTTCCGCCATCCTGCATGTGGGCATCGTCGGCTTCCTGGCCCTGGCGATCGTGCCCTGCTCGTTTTACGAAAGCGTGTTCGAGACCCTGCACCTGCCGCCGGGCTGGAACCCGATCGCCTGCGCCAAGCCGATCGACCTGCCGGGCCAGATCATCGAGGCCACCCTGGTCGGCCCCACCGGCGCGCCGCCGCCGAAGTCAGTGAAGACCAAGCCGGTGCCGGACTCCACGCCGCCGCCGCCCATGGTGACGCCGCCGGTCCCGCAGGAACAGGCCCCGGTGGTGAAGACCCTGCCGCCGCCGCCCCAGCGTCCGGACATCAAGGACCAGGAAAAAGTGGTCGCCGATGCCCTGCAGAAGGCCGAGGACGCCAAGCGCGAGCAGGAGCAGCGCGAGCGCCAGCGGCAGTCCGAGCTGGACGCCCAGGCGGCCAAGCAGAAGGAAGAAAAGAAGAAGCTGGACGAGCTGTTCGCCCAGATGGACAAGGCCGACCAGACGCGCAAGAAGGCCGAGGACCGGGCCAAGCAGGCCAACCAGCAGCTCCAGGACATCAAGGACGCCAAGGACAACGGCCTGGCCGACGTGCCCAAGGCCGACCAGCGCCAGACCGGCAACAACGGGCCGGACACCGGCCTGCTGGGCCAGTATCTGGCCGCAGTTCAGAACGCGGTCACGCAGAATTGGCTACGTCCCGATAACATGCCGAACGTTCCTTGTGTCGTGCACATCGTGCAGCTGCCGGGCGGAAACGTCATGAGCGCCAAGGTCGACCCCAGCTGCCCGTACGACGACGCCGGCAAGCGCTCGGTCGAGAACGCCGTGCTGCGAGCGCAGCCCTTGCCCTACCAGGGCTTCGAGACCGTGTTCCAGCGCAACCTAACCTTTACCTTCAGGCCGCAGCAGTGACCAGCCCTATGCGCACATTGAGTATCGCCTTCGCATCCGCCCTGCTGTCCGTCGCGGCGTTGTTCGCCGGTTCGGCGGCAGCCCAGCAGTCACTCAACGTCGACATCGTGCAGGGCATCAAGACCGCCACGCCGATCGCCGTGGTGCCGTTCGCCCAGGCCGGCGGCGCGCCGCTGCCGACCGACGTGGCCGACGTGATCCGCAACGATTTCAACCGCTCCGGCAAGTTCCGCTCGCTGGCCAAGAGCGAAATCGTCGAGACGCCGTCCAAGGGCGCGGACATCAAGTTCCCGACCTGGCGCCTGCTCAAGCAGGATTTCATCACCATCGGCCGCATCAGCGACGCCGGCGGCGGCATGCTGCGCGTCGAGTACGAGCTGTGGGACGTCAACAAGCAGCAGAGCCTGCTGGCCCAGGCCTTCACTGCCCCGGCCGGCGACCTGCGCGGCGTGGCCCACCAGATCGCCGACCAGATCTACGAAAAGATCACCGGCGTGCGCGGCGCGTTCTGGACCCGCATCGCCTACATCACCGCCGTGGGCCTGGGCAACAACACCACGTATTCGCTGATCGTGGCCGATTCGGATGGCTTCAATCCGCAGGTGGTGGCGCGCTCGCGCGAATCGCTGCTGTCGCCGCACTGGTCGCCGGACGGCAAGAAGATCGCCTACGTCTCCTTCGAGAGCGGCAACTCGGCCATCTACGTGCAGGACATCACCACCGGCCAGCGCCAGCTGGTCTCGGCCCGTCCCCGCGGCATCAACAGCGCCCCGGCCTGGTCGCCGGACGGCAGCAAGCTGGCGGTGTCGCTGTCCTACTCGGGCAACCCCGAGATCTACGTGATGGACGTGGCCAGCCGCCAGGAGACCCGCCTGACCAAGACCCTGGCCATCAATACCGAGCCGGTGTGGTCGCCGGACGGCCAGAGCATCTACTTCACCTCGGACCGCTCGGGCCGGCCGCAGATCTACCAGATGCCCGCCTCCGGCGGCGGCGCCAACCGCATCAGCTTCCAGGGGCAGAACAACCTGAGCGCCGACGTCAGCTACGACGGCAAGCAGGTCGCCATGGTGCAGGGCAACGGGAACGTGTATCGTATTGCGGTCATGGACCGCAGTCTGGGTGGGCAGGTGCGTCCTCTCTCGCCGGGCCCGATCGATGAGTCCCCGAGCTTCGCGCCCAACGCCAGCATGCTGCTGTATGCCGCTACCGAAGGACGGCGCGGCGTGCTTTATGCCGTTTCGGCCGATGGTCAGGTTCGCCAGCGCCTCGTGCTTGCCGATGGCGACGTGCGCGAACCGTCCTGGGGACCGTACCGGCAGCGTTGAATGAGCGGCCGCGCGCCCAAGGGTGCTGCGGCCTGGAGGATCAGGGGTGGTGGTGGGACGCGAGTCCTGCCGCCGGCCCGGTCGCCCGCCGGGCCCGCGCCCGGATGGGTGGCCGGCGCAGCGGCCAGCCGCGGCGCCGGTACCAAGGTGTCACAACAACAGCCGGTCCACCGGCGATCACTGTCCTGTAACCGCAATCGCTATTGACTGTCGGAACTCAAACCCGTTTGAAGGAACGTTCACCATGAATAAGACCGTTCGCGTCGCCCTGGTCGCCCTGCTCTGCGTTGGCGCGGCCGCATGCTCGAAGAAGGCTGAAGTGAAGCCGCAGCAGCCGGTTGACAACAACCAGGTGGCCACCAGCCAGCCGCAGACCTCGGGCAAGTACACCCCGGAAGATCTCGACCGTGACGCTTGCCTGCGTCAGCGCGTCGTGTACTTCGACTTCGACAAGGATGAGATCAAGCCGGAGTTCCAGCAGATCATGGCGTGCCACGCCAAGTACCTGCAGGATCGCCCGACCGCCCAGATCCGTCTGGAAGGCAACACCGACGAGCGCGGCACCCGCGAGTACAACCTGGGCCTCGGCGAGCGCCGCGGCAACGCCGTTTCCGGCGCCCTGACCGCCGCCGGCGGTTCGGCCAGCCAGCTGAACGTGATCAGCTACGGCAAGGAAAAGCCGGTGTGCCGCGAGCACAACGAAGACTGCTGGGGCAAGAACCGCCGCGTCGAGATCGTCTACACGGCGAAGTAAGCATGAAGCGACTGGCTAACAGCTTCACGGCCAGGCTAGGCATGGCGGGCGCGATCGCGTCCGCCATGCTTTTTGCCGTTCCCGCACTGGCGCAGGATTCCCGCCTCAGCCTTGCCGACCGCGTCACGCGGCTCGAGCAGCAGGCGCAGAACCAGGACCAGGGCGGCGTCGGCATGGTCAACCAGATGCAGGCCATGCAGGCGCAGCTGCGGCAGATGCAGGGCCAGATCGAAGAGCTGCAGCACCAGCTGCAGGAAGCCAAGGATTCCAGCAAGGCGCAGTACGTGGATCTCGATTCGCGTATCGGCCGCCTTGAAAACGGCGCGGGCGGCAATGCCGGCGCCGGCAATGCGAACGCCGCTCCGGCGAGCGCCGGCAGTGCGCATGGCGTGGCCGCGCCCGCCGCCGCGACGGAAACGAAGAACCCCGCTGCCGCGAATCCCGCGGACGGCAAGGGCAGGAACGGCGACGCCAAGGCGCCGGCCGCCGCGCCGGGCGACCAGGCCGCGGCGCAGGCCTCCTACGACACGGCCTTCAAGGCGCTGCGCGGCGGCGACTACGTGCAGGCCTCGCGCGGCTTCCGCACGTTCATCCAGCAGTACCCGGACAGCCCGCTCACGCCCAACGCCTATTACTGGCTGGGCGAGTCCTACTACGTGACCATGAACTACCCGGTCGCGGCCGAGGCCTTCCAGCGGCTGCTCGCGCAGTATCCGCAGAGCGACAAGGCGGCCGATGCGATGCTCAAGCTCGGCTACAGCCAGCTGGAGCTCAAGCAGGCCGACCAGGGCAAGGCCACGCTGAAGTCGGTGACCACCAAGTATCCGGGCTCCAAGGCCGCCGGCCTGGCCCAGGAGCGCCTGCGCCGCCTGCAATCGCAGCCGGCCAACTGAGGTTCCGGCGGTGAGCGAGGGCAACGCGACCGTGGCGTCCACCACGTCGACGCCGGCCACCGCCGGGCGCCTGCGCATCACCGAGATCTTCCATTCGATCCAGGGCGAGGCCGACGCGATCGGCTGGCGCACCGTGTTCGTGCGCCTCACCGGCTGCCCGCTGCGCTGCGTGTGGTGCGATACCGAGTATTCGTTCTACGGCGGCGGCTGGCGCGACATCGACGACATCCTCGCCGAAGTCGCTTCGCATGGCGCGCGGCATGTCTGCGTGACCGGCGGCGAGCCGCTGGCGCAGAAGCGCTGCCTGATCCTGCTGCAGCGCCTGTGCGACGCCGGCTACGACGTGTCGCTGGAGACCTCCGGCGCACTCGATGTGGCGGCGGTCGATCCGCGCGTGCGCAAGGTGATGGACCTGAAAGCGCCGGGCTCCGGCGAGAGCGCGCGCAACCTGTGGTCCAACCTGGAGCACCTGCTGCCGCACGACCAGGTGAAGTTCGTTCTGGCCAGCCGCGCCGACTACGAATGGGCGCGCGAGGCGGTCGCCGGGCACGCCATCGACCGGCGCTGCATGGTGCTGTTCTCGCCGGTGCACGGCAAGGTGAATCCGCGCGAGCTCGCCGAATGGATCATCGAGGACAAGCTGCCGGTGCGCTTCCAGCTGCAGCTGCACAAGCTGCTGTGGAACGACGCGCCGGGCCATTGAGCGGCGACGCGCAGCGTCGCCCGTGTGTAGCGGTTTCCGCGCGCCGGCCTGTGTTGCCGGTGGCGCTTTCCGGCCGGTGACCGGCCTGACCAGGAAGTGGATGTCACCCATGTCTCAAACCTCTCTCCCCAGAGCCGTCGTGCTCGTTTCCGGCGGCATGGACTCCGCCGTCACCATCGCCATCGCGCGCGAGCAGGGCTATCAGGTGCATGCGCTGAGCGTGGCCTACGGCCAGCGCCACAGTTCCGAGCTGGAAGCGTCGGCGCGCGTGTCGCGCCTGCTCGGTGCGGTGGAGCACAAGACGGTGCAGGTCGACCTGCGCTCGATCGGCGGCTCGGCGCTCACCGCCGACATCGACGTGCCGCTCGACGCCGACCTGCATGGCGACTCCGGCGGCATCCCGGTCACCTATGTGCCGGCGCGCAACACCATCATGCTGTCGATCGCGCTGGGCTGGGCCGAAGTGCTCGGCTCCAGCGACATCTGGTGCGGCGTCAACGCGGTCGATTATTCGGGCTATCCGGATTGCCGCCCGGCCTTCATCGAAGCCTTCGAGAGCCTCGCCAATGTCGCCACCAAGGCCGGCGTGGAAGGCGCGGGCATCCGCGTGCACGCGCCACTGATGCGCATGAGCAAGTCGGACATCGCGCGCGAAGGCGCGCGCCTGGGCGTGGATTTTTCGGAAACGGTGAGCTGCTACCAGGCCGATGCGCAGGGCCGCGCCTGCGGCCATTGCGATGCCTGCCGCCTGCGCGCGCAGGGTTTCCGCGACGCCGGCCTGGCCGATCCCACGCGCTACGCCTGAGCCGTTTGCTTGTGCCTCAGGCGCGCTGACCTTAAAATCGCCCGCTTGGCTTGCGCCATGCTTGAACGATACGGGCCGTTAGCTCAGCCGGTAGAGCAGCGGACTTTTAATCCGTTGGTCGACAGTTCGAATCTGTCACGGCCCACCAATCGAAGGACCCGCGGCGACGCGGGTCCTTATTTTTTGCCAACGGGCGTACCGGTTCAGCCGCCATTGCGCGCGGCGGCCGCTTTTCCGCCGGGGAATTCAGCTTGCGGGCATTAGCATCGTTTCCGGCTGCCCACGCGGCAGCCGCATCCATCAATGCCCTTCGGGGATGGAGTCGCCATGAAACGTCTACTGAGTCTGACCGTCAGCATCGTGCTGCTCGCCATGAGCGCCGCTTCCTGGGCTGCACCGCAGGATCACGACTGGGATCATGACCGAGGCAACGACCGCGGCCACAATCCCAAGGACGAGGGGCGCCACGACAATGGCCGGCATCGCGGCTGGGAAAAGCATGCGTATCGCCGCGGCGAACGCCTGCCGGATCGCTACTACACGCACACCTATTACGTCACCGACTACGAGCGTTACCACCTGCGCCGCCCCGAGCGGGGCTACCGCTATGTTCGCGACGACGAGGGGCAGATCTTTCTCACCGCGGTCGCCACGGGCCTGATCGTGGACATCGTGGTCAACGGCCACTGACATTTCCGCTCCCGCCAACAAAAAGCCCGCTCCAAGGAGCGGGCTTTTTTTATGCGGAGGCATCCGGCTTTCAATCCTTCTTCACCATCTGCTCCAGGATCACCAGCAGCGCGCGGCGCTGATCCCGCGTCAGGCGTCCGATCAGTCCGAATAAACGTGCCTGTTCGCGATGGTCCACCCGGTACGGCGCCGCCGCATCCTGCACTTTCATGAAGCCTTTCGGCTCGCCGCGCCCGGTGGCCAGCCATTCGAAGCTGACGCCGAAGCGCCCGGCGATCTCGGTCAGGCGCTTGGTTTCCGGCCGCGCCATGTCGCTGAGCCATTTGCGCGCCGTTTCGCGCGATACGCCGAACATGTCGGCCAGCCGGGTGGTGCGGCCGCGGCCCTTGGTCATGCCGATCAGGTCCATGGCCAGGTGTAGTCGCTGGGAAAACCCGTTTATTGCCAAAGGGAGACTCCTTCTCGCTGCGCGGCGGACGACTGGGCCGCCCGCCGCTTAGGTCAAAAACAATGGAATCGAACTACGAAACGTCGAGTTCGCATTGTTGATGATCTGATCCGTTGATTAGGCAATTTCTAATTGTTTATAAAGGCAACATATGGTTGCATTTCTTTGTCTTTATTGGATTTTTTCGCTAATGAGAGATTACAAGAAATGCAAGACCGAAGCGGACTTTTTCGGACTGGAGAGCAGTCCTGAGGCGGCGGCCACCTGGATCTATCCGAATACCCAGCTCGACCGTCTGTTGAACGACCTGCAGGGCAATAGCTTGCTGATGCTGGAAGACGAAGGCCTGGCGCGATTTCATCCGGCCCGGCTGCGCGAAATCCGCGCCAACGCGCTGGCGCAGGCGGCGGCCGCCTGGAGCGCGGCGGTGACGCTGCGTCAGTTCATCCGCGAATGGGCCGGTGCGGGGTGGCTGGGCACGCCGGCGGGGCGGCTGTTGCGCGAGCACATGATGCAGTTGCGGCGGGATGCGCACCGCTGGCGCCACCTGGCCGAGTTCGCGGCGCGCTACATGGCCTACCCACGGCTGGCCCGGCTGCATGCGCACAGCTGGGCCAGGGAGAGCCGGGCGAAGGGCGAGTATCCGGATGGCTGATGATGCAGCGGCGCGTCAGCGCACCGCCTCGTGATAGGCCTCCAGCAGCGCCGGATCCTCGAACGAGCCATGGTGGTGGAACTGCCGCCATTGCCCCTCGATGCGCCGGTACAGGCGCGAGGTGCGGATCGCCAGTTCCAGCTTGGTGTTGCCGCGTTCCAGCACGCCGCGTTCGCGCCCGACGGCCAGGAAGGCATCGCCGAATTCGTGCAGGGTGTAGGCGTGGAACGCCACGCTCACCCGCGCCTCGCCGAGGAAGATGCGCGCATAGACCGCGCGGATCCGCGTCCAGCCGCGCTCGATCCCGCCCAGCGGATTGCTCATCGATGCCCCTTCGTCGTGCGACCAGTTGCGCGCCATCGCCTCCAGGTCGCGCTGGTTGAAGGCGCGGTAGAAGCCGCTCAACGCGGCGAGCGGATGCCCCGGCGCGAAATGCGTGTCGAGGCCGTCGATGGCTTCAGGGAGCGAGGCGGACATGGGAGGCTCGGGTCGGTGGGGAGCCGCGAGTATGGAGCGGCGCCTGCCAAGGGAGAATCAAGTTTTCCGGCAGGCAGCTTCCGAATTTTCCGCACGATCGGGCTTTTTCGCCGAGGCCGCAGCGCGGGACGCCGCTGCCTTTTGCCGCACACGCTCTTTGCTCCTGGGCGAAAATGTGGCAAATCTAGGACGATTCAGGTCATCGATCGGCGAGCGGCCGCCGTTTCATTCCAATGCCGCCTGGAACCTAAGCCAATGGGGAGAGCTTCAATCATGAAAGGAATGCACTCGTGAGCGCGCAACCCGCGTCCGGCGCCGACGTGCGCAAGGAACTGACCTTACGCGGCGTGATCCTGGGCGTGCTGATCACGCTGGTGTTCACCGCCGCCAACGTGTTCTTCGGCCTCAAGGCCGGCCTCACCTTCGCCACCTCGATTCCGGCGGCGGTGATCTCGATGGCGATCCTGCGCGCGATGCGCGGATCCACCATCCAGGAAAACAACGTGGTGCAGACCATCGCCTCGGCGGCCGGCACCTTGTCCTCGATCATCTTCGTGCTGCCCGGCATGATCATGATCGGCTGGTGGACCGGCTTCCCGTTCTGGACCTCGTTCGCCGTGTGCGCGCTCGGCGGCGTGCTCGGCGTGATGTATTCGATCCCGTTGCGCCGCGCGCTGGTCACCAATTCCGACCTGCCGTATCCGGAAGGCATCGCCTGCGCCGAAGTGCTCAAGGTCGGCAGCGGCGAGCACGAGGAAGGCGGCAGCGTGGAAGAGGGCAAGGCCGGGCTGGCCGCGGTGATGTGGGGTTCGATCACCTCGGCGGTGTTCGCCGTGGTGGTGGCCACCCAGGTGTTCGCCTCGGACGTGATCAGCTATTTCCGCGTCGGCAGCAAGGGCTCGGTCAGCGGCTTCGACTTCAACCTTTCCTTCGCGCTGTTCGCGATCGGCCACCTGGTCGGTCTCTCGGTCGGCATCGCCATGCTGGTCGGTGCGCTGATCGGCTGGGGCTGGGGCGTGCCGTTCTATTCGCTGGTCGAGCACAGCACCGGCGGTGTCGCCGAGCTGGCCCAGGCCACCTGGAGCCACAAGGTGCGCTTCGTCGGCGCCGGCGCCATCGGCGTCTCCGCCATCTGGACCCTGGCCAAGCTGGTCAGGCCGGTGATCAGCGGCCTCACTTCGGCGATGGCCGCCTCGCGCGTGCGCAAGGCCGGCAACGCCGCCACGCTGCCGCGCACCGAGCAGGACATCCCGATCGGCATCGTCGGCCTGATCACCCTGGTCTGCTTCGTGCCGATCGCCTGGCTGCTCGGCTACTTCGCCAACAGCAGCGGCCTGGGCGACCACCTCGCCGTGCTGGCGGTGGGCGGCGTGGCCTATGTGGTGCTGATGGGCTTCTTCGTCTCCACCGTGTGCGGCTACATGGCCGGCCTGATCGGTTCGTCCAACAGCCCGCTGTCGGGCGTGGGCATCCTGGTGGTGATCGGCGCCGCGCTGCTGCTGGTGGCGGGCGTGAAGCCCTATGTGCCGGCCGAGGCCGGCAAGGCGTTGGTAGCGTTTGCGCTGTTCACCACGGCGGTGATCTTCACCGTGGCCGCCATCGCCAACAACAACCTGCAGGATCTCAAGACCGGCCAGCTGGTCGACGCCACGCCGTGGCGCCAGCAGGTGGCCCTGGTGATCGGCGTGATCGCCGGTGCCGCGGTGATCCCGCCGGTGCTGGACCTGCTCAACAAGGCCTACGGTTTCGCCGGCGTGCCGGGCGCCGGTCCCGCCGCGCTGCCCGCGCCGCAGGCCGGCCTGATCTCGGCGCTGGCGCAGGGCGTGATCACCAACAACATCGACTGGGGCCTGATCATCACCGGCATCTGGATCGGCGTCGGCGTGATCGTGGTCGACGCGATCCTCGCGCGCACGACCAGGATGCGCATTCCGCCGCTGGCGGTGGGCCTGGGCATCTACCTGCCGACGGCCAGCACGCTGATGGTGGTGGTGGGCTCGGTGGTCGGCTGGTTGTTCGACCGCCGCGCGGATCGCGGCCCGAAGCCGGAAGCCACCAAGCAGCTCGGTGTGCTGCTGGCCTCCGGCCTGATCGTCGGCGAGAGCATCGTCGGCGTGCTGGTCGCGGCGGTCGTGGCGGTTTTCGGCGGTTCCCCGCTGGCCCTGGTGCCGCCGGCGTTCGCCAATATCGCCGAAGTCCTGGGCGGCCTGGTCTTTGTGGCCGTGGTCGCGGTGCTGTACCGCTGGATCGCCCGCCTGGCGCGTCGCGGAGCGTAAGTTCCTGTCATGGCCGCCGGCGAGGTCGGCGGCCATCGATAGCGGCCGACCTTAGCCGGCCGTTGTCATTTTCCGCTCCCTTGTTCGTCTTACACTGGCGCGACCGCTCCCGCGGCCGCGCACCCGCATGTCCTCCATGCCTGCGCCCCGCGCGGCGGCCAGGGGGACAGCCGGGAAACGACGGGCCTGAGACAGGTTCGACACGCTATGCTTGCCGACCGTGGCGGACCAGCACTCGTGCTCGCGTCCGCCCGGCGCACATGGCGCGCGGATCGGTTGCAGCAACACCCGGCGTGCATGCGCATGCCTTGAATCATTCGTGGAGGCCTTGGGTCGAGTGGTGGAGCAGAGAGGGGCGGACGCTCCGGAGACGGAAGAAGCCCTGACACGCCCTCGCGGGGCGTGGCTGCGCCGGCTCGCCGGTCCGCTGCTTTCCGTCGGCATGCTCTGCCTGGCGCTGTGGGCGCTGCGCTCGCTGGCCAGCCAGGTGAGCTACCGCGAGGTCGCGCGCTATGTGCACGGCCTGGAAAACCACCGCATCGTGCTGGCCGTGCTGCTCACCGCGGCCAGCTACGGCGTGATGACGCTGTACGACTGGTTCGGCCTGGCCTCGATCGGGCGCAAGCTGCCGCGCGCCCAGGTCACCCTGATCTCTTTCATCAGCTACGCCTTCAGCAATGCGCTGGGCATGGCGCTGCTGATCTCCGGCTCGATCCGCTACCGCTTCTATATCCAGGCCGGCCTGTCCACCGCCGAGGTGGCCAAGGTGGTGCTGTATTGCACGGCCAGCTTCTGGCTCGGCCTGTTCGCACTCACCGGCGTCACCCTGCTGCTGGTGCCGGTGCCGCCGACGGTGCCGCTCGCCGGCTGGCGCATCCCGGTGGCGATCGTGCTGACCCTGATTCCCGTGCTGTGGCTGGCCGGCAGCCACGTGCTGCGCCAGCCGCTGCGGCTGTGGCGCTGGCGCGTGAGCTGGCCGTCCACGTCCACGGCGGCGCGGCAGATCCTTACCGGCGCGGTGGACTGGGGCCTGGCGGCGTGGGTGCTGTACCTGCTGATGCCCAACGCGGTGGACACCGGCTTCGGCCATTTCATGGCGATCTTCGTGCTGGCGCAGATCGCCGGCCTGGTCAGCCATGTCCCCGGCGGCCTGGGCGTGTTCGAGGCGGTGATGCTGGCCGGCTTCGGCGCCACCGGCAACGAAGGCCTGGAGGCGCCGATCCTCGGCGCGCTGGCGGCGTACCGCCTGATCTACTACTTCCTGCCGCTGTGCGCGGCCACCGTGGTGGTGCTGGCGCGCGAGGCGCGCGGCGTGGCCGGCAAGGTGCCGCTGGCGCCGTGGTTCACCGGCCTGCTGCCGCCGTTCTTCGCCGGCCTCACCCTGGTCTCCGGCGCGGTGCTGCTGTTCTCCGGTGCGACGTCGGCGCTGCCGGGACGCATGGAAATCCTGCGCCACGTGCTGCCGCTGCCGGTGCTGGAGTTCTCGCACTTCTTCGCCAGCATGGTCGGCATGCTGCTGCTGATCCTGGCGCGCGGCCTGCAGCGGCGGCTGGACGCGGCCTATGTGCTGACCCTGGTGCTGCTGCTGCTCGGCGCGGTGCTGTCGCTGCTCAAGGGCATCGACTACGAAGAAGCCACGCTGCTGTCGCTGCTGGCGCTGGGCCTGGCGCCGGCGCATCGATTGTTCTATCGCCGCGCCTCGCTGTTCAGCGCGACCTTCTCGGTGGGCTGGATCATCGCCATCCTCGCCGTGCTCGGCTGCGCGGGCTGGCTGGTCTCCTTCAGCTACAAGCACGTGGAGTACAGCACCAACCTGTGGTGGGAATTCAGCTTCTACCACGGCGGCGCGCCGCGCGCGCTGCGCGCCCTGGTCGGCGCCACCGCGGTGGGCATGCTGTTCGCGCTGGCCAACCTGATCCGTCCGGCGCGCCCGCAGCTGCGGCTGCCCGGCGAAGAAGAACTGGCGCGCGCGTTGCCGCTGATCAAGCACTATTCCTCGGCGCAGGCGCACCTCGCCTTGATGAGCGACAAGACCTTGCTGTTCGACAGTGAGAGCAAGGCCTTCATCATGTATGACGTGGAAGGCCGCAGCTGGGTGGCGATGGGCGATCCGGTCGGCGAGGACGAGGATGCGCGCCGCGAGCTGGTGTGGACCTTCCGCGAGCAGTGCGAGCGCGCCGGTGGCTGGCCGCTGTTCTACCAGGTGCGTCCGCAGGACCTGGACCTGTATCTGGAAGTAGGCATGAACCTGCTGAAGATCGGCGAGGAAGCGCGCGTGAAGCTCGACGGCTTCAATCTCGACGGCAAGTCCAAGAAGGTGCTGCGCAACACCATCAACAAGCTCACCCGCGACGGCATGCGCCTGGAGATCGTGGCGGCCGACCGCGTGCCCGCCTTGATCCCGCAGCTCAAGACCATCTCGGATGCGTGGATGCGCGACAAGGGCGTGCGCGAGAAAGGCTTCTCGCTGGGCACCTTCGATCCGGCCTATCTGGCGCGCACGCCGATGGCGCTGGTGTGGAAGGGCGAGGAGCTGGTGGCCTTCGCCAACCTGTTCCTCACCGACAGCAAGGAAGAGGCCTCGGTCGACCTGATGCGCCACCTGCCCGACGACACCTCCGGCGTGATGGATTTCATGTTCATCGAACTGATGCAGTGGGCGCGCGGCGAAGGCTACGTCTGGTTCAACCTTGGCATGGCGCCGTTCTCCGGCCTGCAGAACCGGCGCACCGCGCCGCTATGGAGCCGCCTGGGCGCGCTGGTGTTCGGCCGCGGCGAGCGCTTCTACAACTTCCGCGGCCTGCACAAATACAAGGACAAGTTCGACCCCGAGTGGGAGCCGCGCTATCTCGCCGTTCCCGCGGGCATCGCCTTGCCGCTGGTGCTGGCCAACATCGCCAGCCTGATCTCGGGCGGCCTATCGGGTATGGTGCGTCGATGAAGCGAATCACCAAGATCATCGGCGGCATCGTGCTCGCCGCCGCGGCCATCGGCGTGCTCGTGTGGCAGCCGTGGCATCACGCCAGCATGGCCGAGTCGCTGGTCGACCTGCCTGCCGCGCCGGGCGCGACGCCATTGGCCGGACGCGGCGACGTGGTCGCCATCTTCTATTCCGGCGACGGCGGCTGGCGCGACCTGGACAAGCAGCTCGGCGGCATCCTCGCCCAGCATGGCGTGCCGGTGCTGGGCGTGAGCCTGCTGAAGTACTACTGGCGGCAGAGCAATGCCGAGGCCTCGGCGGCCGACCTGGATGCGCTGATCGAGCAGTCCACCGCGCGCCTGCACAAGCAGCGCGTGTGGCTGATCGGTTTCTCCTTCGGCGCGGACGTGCTGCCTTCGATCATCGAGAAGCTGAAGCCGGAGAACCGCGCGCGCGTGGCCCAACTGGTGCTGCTGTCGCCGAGCAAGGACGTCAGCTACGAGATCGAGATGCAGGGTTACATGGTCGAGGGCTGGTTCAAGACGCAGACGCAGAACCTATTCCAGTCGCTCAACCCGGTGAAGCACTACGACGCCCGCGCCCCGCTGCTGGCCCTGGACGGCCATCCGCCGGTGATGTGCTACTACGGCAAGGACGACGAGGACGACACCATCTGCGCGACGGCGGGGTTGCCGGCGTGGATCAAGGTGTATCGCAAGACGGGCGATCATCATTTCGATTACGACTATGAAGGGCTGGCGCGGCAGATGATTGCGGATTTGCCGGCGGCGGCTGGCCAATAACGCGCCGGCGTAGGTTGGGGTGAGCGCAGCGAACCCCAACATCTCCAGGCGTGTCGCATTGTTGGGGTTCGCTGCGCTCACCCCAACCTACGCCGGACGTGCCGCTTGGATGGCGGGCATGACCTTCGGCCGATAGGCCCTCCCGCTTCCAGTGCTACGGTGCGCCGGACAACCAGCCAAGGGGAGCGCGTCATGGACCGTCGGGACTTTCTCCGTTCGTCGTTTGCCGCAGGCTCGCTCGCCGCGCTGGGCACGGGCATCGCGCCCGCCGCCTGGGCCGCTGCCTCGCCGAGGAGCCCGCAGGACCCTCAGCACATCAACCGCAGCGTCATCCTGATGGGCGACGACGTGCCGCATTACGGCCGCGACGTGCTGGCGCGGATGGACGCCATCCTGCAGACCCGCGACAAGGCCGGCGATTTCTATCTGAAGCGCGGCGCGGTGGACGAACTCGAACAGCGCTTCGCCCAGCTGCTCGGCAAGGAAGACGCCGCCTTCATGCCCACCGGCACGCTCGCCAACCACGTCGCGCTGCGGCTGCTGTGCGGCGAGAAGAAGCGCGCCCTGGTGCAGCAGGAAAGCCACGTCTACTGCGACGAGAGCGACGCGGTGACCACGCTGAGCGCGATCAACCTGGTGCCGCTGGCACCGGGCCGCGCGGCGCCGACGCTGGAGGAAGTGAATGCGGCGATCGCGGTGTCGGAGAAGGCCGCCTATCCCTTGCCGATCGGCGCGATCTCGCTGGAAAGCCCGGTGCGCCGCGCCGACGGCGCGATGGTGCCGTTCGAGATCGTGCAGGCCATCGCCGAGCGTGCTCGCGCGAAGGGCATCGGGATGCACCTGGATGGTGCGCGCCTGCTGTTGAACAGCGGCGCCGACGGCTTCACCGCCACGGCGTACGCGGCGCCGTTCGATACGGTCTATGTCTCGCTGTACAAATACTTGGGCGCGCCGTTCGGCGCGATCCTCGCCGGCAGCAAGGCCGTGATCGCCAAGGCGCGCGATGCGCGGCATATCTTCGGCGGCACCATCTTCCACGGCTGGCAGCCGGCACTGCTGGCGCTGGATACGCTCAACGGCTTCGAGGAGCGCTTTGCGAAAGTGCGCGGGGCCGGCGGCCGCCTGCTCGACGGGCTGGCGAAGCTGGACGGCTATACGGTGCGGCGCGTGGAGCACGGCACCAATATCCATTTCCTGGACATTGCCGAAGGCCGGCGGCAAGGCCTGCAGGAGCGGCTGGCCAAGGCCGATGTGATGATCGGCGAGCCGCACGAGGGCCGCCTGATGCTAACGTTCAACGAATCCCTCCTGCGCAAGCCCGTCGATGCCATCGTCCAAGCCTTCGCCCGTTGAACGCAATCCCGGCATCGACCTGCTGCGCGGCATCGCCATCCTGCTGGTGGTGCTGCACCATCTGGGCCTGCGCATACCGCTGAAGAAAACCGCGTTGGCCGACGTGCTGCCGACGCGCCTGCTGAGTGCGCTGAACTTCAACGGCTATGAAGCGGTGTTCGTGTTCTTCGTGATCTCCGGCTTCCTGATCGCCGGCAATGCGATCCGCCGCTGGGGCGCGCTGGAGCGCATCGACCTGCGCGATTTCTATGCGCGCCGCTTCGCCCGCATCATGCCCTGCCTGCTCGCGCTGGTCGGCGTGCTGAGCCTGCTGCACCTGCTCGGCGCGCAGGACTACGTGATCGGCCGCGAAGGGCAGTCGCTGCCGCGCGCGATCATTGCGGCGCTGGGCCTGCACTTGAACTGGTACGAAGGCCAGACCGGCTACCTGCCGGGCAACTGGGACGTGCTGTGGTCGCTGTCGATCGAAGAGATGTTCTACCTCGGCTTCCCGCTGGCCTGCCTGCTGCTGCGCCGCGATGCGCTGATGGCGCTGCTGCTGTGCGCCTTTGCCATGGCGCTGCCGTGGCTGCTGGCCTCGCTCGACGACGCCAGCGAGATCTGGAAGGAAAAGGCCTACCTGCCGGGCATGTCGGCGATCGGCACCGGTGTGCTCGGTGCGCTGGCGGTGGCGCATTGGCGCGCGCCGCGCTGGGCCACGCGGACGCTGGGTATCGCCGGCGCCATCGGCCTGTTCGCCGTGTTCATCGGCATGCCGTGGTGGTGGCCGCTGCTGCAGGACGGCGTGATGCTGCTGCTCACCTTCTCGACGCTGTGCGTGCTGCTCGCCTGCCGTCAGCGCGAGGCAGCCGGCGGCGCGCGCCCGCTGTCCGGCTTCGGCTGGCTGCGTCGCTGGGGGCAGCTGAGCTACGAGATCTACCTGACCCACATGTTCGTGGTGTACGGCGCGGTGCGCCTGTTCCGCGCCAGCGGCGGCGATATCTCGCACGGATGGTTGTGGTATCTGCCGGCGGTGCTGCTGTGCTGGTTGCTCGGCGCGACGGTGGAGCGCTATCTGTCCGCGCCGTGCGAGCGCTGGCTGCGCGCGCGGCTGCAGCGTGCGCAGCCGGTGCCGACGATCGCCGTGGCGGCTGCCGAATAGCTCACGGCTCCATCAGGTCGCGGCCGATCGCCAGTCCACCCATGGAATGCGGCGCTACCGCATCGCGCCAGGGCCGCGGGAAAAGCGCTCAGCGGTAGCGGTTGATGCTGTCGCGCAGTTCCTGCGCGGCGATGCGCGCGACTGCGGCGAAATCCTCGCCCTGGCCGGCATACAGAATGGCGCGGGAGGAGCTGATCATCAGGCCATTGCCGTCGGTGGTGCGGCCATTGCGGACCACCGCCTCCACGTCGCCGCCCTGCGCGCCGATGCCCGGCACCAGCAGCGGCACGTCGCCGACCAGCGCACGCACTTCGGCCAGCTGCTCCGGCCAGGTGGCGCCGGTGACCAGGGCGCAGTTGCCGTGCGTATTCCAGTCGCGCGCGATCATCTCGGCCACGCGCTGGTACAGCGGCCGGCCGCCGACGTCGAGGTCCTGCAGATCCGCGGCGCCCGGGTTGGAGGTATGGCAGAGCAGGATCACGCCCTTGTCGGCGCGGTCCAGGAAGGGTTGCGCGGAGTCGCGGCCCATATACGGATTGATCGTCACCGCATCGGCGCCGTAGCGCTCGAACGCTTCGGTGACGTAGTGCTGCGCGGTGCTGCCGATATCGCCGCGCTTGGCGTCGAGGATCACCGGCACGGTGGGGTGGTGTTCGTGGATGTGCGCGATCAGCCGCTCCAGCGCGCCTTCCGCCCGCAGCGCGGCGAAGTGCGCGATCTGCGGCTTGTAGGCACAGACCAGGTCGGCGGTGGCGTCGACGATGGCGGCGCAGAACTTGAAGACGGCGTCGGCGTCATTGCGCAGATGGGCGGGGAATTTCGCTGGCTCTGGGTCGAGGCCGACGCAGACCAGGGAGTGGTGGCGCTGCCATGCGGCTTGCAGGGATTGCATGAAGTGCATGGATGTCTCCGTGATCAATGAGGGCGGCAGATGTGCAATCCCTCTCCCTCTGGCGACCCGAAGGTAGTCCCCGTGGGAGAGAGGGTGCCGGCAGGCGGGTGAGGGTACGGGCGGAGCGCAACGCGCCACTCCGCCCGTACCCTCACCCCAACCCCTCTCTCCCACGGGGACTACCTTCGGGTCGCCGGAAGGAGAGGGGCTAGAAGCGAAGCGCTTACGCCAGCTTCTTGTACTTCACCCGATGCGGCTTCGCCGCCTCATCACCCAGGCGACGCTTCTTGTCCGCCTCGTACTCGTTGTAGTTGCCGGGGAAGAACTCCACATGCGAGTCGCCCTCGAACGCCAGGATGTGCGTGGCGATGCGGTCCAGGAACCAGCGGTCATGCGAGATCACCATCGCGCAGCCGGGGAATTCCAGCAGCGCGTCTTCCAGCGCGCGCAGGGTTTCCACGTCCAGGTCGTTGGACGGCTCGTCGAGCAGCAGCATGTTGCCGCCCTGCAGCAGGGTCTTGGCCAGGTGCAGGCGGCCGCGTTCGCCGCCCGAGAGATTGCCGACGATCTTCTGCTGGTCGGTGCCCTTGAAGTTGAAGCGGCCGATGTAGGCACGCGACTGGATCTCGAAGTTGCCGATGGTGAGGATGTCCAGGCCGCCGGAGATTTCCTGCCACACGTTGTTCTTCGCATCGAGCATGCCGCGCGACTGGTCGACATAGGCCAGCTTGACCGTGTGGCCCAGCTTCACCTCGCCGGAATCGGGCTGCTCCTTGCCGGTGATCAGCTTCATCAGCGTGGACTTGCCGGCGCCGTTCGGGCCGATCACGCCGACGATCGCGCCCGGCGGCACCTTGAACGACAGGTCGTCGATCAGCAGGCGGTCGCCGAAGGCCTTGGACACGTTCTTGAACTCGATCACTTCCTGGCCCAGGCGCTCGCCCGGCGGGATGAAGATCTCGTTGGTCTCGTTGCGATGCTGGTATTCGACCGAGTTCAGCTCCTCGAAGCGGTTCAGGCGCGCCTTGCCCTTGGACTGGCGGCCCTTGGCGGCCGAGCGCACCCACTCCAGCTCCTTCTCGATCGCCTTCTGGCGTGACTTCTCCTGGCTGGCTTCCTGCTTCAGGCGCGCGTCCTTCTGCTCCAGCCACTCGGTGTAGTTGCCCTTCCACGGGATGCCGCGGCCGCGGTCCAGCTCGAGGATCCACTCGGCGGCGTTGTCCAGGAAGTAGCGGTCATGGGTGACCGCCACCACGGTGCCGGGGTAGTTCTGCAGGAACTGCTCCAGCCAGTCCACCGACTCGGCGTCCAGGTGGTTGGTGGGCTCGTCCAGCAGCAGCATGTCCGGCTTGGACAGCAGCAGGCGGCACAGCGCGACGCGGCGCTTCTCGCCGCCCGAGAGCGGACCGATCTTGGCGTCCCACGGCGGCAGGCGCAGCGCGTCGGCGGCCACTTCGAGCTGGCGCTCCAGCGCGTGGGCGTCGTTCACCGCCAGGATGTTCTCCAGCTCCTGCTGCTCGGCGGCCAGCTTGTCGAAGTCAGCGCCTTCCTCGGCGTAGGCGGCGTATACCTCTTCCAGGCGCTTCTGCGCGTCCAGGACCACCGACACGCCTTCTTCCACCGCCTCGCGCACGGTCTTCTCCGCATCCAGCTGCGGCTCCTGCGCCAGGTAGCCGACCTTGATGCCGGGCTGCGGGCGGGCCTCGCCCTGAAAATCGGTGTCGACGCCGGCCATGATGCGCAGCACCGTGGACTTGCCCGCGCCGTTGAGGCCCAGCAGGCCGATCTTGGCGCCGGGGAAGAACGAGAGCGAAATGTCCTTGATGATCTGGCGCTTCGGGGGAACGATCTTGCTGACCCCGTTCATGGTGTAGATGTACTGCATGGAGCCTCCGGAGGCGTGCGCCGCCGGCCCGCAAGGAGGACGGAGGCGCTAGGGCGTTGGGTTAAACCCGAGATTATAGCGGGTCGGCGCGTCGTCCCGGTGACGGCCAGCGCCGCGCCCGGGCTGCGCCATGCCTTGGCGCACCAGGGCCATGCCCGGCCCCCAGGCTGGCGCACTACCACCGGCAAGGAGCGCGCCCGCATGGATTCCCTGGTTTCAGCCGCACCGGCATCGGTATCGACGTCAGGCGGCCTGGGGCGCCTGGACGCCTGGGCGCAGGGCTGGGCCGCGCCGCGCGGGCGCTGGGCCCTGGTGCTGCACGAGTTCGTCTGCTTCGGTCTCAAGCAGGCCTGGGCCTGCCTGTTCGGCGCCTGCCTGCTGGCCCTGCTGCTGCTGACCTGGGCGTGCTACCCGGCCGGTGCCTGGCTGGCGCGCTACGACTTCCTGGTGCTGGCCGCGTTCGCCCTGCAATGCCTGCTGCTGGCGCTGCGCCTGGAGACGCGCGAGGAGGCCATGGTGATCCTGCTGTTCCACCTCACCGGCACGGCGATGGAGGTGTTCAAGACCGCGATGGGCTCATGGGAATACCCGGAACCGTCGGTGCTGCGCATCGGCGGCGTGCCGTTGTTCACCGGTTTCATGTATGCGGCGGTCGGCAGCTATATCGCGCGGGCCTGGCGGCTGTTCGAGTTCCGCTTCGTGCGGCATCCCCCGTTCGCGGCGACAGCGTGGCTGGCGCTGGCGATCTATGTCAATTTCTTCACCCATCACTTCGTGGCGGATGCGCGCTGGCTGCTGTTTGCCGCGGTGGCCGTGCTGTTCGGGCGCAGCTGGGTGCATTTCCGCGTGCGCCGCGAGCATCGCCGCATGCCGCTGCTGCTCGGCTTCGTGCTGGTGGCCAGCTTCATCTGGCTGGCCGAGAACGTGGGCACCTTCGCCGCGGCCTGGCGCTATCCGGCGCAGCGGGACGGCTGGAGCGTGGTCCCGCTGAGCAAGCTCGGCTCCTGGCTGCTGCTGATGATCATCAGCTACGTGATGGTGTCGGCGGTGGCGCGCCGTAAAGCCCCTCTCCCCCTGGGAGAGGGGTTGGGGTGAGGGTGCGGGCGGAGCGCAAGAGTGATGTGCTCCGCTCCGCCCGTACCCTCATCCGGCTGCCGCCACCTTCTCCCGACGGGAGAAGGATTCCCGGGCAGGAACAGAGGCCCGGACACGCGCCGGTATGCGGTTTCCGACCCTTCCTAAGGTGGCCCCCAAACCCCCCGGGCGCTACAATTTCCGGCTTCCACTCCCCGCCGCCACCCGCAGAGGTCAGGATGTTTGCCAAGAACGAGACGATCGCCGGCTTCGACGACGAGCTGGCCCAGGCCATGGCCGACGAGGCGCGCCGGCAGGAAGACCACGTCGAGCTGATCGCCTCCGAGAACTACGCCAGCCCGCGCGTGCTGGAGGCCCAGGGCAGCGTGCTGACCAACAAGTACGCCGAAGGCTACCCGGGCAAGCGCTACTACGGCGGCTGCGAATACGTGGACGTGGCCGAGCGCCTCGCCATCGAGCGCCTGAAGGAGCTGTTCGGGGCCACCTATGCCAACGTGCAGCCGCATTCCGGCTCGCAGGCCAATCAGGCGGTGTACTTCGCCCTGCTCAATCCGGGCGACACCATCCTGGGCATGAGCCTGGCCCACGGCGGCCACCTCACCCACGGCGCCAAGGTCAATCTCTCCGGCAAGATCCTCAACGCCGTGCAGTACGGCGTGAACGAGCAGGGCCTGGTCGACTACGACGAAGTCGAGCGCCTGGCCCTGGAGCACAAGCCCAAGATGATCGTGGCCGGCTTCAGCGCCTACTCGCAGGTGATGGACTGGGCGCGCTTCCGCGCCATCGCCGACAAGGTCGGTGCCTACCTGTTCGTCGACATGGCGCACGTCGCCGGCCTGATTGCCGCGGGCGTGTATCCCAGCCCGCTGCCGCACGCGCACGTGGTCACCTCGACCACCCACAAGACCCTGCGCGGCCCGCGCGGCGGCATCATCGTCGCAAAGGACGCCGGCGAAGAGATCGAAAAGAAGCTGCAGTCGATCGTGTTCCCCGGCATCCAGGGCGGCCCGCTGATGCACGTGATCGCCGCCAAGGCGGTGGCCTTCAAGGAGGCGCTGGACCCGTCGTTCAAGAGCTACCAGCAGCAGGTGGTGAAGAACGCCAAGGCGATGGCGAAGACCTTCATCGAGCGCGGCTACAAGATCGTCTCCGGCGGCACCGAGAACCACCTGATGCTGGTCGACCTGATCGGCCGCGAGGTCACCGGCAAGGACGCGGAAGAGGCGCTGGGCAAGGCGCATATCACGGTCAACAAGAACGCCGTGCCGAACGATCCGCGCAAGCCGTTTGTCACTTCGGGCCTGCGCATCGGCACGCCGGCGGTCACCACGCGCGGCTACCAGGAGGCCGACGTGGTCGCGCTGGCCGGCTGGATCTGCGATGTGCTGGACGCGCCGAACGACGAGGCCGTGCTGGCCAAGGTGCGCGAGCAGGTCACCGCGCAGTGCCATAAGTTCCCGGTCTACGGCTGATCCATCGCCGCTGCGGGCGGTCGCGCGACGAGCCGGAAAAGGGGCCGGTCGTTGCGCGCAGCCTCGCCATCCTGGCGCCTTCCGGCTCTGTCGGAAGGGCGCCGGGTTGTATGGCGGCCCAACTGAACGTCTAATGGCGCCCCATGCATTGCCCCTTTTGTCAGCATGAAGACACCCGTGTGATCGATTCGCGTCTGGCCGACGACGGCACCACGGTGCGCCGGCGACGCGAATGCCCCCAGTGCGGCGAACGCTTCAACACCTTCGAGACCGCCGAGCTCAAGCTGCCGGCCATCGTCAAGAGCGGCGAGCGCCGCGAGACCTTCGACGAGCGCAAGCTGCGCGTGAGCTTCGAGCGCGCCCTGCAGAAGCGGCCGGTGGCCAGCGACGCGGTGGACGTGGCGGTGCGCACCATCGTCAACGACCTGCGCAAAAGCGGCGAGCGCGAAGTGCCGTCGCGCCAGGTCGGCGAGCTGGTGATGCGCGAGCTCAAGAAGCTCGACCAGGTCGCCTACGTGCGCTTCGCCTCGGTCTACCGCAAGTTCGAGGACGTGCAGGCCTTCCGCGAGGAAATCGAAAAGCTCGAACGCGACCTGCCGGGCCTGGAGAGCCTGCAGCTGTCGCTGCTGGGCGAGGCGGGCGCGCGGCGCGGCAAGAAATAACGGCGCGGCGTCGGCGCCGCTTCGCATAGACTGTTTCGTCCCAGCACGCTGCTCTCATCCATCGACGGGACGCCATGTCCAGTTTCACTCCGACCGATCACGTCCTGATGGCGCAGGCCCTGCGCCTGGCCGAGCGCGGCCTGTTCACCACGCAGCCGAATCCGCGCGTCGGTTGCGTCATCGCGCATGGCGACGAGGTGGTAGGCGAAGGCTTCCACCCCCGCGCCGGCGAACCGCATGCCGAAGTGTTCGCGCTGCGCGCGGCCGGCGAACGCGCCCGCGGCGCCACCGCCTACGTCACCCTTGAACCTTGCGCCCACCACGGCCGCACGCCGCCCTGCGCGGATGCGCTGGTGGCCGCGGGCGTGTCGCGCGTGGTGGTGGCCGCCGAGGATCCGTTCCCACAGGTGGCGGGCCGCGGCCTCGGCAAGCTGCGCGATGCCGGCATCGCGGTCGACATCGGCCTGATGCGCGAGGCCTCGCGCGCCTTGAACGTCGGCTTCTTCAGCCGCATCGAGCGCAACCGGCCCTGGGTGCGCGTCAAGCTGGCGATGAGCCTGGACGGCCGCACGGCACTGGCCAACGGCGAATCCAAGTGGATCACCGGCGAGGCCGCGCGCGCCGACGTGCAGCGCTGGCGTGCGCGCAGCTCGGCGATCCTGGCCGGCAGCGGCACGGTGCTGGCCGACGATCCCCGGCTCACCGCGCGCATCGACCAGCCGTTCGCGCCGCCGCTGCGCGTGGTGCTCGACCGCCAGCTGCGCACGCCGGCCGGCAGCCATGTGCTGGATGGCAGCGCACCGACCTTGCTGCTGCATGCGGAGGGCGCGGCGGTGCCTGCGCATCTGCAGGACGTCGATCGCGCCGTCGTGCCGGCAGCGGACGGCGGCCTCGACCTCGCCGCCACGCTGACCCTGCTGGCGGCGCGCGGCTGCAATGAACTGCATGTCGAAGCCGGCCCCACCCTGTGCGGCGCGCTGCTGGCGGCAGGCCTGGCGGACGAGCTGCTGCTCTACGTCGCGCCGCTGCTGCTGGGCGATGCCGCGCGGCCGCTGCTGCAGCTGCCGCTGTTGCAGGACATGGGCGCGCGCTGGAACCTGCGCGTGCTCGACCAGCGCATGCTGGGCCAGGACCTGCGGCTGATCCTGCGTCCCGCCTGAGATTGACCGCCCGCGAGGCGGCGCCCAGAATCGCCGGCCAATGCGGCGTTCCGGCGCCGATGGCACACCAGGAGTGCGCTGCATGCTTACCGCGGCGGAGCGCGAACAGTTCCGTACCCAAGGCTATGTGATCCGCGATGCGCTGGACGCGGACACGGTCGCGCGCTACGCCGACGCCGTGGGGCGTGCGCGCAGCGAACGCGGCGAGCGCGGCCGCATGATGAACCTGCAGTTCCTGCAGCCGGGCAAGGACGTGCGCACGATCCAGGAGGTGATCTGCCAGCCGGCGCTGCGCGCCATCGCGGCGGACCTGCTCGGCGAAGGCATCGTGATCGACGGCGCCTCGCTGTTCTATGCCGATGCCGGCGTGGACTACCGCCAGGGCTGGCACCGCGACCTGATGCAGGTGCCGGACGAGCAGATCGACCCGCACTGGTTCAGCGACGGCTATCGCTACAACTATGTGCAGGTGAACATCCCGCTGACCGACGATCCCTGCCTGTGGATCGTGCCGGGCAGCCACCGCCGTCCGTACGACGAGGCCGAGCGGCGCATCTTCGGCACCGACCCGCGCATCGCGCCGGTCGATGCGCAACCGGAACTCGCCAACGGCATCCAGCTGGTGCTCAAGCCAGGCCAGGCGGTGTTCTACAACAACTATGCCGTGCACCGCGGCTATGCCGGCGTGCTGGCGCGGCGGCGCATCACCATCCACCTGGGCTTCCATTCGCGGCTGCTTGCACCGACCTGCCACTTCGGCGTGCTGAACCATCGCGAGTACACGCCGGAGTATCTGGCGAGCCTGGCGCCCGCGGTGCGCACGGCGCTGGAAGAACATATCGCCGAGCGCGCGCGCCATCCGGAAGTCGACCAGTACCACGCCTGGCACCAGCAATTCATCAGCAAGGAATTCGAGATCCGATGAGCGGCGAAGCGAAACCGATCCGTTGGGGCATCATCGGCTGCGGCAACGTCACCGAGGTGAAGAGCGGCCCCGGCTTCCAGCAGGCCCCGCATTCCGCGCTGGTGGCGGTGATGCGGCGCGACGGCGTCAAGGCGAAGGATTACGCGCAGCGCCACGGTGTGCCGCGCTGGTATGACGAAGCGGCCGCCTTGATCGCCGATGCCGAGGTGGATGCGGTCTATGTCGCCACGCCGCCGTCGACGCACAAGCAGTACGCGCTGATGAGCATCGCCGCCGGCAAGCCGGTATACGTGGAAAAGCCGATGGCGCTGGACCACGCCGAATGCGAGGCGATCCTGCGCGCGGGCCGCGAGGCGAACGTGCCGGTGTTCGTCGCCTATTACCGGCGCATGCTGCCGCGCTTCCACCGGGTGCGCGAGCTGCTGTTTGGCGAGCAGGCGATCGGCAACCCGCGGGTGGTCAACACGGTGCTGTACGAGCCGCATCATCCGCGATATCACGATCGCGCGAAGCTGCCCTGGCATGTGCTGCCGGAAATCTCCGGCGGCGGCGTGTTCATGGATATCGGCTGCCACACGCTGGATATCCTCGACTGGCTGTTCGGGCCGATCGTCTCGGCGGAAGGACGTGCCGGCAACCAGCTCGGCGCGTATCCGCCGGAGGATACGGTGGCGATGTCGTTCGCCTTCGACAGCGGGGTGCTGGGGACGGGGTTGTGGAATTTCGATGCGTACAGGCATCACGACTGCATCGAAGTGATCGGCGACAAGGGCAGCATGCGCTTCGCCACGTTTGGCGATGGGCCGATCGTGGTGGAGACGAAGGAGGGCGTGCGCGAGCATCGCGTGGCCAATCCTGCGCATATCCAACAGCCGTTGATCGAGACGATCGTGCGGGAGTTGCGCGGCGAGAAGGGCGTGTGTCCGTCGACGGCGGAGAGCGGCGCGCGCACTACGTGGGTGATGGATCAGGTGTTGCGGGCGTATCGGCGCAAGACGGGGCAGACGATCAGTGCGTAGCGTTGAAGCCCCTCTCCCTCCGGCGACCCGAAGGTAGTCCCCGTGGGAGAGAGGGGTTGGGGTGAGGGTACGGCCGGAGCGCAAGGGTGATGTGCACCGCTCCGGCCGTACCCTCATCCGGCTGCCGCCACCTTCCTCGCTCCTCAGAGCCGCGCACATCCATGTGCGCTCCCCGCGTGCTCCCGGAGGGAGAAGGATTCCACGTCGTGCGTTGAGGGTTACTTGCCGAAATCGATCGCAATCTTGCCGAACTGCTTCCCGCCCGCCATCTCCGCAAACGCCTCGCGCAACTCCCCAAATCCATACACCGCATCGATCACCGGCTCCAGCCGGATTGCCTCCAGCGCCCGCACCATCCGCTCGTGCTCTTCCAGCGAGGCGACCGAGATGCCCTGCAGCTGTACGCGCTTGAGAATGGCCGGTACCAGCGGCAGCGCGGCTTCGCGGCCGCCCATGAAGCCGACGATGCCGATAAAGCCGTGCATCGCCACCGCCTCCACCGATTGCGCGAAGGTCGACGCGCCCACCGTCTCGATCACTGCATCGACGCCGCGCCCGCCGTTCGCTTCGCGCACCGCCGCGCCCCACTCGGGCAGCTTCGCGTAATTGATGCCGATGTCGGCGCCCAGCGTCCTGGCGCGCGCCAGCTTCTCGTCGCTGGACGACAGCAGGATCACTTTCGCCCCGCGCGCCTTCGCCAACTGCAAGGCGAACAGCGACACGCCGCCGGTGCCCAGCAACAGCACGCTCGGGCCGGTGCTGAGATGGGCCTGCTCCAGCGCGGTCCATGCGGTGAGCGCGGCGATCGGCAGGGTCGCCGCCTGCAGCGCGCTCATATGCGACGGCGCACGGGCCAGCGCATAGGCGTCGTAGCAGGCCAGCTCGCGCATCGCACCCGGCCCGGGGCCGCCCAGGTCCGCACCTTCCCACTCGGGACGCATGCCGCCGGCCAGCCAGCGCGCCTTGTAGAAGGTGCTGACACGATCGCCGGGCTTGAAGCGGGTGACGCCTTCGCCGACCTCCAGCACCGTGCCGGCGCCGTCGGACACCGGCGTCATCGGCAGCGGCACGTCGCGATAGAGCTGTCCGTTGACCATCAGGTGGTCGCGGAAGTTGAGCGAGGCCGCTTCCATCTTCACCAGCACCTGGCCGGGGCCGGGGCGGGGAGCGGGCTGCTCGACGAGGGACAGGTGTTCGGGGCCGAACTGGGTGAGCTGGTAGGTGCGCATGGCGGGCTCCTGGGTGGTCGATGGGCGCCATGGTGGCTCTGGGAGGATGCGGCGATAATCCGTCCACATCGCATATCTTTTATTCGCTCCATGAATCAATCCTTCGAGCTCACCCCCAATCGCCTGCGCGAGCTGCGTGGCTTCGCCATCGCGGCGCGGCTGCTGAATTTCTCGCGCGCGGCGCACGAAGCCGGCTGCACGCCATCAGTGCTGAGCCGGCGCATCGCCGCGCTGGAGGAGGCCGTCGGCGGCAAGCTGTTCCTGCGCACCACCCGGCGGGTGACGCTGACGCCGCGCGGCGAGCAGCTGCTGGCGCATTGCGAGCGGCTGGACGCGGTGATGCTGGCGATGGCCGCGGAACTGCGCCCGCAGGGCGGCGAGCCGGCGGGGCGGCTGTGCGTGCATCTGCCGGGTGCGTACGGGCGCCTGTGCGTGGCGCCGGTGCTGGCGCGCTTCCTGGCCGGGCACCCGCAGATCCGCATCGAGGCGGTATACGACGACGCCTATGTCGACCTGGTCGCCGGCCGCATCGACCTGGCCCTGCGCGTGGGCCGGCTGGCCGATTCGCAGCTGGTGGCGCGGCGGGTGGGCAGCATGCGGCGTTATCTGTGCGCGGCGCCGTCCTATCTCGCCGCGGCGCCGGCCTTGCACGATCCGGCCGAACTGAAGGCGCACCGCTGCGTCGCCTTCAGCGGCCTGCGCACCGGCACGCTGTGGCAGTTCAGCCAGGGCCGGCGGCGGCGCTCGGTGCGCATCGATCCGGTGCTGAGCTGCAACGACTCGATGGCCACGCGCGAGGCCCTGCTCGCCGGCGTGGGCATCGGTATCCAGGGCGACTACATGGCCGAACCGCTGGTGGCGGGCGGACAGCTGGCGCGGGTATTGCCGGAGTGGGAACTGAGCACGTCGCCCATCCAGCTGGTCTGGCTGCCGGGCGCGGACCGGGCGCCTGCCCTGCGTGCGCTGATCGATTTCCTCTCCTCCGAGCTTTAGGTTGCGTCTGCAAGGCGCACGCAGCGTCCGTCCCGGGAAACGCCGGCCGGTGCTAGACTCCCGCGGCCGGGGCGACCCGGCGACAACCACTACGACGTCTTCAGGGCGGGGTGCGATTCCCCACCGGCGGTAGGTGGAGGAGGCCCGCAAGGGTCTCCGACACAAGCCCGCGAGCGCTTTCGCTCTCTGAGCGGAAGGTCAGCAGATCCGGTCCGATGCCGGAGCCGACGGTCGGCAACCTTCACCCGTTGCCGGAAAGTCCGGATGAGAGAAGACGGTACGGCGGACGCCCTCGCGGTGTGCGCCTGCCATGCGCCTTGGGGCGTTTTTCGCTGACCTTTGATGCGGGAAACGTTTCATGAAACACATCGACAGCCCGACCGCCGCCTCCGTGCAGGAGGTGCGCTGATGTTCACCGGAATCATCCAGAGCGTGGGCCGCATCGCGCGGCTCGAACCGCGCGGCGGCGACGTGCGCCTGTACGTCGATACCGCCGATCTCGACCTGGCCGACGTGAAGCTCGGCGACAGCATCGCCGTCTCCGGCGTCTGCCTCACCGCGGTGACGCTGGAAGCGCGCGGCTTCAGCGCCGACGTCTCCAACGAAACCCTGGCGCTCACCACCCTGGGCAAGCTCAAGGCCGGCGACCCGGTGAACCTGGAGAAAGCCCTGCGCCTGGCCGACCGCCTGGGCGGGCACCTGGTATCCGGCCACGTCGACGGCGTCGGCAAGGTGGTCTCGATCGCGCCGGACGGCCGCTCGCAGCGCTGGACCTTCGAGGTACCGGCCAACCTGGCGCGCTACATCGCCGCCAAGGGCTCGATCTGCATCGAGGGCACCAGCCTTACCGTGAACGAGGTCAACGGCCTGCGCTTCGGCGTGAACCTTATCCCCCACACGGTGGAACACACGGTATTCCACGCGCGCCGCCCGGGCGACGCGGTGAACCTGGAGGTGGATGTGGTGGCGCGCTATGTGGAGCGGCTGATCGGCGGGGGCGAAGGGTCGCCGCGGCTGGATGAGGATTTCTTGAAGAAGCACGGCTTCGCGTGAGGCTTTGAAAGCCCCTCTCCCGTCGGCGACCCGAAGGTAGTCCCCGTGGGAGAGAGGGGTGGGGGTGAGGGTACGGGCGGAGTCGTGAGTTGCGCTCCGCCCGAACCCTCATCCGGCTGCCGCCACCTTCTCCCGGAGGGAGAAGGATTTCTCCATTGATGGTTGCGCTAAAAACAGACTTTATTGAGACCCCTATGGCTTTCAACACCATCCCCGAAATCCTCGAAGACATCCGCGCCGGCCGCATGGTCGTGATCCTCGACGACGAGGATCGCGAGAACGAAGGCGATCTGATCATGGCTGCGCAGATGGTGCGGCCGGAGGACATCAACTTCATGGTGCGCGAGGCGCGCGGCCTGGTCTGCCTGACGCTGACCGAGCAGCGCACGCGCCAGCTGGGCCTGCGCCCGATGGTCAGCGACAACACCTCGCCGTACCACACCAACTTCACCGTTTCGATCGAGGCGGCCGAAGGCGTCACCACCGGCATCTCCGCGCACGACCGCGCGCGCACCATCCAGGTGGCGGTCAAGTCCGACGCCAGGCCGCAGGATCTCTCGCAGCCCGGCCACATCTTCCCGCTCACCGCGCAGCCGGGCGGCGTGCTCACCCGCGCCGGCCATACCGAAGCCGGCTGCGACCTCGCCGCGCTGGCGGGGCTGGAGCCGTCGGCGGTGCTGATCGAGATCCTGCACGAGGACGGCTCGATGGCGCGCCGGCCGGAGCTGGAGATCTTCGCGCGCAAGCATGGACTGAAGATCGGCAGCATCGCCGACCTGATCCGCTATCGCCTGGAAACCGAGAAGACCGTCGAGCGCGTGCACGAAGAACAGGTCGAGACCGAATTCGGTCCGTTCCACCTGGTGGCCTACCGCGATGCGATCCGCCGCGGCCTGCATTTCGCCCTGGTGCGCGGCGCGGTGGACGATGGCGCGCCGGTGCTGACCCGCGTGCACGTGCGCAACACGCTGTCGGATGTGCTGCATCTGCAGCGCGAGGATCTCGGCCTCACGGTGACCTCCGCGCTGCGCCGCATCGCCGACGAAGGCCGCGGCGTGCTGCTGGTGCTGTCCGGCGAGGACACGCCCGAAGCGCTGCTGCGCCGCCTCAACCGCCAGCCCGCCGCGCAGGAGCCGGAAGAAGCGCAGCAGCAGGAATGGCGCCAGCTGGGTCTCGGCGCGCAGATGCTGGCGGACCTGGGCGTGCAGCGCCTGCGCGTGCTGGGCACGCCGCGCAAGCTGGTCGGCCTGGGCGGCTTCGGCCTGGAGATGGTCGAGCACGTGTGATCCGGCCCGCGCCCGTGCGCCGCCACCTGGCGGCCAGGGCGCGCGCGGCATACTGCCCGCTTCGCCAACGACCGCTGACGCCATGACCTCGATCCGCCTGATCGCTCCCTCCGGCTATCCCCACGACCGCGCCGCCATGCAGCGCGCGGTGGCGCGGCTGCAGGCCGCCGGCTGCACGCTGGAAGGCCTGGACGTACTCGAGCGCACCGAGCTGCGCTATGCCGGTTCGGACGAGCAGCGCGTGGCCGATCTCAACTCGCTGGCCAGCGCGGAGCACCTGCCGGACATTGTGCTGGCCATCCGCGGCGGCTATGGCGCCACGCGCCTGCTGGAGCAGCTCGACTACGGCGCGCTGCGCGAGCGCCTGGCCGGCACCGCCACCGTGCTGGTCGGGCACAGCGACTTCACCGCGATCCAGCTGGCCCTGCACGCGCAGAGCGGGCTGGTCACTTTCGGCGGCCCCATGCTCGGCGCCGATTTCGGCGCGCCGGAACTGCATCCGCTGATGTGGGAGCATTTCTGGCGCACCGTGGCCGCGCCGCAGTCCACCGCGATCTGGACCACGCCCACGCCGGGCGAGCTGGACGTGGAAGGTCCGCTGTGGGGCGGCAACCTCGCCGTGCTGTGCAGCCTGCTCGGCACGCCGTATTTCCCGCGGATCGACGGCGGCATCCTGTTCGTCGAGGACGTGGGCGAGCCGCCGTACCGGATCGAGCGGCTGCTGTACCAACTGCACCTGTCCGGCGTGCTGGACCGCCAGCGCGCGCTGGTGCTGGGCCATTTCAGCCTTTGCCGGCCGGCCGCCTACGACAACGGCTACGACGTCCCCGCCGCGTTCGAGCAGATCGGCCGGGTGGCGCGGGTGCCGGTGGTGCGCGGGCTGCCGTTCGGCCACGAGACCGACAAGTTCACCCTGCCGTTCGGCGCCGCGGCCCGCCTGCGCGTGGCCGGCGGCGAAGCCGCGCTGTCGTTCGGCGGCTACCCCCACCTGGCCGGACCCGAGTCCCGGCCCGATCCGGGCACGCTGCCCCAAATTCCGTAAAATACCTGGCCCACACGGGCCTTACGCCCAGGAAACGCATACCCATGAACATCATCGAAGGCGATTTCTCCACGCCCAAGGGCCGCTTTGCCATCGTCGCCGGCCGCTTCAACGGCTTCGTGGTCGAGGCCCTGGTGGCCGGCGCGCGCGACGCGCTGGTGCGCCACGGCGTGCAGGACGAGGCGATCGACCTGGTCCGCGTGCCGGGCGCCTGGGAGATCGCGCTGGCCGGCCACAAGCTGGCCCATTCCGGCAAGTACGCCGCCGTCATCGCGCTGGGCGCGGTGATCCGCGGTTCCACCCCGCATTTCGACTTCGTCGCCGGCGAATGCGCCAAGGGCCTGGCCGGTGCGGCCTATGGCTCCGGCGTGCCGGTGTCGTTCGGCGTGCTGACCACCGACAGCATCGAACAGGCGATCGAACGTTCCGGCACCAAGGCCGGCAACAAGGGCGCCGACGCCGCCATCGCCGCGCTGGAGATGGTCAACCTGTACGGGAAGCTGTGATGAGCCCGCGTCCGGACGGCATCGACCTGGCCGCGCGCTCGCGCGCCCGCCGCCGCGCGCTGCAGGCGCTGTACGCCTGGCAGATCGGCGGCAGCGCCATGAAGGCGGTGATCGAACAGTTCCAGCACGAGCAGGACATGGAAGTGGCCGACCTCGATTACTTCGAGGACCTGCTGCACGGCGTGGAGAAGAACCTCGCCGCCATCGACGAAAGCCTCAAGCCCTACGTCGACCGCGAGATCGAGCAGATCGACCCGATCGAGCGCGCCGCGCTGCGCATGGCCGCCTACGAGCTGAAGTACCGCCCTGACGTGCCGTACCGCGTGATCATCAACGAGGCGATCGAGGTCACCAAGCGCTTCGGCGCCGACCACGGCCACAGCTACGTCAACGGCGTGCTGGACAAGCTCGCCATGCAGCTGCGCCAGGTGGAGAAACGCGGCTGATGGCCGCCGCGCCGGCCAGCGACGTGCCGGTGCTGGAAACCGCGCGGCTGCGGTTGCGCGGGCACCGTCCGGAAGACCATGCCGCCTGCGCGGCGGTGTGGGGCGATGCCGAAGTCACACGCTTCCTCGGTGGCCGCGCGTTCACCAGCGAAGAAGTCTGGCGCCGGATGCTGTCCTGGCGCGGGCTGTGGAGCATGCTCGGCTACGGCTTCTGGGCCGTGGAGGAGAAGGGCGGCGGGCGCTATGTCGGCGATATCGGCTTCGCCGATTTCCGGCGCGAGCTCGATCCCTCGCTGGCCGGGATGCTGGAGTTCGGCTGGATTCTGTCGCCGGCCGTGCATGGCAAGGGCTATGCGAGCGAGGCGGTGGCTGCGGCGACGGCGTGGGCTTCGCAGGAACTGCCGCAGATGCGCGCGGTGTGCATTATCGCGCCGGAGAATCTGGCGTCGATCCGCGTCGCTGAGCGCGCGGGTTTCCGCGAGTGGCGGCGCAGCGTTTATCACGGCGCGCCGACGATCGTTTTCACAAGGTAGGTTGGGGTGAGCCGCAGGCTCGCCCCAACCTGCGCCGGACTATTTTGCGGGTGCGCAGTCCTTGCGGCCGTTATCGGCAATCCCCGCGATCAACCACTTCCCATTCTGCTTCACCAGATGCGCGATATCCGTGCCGCAGTGATCGACCTTGCCGTCGACCAGGAACTCGTACGGCGCCCAGATCACCGCGATGTTGTCGTCGATCTTCACCAGCGGATCGTGGATGCGTTCTTCCAGCTTCTGCGTGCCGGTGGCGGGGATGTGCTCGATAAACGCGTCGTAATGCAGCTGCTGGGTCTTGTCGGCGCGGGTGAGCGTGATCATGCCGCCGGGCAGCAGGGCGGAGCGCATCATCTCGTGATCGCGCTTGCCGATGCCGTCGAGCAGGGTCTGGAACGGGGTGAGTACTGCCTGCTTCTCCGAAGCATGGTCTTCGGGCGTAGCGGCGTGTAGCGGAGCGATCGCCAGCACGGCGCAGGCGGCGAGCGGCAGCGAAGAACGACGGACGTGCATGGGCGGACCTCCGTGACGGTAGTCCGGCCGATTCTAGCGACGCGCCCGGCAGCCGCCCGCATGACTAAGGGCAGGGTCGGCGCTTGCATGCGCGGGGTGCGGATGGTCTGCTTGCCGCTGTTGCCGGCTGCTGCAGGATCGCCATGGAGTTCCGCCTGATCGACCGCATCCGCGAGCGCACCGCGCAGGGGCGCGACGACGTGCGCTTAGGTATAGGCGACGATGCCGCCCTGCTGGCCGTGCCGGAAGGGCAGGAGCTGGCGGTGGCGATCGACACCATGGTCGAAGGCGTGCACTTCCTGCGCGACACCGCCCCGGCTGACCTGGGCTGGAAGGCGCTGGCGGTGAACCTGTCCGACCTCGCCGCGATGGGCGCCACGCCGGCCTGGGCGCTGCTGGCGCTGACCATGCCGCGCGGCGGCGACGCGCAGGCGCGGCAGCGTTTCGTCGACGAGTTTGCCGAAGGCTTCGCGCGGCTGGCGCAGCCGCATCGGCTGGCGCTGGTCGGCGGCGACACCACCAGCGGTCCGCTCGCCGTCAGCGTGGCGGTGCATGGCTTCGTGCCGCCAGGCAAAGCGCTGCGCCGGGCCGGGGCGAAGCCGGGCGATGTGGTGATGGTCACCGGCACGCTGGGCGATGCGGCGGCGGGATTGCATCTGCTGCAGCACGGCGGCGCGGACGGCATGCTGGCCGACTATCTGGTGGAGCGCCTGCAGCGCCCGACGCCGCGCGTGGCCGCGGGCCTGGCCTTGCGCGAGCGCGCCAGCGCCTGCCTCGACGTGTCGGACGGACTCGTCGCCGATCTCGGCCATATCTGCACGGCCAGCGGCGTCGGCGCGGAGATCGAAAGCGCGCTGCTGCCGCGTTCGTCGGCCTTGCTGGGTCTGTTCGACGATGGCTCGGCGCGCGATTTCGCGCTGGGCGGCGGCGACGACTACGAGCTGTGCTTCACCGTACCCGCCGCGCGCGCCGCGGAAGTACAGGCGGACCTGGCGCGCCTGGGCTGCGGCGCCGCGCGCATCGGCCGCATCGTCGAAGGCGAGGGCGTGCGGGTGCGCGGCGAAGACGGCGCATGGCTGGAGCCGGCGCGCCAGGGCTGGGATCATTTCGCCGCATGAGTGACAAGAAAATCCTTACTCCCGAACAGCGCGGCCGCCTCACGTCATCGCTGGCCGGCTGGATCGCCTGCGGCTTCGGTTCCGGTCTCGCGCCCAAGGCGCAGGGCACCTTCGGTTCGCTCGCGGCGCTGCTGCCATGGCTGCTGCTGCGCCAGCTGCCGCTGCCGTTGTATGCGCTGGCGGCGGTGCTGGCCTTCGCGCTGGGCGTATGGGCCTGCAACGTCGCCGGCCGCGCGCTGGGCGTGGACGATCACCGCAGCCTGGTCTGGGACGAGTTCGTCGGCCAGTGGATCGCGCTGGTGCCGGCGCTGCTGGCGCCGTGGTGGGCGGTGCTGGCCGGCTTCGCGCTCTTTCGCCTGTTCGATGTCGGCAAGCCCTGGCCGATCGGCTGGCTGGACCGGCACCTGAAGGGCGGCCTCGGCGTGATGGTGGACGACGTGGTGGCGGGCGTGTTCGCCGCGGTGGTGCTGGGCGTCGGGCTGGCGTTGCTGCGTTAGCGTTGCCGATCTTCGCGGGGTTGGACGCCTCGCCGGCGAGTTGGCATGCTCGCCGCGATAGCCATCCTGGAAGGAGCTTCCCCATGCAATACCGTCGTCTCGGCAAGAGCGGCCTGCAGCTCTCGGCATTGTCCTTCGGCGCCTGGGTCACGTTCGGCCAGCAGGTGGGTCGTTCGCTGGCGCGCGACATGCTGGCCATGGCGCACGACCATGGCGTGAATTACTTCGACAACGCCGAGGTGTACAACCACGGCGTGGCGGAGACGCTGATGGGCGACGTGCTGGCCGACCTGCGTTTCCCGCGCGACAGCTACTGCGTGTCGAGCAAGGTGTTCTTCGGCGCGCGGCCGAATCCGCTGCCGACCCAGCGCGGCCTTTCCCGCAAGCATGTGCTCGAGGCCTGCCACCAGGCGCTGCAGCGCCTGCGCGTGGATCACCTGGACCTGTATTTCTGCCATCGCCCCGATCCGGATACGCCGGTGGAGGAGACCGTCGCGGCGATGGATCTGCTGGTGCGCCAGGGCAAGGTGCTGTACTGGGGCACCAGCGAATGGCCGGCCGGACTGATCGGCGAGGCGCATCGCGTGGCACGCGAGAACCATCTGTATGCGCCTAGCATGGAACAGCCCGAATACAACCTGCTGCATCGTGAGCGGGTCGAGCAGGAATACGCGCCGCTGTACCGCGACTACGGCATGGGCACCACGATCTGGTCGCCGCTGGCTTCGGGCCTGCTCACCGGCAAGTACAACGACGGCGTGCCGAACGACGCGCGCCTGGCCCAGCCCGGCTACGAATGGCTGCGCCAGGCGGTGCTGGAGCAGGGCGGCGAACGCATCGCCAAGGTACGGCGGCTGGCGCCGATCGCGGCCGAGCTCGGCGTGAGCCAGGCGCAGCTGGCGATCGCCTGGTGCCTGGTCAACCCGCATGTGTCCACGGTGATGCTGGGCGCCAGTCGTCTGGAGCAGCTGGAACACAACCTCGACGTGCTGCGCCTGCTGCCCCGCTTGACGCCGGACGTGCTGGCGCGGGTGGAGCAGGCCGTCGCCTGACCGTTCGACGGCGCCGGGGCAGGGCGTGGCGTTCTGCCCCGGCATGTTCACGATCTGGCCGTTGACACGTAAATGAGAACGATTATCATCAACTCCGCCTCTGACCACAGCGGAGCCTGCTCATGTCCAACCCTGCCGTCCTTTCCACCCCGGCCGACCTGCTGTCGCGACCCCTCGGCCTGCTGCGCCTGAAGTCCCAGGCCGCCGACGAGCCCGGTGCGCGCCGCATCTCCAGCCAGTCCCTGCTCGCCGGCGAGCGCGAACTGGTGATCACCCACCAGGGCAGCGAGTACCACCTGCGGCTGACCCGCAACGACAAGCTGATCCTGACCAAGTAAGTCCGTCGTCGTCCGGCCCCGCGCCGGCATCGTTCTCAATCCAGGCCTATCGCCAGCACCGCGCTGCCCTCCCGCATCGCGCCAGCCGGGTCTCCTCCGCCAAGGAGCGCGCCATGTTCGGCTGGCTGGCCCATACCCTCGCCGCGGTCTGTCCGCATTCCCGTGCACCCTCCTGCGAGCCGCGCTGGCTGCGCGTGGCGCCGTCCGCGCTCGCCGCGCGGCTGCCATTGCTCGGCACGGTGCTGTACCTGCCGATGCGCGGCGAAGCCTCGCCGGAGCATCCCGCGCGCGGCTGGCTCGCCGAAAGCGAGGACCTGGCGCCGCTGCTGCACACCGAATGGCTGCTGGCGTCCTGCCTGATCGGCGCGGACGGCCCGCGCGAATGGCTGGAATGCGTGGACGCGAGCGGTCGCCTGCGCGCACGGCTGCATCTGCTGCCGGATACCGACTACCTGGCCTGGGACGTGCTGCTCGGTGCCGGCACCCTCGCCGGCGCCCCCGCCTTCCGCCGCGTGCAGCGGCCGTTCCGCGCCGCCGACGCGCGCCTGCTGCATTTCACCCAGCGGCGCCTGGGCAATATGGACGTGCTCGGCGGCAGGGACGCCGCACATCTTTCGGTGCTGGGAGAAGGCATCGCGCGCGAAGTGGTGCGCGCCGAGGCGCTGGAGATCGGCCGCCTCGTGTAAGCGTGTCCGGACACTTGTCCGCCTGTCCGTCGGTCTGTCCGCGGACAGCGCGCCCCTCCCGGGTGCCCACGCCAACTCGCTGAAAAACAAACCGAATCGATCGTCCTGGCGGTTGGCACAGCGCTTGCTGATACCGGTCCAGGGGCCACACATGTCCGTGGCCAGGGACCGATCATGATTCGCGATACTTCTGCTCAAGACCGCCTGGTCGAGGTCAAGCCCAGCCGCAAGCGCAAGCTCATCTTCATTGGAGCCGGCGTTGCCGCGGTGGCCGTGCTGGCGCTCGTGCTGCCGCAGGCCAGTCGCCTGTTCTCCGCCGATGCCTCGGTCAGCGGCTCGCGTCTTGCCTTCGGCACGGTCGAGCGCGGCCTGTTCGTGCGCGACATCGCCGCCGAGGGCAAGGTGGTCGCGGCGGTCAGCCCGACCCTGTACGCCACCTACGGCGGCGCGGTCACGCTGAAGGTGCACGCCGGCGACGTGGTCAAGAAGGGCCAGGTGCTGGCCAGCATCGACAGCCCCGAGCTGATGAACAAGCTGGCGCAGGAACAGAGCGCCGCCGACGCGATGGAAGTCGACTACCTGCGCTCGCAGATCGACGCCAAGAAGAAGCGCGGCGAACTGCAGAAGTCCTACGACAACGCGCAGATCGACCAGACCAGCGCGCAGCGCGACCTGCAGCGCTACCAGAAGGCCTTCGGCCAGGGCGCCGTGCCCAGCATGAACGTGGACAAGGCCAAGGACGATGTCGAGAAGGCGCGCATCACCCTGGAGCATGCCAAGGCCGATCTCTCCAACGACGGCGCCAGCCTCGACTTCGACATCAAGTCCAAGAAGCTCGCCCACGACCGCCAGGTGCTGCTGGTAAAGGACCTGCAGCGCCAGGTCGACGAACTCGACGTGAAGTCGCCGGTGGACGGCCAGGTCGGCCAGCTGTTCATCGCCGAGCGCGCCACCGTGGCCAAGGACGCGCAGCTGCTCAGCGTGATCGACCTGAGCAAGCTCGAAGTGGAAATGAAGGTGCCGGAAAGCTTCGCCCGCGACCTGGGCATCGGCATGGGCGGCGAGATCAGCGGCAACGGCAACACCTGGAAGGGCCTGGTCAGCGCCATCTCGCCCGAAGTGGTGAACGGCGAAGTGGCCGCCCGCCTGCGCTTCGAGGGCGACACGCCCAAGCAGCTGCGCCAGAACCAGCGCCTGTCCGTGCGCATCCTGCTGGACCGTCGCGACAACGTGCTGGCCGTGCAGCGCGGTTCCTTCGTCGACGAATCCGGCGGCGCCTACGCCTACATCGTGCGCGACGGCATCGCCGAGAAGCACCCGATCCGCGTCGGCGCCAGCAGCATCGACAAGGTGGAGATCCTGGACGGCCTGAAGGAAGGCGACCGCATCGTGATCTCCGGCACCGACAGTTTCAAGAATGCGGCGCGCGTCGCCATCAGCCGCTGACCTACCACCACTGCACCCTTACCGAAGGACGACACAACCATGCTCAAGATGACCCACCTGTCCAAGGTCTACCGCACCGAAGTGGTGGAGACCTACGCGCTGCGCGATTTCAACATCGACGTGAAGGAAGGCGAGTTCGTCGCCGTGACCGGCCCGTCCGGCTCCGGCAAGACCACCTTCCTCACCATCGCGGGCCTGCTGGAAACCTTCACCGGCGGCGAATACCACCTGGACGGCGTGGAGGTGAGCAACCTCAACGACAACGCCCGCTCCAAGATCCGCAACGAGAAGATCGGCTTCATCTTCCAGGCCTTCAACCTGATCCCCGATCTCAACGTGTACGACAACGTCGAAGTGCCGCTGCGCTATCGCGGCATGAAGGCGCTGGAGCGCAAGCAGCGCATCATGGACGCGCTGGAGCGCGTGGGCCTGGCCTCGCGCGCCAAGCACTACCCGGCGGAACTGTCCGGCGGCCAGCAGCAGCGCGTGGCGATCGCCCGCGCACTGGCCGGCTCGCCGCGCCTGCTGCTCGCCGACGAACCGACCGGCAACCTGGACACCCAGATGGCCCGCGGCGTGATGGAGCTGCTGGAGGAGATCCACCGCGAGGGCGCCACCATCGTGATGGTCACCCACGATCCGGAACTGGCCACGCGCGCGCAGCGCAACGTGCACGTCATCGACGGCCAGGTGGTCGACCTGGCGGAAGACCCGCGCTTTCACCAGCAGCAGGCGCGCGCCGGCGCGCCTGCATAAAGCTTTAAAGCCCCTCTCCCACCGGGAGAGGGGTTGGGGTGAGGGTACGGGCGGAGTGGAGCGTTGCGCTTCACCCGAACCCTCATCCGGCTGCCGCCACCTTCTCCCCGTACACAAAATTTGTGAACGGGGAGAAGGATTCGGAATTGGGAACTGATCTACTCATCGGACGCCTCCATGTTCGCCTACTACTTCCAGCTCGGCCTGCGCAGTCTCCGCAAGAATCCGTTGCTCACCGCCTTGATGGTGATGGCGATCGGCTTCGGCGTGGCGGCGTCGATGACTACCTATTCGGTGTTCCGCGCCACCTCCAACAACCCGATCCCGCAGAAGTCCTCGCAGCTGTTCGTGCCGCAGATCGACAACTGGGGCCCGGAAGACGCGCAGCAGAACCAGGGTGAGCCGCCGCGCGCGATGAGCTACACCGACGCGATCGGCCTGATGCGCGACCACAAGGCGAAGCGCCAGACCGCGCTGTATCCGGCCGGCCTGTCCATCGTGCCGGCGGACGCCAGCCAGCTGCCGTTCCGCGAGAACACCTACGGCGTGTACGCCGATGCGTTCCCGATGTTCGACATCCCGTTCAAGTACGGCCGCGGCTGGACCCAGGCGGACGACGACGCGCACGCCCAGGTCGCCGTGATCGGCCAGCAGCTCAACGAGAAGCTGTTCCGCGGCGAGAACAGCGTCGGCCGCGAGATCAACCTGGACGGCCGCAGCTACCGCATCGTCGGCGTGATGGACCACTGGGACCCGCAGCCGCTGTTCTTCGACGCGGTGAATACCGGCGGTTTCGACGATCCGACCCAGCTGTTCGTGCCGTTCACCCGCATGATCGAGCTGAAGGTGTCGACCAACGGCAACAACAACTGCAACAAGGATCCCGGCACCGGCTGGGACAACTGGCTGCATTCGGAATGCGTGTGGCTGGGCTTCTGGGCCGAGCTGCCGAGCAAGGCCGAAGCCGACGCCTACCGCAGCTATCTCAACGGCTATGCGGCCGAACAACAGCGCGCCGGCCGCTTCAAGTGGGCGCCGAATACCCGCCTGCGCAATGTGGTCGAGTGGCTGGACTACCAGAAGGTGGTGCCGCCGGAGGCGAAGATCTCGCTGCTGGTCGCACTGGGCTTCCTGGTGATCTGCCTGGTCAACACCATCGGCCTGCTGCTGGCCAAGTTCATGCGCCGCTCCTCCGAGATCGGCGTGCGCCGCGCCCTGGGCGCCTCGCGCAGGGAGATCTACACGCAGTTCCTGATCGAGGCGAGCGCGGTCGGCCTGGCCGGCGGCCTGCTCGGCCTGCTGCTGACCGGCGTGGGCGTATACGGCATCTCGCTGATCTTCGATCCGCAGGTGGCGCGCCTGGCCAAGCTCGACGTTCCGCTGGTGCTGCTGACCTTGCTGGTGGCGATCCTGGCCACGGTGATCGCGGCGTTCTACCCGACCTGGCGCGCCGCTCAGGTGCAGCCGGCCTGGCAGCTCAAGTCCAATTAACCCGAGGCGACGACCATGCTGCAGATCAAGCCCATTCTCGCCGCCCTCAAGCGCCACAAGGCCGGCACTATCCTGATCGCGATGCAGATCGCGCTGACCCTGGCGATCGTGTGCAACGCGCTGTTCATCATCCAGCAGCGCGTGGACCGCCTGTCGCGGCCCACCGGCATGGACGAGAACAACGTGCTGGCGATCCAGAACCGCTGGGTCTCGGTGGACGGCAAGGACACCGCCCCGCTGATCAAGGCCGACGTGCAGGCGCTGCGCCAGACACCCGGCGTGCAGGACGCCTTCGCCACCAACTCGTTCCCGCTGCGCGGCGGCGGCTGGTCGACCGGCGTCAACCTGGTGCCGAAGAACGAAGGCAAGTCGACCGCGCAGACCACGCTGTACTTCGTCGACGACCATGCGCTGGCCGTATACGGCGCCCAGCTCATCGCCGGCCGCAACTTCACCGCGGACGAGGTGATCACCGCCGACCCGAAGGACATCAAGTCCACCGCGCAGGTGATCGTCACCAAGGCGCTGGCCGACAAGCTGTATCCGAAGGGCGACGCGCTGGGCAAGCAGCTGTACCTGGGCGGCAAGGACATCCCGCCGAGCACTATCATCGGCATCGTCGCGCGGCTGCAGGTGCCGTGGAACGGCACCTGGTCGGACAACTTCAACGACAACGCCATGCTGTTGCCGGTGCAGCTGACCAGCAACTACACGATCTACCTGATCCGCGCCAAACCGGGCCAGCTGGCCGACGTGGTCAATAGCGCGCCGGCGGCTCTGCTCAAGACCAGCCGCATGCGCGTGATCTCCGGCGACCGCGCGGTGCGCACCTATGAGCAAGTGCGCGGCGACGCCTACAAGAACGACCGCGGCATGGCCATCCTGATGGGCGTGATCTGCGTGATCCTGCTGGCCATTACCGCTGCCGGCATCGTCGGCCTGACCAGCTTCTGGGTCGGCCAGCGCCGCAAGCAGATCGGCGTGCGCCGCGCGCTGGGCGCGACCAAGCGCGACATCCTCAGCTATTTCCTTACCGAGAACCTGATGATCGGCGTGGCCGGCGTGGTGATCGGCGTGGGCCTGGCGATCGGCATGAACCTGTGGATGGTCTCGCAGTTCGAGATGGCCCGCCTGTCGATCGTCTACGTGGTGGTCGGCGTGGTGGCGCTGCTCCTGCTCGGCCAGGCGGCGGTGCTGGCGCCGGCCATGCGCGCGGCGAAAGTGCCTCCGGTGGAAGCCACGCGCTCGGTGTGAGCGTGCGGCGATCCCCTTCCAACCAGAGAGAATCATGAGCGGAATGTTTGTCCACAACCTGCGGCTCGGCGCGCGCAGCCTGCGCAAGAACCCGGTGCTGACCGCGCTGATGGTGATGGCGATCGGCTTCGGCGTGGCGGCGTCGATGATTACCTACGCGGTGTTCCGCGCGGTGTCGGGCGATCCGATCCCGCAGAAGTCCTCGCAGCTGTTCGTGCCGCAGATCGACAACCGCGGGCCGCAGTACAACAACGGCGGCGAGCCGCCGGACGCGCTGAACTACACCGACGCCGTCGCCTTGATGAAGGCGCACCAGGCCAGGCGCCAGACCGTGCTGTTCGCGGTGCGCCTGTCGGTGCTGCCGGAGGACGCGCGGAAGGCGCCATTCAAGGTGCCGGGCTATGCGGCGACCGGCGATTTCTTCCCGATGTTCGACGTGCCGTTCCAGTACGGTTCCGGCTGGAGCGCCGCGGACGACGACGCGCACGCCCCGGTCATCGTGATCAGCCGCAGCCTCAACCAGAAACTGTTCGGCGGCGCCAACAGCGTGGGCAAGGAGATCGTGCTGGACGACCAGCAGTACCGCGTCGTCGGCGTCACCGAGACCTGGGATCCGAAGCCGCGCTTCTTCGACATGTTCAGCGGCCACGCCTATTCCGAGCCCTCGCAGGTCTACATCCCGTTCAACCGCGCGATGGATCTGAAGATCGAGACGGCGGGCAACAACAACTGCGGCGGTGGCGGCAAGCGCGGCGACGACCGCGAAAGCTGGCTGCGCGGCCAGTGCGTGTGGATCAGTCCCTGGGTCGAGCTGAGCAGCGCGACCGAGGTGGAGCGCTACCGGCAGTTCCTGGCCTCCTATGCGGATGACCAGCGCCGCGCCGGCCGCTTCAACTGGGCGCCGAACGTCCGTCTGCGCGATGTGCCCGGCTGGCTCGAATACAAGCACGCGGTGCCGCCGGAAAGCCGCATCGCGCTGGTGGTGGCGGTGGGCTTCTTCGTGATCTGCCTGGTCAACACCATCGGCCTGCTGCTGGCGAAGTTCATGCGCCGCGCATCGGAGATCGGCGTGCGCCGCGCGCTGGGCGCATCGCGCGCGGACATCTACCGCCAGTTCCTCGCCGAGGCGGGCATGGTCGGCCTGGCCGGCGGCCTGCTGGGCGTGGTGCTGACCGGCGTCGGCATGCTCGGCGTGGGCCTGGTGTTCGAGCCGGAGATCGCGCACCTGGCACGGCTGGACCTGTCGCTGGTGTCGCTGGCCCTGCTGGTGGCGATCGCCGCGACGGTGCTGGCGGCGTTCTATCCGACCTGGCGGGCGGCGCAGGTGCAGCCCGCCTGGCAGCTCAAGTCCAACTGAGGCGAGGAGATCAAGGCCATGGAAATCAAGCCCATTCTCGCCGCGCTGCGCCAGCACAAGGCCGGCACCATCCTGATCGCCATGCAGATCGCGCTGACCCTGGCGATCGTATGCAACGCCCTGTTCATCATCCAACAGCGCGTGGCGCATCTGTCGGAGCCCACCGGCATCGACGAGCCGAACATCTTCGTGATCCAGAACGAATGGATCGGCCAGACCAGCAGCGCCCAGGCGGATGCGAAGCTGCGCAGCGACCTGGACGTGCTGCGTCGCGTGCCCGGCGTGAAAGATGTCACCACCAGCAACTCGTATCCGCTGCGCGGCGGCGGCTGGGACGATGGCGTGCGGCTGAGCGCCGAACAGATCGAGGACAGCTCCGACGCGACGATCTATTTCGCCGACGAGCACTTCCTCGACACGCTGGACCTGAAGCTGGTCGGCGGCCGCAATTTCCGCGCCGACGAGATCCAGCCCATGAGCATGCGCGACCGCCTGGCGCCGCCGGTGATCATGGTCACGCGGGCGCTGGCCGAGAAACTGTTTCCCGGCGGCAGCGCCCTGGGCAAAACGGTGTACCTGGTCGGCGGCCCGGCCACCATCGTCGGCGTGGTGGACCTGCTGCAGGCGCAGAGCGTCGCGCGCTGGGCGTCGAACTTCGCGTATCGATCGGTGATCGTGCCGCGCCGCATGGCGATCGCGGAAGGCGCCTTCTACATCGTGCGCACCCAGCCCGGCCAGCTGGAGCCGGCCATGATCGCCGCGCGCAAGGCGTTGTTCGCGGACAACCCGCGACGGGTGTGGGACGACAAGGAGGGCATCCTCAGCTTCGCCGAGGTGCGCTCGATGGCCTACGAAAGCGACCGCGGCATGGCCGTGCTGATGGGCGTCATCAGCCTGGTGCTGCTGGCGATCACCGCCGCGGGCATCGTCGGCCTGACCAGCTTCTGGGTGGGCCAGCGACGCCGGCAGATCGGCGTGCGCCGCGCGCTGGGCGCCACGCGCGGCGACATCCTCAGCTATTTCATGACCGAGAACCTGTTGATCAGCGTGGGCGGCGCCGTCGCCGGCGCGGTGCTGGCGATCGCCATGAATCTCTGGCTGGTCACGCGCTTCGAGATGCACCGGCTGTCGCTGTTCTATGTGCTGGCGGGCGTGCTGATGCTGTTGCTGCTGGGTCAAGGGGCGGTGCTGGCGCCGGCAATCCGCGCGTCGAAGGTATCGCCGGTGGAGGCGACGCGCTCGGTGTGACCGCGCGCATCGCTCATCAGGGACAAAAGAGGGGAGAGGGCATGTTCACGTATTACCTGGAGCTCGCGCTGCGCAGCCTCCGGCGCAACAAGGTGCTCACCGGACTGATGGTGGTGGCCATCGCGCTGGGCATCGGCGCCTGCATGACCACGCTGACCGTGCTGCACGTGCTGTCGGGCGACCCGATCCCGGCCAAGAGCGCGCGGCTGTTCTATCCGCAGCTCGACCCGCAGGACATGGACGGCTACCGGGAGGGCGAGGAGCCGCCGGAGCAGGTGACCTGGATCGACGGCCAGAACCTGCTCAAGGCCAGGCGCGCCCAGCGCCAGGCGCTGATGACCGGCGGCGCGGTGCCGGTGCAGCCGGCGCAGGCCGACGTCGAGCCGTTCTTCAGTGACGCGCGCTACACCACCGCGGATTTCTTCCCGATGTTCGAGGTGCCGTTCTTGTACGGCCGGGGCTGGAGCGGCGGCGACGACGACGCCAAGGCACGCGTGGCGGTGATCACGCGCAAGCTCAACGACAAGCTGTTCGGCGGCAAGGACAGCCGCGGCCAGATCGTGCGGCTGAAGGACACCGCCTTCCGCGTGGTCGGTGTGCTCGATGACTGGCGGCCGAATCCGCATTTCTACGATCTCAACATGGGCAACTACTCCGAGTCGGAGGAAGTGTTCTTGCCGCTCTCCACCTCGCGCGACCTGGTCCTGCCACGCAACGGCAGCACCAACTGCTGGGGCAGGGGCGGCGGCAACGACGGCGATCAGGTGGAGAACGCCACCTGCGTGTGGATGCAGTTCTGGGTGGAGCTGGCCAGTCCCGCGGACGCCGCGGCGTACAAGACGTTCCTGGAGAACTACTCGCGCGAGCAGAAGGCGCTGGGCCGTTTCGAGCGCCCGGTGAACGTGCGCCTGCGCAACGTGATGCAATGGCTGGACCAGGAAAAAGTGGTGCCCAGCGACGTGCGCCTGCAGAGCTGGCTGGCGATCGGCTTCCTGATCGTATGCCTGGTCAACACCGTCGGCCTGATGCTGGCCAAGTTCCTGCGCCGCGCCGGCGAACTCGGCGTGCGCCGCGCGCTGGGCGCGTCCAAGCGCGAGATCTTCAAGCAGCTGCTGATCGAGGCCGGCGTGGTCGGCCTGGCCGGCGGGGTATGCGGCCTGCTGCTGGCCTTCATCGGCCTGTGGCTGGTGCGCCAGCAACCGGCGGACTACGCCTCGCTGGCGCGGCTGGACCTGGTCATGCTCGGCGCCACCTTCGCGCTCGCGGTCGGCTCCAGCATCGCGGCAGGCCTGCTGCCCGCCTGGCGCGCCTGCCAGGTCGCGCCCGCGCTGCAACTGAAGAGCCAATAAGGGAGACACCATGGCCATCCGTCCCATTCTGTCCACCCTGCGCCGCCACAAGACCACGGCCTTGCTGGTGGTGCTGGAGATCGCGCTGACCTGCGCCATCGTGTGCAACGCGGTGTTCCTGGTCACCCAGCGCATCGACCGCATCCACATGCCCAGCGGCGTGGCCGAGCACGAGCTGATCCAGATCGGCCTGGCCGACATCGGCAAGACGCCCGACGAGCATGCCCGCACGCTGACCGACCTGGCCGCACTGCGCGCCATCCCTGGCGTGACGGAAGTAGCCTCGGTGAACCAGATACCTTTCGGCCGTTCGTCGAACAACAGCGGCATCAAGCTCGATCCCAAGCAGAACAAGCCCACCGTCAACGCCACCAACTATTACGGCGAGAACATCGGCCAGACCCTGGGCGTGCAGCTGGTCGCCGGGCGCCTGCTGCAGCCGGAGGACCATGTCAGCCTCAAGGAGGCGGGCCAGGCCTTCAAGGAAGGCAAGACCGAGGGATTGCCGCGCATCGTGGTGATCACCCAGCCGATGGCGGAGCGCCTGTTCCCGGGCCAGTCGGCGCTGGGCAAGACGATCTGGCTGGGTTCGGAAGTGCCGTTGCAGGTGGTCGGCGTGGTGAAGAACCTGGTACGCCCGTCGATCTGGAACGACGCCGAGGCGCAGTACAGCATGATGCTGCCGATGCGGGTGGAGGATAACCAGTACCTGATCCGCACCGCGCCGGGCCAGCGCGAGGGCGTGCTGGCTGCCGCGATCGAGGTGCTGAAGAAGAACAACCCGCATCGCATCTTCTGGCAGAAGCGCACCTGGGACGAGGTGCGCCAGAAGTTCTTCGACAGCGACCGCTCCATGACCGGCCTGCTGATCGGCGTGTGCGTGGCGCTGCTGGTGGTCACCGCGCTGGGCATCGTCGGCCTGGGCAGTTTCTGGGTGGCGCAGCGGCGCCGGCAGATCGGTGTGCGCCGCGCGCTGGGCGCCACCCGCGGGCACATCCTGCGCTACTTCCAGACCGAGAACTTCCTGCTCGCCACCATCGGCATCGCGATCGGCATGGTGCTGGCCTACGGCATCAACCTGTTCCTGATGGTGCACTACGAATTGCCGCGCCTGCCGGCGATCTATTTTCCGGTCGGCGCGCTGGCGCTGTGGCTGATCGGTCAGGCCGCGGTGCTGGGGCCGGCGATGCGCGCGGCGGCGGTGCCGCCGGTGGTGGCGACGCGCTCGGTGTAAGTGTTTTTCAGGAGAGAACGGATGTTCGGCTACTACCTCGATCTCGCCCTGCGCAGCCTCAGGCGCAACATGGTGCTGACGGCGCTGATGGTGCTGGCCATCGCCGTGGGCATCGGCGCCAGCATGACCACGCTGACGGTGATGCATCTGCTGTCCGGGGATCCGCTGCCGGGGCGCAGCGACAAGCTGTTCTACGCACAGGTGGACGACAACCTCTCCGCCGGCGACTACAAGGAGCCGCTGGACAAGCAGGGCTATCAGTCCACCATCGACCTGTGGAACGCCCGCCAGGCCGATCGCCAGGCGATCGTGGTGGAAAGCCCGGTGAAGCTGCGCGCACCGCAGACCACGCTGCCGCCGTTGATGCTGTCGATGCTGTCCACCACGGCGGATTTCTTCCCGATGTTCGACGTGCCGTTCCGCTATGGCGCTCCCTGGCGCGCCGAGGACGACGCGTCGCGCGCACGCGTCGCGGTGATTTCGTCCGACCTCAACGACAAGCTGTTCGGCGGCGCCGACAGCGTCGGCCGCACGCTGCGCTTGCGCGATACCGACGTGCGCATCGTCGGCGTGCTGGGGCGCTGGCGGCCGTCGCCGCAGTTCTACACCGTGGCCGGTGGCCGCTTCGCGGCCGGCAAGACCGCCGACTTCTACAGCAAGCCGCAGGACATCTTCACGCCGTTCTCCAGCGCGCTGGAATTCAACGACGGCAACTTCTACCAATACACCTGCTCGCAGCCGCCGGCGACGCCAGGCCATCTGCAGAACGCGCCGTGCGCGTGGCTGGGCCTGTGGGTGCAGTTGAACAGCCCGGACAGGGCCGCGGCATACAAGCGCTTTCTGGATGGCTACGCGGCGCAGCAGCAGGGGCGCATCCTGCGCCCGCAGAACACGCGGCTGCGCAGCCTGATGGAGTGGCTGGATTTCCAGGGCGTGGTGCCCAGCGACGTACGCCTGCAGACCTGGCTGGCGTTCGGCTTCCTGGCGATCTGCCTGTTCAACACGATCGGCCTGCTGCTGGCGAAGTTCCTGCGGCGCGGCGGCGAGATCGGCGTGCGCCGCGCGCTCGGCGCCAGCCGCGGCGCGATCTTCTGCCAGTGCCTGGTCGAAGCCGGGATGATCGGCCTGGTCGGCGGCCTCGGCGGCCTGCTGCTGACCCTGCTGGGGCTGGGCCTGGTGCGGAGGCAGCCGGTCGCATTCGCCGACATGGTGCACCTGGATGCGCGCATGTTCGCCTTGACCTTCGTGCTGGCGATCGTGACCAGCCTGCTGGCCGGTTTCCTGCCGGCGCTGCGGGCGAGCCGGGTGGCACCCGGCCTCCAATTGAAGACGCTCTGAGGTGTGCATGGAAATCCAACCCATCCTGGCGGCGCTGCGCAAACATCGTCTGGCCACCTTGCTGATCGCACTGGAGATCGCGCTGGCCTGCGCGGTGCTGTGCAACGCCTGCTTCCTGATCGCCAACCGCCTGCAGGCCATGCAGGTGCGCAGCGGCGTGGACGAGGCCGCGCTGGCGACCTTGCAGATCAGCGGCTTCGAGAACAGCCAGGCCAACGACATCAACGCGCGCATCCTCGCCGGCCTGCGCGCCATTTCCGGCGTGCAGTCGGCCAGCGTGCTCAACTCGATTCCCTTCGGCGAGCACCGCGGCCGCGTAGGCATCATGACCGACGCCGAAGGCAAGCATTTCGGCGGCGTGGTCGAGCTCTACATGGGCGGGCCGGGCAGCCTGGAAGCGCTGGGGCTGCACGTGGTGGCGGGGCGGCCCCTGCAAGCGGACGATTACCAGCCGTTCGAGGGTGTGTTCCCCACCTCCGCCTCGGTGCTGATGGCGCGGGAGCTCTCCGATCACCTGTGGCCGGGCGCCGATCCGTTGGGCAAGACCTTCTGGGTGGACAAGTGGTCGTACCGGGTGGTCGGCATTGTCGATTACCTGGTCACGCCCTACCCAAGCTATGCCGGGCGCAGCGCGCCGGGCTGGTCGGCGTTCGTGCCGGCGCAGCCTGGGCCGATGATGGCCGGCAGCTACCTGATCAAGGCCGCGCCGGCGGATATCGGCCGCGTACTGCGCGATGCGCGCGAGATGGTGGCCAAGGTCGCGTCCGACGCGGTGCTCGACCAGGAAGGCTCGCAGACCATCAGCGACCTGCGCAATCAGTTCTTCCAGCAGGATCGCATCATGGCCTTCATGCTGGTCGGCGTGATCGTCGCCCTGCTGCTGGTCACCGCGCTGGGCATCGTGGGCCTGGCCAGCTTCTGGGTGCAGCAGCGGCGCAAGCAGATCGGCATCCGCCGCGCCATCGGCGCAACGCGCGGCGACATCCTGCGCTACTTCCAGACCGAGAACTTCCTGATCGTCAGCGGCGGCATCGCGCTGGGCATGGTGATGGCCTTCGCGCTCAATCTGGCCCTGATGAAGTTCTACGAGCTGCCGCACCTGCCGCTGTACTACCTGCCGGTAGGCGCCATCGCGCTGTGGGCGCTCGGCCAGCTGGCCGTGCTGGGCCCTGCGCTGCGCGCCGCGGCGGTGCCGCCGGTGGTGGCGACGCGCTCCGGCTGAGGCGAAAAGCAAAGAGCCTGCGCAAGGCAGGCTCTTTGCTGCGATCGCGCAGCCGGTGTTGCGCCGCGCGCGCGACGAGCTGGTTGGGCGACAATCAATGGCCGGCCGGCTGCGCAGGTAACTCGGTGGTGTAGGAATACCCGAGACCTTCGAAACAAGCCTCGGCATCGGCCAGAAATTTTCCGAACGCCGCGCTGCTCAGTTCGTCGTGGGGAATCCAGGCTACTTTCTCGACAGCGCGAAGCGTATACGAGATATCGTTCGACTCATGGCGAAACTCGGCGTCGTAATCGAACCAGCGGGAACTTACATGGCAGGCCTTCAGCGGCTGCCGCAGCTTGATGCCGCTGACCTTGCCGGACAACTGGCGGCTCGTGGGAATGCCGGTGTTGTAGTCGCCCATGCCGCCGGTTTTTCGATAGTTCTTGAGTGCATTCAGGGCGGGCAGGAGGAAGCTCCCGAGCTCACCTTTGTAATATCCCTCGTACTTAGGGGCAGCGGGCAGGTCTGAGGTACGGACTTGCAGCAGATATGGCGGCTTCATCTGCTCCATGGCAAGCCGGCTCACGCTGCATTTTTGATCGTCTTCGCAGATGAGGCGATCGGCAGCATTCCTGCCGTTGCTGTGCTCGTATCTCATGAGCCCCAGTAGTTTTTCGCCGTCGAGCCATGTGCTGGCGTCCATTTCCGAAGTTCCATCGAGGTTGAATCGCGTGGTCTGCGAAATGTTTTGCGCCATCGCGGTTTCCGCCGGAGGAATGGTGTCCAGCCTCGGTTTCCCGTCATTGCCGGCCACGATTGCCCAGCGATCCTGCAGGTCCGCGGGCGTATATCCAGGCAGTAAGACCGGGCTCGTCGCGTCGATCCACCAGACCTTGCCCTCGACGACTGCGCGCACGATCGCGTGATTCGGTGCGCGCAGGCTCGGTATGAGCAGCTTGGGGGCATAGTCGCCGCGCACGACAAAAGCTGGTTCGGCGTCCATGCCAAGACGGCGGATCATCGCCGTGAGCAGCATGGTCAGGTCCTTGCAGTCGCCGTAGCCGTTCTGCTCGACCTGGGCGAGATCCAGGGGGATGAATTCACGGCTGTCCAGGCGATAGTCGGCCAGGTAGCGATAATGCTCTCCTACGAACCTGACCAGCGATTTGACCTGTTCGTCGCGCGGCTTGCCCTTCAGCTTCTCGACCTCCATGCGCGCCCGGGGAGGCAATGGCGAAGACAGAATCTTGTTATAGATGCCGACGAGCTTCCCGTAGTGGTCTTCCACCTTGTCGCTGGCGTACAGCTCGATGCGCGGAATCTTGCGGACCGTGAAGCCGTCTTCATTCACGACATTGAAGTAATAGGGCTTGATGAGATCGATGGTGATTTTTTTCCCATCTTCCGATGTCTTCACGGCGAATGCATCCAGGTTTTCGCCGCGCCATTCGATCGGTCTGTCCGCAGCATATTCGATATGAAGACTGTCATAGCGCTGCGGCGCGGGCTCGAAACTCATCGACTCATGAAATTCGGCGACGCCTTTCAAGGCCTTGATATGTTCCTTGGTGCTGTATTCGATGCCTCCACCCACCTCCAGCCCCTGGAACAGCAATGTAGTGGTCGTGCCGTTGTCAATCCCTTGATCGGTGCCCGAGCCGGCCCTCCGGACGATCTGGCTTTCCGGTAGCCGAACGCGTGTGCCATTACGTTTGATGACGTGGGCCGCCGTGACGGACATCGTCTCGTTGGCAGATGAGGGAAGGCTGAGCTGGGAGAGCCGGTCCCTGCCGGCGGGTGTCAGGATGTCTTGGCGTGCTGTACCGATGCAGTCTTTGCTCAGGTCGGCGTTGACCCGGCAGGAGGCCTGAAATTTGAGCGCCATCAGCGCGTCATTCGCAGACTCCAGTGATGCAAAGCAGGGCGATGCGACCAGGCATGCCGCGACGCAGGCCGTGCGCTTGGCTATGAGGATGGCTGTATATCCGGACATCGGCGAATCCTTGGTTTCCCGGCGCTCAAAGAGGGCGGCCGGAGGTTTGGTTTATCGGCGGTCGATGAGGTCTGAACGCTGCGTCGGCTCGCAGGAGGCGACCGCCGACGATATGGATCATGGCCGTGGCAGTGAACTCGAATTTTCCGGGCGCGGCGTCGCGATCGTGGCGTGGCGCCGTCAGCGATGGCTGCAAAGCGAGGCTCAAGCCAGCTACAGTGCGCGGATCGCTTTAGTACCCGGAGGTCGGCAATGAAGTTGGTGTCCTGGATGATCTGCGCGAGCCTGCTCGGCTCGGTCACCGTGGCCGGGCCGGTGGCCGCGGCGCCCCCCGCCGCGCCGGCCGCCGGCGTCGCCGCGCGGGTCAAGACGCTCAATGCGCTGCTGGCCGAGCAGTGGCAGCACAACCTGCAGAACTCGCCGGAGTTCGCCACCATCCTGGGCGACCTGCGCTACAACGAGCGCTGGAGCGACGTCTCGCTCGCGCACCAGGCGGCCGAGCGCAAGGTCAATGCGGAATTCCTCAAGCGCTTCGAGGCGATCGACACCACCGGCTTCGCCGACGAGGACAAGCTCAACCAGCAGCTGATGGTGCGCCAGCTCAAGGAAGCGCTGAAGAGCTACGACCTGAAGCTCAACGAGATGCCGCTGGACCAGATGAACGGCATGCACCTGCAACTGCCGGGCTTCGTCAGCTCGATCCCGTTCGACAGCGCCAGGCAATACGAGGACTACCTCGCGCGCCTGCACGCCGTGCCGCGCGTGCTGGAACAGGTCACCGAAGTGGCTCGCCAGGGCCTGAAGGACGGCATGATGCCGCCGCGCTATCTGCTGGAGAAAGTGGTCGGGCAGATCGACAGCATCGCCAGGCCGGCGGGCGAGGAGAACTCCTTCGCCGAGCCGCTGAAGCATTTCCCCAAGTCGATCCCGGCCGCCGAGCAGGAGCGGCTGCACGATGCCATCGTCGCGGCCATCGACAACGAGGTGCGCCCGGCTTATCGCAAGCTCGGCCAGTTCGTCGCCAAGGATTACGCGCCGCACGGCCGCAGCGAGCCGGGTGTGTGGCAGCTGGCCAACGGCGATGCGATCTACCGCTTCGACGTCGAGCAGATGACCACCACCAGGGAAACCCCGCAGCGCATCCACGAGATCGGCCTGGCCGAGGTGAAGCGCATCGAGGGCGAGATGACGGTGATCGCCAAGGGGCAGGGCTACCAGGACCTGGCCAGCTTCCGCGAGGCGCTCAAGCACGATGCCAAGCTCAATCCGACCTCGCGCGAGGACATCCTCAACCGCTACCGCGGCTTCATCGCGCAGATGCAGCCGGAGCTGCCGAAGCTGTTCGGCCTGCTGCCGAGAACTAAGGTGCAGGTGATGCCGGTCGAGGCCTACCGCGAGAAGGAAGCGCCCGGCGCCGAATACCACCAGGGCACGCCGGACGGCTCGCGTCCCGGCCAGGTCTACGTGAACACCGGCGACTATGCCGACCGCACCACGCTGACCATCGAATCGACTGCGTACCACGAGGCGATTCCCGGCCATCACATGCAGATCTCGATCGCGCAGGCGCTGCCCGGCCTGCCGCCGTTCCGCCAGCAGGCCGGCTACAACGCCTATGTCGAGGGCTGGGCGCTGTACGCCGAGCGGCTGGGCAAGGACATCGGTTTCTACAAGGATCCGCTGTCCGACTACGGCCGCCTGTCCGACGAGCTGCTGCGCGCCGATCGCCTGGTGCTGGATACCGGCGTGCACTACAAGCACTGGACGCGCCAGCAGATGGTCGATTTCTTCCACGCCCATTCCAGCCAGGACGAGCCCGATATCCAGGCCGAGACCGACCGCTACATCACCTGGCCGGGCCAGGCGCTGGGCTACAAGATGGGCCAGCTGAAGATCCTGGAGCTGCGCGAGCGGGCCAGGAAGGAACTCGGCGAGCGCTTCGATATCCGCGCCTTCCACGACCGGATCCTCGGCGGCGGCGCGCTGCCGCTGGACGTGCTGGAGGCGCGCACCGACGCCTGGATCGCGGCGGTGAAGTCCGGCCAGGCGCCGGCCCGGCCCGACGTCGCCCCGTAACGGGTGGATAGGCCAATGGTCATTACAACGTTTTGCCGGCAGGATGCATCTGTTCCGGCATGCCCAAGAGCCACATGCGTACCGTCCTGATCATCGACGACAACCCCGCCGTGGGGGAGGCGCTCTCGCTGGCGCTGTCCCTGCACGAAATCCGTCCGCTGACCGCGCTGACGCCGGAGCACGGCCTGGAGCTGCTCGAGCGCGAGCGCATCGACGTGGTCATCCAGGACATGAACTTCACCGCGGATACCACCTCGGGCGAGGAAGGCATCGCGCTGTTCCGCGCGATCCGCCAGCGCCACACCGACCTGCCGGTGATCCTGCTGACCGCCTGGACCCACCTGGAAACCGCGGTGGAGCTGGTCAAGGCCGGCGCCGCCGACTATCTCGCCAAGCCCTGGGACGACGCCAAGCTGCTGGCCACAGTGGAGAACCTGCTGGAGCTGTCCGAGTCCACCCGCGAGGTGAACCGGGCCCGCAACGAGCGCCGCCGCCGCCGCGAGGACCTGGAGCGCCGCTACGACCTCACCGGCCTGGTGTTCTCTTCCGAGGCGATGGCCCGCACGCTGGAACTGGCCTGCCAGGTGGCCCGATCGGAAGTGCCGGTGCTGATCACCGGCCCCAACGGTGCCGGCAAGGAGCGCATCGCGGCGATCGTGCATGCCAATTCGGCGGTCAAGCGCGGCGCCTTCGTCGCGGTCAACTGCGGCGCGCTGCCGGGCGAGCTGATCGAGGCGGAGCTGTTCGGCGCCGAGGCCGGCGCCTACACCGGCGCGAACAAGGCGCGCGAGGGCCGTTTCGAGCTGGCCGACGGCGGCACGCTGTTCCTGGACGAAATCGGCAACCTGCCGCTGTCCGGCCAGGTGAAGCTGCTGCGCGTGCTGGAGACCGGGCAGTTCGAGCGCCTGGGGTCGGGCCGTACGCGCCAGGTGAAGGTGCGCGTGCTGAGCGCGACCAATGCGGATCTGAAGGCGATGATCCGCGCCGGCAGCTTCCGCGAAGACCTTTACTACCGCCTCAACGTGATCGAGGTGAACCTGCCGCCGCTGGCCGAACGCATCGACGACATCCTGCCGCTGGCCGAGTATTTCCTCGATGGCCGCGCGGAGCTGACCGACGCGGCGCGCGAGGCGCTGCTGTCGTATCCGTGGCCGGGCAATGTGCGCGAGCTGAAGAACGCGATCGAGCGCGCCGCGCTGCTGGCAGCCGACGGCCGCGTGCAGCCCGAGCTGCTGAACCTGCCGCAGACCGCGCCGGCCGCGAACCGCAACCTGGACGAGCCGAGCCGCGAGGCGGTGGAGGCGGCGCTGGACAAGGCGGATGGCGTGGTCAGCCGCGCTGCGCAGGCGCTGGGCTTGTCGCGGCAGGCGTTGTATCGGCGGATGGAGCGGTACGGGTTGGCGACGCAGGCAAGTTGAGCCCGCACAGCTTGGCGTAGGTTGGGGTGAGCCGCAGGCGAATCCCAACGTGGCGAAGTGCATGACCGTGCCGATGTTGGGGTTCGCCTGCGGCTCACCCCAACCTACGCGGCGAGGCCATGCCTAAAGATGGTTGCCCGCCGTGCCTGCCGCATATCAAGATGCCGCGATCCAAGCTCCCCGGGGAAACGATCATGCGTCGATGGATGATGTTGGGAATCACGGCCGCCTTCGCGACGGCCACGGCCCACGCGCAATCCGCCCCGCAGGCCAGCGACAGCTGGGAACGCCCTGCGGCTTCGTCCAGCATCACCTACGGCAGCAACCCGGCCGCGACGTCGCGCGACAGCCACAGCGCGTTCCGTTTCAAAGACGACGACAAGACCTACGACCCGCGCTTCCGCATCAGCTCGCGGCCCTCGTCGCGTAACAACGGTCGACCGCAGTCAGCGTGCGAAGCCAACCCCACCAGCTCGACCTGTCGCCAGGCGCAGGCGCCGCGTCCCGGCGAGGGGCTCTGAGTGCTGCGACGCCTCAACAGCCTGCAGGCGCGCCTGGCGCTGCTGCTGTGCGTGGCCTACATGCTGGGCGCGCTGATCTATATCGGCATCACGCTGTGGCCCTTGCCGCAGCTGCTGCAATGGATGAAGCACGACCTCGGCGTGACCGTGCAGGCGCCGTCGCGGCTGGGCGTGTGGGGCGGGTTGGCGGTGAGCGCGGGCGTGGCGATTCCGCTGTCGATCTGGCTGGCCGGGCAGGTGATGCATCCGCTCAGCCGCCTGCTGCGCGCGCTGGAGGGCGCGGTGGCCAGTTATCGCGATGGCGACTTCAGCTTTTCGATCGCGGCCCGGCGCAATGATGAACTGGGCGAGCTGATCCGCATGCACAACGCGCTGGGCCAGACCTTGCGCGAGCAGCGCCAGAACCTGGCGCAGCGCGAGCTGCTGCTGGACACGGTGGTGCAGAACACGCCGGTGGCGCTGGTACTCACCGACGCCAGCGGCCGCGTCACCTACGCCAATATCGCCGCGCGCCATCTGTTCAACGAAGGGCGCACCCTGCACGGGCTGGATTTCCTCGAACTGCTGGCGGATGCGCCCGATGCGCTGCGCCGTGCGGTGGAAGGCGGCGAGGACGCCTTGCTGACGGTGGAAATGGACGGCAGCGAGGAGACCTTCCATCTCTCGCAGCGCAGCTTCCGCCTGCAGGGACGGCCGCATCGCCTGCAGCTGTTCCGCCGCATGACGCGCGAACTGTCGCGGCAGGAAGTGGCGACCTGGAAGCGCGTGATCCGCGTGATCAGCCACGAATTGAACAACTCGCTGGCGCCGATCTCCTCGCTGGCCCATTCCGGCGCGGAGCTGGCGCGCCGCGGCCAGACCGAGCGCTTGCCCGGCGTGTTCGCCACCATCGGCGAGCGCGCGCGGCACCTGCATGGCTTCATCGCCGGCTATGCCAACTTCGCCAAGCTGCCGGCGCCGCAGCCGGTGCCGATCCAGTGGCGCCCGTTCCTGGACAGCCTGGCCCTGCACTGCCAGTTCGGCCTGCAGGGCAGCCTGCCGGAGCAGCCGGGCTGGTTCGACGCGGCGCAGATCGAGCAGGTGCTGATCAACCTGGTGAAGAACGCGCACGAATCCGGCAGCGCGGAAGACGGCGTGACACTGTCGCTGGCGATCATCGGCCGCGACGTGCGCATCGAAGTGGCCGATCGCGGCCCCGGCATGAGCGAGACCGTGCTGGCGCAGGCGCTGCTGCCGTTCTATTCGACCAAGCGCTCCGGCACGGGCCTGGGCCTGGCCCTGGCACGCGAGATCGTCGAGGCGCACGGCGGCCGCATCACGCTGGCCAACCGCGAACAGGGCGGCCTGCGCGTCAGCCTGCTGCTGCCGCTCAAGCTCTCCTGATACCGGGTGACGTCATAACGTAACCGTCCCCTGCGCAGTCCTCCCCTATACTCCGCGCCATCGTCACGGACAGGAGGTTGGACCATGGGATCGCTTTTAGCGCTGGTGGTCGTGGTGGTTGCGATCATCATGATCGCCAAGCTGGTGCGTATCGTGCCGCAGGGCTACGAATGGACGGTGGAGCAGTTCGGCAAGTACACGCATACGCTCACGCCGGGCCTGCATTTCCTGATACCCGTCATGTACGGCGTCGGCCGCAAGGTGAACATGATGGAACAGGTGCTGGACGTGCCTTCGCAGGACGTGATCACCAAGGACAACGCGGTGGTGCGCGTGGACGGCGTGGTGTTCTACCAGGTGCTGGACGCAGCCAAGGCGGCCTATGAAGTGTCCAATCTGGAACAGGCCGCGCTGGCGCTGGTGATGACCAATATCCGCACCGTGCTCGGTTCGATGGACCTGGACGAGTCGCTGAGCCAGCGCGATGCGATCAATGCGCAGCTGCTGCGCGTGGTCGACGAGGCCACGCATCCGTGGGGCGTCAAGGTCAACCGCATCGAGATCAAGGACATCGCGCCGCCGCGCGACCTGGTCGATTCGATGGCGCGCCAGATGAAGGCCGAGCGCGAGAAGCGCGCGCAGATCCTGGAAGCCGAAGGCCTGCGCCAGTCGGCCATCCTCAAGGCGGACGGCGAGAAGCAGTCGATGATCCTCGCCGCAGACGGCAAGAAGGAAGCGGCGTTCCGCGAGGCCGAGGCGCGCATCCGCCTGGCCGAGGCCGAGGCGCAGGCGACCAAGCTGGTCTCCGACGCGATCGCCAGCGGCGACGTCAATGCGCTGAACTACTTCGTCGCCAACAAGTACGTCGAGGCGCTGAAGGAAATGGCGCATTCGCCCAACCAGAAGATGCTGCTGCTGCCGGTGGAAGCCACGGGCATCATCGGTTCGCTGGCCGGCATTGCGGAACTGGCCAGGGAGTCGCTCGGCCAGCAGCAGGAGAAAAACATGCCGCGCCGCACGCCGCCGCCGGTCTGATGCTGCGGATCTTCTGAAAGGGGTCAGCCATGTTTCCTGATGTCGCAACGCATTATCTGTGGTGGATCGTCGCCCTGGTGCTGATCGGCGCCGAGGTGCTGCTGCCGGGTTATTTCCTGCTGTGGATCGGCATCGGCGCGGCGGCCACCGGCCTGCTGGCGCTGGTGGCGCCGCTGTCGATGCTGGCGCAGGCGATCGCCTTCGTGGTGTTCGCCTTCCTCTCCTGCGCGATCTACTGGTATGCGCTGCGTCCGCGCATGCGGCGCACCGAGCAGAGCGAGTCGCGGCTCAACCGCCGCGGCGAGCAGAACATCGGCCGGCAGTACGTGCTGGCCGAGGCCATCGTCAACGGCCGCGGCAAGGCCCGCGTGGGCGATGGCCTGTGGCTGGTGAACGGGCCGGACCTGCCGGCGGGCACGACGGTCGAGGTGGTGGCGGTGGAGGGCAATACGCTGCTGGTGAAGCCGGCGGCGTGACGCAGCGCCGGTCCGCGCACGCATTCGGACGGCCAAACGTATTCAAGCCCGCCGCTTCCGGGTAAGAATGCGCGGATGAGCTTCCCGCCTTCTTCCCCGACCGGTTTCGCCTCGCCGACGCAGCCGGCGCCGAACCAGTTCGCCACCGCGGCGCTGAATACGCGCATCGCCTTCCTGGTCGAGCTGGCGCGGCGGCTGCATCAGTACGGTACCTCGGCGCCGCGCCTGGAGACGGCGATCGCCGGTTCGGCTACGCGCCTGGGACTGGCCGCCGAAGTGTGGTCCAGCCCGACCGCGATCATCATTTCCTTTTCCGACCAGGCGCAGGGCGACGACGGCGTGGCCCAGGTCACCCAGGTGATGCGCCTGCCGCCGGGCGACGTCCATCTCGCGCGCCTGTGCCAGGCCGACCTGATCGCCGACCAGGTGATCGCCGGGCAGATCGAGCTGCGCGAAGGCTTCCGCCTGCTGCGCGAACTCGGCCGGCCGGATACGCGCCGCGCCCAGGCCGGCGTGATCGCCAGTTACGGACTGGCCGCGGCCAGCATCGTGGCGCTGCTGCTGCACAGCTCCTGGGCCGACCTGCTGACCACCGCGGTGATCGGCCTGATGATCGGCACGATCAGCGTGCTGTCCGCCACGCGTCCGCGCCTGGCGGTGGCGAGCGAGGCGATCTGCGCGCTGGTCGGCACCATCTTCGCGATCCTGGTCAGCGCGCTGGTGGTGCCACTGGCGATCAAGTCGGTGATCCTGGCCGGCCTGATCATGCTGATGCCCGGCATGGCGCTGACCACCGCCGTGCGCGAGATTTCCAGCCAGCATCTGGTCGCCGGCATGGCGAGAATGGGCGGCGCGCTGGCCACCTTGCTCAAGCTCACCTTCGGCACCGTGGCCGGAGCACAGCTCTGCGCGGCGGTTGGCATCTATCCGCGTGATTTCTCCTTGCCGCCGCTCCCCGCCTGGACCGAACTGCCCGCGCTGCTGGTGGCCGCGATCGCGTTCGCCATGGCGTTCCGCGCGGCGCGGCGCGACTGGCCGGTGGTGATGGGCGCTGTGGTGGTGGGGTATGTGTCCACGCGCTGGGGGGGCCTGGTTGCGGGTCATCTGCCGGCGGCGCCGTTCGGGGTGTTCCTGGGCGGTTTCCTGCTCGGTGCGCTGTCGAATGCGTATGCGCGGTTTGCGCATCGGCCGGGCGCGGTGGTGCGCGAGCCGGGGATTATTTTGCTGGTGCCGGGCAGCGTGAGTTTCCGCAGTGTGTCGTATCTGCTGGAGCGCGATACGGTGCTGGGTTTCGATACTGGCGTATTGCTGGTGACGTTGTTGATTTCGCTGGTGGCGGGCTTGCTGTTCGGCGATCTGCTGGTGGCGCCGAGGCGCTCGCTGTAGCGCCGTCTCTTCGCGGCGCTTCGCTGCTTTGCTCCCTCTCCCTTCGGGGAGAGGGCTGGGGTGAGGGGCCGGGGCTCGCCCAACCGTTTCTGCTTTAGTGGTGCAACCGGCGCTCTTCACTCGTCATCCCGGCGCAGGCCGGACGAGCGCGTAGCGCGAAGAACGCCCGAAGGGCGGCCCCGAAGGGGCGAGCGAAGCGAGTCATCCAGTAACGACCACGCTCGATGGTCGCGTTGCGCGGAGCTTGTCTCGCCTATGGCGAGGGTTTCGTGCCGCTGCCGCGGCCCGAGTTACTTTCTCTTGCTTGCCCAAAGTCAACTCAATATAAACAGACTTTGCGCTCATAAAAAAAACGGCCAATTTGGCCGCTCGTTTGGTGTCTCAGTTTAGCGTGGTTGGTGGACTCGAGAACACCCGGAGGTGTCCTTGTCCTGCCAGGAATTGCTTGTAGCAGGCAAGCGTTACGTTCCAGGCCTCTCTTGCAACGGCAGGGCCGGCTTCGATCACCTTTCCGTTCTCATCAATGATGGCGAGTACGGCCTTCTGTCCCTCACGCGTTTCAGCAGAAAGGCCTTCAAAGCAGACCGCGGTGATGGCGGCACGGGCCAGGCCGCCGGTGGGGGGAATGCCAATCATGGATGCTCCAGCTCTTTGAATTGATGAGAAGTATGGGCTATGAGTTGAGGTCACCGGATGCCCATGGCCGTGGCGGCCGTATTGGCGATGACGATCAGCAGCATCGCGCCGGTGCCAATGCCGAGCAAGCTGGGGTCGTTTTGAATGGGGGCTCGCAGAACAACGTAGTGATTCGAGCCTAGCGTGGGAGGTTGACATCGGGTGGTCACGGCCCTGCGGCGTCACCCTGGTGGATGACGCTCTGCGTCGGCGGTGTCCCCCGGATAGGCCCCGTTGCGATGTCCGCCAGTGCCCGGATCCTGTCGGTCCCACGCATGTCCTCGTGATAGCCCATCCAGATATGTCGGGAGGGTGGTACTTCGCCGAGATCGATTCGCGTCAGTCTGGGCGTCGCGTCACCGACCGCGCGCGGCAGCACGGCAAGTCCCATGCCTTGTTGGCACAATCGTGCCTGCAACGCACGGTGGTTGGCGACAACGACCGGTCGAGCATGCGGCAGGATGTCCCGAAGCCAGTCCACCTCTGGATAGCCGTGTACCGCTGTATCCATGAGCAGCAGGCGCGATCCCCGACCATCGCCACGGACCGGAAGCACCGTACCGATCTGGACGTACACGCCGTAGATGATGCGCAAGAGTCGACACTGGACTATGCCTGGCTCCTCGAACGGCACTACCCGGAATACCACGTCCGCTTCCCGGCGGGAAAGGTCGTAGCGCCGTGAGCTGACGATCAGCTCCGGCAATATGCCCGGGTGGTCGTGTAGCAGCGTCTCGATGACAGGCGGCAGGACATAAGTCGCAAACCAGTCCGCAGAGGAAATGCGCAGTGGACCGCAGGGACTGCTGTCTTCGCCGGCCAGCCGGCGTTCGATGGCCAGCGCGGACACCTCCATCTCCTCCGCGAGCCGGAGCACCCTCGATCCGGCGTCAGTAAGGAGTACCCCGTTTTTGTGCCGCTGGAAAAGGGGATGGCCCACGTCTTCTTCCAAGACACGCATGCGTCGGCCAACCGTGGGATGGCTCAGGCCCATGGCTCGCGCAGCGGCCCCTATCGATCCCTGACGGGCGACTGCGAGAAAGATGCGAACGTCACTCCATTCCATGTGAAGACTCCTTTCAGCGGAGCGGCGACTGTGCTTGAGTGCGAGGTAGCCTGCAAGCTGGGTAAAGTAGTCGCGAGCCCATTCGCTCGGAGACGCGTGCCCTGGTGCGCAAGACTATGATGATTGCGTGCCATGCCCGCTTTCGACCCAAAGCGGACATGTCATGGACATGGATCAATAGAGGAACGGAGGCGAACGTGAGGATTTACTTGGCGCTGGTATTGATGCTGATCTCTGTAGTTGCTGCAGCCTCTGAAGACTTCGATAAGCGGGTGGCGATCGCCAAGGCTTTGGAGAACACGCCCCAGGGACAGGCTTATGTCCGAGTTCTATACGGTGCTATTGGTGATTACGTCCAGAAGACGATGTTTCGCTGCTTTCCATCGGACAAGAAGGCGGATACCGAACGATTCACATTGGTCGCAGACATCTTAGCCAACGGTAAGGCTGCACGCGTGCAGGTTCAGCCAGAAACGGAGATGTCCGGATGCTTTCGTGCCGGTTTTTCTAGCGCTCCGTTTCCAGAGTTGCCTGGCTACGCAAAGGGCGGATCTCTTCCAATCTTCATCAATGTGAAGATCATTCACTAGTCGAAGTGTCTGCTTTCGACTGCGGCTTCAGCTGGTCGTTGCAACACGCTATAAGCGCTCAGGCGTGAGGAGTGGTGTATGGCACCCAGGCTTCGCAGACACCTGACAGATAGCGAGAAGACCCAGATGTGGGAACGCTAGCAGCGCGGGGACTCGCTGCACCGGATCGCTCAGTCCCTCGACCGTCGGCACTCCTCACCTAATCGGCATCACGCTTACACGTCGCGAATGGACTCCGGCTTCTGTTCGTGACGATCATGACCATTGCTCACTCTGCTGGGCCAAGTTCGCGAAATTGGGTGTGCCCGGCGAATTGCATGTGGGATGGTGTACATTGGATAGGCTGCACTGGGTCTGCCAGCAATGTACCGACGACTTTTAAGGTCCGCTTTCAATGGGTTTTGAACAACAACCCGAACCCTGGGATCGATTGAAACGTCTGCTTCCGACCCAGAGCAGACATTAGAGGCGAGCGGTAAGGCGACAGGGGAGAGAATGACTACGAAATTTTTCAGTCTCCGCGACCTGCCGACGAATAACTACTGCTGGTCGCTAGCTGCGATCTTTTGAAAGATTCGAGACCAGAACGCGATGCGGTCGGAATATGCGGTTTGCGCTACGTCCGGTGTTTCCGTCGCGATCCCATGGAGTAGAGTGTTCGTGCTGGCCTCGGCAGCCATCTGCCGGAACGCTTCAGCAGCCTTGTCGATGTTCGGGTGCGCTATCAACAGCACCCCTATGACCATCTGGTCAACCCGCTGCTGAGCATCCAACCGAAGTATGGCTTCTAGCGCCGTGTTCGTTTGCTGCGTGAAGAAGTCCGCAGCATCTTCCCAGTTCGTTAGAACCACTTCCTTCTTCGTGGAATTGCCTCCGGGCGACTTGGTCATGGCTTGCCTGCCTCTATCGGATCCGCCAGGGTACGGAATGGTCCGACCGCCTGCCCAATTAGAAAGCCTGCCGCAAAGGCCAGAAAAATTGCCAAGGCAATTACTGCCCCAGTGGAACGGTGTGGCGCTACCGACTGATCCTGAACTTCCTGCATTTGCAATCCCCTTTGCTTCCGATCCGGAGCCATTCTGAGCGCTCTCGGCGATCAGGCGTTCCCACGAGTGTTCCTAAGTGCTTGCTTCTCGTCCTCCGTCAAATCCCTAGGGCGATAAGCGCAGTCGGGCACCCCATCAATTTCCCAGCGGACTAGCATGTAGTCTGTGGTCATCTGCTGATCACCTTCTAGTACCGCTCCGCGGTAGAACAGGGGCGGGTCTAGGGTATCGACCGCTTTTCCGTGTAAAACTCCACCTTCGAATCGTATTTTCACAGGTCACTCCTCAGAGGCGAGGGCGAGCCTACCCTACCACCAGGAAGATGTTGGTGGCGTCCTATGGACTGCTGCGTGCTTTTCAGCGATCTTCATGCAGCCCGACTGAGGATATTTGAGGCTTAGGGCAGCCACCATCACTCAGCAAGGAGACGACCATGGCAGGTTGGTATGAGCTGAAGGCTAGCGGCGATCAATTCATGTTCAATCTTAAGGCCGGTAATGGAGAGACTATCCTTACCAGCGAGAGATATACGGCGAAGGCGGGTGCAACAAACGGTATCGCATCCGTGCAGAAGAACAGTCCCGATGACTCGCGTTACGAGCGAAAAACGTCCAAGGCTGATGAGCCGTACTTTGTGCTCAAGGCGGCCAATCACGAGACCATCGGCAAGAGCGAGGTGTACTCGTCAGAGTCAGCGATGGAGAACGGCATTGCGTCCGTAAAGACAAATGGTCCGACGACGGATATTCGCGACAAGACTTGATTCAATGCTTTGCGCCGCGAACGTATCGAGTCCACATAGGGAAGGGGCATGTGGCTGCGCCATGATTATGACGTAGCCACACCTCTATCCCGGCCAGGGGGAAGCATGTTCTCGCCCGAGGAAGTCACGGCCCTCTTTGAGGGGGAGCTAGGGCGTGCTCTTGAGATCACATATATAGGCGAGCACGGAACTATTAGGCTTGAAGTCGTGGCTCCACGCCATCTTCGAGCTTACATACCTAGGCGGCATCAGCATGTCGACCGCGACCTTGCTATTGAATCTCACCTCGCCGTGACCTGGTGTGGTGCGCTTCATGTTTTGTCTGAATTCGAATATCTGATCGAGATCGTCAAACGCTACCAAGTCCGCGCCACATTGAAGGTCGCGATGCGCTACCTTGATTGGACAGAGTTGGAGCGGCTGCGTAGCCGTATCCGATCCTGATTTCGAGCAGTGTCTAGTATCCGCTTCCGACCCGAAGCGGGCCTCAATATGAGGGCGGAAGCTTGGCGAAACTGGGGGCGGAGATGCATCAGCGCTGCTGCTGGTTCTATAGATAGGCACTATCGTGTCCTTTCGCTGGCGCGTGCATGAGCCTGCGGATTCACCATCGTGAACGATCACGCGGCCGCCTATTGGAGTCTATGGCGTGCGTCAAAGCGCGTCGCGGCCGTCTCGCCTTCTATGTTCGTCAGACCGCGCCAAACCGGCTCTGGAGGGCCGTGGATAGTTGGTCGAAACCGATCTCTAAAGGGAGCGCGGGTGCGGTGGGGGTAACTGCGCAACCTAGGGGGTAAACATTCCATTTCTGGACGAAGTGGATGCATCACCTCGCCGTGCCCCGCGTCAGAAGGAAATCCGTGCTCTCAAGCCAGCATCGATTGCTGGGCGAAGATACCCGCCATCGCGCCCTGCGATGACGCTACGGTGACCGAGGGCAGAAAGGGCGTAGCGAGGTCGCCGGCAGCGTAGATGCCGGGCATGCTGGTTTCGCGGCGCTCGTCGACCTTGAGGACGATGCCGAGGGGCGTATCGACTGTGGCGAGGCCCAGTGATGCATGCAGGCTTGCGGACGGCTTGTTGCGCGGATGCGCGAATAAGATGTCGACCGCGACATGGGGGCCGGTATCGAGATTGACGACGGCGCCATGGCCCCCGTGATGGGCGATCTTGGTGATCTGGCCATCGACGACAGGTATGTCGCGGCGCGCTAGATCGGCCCGGATATCAGGCGGAATGTCGTGACCATTGGCGAAGACCGTCAACCTGTCGGTCCAATCGTGGAACAGCCTGACCTGATTGTGCGACTGCGGACCGGACCACACGAGGCCCCAATGCTGGCCGGCGACTTCAAAGCCGTCGCAATAGGGGCAGGGCACGATGGAGGTTCCCCAGCCTTCGGCAAAGCCCGGAACATCAGGCATCTGATCGACGACGCCATAGCTCAGGATTAGGCGGCGCGCCCCAAGGCGTTCGCCATCGCCAGTGACGACGGAGAAATCGTCGATGGCGCCGGAGATGCTGTCGGCCCGAGCATTGACCAGCCTGATCGTGGGATAGCGCGCCAGCTGCTGTCGCGCCTCGGCCAGGATGTCCTGCGGTGGCTTGTGATCGTGGCCGAGCAGCCCATGCGAATGGCCGGCGAAGCGGTTGCGCGGCAAGCCGGTATCGAGAACGGTGACCTTGCGGCGGGCGCGCCCAAGCTGCAGGGCGGCGGCGAGACCGGCAAAGCTGCCGCCGATGATGATGACGTCATCCATGGTGACGGACTCCGTGTGTGTGAGGGGCTGGGTTGAGCTGGCTTGCACATTTGGATACTGCAAAGTATCCTAATTATGAATTTAGGATACTGTCAAGGACTGCAATGGTCGTGACCGCAAACAGCCAGGGCCGGCGCGGCCGGCCCGCCAACCAGGCGCTTGGCCAAACGATCGTCGACGCCGCGCGCGAACTCTTTGTGGAATTGGGTTTTCAAGCGACGACCTTGGACAAGGTCGCCCAGCGAGCGAAGATCTCCAAGCTCAGCATCTATCGGCACTTCGAGAACAAGGAGGCGCTGTTCAGCGCGGCCATTGCGGCCGGCTGCTATCAGTTGTTTGCACCACAGCCCCTTCTTGAAGGCGTCGACGGCTCGGCCGAAGATCGGCTGGTGGCGGTGGGATCATTATTGCTTCGCACGCTGTTGAGATCAGACGTCCGCAGTGTCGAAGCCATGGTCATGGCCGACAGGACGAATCAAAGCTCGTTAAGCAAACTTCATTACGAAGCCGGCCCCGCCCATGTCATCGCCCAAATCGAGGCCCTGTTGCGTCAGTTGCACGCGAAGGCGCTTCTGAACGTGCCCGATCCTCTCCGGTCCGCCCGCTTGTTTGCCGCGCTTTTCAAAGGATCCGATCTCCTGCTTATCGCGCGCTTCGATCAGGCAAGAGCCGAGGATGACAACGAAATCGAATCCTATTGCCGGTCGGCCGTCGCCATGTTCATCGCGGCGCACGGTGGTAACGACCACGCAGGCGGATAGCCTATTCCAAGGTGAATGTACCCGGTCACGACAATGGTCGCGTTCGCCCAAGTCAATGGGGCGGACGTTCAACCTTCGGTATCGTGCTGCCCGTCGGTTTAGACCGGTTGTTGATCATGATCAGCGGCCGCCTTACCGGATGGTGATCACCCATGACAAACAAATAGCGCAGTTACCTAACACCACCATCGGTCCGCGGATCATGGCTGGGCGGATCGCGACGCGTTGAAGATCGCCTTGGATCGCATCGTATTCATCCAGTCTGACGGCGCCACCCATGTCTAAGGCCGACGGCGCAGGGCGCCCTTGCAACCTCCACCTGTTCCAATGGCATCGCCGGTTTCTGCCGTGTCGCTGCGTCAAATCGCGTCGCACGAACTAGGTGATGCTCACCACAGGCACGTTGCGGCTAGCGGCGTGCGGCTTGTGGACAAGTTCGTCGAAATCGGTCTCCAAAGGGTGCGCGGGTGCGGTGGGGGGTAACTGCGCAGCTGAGGGGGTAAGCATTTCACTTTTTGGCGAAAGCGGGTGCATCACCTTGCCGAAATAGAACCCCTGACCCTAGCCATCCCGGCTTGTATGGCACCAATCAAAAAAAGGCTGGGCCATGTTCTGGTCAAGCTCCAGTACCGCTTCAGCCACCAGCGCCTGGCCTTTCGCAGCGGCAATCGCGGCCAAAGCACACTGCATGAATCCATCCTCCACCCATGGGCGCCGACTGGCTTCGGCTACCAGGAACGGCAGCCGGGCCAGCGCGAATTTATAGGCCTCCGCCAGTTCGAAAGGCACTTTCATGCTCCGGCGGACGCGGCAGCATTCCACCCATGCCGGAAATTGAAAGTAAGTGGCATCCGCCTTTTCTGGAGCGCGTGCGAGTGCCTCGACGACGTGCGGTACGGCAGCGAAGGACGCCGGATAGACATCACCCTGATGAGCCAGGGCGCTCCACAAGGAGAACCAAGGCTCGGCATTCCTCATTGCCGCCGGGAGGCAATTCAACTAGGAGAGAAGCGCCGGAATGTCTCCGGCCGCCCCATAAGCATGCGTTAGTTCGCGCCAACGTGGATCATCCAGGCCAATCACTTTCGTCCCCTTTTTTGCGGTCCCTAGTCGCGCCACCCAACTGCCGATCCATGATGGAGCCGGCACATCTCTGGACTGATAGTCTGATCTACCATGGAAGGATGGCAACTGTGCCGCTTCAGGTCACGGGGGAGACAGGGATCATGCACTCGCTTGCGCAAGGCCGCCGCCTTTTTCTATCGGGGTTAACCTTGGCGCTGCTCGGGAGCGCGTCCCCTGGTTACGCATTCTCACCCCAACCCGCCTCACCTCAGGCGGAGAACTTCCAAGACATTGCAGCACAAAGAGCTTTCGGATACGCCGTTGACGCACAGCGCGACGCGATAGACAAAGAAAATTCGACAAGTCCAAGCGTTGCCTGGGCTGGCGACTATTATTTCGGCGATGGTACCGGCCAGAACGTATCCGTATCTCTCTCGCGCCATTCCGGCGTGGCTGCCACATGGCAGGGATGTCTTGGTACCTACAGCGCTAACAAGGGAACGGTGATTCCCCAAGCAGACGGCAGTCTGCTGCTGAAGTTTGAGCAGCCGAACGATGAGAGGGCTTTCGGCTTCGCTGACCACCTAGTGCCTGTCCCCTGGGGCGAGCGCATGTACATGATTTCCGAGAAGGAACTTCCCGCGTTCGCCAGCGCAGTGAATCTGGGTGATGAGCCGCGGAAAGGCGCTTACGGCTCGTTTCTTATGCGTAGCGGAGATGAGCGGCGCAAGGTACACGGTCTACCTGTCCTTCCGCCTGCTCAGCAGTCGCTGATTCGCGAAGTGCCGCTGGAAGTCGGCGTGGTCTCAGCGAATCGGCTGCACAATAACGATGCCGACAAGTTCGAATGCCAATATCGGCTGAAACTGGATCGCGGCGCCAACGACGGACTGGCAGCTGGAATGAAACTAGTAGCGACCGGGCGCCGTACTGGAAATTACGTCACCCTGGAACAAACGACATCAACTAGCGCCGTTGGCACCATGAGCTTGTACGGCGATGAATGCACCAGTTCGGATTGGCGGCCCTCAACCAAGGCTCGATTTACGTCGGGCGCTTATCGGGAGGTGTCACCAAACGACAGCCCTTGAGTGGAGGGTAGGTGGCTGGTCGACCTGCCCGGGCTATCTGTTTGACCCCACGATTTGGACGATCCTCTATACGACGGTTCCCAATAAGCAATGTCCGCTTCCGATCCATAGCAACATTAGTAAGCCCCCCAAACTACTGGAGAACAGGATTGACCTTGAGGCGGCTGCATTTGGTGATCCCACTCTGCATCCTTGTGGCCGCATGCTCAAATGGCGGTCATTCAGCGGGACAATCTGGCGCTCAGACCGCGCGCCTCAGGGCCACGCTTTCGTCTTTGAATCTAAAGGACCCAGGCGCGGACGCTAAAGCGCGCGTGGCGCAGGGTGACTTGAGGCCGGTTGGGATATATGGATTCACTTGCAGCATCCCCGGTCAGGAGAACAGCCTGCCATCGCCTCGGGTGGGCATCCGATGTCTCGATGGAACAAGTGACGCCGCTGAAAGTGAGAAGCATGGACGCTTGATCAAAGTCGCGGAGGACTATGCCCTGACTTACGACCGGGAGCTGAAGCGGATAACGGCCAAATGACGATGTCCGCTTTCGACCCGTAGCGGACTTCTTCAGGTCGATAGAACGTTGAGAAGCTTGATCCGTGCGTGGAGGAGACGCGCCCTTACCGTATCTATAGGACATTCCATGATGATGGCGACATCGGCCAGCGAATAGCCCACACCGTAGACTAGTTCGATCGCGACCCGTTGATTCAGCGGCAGGTGATCGAACCCCTTGCTCAACCAGTCGCGTAATTCGCGATCCTCTCCCGACTCACTGGTGTCGATGCTCTGCCCCTGCAAAGCGTCGTCCTCACCAAGCTCGTCGTGTTGACGCAGAGCCTGGAGCCCACATCGATAAGCAATACTCAGGATCCATGTGGAAACACGGGAATCCCCATGGAAGCTATCGGCATTTCGGCATGCGATCCAGAAGCAGTCGTTGATGATTTCATCGATTATGTCGGATCGTCTTGTCAATCGAGATAGCAAACGACATAACGTACCGTGATAATTTCGATACATTTGCCCTAGTGCTGCGCGATCACCGGTAGATATCCGTTGAAGAAGCATGCGCTCTATTGCTTCAGCATCGATATCGTAGTCGTTTAAGGTCGCCGAGGAGATCATTAGGATGGACTCGGGTAGTGGAGTAGGTTCTGCGGCTACGCAAAAATTTTCTCCGCATCAAGAGGACTGCGAGACCGTTGTGTCCCGAGAGTGGAACGGGCAGATTTTTCTATGGCCACCAAGCTCACCTGGCAGTCACGATACGATCGAACTCAACCCGCCAAGAAGGATTGCCTCCCAACAACCCTGTGACCGTAATCGTGGTGAATCACACCATCGAAGTTATTCTGTCGGCCTTGATGCCCGAGGAGACCCAGGCTCCGCCGCCCCGAGTTTTAACCTGGGCGACTTCAACCTGAATTTCGACCAAGAGATGTGGATTCACGGTGAAGGAGCAGTCGCGGTTTGGCGTAACATCCTTATGGGCATAGAAGTGCAGGGAAATCGATAAACACCTATTCGTGGCCGTTAGCGGACGCTCGGCCGGACCGTCGCTCTACGATTCGTACTAATGTCCGCCTTCGGCCCGAAGCGGACATCGCCTTGCCGATCGACAAGTAGCGACAAACCAACTTTCATGGATGGGAAGGCTGAATGCAGGTCACTAGCGAAGTCTTTGAGAAGCGCCTTTCGGAAGAGGGTCACCTGGGAGGAGCAGGTTTTCATTTTCTGTGAATTCAAGGGTATCCAAGGCGAAGGTTTGCATGTCACCTCTGCCTTCCTCGACTGCACATTTAGGCAATGCGACATGTACTGGGCATTGTTCAATATCGCCACCTTCGTCGGAACAAAATTCCACGACTGTGACTTTCGAGGGTGCTCGTTCGCTGGATGCCGGTTCGTCGAATGTGAATTCGAAGACTGCCGATTCCTACCTGACAACCTCAATGGAAGCTGCACCTTCGATGATTCGCGGTGGTACGGCTGCATGCAGCGGGGAACAGAGGGATTGAGTACGGGATTTGCATCTATTTAGCTGACTATGAAGTGTCCGCTTCCTGTCCGAAGCGGACATCGCAAACCTACAAGACTCCGTTTCTCCTACAGGCCATTAACCAGACTTTGACGAACGAGGCTCAATGAAAGACCTCATATGGAAGTGCACGCTCCTAGCGTTCTCGGTCCTCATGTTTCTGGGGTGCTCAAAGCAATCACCATCGGATGCAAATGTAGTACACGCGACACCCGTTGACGGGGCGCAGTTCGCATACCTCATTGCAACATCGACCGTCGAATCGGAAAGCGCCCTGGACCTCCCTAGGGGATCGAGAACTAGATACCGGATACTGACGGTTCAGCAGCAAGGAAACTGTGTAGGTGGTTGTCCGGCGTCAACGATCTACGTTGCGGTATGGGATACCAATGATTGGTCGCCCGAGCACATGAAGCTCTTCAAGATCGACAAGATCAAGTTCTATTCGTCGCTTCACGTTACGTCATATGATCCAACGGTCAGCGCGGGCACGTTCCTTACATTTCGGGTCAATTCGCGACCATTCCCGCAAGTGATTGAGCCGTATGAGGTCAGCGTTAGTCGCGATGATTGCCTAGTTAAGCCAGTCACTCAATGAGCTCGGTTGCTTTACACGCGATGTCCGCTTCCGACCCGAAGCGGACAGATTTCAAAGGGGACAATATGGCCGAGAAGGACGACAGCTGGCTCACCGATCCGGCGGATCACCTAATCGGCGTCACGCTTACACATCGCGAATGGACTCCGGCTTCTGTTCGTGACGATCATGACCATTGCGCACTCTGCTGGGCCAAGTTCGCGAAACTGGGTGTGCCCGGCGAATTGCATGTGGGATGGTGTACATCGGATAGGCTGCACTGGGTCTGCCAGCAATGTATCGACGACTTTAAGGCGCGCTTTCAATGGATTTTGAACGACAACCCGAACCCTGGGGTTGATTGAGACGTCTGCTTCCGACCCAAAGCGGACATCAAGAGGAGGCGTAATGTTGCAAGGCATTCTGGATGGTGAGCGGCCTACGGTCGTCTTCCGGCAAATCATCGCTTCAGACCCATCAGTCGGAAATGTTCGCCTTGGAGAACTGCTCGGGGACGAGTCCCCTAGACTGACAGGCGAGGCCATGCAATTGACCTGGCACTGGCGCGGCCCAGGCAAATCCCAGGGGCTTTCCGACGATGACCTCGACGCTTTGCTCAGGCAATTGTTCGTCGATGCTGGATACCAAAGCAGAGAGGCGCTATGCAACTTTCTTGACGCCCGGTTTCGCCTCCTCCTAACATTGCACAAACGGGCTAAATCCATTTAAGGAAGAGGGGTATGAGGGCGTTCACTGGCGCACGGCTGCATAACCTCAATAGCGCCCTACTGGTGGTTACGCTTGCCCTTTCCATCATTGCCCCATTCGAGACACTTCTCGTCTCTTATGCCGTTCTGGGGCCGCTTCACTACCTGACTGAAATATCCTGGTTGCATGACCGGAAATATTTCCTACAGCAGCGCCTGTCACGATGGCTGCTGATTGGCGGACTCATTCTGCTGCTGCCACTTGCTCTCGGTCTGGGTGAGCTTCCGGGCGTTTCGCTGCTAGAGCCGCACCGAGTGCTGCTACTCTTTCTGATCTTTGGTGGAGCGGCGATACTGGCGTTGGCTAGTAGCTGGGTGCATCGGTTGTTGGGTATCGTCGTCCTAGCAACTCTGTGGATGCTGCTCCGTGGCCGCCTACTTGATGCACTGGTCGGCGTGTACCTCGTTACTATCATTCATGTGTTCGTATTCACGGCGATATTCGTCTGGAACGGTATTCGCCGCCAACCGGATCGCGAAGGCGCGCTATTCCTTGCTCTGTTCGTTTTGTGCCCCCTCATTTGTTTTGGAGTACCAGCATCCTGGAGCACTTCGCCAGCTTCGTGGGCCATGGCCAACTATCAGCTGGCTTTCTCCAAACTCAATCAGACGGCCTTCTCCGCGAACGGATATGCACTGAATGCCGAAGCCGTCTTCTCCTCCCCGTGGAGCATCTGTTTGACGCGTTTTTTCGCGCTTGCCTATACGTATCACTACCTCAATTGGTTCTCTAAGCCGACGGTCATCCCATGGCATCGCATGTCGAGCACGCGCTGGGCAGCCATTATCAGCCTGTGGGTCGCCTCTATCGTGATCTATCTTTACGACTACGCGGCGGGTTTCCTGCTGCTGCTCGCCCTCAGTTTTGCGCACGTCGTGCTTGAGTTCCCGCTCAACCATCTTGCGTTCAAGCAACTCTTTCTTGGCAATCGCTCCCCTCGAGCAATAGCGCCGCCGTTACCTTCATCTCGCCAGTGAAGCTCTCACTGACCAGCATCCCACTAAGTAATTTGACAGGTCAGGATACGCATCAGAAGTCAGTCCTGGCATCTCCAGCGATCAATCTGTCCGAACAGCTCGCCCTCTAGATGGAGAGTTCGTTCGTCGGTAGGAATAGGATCCTTGGAGATAAATTTGTACTTGAGCGCGTACTCCTTTCCCCTGACATAACGCTCGCACACAAATTCCCCTTTGCTTCCGACGCCACCATCTCCGCCGGGAAAAGTATTCGCGCCGGAGCAAGACATTATCAGCTCGTCCGAGTCATCCAGAGTCGCCTGCGCTCCATCACTAGAAGGTGCTTTTCTCCACACAAACCAGGCAGGCCAGGCTTGTTCGTTATATACCTTCAATCTATTGGACGTAGAATCGATCTCGTATGTTACTCCCGGGCTACTAACCACAGAGTGAAGTACGGCGGCGCCTTTCAGGCGATCCCAAGTCTGATTAACATCCACCGATAGCGGAATGGCACTTGCACTAATCAGCACGTCGGGCAGCGCACAGGCCTTTCGAGTTTCCTCATCTAGAAGCCTGCACCCCATAAATGAAAACCCTCGAGGCGCTTCAGGGCTGGCTTTAGGAATAAACCAAGCGTCCTTTGGCGGATATCCTTTAGGTACACAAAATTTGTCCTTAACGCCATCGATGCTGTAAGCCTGTTGTTTCGCGCAGGCTGTCAACGCAATGCCAACGAGCAGCCACCAAAAGCGTTTAGAGTTTACTTTCTGCATGCCGGCGCCTCGCACCAGTTATAACCTGTAACAATTTGCAGGTGCGTCCAGTCCCAAAGATCACCACCAAAAGCATCGGCTCCAGCACCATTCTTGAGAAAATCGGCGTGATGAAACGCCGCTATGTCTTGTCGACCCACTTGGAGTGGATGTTCAGGAGTGGCAAGACTCAACTGATCGACGCGCGAGTCCATCAAGCTAATGCGTATAGCTTGCATCTTTTGCTGCAAGTCAAGGCGACGAAACTCTACCGGGCAGTTGGCCGGCTGATGCTGGGCGATCGAAAGTGCGAGTTTGCGATTTGTCACTTCAGAAAGCACGCCACGTATACCGTCGCCGGTATTTGTGGCCACCTCGCCAGCACGACATGCATAACGATCGCCGCCAGCACAAGCCTTTGCATAGTAGCCCGCAAAATCACCCATACGCGCTGACGCCAGTTCATCCGGAGTGTTCCAACAGCCTCTTGCGTTACACGCAAGCCCTGAGGAATCGACACCACTGAGTGGCGCACTCGCAACATAGGCGTAAGTGCTAATTCCACCCCCCAATCCGATCGGGTCGCTCATCACCAGCTCGCGCCACGCGTCGGCGGTCGTCGGCGCCTTCCGAGATACGGTTGCCCATTCCGCGTCGGCGTCGGCCACCTCCCGCCGTAGGCGCTCCAGCTCATCTTCTAGCTCGCGAATCTTGCGGAGGATGATCGCGGGCGCTGCACCGTCATCTTGCATCAAGGCATCGGTCAGGCGCTTGAGCTGCGTCTCCACGTCGGCGACACGAGCCTTGGCGGTGGCCAGTTTCTGACGCGCCGGCGGATCAACGGCGCCGCGCTCCAGCAGGGCATCCAGATTGATCTGATCCGAACAGAAGTCCAGCAGCGCCCGTTCAATCGGGGCGATGCTCGTGCTGCCACCCACCGGACAACGACGATAGGCATGTCCAGAGCCGCAGGACAGGCGACGATAGGTGTCATGGAGCCGGCCGTCGTCGTCCTTTTTCCGGCTCATCAGGTTCTGGGCCACCATGGCCGAGCCGCAATACCCACACTGGGTGAGGCGTAGACCAGTGATGATGCCGGGTAATTCGCCTTTGCCCTTGCGCCGACCCGACTGCGAGAACAGGCTCTGCAGTTCGTCGAAGGCTTCCGGACTCAGGATGGCCGGGTAGTAGTCGGACAGCGCGTAGTCGACGCCATCCACCGACAAGGTCTTGGTGCCGCGCAGGGCAGGTAGACGAAACACCTTATACAGATGCGTCGCCCGGGTGCCTTTGTCCGAGACGGAGAGTCCCACGGCATTGAGACGATCGACAATGGCCACCGCCCCATGCCCGGCCCGGAACAGGTCGATGGCCATCCGGATGGCATCGACCCGTTCGGGGATGAGCTGCCAGCCCCCCGACTGCCACGCTAGCCATTGGGGATCCTTGCCATTACGGATGCGACCGCGATAGGCACCGTCCAGCCACTGCTGGCACTGACGACGAATGGCCGCTTTAACACGCTTGCTCTTGGTATCGCTTTCCTCATACGCCCGAATCATCACCAGCAGGCTGTGGACCAGCTCCATGGGGTTGGCTTTGAGTCCCTCCCGGTTGTATTCCCGGTCATCGCTCGCCGTCACCACAGTGATGCCGGCATTGATGATCTGGGCCAACTGGGCCTGGGCCTGGAGCGGTTCGGCACGGCTCAGCCGATCCAGACCCTCCACGACCAGCACGGAACCGGCACCAATGCGGCCCTCGTCCACGGCCCTGAGGAAGGTGCCCAAGGCGCCTTGCTTTACATGGCGCTGGTGGTAAGCGCTCAATCCTTCGTCGCGGAGGGAGAGCGAAGCATCGAGCTGCAGCTGCCGACGCTTGGCCCAAGTGGCCGCATACTCGGTCTGGCGATCGGCACTACTGCCGGTGGACTGTCGGGCGTCACTGAAGCGTAAATAGCTATAAACCTTGATGTTTGCATCCACGTGAAGCATCGACCCTTGAGCAAGCTGCGAAGTCTATATGGGATCTCATGTGGTTGCCCAAGAGAAAGTAACCAAAGAGAAGGGCACCCTGCACGGCGCCCTCCGCAGCTTCGCTGCTGCGGGTACGTGAGGGCTGGCTGGGCTTTTTGACGGGACATCCATGTCCCGTCAAAAAGGCGAGGACTCCTGTCCTCGCCCCCTTCGGGGCCTGATCGTCCAGCCCTCACCGCCGCGCCAAGGGGGTTGAAGATCAAGAGCAACATCAGAAGCCAGAGCCAGAGCAAAGCGCACAAGCGGAACGCCGCGGTTTTGCCGCGGGCTATTCATTGGCGTCGAGTCGCTATTAATGGAATGGAGTGAGCGGGTCTTAATGCGGTCGTGATGTTTGGTGTTGCATAAACGACGCACTGCCAATCACCGCGCCGAGAAAAAGAAACGCCGGCACAAGGCCGGCGTTTTCCATTCGACTGAGCCGAAGGATTCAGATCGCCAGATCCTTTTCCTTCTTGCCGGCCTTCAGCGCGTCGTTGAACCAGCGCGGGCGCTTGCCGCGGCCGGACCAGGTCTGTTCCGGGTCGGCGGGGTTGCGGTATTTCGGCGGGACGATACCGCCGCTCTTGCGCGGGCCCTTGGCCGCGCGGCCCTGGCCGAATACGTCGTCGAAGGCGAAGCCTTCGGCCTTGATCAGGGCATGGATCTTTTCACGCAGCTTGACGACTTTATCCTTGCGCAGTTCGGTCTGGCGCGACTGCGCCTTCGCGATCAGGTCGTTGAGCTGGTTATGGTTGAGATTCTTGATATCGACAGCCATGACTACTCCCGGGTAACGAGCCATTAAAGGCATTATGTTGTTTTAGGTGCAACGCAGCTTAGGCGTATTGCGCCGGGGATTCTGGATGATTCGATCGCGAATTGCAAAATCCGCCGGTTAATTCCCGGTAATACGCCAGCGAAAGCTTTCGTGGCCATTATTCAGCGGATTCCTATTAAGAAAGGGGGTAATTAACCGGCAATACGGTAGGGAATGGCTTACCCCATCCCGAATCTGGCCCGAATCCTGCGAACTGTTTCGCAAAAAAACGGCCGCGCAGGGCGGCCGTTCTTCATCGGATGGACAGCGTGGGCTTTCAGCCGAGCAGGGCGAACAGCTCCGCGCTGTCGATATTGCGGCTTTCCGCGGCGTTGCGCGCCCGGTATTCCAGCGTGCCGGCGGCGACGCCGCGTTCGCTGACCACCACGCGGTGCGGGATGCCGATCAGTTCCATGTCGGCGAACATCGCGCCGGGGCGCAGGCCGCGATCGTCCAGCACCACCTCGATGCCGCGCTCCTGCAACTGGGCGTAGAGCGTCTCGGCGGCCTGGGTCACCTCGGGCAGGCCCTTGGGATTGATCATGCACACGGCCACGCGCCAGGGCGCCATCGCCTCCGGCCAGAGGATGCCGGCCTCGTCGTGGCACTGCTCGATGGCGGCGGCGACGATGCGGCTGACGCCGATGCCGTAGCAGCCCATCAGCATCACCTGGGCCTTGCCGCTCTCGTCCAGCACGGTGGCCTTCAGCGCCTCGGCGTACTTGCCGCCGAGCTGGAACACGTGGCCCACCTCGATGCCGCGGCCCATGCGCAGGCTGCCCTTGCCGTCCGGCGAAGGGTCGCCCTCGACCACCTTGCGGATGTCCTCGACGCGGGTGACGCGGGCGTCGCGCTCCCAGTTGGCGCCGCTGTAGTGGGTGCCGTCCTGGTTGCCGCCGCAGATGAAGTCCGCCAGCACGGCGGCGCTGCGGTCGACGATCACGGGGATCTCGGCGGGCAGGCCGACCGGGCCGATGAAGCCGGGGCGGGTGCCGGTGACGGCGAGGATCTCCGCCTCGGTGGCGAGCGCCGATTCGCCGGGCATCTCGGCCAGCTTGCCGGCCTTCACTTCGTTGACCTCGTGGTCGCCGCGCACGCACAGCGCGACCAGGCCCTTGCTGCCCTGGACCAGGATGGTCTTGACGCACTGGCTGGGCTCGACCTTGAGGAAGGCGGCGACGTCTTCGATGGTCTTCTGCGTGGGCGTGTCGACGCGCTCGAGCTCGGCGGCCGGCGCGGGACGCGAGGTGGTCGGCGCCAGTGCCTCGGCCTTCTCGATATTGGCGGCGTAATCGGAACCGTCGGAAAACACCAGCGCGTCCTCGCCGGCATCGGCCAGCACCTGGAACTCGTGGCTGGCATTGCCGCCGATCGCGCCGGTGTCGGCCTGCACCGCGCGGAACTTCAGGCCCAGGCGGCTGAAGATGCGCGTGTAGGCGTCGTACATCGCCTGGTAGGTCTGGCCCAGCGAGTCCTGGCCGAGATGGAAGGAGTAGGCGTCCTTCATCACGAACTCGCGCGCGCGCATCACGCCGAAGCGCGGGCGGATCTCGTCGCGGAACTTGGTCTGGATCTGATAGAAGTTGACCGGCAGCTGCTTGTAGCTCTTCAGCTCGTTGCGTGCGAAATCGGTGACGACTTCCTCCGCGGTGGGCGCGTAGCAGAACTCCTGCTCCTTGCGGTCCTTGATCTTCAGCAGCTGGCCGCCGAATTTCTGCCAGCGGGTGGTCTCTTCCCACAGCTCGCGCGGCTGGATGGTCGGCATCAGCATTTCGATCGCGCCGGCGCGGTCCATTTCCTCGCGCACCACCTGTTCCACCTTGCGCATCACGCGCAGGCCCAGCGGCGCCCAGGTGTACAGGCCGGCGGCGAGCTTGCGGATCATGCCGGTGCGCAGCATCAGCTGATGGCTGGCGATCTCGGCGTCGGCGGGCACTTCCTTGACGGTGGCCAGGTGGTATTGGCTGAGGCGCATGCGGGGGGCGTTCCGGCGGGGTAAAGAAGCCGAGGATAGCGATTCCCGATTAGTGCCGATCCGTTGGTCGGTAGCGTGTGGTTTCCTCGACCCTCCGAGGCGAGTCCTTCTCCCTTCGGGAGAAGGTGGCGGCAGCCGGATGAGGGTGCGGGCGGAGCGGTGCGCGTCACTTGCGCGCTCCGCCCGGACCCTCACCCCAACCCCTCTCTCCCGCAGGGACTACCTTCGGGTCGCCGACGGGAGAGGGGCTTCACGTTATGGTGGCCGGGGCGGCTTACTCGTTCAGGCAATACTGCTTGTACTGCGCCTCGGCGGTGCTCTGCTGCTGCTTGCGCTGCGCGTCGTCGAGCACCTTGGCCTGGTTGCCCTCCTGCACCACCACCGGCTTCTTGTCGCGCAGGATGTCCAGGTTGCCCTTGAGCGTGCCGCAGAGTTTCTTGCGGTTTTCCGGCGTGTCGGCCACCGGTGCCTGGGCCGGCGCCTCGGCGGAGCCGGTGGTCTGCTCGCGCGCGCTGCCGGACCTGGCCGGCTGGGGCGCCTCGGCGCTTGCCTGGGTGCCGCCGGTGAGGGTGATCTTCTTGGAGGTGCTGCCCTTGGGCGGCGGGGTGTCGGAGTAGTGCACGGAGCCGCTGGCGTCGGTCCATTTGTAGACCTGCTGGGCCGCGGCCGGCAAGGCGAAGGCCAGGGGGGCGAGCAGCAGGGCGGCGGCGATCAGCGGGCGACGCATGGTCTTCTCCGGGGAAGCTAAAGAGGCGGAAAAAGGTTCGGCGCCCTTGTTAGCACCCGCACGGATAGGACTCAAGCGATGGTTTACACTGCGCGCATTCCGTCACGGATTGATCCATGAGCGAGAGCACGCCCGTCCGCCCGCCGCGCCACCGGGGCATCTACCTGCTGCCCAATCTGTTCACCACGGGAGCCATGTTCGCCGGCTTCTACGCCATCGTGGCGAGCATCGGCGGCAGCTACAGCGACGCGGCCATCGCCGTGTTCGTGGCCGCCGTGCTGGACGGCATGGACGGGCGCGTGGCGCGCCTGACCGGCACGCAGAGCGAGTTCGGCGTGCAGTACGACTCGCTGTCCGACCTGGTCAGCTTCGGCCTGGCGCCGTCGCTGGTGATGTACACCTGGTCGCTGTCCATGCTCAAAGCCTACGGCCCGCTGTGGGGCAAGCTGGGCTGGGCCGCCGCGTTTATCTACGCCGCCTGCGCGGCGCTGCGCCTGGCGCGCTTCAACACCCAGGTGGGCGTGGCCGACAAGCGCTATTTCCAGGGCCTGGCCAGCCCGGCCGCTGCCGCGGTGTGCATGTCCTTCGTGTGGAGCATGGACAAGTTCGGCATCGGCGGCGACGAGCTGTGCTTCTTCACCCCGTTCCTGGCGGTGGTCGTGGGCCTGCTGATGGTCAGCCGCTTCCGCTACTACAGCTTCAAGTCGCTGCCGATGGGCGAGCGCGACCGCGTGCCGTTCCTGTGGATCATCGTCGGCGTGCTGATCCTGATCCCCTTCGTGGTCGATCCGCCGCGCGTGCTGTTCGTGGTGTTCACCCTGTACCTGCTGTCCGGGCCGGCCCTCACGCTGTGGGGCCGCGCCACCCGCCGCCGCCGCGGAGCGGCATGAGCGCGATGGCGCGGCCGTCGGTTCCCTCGCATCGCGCCCGCGTGCTGCGCGCGCTCGGCGTCACGCCATGGGTGCAGCGTGCGCAGCCGTCGCTGCAGGCTGCGCCGATGGCCGAAACGGCCGCCACCGCTGAAGTGGCCAACGGGCATTGCGTGGTGTTGCTTCCCGCCGGCTGCGAGCCGCGCACGCTGGATCTGCTCGGCCGCGCGCTGACCGCCTTCGGCCCCGCACTGGCGCGCGCCGCGCGCATTGAAGTGCGCGACGGCAAGCTCGCCGCCGCGCCGTTGGCCAGGGCCTACCTGGTGTTCGGCGAAGCCCAGGCGCATGCGCTGGGCCGCGAGCTGCCGGCCGCCATGCTGCAGCAGGCGCATATCGTGCTGGCGGATGAGCCCGGCGCGGTGCACAGCTCCGGCGCCGGCAAGCGGCGCCTGTGGAACGCGCTGCGCAGTCTGCGCCGCGCGTTGGCCGAGACCGCGGGCTGAGCTCATGGTCGCGGTCGCACGGCCCCATGCCGAAGTCCGCGCCATGCGCCGCGAGGACCTGCCCGGCGTCGCCGCGCTGGAACGCGCCGCTTATGACTTTCCCTGGAGCGAAGGCATCTTCGGCGATTGCCTGAAGGCCGGGCATCCGAGCTGGGTGCTGTGGGTGGAAGGCGAGATGGCCGGCTATGGCGTGCTGTCCGTCGCCGCGGGCGAGGCGCACGTGCTCAACCTGTGCATCGGCCAGAACCACCGCGGGCTGGGACTGGGGCGGCACCTGCTGCGCCGGCTGCTGGACGTGGCGCGCTGGAACGGCGCCGAACGGGTGTTCCTGGAAGTGCGCCCGTCGAATCCGGTGGCGCAGACCTTGTACCGGTCGATCGGCTTCGAGGAGATCGGCAGGCGTCCGAATTACTACCCGGCGAAGCAGGGCAGGGAAGACGCGATCGTGATGGCGCTGGACTTGGTCGCGCCGTAGGTTGGGGTGAGCGCAAGCGAACCCCAACGCCACGGCAACGGGTGAGGCATGTTGGGGTTCGCTTGCGCTCACCCCAACCTACGCCGGGCGGTTGGCGGCCGGGCGTTGGGCTCAGCCCAGCTTCTGCAGCTGCTCCCTCAACGCACCCAGCTGCGTCCCCCAGTCCGCAATCCGCTGCCGCTCCTGCGCCACCACTTCCGCCGGCGCATTCGCCACGAAGTTGGCATTGCCCAGCTTGCCCTCGCACTTCTTGATCTCGCCCTCGATGCGGCCGATCTCCTTGCCCAGGCGCGTCTTCTCCGCACCCAGGTCGATCAACCCCGCCAGCGGGATCAGCACGCGCATCGAGCCGACCACCGCCGCCGCGGCCGCCGGCTCGTCCGCGCCGGCATCGATCCACTGCGGCGCCTCCACACGCGCGAGGAAGGCGATCTGCGCGGCGAATTTGGCGGCGCGCGCGCGATCGGCCATGTCGCCGTCGGCCAGCAGCAGCGGGATGGTCTTGCCCGGTGCGATGTTCATTTCCGAGCGGATGCGGCGGATGCCGCTCAGCACGTTCTTGAACCATTCGATCTCGGCGGTGGCGGCATCGTCGGCGGCGATCTCCGCCGCCTGCGGCCACGGCCGGCGCAGGATCGCTTCCTCGGTCAGCCCGAGCATGGGCGCCACCGACTGCCAGATTTCCTCGGTGAGGAACGGCACGATCGGATGCAGCGCACGCAGCACCGTCTCCAGCACCACCAGCAGCGTGCGGCGCGTAGACGCGGCAGCGGCCGCGTCGTCGCCGTTGAGCGCCGGCTTGGACAGCTCCAGGAACCAGTCGCAGTACTCGTTCCACACGAACTCGTACAGCTCCTGCGCGAGCAGGTCGAAGCGGTAGGTGACGAAGTGCTGCTCGACATCCAGCAGCGTCCGCTGCAGGCGCGTGAGAATCCAGCGCTCGGCTTCCGTCGCCGGCGGTGCGCCGGCGGCGGCGATCTCGCCGCTCTCCACGTTCATCAGCACGAAGCGCGCGGCGTTCCACAGCTTGTTGCAGAACGCCTTGTAGCCCTCGGCGCGCTTGATATCGAAATTGATCGTGCGGCTGTAGCTGGCCAGCGCGGCGAAGGTGAAGCGCAGCGCATCGGTGCCGATCGCCGGAATGCCGGCCGGGTAATCCTTGCGGATGCGCTTTTCCACTTTCTCGCGCACCTGCGGGATCAGCAGCGATCTGGTCGATTTCTCGACCAGCGGCTCCAGCTCGATGCCGTCGATCAGGTCCAACGGGTCCAGCGTATTGCCCTTGGACTTGGACATCTTCTGGCCTTCGGCGTCGCGCACGATGGCGTTGATGTACACCTCGCGGAACGGCACCTGGCCGGTGAAGTACTTGGTCGCCATCACCATGCGCGCGACCCAGAAGAAGATGATGTCGAAGCCGGTGACCAGCACCGCGCTGGGCAGGAAGATCTTGTCCGCCTGCCAATCGGCGACGATCTGCCCGCGCTCGTTCTTCACCGGGCCGTCGCCCGGCCAGCCGAGCGTGGAGAACGGCCACAGCGCCGAGCTGAACCAGGTGTCCAGCACGTCTTCGTCCTGGCGCAGCGCGCCGACCGGCGCCACCGTGGCATGCGCGCGCGCATCGGCCTCGTCCTCGCCCACGAAGATATTGCCGGCCTCGTCGTACCAGGCCGGAATGCGATGGCCCCACCACAGCTGGCGGCTGATGCACCAGTCCTGGATGTTCTCCAGCCACTGCGTATAGGTGGTCGACCAGTTCTCCGGCACGAACTTGATCTCGCCCGAACGCACGGCTTCCAGCGCCGGTTCGGTGATCGCCTTGCGGCCGCCGGGGCGGCCGTCCTTCTGCGTGTCGCTGGTGAGGTCGACGAACCACTGGTCGGTGAGCATCGGCTCGATCACCGCATCCGAGCGCTGGCTCACCGGCACCTGCAGCTTATGCGGCTTGGTCTCGACCAGCAGGCCTTCGGCTTCCAGGTCGGCGAGCACGCGCTTGCGCGCCTCGAAGCGATCGAGGCCGCGGTATTTTTCCGGCGCGTTCTCGTTGACCTTCGCCTCCAGGGTGAAGATGTTGATCGGCGCAAGGCCGTGGCGCTGGCCGATCGCGTAGTCGTTGAAGTCGTGCGCCGGGGTGATCTTGACGAAGCCGGTGCCGAACTCGCGATCGACGTAGTCGTCGGCAATCACCGGAATCTCGCGGTTCGACAGCGGCAGGCGCAGCAGCTTGCCCACCAGGTGCGCATAGCGCTCGTCTTCAGGATGCACGGCGACGGCGACGTCGCCCAGCATGGTTTCCGGACGCGTGGTGGCGACCACGACGCTGTCGCTGTTATCGACCGTGTAGTAGCGGATCGACCACAGGTGGCCATCGCGCTCGACATTGTTCACTTCCAGATCCGACACCGCGGTACCCAGCGCCGGATCCCAGTTCACCAGCCGGTTGCCGCGATAGATAAGCCCCGCGCGATACCACTCCACGAACACCTTGCGCACCGCGGACGACAGCCCCTCGTCCATGGTGAAGCGCTCGCGCGACCAGTCCGCGGCGACGCCCAGGCGGCGCATCTGGTTGGTGATGGTGGAGCCGGATTCCTCCTTCCACTGCCACACGCGCTCGACGAAGGCCTCCCGGCCCAGGTCGTGGCGGGTCTTGCCGTCGACGGCGAGCTGGTTCTCCACGATCTTCTGCGTGGCGATGCCGGCGTGGTCGGTGCCGACCTGCCACAGTGTGTTCATGCCGCGCATGCGCTGGTAGCGGATCAGCATGTCCATCACGGTCTGCTGGAACGCATGGCCCATGTGCAGGGTGCCGGTCACGTTCGGCGGCGGCAGCAGGATGCAGTAGGGCTCGCCGCGCCCCGACGGCTGGAAGTCGCCGCTGGCTTCCCAGCGCGCATACCACTTCGACTCGATCTGGCGGGGCTCGAAACTCTTGTCCATCGGGGGCTCGTCATGGCACGCCGGGGTGGGCGCGTGGGTGGAAACGGGGCGTAAAGACCCTGGATTGTAAGGGTGGGGGCTCGGAGCTGCCAAAAAACAGGCGGCACGGCCCGTCCAGGAGGGCCTAGGGCTCGACCAGCTCGCCGCCCCAGTCGGTGGGATCCACGTCCGCCACGGACTCCGAGAAGGTCCAGGCGTGGCCGCCCAGGTCGGCCACCGTGTATTGCCGTTCGCCGTAGGGATAGGTCGCCGGCGGCCGGATCACCACGGCGCCAGCCTCGCGGGCACGGGCGTAATGGGCGTCGATGCCGGTCACCCGCATCATTACCGCATGTCCGGCCGCGGCATCCTTGCCGCCGCCTTCGGTGACCACGATGGCGCCGTCACCGGCATGCATCTGGATGCGATGCCCGCCGATGCGCAGGCGCTCGCGGAAGCCGAAGGCGCGGACGAGCCAGGCGGCGGCTTCGCGGACGTCCGGGTAGGGCAGTTCGGGGATGACGGTGCAGGTTGGGATCGAGCGGTTGGTGTGCATGGCAGACTCCGGCCCTGGCGTAGGTTGGGGTGAGCGCAGCGAACCCCAACGGACCTTTCACGGTGGCGCCATGTTGGGGTTCGCTGCGCTCACCCCAATCTACGCTGGCCAGCCAGGCGTTTCAGGCCGCGTCGCGCAGCGCCCGGCCGTAGGCGTGCACTTCGTCCACCAGTACCTTCACATGCTCCGGATCCACCTCCGGCGTGATGCCATGGCCGAGGTTGAACACGTGGCCGGGATGATTGCCGTAGCTGTCCATCACCGCGCGCGCTTCGCGGCGGATGGTTTCCGGATTGGAGCGCAGCACCGCCGGATCGAGATTGCCCTGCAGCGCCACGCGGCCGCCGACGGCGGCGCGGGCGTCGGCCAGGTCGATGGTCCAGTCCACGCCGAGCGCCGCGCAGCCGGTATCGGCCATGGCGGAGAGGTGGCGGTTGGCGCCCTTGGAGAACAGGATCACCGGCAGTTCGCGGGCGTGCGCGTCGGCCTTCAAGGCATCGACGACCTGGGCCATGTAGCGCAGCGAGAATTCGCGGTATGCCGCCGGTCCCAGCATGCCGCCCCAGGTATCGAACACCATCAGCGCCTGTGCGCCGGCCGCGGCCTGCGCGGAAAGATAAGCGGCCACCGAGCGGGCCAGCGTGTCGAGCAGCTGGTGCGCGAGCTTCGGCTCGTTCCAGCACATCGCCTTGAGCGTGGCGAAATCGCGCGAGCCTTCGCCTTCGACCATGTAGCAGGCCAGCGTCCACGGGCTGCCGGAGAAGCCGATCAGCGGCACGCTGCCGTGCAGCTCGCGGCGGATCGTGCGTACCGCATCCATCACGTAGCGCAGCTCGCCTTCCATGTCGGGCACGCCGAGCTTGTCGACGTCGGCGCGGGTGCGCACCGGATGCGCGAACTGCGGACCCTCGCCCTGCGCGAAGCTCAGCCCCAGGCCCATCGCATCGGGAATGGTGAGGATGTCGGAGAACAGGATCGCCGCATCCAGGTCGAAGCGCTGCAGCGGCTGCAGCGTCACTTCGCAGGCCAGCTCCGGCGATTGCGCCAGCGCCATGAAGCTGTCGGCGCGGGCACGCGTGGCGCGGTATTCCGGCAGGTAGCGGCCGGCCTGGCGCATCACCCAGATCGGCGTGGTGTCGGTGGGCTCCCGGCGCAGGGCGCGCAGGAAGCGGTCGTTCTGCAGAACTTCGGTCATGTCAACGTCCGTACGGGCCATCCATGCCCTGGCTGAACATCAGGCGGAAGCCGCGCTTGAGCTGCGCGTCGCGCGCCTTCTCGAACGCAGCCATGGCATCGTCGCGCTCCAGGAACTGCTCGCGCTTGAGCGTGGCCTTGCCGCCCTGCACCCCGCTTTCGCGGTAGAGCGTCCAGCCGCCGAGCAGATCCTGCTCCAGCACGATCTGGACGTAGCGTGGCGCTTCGCCGGAGCTGGGCGCGGTTTGCAGGTAGAGGCGCATGGATGGCTGCATGGTGGATGGGTGGCGGCAGGCCGCGAGGCCCGCATTCTAGGGGGCGGCGCCGGCCCGCGGCGAGTGCGCCGTTGTCGCGCTCAGGCCGCGGTCGCTTCGTGCAGCGTCGCCAGCACCTCGCGCTCGTCCACCCCGCCGACGATCTCCGCGCGCCCGATGCCGCGCCACAGGATCAGGCGCAGCGTGCCGGCGGTGTTCTTCTTGTCCAGGCGCATCAGCGCCAGCAGGGCCTGCGGGTCCATGCCGGGGGGAATCGCCACCGGCAGGCCCAGCCGTTCCAGCAGGCGTTGCAGGCGTGCGCTGTCGGCGGCGGCGCTCATACCCAGCCGCTCCGACAGCCGCGCCGCCAGCAGCATGCCGACCGCGACGCCTTCGCCGTGCAGCAGGGTGGTGTACTTGCCGGCGGTTTCCAGCGCATGGCCGAAGGTGTGGCCCAGGTTGAGCAGGGCGCGTTCGCCCTGTTCGGTCTCGTCGCGGGCGACCACGCCGGCCTTGTACTGCACCTTGCGCGCGATCGCTTCGATCAGCGGCGCGGTGTCGCGCGCGGCCAGCGCGTCGGCGTGCTGCTCCAGCCATGCGAAGAACGGCAGGTCGCCGATCGCCGCGCCCTTCACCACCTCGGCCAGGCCGGCGCGGTATTCGCGCTGCGGCAGCGTGGCCAGGGTGTCGATGTCGGCAATCACCGCGCGCGGCTGGTGGAAGGCGCCGACCAGGTTCTTGCCGGCCGGCAGGTTCACGCCGGTCTTGCCGCCGACAGAGGAATCGACCATCGCCAGCAGGGTGGTCGGCATCTGGATGAAGTCGATGCCGCGCATCCAGCACGCCGCGCTGAAGCCGGCCAGGTCGCCCACCACGCCGCCGCCCAGCGCGACCACGCAGGCGTCGCGGGTGGCGCCCAGCTGCGCGAGTGCGTCCAGCGCGCGGCCGACGTTGTCGAAGGTCTTGTGCGCCTCGCCGTCGTCGAGCAGGAAGGCCGACCATTGCAGGCCTTCCAGGCCCGCGGCGACGCGCTCCAGGTACAGCGGCGCCACCGTGGTGTTGCTGATCACCAGCGCATGGCGGCCGCGCAGCATGGCGCGCCAGCGGGCGCGGTCGTCGAGCAGGCCGGGGCCGATCCATACGGGATAGCTGCGCTGGCCGAGGGCGACGTCGATGCTGCGGAGAGTGGGCGTGTCGGTCATGTCATGCGGCCTGCTGGCGCTGCCAGTGCTGGTCGATCAGGGCGATGCTGCGTTCGCTGGCGGCCTGGACGAGCTCGTGCTCGCCCGGGATGACCAGGTCGGCGACATCGGCATAGAGCGGCGTGCGGATGCCCGCCATGGCCTGGAGTTTCGCGCTGCGGTCCTCGCCGGCCAGCAGCGGGCGGCTGCGGTCGCGCGCCAGCCGCTCGAGCTGCTGTTCCAGCGTGGCCTGCAGCCACAGCACGTAGCCGCGTCCGGCCAGCAGGCGGCGGTTGTCCGGGTCGAGCACCGCGCCGGCACCGGTGGCCAGCAGCACGCCGCTGCGGGCGGTGCAGGCGTCGAGCAGGGTGCTTTCGCGGCGACGGAAGCCGGCCTCGCCTTCCAGTTCGAACACCGTGCTCACCGTGGCGCCGCAATGGCGCTCGATCTCCTGGTCCAGATCCAGGAACTCCAGCTCATAATGCGCGGCCAGCCGCCGGCCGATCGACGTCTTGCCGGCGCCGGTCGGACCGACGATGAACAGGTTGCACGAGGGATTCATATGCCGACTTTAACAGCAGGCTCCGCATGACCGAACGGGTCTTGCTGGCCGGATGCGGCGATCTTGGGATGCGCGTGGCACAACGCCTGCTGGCGCGTGGCGACGAGGTGTGGGCGCTGCGGCGCTCACCGGTCCATGACGCAGGAAACGGCCCGCGCTGGCTGCGCGGCGACCTGACCCGGCCGGAGAGCTTGCGCGAACTGCCCGCAGGCATCACCCGCGTGGTGTATGCGCCGACGCCCGGCGCGCGGGACGAAGCGGCGTATCGCGCGATCTTCGTCGACGGCCTGCAGCATCTGCTCGATGCGCTCGCCGCTGCGCCGCTGCAGCGCGTGCTGTTCGTTTCTTCCAGCGCGGTCTATGGCGAGCATGGCGACGGATGGGTGGACGAGGAGACGCCGCCCGCTCCGCCCGGCTTCAACGGGCGCGTGTTGCTGGAGGCGGAGCAGTGGCTCGCGGCGCAAGCGGTACCGTCGACCAGCCTGCGCCTGGCCGGCATCTACGGCCCGGGCCGCCTGCAACTGCTCGACCGCCTGCGCGCCGGCGAAGCGAAGGTGCCGCGCGATCCGCCGCACTGGTCCAACCGCATCCACGCCGACGATGCCGCGGCGGCGATCGTGCACCTGCTCGGATTGCCGGCGCCGAATCGTCTTTATGTGGGTGTCGATGACACGCCATTGCCGATCCACGTGCTGTATGAACACCTCGCGGGATTGATCGACGCCCCGAGTCCGGGAGAAGGGACGCCGCCGCCGGGGATCGGCAGCAAGCGCTTGAGCAATGCGCGCCTGCGCGCGAGCGGGTTCGATTTCTTGTGGCCGGACGCGCGGGAAGGTTATCGCGCGCTAACGCGTGCACCGTAAGTTGCCGGGATGCTTGCCGGGTTACGCGGAAGGCATTGCCCCAAGCGATTCCTGATGTCCTGGAAGCCGGCCATCGTCTTGGTGCGCCGGCCCAATAGAAAGGGTGCCCTGGACGGGGCACCCTTTTGGTGGAGGAAATTGAAAGGTCGAAGGCGAATGCTTTAAAGAGCGGCTAGTCGATCACTCGCAACGTACCCGCTGTCGTATGGTCCGCATCCTTTCCTCCGACGTATTCCTCATAGGTACGCCAGTACTCCCCCTCGCCTGGCCATGGGTCGGATATCTTGACCCACTTCGATCCGTCCGCCAGCGCGTTATAGCCGTAGGCGACGACGATATGCCCGCCGCCCTTCTTCCAAAGCCACGCCGTAAGCACGCCGTGATTATGGTTTATCGATTGCTGCATATGGAAAAACGAAAGAGCTGCGGGGTAATGGCGGAGCCGATTGAATCCATATTTATTCAATATGGAATAAATATCCCTTGTGCCGTCCTTCTTCAGCCAGTTTCCGCCATTGGCTCGATCTTTCCATGAGAAAGTGTTGTTGAATCGGCAGGCGTAGTTGACCCCAAATACAAAGTTCCCGATGTCGCATTGCCACAGGTCGCGCTTGCCATTGCTCTCCGTATAGATGAGGTTTCGGACGCTGGCGTTCCAGCACCACATGCTGTGCACTTGTTCCTTGTTATTTTGTGGGCTGGTGGTGGTCACCGCGAGCGCCGACGTCGAAAGCAGGGCGAGTGCGGCAAGTTCGACGAAGATCGTTGCCTTGTTCATGGTCAGCGCTCCTCCGTACGGGCATCGTGGGAAATGGCATCGCGCAGTTCCGTGGCCAGCGCGTCTTCCCCAATCAAGCTCGATGTTTCCAATGAGCGATTGCGCATGGCGAAACCCCGCGCATCAGGGCCGGACGCATGACTGACGCGGGCCGCCTTGAGCGGGGCATAGCGCGCCTGGGTGGCGCTGTTCGCAGGGATCTCCATGTAATCGGTGCGCGCCTGATAGCTGCGGACCAGGCTCGCATCTCGTCCAGGGTAGGCCGCCAGCGCTGCCTCGACATCCTTGGCCAGGCCTTTTCCGCCCAGGCCGACCATCTTGTACTTCCCCGCCACCCGACGCACGTTCACCAGGCCCACGGGGCTTTCGCCGGCCATGACCACGAAACGCCATTCGCCGTTGGCGTGTATCGCTTCGCTGAGGCGTCCGCCGGCCATGAGCTGATCGGGGTCGACAAGTTTCATGGCGAAGCCGCGGCCGATGCGGACCGACTCCAGTTCTTGCAGCGTCTGTACATCCAGCACGAAGTCGCCGTCCGGCTGAACATTGTCCTTGATGAAATTGTTTGTCCAGGTGTAGAGGCCGACTTCAGCCGCCGCTCGCGCCGCCGCAGGGGGGCTGGACGTGCTCGAGGCAGGCTGGTTGCCGGAGGATGCCGCGTATGCCAGTGGCGCACACGCGGCGGCGACGGACACGAACAGGGTGATGGGGAGGAGATGTTTCATCAGGAAATCCCATTGCTTTGCACAGGTCGCATCGGTGGCGCCTGCGGGTGATTCGGATGGCCGAAATGCGCGGTCGAAGGGCTGGCCTTTGCGCGAACGCGAAAGGCGCTCCATCGAAGCGTCATGGTCCGGTGAATATATCCCTGGCTATTGGCGGGGCTCTTGCGTCGTACTCAAGAACGGGATTATTCCGATGCCTCGGGCGGATTAATCGCTATTGGCGTACGGCCCGGTGGTCTTGCCGGCGGTCGATATCAAGGGCCGCAACGTCTTCGTGGCCGGCACATTTCGCTGCCCGCCGGGTATGGGATCATCCCCCGCGTACTTCACTGCCGAGGAGCCCCCGTGTCCCGCATCTCCCCCAACATGGTCACCACCGGCAACGAACTGCCGGGCTACCGCATCGTCCGCCCGATGGGCATCGTGCGCGGCATCACCGTGCGTTCGCGCAGCGTCATCGGCAACCTCGGCGCGGCGCTGCAGACCCTGGTCGGCGGCAATATCTCGATCTATACCGAGCTGTGCGAGAAGGCGCGCGAGGAAGCGTTCGAGCTGATGCTGCAGCACGCCGGCCAGCATGGCGCCAATGCGGTGGTGGCGATGCGCTACGACGCCAACGACGTGGCCGAGGGCGTTACCGAGGTGCTGGCCTACGGCACGGCCGTGCTGGTCGAACCGCAGGGCTGATCGATGGGCCGGGGCGCGGACCGCGCCCCGGCTTGCTCAAAAGTGGCTGAGGCCGGTGACGTGGCGCTGCGTGTCGTATTCGACGCAGGTGTCGGCCAGCGCCGGCAGCGTGGCCAGGGCGTGGCGGCTCAGCCGTTCGAAGTGGGCGAGGAAGTGCTCCATCGCGGCGGCGTCCATCGCCAGCGGGGCATGCCGCGCCAGCAGTTCTTCTTCCTGTTCGCTGCGCCATTGGCGCACCACTTCCCAGTTGGGCGCCTGCAGCACCACCAGCGCGTCGAGCTTGCGCCACAGCGGCTGGTAGCCGCGCAACTGCTTGTTGACCCAGTGGCGCCACGCGCCTTCCGGATCTTCGCGGCGTTCCAGTGCGTTGACCGGTTCGTCCAGCGCCGACTGCAGCTGCGGCTTGATGCCCAGCGCCCAGCCTTCCAGGATGATCAGCTTGGGCGGCCGCGTGATCTTCGGCCAGCGCGACGGCGGCATGCGCGTGTCGCGGCCCTTGTCGAAGCGCGGGTAGGTGACCGGCAGCTTGTCCGAGGCATGCGGCAGGGCCGCCAGCACCGACATCAGCAGTTCGATCTCGTGCGTGCCCGGCACGCCGCGGGTGCGCAGCAGCGGATGTACCTGGTGGGCGAGGGACTCGCGCTCGCTGCGGCTGTAGTAGAAATCGTCGAGGGCCAGCACTTCGGTGGGCAGGCCGCGCGCTTCGGCCTGGGTCTTCACTTCCCGCGCCAGGGTGCTCTTGCCGCTGCCCTGCAGGCCGGAGATGCCCAGCAGGTACGGCCGCCGCGAGCGGGCGATACGGCCGGCGTACTGATCCAGCAGGAGTCCCGCCAGGGTCGAATTCTGCGTGCTAGCATCGTTAACCATCCGCGCATGATGACGCGCGCCGGCCACGATTCAAGACCCATGCTGAAACCCGAAATCCTCGAGACCTTCCAACAGCTGCTGGAGGGTGCGCGGGCGAGCGGCGACCCCGAGCCCACCGCCATGACCCTGTCCACCGCCGACGCCGGCGGGCGGGTCAGCGCGCGGATCGTGCTGCTCAAGGGCGCCGACGAACGCGGCTTCCGTTTCTTCACCAATTACCAGAGCGACAAGGGTTCGGAGCTGGAGATCCACCCGCAGGTGGCGCTGTGCTTCCACTGGAAGCAGCTGCGCGACGGCGTGCAGGTGCGCATCGAGGGCGCCGCGCGCAAGCTGATGGACGAGGAGTCGGACGCCTACTTCGCCAGCCGCCCGCGCATGAGCCAGATCGGCGCCTGGGCCTCGCTGCAGTCGCAGACGCTGCCCGACCGCGACACCTTCGAGCAGCGCGTGGCGCGCTACGAGCAGGAGTTCGACGGCCGCGACGTCACGCGCCCGCCACACTGGGGCGGCTATGTGGTCGAACCGGACATGATCGAATTCTGGTACGGCGCGCAGTTCCGCCTGCACGAACGCGTCCGCTGGAGCCGCCACGGCCAGACCTGGACGCACCGCATGCTTTATCCGTAGCCGCACCGCATGCTCCATCCGTAGAGGACTGCCGCCATGACCCGAGCCGCGCCCGCCGGACACGTCGCCCAACAAGGCTTCACCGTGCATACGCGCGGCCGCGGCTTCAGCGAGATCACCGACAAGGTGACCGAGGCCGTCATGGCGAGCGGTGTGCACACCGGCATCGCCCATGTCTTCACCACGCATACCAGCTGCTCGCTGCTGATCAGCGAGAACGCCGATCCCGCCGTGCGCGACGATCTCGAGCGCTGGTTCGGCCGCGCGGTGCCCGATGGCGATGCGATCTTCCAGCACGACGCCGAAGGCCCCGACGACATGCCCGCGCACGTGCGCTCCATCCTCACCGGCGTCAGCCTCACCCTGCCGGTGCACGGCGGCAAGCTGCTGCTGGGCACCTGGCAGGGCTTGTACCTGTGGGAGCACCGGCTCGATCCGCACCAGCGCAAGGTGACCGTCACCGTGCTGGGCCACTGACCTCATTCGAAGCCATGTCCACCGACGCTTTTCCGCAACGCATCGTCTGCCTCACCGAAGAACCCACCGAAGTCCTCTACGCGCTCGGCGAGGAACACCGCATCGTCGGCATCTCCGGCTTTACCGTGCGACCGGCGCGGGCACGAAAAGAGAAGCCGAAGGTGTCGGCGTTCACCAGCGCGAAGATCGGCGAGATCCTCAAGCTGCAGCCGGACCTGGTGATCGGCTTCTCCGACATGCAGGCCGACATCGCACGCGACCTGATCAAGGCCGGCGTCGAGGTATGGATCAGCAACCATCGCAGCGTGGACGGCATCCTCGCCTACATCCGCCGGCTCGGCGCGATGGTCGGCGCGGGCGCCAAGGCCGAGGCCTATGCGCAGACCGCCGAGCGCCACATCGCACAGATCCGCGCGGCCGCCGCAGCGCTGCCGAAGCATCCGCGGGTCTATTTCGAGGAATGGGACGAGCCGCTGATCACCGGCATCCAGTGGGTGGCCGAACTGGTGCGCATCGCCGGCGGCGAGGATGTGTTCCCGCGCCAGTCCGGCGAGTCGCTGGCGAAGCACCGCATCCTGGCCGATCCCGCCGACGTGGTACACGCCGCGCCGGAGGTGATCTTCGGCTCGTGGTGCGGCAAGCGCTTCCGCCCCGAGCACGTCGCCGCGCGGCCCGGCTGGGACGCGATCCCGGCGGTGCGCAGCGGCGACGTGGTGGAGATCAAGTCACCGATCATCCTGCAGCCCGGTCCGGCGGCGCTGTTCGACGGACTCAGCGAATTGCATCGGCATATCGCCGCGTGGGCCGCCAGATGACAGCGCATCGGCGTAGGTTGGGGTGAGCGCAGCGAACCCCGACGTGGCGTTCGTGATGAAAGGTTCGTTGGGGTTCGCTGCGCTCACCCCAACCTACGCCGGCGTGTTGCTCAGTGGCCCAGGGCGAGCTGCACGCCCAGCGCGGTGAGCGGCGCCGCCACCAGGATGCGCACCAGCACCAGCACGATCACCACGATCCACGGCGAGAAATCCAGCCCGCCGGCGACCAGCTTGCCGCGCAGCGGACGCAGCACCGGCGCGACCAGGCTGCCGACCAGGCGCAGCGCGGGATGGCGCTGGTCGACCGGGAACAGGCTCAGCAGCGACCAGATGAAGATCAGCACCAGGTAGGTCAGCAGTACGAAGTCCAGCAGGTCGGCCAGCGCCAGCACCAGCAGGCCGAGCAGGTCCGGCAGCTGGCCGTACAGCGCGAAGATCACCACCCGCTGCAGCAGCATCAGCACCCACAGCAGCAGCACGCAGGACAGGTTGATGCGCCGCCAGTTGGGCAGCACGCGGCGCAGCGGCGCCAGCACCGGATTGGTATAGCGGTAGAGGAACTGGCTCAGCGGATTGTTGAAGTCCGCGCGCGTCGCCTCGGCCAGCAGGCGCAGCAGGAACAGCGTGGCGACCGCGCCGAAGACGAGGTCGACCAGGAAGGTCAGGGCATTCAGCAGATAGCTCACGGGGCGTCATCCAGGGCAGCGGCCAGGGCCTCGCCGCGGCGGATGGCGGCGGCGACGGCGCGCGCGACGATACGCGGCAGGCCGTCGGCGGCAAAGCTTTCCAGCGCGGCCTGGGTGGTGCCGTTGGGCGAGGTCACCCGGCGGCGCAGCTCGGCCGGCGCCTCGCCGCTCTCGGCCAGCATGCGGCCGGCGCCCAGGCAGGTCTGCGCGGCCAGCGCGCGGGCGGTCTCGCGCGGCATGCCCTGCGCCACCGCGGCGTCTTCCAGCGCCTCGACCAGGGCGAAGAAATAGGCCGGGCCGGAGCCGGACAGCGCGGTCACCGTGTCCATCAGCGCCTCGTCGTCGATCCAGCGGGTCAGCCCCGCGGCGTCCAGGATGCGCTGCGCCAGCGCGCGCTGCGGCGGGCTGACCCGGCCGTTGGCGCACAGGCCGGTGGCGCCGGCGCCGATCAATGCGGGGGTATTGGGCATGCAGCGCACGATCGGCAGCTGGCCGCCGAGCCAGCGCTCGAGCTGGCCGATGCGCACGCCGGCGGCGATCGAGATCAGCATCGGGCGACGCTGGCGCAGCACGTCCTGCAGCTCGTTGCGCAGCGCCGGCAGCACCTGCGGCTTCACCGCCAGCACCACCACCTCGGCTTCGGCCACGGCCGGCCGGGCTTCGGCATAGCAGGCCACGCCGAACTCGCGGCCCAGCTCCTGGCGCGCCTCGGCGCGCGGCTCGGCCACGCTGACGGACGAGGCCGCGATCCCGGTCTTGAGCAGGCCGCCGATCAGGCTGCGCGCCATGTTGCCTCCGCCGATGAAAGCGATGCGGGTCATGCGGACTCCTTGGGGGACGGTGGGGGCATACCTTAACCGTAGGTTGGGGTGAGCGCAGCGAACCCCAACGGACGCCATGCTGTTGCCTACCGGCCGATTCGTCGATCCGGGCGCTCGGGTTGCCGGGTCCGTTGGGGTTCGCCTTTGGCTCACCCCAACCTACGGCCCATTACGCGGTTATCACTTTCAAACATCGGCCACCTGAAAGACTGGCCCCTGTCGCCGCGCCGCGAGTAGTATCGGGCCGCTGCGAGGGGGGACCTGAGAAGGGTGGCAGCAGCGAGGCCGAGCAAGCCTTTCGCGACCATTCCCCACGCCGCACCGCCCAAAGCTGAACGTCCAAAGGGGAATGCATGGATATCGCCGAACTACTGGCCTTCTCGGTGAAGAACAAGGCGTCGGACTTGCACCTGTCCGCCGGCCTGCCGCCGATGATCCGCGTGGACGGCGACGTCAGGCGCATCAACATCCCGGCGCTGGAACACAAGCAGGTGCACGCGCTGATCTACGACATCATGTCGGACAAGCAGCGTCGCGACTACGAGGAATTCCTCGAGGTCGACTTCTCCTTCGAGATCCCCGGCCTGGCCCGCTTCCGCGTCAACGCGTTCAACCAGAACCGCGGCTCCGGCAGCGTGTTCCGTACCATTCCCTCCGAAGTGCTGACCCTGGAGGACCTGGGTGCGCCGCGCATCTTCCGCGACCTGATCGAGCAGCCGCAGGGCCTGATCCTGGTCACCGGCCCGACCGGTTCGGGCAAGTCCACCACGCTGGCGGCGATGGTCGACCACATCAACAAGAACGAATACGGCCACATCCTCACCATCGAGGACCCGATCGAATTCGTGCACACCTCGCAGAAGTGCCTGGTCAACCAGCGCGAGGTGCATCGCGACACCCACGGCTTCAACGAGGCGCTGCGCTCGGCGCTGCGCGAAGACCCGGACTTCATCCTGGTGGGCGAGCTGCGCGACCTGGAAACCATCCGCCTGGCGCTCACCGCCGCGGAAACCGGCCACCTGGTGTTCGGCACCCTGCACACCAGCTCGGCGGCCAAGACCATCGACCGCATCATCGACGTGTTCCCCGCCGGCGAGAAGCCGATGGTGCGCTCGATGCTGTCCGAATCGCTGCGTGCGGTGATCTCGCAGTCGCTGCTGAAGAAGGTCGGCGGCGGGCGCCTGGCGGCGCACGAGATCATGGTCGGCATTCCGGCCATCCGCAACCTGATCCGCGAGGACAAGGTGGCGCAGATGTATTCGGCCATCCAGACCGGCCAGCAGTACGGCATGCAGACCCTCGACCAGAACCTGCAGGACCTGGTCAAGCGCGGCCTGGTGACGCGCCAGCAGGCGTCGGCGTACGCCAGGAACAAGGAAGTGTTCAAGTGATCCACACCTACGTCTCCGCAGGAGACCGCCCATGAGCGACTTCGATTTCACCTCGTTCCTCAAGCTGATGGTCCACAAGAAGGCCTCGGACCTTTTCATCACGGCCGGCGTCGCGCCGTCGATGAAGGTGCAGGGCCGCATCGTGCCCATCACGCAGAGCCCGCTGTCGGCCCAGCAGTCGCGCGACATGGTGCTCAACGTCATGACGCCCTCGCAGCGCGAGGAGTTCGAGAAGACCCACGAATGCCAGTTCGCCATCTCGGCGCAGGGCGTGGGCCGCTTCCGCGTGTCGTGCTTCTACCAGCGCAACTGCGTGGGCATGGTGCTGCGCCGGATCGAGTCGAAGATCCCCACCATCGAGGAGCTGAGCCTGCCGGCGGTGATCAAGCAGCTGGCGATGACCAAGCGCGGCATCATCATCTTCGTCGGCGGCACCGGTACCGGTAAGTCGACCTCGCTGGCCTCGATGATCGGCTATCGCAACGCCAACTCGACCGGGCACATCATCACCATCGAGGACCCGATCGAATACGTGCACAAGCACGAGGGCTGCATCATCACCCAGCGCGAGCTGGGCATCGACACCGACAGCTGGGACAACGCGCTGAAGAACACCCTGCGCCAGGCGCCGGACGTGATCATGATCGGCGAGGTGCGTACGCGCGAGACGATGGAACACGCCATCAACTTCTCCGAGACGGGCCACCTGTGCCTGTGCACCCTGCACGCCAACAACGCCAACCAGGCGATGGACCGCATCCTGCACTTCTTCCCGGAAGACCGCCGCTCGCAGCTGTTCATGGACTTGTCGCTGAACCTCAAGGGCGTGGTCGCGCAGCAGCTGATTCCCACCCCGGACGGCAAGGCGCGCCGCGTGGCGGTGGAGATCCTGCTGGGCACGCCGCTGGTGCAGGACTACATCCGCCAGGGCGAGATCCACAAGCTCAAGGAAGTGATGAAGGAATCGACCAACCTCGGCATGAAGACCTTCGACCAGAGCCTGGTCGAGCTCTACCACGCCGGCGAGATCTCCTACGAGGACGCGCTGCGCCACGCCGACAGCTCCAACGAAGTGCGCCTGCGCATCAAGCTGGCCCAGGGCGGCGACGCGCATACGCTTTCGCAGGGGCTGGAAGGCGTGGAGCTGGAAGAGTCGCGCGACTCGAACCAGTTCGGCGGCGGCATGCTGTATCGCTGACGCTGCACGCTCATCGCCGATGCAGAAAGAAAGGAGCCCTCGCGGGCTCCTTTCTCGTTTCTACGCGCTTGAGGGCGCGACGGTCACTTGGCGTTGTCGCTGACGGTGACGCCGCCGGCGTCCACACTCTTCACGCCTTTGACCTTCTTGGCGATCGCTTCGATCTTCGCCTTCTCGCCACTGGTGGCGGCGGTGCCGGTGATGGTGACGACGCCGTCGGTGGTGTTGACCGACAGGTCGCCGCTCTTGATGCCCTTGGTGGTGGCCAGCTCCGATTTCACCTTGGTGGTGATCCAGCCGTCGGCGGCCTTGTCCGGCACGGTCTGGTTGCTGGTGGGTTTCTGCATGGCGCCCGCGTCCTGCGCGGCGACCTGCGCCAGCGGTGCGGCGGCGAGCAGCGCGACGAGGGCGGCGGCAGGCAGGGTCTTGCGGAGCAGGGACGAAGTCTTCATGGCAACTCTCCTGGGGATGGGACGCTGTCCGGGGGGAGACAGCCGGAACGCATGTCGGCCGTCCGTTCCGGATAGCAACAGGTCGGGTGTGAACAAGGCTTCGAAAGCGCGTGCAGGCGTTCAGGGCGCGCTGGCCTAAGCGAAGATTTCGTGCGCTTCCGATGGAAACATCGCAAGCTTTCGCGAAGCTTGCATGCCGTGTCGCAGCATGCGCATCTTTTCATTTTCTACAGCACGTTACGCGTTTTTTCGCCCTGCACCGGTGGCGGAATTAGTGACCGGGTGAAAAAAATCGCGTTACAAATTCGTTGTGAATCGCACGATGTTGCGTTATACAGCCCGCTGCTCTTTGGGGCTGGATGGATACGAGAGGGGGGCTCGTCGAGCCGCATCTGGTTAGCCATCCGGGGGCACGTTTCTTCCTCGGAGCAAGGCCCTTCCCCGGGCCCGCAAGACCCACATCCCCGGTCCGCACCTACTGCGGATCTTGCGTTGCTAACAAGTTGATGGGAGTACAACCTGTGAGTTACCTCGCTGCTTTCACCAAGCGGCCTAAGGGACGTTCGTCCCTGGCCCTGGCCGTCGCCCTCGCGCTGGCCGGCACTGCCGCCATGGCCCAGTCCAACATCACCGGCTCGATCTTCGGCCAGGTGGCCCCGCAGTCGGGCAACACCGTCGAGATCAAGAGCGTCGATACCGGCCTGACCCGTTCGGCCAACGTCGACGAGCAGGGCCGCTACCGTTTCAGCTCGCTGCCGACCGGCCGCTACACCGTCACGCTGAAGAACAACGGCGCCGCCGTCAGCACCCGCGACAACGTCGAGCTGAGCATCGCCGGCGGCACGGAAGTGTCCTTCGGCGCGTCCGCCGCGGCCGCGACCGACGCGAAGAACCTCGACGGCGTCTCGGTGGTGGCCTCGGCCCTGCCGGCGATCGACGTGTCCTCGGTCGACACCCGCACCGTGCTGACCTCCGAGCAGCTGGCCAAGCTGCCGATCGACCGCGACATCGCCGCCGCCGCCATGCTGGCGCCGAGCGTGGTCGCCAACTCCAGCTACGGCGTGCCCAGCTTCGGCGGCGCCGCCTCGTCGGAGAACGCGTACTTCATCAACGGCTACGCCGTGACCAACCCGCTGACCTCGATCGGCTTCACCAAGCTGCCGTTCGACGCGATCGACCAGCAGCAGGTGCTGACCGGCGGCTACGGCGCCGAGTTCGGCCGTTCCACCGGCGGTGTGATCAACATCGTCACCAAGCGCGGTTCGAACCAGACCAAGGGTGGCATCTACACCATCTGGGAACCGGAAGCGCTGCGCGCCAGCCCGCGCAACAACTACTTCCCGCACACCGGCGCGGCCACCAACGCCGCCACCGACGGCACGCTGTACCAGTACCGCAACCGCAACCAGTACTGGAAGTCCACCGTCGGCGCGTACATCAGCGGCGCGCTGATCAAGGACCGCCTGTTCTACTACATCGATGCCGAAGTGAACCGCCAGGAAGGCGCCAGCGTCATGTCGTTCTCCAATTCGGCGGCGTCGGCTTCGAAAATCGGCTACAACGAATTCCAGAACAAGATTCCGCGCTGGACGGCGAAGATCGACTGGAACATCACCGACAACCACATCCTGGAATTCACGGGTGTGTCGGACAAGACCGAATTCACTTCCGACCGCTACACCTACGACTACAAGACGCAGACCCACGGCAGTACTCAGACGGGCGGCGTGTACAACAAGGACGGTGGCGACCTCTACATCGCCAAGTACACCGGCTACATCACCGACGACCTGACCGTGTCGGCGCTGTACGGCACGCAGAAGATCAACCACGTCCAGACCAACTACGGCTTCAATCCGGCCTGCCCGTATATCTCGGTCGGTTCGAACGCGCAGGCGCCGGGCATCATCTACAACACCTGCCAGACCGCGACCACCTCGACGCTGCCGCTGGACGGCGCCAACGACAAGACCAAGGGCTGGCGCCTGGACATCGAGTACCGCCTCGGTGACCACGACATCCGCTTCGGCTACGACGCGCAGAACGCCAAGTCGTTCACCGGCAAGGAATACGCCGGCGGCTACGCCTGGGTGTACGGCAAGCAGACCAACCCGGCCACCGCGATCGACCCGGGCCTGGGCGTGACCGGTTCGCCGGCTTCGGCGGGCGGCCTGGGCGCGCAGGGCTACTACGTCTACAAGGCGTACAACACCCAGCGCGCCGGCGTGGAAACCGACCAGGCGGCGCAGTTCATCGAAGACCGCTGGCAGGTCAACGATCGCTGGCTGCTGTCGGTGGGCCTGCGCAACGAGCAGTTCACCAACTACAACAAGAACGGCGACGCCTACATCAAGCAGCGCCACCAGCTGGCGCCGCGCCTGGGCGCGTCGTGGGACGTGTTCGGCGACTCCACCCTCAAGGTGTTCGCCAACGCGGGCCGCTACCACCTGGCCGTGCCGAACAACGCCGCCGTGCGCAGCGTGTCCGGTTCGCTGATCAGCAACCAGTACTTCACCTACACCGGCGTGGATCCGGTCAGCGGCGCGCCGCTGGGCCTGAACCCGATCGCGGTGAACCCGGCCAGCCCGTTCATCTGCGCCAGCACCGGCGGCGTGTCGTCCAACAAGGAATGCGGCCAGGCGCCGGATCCGCGCACCGTCGCGGCCAAGGGCCTGCGTGCGCACTTCCAGGACGAGTACATCCTGGGCATGGAGCAGCAGCTCACCCCGACGTTCAACTGGGGCGCGAAGCTGACCTACCGCAAGCTGATGAGCGCGATCGACGACACCTGCATCCAGTCGCTCGGCAACAAGTGCCTCACCTTCAACCCGGGCCGCGGCAACACCTTCATGGTGCCGCAGGCGGACGGCAGCCTGAAGGAAGTGCACCTGAGCCAGAAGGACCTGAACCTGCCGGATCTGAAGCGCAAGTACTACGCGGTGGATCTGTTCGTCGAGCATCCGTTCGCCGACAGCTGGTACGGCAAGGTCGAGTACACCTTCTCGCGCAACTACGGCAACACCGAGGGCCAGCTGGCCTCCGACCTGGATACCGGCGCGGGCGGCCAGACCGACGTGTCGCGCACCCAGGACTGGGACCTGCCGCAGCTGATGGTGGGCTCCAACGGCACGCTGCCTAACCATCGCGCGCACCAGGTCAAGGCGTTCGGCTATTACCAGCTGAACACCGAGTGGCGTTTCGGCGCCACCCTGATCGCCGCCTCGGGCCGTCCGAAGAACTGCACCAGCTTCTACCCGACCGCCGACGCCGGCCTGTACAACAGCTCCACGTACTGGTTCTGCGGCCTGCCGGGCCAGACCGGCTACACGGTGTCGCCGCGCGGTTCGCACGGCACCACGCCGTGGACCTACCAGCTGAACCTCAATGCGGCCTACACGCCGGGCTGGCTGGACAACAAGCTGACCCTGCAGGTGGACGTGATCAACGCGCTGAATCGCCAGACGGCGACGATGTACAACTACCGCTACGCGCTGAACCGCACCACGGTGAACCCGCTGTACGGTCGTGAGCTGAACTACACCGATCCGCGCTACTTCCGCGTGACCGCCCGCTACGACTTCTAAGCGGGCAGGCCGGACCGGCGCCTCGCGGCGCCGGTTCGACCCGGCGAAGTCATGAAAACCACCGGCGTCATGCCGGTGGTTTTTTTCTTTCTATTGCGTAGTGGTAAGGGGCGCACAAACGCTGCGGCTACCTTCCCCGACCTTCAAGTGGGAACCCTTCTCCCCCCGGGAGAAGGTGGCGGCAGCCGGATGAGGGTACGGGCGGAGCGCAGCGTTACGTTCTGCCCGTACCCTCACCCCAACCCCTCTCTCCCACAGGGACTACCTTCGGGTCGCCGGTGGGAGAGGGGCTTAGGTCGCGACACTCACAAACGCCGCGGCTAGAACGCCACGTTCACCGTCAACCGTGCCGACTGATCGTGCGCATCACTGGCGAACTGCCCGTGATAACCAAGATCGATCGTCACCGCATGGCCGACCGGGAAGCGCAGGCCGAGGTCGAGCACGCCGGCGTTGTCCGCCACCGGCAGGCCGTACACGGTGAAGTCGTCCGCGCCCGCGGCGAAGCGCTGCCGGCGTTCCGGCACGCGATCGCCGGAGGCATGCTGATAGCCGACGCCGGCGTAGGCATGCAGTCCGCCCGGACCCAACTGCAGCGAACCGCGCACGCCGGCGGTGGCCACGGTGAGGTTGGACGAGCTGCCGTCGACGGCGAGCGCGGCGTCGCTGCCGTGCTCGGTGAAGGCATCGGTGCGCACGTGCACCTGGCTGAGGTTGAGGTAGGGCTCGACGGTGGCGCGGTCGAGCTGGAACACGTAGCTGCCGTCGATATAGGCCTGCGCGGTGTTGGCGTCGTAATTGGCCTGGGTCACGCCGGAGTAGGTGCCGAAGGCGATGCGGCGGGTGGTGTCGATCTTCTGCCACGCATACGCCGCGCCGCCGCGCAGGCGGATGTTGCCGAGATTCCAGCTGGCGTACAGGCCGGCATAGTTGGCCTTGGCATGCGCCGTGGAGCCGAGTTCGCGCACGTTGAGGCTGTTCTGGCCGTGGCCGACCAGGCCGCCGACGCGCAGGTCGTCGATCGCCGTATCCGCGCCGACCAGCACGCCGCTGCCGTTGGCGTTCATGTCGTGCGCGTTGCCGTCGCTGTCGTGGTCGCCCCAGTGGCCCCACAGCGAACTCCACACGATGTTGCCGCTGCCGGTGGCGCCTTCGGCATTCTGCCCGCCGTAGCTGGCGCCGAGCAGATGGTTGTTGATGGCGTCGCGCACGTAGTGGCTGTCGTCGAACAGCGCGGTGCCGATGCTGCCGTGCATCTCGCCGGAGAGCTGGTCGAAGGCATGCCGCGCGGTGGCGGGGTCGAGGGTGAGCAGGGCGTCGTAGAGCGGCGAGTTCGGATCCAGGTGCTCGAGCGCGCCGGCGGTGTTCTTCTGGTTGCTGGTGTTCGCCACGCTCTCGAAGCTGACGTCGTTGCGCTGCAGCGACAGGTTCACCGCGTTGGCGGTGTAGCTGAGCACCGGCGTGAGGAAGGTCAGGTTGGCGCTGACCGCGCCGAATTGTCCGCTCAGGCCCTGCGCCGCGGTGAGGATGGTGTAGTCGGTGCGTGGCGCGTAGTTGCCCGGCTGTCCCAGCACCAGCACGCTGCCGCCGAGGATCGACGCCGTGCCGCCGACGACGATGCGGCTGCTCTGGCCTTGCGGCGTCGCGCCGACCTGGTAGCTGGAGCCGTTGTGGAACACCGCATTGCCGGTCACCGTCAGCGTGCCGGTGGTGTTGCCGGGTATGACGGTGCCGGACAGGTCCAGTGCGCCGATGGTGCCGATGCCACCCAGCGTGGCGCCGCCGTTGACCGTCACCGCGCCGCCGAGCGTGGCGCCCGGATGGCTGTTGTCGCCGACGATCAGCGTGCCCGCCGCGACCGTCGTCGCGCCGGTCAGTGGATTGGCCGCGTCGAGGGTGAGCGTGCCGGCGCCCGACTTCAGCAGCGTGCCGCTGCCGGAGATCGAGCCATTGAACGTGGCATCGCTGCCCTGGTTGATGACCAGCGCGGCGTTGTCGACGATAGAGCCCTGCAGGCTGCTCGCATCGCCTTGCAACGTGCCCGCGCTGATCGTGGTGCCGCCGCTGTAGCTGTTCGCGCCGCTCAGCGTGAGCGTGCCGGCGCCGAGCTTGGTCAACGCGCCGGTACCGCTGACCACGCCGGCGAAGCTGCCATCGGTGCCCTGGTTGAAGACCAGCGAGGCATTGTCGGTGATATTGCCCTGCAGGCTGCTGGCATCGCCTTGCAGCGTGCCCGCGCTGATGGTGGTGCCGCCGCTGTAGCTGTTGGCGCCGGAAAGAACCAGCGTGCCCGCGCCGAGCTTGGTCAGGCTGCCGGTGCCGCTCAGGGGCTGGCTGACGGTGAACACGTTGGCGGCGTCGGCGATATCGAAGCCGCCGCCGGTGGCGCCGAAGGTGATCGCGCGCGGCGTGGACTGGAAGCTGGTGCCCGTCACCTGCAGGGTGCCGCCTTCGAAATCCAGGCCGGCGCTGGCCGCACCCAGGTTCGTATCGGCGCTGACCGACAAGGTGCCGGCGCTGAGCATGGTGCCCTGCGTATAGGTGTTGGCGCCGCCGAGGATCAGCGTGCCCGCACCGGTCTTGTTGAAGCCCAGGCCGGTGAGCGTGTTGTCGACCGTGGCGACCCAGCCCGCGCTGGCCGCGCTGCCGTCGCCGACGCGGATCTCGCTGAGCGCGCCTGGCGAAGGCGCGACCAGGCCGAGCGCGTCGCCGACCAGGTGGAAACCGTCATTGGCGAACTGCATGCCGAGCGCGGTGACCGGCTGCGCGCCGCCGTTGCCGTCGACGGTCACCGTGCCTGCATCGCCGCCGAAGATGGCGAACGCATCGGCGGGTTGGCGAGTGGAGGTCACCGAGCCCGTTGCATCCGTCCAGTTCGCCTGCGCTGCCGACCAGGTGCCGCTGCCGCCGCCCATGCGCGTGCTGTTGGCCAGGCCGTTCGCGTTCCAGAAATTCAGCGCCAGGCTGTTGGTGTTGATCAGGTTGATCTGCTTGCTGGCGGTGAGGTTCTGGATGGTGAAGCCGGCCGGCGGCGCGATGCCGCCATTGGTTTCGGAGAGCGCGCCGCCGTAGGTGAACAGGTTGTACAGGCCGGGACCGAAGCCGCCGGCATCGATCGGATTGATCGTGGCGCCGTTGATGGTCAGGTTGCCGTTGACCGCCACGTTGTGGCCGGTGCCGGGCGTGCTGAAGTTCGGTCCCGGTGCGCCGAACGAGAAGTCCAGCACGCTGCCCTGCGCCAGGGTGACATCGCCGTTGACGGTGAGCGTGCCAGTGGGATTGCCCGGTGCGAGATGGCCGCCGTTCAATACCGAGACGCTGCCGCCGACGGTGCCGAAACCGCCCAGCGAAGCGCCGCTGGCGACGGTGACGTTGCCGCCGATGCTGGCCGCGGCATGCGTCGCATCGCCCACGGTAAGACTGCCCGCCTGCACCGTGGTCAGGCCGGTGTAGGTGTTTACGCCGTTGAGCACGAGTGCGCTGGCGGTATTGGTCACGCCGCCGGTGCCCTGGATGACGCCGTCGAAGCTGCCGCCGCCGCTGCCGCTCACGCTGAGCACGTTGGCGCCCAGGTTGACGGTGCCGCCGGTGCCGGCGAGTGCGCCGATGGTCTGGTTGCCGCCCGCGGAGATGTCGAGGATGCCGCTGTTGCCCAGTGTCAGCGCACTGCCCGCGGCGAGGCTGCCGCCGGCGCCCAGCGCCAGCGTGCCGGCCTGGATGCTGGTGGCGCCGGTATAGGTATTGGCGCCGGTGAATGTCTGCGTGGCCGTGCCGTTGATGGTCACGCCGCCGCTGCCGCTGATGACGCCGCCGAAGCTGGAGCCGACGCCGTTCGGTGCGAGGGTCAGCGCGTTCGCGCCGATGTTCACCGTGCCGCCGGCGCCGGCGAGTCCGCCGAGGCTCTGCGCGCCGGCAGCCGAGAGATCGAAGGTGCCGCCCGCGGCCAGCGTGACCAGGCCGTTCGCGGCGAGCGAACCGCCGCTGCCCAGCGCCAGTGTGCCGGCATTGATGGTGGTGCCGCCGGTATACGTGCTGGCGCCGCTGAGCGTGAGCGTGCCGCTGCCTTGCTTGACGAGGCCGCCGGTGCCGCCGATGGTCCCCGCGTAGGTCGTGCTGCTGGCATTGCCGACGATGAGCGACCGCGTGCCCAGCGCCACCTGGCTGCCGGCGACGCCGGACAGCGCGCCGATGGTCGGGTTGCCGCCGGCCGCCGAAATGTCGAACGAGGTGCCGGCGGCGTTGAGCGTCACCGCACCGCCGGCCGCGAGACTGCCGCCCGCGCCGAGTGCCAGGGTGCCGGCATTGATCGTGGTGCCGCCGGTATACGTGCTGGCGCCGCTCAGGGTCAGCGTGCCGCTGCCTTGCTTGACGATCCCGCCGGTGCCGCTGATGCCGCCGGAGAACGTGGTGTTGACGCTGTCGCCCAGGGTGAGCGTGCGCGCACCCAGCGCAAGCGTGGTGCCGGCGGCGCCGGCCAGCGCGCCGATGGTCTGGTTGGCGCCGGCGCCGGAGATGTCCAACGTGGCGCCAGGGCCAGTCAGGTTGACCATGCCGGTCGATGCCAGCGAGCCGCTCGCGCCCAGCGCGATGGTGCCGGCGTCGATGACGGTACCGCCGCTGTAGGTGTTGGCGGCACCCAGGGTCAGCGTGCCGGCGCCGTTCTTGGTCAGCGCGCCGCTGCCCGACAGCAGGCCCGACAAGGTGAAGTTGTTGGCGCCCGACGCGGTAAGGCCGCCCGCATTGACGGTGATCGCATTGCCCAGGGTCAGGCCGCTGCTGCTGGCGCCGATCGCGCCGCCGTTGGCGGTGATCGGATTGCTGCCGAAGGCGGCGCCGTTGTCGAAGTTGGCCAGGCCGCCGTTGAGCGTGGCGTCGGTGCTGACCAGCGCGCCCTGCAGGTTCCAGGTGCCGCTGTTGACGGTCAGGTGCTGGAAGTTGATGTAGGTGGCGGACGAGGCATTGGTCACCGTGCCGCCGGTGCCCGAGCCGGGGCCGGCCACCACGTTCTGCAGCACCAGCGTGTTGTTGCCGCCCGCGCCGCCGTCGATCTGTCCGGTGGGCGCGAAGTTCAGGTTGACGCCGAGCACGCCGAGCAGGTTCAGCCCGAGGCTGCCGCCGTTGTTGACGTTGGAGCCGGACACCGCGGTGAAGGTGTTGGTGCTGTTGGCGCCCATCGACACGCTGCCGCTGATGGTGCCGGCGTTGATGAAGGTGTTGCCGGTGGCGGAAGCCTCCATGGCGGTGCGGCCGGTGATGGTGCCGGTATTGGTGATGTTGACCTGCGCACCGCCGTAGGCCGCGATCACCGGGGCATCGGATCCCAGCAGCGAGACGCCGAGCAGGGCGGACGAGCCGATGGTGCCGGCATTGTTGATCGTGGTGGTGCCGCCGCTGCCGTTGCGCACGGACAGTGCCATGCCGGTGAAGTCGGCGAGATTCAGGCCGAGCAGGCCGGTGGTGCCCTTCATCACGCCGCTGGCCTGGTTGTTGACGCTGACCGTGTTGCCCGGGATGGCGGTGCCGAGATTGGGGTTGCCGATCACCGTGCCGGAGGACAGCAGGCTGAGCAGGCCGAGCAGGGACGGGTCGATGGTGCCGGCATTGTTGAGCGTGGTGCCGTTGCCGGTGAGCGACATCGCCGTGCCGCCCAGGCCCAGCAGCACGCCGGTGGAGCCGCCGGCGACTACATTGACGGTGAGGTTGTTGGCGGCGCTCGCATACGAGGGCGCCAGCGGATTGGCGGCGCCGGAGCAGGTCACCGTGGCGCCATTGGCCGGGTTGATCGGACTGCAGGCGGCCATGGCCGATTGCAGCGGCAGGGCAGCGCAGGCGGCCAGGCAGCACAGCGCGAGCAGGCGGCGGGCCGGCAGCCGGCGCGCTCCTCCCGGCGGAGTTCCCGCGCCGCGTGCATCCGCCAGTTCGGACGCAACTTGAAGCACGCGCAGCGCGCGGTTCCAGACGAGCCGGTAAATGCGATTCATGTTTTAACCCCTGAAGTTAGCCGGTGCCGGGCGGCTGTACTGCGTGTTGACGGGGCTCTCCTATGAGCTCCGGACGTGCAGGTCGCGCGTTAGCGCGTCAAAGGGGGGCTGAGGTCAGCCGGTGCTGCCTGGTGCGGCGAGATGCGGCGGGGCGGAGCGTCGTTCCACGGGGTGATGACCATATGACACCTCCTGTGCAATGGATCGGGACACGAACTGCGCGACAGCGATGCGGCAAGGACAGCGGCGACCCTGGCGGGCCGTGGCGGATAGTAATGAATTTTTCGGCGGCGGCGCATGAAGGATTCGAGAAACGAAACGGGGCGCCAGCGGCGCCCCGTTTCGTTCCCGCCGATGGCGAGGAATTACTTCAGCTCGGTCTGCGTGGTCATCACCATGCCGCCGTTCTCGACGTGCACTTCGCCGCTGATCGCCTTGATCCGCTCGGCCTGCTGGCGCATGGTCTCGAACTGCGACTTGGCGCGCTCGGCCGCGGCCTGGGCCTTCGCGGCCTGGTCCTTGTCGGCGTCCTCGCCGTTCTCGTCGCTGCCCATGGATTCGGTCAGCTGCTTGAGATGGTCGGACTTCTCCTCCATGGCCTTGATCCACGACACGTACATGTCGCCGCTGAGGTGCACGCGGCCCATGCGGCCGGCGTCGCCGGTGGGAGCCTTGAGCATGTCGCCCAGCTTGGCGTCCTCGCCCTGGCCGACGGCGATGGCCAGCGCCTTCTCGCCCATCGCCAGCCACACCGGCTGGCCCAGCGCGGCGGTCATTTCCGCCGGCAGCGCCACCGGCTTGCCGTCAGGCGTGAGCTTGATCTGGGCCAGCGCCGGCGAAGCCATGCTGCCCATCGCGGCCAGGCCGGCCGGGTTGGTGCTGCCGACCAGCACGCGGCCGGTGAACTTCGGCGTGGTGCTGCTCGGGTCGAAGCTGTCCAGCGACACGCGCAGGCCCAGCAGGTCGCCGAACGGCGGCATCGCCGCCTGCTGCGCCACCTGGCCCAGCTTGGCGAAGCCTTCGTTGAGATTGGTCAGCGTGGGGCAGCCGAACGGCTTGGCGGCCACCGCCTCGGCCTGCGCGGCCCAGAACGTGCGCAGCTGCGCCACCGGCAAGGCCAGGGTCATGTCCATCGGCGCGTCGCCGTCGACGCCCAGGCCCGGCAGCTCGACCTTGACGCCGGCGAAGGCCTTGGCCACGTCGTCGGCCAGGGCCACGTCCCAGCGCAGGTCCTGGTGCTTGGGATCGAGCTTGGTGTAGCCGAAGCTCATCGACGGCACGCGGCCGGCGATGCGCGTGGCATCGGCTTCGCAGGCCGGGGAGACGCCCGGCTGGGTCGTCACCGGCTCGCCGGTCTTGGCTGCCTCGGCGTGCTGGTGCGCCTTGTACATGGCGGCGAACAGCGGGTCCTTGCCGCTGGCGGCCAGCGGCAGCAGGCGCACCAGGTCGACGTGGCCGACGGCCCACGGCTTGTAGCCCTTGTCCTTGGCCAGCTGTTCCAGGCGGCCATCGTCCTGCAGGCTCTTGGCCGGGCGGTCCAGGCCAAGCGCCTGGCGCAGCAGCGGCTGCGGCGCGTCGGCCGGCAGCACGGTGGCGACCATCTGCTTGCCGACCACGGCCAGGATCACCTGGGTGCCGGCTTCGGCGGAGGCGTGCTTGCGATAAGTGACACCGCCTTCGGTGGCGGTATCGAGCTTCTTGCCGTAGGCGGTTTCCAGGCGGCCGACGAAGGCGTCGAAGGCCTTCGGATCGGCCAGCTCGAAGCGCACCACCGGCGCCAGGCCCAGGCCGTAGACGGCCGAATGGCCCTTCATGTCCAGGCCGATGTTCTGCGCGAAGGCCTCGATGCTCTTGCCGTCGAGTTCGGCGATGAAGGCCTTGAGCAGGTTGGCCGTATCGGCGTCCTTCTCCTTCATGTCCTCCGCGGCGGCCTTCAGCTGGGCCAGCTGGCTCGGCAGCTGGGCGTCGGCCTGGGCGATCAGCGCCTTGCGCGTGTCGTCATCCAGCACGTCCAGGTTGGCGACCACGTACGGCGTATCCGCCGGCACGAAAGCCAGGGGGGCATCCTTGTCCTTGTGGCCGCAGGCCGCCAGCAGCACGCCGGCGACAGCCAGCGCCAAATAGCGCTTACTCACTCGCATGTCGATTCCCTGAGATAGATAGAAGAAGGTGTTGCGCCGCGCATTATGCCCGTTTCGCCCCGGACTTGCGGGCAAAGATAAGGCTTCCGAGTGGCCGAAGCGGCCGGGATCGCGATAGCCCTCTCCCTCCGGGAGAGGGGTTGGGGTGAGGGTACGGGCGGAGCGCGGAAGCGATGTGCACCGCTCCGCCCGTACCCTCATCCGGCTGCCGCCACCTTCTCCCGGAGGGAGAAGGATTCCACCTTCAAGGTTGAGGGATACCGCAGCGTTGGTTCGGGTCGCCCGGGCGAGGGAATTTCGCTGTGGGCGGGTGAGGTTATTACGGCCGGGCCAGCATCTCGGCCAGCACCGCCATGCGCACGAACACCCCGTTGCCGACCTGCTCGAGGATGCGCGACTGCGCCCCGTCGGCCACCTCGGAGCTGATCTCGATGCCGCGGTTGAGCGGGCCCGGGTGCATCACCAGCGCGCTGCGCGCCGCCAGCGCCAGGCGGCGCGTGTCCAGGCCGTAGTGCCTGAAGTAGTCGGCCTCGTCCTGCAGGTCGGTGGCGGCCATGCGCTCCTTCTGCAGGCGCAGCATGATCACCGCGTCGGCGCCGGTGACCGCCTCGTCGAAGTCGGTGAAGCGCTGGCAATGCGGCAGCTCGTGCTCGCCGGGCATCAGCGCCGCCGGCGCGCACAGGCGGATGTCGCGCACACCCAGCGCGGCCAGCGCGTGCACGTCCGAGCGCGCCACGCGCGAGTGCTTCACGTCGCCGCAGATCACCACGCCCAGCTGCTCGAAATTCGGCCGGTGCTGGCGGATGGTCAGCGCATCCAGCAGGCCCTGGGTGGGGTGGGCGCGGTTGCCGTCGCCGGCATTGATCACCGACACGCCGCTCATGGCGTGGCGCACCAGCTCGTCGGGCGTGCCGGAGATCTTGTGGCGCACCACGATCGCGTCCAGGTGCATCGCTTCGAGCGTGTGCAGCGTGTCGTACAGCTCCTCGCCCTTGCTGGTGGAGGAGAAGCCGATGTCGAAATTGATCACGTCGGCGCCGAGCCGGCGCGCGGCCAGTTCGAACGAGGTGCGCGTGCGCGTCGACGGCTCGAAGAACAGGTTGAGGATGGTGCGCCCCGCCAGCAGGTCGAGCTTGCGCGTGCCGTGGGCGCAGGCGTCGCGCATGGCGACGGCGCGGTCGAGCAGGCGCTCGATGGTGGCGCGCGGCATGTTTTCGAGCGTGGTGAGGTGGCGCAGGCGTGGGGTCATGGGCGTGTCGTCAGGGCGGGTCGGCGAGGGTGGACGGGGTGCCGGCCGGCTGGGCCAGCCAGCGTTCCAGGATCACGGCGGCGGCTTCGGCGTCGATGGTGGCGGCGTCGCTGCGCTTCTTCAGGCCTGCCGCACGCGCACCGGCGAAACGGCGGGCCGCTTCCTGCGAGCTGTGGCGTTCGTCGATCAGCGCGACCGGCAGGTCATAGCGCTGCTGCAGGCGCTCGGCCAGGCGGCGGGCGCCGCGGCTGGCTTTCTGTTCGTCGCCCTCCAGGGTGAGCGGCAGGCCGATCACCAGGGTGTCGGGCTGCCATTCGCGGCGCAGGGCGTCCAGCCTGGTCCAGTCCGGCTCGCCGTCGCGCATCGGCACCACCGCCAGCGCGCGGGCCAGGCCGGTGAAGCGGTTGCCGACCGCGACGCCGAGCAGCCGGCTGCCGTAGTCGAAACCGAACACACAGCTCATGCGTGACCTACGTAGCCCGGCAACTGCAGCGGGTTGACCCCGACCAGGCCGGCGGCGGCGCTCCAGCGCTCCTCCAGCGGGGTGTCGAACACCACGCGCTCGCTCGCTTCCACGGTGAGCCAGCTGTTGTCCTTCAGTTCCTGCTCCAGCTGGCCGGCGCTCCAGCCGGCGTAGCCCAGCGCCATCATGGCCTGGCGCGGACCGGTGCCGGCGGCCATGGCGATCAGGATGTCGCGCGAGGTGGTCACCGACCAGTGGTCGTTGATGCGGTAGCTGGATTCCCAGTGGCCTTCCTCGCGGTGCAGCACGAAGCCGCGCTCCTGCTGCACCGGGCCGCCGATCAGGACGGGCAGGTCGGCGACCTCCGGATCGTCGCATTCCAGCTTCATCTGCCTGAGCACGTCGCCCAGGCGGTATTCGGAAAGCTGGTTGACCAGCAGGCCCACCGCGCCGTCTTCGTCGTGCTGGCAGAGGAAGGCCACACCGCGCGAAAACGGCGGCTCGGCCAGGCTGGGCATGGCGATCAGGAAATGACCGGCGAGGGAGGAGGGGCGGGAAGCGCTCATGGCCCGCATTGTAAGCGCAGGGGGTGCAGCTGGGGTTAGGACGAGGTTGGCGGAACCTGCGGCCGTGGCCGTCCGGGCTGCCCTCAGCGCGTATGCAGCACGTTGTTTTCCTGGAACTGCCAGGTGCGGGTGATGTGCAGTTCGTCGACCCGCTCGCCGGTCTGCGGCAGCGGCGGGAACGGCGCGGCCAGGCGCACGATGCGCTCGGCGGCCTTGTCCAGCAGCTCGTGGCCGGAGCTGCCGATGATCTCGATGCCGATCACCTTGCCGTCGCGGTCCAGGGTGACGGTGAGCAGCACGTCGCCGTGCAGCTTCTGGCGTCGGGCGGCGTCGGGGTAGTTGAGGTTGCCGACGCGCTCGATCCGGTCCACCCAGTTGCGCATGTAGCCGGCGTAGGCGTACTCGCTGGTGTTGGAGGAGATGAATTTCTTCTTGGGGCGCTTGGCGTAGGCCTCCTGGATGCGCCGCTTCTCGGCCGCCAGCTGGGCGGCTTCCAGGCGCACGCGGTCGGCATCGGCGGCGGGCAGGGTGCTGTCGCTGCGCTGCGGCTGCGCGCTGTCGGAGCTGACGCTGAAGCGGCTGTTGCCGGTGGTGGTCAGCAGGCGGTCCGGGGTGGCGTCCTGCGGGCGCGCCGCGGTGGCTTCCTGGGCGTGCTCGGCCATGCCCGGATCGGGCTTGGGCAGCGGGCCGGAGAACGGCTGGGACGGGCGGGCGGACTTGTCCTGCTCGCCGCCGCCGCGGTTGCTGGCCTGGGCCAGGAAGTCGGCCTGCTCGGGCTTCTCGCGGTTGGCCACGTCGACCAGGGTCACGTCCAGCGTGGGCAGGCTGGGCTTGGGCTTCACGTAGCCGAAGGTGATGCCCAGCAGCAGCACGCCGTGCAGCAATAGCGAGAACAGCAGGGTGGCGCCGATCAGGTCGGCGCCCCGGGGTGCGGGTTGACTCACGCGGAACGCTTTCCGTGGATGTGGTGCTCGATGACGTCGAACAGCTGGCCGCAGATATTAAGCCCGAACTGCTTGTCCAGTTCGCGCGCGCAGGTCGGCGATGTGACGTTGATCTCAGTGAGGTAGTCGCCGATCACGTCGAGCCCCACGAACCACAGCCCGCGCCGGCGCAGCTCGGGCGCCATCTGGGCCACGATCCAGCGATCGCGCTCGGTCAGCGGCACGCCCTCGCCGCGGCCGCCGGCGGCCAGGTTGCCGCGGAATTCGTCGCCCTGGGGAATGCGCGCCAGCGCATAGGGCACCGCCTCGCCGTCCACCACCAGGATGCGCTTGTCGCCGGCGCTGATCTGCGGGATGAACTTCTGCGCCATCACGAACTGCGCCTGGCCGCTGAGCAGGCCGCCGCTGAGCAGGGTTTCCAGCATCGAATTGAGGTTGCTGTCGCCGGCCCGCACGCGGAAGATGCCGCGCCCGCCCATGCCGTCCAGGGGCTTGAGCACCACCTCGCCGTGCTCGGCCACGAAGCGGCGCAGGTCGGCCTTGTCGCGGGACAGCAGGGTGGGGGCCATGCACTGGCCGAAGTCCAGCGCGTACATCTTCTCGTTGCAGTCGCGCAGGGCCTGTGGGTCGTTGACCACGGTCACGCCGGCCCGCTGGGCCAGCGACAGCACCATGGTGTCGTAGATGAACTGGGAATCGACCGGCGGGTCCTTGCGCAGCAGCACCACGTCGACCTCGGCCAGCTCCTGCCAGCGCGCCTCGCCCAGGCTGAACCAGCCGGCGGGGTCGTCCTTCACGCTCAGCGGCCGCAGGCGGGCCCAGGCGCGGCCGTCGCGCACGGCCAGGTCGCCGTGCTCCATGTACAGCAGCGCATGGCCGCGCCGCTGGGCTTCCAGCAGCATGGCGAAGGTGGTGTCCTTGGCGATCTTGATGGCGCCGATGGGGTCCATCAGCACGGCGACCGAGAGGGCCATCGTCATTCTCCGGTAGTGGGTGCCCCGTAGGCTGGCGCGCTCTTGCCGGATCGGCGGGCGTCGGTCGACGAGGTGGGATGCCGCGCATGTTCGCCGACGCGCACGACGGGCGGCAAGGTATGTGAAGGCGTGCCGCACAGCGCAACAGCGAGGAATTTGGCTTGACGCCACGACGGGCAGGCGGTAAACAGCACGGACAATCGTCCGCCCACGAGCGGATGAATCGGTGGGCAATCTTGCGGGATTCTTTTCGTCCACATGGAGCTGGCGGCCCAGGGCTGTCGGCTTCGTGTCTTACCTGAGCCTGGGGCGGGTCACAGGGGGGTGTGTGAACTTGAACATAAGTGGAAATGGCCTGGCCGGTCTGAAGGTCATGGTGATCGACGATTCCAAAACCATCCGTCGCACGGCGGAGACCTTGCTCAAGAAGGAAGGTTGCGACGTGCTCACGGCGGTCGACGGATTCGAGGCGCTCGCCAAGATCTCTGACCAGAAGCCCGCCATCATTTTCGTCGACATCATGATGCCGCGCCTCGACGGTTACCAAACCTGCGCGCTCATCAAGAACAATCCGCAGTTCCGGTCGACGCCGGTGATCATGCTCAGCTCGAAGGACGGCCTGTTCGACAAGGCACGTGGCCGCATCGTGGGCGCCGAGCAGTATCTGACCAAGCCGTTCACGCGCGACGAACTGCTTGGAGCCATCCATCGCCATGTCACGGTGTAAGACCACCATCGACTACAGGGGCTGAGGGGGACCTGTGGCCAATATTCTCATCATCGACGACTCGCCGACCGACGTGCGCGTGTTCACCACGCTGCTTGAGCGCGCCGGGCATACGGTCGGTTCGGTCAACAACGCCGAGGAGGGCATCGAGCGCGTGCGCGCCGAGCTGCCCGCCCTGGTCATCATGGACGTGATCATGCCCGGCATGAACGGTTTCCAGGCCACGCGCACGCTGACGCGCGACCCGGTGACCAAGGACGTGCCGATCGTGATGATCACGACCAAGTCCATGGAGACCGACCGCGTCTGGGGTTTGCGCCAGGGCGCCCGCGCCTTCATCACCAAGCCGGTGAACGAGAAGGAGCTGCTGGCGTGCATCAACGATCTGCTGCCCAACGCGGCCTGAGGTCTACTCGATGAGCCAGACCTTGTCCCCGTTCGAGATTCTCGCGCGCTACGAGCGCCTGTCGCTGACCCATGCTTCGGATACGCCCGAGAAGCTGGAGGCGCCGGGATTGTGGCGCGGCATCGGCTACCGCGTGGGTTCACGCCTGTTCGTCAGCGGCATCGACGAGATCAGCGAACTGCTCGCCGTGCCCCTGCTCACGCCCGTGCCGGGCACCCAGGCCTGGTTGCTGGGCGTGGCCAACGTGCGCGGCAACCTGGTGCCGGTGGTGGACCTGAGCCGCTTCCTGTTCGGCGAGCGCACGCTGCACACCGAGCGCAGCCGCCTGCTGGTGGTGCGCCAGGGCGCCGGCAGCGTGGCGCTGCTGGTGGACGAGGTGTTCGGCCAGCGCACGGTGGATACCGAGGCGCGCCGGGCGGCCGAGCAGGAAGACGATCCGCGCCTGTCGCGTTTCGTCGAGGAAAGGGTGGGAGAGCCCCGGCTGGCGGTATTCAGCATGGGACGCCTGGTGCGTGCCCCGGACTTCCGCCAGGCCGCGGCCTGAAGCGGGAACCGGCAAATCTATAAGTAGGACCGGTGCCGGATCGCGGCCGGATTGACAGGCTTTGAAATCCCAGCCGATGCCGCAACGACGGCGTGGCGTAGACGGGTGAGGTAACGCACATGAGCACTACAGGGGGCGTCGGCAAGGAGCGGGGCTATACCGGCCTCATCGTCTTGCTGGTGGTCGCGATCGGCTTCGCGGCGCTGGACTTCTTCATGCTTAACGCGAAGAACGGCGAGGATCGCCAGGCCATCGGCCTGACCACGCAGATCCAGGTGTTGTCGCAGCAGACCGCCAAGTACGCGCTGGAGGCGTCGGACGGCAACGTCGACTCCTTCAAGGAGCTGGAAACCAACCGCAATGCGATCGATTCCGCGGTCCAGCGCCTGAATTCCGGCGACACCAAGAGCGGCATGCAGGCCTATGCCGACAACAGCGCCTCCCCGGCCGGCCGCGGCGTGGCCGCGCTGAGCAACGCCTGGAAGCAGCTGGACGCCGACATCGGCAAGATCCTGTCCAACAAGGCGCTGGTGCTGGATTCGGCGCAGCGTGCCGGCACCCTGTCGCGCGAACTTCCCGTGCTGAACTCCAGCATGGAGCAGGTGGTGAACATCCTGCAGCAGCGCGGCGGCAGCGCGGAGCAGACCTACACCTCGGCGCGCCAGATGCTGCTGGCCGACCGCATGATCCGCCGCGTGCAGGAAATCCTGCAGGGCGGCGACGCCTCGCAGCCCGCGGCCGACGGCCTGGCCCGCGACGGCCAGCTCTACGGCGGCGTGCTCAAGGGCCTGCAGGAAGGCAACACCGAGGTCGGCGTGCGGTCGATGAACGACTCCAACGCCCGCAAGATCCTCGGCGACATGCAGACCAAGTGGGACAGCCTGCAGGATCCGGTCTCCAAGCTGGTCGGCGCCGCCGGCAACCTCTCCGAGGTGAAGCGCGCCGGCAACCAGGCCTCGCTGGATTCGCAGAACGTGCTGCTGCGCGCGAACGAACTGTCCGAGCAGATCGGCAAGCTGCCGCTGCGCCGCCTGTTCCCGAACGTGTGGTGGGGCGTGCTGGGCGCCGGCGGCGCCGCCGCCTTCGCCGTGCTGCTGGTGTTCACCCTGATCCGCGACCAGCGCCGCCGCTTCCAGGAATCGGCCGAGCTGAACCAGCGTAACCAGGAGGCGATCATGCGCCTGCTGGACGAAATGGGCTCGCTGGCGGAAGGCGACCTGACGGTGAAGACCACCGTGACCGAGGACATCACCGGCGCCATCGCCGACTCGGTGAACTACGCCATCGACGAGCTGCGCACCCTGGTGACGACGATCAACGAGACCTCCGAGCAGGTCTCGTCCTCGGCGCAGGAAACCCAGACCACCGCGCGCCATCTGGCCGACGCGGCGCAGAGCCAGGCGGCGCGGATCAGCACCGCCACCTCGGCGATCAACCAGATCGCCAGCCTGATGGACAACGTGTCGAAGGATTCCGCCGAATCGGCCGACGTGGCCGAACGCTCGGTGCGGATCGCCTCGCGCGGCGCCGAAGTGGTGCGCGAAACCATCTCGGGGATGGACTCGATCCGCGACCAGATCCAGGAAACCTCCAAGCGCATCAAGCGCCTGGGCGAGTCTTCCCAGGAAATCGGCTCGATCGTGGAACTGATCAACGACATCGCCGAGCAGACCAACATCCTCGCGCTGAACGCCGCCATCCAGGCGGCCTCGGCGGGCGAGGCGGGCCGCGGCTTCGCGGTGGTGGCGGACGAAGTGCAGCGCCTGGCGGAACGCTCCGCCAGCGCGACCAAGCGAATCGAAACGCTGGTGCAGGCGATTCAGTCCGACACCAACGAGGCGGTCAACTCCATGGAGCAGACCACCGCCGAAGTGGTGGCCGGCGCCCGCAAGGCCGAGGACGCGGGCAGCGCGCTGGGCGACATCGAACGCGTGTCGCACGACCTGTCCGCGCTGATTCAGAACATCTCGGCCGCGGCGCGCGAGCAGTCCATCGCCGCGACGGACATCTCGCAGTCGATGAACGCGATCCAGGAAATCACTTCGCAGACCTCGCAGGGCGCGAGCCAGACGGCCGAATCGATCGGCTACCTGGCCCAGCTGGCCAGCGATCTGCGGCGTTCGGTGGCGCACTTCAAGCTGCCGGGCTGATTAGAAAAGCAACAGGTACGGGCGCGACCGCAGCATCCAAAGCGGGCGCGTCCGAGGACAGGGGGGCAACCTCGACGGTTGCGTGACACGCGTTGCGTGGCCGCTGAGAGGGGCGCATGAGACTTCAAGACCACATCGATTTCACCACCCTGCAGTGGGTCAAGCCCGAGCTTGACGAGACGCTGGCCATCGCCCGTGAGGCGCTGGAATCCTACGTCGAAAATCCGGGCGACCGCGCCGTCATGCGCTCGTGCGCGGACAGCCTGCACCAGGTCCAGGGCACCCTGCGCATGGTGGAGCTGTACGGCGCCGCGCTGGTGGCCGAGGAAATGGAAAACCTCGCCGTCGCCCTGCTCGAAGGCCACGTCACCCAGCGCGAGGAAGCCTACGCCGCGATGATGCGCGGCCTGATGCAGCTGCCGGACTATCTGGAACGCCTGTCCGGCGGCCATCGCGACGTGCCGGTGGTGCTGCTGCCGCTGCTCAACGAGCTGCGTGCCAGCCGCGGCCAGCAGGCGCTGCACGAATCGGCGCTGTTCGCGCCCAATCTCGAAGCCGCGCTGCCGGACAGCGCGCCGGCCGCGCTCAACCAGGAAGAAGCCGAGCGCATGCACGGCCGCATCGCCGAGCTGCGCCTGCGTTTCCAGCAGCAACTGCTGGCGTGGTTCCGCGGCCAGGCCGCCGAGCAGCAGCTCGGCGCCATGGTGCAGACCCTCGATGCGATCGCCGCGCGCTGCTACAGCGTGCCGGGCCGCCGCCTGTGGTGGATCACCGCCGGCGTGCTGGAAGGCCTGCAGCAGGGCGTGCTGAAGAACCAGGCGGCGGAAGTGCGCCAGCTGATCGGCAAGGTCGATCGCAGCATCCGCCAGCTGATCGAACAGGGCGAAGCGTCGATGCGCGGCGGCGATGCCGACGAGCTGGCGCGCAAGCTGCTCTACGTCGTCGCGCAGTCCAAGCAGCGCAGTGCGCGCATGGACCTGCTGGTGCGCACCTACGGCCTGGACCGCCTGCTGCCCGACGAGGGCGAGCTGGAACACGCCCGCGGTTCGATGTCAGGCCACAACCGCGCCCTGCTGGACTCGGTGGCCAAGGCCATCAAGGAAGACCTGCTGCGCGTGAAGGAAGCGCTGGACCTGTTCCTGCGCCAGGCCGACGCCGATCCCGCCCAGCTCAGCGAACAGACCGGCGTGCTCGAGCGCGTCGGCGACACCCTCGGCATGCTGGCGCTCGGCGTGCCGCGCCGCGTGGTGACCGAGCAGCGCCGCGTGCTGGAAGACATCGCCAACCGCCTGCGCGCCCCGGACGAAGAGCTGCTGCTCGACGTCGCCGGTGCGCTGCTCTACGTCGAAGCCTCGCTGGACGATCACATCGAGAGCCTCGGCGCCGAAGAGGAAACCGCCCAGGAAGCGCCGGTGAGCATGCTCCCGCGCAGCGAGGCGCGGCACATCCTCTCCACGCTCATGCAGGAGGCCACCGCCAACACCGGCAAGGTGAAGGACGCCATCGTGGCCTTCATCGAATCCGGCTGGCGCCACCAGGAACTGACCGACGTTCCCGGCCTGATGGACGAAGTGTCCGGCGCCATGCGCATGCTCACCGCGCCGCGCCCGGCCGAACTTGCCGAAGGCATCGGCCGCTTCGTCGGCAACGAGCTGCTCAGCGACCGCCGCGTGCCGACCAGCGCGCAGATGGATCACCTGGCCGACGCGCTGGCCGCGCTGGAGTACTACCTGGAAGCCGCGCGCGAACATCGCGGCGGCCTCGAACACATCCTGGACGTGGCCGAGCACAGCCTCAGCACGCTCGGCTACTGGCCGCCGCCGCCGATGCGCACCGTGCTGGCCGACGCCGAGCCGGAAGCCGCCGCGCCGGCACCCGCGCCCGCGCCTGCCGCGTTCGCGCCGGAATTCACCACCGAGCACGAACTCACCGAAAGCGTCAGCCTGGCCACCGGCCACGACCTGGGCAGCCTGGTGATCGGCGAAGCCGTCACGCCGATGCCGTCCGCGCACGAACTGGCCGGCCTGCGCCTGGTCGATACCGAGCAGGTGCCCGCGCCGGTCGCCTCCGGCGCCAACGACGACGACGACTGGGTCGAGATCGAAGAAGAAGTGCTCGAGCAGGTGCCGGTCGGCGACGCCATCAATGCCCACGCCGGCTTCCAGGTCAGCGTGGAAGGCATCGACGACGACATCCGCGAGATCTTCCTGGAAGAAATGCAGGAAGAGATCGACAACCTGCGCGACGCCGAGCAGAAGTGGCTGGCCGATCCGGAGCGCCTCGAAGCGCTCACCCCGATCCGCCGCTCCTTCCACACGCTCAAGGGCTCGGGCCGCCTGGTCGGCGCCACTGCGCTGGGCGAGTACGCGTGGAAGATCGAGAACATGCTCAATCGCGTGCTCGATCAGTCGATTCCCGCCAACGCGAATGCGCAGGCGCTGATCCACCACGCCATCGAAGCGCTGCCGCAGCTGCGCGCCGCGCTGATGGGCGAGGGCGCACCGACCGCGCCGCTGGCCGCGATCATGGAGACGGCCGACCGCCTCGCCGGCGGCAGCGAGAGCGCCCGCGTCGAAGACTTCGCGCCCGCCGCCACCGAGACGGTGCGCCGCGTCGTGCGCCGCCGCGTGCTGCGTTCGCAGATCGCCGCCGAGGCGATCCCGGCCGCCACGCTCGCGCACGTCGAGCCCGCCCCGGAACCCGTGGCGCCGCCGCTGCACGCGCACGACATGATTGCGCCGCCGGTGCTGCCGCCGGTCGATCCGGTGCTGCTGGAGATCCTGCGCAGCGAAGTCGCCCAATACCTGCAGACCATCCGCCACGCGATCAACCGCGTCGACGGCGAGCTGCGCGTGGACGACAGCCTGCTGCGTGCCGTGCATACCCTGCACGGCGCCATCGCGATGGTCGACATCCCGCTGCTGACCCAGCTGCTGTCGCCGCTGGAAAGCCTGCTCAAGCGCCTGCGCGCCGCCGGCCATCCGCTCTCCGCCGAGGGCGTGAACCTGCTGGGCAAGAGCGCCGACGCGGTCGACTACATCATGGGCCAGTTCGACGCCGAGCATCCGCAGCTGCCGGAGCTCGACGCGCTGATCCAGCGCCTGGTCGAACTGCGCGACGCGCAGCCCGAGCCGCAGGTGGCGCACGTGCTGTTCGAGCCGCTGGCCGACGATCTGGCTGCGGATAACGAAGCCGACGAGGGCGCGCTTGCCGCCGCGCTGGACGCCGCCATGCCGGCGCAGCCGGGCGAGCCGCATGCGGAGGAAACCGCGAAGGCCGCCGCGCCGGTGGACGATTTCACCGCCGAGCTGATGGCCGCGCTGGGCAGCTTCGAGGCCGAGCGGCCCGCGCAGGACGCGGACGTGACCCATCACGCGGTCGCGCCCGTCACCGCAGAAGAAGACGATTTCGCCGCGCTGTACGGCGACCTGACCGGCGACGAGCCGCAGCACGCGGAAGCCGCGGCGGATTCCGCCGAGATCGTGGTCGAAAACACGTTGTCCTTCGATAACCTGTCGATCGAACCGATCGAGCTTTCCGAGGCCCACCTGGGCGCCGGCGAAGCCGGGCACATCGAGTTCTCGCTCGATGCCGTCGAGCCGGCGGAAGCGCAGCTGGTCGACGCGCATGCACTGGTAGGCACGGAGCAGCCCGCCGAAGTGGCTGCGACGCATGTGTCGCTGGAGCCGGCGCTCGCCGACGGCGAAGCAGCGATCGAAGAGATCGAAGTCGGCCCGGTGTCGGAGAGCGGGCTGGCCGAGTTCCTCGGTGCGGACGAGCCGATCGCCGAACTGGCCGAGCCGGTCTCGGGCCTGGTCGACGAGCCCGTGGTCGAGCCGGTGCATGCCGAAGAGGCGGCGCCGGTCGAAGCGGAGCCGGTGGTCGAACCGGAGCACGTCGAAACCGTGCACGTCGAAACCGGGCAGCCCGAACCCGTGCCGTTCATGGCCGGGGAAGCCGAGGCGGCGCAGGTCGAGGAAGCTCGCGTCGAGCCGCCCAAGGCCCCGGTCCACGACCTCACCTCCGAATACGCCGGCAGCTGGACCAACGACCAGATCGATCCGGACCTGCTGGAGATCTTCACCGAGGAAGCGCGCGAGATCCTCGACCATTCCGACAGCGTGCTGGCGCAATGGCGTGCCGAGCCTGCCGAGCCGGAACACCTGGCCAGCCTGCAGCGCGACCTGCATACGCTGAAGGGCGGCGCGCGCATCGCCGGCATGGTGCCGGTGGGCGACCTCACCCACGCCATCGAAACCCTGCTGGAAAGCCCGGTGGGCCGCGATCCGGCGCGCCTGGGCGAACTGATCCGCGCCCTCGAAGCCGGCTTCGACACCCTGCACGGACTGGTGCAGCGCGTGTCGCAGGGCCGCGGCGTCGAATATCCGCAGGCGATGATCGACCGCTTCCTGGGCCTGGCCGGCGACACCGCGCCTGCCGCCGGACACGACGAAGTCGCCGCCGGGCCAGCCGATCGCGCCGGCCTGCCCGAGCTGCTGCCGGAAGAAGGTCAGTTCGACGAGGCACGCGGTCCGCAGGAACAGATCCGCGTCCGTTCCGAACTGCTCGACACCCTCGTCAACCATGCCGGCGAGGTGGCGATCTACCGTTCGCGCCTCGAACAGCAGGTCGCCGGCTACCGCTTCAACCTGGTCGAGCTGGACTCGACCGTGCAGCGCCTGCGCAGCCAGCTGCGCATGCTGGAAATCGAAACCGAGGCGCAGATCATCGCGCGCTTCCAGCGCGAGCATCGCGAAGCGGGCATGAGCGTGTTCGATCCGCTCGAGCTCGACCGTTATTCGCAGCTGCAGCAGTACTCGCGTGCACTGGCCGAGTCGGTATCCGACCTGGTGTCGATCCAGAGCATGCTGGACGAGCTGACCCGCCAGGCCGAGACGCTGCTGATCCAGCAGTCGCGCGTGAGCTCGGAACTGCAGGACGGCCTGCTGCGCACGCGCATGCTGCCATTCGACACCATGGTGCCGAACCTGCGCCGCACGCTGCGCCAGGCCGCCACCGAGCAGGGCAAGAGCGCCCAGCTGTTCGTGGAAGGTGCGCACGGCGAAATGGACCGCACCCTGCTCGACCGCCTCAAGGCGCCGTTCGAGCACATGCTGCGCAACGCCGTCGCGCACGGCATCGAGTCGCCGGAAGAACGCCGCAAGGCGGGCAAGCCGGCCGAAGGCGCGGTGCGCATCCGCGTGGCGCGCGAAGCCACCGAGGTGGTGGTGCGCGTGACCGACGACGGCCGCGGCCTGGACCGCGAGGCCGTGCGCAAGCGCGGCATCGAGCGCGGCCTGCTGCGCGCCGACGCCAAGCCGAGCGACGACCAGCTGCTGGCTCTGATCACCCAGCCGGGCTTCTCCACGGCCGGCACGGTGACGCAGCTGGCCGGCCGCGGCGTGGGCATGGACGTGGTGGCCAACGAGATCAAGCAGCTCGGCGGCTCCATCGCGGTGGAATCGCAGGCCGGCCAGGGCACGACCTTCGTGCTGCGCCTGCCGTTCACCCTCGCGGTGACCCAGGCCATCCTGGTGCGCATCGGCGAGGGCACGTTCGCCATCCCGATGACCTCGGTGCAGGGCGTGGCGCGCATCAACCCGGCCGACCTCACCACGCGCCTGGCCGAGTACGAGCCGACCTTCCCGTATGGCGGCGAAGAATTCGGCATCCACGACCTGGCCGAACTGCTGGGCATTCCCCCGGGCCATCCGGGCGACGAACAGCTGCCGCTGCTGCTGACCCGCGCCGGCGACCTGCGCGCCGCGATCCGCATCGACGCCGTGATCGGCTCGCGCGAGATCGTGGTGAAGTCGGTCGGCCCGCAGGTGAGCTCGGTGCCGGGCATCCTCGGCGCGACCATCATGGGCGACGGCTCGGTGCTGATCATTCTCGATCTGCCGCCGCTGGTGCGTCACGGCATCGTGCGCCGCCAGGAGCGCCTGGCCGAAGGCCTCACCGCGGTCGAAATGCCGGTGGTCGAGGAAGAGCGCGTGCGTCCGCTGGTGATGGTGGTCGACGACTCCATCACCATGCGCAAGGTCACCGGCCGCGTGCTGGAACGCCACGAATACGAAGTGCACACCGCGAAGGACGGCCTGGATGCGCTGGAGAAACTGCACGAGCGCGTGCCCGACCTGATGCTGCTCGATATCGAGATGCCGCGCATGGACGGCTTCGAGCTGGCCGAGGCGATGAAGGCCGATCCGCGCCTGCGCAACGTGCCGATCATCATGATCACCTCGCGTACCGGCGATAAGCATCGCCAGCGCGCATTCGACATTGGCGTGGACCGCTACCTCGGCAAGCCGTACCAGGAAGTCGAGCTGCTGGCGCAGATCAGCGAAGTGCTGGAGCAGCGTGCGACGGAGTCCGCCCATGGCTGAAGCCCCGGCAGTCGCTCTGCTGTTCGACGACGCGGAACTCGGGGCCCATCTGCGCGAAGCCTTGCGTGAACGCGGTGCTCGCATCGTGCACGAAGGCGCGCTCGGCACGCTGAGCCGCGAAGTGATCCATGGCACCGGCGCCCAGGTGGTGGTGGTGAACCTGGACGATGAGGCGGCCGACGAGCTCGACCGCCTCTACGACGTGATCGACGGCGATCATCCGCGCGTGGTGTTCAACGACGCCCAGGCCAGTCGCGGCCTGGACGGCTGGGATCGCGCGCGCTGGGCGCGGCATCTGGCGGTGAAGGTGCTCGCCGATGGCGACGTCGATCCGCCGCGCCCGGCCGATGCGCTCGCGGTGGAGACGCCGGCGGTGCATGAGGCGGTGGCGGTGGCCGCCGCGCCGGTGGCTGCGGTGGCCGCGGTGGCTTTGGCTGAAGCCGATGAAGAGCCGGCAGCCGAGCCCGAAGCGACCACGCTGGCCGAGATCGAGCCGGTGGCCGATATCGCGCTGATCGACGAATCGCCTGAAATCCTGCTGTCCCCGGTGGTCGGCGAAGCCGCCGATGTCTCCGAATCGCTCGCCGCCGAACTCGAAGCGCTGCTCGCCGCCGACACCGACGAGCCGGCGGAAGACGATTTCGGCAGCGGCCTGAAACAGATTGCCGAAGACGCGCCGCCGCTGCACGACGGCATGTTCGGCGCCGACTTCCTCGCCGACACGCACGGCCCCGCGCCGATGCCGCCGGTGCACGACGAACTGCTCGCCCAGTTGCCGCCGCCGCTGCCGCAGCGCGAAGAACTCACCGCCAGCGTGCCGACCGAGCCGCTGGGCGCGCCGCCGAGCGCGCCGCGTCCGTCGTTCCAGCTCGACCATCTCGCGCTGACGCCGCTGGACGATGACTTCATCCCTGCCGACGCGCCGATCAAGGTGGAGAAGATGTCCACCGCCGAGGCGCTGCACAGCGGCTGGTCGCTGGTCGACGACGATGCGCCGCTGGCCGAAGAGGCCACCGTCGACTTCGGCATCGAGAAGATGGACGCCGCGGATTTCCTCGCCCCCGACGTGGAGCTGGAAGAGGCGCCCATGGCCGAGCCGACCATGACGCTCGAACTGGTTTCCATCGAGGAAGCCATCGCGCCGCGCGAGGAGTACTCCCACGAAGTGCACCTGGGCGAATTGAACAGCGCGCTCGGTCGCGTGCTGCTGCTCGGCGCAACGGTGGACAGCACCGATTCGGTCTGCGCGTTCCTGGCCGCCTTGCCGTCCAACCTGCGCATGGCCGTGCTGCTGACGCAGCATCAGGGTGTAGCGTCGGTGGATGCATTGTCCGAGCGACTGTCCAAGCATTCCGCGCTGCCCGTGCGCATCGCCAGCCATGGCCATCGCGCGCGCGCCGGCGAAGTGCTGCTGGTGCCTGCCAACCGGCAGGTGCGTTTGCTGCGCGACGGCCGCATCGAATCCGAGGCCGTGGAACTGGCCTCGCTGCAGAACCCGTCCATCGACAGCGCCTTCACCACCGCCGCCAGTGTCTTCGGCCGCGACGCCGTCGCCATTGTCTTCGCCGGCCCCGGCACCGACGCCGTTGCCGGCGCGCAAGCCGTGCACGACCGCGGCGGCAAGGTGTGGGTCGAGCAGGCCTCCGGCGACCATTACGCCGACATGGTGCACGGCGTCGAAGCCGAACGCCTGGCAAGTTTCACCGGAACGCCGTTCGAACTGGCGGCACGTTTGATCGAAGAGGAAGTCCAGCGATGAGCGAGCAGCCGTTGCCGCGCGAAATCCGTTGCGTACTGGTGCCCGTCGGCCACCTGCGCCTGCTGCTGCCCAACGCCACCGTAGCCGAAGTGATCACCCTGCCGACGCCGGAGACGGTGGAGAACGCGCCGGAGTGGTTGCTGGGGCGTATCGCGTGGCGTGGCTGGCGAGTGCCGCTGGTGTCGTTCACCAAGCTGGCCGGGGCGGAGGAGGGTGATCCGTCGTTGGCGATGCGTGTGGCGGTGCTGAAGGCGTTGGGTGGGAATCCGAAGTTGCCGTTTGTTGCTGTGGTTACGCAGGGGTTTCCGCGACTGACTACGCTTAATGCGGAGTTGATTATTCCGACGCATGACGGGACGGAGTTGCCGCCGGGTGTAAAGGCGCAGGTGCTCGTGCGGGACGACGTTGCTGTCATTCCGGATCTTGAGGGAATTGAGGAGCAGTTGACGGATATGTTGGAGTTGGCGAGCTAACGTTGTGACATTGGCACTCGGCAGCGGACTTCTCTTCCCTTGAAGTAGGCGGACCAAGGATTGGTGCAGGCAAGATGCATGGGATGCGGTTAGGACTGCTAGCCATTAATCACTAAAGGCCGTGCCATTGTGTGGCACGGCCTTTGTTTTTCCAACGTTTGCGATCGGAGCCTCTTAGCAATCCGGTCGATGGAATAGAAGTCGGCCTGATGTCGCTGCCGTGCTCATTTGGTCGGTAGCCGATCTGGATCATCCAGTTGCAAGTTTCTCCCAGGGAAAACCCATGAAGCGTTGGATCCTTCTCCTCTTGATTGGCTTGCTGTTCTGGGCGCCATTGGCCGGAGCGCAGAATAACAATGCGGTAAGTACCTATCCGCAGAATCAGGTCCAATGGGATGGTCCGGCCGCTCAGGCTGCAGAAGAGGGCAATCTCGCCGCGGCTTGGGCGGCATATTTCTCGGCTGTCGGGTCGCCGGAGAAGTGCTGGTTGATGGATTGGCACGTAGAGCCCTCCGGCACTACCTACACGCCTCCACTCCATACGACGAGGATGGAGGCAGATGCACACTGTGTTATTCCGCCTAGCTCGGACCTTCTGATCTATACCCATTATGCGGTGTATTTGGTGTACACCTGCGATGAAGGTTATCGATGGGGCCCAACCGAAGCTAACCCCGATGTTCTGGGGTGCAATGGTGGCTATTTTCTCGGGATTCCCGGCGACAATCCTGCTGATGGCAACTGCGTCTGCGAAGCGGGTGACCAGGCGACATCGCACCCAGTCGATCTTGCCTCGGGAAATATGTCCGAGTCCGCTAATGATTACGTCAGTGGAAATGGGCGTCTTCGCTTTGATCGAAGCTACAACAGCAATCCGCAGAACGCAGCTGTCAATGCTGGTTGGAATAATGCGTTCGCCGCTAGGCAAATCACAAGCGTTGATGCTGGGGCAAAATCGCCAGTGGCCGGTGGTCCGAAAGTTTTCTTTTCCGCCACCTACAGCTCGGCGAATAGTGCCTGCACTTCGGGTGTCGCCGAGCTCGCCGGTCGCAATCCTGCCTATAGCGGCGTGACTGCGACCAATGGCGGCAATGGCCAATGCTCATTATCCAACGGTGAGGTGCTCAGAATCTACAATACCAATCCGTCACTAGCCTATTCGACGCCAGTTACTGATGCCGTTGCGGGCGTTACTGTATTTAGGCCTGATGGTCGCAATTATTACTTCAATTGTTTCAATGGGGCGTGCCAGTCGTCGGGTCAGAGTGCGGTGACACTTGTTGCGAGCAGTGGTGGCTACTCGCTAACGGCCCAGAATGGCGACGTGGAATCATACGATCTGAACGGTCGTCTTTTGAAGATCGTAAGCAGAGATGGTTATACGCAAACCTTGTCTCGCTCGGATATTGGTAATGCCAATGTCATTAGCTCCGTAACCGACAGCTTTGGTCGGCAATTGGTCTTCAGCTATGACGTTGGTGCTCGGCTCACGCAGTTAACCCTGCCCGATCAGACGAGTGTTCAATACGCTTACGATGAGCTGGGGAATCTCGCTTCGGTCACATATGCGGACGGGAAGTCAATTACGTACAAGTACGAAAGTGCTAATTTTCCGCAGGCGATGACCACCTGGGTGGATGAGAGCAGCGTCGACTATGCGTCGTGGACTTACGACACATCTACGGGCAAGGCGTTGTTCAGTGCGCTAGCTGGCAATGTTGATACCAGTGTGCTGAGTTACAGCGGCAGCGCTACCACGGTGACCGATAATCTTGGCGCGCAGCGTGTTTTCAATTATCAGAATGTCGCGGGCGGTATGCGCTTGAGCGCCGTCAGTGGGCCGCTTTGCCGCGCTTGTATTGGTCAGCAGATGACCTATGACAGTAACGGTTTTGTTAAGTCGTCCCAGAGTTGGGGTGGCGTAACCAGCAACTACACGTATAGCCCGCAGGGACTTGTTCAGCAGATCGTGGAGGGCGTGGGTGACGCGGCTCAGCGCACGACCAATATCAACTGGAATGCCTCGCAGCGTGTGCCGCTCTCGCGGACGGTCAGTGATGCTGGTGGTGTGGTCAAGAAGAGTACGAGCTGGATTTATAACGGCGCTGGTCAAGTGCTTGCCCGCTGCGAGATCGATGCTTCGGTGGCCGGTAGCTACGCCTGTGCCGCTACGGGATCGACGCCTGCCGGCGTGAGCCGCTGGACGTATGCCTATTGCAACGCCGTGGATGGCACGCAGTGCCCTATCGTTGGCTTGTTGCTGAGCGTGACCGGGCCTCGGACGGATGTCACCAGTACGGCGCATTACAGCTACTACATGAGCGCCGATGAATCCGGCTGCGGTACGGCGGGCGGTGCTTGCCACCGGGCCGGCGATCTCTATCAAGTCGCCGATGCTTTGGGCCATGTCAGCACGATGGTGGCCTACGACAAGAACGGTCGGGTGGTCCGCGTGCGCGATGCCAACGGCGTCGTGACCGATTCGACCTACCACGCGCGCGGCTGGCTGCTGACCCGTACCGTCCGCGCCAACGCCGACGGCACGCCCTCATCTAACGACGCCACCACCCAGATCGGCTACACGCCGTATGGTGCTGTCGCCTCGGTGACCGACCCGGATGGCGTGCAGATCACCTACACCTACGATGCCGCCCATCGCCTCACCGACATCACCGATGCTCTGGGCAATCGGATTCATTACACGCTGGACGGCGCGGGCAACAAGACCAAGGAAGAGACCTTCGACGCCAGCAATACCCTGCGCCGCTCCCTGGCCCGCAGCTACAACACTTTGGGCCAGCTGACCGGCATCAAGGACGGCCTCAACCGCACGGTGTTTGATGCCAGCTTCAGCGACAGCTACGACGCCAACGGCAACCTGATACGCAGTGCCGATGCCTTAGGGATCCAGCGCAAGCAGGGCTACGACGCCCTCAATCGCCTGGTCAGCACCCTCGACAACTACAACGGCACTGACACCGCCACGCAGAACACGCAGAGTGTGTTCGCCTATGGCCCACGCGATGAGCTGCAGGGCGTGAGCGACCCGGATGGTCTTAACACGACCTACGACTACGACGGCTTGGGTAATGCCACGGCGGTGCACAGCCCCGACACGGGGACGT